>Ga0207709_10000062_pt1 | contig 194534 bp, 112 predicted proteins | sample KBSM34metaG_FD_184397 | JGI IMG/M metagenome (GOLD analysis project Ga0207709, IMG submission 184397) | Miscanthus rhizosphere microbial communities from Kellogg Biological Station, Michigan, USA - KBS M3-4 metaG (SPAdes) (version 2) | ecosystem: Host-associated > Plants > Roots > Rhizosphere... | reverse complement strand
TGGCCCTGGCAAATCTCTATCTGGTACGGAGAAAACTGTTGCTGCTCAGGGCGTAGTGTCTTCAACGACCGCTCCGGACAGCGAAACGAAATCAAACATGAATCACTAAACCCAAACGACTGACCGCCGAAGCTCTGCAACTTCGCATTACTAGCTAGAGTGGTGATTCATCAAACTTATTCAGAGCTTCCTAAAGTTTGTCGGACATCAATCAGTGCGTCTCCGGCTCGCCAGTCTCGGCACCTGCATGCAGAAAATCGAAGTCGCAACCCTGGTCAGCCTGGGTTACGTGCGCCGCATACAAGGCCCCAAAGCCACGCGTGTACCTTGGCGGTTCCGGTTCCCAGGCCGCGCGACGCCGGGCCATCTCGCGATCGTCGACGCAAAGATTAAGTTTTCTCTTGGCCACATCCAATTCGATCAGATCGCCATCGCGCACGAACGCGAGTGGCCCGCCCGCAAATGATTCCGGAGCGACGTGCAGGACACACGTCCCATAAGAGGTCCCGCTCATCCGCGCGTCTGAGATTCGCACCATGTCGCGGACGCCTTTCGTCAGAAGTTTTTTCGGTATCGGCAGCATGCCCCATTCAGGCATGCCCGGCCCACCCAGCGGCCCGGCGTTCTGAAGGACCAGCACCGAGTTTTCATCGACGACCAGATCTTCATTGTCAATTCTCGCATTCATGTCCTGATAGTCTTTGAAGACAACCGCCGGCCCGGAGTGTTGCAACAAGTGAGGTTCAGCAGCCGTCGGCTTAATCACCGCTCCGTTGGGCGCAAGGTTTCCGTAAAGGATCGCAGTGCCGCCTTTCTGCGAAACCGGATTGTCGAGCGTACGAATGACCTCCGCATTCGTTATCCGCGCCGATTGCAGGTTTTCCCCCAGAGTCCGCCCCGATACCGTCAACGCATCCAGGTTGAGCAAATCGCGTATCTCATTTAGCAGCGCCCTGAGGCCACCCGCGTAATAAAAATCTTCCATCAGGAACTGACCCGAAGGTCGCAGGTTCGCGATCATCGGCGTCCGTTGCGAAAGGTCATCGAACGTTTTCAAGTCGAGTTTGAAACCCGCGCGCCCGGCGAGCGCCACCAGATGGATGATCGCGTTGGTCGATCCACCAATCGCCATATCGGCGATGATCGCATTTTCAAATGAAGCCAGACTGAGGATGTCTCTCGGCTTCAAATCTTCCCAGACCATTTCAACCACGCGGCGGCCACACGCGCTGGCCATGCGCGAGTGATTGGCGTCGACCGCAGGGATTGATGACGCGCCCGGCAGGGTCATCCCCAGCGTCTCAGCGATCGAAGTCATCGTCGAAGCGGTGCCCATCGTCATGCAATGACCCGGCGAACGCGCGATCCCGTCTTCCATCTCGGACCATTCGCAATCGCTGATTAGACCGGCGCGTTTTTCAGCCCAGTACTTCCACACGTCGCTGCCGCTGCCCAAAACCTGCCCGTTCCAATTGCCACGCAGCATCGGCCCGGCGGGCAGATAGATTGCCGGCAGGTTCATACTGATTGCGCCCATCAACAAACCGGGTGTGGTCTTGTCACAGCCGCCCATCAAAACGACGCCGTCAATCGGTTGACTGCGCAGCAACTCTTCCGCCTCCATCGCCAGAAAATTCCGATACATCATCGGGCTCGGCTTCATGAAGGTTTCGTTGACGGGCATCGCCGGCAGCTCGACCGGAAAACCGCCGGCTTGCCAGACGCCTCGCTTAACTTCATCAGCTCGCGTGCGAAAGTGACTGTGACAGGTTGTGAGATCGCTCCAGGTGTTAATGATTCCGATCACCGGCTTGTCTGCAAAATCCTCAGCCGCGTAACCCATCTGCTTGGCGCGCGAACGATGGCCAAACGAGCGCAGATCTTCGCCACTGAACCAGCGCGCACTGCGTAATTCTTCAGGAGTTTTTTTCATTATTGATGTCCGACAAACTGACTCACCGTGATCTTGATCAGAGCTTCCTTCAGTTTGTCGCTAACTGTCAAAAAGGGTTTCTCTTAAATCGCAACGACAAACTAAAGTTTGTCGGACTCTAAAAACGCCACGCATACGGGAACCGGTATTTCGACCGAATGACCGGACGGCGACAGTTTGCCTGACTTGGGATCGATTGCAAAACTGGCAACGCTATCGGAATTCTGATTCGCTGCGAGCAGCCAACGCCCTCCTGGTTCAATCGCAAAATTGCGCGGCACCTTTCCCTGCGTCGAAACATATTCCACAAGGCCCAACTTGCCGCTAGTCTGATTAATTGAATAGACGACGATACTGTCATGTCCGCGGTTCGAGCCATAGAGAAATCTTCCCGAAGGCGACACCTGTAGCTCTGCACAGTAACTCTTGCCCGTAAAATCCGCCGGCAATGTCGAAATGGTTTGCACCTCTCTCAACTCACCGCTCGCCCGGTCATAAGCGAGCGCCGACATTGTTGAATCAAGCTCGCTAATTACATAAGCCCAACGCCCTTTGTTATGAAAAGCAAAATGGCGAGGGCCCGCGCCCGGCTTCGTTTGAAACCAGCGCTTTTGGTTCGAAGTCAGCTTGCCGGTGTCCGAATCGAACTCGTAAATCATAATCTTATCGAGACCGAGGTCTGTTACAAAAACCCTTCGATTGTTTTTATCGGTGACCACGCAGTGCGCGTGTGGGCCGGCCTGTCTTTTTGGATTAACGCTGGATCCGCGATGCTGAATCAAATCGATCGGAAGACCCAAAGCTCCCTGACGAATCGGCAGCACCTCGAAACTTCCTGCGTCATAGTTAGCGACCAAAAGAAACTTGCCTGATCCATCCAGCGACAGGTGACAAGGACCGCTGCCTCCGGATGATTGCTGATTGACCAACGTCAGGCGCCCAGTTGTGCGCTCGATACTGAAGGCACTAACGGCGCCGACGGCTTTACCTTCAAACTCTTTGACTTCGTTGACGGCATAAAGAAACCGCCCTTTAGGATCCAATGTTAAGAACGACGGATTGGCGACGCCCTTTGCGACGTCAATTTGTTTCAGTTCGCCCGAGGAGAGATCCAGACGGCAAACGTAGATGCCCTGGCTGCGGCCGTTGTTGGTATAGGTGCCGACATAGACAATCAGTTCACTCTGAGACGATCGCTTGCGCGCGGACCCGAGCGCCAGGCCGGAGACGCTCAGACCTGCAAGGCTCAAGAACTGTCGACGAGAAGTATCGTGATGGTTCATTTTTCCAATCTCTCACACTGTCCGACGACGGCATGAAGTCAGTACCGGGAGCGGTAGCGACAGGGTCCCGCTGACTGTCGCATCGGGATTAAGAGTTGACCCGGTCGCTACCGCTCCCGGTACTGACCTCATCGCCAATCAAAAACCAGTAGGCGAACATACCTACAACGAGCACCGCGCCGGTCACTGCCAGCGCAATCGCAAAGGAGTTTGTCTTGTGCGCGATAAAGCCCGTCAGCGCCGGCGCAATGATGCCGCCGAGATTACCGCCAAAGTTTTGAATTCCGGCGACCGTGCCGACGATCTTTTTCTCACATACCGCTGCGGTTAACGTCCAGGTATTGGGTGATGCCAGTCCTAAACCACAAAGGGAAATCGTCAACAACCACACCGCAGTCATCTTGTTCGCGACCATTCCCGCCGGCACGATCAGACAGCCGATCGCCAATCCGGCAATAATGAAAGCCTTCCGCACCAGCCGCTCGTCACGACCTTTCCTGACTAGCCAGTCACTCAGGAATCCGGCCAGAACGATGATTATCGACATCGCGACCAACGGCGTCGCGCTATAAATTCCCATCTCGCTGGTGGTGAACTTTCGTTCATCTTTCAAATAACTCGGCAGCCAGGTCAGGAAAACGTACCAGGCATAGTCGTAAGCAAAGAACCCGAGAAAAATTCCGAACACGCTGCGATAACGAAGCAGCAGCAGGCTCTGTAGAAAAGACGTTGAGTTCGTTTGGGCGCCTGGCGATCCACTGGCGCGCGTTTCCCATTTACCGAGGAACCTGTTCCAGGGCCAGAGCCAGACAAGCGGCGCCAGGCCGATGATCAGGAAAAACAGTTTCCAGCTGTAGCGCGCCAGGAAATAAGCGCCGAGCCAACTTATCAGGGCCGCGCCCACGCGGACGCCGGTCAGATAAACGCCGGTGACCGTGCCGCGCTCGCGCTGTGGAAACCAACTGGCGCAGGCGCGCGATGAAGCCGGAAATGTGATTGCCTGTCCGGCCCCGGTGGCGATGCGCAGGCCGAGCAGCGACGCCATGCCCACCCCAAAGCCGGTGCAGGCTGAAGCCAGAGACCAGAAAACAAATCCGACTGAGTAAGCACGCCGTACGCCGAATCGATCGACAATCCAACCCGCAGGCATTTGCATGAAGGCATACACCCAGAAGAACGATGACAGCAGGATGCCCATCTCTGCTTTTGAGAGATTGAGGTCGGCAGATATGAACGGCGCCGCCACGCTCAGCGCGCTGCGATGGACGTAGCTGATCAGCATCGCGGTGAACAAGAGAACCAAAAGCCACCAACGCTGTCGCGAGTCCCTCAGCGCCGGCGCCTCGGATGATGCCTGTTCAGCAATCTTTAGTTCAGAGAGTGCCATGCGATCTTCTTGCTTAAACGGCTTTGCCGTCTGATGTGCGGAAAGTCTCTGACTTTCCGTGAGGCTGCCTTTTGATTTCAGGGGCTATGCCCCCGGCTTCATCTTTTGGGGCGCAGCCCGCGGGAATAATTAGGGCTCTTCGGAAAGGCGCAGCCTTTCCGCACATCAGGCGGCAAAGCCGCGTAATTCATTCGTGCTGGTAAATTTGCTCCTCAATCATGGCGACCATCCTGCCAACATCTCCACCAACGGCGGGCGCTCGTTCATTCATCACAGCCTCAGCAAAGTCTCTGATCAGCGGCGCATGTAAATTAGCGTCCGGCGCATGAGTTTCGACCCGTTCGCCGGCATCGCTGCTCACCTGCATCGTCCCTTTATTCAGGGCCGGCACGTGAATGGAACCACGCGAGCCAAAGATCTCGAGCGTGTCCTGCGCCTCGCGAGCTGCGTGTGTGACTGAGAGGACGCCGCTGGTTCCGCGCTCGAACTGAAACAGGGCCGTGGCCGTGTCCTCGACTTCGCGATCGAACAGGACGTTCGAAGTTATTGCTTTGACTTTTGTGATTGGGCCGAGAATATTTGCGAGCACCTCGATCCGATGACAGCCGAAATCAAACATTGGCCCACCGCCGGATCGTTTCTTTTCGAGAAGCCAGTGGCGCGGGTGCTCTGTCTGGGGATTGAAGTATTCGAAGGCGTTTATCTGGGCCAGCACCGGTTCTCCGATTTCGCCGGATTGAATGATTTCCTTCGTCCGTTCGATAACCGGATAGAAATGGCGGTAGTAAGCGACCCCGAGCGTTACCTGGCTCGCGTGACAGGCGGCGATCATTCGATCGCATTCGCTTGTGTTCATCGCCAAAGGCTTTTCGCACAGCACCTGTTTGCCGGCCTCAGCGGCGGCAATTGTCTGCTCAGCGTGCAGGTAGACTGGAGTGGTGATGTAGACGGCCTCGACTTCTGAATCGCTCAATAACTCCTGCCAGGTGCCAAACCATTTTCGCGCGCCGAATTCTTCGGCAAACGACCTGGCAAGTTCAGGCCGGGCGCGGCCGACCGCGACCAGATCGCCCGAATCCAAATCGCGAAGCGCCGGAGCAATTCTTTTCCGCGCGATATCGCCACAACCAATAAGGCCCCAGCCAAGTTTTTTCATAATCGGTACGCACGCCTCTGGCGTGCTTATCAGGGAACGATCAAGGTCACCGCAGGCACGCCGGAGGCATCCGTACCGACCCGGTCGCTATCGCTCCCGGTACTGACTCTTGCCCTCGCTTCTCGCAAGGGGCGAGTGAGTATCAATCGAGAAAAGTTCTCCAGGTTTCGAGTATCGCGCGCAGTTCCTGCTGCTCTCCGTCAGTAACATCTACGAGCGGCGGGCGCACGGGCCCTCCGCGCAAACCGGCCATGTCCATCAAGGCTTTCATCGTTGAGACTTCATATCCTTTTCGCCGCGCGCGAATTGCATAGAGCGGGATGACCGAAACCTTCAGCAATTGGGTCAGCTCGTCATCCAAGCCATTCGCTGCCAACTCGTGCAGTCGCAGCGAGAGACGCGGCGCTACACTGGCGATGCTCGAGGTGTAGGTGCGAATGCCTGTCGAGTAATACGCCGCTACCATGTCGTCGCCGGCGCCGCCAATCCAGTGCAATCGATCGCCGACGCGGTTCATGATCATTTGCAAGCGACGAATGTCTCCCTGTCCGTCTTTCCAGGCGACCAGGTTGGGAATCTCAGCCAATCGCTCGACCATTAATGGACTGAAATTCGCCCAGTCACGACTATAAATCAGCGCGCCCAAATTGCTCGCAGCTGCGATGGCCCGGTAGTAAGCGAGCATCCCTTCGTCATCGGCGTTCGGAAAGTATGGCGGGAACGCGAGGATGCCGTCCGCGCCGGCGTCCGTCGCTGCGCGCGCCAGCTCAACCGCCAGTTGCTGATTGAAACCAACGCCGGCGATTACCGGCACCCGGCCTGCGGACGCTTCCACTGTCGCATCGACAACCCGGAGATGTTCCGCTGGAGACAGCGAATACATTTCACCGGTTCCGCCTGCAGCAACCACAGCACAGATCGGATGGGCAAAAAGCTTTGCGAGATTCTCTCTTAAGCCTTCAATGTCCAGAGAAAGATCGCTTTTGAAAGGCGTGATGGGAAAAGCAATCACACCTGAAAGTTTTTGGCGAAGCTCGGCGGGTTTCATTGTCATTTTTTTCGATTCCCCTCCCTCTGGGAGGGGTTAGGGAGGGGCGCAGCTACGAGTCGATACTAAAAAAAGATCCACGCCGGCTGAAAGCCCGCGCACACAGGTAATTTGCTTTTCTGTTTGCCGTAGCTGCGCCCCTCCCCCAGCCCCTCCCAAAGGGAGGGGAGCAAATGCTATTTCAATCTGACCTTGATCAGAGCTTCCTTCAGTTTGTCGTTTCTGCTCTGTCAGAATTTTTGCGAGCGGACACGACAAACTAAAGTTTGTCGGATATTGCATTTCGCTCAAACAGTTGTCGCGCCACTGGCGCCAGCTTCTCGACTTGCTCAGCCGACCCGGAAAGAAACGGCGGAACATCACCAGTATGCGCGATCCCGGCGAGCTCAACTGCCTCATGCAGAACCTTCGACGGGCCCCAAGCGTCACGCAGGTCCTCAAGCGGAATGAACTCGCTTCGCAACTGCTCGGCCTCACCAAAAACTCCGCGGGCACAGGCTGCAAACAAACGCTGACTCAGGCGCGGCGCGATACACCCTGACCCGGTCGTGAAACCCGGCAACCTCCAATCGCGCAGATGTGCAACCGCCGGGCGTTCGCCGATACCACTGATTACCAGTTTGCGATCGACCCGACTCAGAAGGTTTTTCAGGTATTCATCCTGCGACGGATCTTCGCGCACTACTGCGTACTTGATTCCCACACAGATTCCGTCGTCCACCAGGCGGGCGACCGTGTCGAGTCCGGCGTTCTTATCCAGTCCGAAGTTGTCTTCATCCTTCGTGTACAGGATTAGCTTACACTCAGCAGCTTCGGCAATTTCCCGATAGCCACGCTCGAGTCCAACTGCGTCGCGTGGGTCGGTGCACGGCAGGGCCATCACGCAGGGAAAGCGATAGTTACGCAGCAGCTTCGCCTGATCGATGGCACGTCCGTACGATGGGCCGACACTCGGAATCGGCCAGAGATCATCGTCAAAGGCTGCCAGCCATTCCAGAAGCTCCTCATATTCGGCGAGCGTGACGTGATACAAAAACGCGTTACCGCCGTAAATGAATCGCGTGATGCCGCCACCTTTAATGTGCTGAACAATTAGATCATTCTGCGTCAGATCGAGCGAACGACTTGAATCGCGCCGCCTCGCTAACGGCGGCACGGCGAACACTCCACGTAAGTCTTCCGTTGAAAAAGAAGTTTTCATCTTCCGGCGATCCTTTAGCCGCGTAGTGTCTGAGTTTAACTTTGCGCGTCTTTGCGTTTTAGCGTGGTGGCCCTGATTTCAAGTCTTTGTGGAGTTCTGCTGAACGCCGTGTAACAAGTCCGAAGAATCTTGTTTGTCTAACCAAGTTTGCGACCACGCAATCCCGTAGGGATGAAATGTTTATAGATACCTGACTCATTAACTTTCATTAGCTCCAGAGGAGCGCAATGTGCATGGTCGTGTTTCGCTCCTCCGGAGCTTGCACTGGTTTGTAAATCGTTCTAGCTATAAACATTCTGCTCCTACGGAGCTTAAACGCATTGGTTGCGGCCCTGACGCGATGTGTCTCTGTGGTGAATTCATCTTAGCAATTGCCACCACAGAGACACCGAGAACCACAGAGCCGCACAGAGAAAAAGCAAATCAGGACGTTGCTCGTCGTTGCGTGAAATTGCTTTTCTTCACGCAAAGACGCAGAGACGCAAAGAAAAACCGCAAAGTAAGACAGGTCGGTTAACCTTTATAGCTTCGGCCGTATTCGTGCTGCCCAGCCCCCGCCTTCGGCCAATTTGATCCCAAGCTTCGTGCCCTTGTCGACCTGTCTTTTTGTTTTCACATAGTCATTACCAAAGCGCCGGGCATTGACGCCATCCTCATAACTTTCAATTTCGTAAGTGCCGGCGGACAGGAACGAAAAGTCGATCTCCAGGTCGCGCGCTGTCCAATCAGTCATCGCGCCCACGTACCACTCACGACCGCGCCGGCGGGCAATCAGAACATATTCACCCAGCTTAGCATCGAGCACCTTCGTTTCATCCCAAACAGTTGGCACCGGACCGAGAAATTCCATGATCTCCGGCTCGCGCAGATAATGCGAGGGACTGTCGGCGAGCATTTGCAGAGGACTCTCATAAACCACGTACATGGCCAATTGATGGCCACGGGTACCGAGGCTCATCGGCCGGTCAAAGATGGGTGCGAAATTCTTTTCGCTGCCGCTGTTGACCATCGCGCCCGGCGTGTAATCCATCGGGCCGAGGAACATTCTGGTGAAAGGGATCGTGACATTGTGTTTGGGGCTGGCGTACTTGCTCCACTTGTTCTGCTCGAGTCCTCTGACGCCTTCGGTATTGACCAGGTTCGGCCAGGTGCGCGTCATCGTCGCCGGTCTGATGGCGCCGTGAAAGTCGACCAGCATTTTGCGCTTCGCTGCTTCGCGACAGACTTTGTGATAAAAATTGATCACCGGCTGATCGTCGCGCTGCATGAAGTCAACCTTGATGCCTTTGATGCCCCACTTCTCGAACTGATTTAAGGCCGGTTCGAATTGATCCTCGAGCGTCTTCCAGACCACCCACAAAATTATGCCGACATGCTTCTGCTTGCCGTAAGCCACCAGCTCTTCAATGTTCATATCGGCTGAAACCTCGAGCAGGTTGCCGAGCTTGTACCAGCCTTCGTCGAGAATTACGTAATCGATGCCGTACTTCGAAGCGAAATCAATGTAGTACTTGTAAGTCTGTGTATTGATGCCTGATTTGAAATTCACGCCGTCGATGTTGTTGGCGTTGTACCAGTCCCAGGCGACTTTACCGGGCTTGATCCACGACGTGTCCTGCACCTGCGAAGATTTCGCCAACAGATAGACCAACTGGTTCGTGATCAAATCGCCATCCTTTTCAGCAATTCCCAGGATGCGCCAGGGAAAGGTCCGCGTTCCTTTGGTGCTGGCGATGTAATCGGCGGCTTGAGTAATCTTGAGATCCCGGTCCCGCGTCAATTGCTCTTTCAATGGATAAGGCGGGAAGGTGCCGGAGAGACTGTTGTTGCTGTTGCCTCGCAGCCAAAGTCCCGGATAATCCTCGACGTCTGATTCCGCGATGGCCACCTTCGTTCCTTCTTTCGTGTCGATCACAGCGGGCAGGCTGGCGATCGAATTTGGCGCGATATCTTTTAGGGGAAGGTAAAGAAACTCTCGTTCGTTGTGCGAAAAGAAACTATCTTCTTTCGGATAATAAACGTAGTACTCCCCGGCAAAATTCAGGCTGACTTCTTCGCTGTAAATCTTTTCCTGCGGCGACGACAAGGCCGTTTCAAAACGGTAAGCAACGCCTTCGTTGTAGGCGCGAAAGACGACCGCATAGTTGCCTTCCATTTCCAGTCGCCATTCGGTGTAATTTTCGCGAAGCCGCGCGAACTTCTGTCGCACAACAGGTTCGATCCATTGATCGACGCTGCGGTTTTTAGCCTCTTTGACGCGCGGGTTAAGACCCAACGTACTCGATTCAACCTTAAGCGAGAGCGTCGCGTCCTGGAGCAGAGGCTTGCCATTCAAGAGCACGTCGTAGCGAATTCGATCCCCAAGTCGCACCCGGATCTCGATTCGTTGATTAGGCGAATGCAGGCTGTAATTCGGCTGCGCTATGGAAGGCCTGGCGCACAAAGCAAACAAAAACAGCAGCATGGCGAACTTCATGTATTTCACTGGTGTGCTCGTCATAGTTACAGTCCGCGGAGCGGACGTCAGCATAAAGCCTGGGGCGTGAGCCCCAGGATCAATCCAATGATAACCAGAGAGCCCGCGAAGCGGGCGATAGCCGTTGAGCTTAACATTGGTTCAAATGATGCGCTGCCGCCCGCTTCGCGGGCTTGGTTCGCTTCTACTGACGCGATCCTGGGGCTCACGCCCCAGGCTTTACGCTGACGTCCGCTCCGCGGACTCTCAGGATCTAAGAAAATGAAATCATCCTGCCGCAACCCCGAAGTGGTTGTGCCTGTCCTTATCGCGCGTACAAGTTAAGGGCAACCAGGCGCTACTCGGTTTTACTTACCCGTCTCAATAACCACTACGCTGGCTATCGGGTCCGGCGCCTGCGCCGGCAATTGCAACGTGAGCCACTCCTCGCCACTCTTAAATTGAAGCCGATCCTTGGGACTCGCCAGCAGGTACACTCTTCTTACCTCCACCCCCGCCAACGGAACTAGCAACTTGCCGTCTTTGGGCCAGTCAAACATGTGCAGGTAAACCCGCCCGGCTTTGCTCGTGGCTCTTCCAAATGAAAGCTGCGTAGCGAACGGGCTCGCGGTCGTTCCATAGATTGCTTCGCCGTTTTGTTTCATCCACCTGCCGACCTCGCGCAAACGCTCGACGCTCGGTTGCGGGATGACGCCTTCGGCGGTTGGGCCAACGTTGAGCAGGTAGTTGCCGCCTTTCGAGGCGATGTCGATCAAGTTGCGCACAATTGTTTGCGTTGACTTCCATTGATCGTCGTAAAACTTGTAGCCCCAGGTCGTATTCATCGTCATGCAACTTTCCCAATCCACGCCGGGCAAGCCATTGGCGGGAACCTGTTGCTCAGGGGTGCCGAAGTCGCCCGAGTATTCGCGATCAGTCTTATTCATTCCCTGCATTCCCTGACGACCCTTGCCGACGCGATTGTTGATGATGATGCTGGGTTTCAAACTGCGAACGTATTTGTAAAGGTCCTGCCCATCTTCTTCGGTCCACCAATCCTGCCATTCGCCGTCAAACCACAGGACGGCTGGATCGTATTTCGTGATCAGCTCGCGCAGCTGGGCCTTCATGTACTTGACGTATTCGTCCTTGCCACCCGGCCGCATTTTGGTCGTGCGATTTCCCGCGGTCGGATCTTTTCCCGGTGCGTCGACGTAGACCGCAGGGTAATGCCAGTCGAGAATCGAGTAATAGAAACAAAACTTCAGGCCCTGTTTCTTCGCCTCGCGCGCCAGCGCGGCGATCGGATCCTGACGATAAGGCGTCGAATCGACGATGTCATAGTTGCTGACGTCGCTATTGAACATGGAAAAGCCGTCGTGGTGTTTTGACGTGATGACGATATATTTCATGCCGGCCGCCTTCGCCAGGCCCACCCATTCGGCGGCATTGAACTTCACCGGATTGAATCGGTCGGCAAATTTTTCGTAATCAGCACGAGGGATGTTTGCCCATTCCATGATCCATTCGCCAATCCGTTCCGACCGCTGGCCTTTATATTCACCGGCGGGCACAGCGTAGAGTCCCCAATGAATGAACATGCCAAAGCGCGCCGCTCGCCACCACTTCATTCGCTGATCGCGTTCGGCTTTGGATTCAACGAAAGACGCCGGGTTCGTGATGGAGAACGCCGCTCGCTCAGCGCGTTGGGCCCGAGACGATAGCGTCAATCCCGTCAACACCAGGGCGACGACCACGAGACCTCGGGTTAATCGCGCGAAGATCATCTTATTTTTTCCGTATGCGCTCCTCAGTTCTTGCGGCTCTGCCGCCTGATGTGCGGAAAGTCTCTGACTTTCCGTCAGGTCGCTTTTTGATTATCCGGGCTATGCCCAGTTTCGTCTTTCAGGGCGCAGCCCCGCTGAACAATTAGGGCTCTTCGGAAAGCCAGAGGCTTTCCGCACATCAGGCGGCGGAGCCGCAAGAACGGCAAAGACACCACAACCAACACATTCATTCCACCCACAAAACCGGCTGGCGAATAAAGAAGTTACGAACCACCTCTTCGACCTGTGAGTCTGCGGGCAGCTTTTTCCATACCTCAAAATACTCGGGGCGATGCAAACCGAGTCCAGCAAACAAAAGACTGTTCTGCCGCATGGGCCATTCGTGGTCATACATCACATCGGGTTTGAGCGGCCAGGATTTCTTGTCGCGAATGAAGGGCGCCATGTATTCCACGGCGCGACCAAAGCTACGTCCGTCCGCCGTTTGGAACGCAAAGAGATTATCGTTGGCGGTCGAGAGAATCTGACAAATAGTCGCCAACGCTTCCAGATTGAAAAGCGAATAGCCGTACGGCTTGGTCCGGCGCAGCTCTTCCGGAAGACTACCGTCCGCAGCAATTTGATTTGGGACGATTACTGTCTTGAACCGGTCGCGGCAATATTCGGACAGTTTTTGATCACCGGTTAGCTGCGCAAAGGCCGCCACCTGCATCACCCAACAAGTCCCGTGGTTGTTCTTGGCGTCGCGCTCTTCCATTCCATTTTTGCTGGTGGTCATCCACGACAGATAGTCTTTGAACCATTGTGTGATGGCGCCCAACTCAGTCATCGATAACGCCCCGGAATCTTTCATTATTTCGATCGCGCGCGCGACTTCCACCAGATGAATCGTGTCGATAATTCCGATACCGCGACCCGTGGTGCGGCCGTGAATCGCCTGCGCGTATTGCAGATTCGGATTCATCCGCGTGCGTTCGTCAATGAACCAGGCACCTAAATGCGCTGCCGCATGCACTGCGTAGCGCTTGTCCTTAGTCAGTTTCCAGGCCGCGACGAGCGCCGGCATTTGCACACTGAGACGCATTAAAGCGCGCCGGTGCTCGACGAAATTATCCGGATTGGTCATTCCGTCGCGTTGAATGTAAGGGCCATTCAGGTCTTTTGGATCCGGCCACCAGTAATCGCCTTCGGAGAAGAAGTCATGAGGTCCGCCGGCAGAACGCGGACTGGTCGAAGCCGTGATCGTAATGGGCTTCTCAGACAGGTATTGCTTGGTCGCTTTGAGGATGCGCGCGCGATCGAGCGCGGCAACGTTGAATTTTGACTGCCCCAATCCGGTCGTTGGAAAACAAATGACCGAGAGCACCGCACAGGTCAAAGTTAGACAAAGTCCCAGCCCGCGCAGCGGGCGGCAGCATAAAGCCTGGGGCGTAAGCCCCAGGGGATCATGAAAACCGAACGGCAAGCCCGTGAAACGGGCGACAGCCCTTTCATCAGAAGGATTGGTCATCTTAATTGCTGTCGCCCGCGCCGCGGGCTCGGTGCTGCGTGAACTGGTGACCTGGGGCTTACGCCGCAGGCTTTACGCTGTCGCCAGCTCCGCTGGCTTCGTCACTTCTCAATCTCGCCGATCCCGGCTCACGCCAGGTTAAACCGCGCGACAAACCCTCCGCCCGCGCGCATTCGGACCTTCAAACTATCGCCGCGACTCATCGCTTGACTCTCAATCTTCACTGCCCCCGCTTCATCCATCTGATCCCGAACAATTGTCGCTCGATACTTTCCCGACGGAAGAAAACCCAGCGGGACCTGAATCGTTTTTCCCACCAACGCATTCATAACTCCAATGAACCAGACGTTACCACTTCGTCGCGCAAAGGCAGCAACCTCACCGATTTCGGAGGGCGGGAGCACGATCGTTTCATCCCAGACACTGGGAATTGACTTGATCAATTCGGCGGCCGGGTTGTCGAGGATGTTCTGCGGATGAGCGCCATAAATCATCAAAGGCGAAGTAAAGACAATCGCGCTGGCGATCTGGTGCGCCCAGGATGTTTCCCTCCGTCGCTCACCAAAATGGACCGGAGTGTAATCCGCATGGCCGGCCAGAAATCGTGTAAACGGCACTGTGGTGTTATGCACTGAACGCAGACTCGTGCTGCGATACTCGAGGCCGCGAATCGCCTCCCGCGTCAATTCATTGGGCCAGGTCCGGGATTCACCCGCAGGCTTATTGGCGCCGTGAAACAGAACCATAATCTGGTGCTGCGCCGAGCTGCGCAGGATCGCCTGGTACAAATCCATGACTTCCTTCGCCTCGTGATCGAAAAAATCGATCTTGGCGCCGACCACTCCCACGCGATTGAGCAAGGAAAAGAAATCCTCTCGCTCCTGGGCAGTTCCAAGGTTACGGCGGTGCTTCCAAAACCAGAGCTTAACGTTCTGTTGGTTCGAATACTCCACTAACTCGCGCATCTGTGCTTCGCTCCAACGCTGCCAAATTCCTTCGACGACGTTGTACTCGAAGCCAAGCCGGCCGGCGAGTCGCGAGAAGTCTTTAATTCCTTCGAAAGTATTTTCACCACCATCCAGATAACGCCACACTGCCCGGCCCGGCTTTACCCAGGGAGTCTCGAGGCCCTGCGGGAAAATTGTTTTGTCAGGCGGCGGTGAAAGATTGTCAATGATGTCGCAATTGACCAGCGTATTCAGATCAGGACCAGACATGATCACTCGCCAGGGCGTCGTAAACGGTCCATCGATCGCCGCCGGTTTCGAGAGACGCTTCGCCTCGTCTTTTCCAAAACGCAAACTGAAGGGATAGCTGACCGGCAAAGCGTGTCCCAGCACGGTAGTGAAACCTCTCTGACCATCGGCGCGCAGACCCATCCCGGCATAGTCGATCAAAGCCGCTTCGGTGATCGCCGCATAACCGTTCCCCGCGGGCAACCTGATTGTCAAAGGCGGCGCCGCCCACTCTCCTTCTTTGACGTTGGCGATCAGTTTCTTTTGATGAATGCCTTCGTAGTGACCTTCAAAGTCGTGAAACCAGACGGTGCTGCCCTCAGGAAAAGTAAAAGTCGTCGCTTCGTCGGGCGTCCGCTGCCCTTCTCCGGCTATCTTGAAGCGAAAGCCGACTCCGTCATTGAAAACGCGAACCTCCAACCCAAAATCCGTATTGCTCGCTGAGTGTCTGGACGAGATTCGCGCGCCCAAACAGCTGTTGACTGCCAGTGAATGAACGCCGCGCGTTGAATACTTTTCGTTAATCCGGTAACGCTCGATCTTGCTGATGGTGCTTCCGCGACAGAGATTTATGCCATCGATCATAAACGCGAGCTGAGACATCTCGACGATGGCGCGATCCGCGCGAAGTATGCGGTACTGTAATTGAGCGCCGGTCGTGATCAGGACAAACTGGAGTTTTGAATTCGGACTCTTGAAGGTGATGACTTCGCCAGCCGCCTTCGCGTTTTGCAAAGCACCAAGCAATACCGGTGCTGCGACCGCGGTCGCGAGAAAGTCACGCCGGCTTTGGAGTGCGCCCGCAGAGCGAAGCAGCGACGGCGTTTTGGAATCATCCGAAGATTGCATTGTTTTTGATTTGACTGGAGCGCAAGCGTCCTCGCTTGCATCCACATTTAGCGATTGCCGAGTTTGCAAGCGGGACGCTTGCGCTCCGGTCCAAGCACTCCGGAGGAGTGCGTACCCTCATTTCGCCTTCCAACTCATCGGCTTCGGTTTGTAACCAACACTCGCCGCGCCCATGTCTTCATTCATGATTAGAAACGCACCGAGCCCGTGAAAGTCATTCACATTCCGCTTGCGCGCCAGGTAGTATGCGAGGTCGCTCACATTCGTACCTTCACAAATATCGATCAGGTTCGTCATGCCGTCGGCGTCCTTTGAAAGTTTCGTCATTACGCCCTGGTAACCCTTTTGGGCAACAGCCTGATAACGTTTCGGCAAATAGCCGCGCTTGACTCCCATCCAAATCATGAAGCTGTACATGCTTGAACTCGATGTCTCCAGCCAATTCCCGGGCACTTCGGGTTTGTCGACAATCTGATACCAAAGGCCGGTCTTTGGATCCTGATACTTCTCGTAGGCCTGCGCGAGTTGCTGCACGATCTTGATTAACTCATTCCGTTGCGGATGGTTCTTCGGCAGGATGTCGAGGATTTGAATCAGCGTCATGCCAAACCAGCCGATCGCGCGACACCAGTGATAGGCGGAAGTGTGCGTCGTTGGATTGGCCCACGCCTGGGCCCCGCTCTCATCGTATGCGTGCCAGAGCAAACCAGTCGCCGGGTCATTCAGGTGCCTGTAGTAAATCAGGAGTTGTTTGGTGACCTCGTCGTTGGCGTACGCGCTGTCGCCGAACATTTCGCCGTAACGCGCCAGGAAAGGCAGCGACATGAACACACCGTCAGCCCACAACTGCCACTGCCGGCTCTGTGTGTCCGCATGCCAGAACCCGCCATCTTTGGTTCGCGGATAAGTGTTGAAGACTTTGCGAATGTTGCCGGCGGCCAGTTTGTATTTCTCCTGCTTCGTCTCCTTGTAAAGAATCAGCAAGAGATTTCCCGGCAGCATGTAGTCGAGCGAGTTGATTGGCCGGTTGATTGTGCCCTTGTCATCGATGTGAAGGTCAATCCAGGACTTAACATGATCGAGATAGCGCGGATCCTTCGTCCTCAAATAAACCAAATAGACGCCATAGAGATAGAGCGCCTTCGCATAACCCCATCCTTTCAACGAGTCGGCTGTCGGATAACGCTTCATCGTCGATTCAACCAGTGCGACCGACCAGTCGGTGTTGGCGGCCCCCGGCGGCGGCGCCGCTGCGGCTCGGTTCAGTCCAATCACCGATAGTGTCTGACTCAAGAGAGCTACCATGACTAACCTGACCATCAAGCGATTGATTCTCATCGTCGTGTCCTCTTTCTTCGGGTTCATTCGATTTAATCCACCACGTCAAAGCCAATCCACCGCTCTTCATTCTTATGGTTCCCTTTGGCCAATACATCCGTAACCATAATTCTCAGGGCATAGTCGCCGGGTGTGAGGGCGGTCCCAAGGTCGATGGTTCCCGCGTCAAGAACCTGCTTGAAATCTTCCTGCGATCCGATTTGCATTGCCTTGGGCGCGCCCGCGTAAATCGGCTTGCCGGCAAAGTACAATGACAATTGTGTTTCCAGTTGTGGCCGGTGCGTCACAGAATCGAGCGTCGGGTTGTAGACAATGAGTGCGTAACTCAACTCGGTTCCTCTCTTGAATCTCCGCTCCGCGGTTGCGGCCTGCGAGTCAACTGACTGGAATTGTTTAGCATCTTTGCCCGCAGGCGTTTTTCCAAAAACGATGATGTCTGAAAGCGCGAGTCGGCCTCCGCTTACATTCGGTACCTCGACAAAGTTGCTGGCGGCGCCTAGGCGCTCGCTGCCGGCGTCCTGCACGGCAAAACGGAATTGATACGCGCCAGGATCCTTTACGGGAACCGTTAATTCATAGACGAAGCCTCCGCGCTTGATCGACTCCAATTCTTCTCTTCGCGCGTTGATGGTGATGGTCTTATTAATATCCTGGATCATTCGGCCATCCTGGGCGAATACTTCAGCGAGCAGATTGGCATTGGCTGAAAACTTACCTTGCGGCTGTTCGGTGAAACTCAGCCCGCTGGTTCCAATAAACAGCAGCGTCCTGATAAAAGCGCCCTCGCGTTTGTCATAGGCGAAAAGCGTCGTCAGTTTGAGATTGATATCGCTGGCTCCGAATGGCGATCGCAGCGCCGCGAATAATTTTCCCCGCGCGGTATCCTGCGGGCGCGATGGCGAATCCTCCGGGCTTCCGTAGAAACCCTTTCGGTAGCGCACGTTCAGGTCGGGGCGGTTCGTTTTGAGTTCAACCTTCGGTGGCTTACTTTCCGCTTCGGGCTTGAACCATTCCCCATCAGGCTTGAAGCCAATCAGGTAGTAGCCACGATCCTGCTCGAAAACGCGCGCCATTGCGAGACTCAAGTCTGCGGATTGCGCGAAAATACCACCCGTTTCGTCAGCCAGAAATCCGAGACCATCCTGATCCGCATAGAACTGCTGCGAATTGAGTGGTGCGTCCATATCCTCAATCCGGCCTCCCATGGTCTGCGGGCCGCGAGCTTCGATCGTGTGGATTACGGTCGCGGCTCGATTCGCTGTCTTCGCCAGATCAAGTGCGGCATCTCTTACTCGCCGATCGAGAACATTCCATACGCGCTTACTCGGCGATAGATCATCTTCTTCCTTCATGGTGAAGAGCGGGAGACCATCAGAAAACAAAATCACTGACTTTCGTCCTGGCAGGCCGCCGAGGGCCCGCACAATAAACTGCAAAGACGAAACAGTCCCGAGTGCAAAATAGACCTTTCGCTGCTGTTCCAGATCAGCGTCCATCAGGGGATGGTCCTTGTTTTTTTCTTCAAACCTTTTCCCAGCCTGCGAGAGGGCAGCGGCCGCGCCGGCGCGCCCGACGGGGTTCCACCTCAACCGTTGAACTGCAGCATTCAGGAGATCTTTGTTGGTGGTGAACTGTTGCAGGAGGCCGATGCCTTCTCCGGTGCGAAGGATGGCCACAAGATCCCCTGGCCGCATCTGGTCCATCACAAACCTGCTCAAGGCTTTCTTAACATCCTGGATGCTCAAGGCCGAAAGTCCGAGATCGTCGACCACCAGAGCAATGGTTCGTCGCACTTGATTGCGAGTGATAGTGCCCGGCAATGCTGACTTCTTGCCCGCAAGATTTTCGGACTCCGGCGTCGCTGCCGGGACATATGAGAAGTGAGTAATCGTCTGGCGCTTTCCATTCGCCAGGACCGTGAAATCGTCAGCGCTGAGATCCGTTATCTCCTGGCCCTTTTTGTCCGCGACCGTGGCATCCACCTGAACCAGGTTGACGGAAATTCGGACTATGTCCTCCGGTGGCGATGGTTTTCGGATGTCCGGGCTCTGCGGCTGCTGTCCAACGATCGCGCTGCCCGCGAAAGCCAGAAGGATCGTAAGTGACAAGACTCTGGCCATTACTTTGTCAGGTTCAACGCCGGATTGACTGTGAACTTGTTCGTATCCCAATCAACGGTCACGGTGGTGCCGTCGGCATAGGTTGTTTGCTCAACGCGATAGTTCCTATCGAGAAACTCATGTTTGGTCATTTCGAGCAAAGCTACTCTCTTGTGCAGCGCCATCATGACTCGCATCAACTCCAGCGTTTTTTCATCAGTCGGCGTGATTGGTAATTCAGGAACGCCGCCGTACAAGATTCCGCGCAAAAGGCTCTGCTGATCGCGAGCACCAAACGAAACGATCACGGCGTCGTGATACACCAGGTTATAGAGGGGAACCAGAATCGCCTTACTGCCCCCGCCCGATTGATTGATCGTGTCGACATAGGGAATCGTCCAGTCGGCCCCGGACTCAGTCGCCACGATCCCCAGGTTGTGCCGCGACCAATTCATTGTGGCCGCGCGGCCGGCCATTGCTTCGGTGCGTGTGGTGGGATGTTCAGGATTGAAATCTTCGTCAGGAGGAACGTAACCGATCACGTCGAGGTAGATTCCCTGCGGCGTGATTCCGTGATCGAAGAACAGTTGATAATTCTTGACCAGATGTCCGAGCCAGTAGCGATTATTGAGATAAGCCTGACGGCCGCCATCCCAGTGACGCATCATGGGAATGTCGCCCTCTTTCGAATCGCCAAACCGGCTGCCGGGAAAAGCTTGCGCCGGAAGGCTGGCATCCGGTTCCCGTACGGCAAACTGGGCATCGTAAGAAGGAGCGTCGAGATAATAGTCGCGGTACTGATCATGAAGGATGTACGGATAGCCAAGCTCACGGGCCGTGTCGACCAGACGCTTGAAACCTGCCCAACCGCCCGCTTTTTCCGGAGGCGGCAACGAATCGGGATGTTGCCGGTCATAACCAAGATGCGGCCAACCGGAAACCAGAACGAGAGCACGGTCAAAGCCGCGCGCCTTCAAATCGCGAAGTTGCTTTGCGCGCTCATCAAACGTCGTGAGGCTGTAGTTCTTTGAAGCGTCTTTCTGGTCATAGCGATCACTGTCGGGACTCATGTTCCGCAAAATACTAATGCGGGTTTGCGGCGTTCCGATCAAATCCTTTACGCCCGGTGTACGGGCAATCTTCTCGTTAAGAGATACAAAACACCCCGTGTCCATGACGGAGCGCCGGTAACGCTTCGCCATGTCAACGTAATTGCCATTCGAGAGAAAGACCATTCGACCAGAACGCGGATAGCCAAAACGTCCAAGTTGGGCCAACCAGCGCGGACCGATTAGCGTCGGGCCGCCGGCCGGGTGATTGAATTGATAGGCCGCATCGTCGGGAGTCTCGATGATGATCATCATGGCCGACGTGCCCTTCTGAAATCCCCACCAGGACATTGACCACGATTCGATCACGTTGCTTTGCAGCAGACTGTGATCAGTTGCCGCGACCTTGCCGGCGGGCGTGATTGAACGAATTGGGTAATACTCTTTAGGCCAGTTGCGAGGTAGTAGGGTACCTCGCCCGTTGCTTAGCAGGGTGTAATCCACGTCGCGCGCATCAAGCGCCTCTGGCCAATCCAACTGCCGCACCAGGGCATCGCGTTCCTGCGCGACAATGTCAAAAGCCAGCTCTTCTTCACGACCTTCCAACGCGACGGTTAGCACCAGAGTGAGATCGATGCTCTTCCATCCACCCAGAACGATCTTGACCCCACTCTTGAACCCAGTGTCATAGCGCGTAATTGTTTTCGTTGCGGCGTCAGCAAGTCGAAGTTTGGAATCGACGCCCTTCGACCGCACCAAAAGGTCACTAGCCGAAGACGAGACCATCTGCCACTTGGTCTCGCCCACCTGAACTTTCATCGCGAGATCGCTTTCAGTAAGCGTGACGACGTTCTTCTTTCCGGCGATCGTCCAGTTCCCATTCGCTTGCGATACTCGTACGTCGGGCGCGCCCCATTGTTCACGGGTCAGTTGTTGGGGGAAAGCGAAGGACGAAAGGAAAAGCAACAATGCACCGGCACAGACCAGGTGCCGGGATATTGCGAAGTCGAACAGCGGGAGAGTTTGGGAGGTGGCACGGGCGTCCCGCCCGTGAACCACGCGCAAGATGCGCGTGCCACATTTCAAAACAAAGTCGACCTTCGTGTATCTCGAGCAAGGTTGTGGGATCGTAACCAATCCCGTAGGGATGAAATGTTTATAGACACCTGCCTGCTTAGGCTTTGTTGCTCTGTAGGAGCGCAATGTGTGTAGCGCTTTTGTTTCGCTCCTCCGGAGCTTGGACCGCCTGATAGTCGTTGTAGCTATAAACATTCTGCTCCTCTGGAGCTTAAACGCGTTTGGTCGCGGCTCTGTGCAATCTGCCTTCCCGCCCTGAAGGCTTTTCAGTCGCGCCCCCGACTTTCGTGCGGCCTTCAATTCTGAACTGGTCGTAACTCGACTGAGACGAGGGTCAACCCGAGTTTCTTCTCCGCGCGAATCGTTTCCGGTCTTAGATTCAATTTATACCGCCCCGCTTTATCAATCGTGACGCGGCCGATTTTGGAAATCACATATTTCCAGTAAGGATTCGCAGGGTTCTCTTGCTTCCCATTGTTGTCGACCTGACCTTTCAGCTTTTGCCCGGCCAACTCGATTTCGACGGTGTGACCGCCTTCCCAATCCCGCCCGTATTTTTGTTCGGAAGAGAGGAGGACCACATCGAATGTGCCTGGATGATTGACCTTGAAATCCCAGTTGAGCCACTCGTCTTTGTTCAGCCATCTCTCGACCACGCCCCTTGTGTCGAGACGCAGCCCCTGGTCGCCAACTTTGTGAATTTCGGAAAGGAAAGCCGGCAGCGTCACACTGAAGTCCGGTTGCTGCAGGAGCGAAGTGTCGGCCTCGGTTTCCCCTTGAACTTCGAGCACGATCACAGAATCGTTTTTGTCGGGCGCTGACGCAGGCAGCTCAATGTTGAGCGCGTAATGATCCATCTTTTCATCCGCCTGCTGGGTGAACTTCAATCCTTTCCTGTCCGACAGGAGATAAGCCCGGCGTACTTTGCTCTTGAGGCCGTAGATCACCAGGGCCTTCTGCGGCCACTTGAAGACATGAAGAAAAACTCGACCTGGCTTTGTCGTCAGCAAGCCCCAGGGCAACTCGTAAGGGAAAGGGCTGGGAGCAGCGCCATAGACAGCTTCCTTGTTGACCTTGAGCCACTTGCCAACTTCTGTCAGCCGCTCGACGCTGGACGGCGGAATCAGGCCTTCGCTGGTTGGGCCCACATTGAGCAGATAGTTACCACCGCGACTTGAAACCTGGACCAGTTGCTGAATCAGAATGTTCGTGGGCTTCCAGTTTTGATCGTCGCGCTTGAAACCCCACGTGTCGTTCATAGTCACAGGCGTTTCCCAATCACGCTTGACCTGGCCCACGCTGATCTGGTTGTCGCCCGCAGAATCGTAATCGCCCAGTCCGTGCCCGACCCGACCACTCACCAGACAATCGGGCTGGAGCTTATGTACGAGGTCGACCAGCTCCTGACTTTGCTCTTTGGTGATGTTGCGCGGCGTATCGAACCAGATCAGACCGATGGGTCCGTAGTTGGTTAGAATCTCCGTGACCTGTGGCTTGACCTTCTCTTCCAGATAGCGCGCGAAATCCTTTTTTGCTTCGGGCGAAAAATCCCAGTCATTGCCGACGGCGTCCGCCTCGTGCCAATCCTGTGTCTGCGAATAATAGAAGCAGAGCTTGAGGCCGTACTTCTGAGATGCGGCGGCCAACTCTTTCATCACATCGCGTCGAAACGGCGTCGCATCCACGATGTTGTATTTGCTGGCCTTAGAGCCGTACATGGCGAAACCATCGTGATGTTTGGAGGTAATGACGATGTACTTCATCCCGGCGTCTCTGGCCATTCGCACCCAGCCGTCTGCATCGAACTTGACGGGATTGAACTGCGGAGCCAGTTGCTCGTACTCAGAAATCGGAATACGCGCGCGATTCATGATCCATTCGCCGAGGCCGGGAATGAGCTTCCCCTTCCATTCGCCCGCGGGAACCGAGTAGAGGCCCCAATGGATCATCAGTCCGAAGCGCGCTTCGCGAAACCACTTAAGGCGCCGATCCCGCTCGAGTTCTGACGCGGACGCTCGAGCCGTCAGGTTCTGTGATTGTCCGAATGCGGACACCGCCCCAACGGAGACCATTGCCGCAAGAAGAAGAGGGGTCAGCACCCTACGCGAAAGTCGCATGTTAGTTGTGTCCTTTTTCTCGCTAGCTTCTACGGATCAACCTTTGCGGCTTCGCCGCCTGATGTGCGGAAAGGCTCTGCCTTTCCGTTAGTTGATTTCAGAATTGCTGAGGCTATGCCTCAGCAAGCTGGTTCGAGGCGGAGCCTCAGCCAATTCATTTAAGATTCGCCCGGAAAGGCAAAGCCTTTCCGCACATCAGGCGGCAAAGCCGCGTTCGGGCGGGCTTCCTCAGTCTTGTTTCGTTTAGCGCAGCAAACGGCTGCGATCTGCCAAATCCATTGGCGACACCTTCGACATCGACGCTTGGTACGGCTTGTCCTGATAGATCTGTGCGGCGCGACGCATCAAGGGGAACAGCATCTCCGGCTTGACGCCTTCCAGTTCCTGGTACTGCCATTTCGCCTGGCCGATCGCAATCGGAACCAGAAAATCAAGCGCCTTGCGAATGCTGCGGCCGTCAGCAGTTTGGAAATTCCAGAGGTCAATGCCGACGCGCTGGCCCAACGTCGCCAATTGCATCAGCCCGTCGAGGTTTCCGTTGCTGTATCCCCAGGCTTTCGTCCGCGCGAGCTCCAGGGGCTGATGACCGTCAGGTTCAATTTGAGCCGCGATCCGTTTTTGTTTTGCTGCTCTTAAGACTTCAACCGCCAACTGTTGTCTGCCGACAAAAAGCGCGAAAGAAACTATCTGAACATCGTAATAAGTCCCGTGGTTATTCTTCGCGGCAGCTTCCTCTCGCCCATTTTTGCTTTCCAGCATCCACTGCAGGAACTTTCCAAACCAGTCGCGCAGTCCGTGTTCATCCGCGGCAGATAACGCTTTCGATCCGGCGATCAATCCGATCGCGTCGACGACTCGCGTCAGGCCGCGCGTTTCGATCAAGCCTATCCCCCGGCCTGTGTTTACCCCGGGAATAAACTGCGCATATTCAAGGTTCGGGTTCATCCGCGTCGCCGGGTCAAGAAAGAAAGTGCGGAGCAACTGCACCGCTTTCGTTGCGTAGGCCTCGTCGCCTTTGAGGTAATAGGCGAGCGACAGGGTCTCGACCGAATTCTCCAGGTCATCGAGACTGCGATGGTCCGTAATCTTGTTGATTTCAGGATTGCGTTCGCCGTCGCGCCGGATGTACGGCAAACCATTCGGAGATTTTGGGTCGGCCCAAAAATACGGCGCCTGACTCATGTAGTCATGCTTATCCCCGCTCGGTGGCGTCACTCCCTTATTGACGATCGAGAACGGCCCTTCACCCATCGCCTTGCGGGCGTCGCGCTCCAGCCGGGACAGGGGCAAAGCCAAAGTTTGGTCACCCTCACGAATGCGTCGCCGGATTGTTTCGAGGTGCGTCGCATCAAGCAGGAAAACTCGCAGAGCAGCTGCGGCATCCCTTTTACCGTTCGCGCCATAGCCATGGTTAGCTCCGCCGGGACCCACGCTCACCAAAAGCGCAGCGCACAACCACAACGACCCTAAGGTCTCAGTAAGATTTGTCATGTGTGTCGAAAGAAACGCTTGCCGAACTGGCTTCAACGTTGTACAGTGACGGCCACTTCCACTAGGCGTTACCGGTAACGAGCAACGGATTCTATTTCTTGAGCACCCGGCTGTCAACAGATTTAGTTTCCCGCATGAATTACAAGGACAAGATAGTAATCATCACCGGCGGAAGCCAAGGGATCGGCGCAGGCTGCGTCCGCGCGTTCGTCGATGCAGGCGCCAAAGTTGTCTTCTGCGCGCGCCGACGGGAGGGTGGCGAAGCGCTGGCCCGCGAGTTGGACGCGAAGGCGGGTGAGACGCAATTCATGACCTGCGATGTCTCGGATGTCGAAGCGATCCGGAACCTGGTTGACTCGACCGCGGACCGCTATGGCCGGCTTGATTGTCTGGTTAACAACGCCGGCTGGCATCCGCCGCACAAACCAATCGACGATTTTTCCGTATCAGAATTTCGCGACCTGCTCGAATTGAATCTGGTCAGCGTGTTTGCCGCCTGCAAGTATGCCCTTCCCCATTTGCGACGGCAGCAAGGCAACATCATTAACATCTCCAGTCTGGTGGCCGCGATGGGACAGTTGCATGCAGTCACCTACGTCGCCACTAAAGGAGCAATTACAGCATTCACCAAAGCACTGGCGATCGACGAGGCCGGACACGGTGTACGGGTGAATTCGATTTCTCCCGGCAACATCTACACGCCGCTGTGGCAGTCAGCCATCGAGGCCGCGCCCGATCCCGCGCAGTGTCGTGTTGATGGTGAGGCAGCGCAATTGCTCGGCCGCATGGGGACCATTGAAGAAGTTGGCAAGCTATGTCTGTTCATTGCTGCCGAAGCAACTTTTACGACCGGCGTTGATCATTTGATTTCCGGCGGGGCAGAACTTGGTTACGGTCGCAAGACTCGAAGAGAGTGACAGTACGCACGCCTCCCGCGTGCTTTCACCGCGGCACGCGAGACGCGCACACCCCGGGATGTACCGAAGAAGTTTCCTAACGCTGCCGATTCTTGGCCTGCTGGCGCGAATGCTTCCGGGGTCCGGTGCATTTCCGTCAGGAACGCCGGCTTCCGGCAAAGCCTTGCGGCTTTGGTATCGCCAGCCGGCGAAAGACTGGAACGAGGCGCTCCCGATTGGCAACGGTCGCCTGGCCGCGATGATCTTTGGCCGGGTTGAGACAGAGCGTATTCAATTGAACGAAGAAACCGTCTGGGCGGGAGAGAAGCGCGATCGTAGCAATCCCGAAGGCCCGAAAGCCGTTCCCGAAATCCGCCGTCTGCTTTTCGCCGGCAAGGTCAAAGAAGCTGAAGCACTGGCCGACAAGACGATGATAGCTACAACCCGACGCATGCCGCCTTATCAAACTCTGGGCGATTTGTCGCTTCATTTCTCTGGCCAGGAACAGGCCAGCGATTATACCCGGGAGTTGGATCTCGACTCGGCCATCGCCCGGGTCAGTTACGTCTCGGGCGGCGCGCGTTTTCAGCGAGAGATATTTGCATCAGCAGTTGATCAAGTGATTGTGATCAGGCTGACTTGCGATAAGCCGGCTCGCATTTCATTCGTGGCCACGCTGACACGCGAACAGGACAGCACGACGCAAGCGTCTGCTTCCGATCGGCTCTCGATCAAAGGCGAAGCGATTGCGCGTGACGAAAAGCATCCGCAGGAACGCAAGGTTGGGGCTAAGTTTCATGGTGAATTGAAGCTTAGGGCGGAAGGCGGGACAACGCGCGCCGAAGGCGACAAACTTATTTGTGAGAAAGCCAACTCGGCGACGCTTTTGTTTGCCGCAGCTACGAATTTTCGGGTGGTTGATCCTGCCGCCAGGTGCGCGGATTACCTCGCTCGCGCCGGCAAATCATACGCTCAACTGCGAGCCGCGCACGTAGCCGATCATCAGAGATTGTTTCACAGGGTTCGCTTGAGTCTGGGAGGCCAACCACCCGGCTCCAAAAACCTGGCTACCATTAAGCTGCCGACCGATGAACGGCTCCAGCGTGTTCAGCAAGGTGCTACCGATCTCGATCTGGAAGCTTTGTATTTCCATTTCGGACGTTACCTGCTGATCTCCAGCAGTCGCCCCGGCACGTTGGCCGCTACTCTACAGGGTAAATGGAACGACAAGCTCGCGCCTTCATGGGACAGCAAGTACACCATCAATATCAACACCGAAATGAATTACTGGCCGACAGAGGTTTGCAATCTTTCGGAGTTGCACGAACCGCTGTTCGATCTGATCGAGAAGACCCGCGAGGACGGCCGCCGTGTCGCAAAGGATCTTTACGGCGCGCGGGGTTTTGTGGCCCATCACAACACGGACATCTGGGGACACGCGGTGCCGATCGATGGCGCGCGTTATGGCATTTGGCCCATGGGCGCGGCGTGGTTGTGCCTGCACCTTTGGGAGCATTATGACTTCACGCGCGACCGGCAGTTTCTCAGGACCCGCGCGTATCCGCTGCTGAAAGAGTCAGCGGAGTTTTTATTGAGTTACGTGATTGACAACGGACGTGGTCAACTAATCACGGGACCGTCAATCTCGCCCGAAAATCGTTATCAAACGCCGGACGGGCAGGTGGCCAGCCTTTGCATGGGGCCGACAATGGATTTGGAAATCACGCGCGCGTTGTTTAATCGCGTGATTGAAGCGGCCCAACTACTCGAGGTCGATGCCCCATTTACCACTGAAATGGCGAAGGCACTCGTTCGTTTGCCGGTGCTGAAGATTGGAAGTAAGGGTCAGTTGCAGGAGTGGCTGGAAGATTACGAAGAGCCCGATCTTGGGCATCGACATATCTCGCACCTGTTCGCACTGCATCCGGGAAATGAAATAACTCTGCGACGTACTCCGGCACTCGCCAAGGCAGCCCGAGTATCACTTGAGCGGCGGCTGGAATCCGGGAGCGGTCACACCGGTTGGAGTCGCGCATGGATCATAAACTTCTGGGCGCGGCTTGAGGAAGGCGATCTCGCGCATGAAAACATCGTCGCGTTGCTGGCCAAGTCGACCTTGCCGAACATGTTCGACACCCATCCGCCTTTTCAGATCGATGGAAACTTTGGCGGCACCGCAGCGATCGCCGAAATGCTTCTGCAGAGTCACGCGGGCGAAATCAGTTTTCTGCCCGCCTTGCCGAAGGCGTGGCGTGAGGGATCGGTGAGCGGCTTGCGCGCGCGCGGCGCTGTCGAAGTTGATTTGAACTGGTCAAATGGAAAGGCGACGGGCGCGAGGCTGCGGGCAAAGGTCGACGGCAAGCATAGGATACGCCCACCGCATGGACAAGAAATCTCTTCGGTGCTCGAGAACGGAAGGCATCTCGAATTGATTCCGGCGGGTGATGGCGTTTCCCCGCTGACCTTGAGTGCGGGCAAGGAATACAAGATTGGCTTTAGTTGATTTCAGAACATAGGTGGGGTGAGCGTGAAAAAACGAAGCGTCGGCGTAATTCTTCTCTCGATAATTCTTCTGACCTGGTTCATCCCCAGTCTGCCAGCTCAGGAGCAAAGCGGCTCGGGGAAGAGCCTCTATCACAATGGCTGGATCGACTTGAACAAGAATGGCCGGATGGATGTTTATGAAAACCCGAAGGCGCCGATCGATAGGAGAGTCGACGACTTGCTGCGGCAAATGAACCTTGACGAGAAGACCTGTCAGACGGCAACGCTGTACGGCGTCGGCCGCGGCCGGGCGGGACTTGAGCTGCCAATGAAAGACGAATTGCCGACGCCTGAGTGGAAAACCTATCTATGGAAAGACGGGATTGCGAACATCGACGAACACTTAAACGGGGTCGGGCCAAACGGAAAAAGTATCTACGCGACCGACATCAAAAAGCACGTGTGGGCCATGAACGAGGTGCAGCGTTTCTTCATTGAGGAGACACGGCTCGGCATTCCGGTCGACTTTACCAATGAAGGCCTCCGCGGCCTGGCGTTTACCACTGCGACCAGCTTTCCTTCGGAACTGGGCCAGGGTCACACCTGGGACAAACAGCTAATCAGCGAAATCGGTCGCATCACTGCCGATGAGGCGCGCTCGCTCGGCTACACAAACATCTATGCGCCGACCCTGGACGTCTCGCGCGACCAGCGTTGGGGCCGAATTGAAGACACTTACGGCGAAGATCCCTATCTCGTTTCGCGACTCGGCGTCGCCATGGGAAAGGCGATGCAGAAGGATTATCAAATTGTTTCAACGGCCAAGCATTTTGCCGTTTACAGTATCGCGAAAGGAGCTCGCGAAGGTCAGGCCCGCACCGATCCCCAGGCGACGCCGCAGGAGGTCGAAAACATCTTTCTGCCGCCGTTCAAAGCTGCGTTCAAGGAAGCCGGACTGCTCGGCGTGATGAGCTCATACAACGATTACAATGGCACGCCCGTGACCGGAAGCCACTATTGGCTCACTGAGCGTTTGCGAAATGAATTCGGATTTCGCGGCTACGTCGTTTCCGACAGTGCTGCGGTGGAATATCTCTACAACAAACATGGCGTGGCCGCAGACATGAAAGATGCCGTGCGCCAATCGATCGAAGCCGGCCTGAATGTGAAGACGAATTTCACCCCACCGGCCGATTTCGTTCTGCCCTTGCGCGAACTGGTGAAAGAAGGAAAAGTGTCGATGAAGACACTGGATGATCGGGTGCGTGACGTGCTGAAGGTTAAATTCATCCTCGGACTGTTCGATCATCCTTACGTGGAAAACGCAGACCGCGCAGAGAAGATTGTTAATTCCAGCGAACATCAACAGATCGCCCTGCGCGCCGCGCGCGAGAGCATCGTGCTTTTGAAAAATGATCGCGGCGCTCTGCCGCTTAAAAAAGAGATTCGTTCGATCGCGGTGATTGGTCCAAACGCGGACGATGACAGTCTCACGCGTTATCGCTACGGGCCGAATGCGGTCACGGGCGTTACGGTACTCGCCGGCATCAGGGCAAAGCTCGGCGAACGTGTGAAGGTCAATTATGCGAAAGGGTGTGATGCTACGAATGAGCATTGGCCCGAGACGGAAGTTCTGTCGGAGCCACTGACGGACAAGGAAAAAGACGAGATCGCGAAAGCCGTCGACGCGGCGAAGAAATCGGATGTGGCGGTAGTCGTGCTGGGCGACTCGCCGACTACCGTCGGGGAAACCGCTTCACGCACCAGTCTGGATTTGCCGGGACGTCAACTCGAACTCGTACAAGCCGTTCACGCCACCGGGAAACCGACAGTCGTCGTGCTCCTCAATGGCCGGCCGATGAGCATCAACTGGATCGACAAGTACGTGCCGGGAATTATTGAAGGATGGTTTCCCGGGGCCCAGGGCGGCACGGCGATCGCTGATGTTCTGTTTGGCGATTACAATCCGGGCGGAAAATTGACGGTCACATTTCCCAAAACTGTCGGCCAGATTCCCTACAACTTTCCGACCAAGCCCAGCGCACAATGGGAAGGCGAAAAGACGCGGGTGAATGGCGCACTTTATTTCTTCGGACACGGTTTGAGTTACACGACCTTTGCGTACAGCAACCTGAGAATCAATCCCGCGACGGTGTCAGTACCGGGGACAACAGCGACCGGATCGGGGGGAATGGTCACAATCTCATGCGACGTTACCAACAGCGGAACGCGCGAAGGTGATGAAGTCGTCCAGCTTTATACTCATCAACTGGTAACCAGCGTGACGACTTATGAAAAGAACCTGCGCGGGTTTGAACGCATTCACCTGAAGCCGGGTGAAACGAAAACGATTTCGTTCACGCTTAGCCGTGATGATTTGGCGCTTTGGAACCGGCAAATGCGGTTCGTCGTCGAGCCGGGGAAATTCAAAGTCATGATTGGATCGGGCTCGGAAGATATTCGACTAAATGGTCAATTTGAGGTTGCGGGAACTAAGTAGATGCCTTTGACTACAACGCGCATTTCTCATTCACCTCCGGCTTTAGGGAGTCTGTCGGAAAAGGTATCTCTCCGTGCCTCTGTGCGATCTCTGTGCCTCTGTGGTGAAATTACTGGAGAAAACGCTCACCACAGAGGCACAGAGATCGCACAGAGGCACGGAGATCAGTTTTTCCGACAGACTCCTTTAGCCGCGTGAGAGTGAGAGACGCGCTTCATAGGAGAAGCAAAGCCCGATGAAACTACGAATCCATTTAATATTAGCAGCCACCGTTTCGATCGTTTTTGCATTTCTATTATCTTCCGGTTCACACACGAGGTTCTCGGTTGCAGCGAACGCGTTAGACTCAAATCCCTATAACGTCAAAACGTTCGGCGCAACTGGAGATGGCAAGACGCTCGACACTCCGGCGATTAACAAAGCGATCGACGCGGCCGCAGCGGCCGGGGGCGGCACGGTCCATTTCCCCGCCGGAAATTACTTGTCCGTGTCGATTCACCTCAAGAGCAATATCTCTCTGTATCTCGATCAAGGGGCGACGATCATCGCAGCCAACACTTCGGCCGACGCCAAATATGATCCGCCGGAGCCGAATGAGTGGGACAAGTATCAGGACTTTGGTCACACCCACTGGCACAACAGCCTGATCTGGGGAGAGAACCTGACGAATGTTTCGATCCTGGGTCCGGGAATGATTTGGGGCAAAGGCCTGGTTCGCAGCGGCGGGCAATCGCGCACGCAACAGCAGAACGACGCGTTGAATGCCGCCCGGGCTAATGAACCGAAGACGCCGTTTGGTTATCCAAATCCGCGCGACGCAGTCGAGCCGGGATGGGGAAACAAAGCAATTGCCCTCAAGCTTTGCCGGAACGTCATCATTCGCGACATTACGATTTTGCACGGGGGACATTTTGCGATTCTGGCAACTGGCGTCGATAACCTGACCATCGACAATTTGAAGATCGACACGAACCGCGACGGCATCGACATCGATGCCTGCAAGAACGTACGCGTTTCGAATTGCACAGTTAACTCGCCTTTTGATGACGGCATCTGTCCCAAGAGCTCTTTTGCTTTGGGCTACGCGCGGGCGACCGAGAATGTCACGATCACGAATTGTCAGGTCAGCGGTTACGACGAAGGCACGCTGCTCGATGGCACCTACAAGCGCGAATTCCGAAATCAGAATGGCACTTTCAGCCCCACTGGAAGAATAAAGTTCGGCACCGAGTCGAACGGCGGATTCAAGAACATCACCATCGACAATTGTGTCTTTGACTACTGTCGCGGCCTGGCCCTGGAAAGCGTCGACGGCGCCCTGCTCGAGGATGTGACCATCTCAAACATAACGATGCGCGATGTCGCCAACTGTCCAATCTTTATGAGACTCGGCAGCCGGATGCGTGGACCGGCCGGGCCACCGGTCGGCGAGCTGCGACGCGTAACCCTGAGCAACATTGTCGTTTACAATGCCGAGCCGAAATACGCTTCGATCATCAGCGGCATCCCGGGCCATGACATCGAGGACATCACGCTCAGCAACATTCGCATTTATTACAAAGGCGGTGGGACAAAACAGCAGGCAGCGCTCGACCCACCTGAGAAGGAAACCGATTATCCCGAACCGGCGATGTTCGGCGAGATTCCCGTCTACGGGTTCTTTGTCCGGCATGTGCGCGGAATTGAAATGAAGAACGTGAAGGTTGGCTACCTGAAGGATGATGCTCGCGCCCCTTTCAGTTTTTCTGACGCGAAATCGGTTGACCTGCGTGAGATAACGGCGCCACACGCGTCAGGTGTGCCGAGTTTCATTCTGAAGGATGTTGAGGACTTTTCGCTTCAACAGAGCTGGCCGTTGCCGGATGTCAGGATCAAGAAGGCGTTGAAGCAGCAACTTTGACGGTATGCACGCCTCCGGCGTGCCGCTTCGTCAAATCAAGCAGGTAGACACGAGGCAGCACGCCGGAGGCGTGCGTACCGAGGGCAAGCGAGACGCTTGCGCTCCAGTCCGGTGAGTTATGAATACAATGCGACTGATTACGAAATACTCGTTGAGCTTATTGCTTTGTTTCTTTTCGCAGGTGGCCGCCGTTGCTCAAAGCCCAAACCCTCGCTCGCCGGCGAAACCCCGAACTCGTACGCCGGACGTGCGCAGACCCGCTGCTAAATCAACCTCGCCGCGACCGGATCTAGCCAAAGAATCAATCCTCTACGCAGTGGCGTACGCGCACCTCGACACTGAGTGGCGTTGGGAATATCCACAAGTCATCCAGGAATATCTCACCAAGACGATGCGCAACAACTTTGCGCTGTTCGAGAAGTATCCGCATTACATCTTCAACTTCACCGGCGCGAACCGCTACCGGATGATGAAGGAGTATTACCCGTCCGACTTTGAAAGACTGAAGCAGTACGTCACCACGGGCCGCTGGTTTCCGGCCGGCTCATCGATGGAAGAAGGCGACGTAAATTCTCCGAATGCGGAATCGATCATCCGGCAGATCCTTTACGGCAACAACTGGTTCCGGAAAGAGTTCGGTGTGGCCAGCGACGAATACATGCTGCCGGATTGTTTTGGCTTTCCCGCTTCCCTTCCCAGCATCCTCGCTCATTCGGGAATCAAGGGCTTCTCTACCCAAAAACTGTCGTCCTCGTGGCAGCCGGCGCCACACGTGGGCGGCCCTGGTTCGCCTGAGAAAACTCCGATTGGCATCCCCTTCAACGTAGGCATCTGGGAAGGCACTGATGGGCGCACCGTGATCGCCGCACTAAATCCGATGAGTTACGGCAGCCAGGTCAACTATGACATCAGCAAAGCCTCCCCGCTGCCGCCCGGCCCCGATCCTGTCCGATCTGCGCAACTGAACCTGGTTCGTAACCGAAGTCAGGAAGACTGGCCCCGGCGGATTCAAACGAACGGGAATTTGACGGGCATCTTTGCCGATTATCACTACGTGGGCACGGGTGACGTGGGTGGTTCGCCGAACGAGAGTTCGGTGAAGTTGATGGAAGCGATCATCAATAAAGGCACGGCTTCGCTGCCTCCGTTTTTTCCCTTCGGACAGCAGCCGCGCACGCCTGCCCCGCCGGTTCAGGTTGGCGATGGCCCAATCCGCGTTACCTGGTCCAAAGCCGATCAGATGTTCCGGGACATTCTCAACTGTTGCCCGACCGATCGACTGCCGCGCTACAAAGGCGATCTGGAGCTCATCAATCACTCGGCCGGATCGCTGACATCTCAGGCTTATCAAAAGCGCTGGATGCGCAAGAATGAATTGCTCGCCGGCGCGGCTGAGAAGGCTTCGGTTGCTGCTGAGTGGCTGGGCGCACGTTCCTATCCGCGCGAGCGTCTGAACGATGCCTGGACGCTGGTGATGGGTGGGCAGTTTCACGATTTACTTCCCGGCACCGCCACTCCGAAAGCATTTCAGTTTGCGTGGAACGATGATGTGCTGGCGATGAACCAATTTGCCGGCGTGATGACGAGCGCTGTTAACGGGATTGCTGCCGGTTTGGATACTGAAGCAAAAGGGCAATCAATCGTTGTTTACAATCCCCTGAATGTTCCGCGCGAAGATCTCGTCGAGGCCAGCCTGACTTTTCCGAATGGCTTGCCCGCCGCTGTCCGTGTCGTCGGACCGGATGGGAACGAGGTCCCGGCGCAACTTTCGAACGGAAAAGTTTTATTCCTGGCGCGCATGCCTTCAGTTGGTTTCGCCGTCTATGATGTTCAGCCTGCCGCCAATGGCTCGTCGTCCTCCGAATTAAGGGCCGGCGAGTCGTCAATGGAAAATACTCGTTATCGAGTCGCCATGGACACGCATGGCGACGTGGCGAGCATTTTCGACAAGCAACTGAAACGTGAACTGCTGGCCGCGCCAATCCGTCTGGCAATCTCGACCGATAACCCCACTCGTTGGCCGGCCTGGAACATGGATTTCGAAGATGAGCAGCGGCCGCCGCGGAGTTTTGTCTCGGGCGATCCGAAGATTCGCGTGATCGAAAGCGGCCCGGTGCGCGTAAGCGTCGAGGTCACGCGAGAGACTGAAGGCTCAAGGTTCGTGCAACGAATCAGTCTGTCTGCGGGCGACGCCGGTAATCGCGTCGAGTTCAGCAACATTATTGATTGGAAAACAAAGGAGGCAAATCTGAAAGCGACGTTTCCGCTCAGTGCGGCAAACAATCTCGCGACCTACAACTGGGACATCGGCACAATTCAAAGACCAAATGCAGCCGAACGGCAGTTCGAAGTTGCTTCGCATCAATGGATCGACCTGACGGACAAGAGCGGTGCGTTTGGCGCCACGATACTGACAGACTGCAAGAACGGTTCAGACAAACGGGACGACCAGACACTGCGCTTGACGCTCATCCGCACGCCGGGTACCCGCGGTGGCTTTCCCGATCAGGGGACGCAGGATATCGGTCGACATGAAATTTTGTTTGGCCTCGCCGGGCACGCAGGCGATTGGCGTCAATCACAGACGGACTGGCAGGCATACCGCCTCGATCAACCGCTGATCGCTTTTCAAAGTCCTTCGCATCCTGGCCCATTAGGCAAAACTTTTTCGTTGATGAAAGTGAACAACGCGCGAATTCGCATCATGGCTCTGAAAAAAGCAGAGTTGAGCGATGAAGTGATTGTGCGGGCAGTCGAGATGGATGGCCGGCCCGCCACCGACGTGGCTGTAACTTTTCCGGTCCCGGTACTGGCTGCGCGTGAAGTAAACGGACAGGAGCAACCTGTCGGCCCTGCGACTATTGCGAACGGCGAGTTGGTAACTTCGTTTAGCGCTTACCAACCTCGCACCTTCGCAATCAAACTGGCGCCGCCGCGGGCGCAGATTGCGCCGGCGAGTTTTCAACCGCTTTCTCTCGACTACGAAATGTCCGTCGCGGCGCGTATGGGCCGGCCCGCGGACGGCGCCTTCGATTGGGCGCCGAACAGTCAGGGCGCTTCGCAGGGAAAAGCCTTGCCTGCGGAACTGCTGCCGCGCCAAATTAACTTTGGCGGAATTCGTTTTGATCTCGCGCCTGCCGGCAAACCGAATGCGGTTTTGGCGCATGGGCAAACCATCAATCTACCGGCCGGAAATTTCGGTCGAGTTTACCTGCTCGCAGCTGCCGCGAATGGCGATCAAAGAGCGACGTTTCTGGCGGGAAGCCAATCGACGGAGCTGACGATTCAGGATTGGACGGGCTTCATCGGCCAGTGGGACGATCGCATCTGGAGGACCACTGAAGACCCCATTCCCGTGCGCCCCGGTGCGCCCCCGGGCACGCCTGTGCGAACGCGAACCAACATCTACGGCGAGATGACTGGCATTCGTCCCGGCTTTATTAAGCAGGCTGACGTGGCCTGGTTTTCATCGCAGCGACGCGCGGCTGACGGCAGTGCCGAACCGTACGCTTACTCGTACTTGTTTGCTTACGCGATTGATCTGCCGGCCGGCGCCAGCACGATCACTTTGCCCAATAACGATCGCATTCGAATTATGGCAATCACGGTCACCAACGAGCCCGGGACAATTAAGGCGGCGCATCCGCTATACGACACGCTGAGCACTACCGAAAGATGAGACTAATGCTGCAAATTTCTCCGTGTAATCTCTGTGGACCTCTGTGTCTCTGTGGTAAATCGCCCTGTGGAAAATCTCACCACAGAGGCACAGAGGTCCACAGAGACTACACAGAGAAAATCAAGAATTTCATCTTCATAACTTTCGCGCTGCTCCTCTTTGTTTTGCCGTCCCAGGCGCAGGTCAGAATCACGATTGATCACAACGATAACAAGACAGCCAACCCTGAATACAAATTCCAAAGAGTTCCCTCACCGGCTCGGAACGATGCGGGATCGAAGGCAATCCTGACTCTGGTAGATGCTCAAGCCGACGGCACTTCTGCGGACCTTGGCGTGCTCATCGACGGCCTGCTGCCGGACGCCGAAGACCAACCGCGAAAAAATTTCTTTCTCACTAGCGGCACCGGCGGCGGACGCCTGCGAATGGATCTGGGCGCCGTCATCGGGATAGCCCAAATCAATTCGTATTCATGGCATTCAGATTCCCGCGGTCCGCAGGTCTATCGCGTCTGGGCGAGTGACGGAGCCGACGCTAATTTCAACCCCGAGCCGAAAGGCACGGTCGACCCGGCGAAGTGCGGATGGAAGTCGATCGCAATTGTCGATACCCGGACCGACGAGCCAGACGGCGGCCAGTACGGCGTGAGCCTGAACGATTTGAGCGGCAGCCTCGGTAAGTTTCGCTATTTGTTATTCGATCTCTATCCCGTCGAGGTAGCCGACAATTTCGGCAACACTTTCTATAGCGAGATTGATGTGGTGGCTAAGAAATGAGGATTAGTAGGGGTGCTCGTCTTACGAACTCTTATAAATGATTCGAACGCTTTGCATGGCTCGGCCACGCCGATGGGCGGCAAGTCTCCGACTTGCCGGCGCAGCCTCTCGTTTTCTCCGGGTCTCTGACCCAATCTTCTGCGGTCATAGACCGCCAGGTTTTAGTTAGGCAGATCGGCAAGTCGGAGACTTGCCGCGCATCAGCGTGGCCGAGCCAATCGTTTTTGGGGGTGGTTACCTGGACGAAAACCTGGTAATTCACCGGAAGGAATTTTCAACGGGAAGATTGACGCAATCAGACGATGAACTTTTTCAAACCGAGATTCCGTCGCTATCTCATTTTGGCAGTAGCCATCGTCGTGACTGGCAGTTCCGCCCCCCTTCGAAGTCAACAGTCTCGCAGCGAATCGAAGACACTTTACGTGATTGCCACGTCGCATCTCGACTCGCAATGGAACTGGACGGTGCAAGACACGATTCGCGAGTTTGTGCCAAACACTTTTTTTGAGAACTTCAAACGCTTCGAAAAATACCCCGATTACACTTTCAACTATGAAGGCGCAATCCACTACATGTGGTTCAAGGAATACCATCCGGAGGCCTGGCCCACCGTGCAGAAGTATGTTGCCGATGGACGCTGGAAACTGGCCGGCTCCTGGGTTAATGCGGTGGACGTGAATGTGCCCGCGCCAGAGTCTCTGATGCGGCAAGCACTCTATGGAAAGCGTTTCTTTCGTCAGGAGTTTGGCCAGGTAAGCCAGGATGTCTATCTGCCCGATTGCTTTGGGTTCGGCTTTGCCCTGCCGTCCATCGCGACGCATTCCGGTCTCTCTCAATTCTCTACACAGAAATTAACCTGGGGATCTTCCTACGGAATTCCGTTTCCACTTGGCCGCTGGAAAGGGAGCGATGGAAACGCCGTGATGGCAGCCCTTAATCCCGGCGACTACGTAACAAAGATCCGCAGCGACATCTCAGTGGATCCGAAATGGGTCGGCGAGCGCCTCACCTCGGTCGGCAACGGCCGGCAAATCGGGTTTCGTTATTTCGGTACGGGCGATATTGGCGGTGCACCGGATGAGGAATCGATAGCTTGGCTGCAGAAGTCGATTAAGAACCGAGGTGCAGGCGTTGAAGTCCGCAATACATCGTCGGATCAACTCACCCGCGATCTCACGCCGGAAGAGAAAGCCGCGTTGCCTGAATACGAAGGCGAACTAACGATGAAGACCCATGGAGTGGGCTGCTATACGTCTCAGGCGGCAATGAAGCGCTTCAATCGCGAGAACGAATTGCTGGCCCAGGCCGCAGAGCAAACCGCCGTCGCGGCTGAAATGGTGACCGGACTGACCTATCCGCGAGCGCGGCTGCGCGAAGGCTGGATCCGGATGCTTTGGCACCAGTTTCATGACGATCTAACCGGGACGAGCATCCCGCAGGCTTATCAGTTCTCGTGGAATGATGAATTAGTTTCGGCAAATCAATTCGCGGGAGTACTCACCAGTTCCACCTCAGCCGTGGCCGCCAAACTGGACACGCGCGGTGAAGGGGTCCCGCTGGTCGTCTATAACCCGCTGGCCTGGGCCAACGAGGCGCCGGTTGAGGCGACCGTCAAATTCAAAAGCATCGCTCCCGCAACCATTCATGTTATTGATCCGTCGACCAGGGAAGACGTGCCGACCCAGATCCTGGAGAGAGCCGGCGATACTGCTCGGATTCTGTTCCTCGCTTCGGTTGGCCCGGCGACCTTCAAAGTCTTTCAGGTGGCCACCGGCGCCGCCAGGGCGAACCGTTTTCCACATGCTCTTTCATCTGCCTTGCCCTGGCTTAACGTCAGCGAATCATCACTCGAGAACATCTTCTACAAAGTTAAGGTCGACACGAACGGCGACATCGCGTCGATCTTTGACAAGCTCCGATCGCGCGAGTTGTTGAAGGCACCGATTCGACTGGAATTGCGCGACAATCCTTCGCCCGATAAACCCGCCTGGCGAATTCTTTGGGACACGGTCAACGCGGCACCGCGTGAGTTTGTCGCATCGCCAGAGGTTCGAGTCGTCGAGCGCGGTCCTGTGCGCGTGGCCATCGAGATTACCAGAAGCGCTGCCGGATCTATTTTCCGGCAACGCGTAATGTTGGGCCTGCGCGGCCAGCGCGTCGAGGTTGAGAACTTTGTCGATTGGAAGTCGCCAAACTCCCTGCTCAAAGTGGCGTTTCCCTTCACCGCTGCCAATCCAAAAGCTACCTACGACCTGGGCCTGGGAACGATTCAGCGCGGAAATAACACACCTGATCGTTACGAGGTCCCGGCGCAGCAGTGGGCTGACCTCACCGACGAAAGCGGAGAGTTTGGCGCGGCTGTTCTGAACGACAGTAAGTACGGATGGGACAAACCCGCAGACAATTTGCTGCGACTGACCTTGCTCCATACCGCCAGGGCGCGAGCGTATCCTTATCAAAGCAGCAACGACCTCGGTCATCATCACTTTGTCTTTGCGATTGCCGGACACCGCGGTGATTGGCGCTTGTTGGGCAAAGATGAGTTTGCCGCGGCGCTTTCGGGAAACCCGCCCCCGGCCCTCAGCGGACGCGGAACGCCGGTACCGGCCAACGCGGCCGCCCTCAATCAAACGCTGATTGTGTTTCAAACCGAAGCACATGCCGGACCGCTGGGCCGAATGTTTACGACGGGGGGCTTGACCGACAATGACGGTCAGGTCGCCATACGCGCCCTCAAAAAAGCGGAAGACTCGGATGCTTTCGTGGTGCGGGTGCAGGAGCTTGAGGGCCGGCCCGCGACCAAGTACATCAACTTCGGCCTGCCACTTCAAAGCGCGAGTGAGATCAACGCCGCCGAAGAGCGCGCACCCCGAGCCGGAGATCTTGAGTTTACCCCCAATGGGCTGCAGATAAGCCTTAAGCCCTATCAACCGCGCACGTTTTTGATCCGTTTCCGAACCCTCAAGAACGGTAACGCGACGCGCTCTCCCATCAGCCGTGCGTTGAATACGGATACGACAATTGTGGCGACGCCAATCGAGCTGCCATTCAATCTGGACGGCATATCAACTGACGCCAATCGAGCCGACGGTGATTTCGATCGAAGGGGCCAGACTCTGGCGAGCGAGCTTTTGCCGGCCCGACTAGTACTCGACGGAATCCCTTTCAACTTCGGTTCGAATGCGCCGGCCGCGTTAAATGTTTTGGTGCCGGCGGGGCAAACCGTGCAGTTGCCGCGAGGTGATTACAATCGCGTCTATGTGCTCGCGGCGGCGGTTGGCGGTGACGCATCTACGACATTTGGAGAGCAAAAGATAACGGTTCGCGAATGGCAAGGTCCCGTTGGCCAATGGGACAGCCGTCTCAAAGAGCCACGCCAACTGCGAGAGGTATCGGTGGCGCCGATGACACGCGGGCAGACGTGGACCGCGGACGCCATCGATCAGGATCTGGTTGTGCAATACGATTCGACTACCGGCGTCCTGAAAGGCATCGATCAAATTCGCCGCGGCTTCGTCAAACGCGACGAGATTGCCTGGATCGGCACACACCGTCACGGACCCGAAGGCAATCAGCCATACATCGCCAGTTACATCTTTGCTTACGCGATCGATGTGCCTCGAGGCGCGCGTCAATTGCAATTGCCAAATGATGATCGCATCAGGGTCATGGCCATTACCGCGGTACGCGAGCCGTTTCGTCTATGGCCCGCGACGAGTTTGTACGCTTCGGATTTACCGAACAGGTGAAACCGACAATCAGCAATCGAGGACGACGTGAACACGCAACCTGAATACTGACGCAAATCTTTCATGAAAATGACCAGCAAACAATTTGGTGTTACGCCCGCGGGTGAGGAAGTCCAACTGTTCTCGTTAACAAACGATCACGGGACGGAAGTAGAAATCATCAATTATGGCGGCATCGTCGCTTCGATTCGCCTGCCGGATCGCCATGGGAAGTTTGACGACGTGGTCCTGGGCCATGACACGCTTGAAGGATATCTGAACCGATCGAGATACTTCGGCGCGCTCATCGGCCGGTACGCTAACCGCATTTCGCGCGGCAGGTTCGCCCTGAATGGAAATTCCTACTCCCTGGCAACCAACAATGGCGAGAACCATCTTCATGGCGGATTGAAAGGGTTCGACAAAGTCGTCTGGAACGCCACGGAACTGGTCGGCGGCCTTCACCTCAGCTATCTGAGCCGTGACGGCGAAGAAGGATATCCGGGAAGCGTGGAGGCCGCGGTCAATTACGCGCTTACTGATGCAAACGAATTGCGAATCGAATATCTCGCTACGACTGACGCCGACACCATCATCAATCTTACGAACCACTCGTACTTTAACCTGGCTGGTGGCGGCACGATTCTCGGACACGAAGTGACTATCAACGCCGACGCCTTTACCCCGGTGGATACAGGTCTAATTCCCACAGGGGAGCTCCGACCGGTGAAAGATACGCCGATGGATTTCACTTCGGCGACGCCGATCGGAGCGCGCATCGGTGATGATTACGAACAACTGAAGCTGGCCGGCGGCTATGATCACAACTTCGTGCTGCGCCCTGGCGCGGACCGATTCAAAGTCGCGGCAAGACTTCGCGAACCCAAGTCCGGTCGAGTGATGCAGGTTTCCACCACCCAGCCCGGTATGCAGTTCTATTCGGGCAATTTTCTTAACGGCAGCATCGTCGGAAAAGGTGGCACGCCATACGTGAAGAACTGCGCCTGTTGTTTTGAGACACAACATTTTCCGGATTCGCCAAATCAACCTTCTTTTCCCACGACCGTGCTGAAACCAGGCGAGCAGTTTCAGCAAACGACCGTTTTTAAGTTTTCGGTTGAGTAGATCGACAATTGATCCTCCTCTGTGTCTCGGTGAAATCTCTATGTCTCTGTGCGAATAGGTTCACCACAGAGGCACAGAGATTTCACAGAGACGCAGAGACTGAAACGGAGTATCGCGCAATGAAAACAAAATCTCGAATTGGCATTCTTTTCGCCGTCATCAGCCTCGCCATCTCGTGTTTGCTTGCAGCGCTGGCGAGCGCCGGGCAATCTCCCGCACCGCTCACCGGCAACTGGGCTGTCCGCACGCCAAATACTGATGGCACTTTCCGCACAACCTATCTGAACCTGAGACAGGAAGGCTCGCGGATTACGGGAACGATTCGGGTCACCCAATTTTACTATCGCATCACTGACAACACTGGCGGCCCCGAGGGCTTCGTCCTGAACGCGTCGATGATGGACGGCAAGAGCGAACGCAAAGTTCAATACGAAGGCAAATTGGTCGGCGATGAGCTGCACATCTCAACTCGCCGCCGGCCACAGGACAATCCCACGCAAATGGTCGCCGTGCGCGCGCCTGCCGGCGAGGGCGCTTTGCCGGCGCGCAATCCCCTGCCGGCGCTGCACAAAGTGCGTGACAACGGTTTGGCGCGCACGCCGCCGATGGGTTGGAACAGTTGGAATAAATTCGCCGGCCGGGTTGATGACGCGACGGTGCGCAGTATTGCGGATGCCATGGCCAGTAACGGCATGAAGGCAGCCGGATACACTTACATCAACATTGACGACACCTGGGAAGCCGGCCGGGACGCACAGGGTAACATTCAAACCAACAGAAAATTTCCGGACATGAAAGCGCTGGCTGATTACGTTCACAGCAAAGGTTTGAAGCTGGGGATTTATTCTTCGCCCGGTCCGAACACCTGCGCCGGTTATGAAGGCAGCTATGGCCACGAGGAACAGGACGCACGCACCTACGCCGCCTGGGGAATTGATTACCTGAAGTACGACTGGTGCGGCGCGCGCACTCTGTACACCGACGAAGAGATGCCGGCCGTTTACCAGATCATGGGCGACGCGCTGCTGAAGACAAAACGGCCGATCGTTTACAGTCTTTGTCAGTATGGACGGCTCGACGTTTGGAAGTGGGGAGCGGAGGTTGGCGGAAATCTCTGGCGCACGACCGGCGACATTCGCGATGCCTGGGATTCAATGACGCGAATTGGATTCGGCCAGAACGATCTGGCGCCCTGGGCCAAGCCCGGTCATTGGAATGATCCGGATATGCTCGAGATTGGCAACGGCGCGATGAGCGAGATGGAATACCAGACGCACATGAGCCTTTGGGCTATGCTGGCGGCACCCTTGCTAGCAGGTAATGATCTTCGCAGCATGAGCCCGGAGATTTTGGCCATCCTGACTAACCGGGACGTCATCGCGATCGATCAGGACAAGCTCGGCCGGCAGGGCAAAAGAGTTTGGCAGTCCGGGAATCAGGAGGTCTGGACCCGGCCTCTGTCCGGTGGAGCGTTGGCCGTGGCCTTCTTCAATCGCGCGACTGAGCCCGCAACGATTACGATCAAGCCAGCCGACCTCAAGATTATCGGTAAGTGGAAAGCGCGTGATCTTTGGACGAAACAGAATGTGCAGTGGCCGGAATCGGAATACTCGGTACCAATTCCGGCGCACGGAGTTGTGATGCTGCGATTGAGTCCTTGATTTCAATCTGATTTGAGGTGTTCCAGCCGGGGTTGGAGACTTGTCTTGTTGGCACGCCGATGCGGGGAAGTCTCACTGCGGCGCCGCCCAGCAAGTCACTTGCATAAGTTAGTTCCCAAGCTATGGCTCTGCCACTCCGATGAACGGCAAGTCTCCGACTTGCCGTCAAGCGCCTTTCTCATCTTAGGGTCTCCGACCCGCGGTCATAGACCGCTAGATTTTAAAGAAGGCCTTCCGGCAAGTCGCAGACTTGCCGCACATCAGAGTGGCAAAGCCGGTGGCCAGGCAAGCTCGCGCGTATGCGGCAACGCCACTTTTATTCACGTCGCCGACAGAATCAGAAGCCGTAGAGATGATCACTGCGATGCGTTCGCCACACTCAAACTGCCTCTTCCCGACATGGATCGTCGACCTCCTATCTCCAATTAAGTTTCAGGTCCGAAAACGTCCAAACTCTTGCACGAAAATGATGTATGTTAGCCACTCATGGATATCGATCCGCGAATTTGTTCCCAGGCTCGCCTATCGCGCGATGCGCGGTTTGACGGCCGGTTCTTTATCGGCGTCCGCACCACCCACATCTATTGCCGGCCCATCTGTCCCGTGCGCACCGTCAAGGAAGAAAACGTACACTATTTCCTGACCGCCGCCGCTGCTGCCGATGCGGGGTATCGCCCGTGCCTGCGTTGCCGGCCGGAATTATCACCCGGCACTCCCGCCTGGTTTGGAACTTCAACCACCGTCTCGCGCGCCCTGCGCCTCATCAGCGAAAGTTCGTTGGAAGATCGCGGCGTGGACGGACTCGCCGCGCGGCTGGGCATCGGATCGCGACAATTAAGACGATTGTTCTTGCGCCACCTCGGCGCCACGCCGGTGGCCGTGGCGAAAACGAGCCGCCTGCACTTTGCCAAAAAGTTAATTGACGAAACCAGTCTGCCAATGGGCCAGATCGCTTTAGCAGCCGGCTTTGGCAGTGTGCGGCGGTTTAATGCAGCCTTCCGCCAAACATACAAAAGGACGCCCACAGAATTGCGACGGTCAGCGCACGTAGCGTTGGCGCAACCTGAGCACGAATACATCTTCCGATTACATTTCCGGCCCCCGTTTCATTGGGAGGGGCTGTTGAACTTTCTCTCGCAACGCGCGGTTCCCGGTGTCGAAGCTGTCGAGTCCGGCACCTACCGGCGGACTATCTCGCTTAACGGTGAATCGGGGACCCTCGCGGTCTCGCTCGCAGCGAGCAGCGACGCGCTGGAGGTTTGTATTTCATTTCCCGAACCACGCTGGCTCTTTTTGATCGTAGAGCGAGTGCGCCGCATGTTTGATCTCTCTGCCGATCCGTCAGAGATTGGCTTGCGTCTTGGTCGCGATTCACTGCTGATCAAGCGTCTCGAGGCAATGCCGGGACTGCGCGTGCCTGGGTGTTGGGACGGTTTTGAATTGTCGGTAAGAGCACTTCTGGGACAACAAGTTTCAGTCAGAGCGGCAAGGACCCTCGCCGGTCGTTTAGTAAACAGATTTGGGACACCACTCAGCACCGAGAGTACGCTCACCCATCTGTTTCCATCTCCTGAGCAGCTGGCGCACGCGGACATTTCGAGCATCGGTCTGACTCAGGCACGCGGAGAAAGTATTCGCTTGTTGGCGCGCGCGGTAGCTGCCGGCCAAATCAATTTTGCCTCAGTGGTGAACCTCGAAGAATTTCAATCGAGGCTTTGCGAGTTGCCCGGCATTGGCAATTGGACTGCGCAATACATCGCGATGCGCGCATTGGGCGATCCCGACGCTTTTCCCGCTGGTGATTTGGGTTTGCTGCGGGCGGCGTCATTCCGCAATGAGCGCGACCTGGCCCGCCGAGCGGAACGCTGGCGCCCCTGGCGAGCATATGCCGCGTTGTACCTTTGGCAGGCCAATGACAATGTTGAGGAAAATCCGCGACGGCCGGCGACTCAAAGGACTGCAGGTAAACACTCAACTGCTGTTGCTTGATGAACGGCCGGGGATTGAACAGATATGGAACCGAACAAGTCCGACCTGGGAACTTTACAGCAACTCAATCAGGAATATGTTGACGCCTTCATGAATGCCGACGTCGAATGGTATCGCGCACACCTGGCCGAAGACTTTGTTTGCGTCGAATCGGATGGATCGGTGCTGAACAAAGCAGAGTTTTTGTCCAACACCGTGAAAGGTCCGGATGTCGTTGAGTACAAGCTGCACGAAGTGGACATTCGAGTTTATGGTGATGCTGCCCTGGTGCGCGCCACGGGCGTGTGGATCAGAGAGGATGGCTCGATGGGGATGAGCCGTTACACTGACGTTTACATCAGGGCCAGTAGCGAATGGAAAGCGGTCTCGGCTCAAATCACCCGGACGAGCAGAATGGGGCCTCGAGGTCGTTACAAACGGCGGGCCGCCAGACCGCCGGAAACCATCGTCCCGATCGCACCGCAGCCACTCGACGTTTAGAACTGAACCTTTAAACGAGCGGCGAAGCAGCGGTCAGAGTTAAGCCCAGGGCGAGGCTTTGCGAGCCTTGGGTTAGGTTGTTTAGATTGGCAGAGCCGCGAAGCGGCGACAGAGAGCTATTAAGCTTGATTAGCAGTGATGCTCTCGCCCCTTCGGAGTGTGTCGGAAAAAAGCCGCGGAGCGGCGGCAGTTCTGTAGCCCACGGCGTGAGCCGTGGGTAATGAAACGTGGTCGACACATCAGCCGTGGAGCGGCGGAACATTCCGTGTCGCCCCTTCGGGGCTCGGTCACCTTAACTGGGTTCGCAAAGCCTCGCCTTGGGCTTAACTCTGACCGCTGCTCCGCAGCTCGTTGAAGGTTAACTCTAATATCGAGTGGCTGCGATCGGATCGATACGATGGCTGGTTCCCGTGCCAGCAAGTCACTCGTTCTTGCCTCAGCTTGAAGACGGGCGCTGAAGGATCTGATTACCCGCCCGAGTCTCTCCGTCAAATTCACCTCCAACCGTGCTGACCTTGCTCATCGTCCAAAGGCGAAAGGTGAAACCTGTCAGTTCTGACAGGTACAGCCTTCCCAAGCCGCCTTCAAAGTGACCACACCAGTCAACCCCCGTGTCAACGGCTCGCGTTGGCCAGGTTTGAATATCTCCATGCGATAACCGGGACAAAAACAATGACTGAAACTACTTCCCGTAAGCACCTGCGGCACGCCAGAGTTACCCCTTTGGCCTCGATTTTCGGGAGCGGCTTTCTGGTGATTGTGCCGATTTTGAACGCGGCCGTGGGTCCTTACTCGGTGGTGGCGATGGCGGTCGTATGCGCGCTCGCTTATGCCATGGGCTCGGTCATCCGTTTCAATATTCGTCACGCTGAGCCACTGCTGGAGTCAGGCGAGCCGTCGGCTCGAGTGCTGCGTTATGAGCGCACCGCAAATCTGGCTCTGGTACTTGCCTACGCGATCTCGGTCTGTTTGTACATCCACATCCTCGCGGCTTTCCTGCTCGGTGGCTTGGGAATCAACACGACCTTCAGAGAGAACATCGTTACCGTAATCATCGTGGCGGCGATTGGCGTCCTGGGCAGATTTCGCGGCCTCGACATGCTGCTGATCATGGAGCGGTGGGCCCTGCGAGTTACTGGTGTGCTCGTTTTGGTGATGGTGGCAATGTTTGCGATTTTTGATTGGCGGGCCTTTACCACGCACACGCTGCAATGGCCGGTCTTTCCTAAGCAAGACCTTTGGACCATTCTCACCGTTGTGGGTGGGACGCTCATCGTGGTGCAAGGCTTCGAGACTTCAAGATATCTGGGAGCGGAGTATGATCGGGAACTGCGCATTAGATCCTGCCGCAGTTCCCAGATCATTTCGACCGTCATCTATCTCGTCTTTGTCGCTGTGGCGACTCCGATGATGCATTTTCTGGGCAGCGAGGTTCAGGACAATGGGCTGCTCATTCTGGCAGCAAAAGCAGCGGCCTGGCTTCCCATTGCGCTGGTGTCTGCGGCGGTACTAAGTCAGTTCAGTGCGGCGGTAGCGGACGTAGTCGGCGGAGGCGGAACCGTCAAGGAAACCACTCAGGGCCGGGTCGATGATAGGCAGGCCTACGTATTGATTTGCGGCATCGCAGTGATACTGGCGTTCGCCTCGACGCTCACGATTCTCTCATTCGCGTCGCGCGCTTTCGCCTTCTACTATTTCCTACAGTGTCTGGTCGCGGTTTGTGTCACGCAGAAGACGTGGCAAAAGGTCATTATCAGTCTGCTGGCCGTGGTGCTCGCTTTCATCACGTTGTTCGCGGTTCCAGCCGGGTAAGCGGCTGGAAAGATCCGCAAGGACGAAGCGGCTTTGCCGCTTGATGTGCGGAAGCGCTCTGCGCTTCCGTCAAGCCTTGCTAGAAATTCGGGCTACGCCCCGGAAAGCTGGGGAGCCTACGCCTCCGATAACCGAGGCATAGCCTCGAAGGAAAAAAGGTCGGTGCCGGAAAGGCATACCGCCTTGTTGCCGCGGTAAAGCCGCCAGGAACGAACACCCTTCATAAGCTCGGTCGGTCAAGTATGTTAATGCCCTTACATCCGATGGTGCTGGTGAAGCACTCCCACAGACGCCATCATGAAGAGCACAGGATCCATCGACTTGCGAGTGCGATCATCCATGGCCGGCAGCTCGTCGAGAAAACGTATGACGGACGGCTGATCAAAGAACGGAACAGATTTGAAATTCTCGCTGCGCAAAAGATCCTGAAGCAGTTCGTACATCGGATTGCCCATCAACATAGGGGGCGCAAAGAACGGCTGCTTCACTCCGCGATAGACCTCGTCTGTTACGAATGGCCTCACTGCCTCACGCAGAACATACTTCTGCGTGCCGTTCCGCGCCAGCATAGTCGCAGGAATTGAGCGAGCGAACTCGAAGAGTTTGTGATCCAGAAACGGCAGCCGCACCTCGACCGCGTGAGCCATATCCAGACGCTCGCCGGCCAGCACATAGTTCACAAAAATCGACTTCATCCACAAATAGATCAGCTGCTGGTGCGGCGCCCGGCCTAAGAGATTCGCACGCAATTTGAATTGTTTCAGGAACTCGCGGTAGGGATCACGTTTTTGGAATTCCTGCGCAAAATCGGAAGCAATCATTGATTGGAGCAGATTGAGCTTTTCGGAAATGTAGTCAATGAAACCTGGTGAGAACGCGACCAGACGGGAGATTCCCTCAAGCCATGTTGAAGTGCGGGCTATTATCGGATTTTTCGGGCGCATCAGGCGCAAAAGCATCCGCGGCCACTTCGATAAGCCACCCTTCGCGGCTGAGCGAAGCAGAGTCGCACGAGCGAATTCATAGCCAGCAAAAAGTTCATCGGCGCCCTCGCCGGCAAGGACGACCTTGTATCCGGCGTCTTGCACTGCCTGGCTTAGGCGAAAGCGTGCCGCGCCGTGCGCATTGTAGTGGACGTTTTCTCCCTGAATCACAGCCTCGGTGAAAACATCGGCGAAATCAGCTTCGGTAACCGGGAGCGGCAGGAAATCAGCGCCCACCCGCGCGGCCGACCGCCGGGCCTTCTCGCACTCATTAAACTCGGCATCATCGAAAGCGACCGTAAACGCAGTCAATCTTCCCTTACTGTGTTTGCTCGCCAGACCCAGAACCGACGATGAGTCCACCCCGCCACTCACATAACAGCCAACCGGCACGTCTGCACGCATGCGCAAGCGAACCGCTTCATCCAAAAGAAATCGCAACTGCTCGACGCAATTTGTTTCCGATTGATGAACGCTCAATTCTCGGGCATGTGGATAGTTCGCGTCCCAATATGAAGTCACTCTGATCGATCCCGCGCGGGCGATCAGATAGTGACCCGCGGGCACCTGTCGGACTTCATTGAATAGAGTCCGGCCCTGATCCATTGACAGGAACAAATTCTGGAACACCGAATCATGGTCCCAGTTCGGCTTAATGCCGGCGGCAAGTAAAGCGTTGACTTCGGACGCGAGGTACAGCGTGTCTTTTACCTGCGCGTAAAATAGCGGCTTGATGCCGAAGCGGTCCCGCGCCGCGAAGAGGGTTTCGTTTTTTTCATCCCAAATGACGAACGCGAACTCGCCGCGAAGGTGCTCGAGACATGAAGCACCCATTTCTTCATAAAGGTGCAGGGCAATCTCGCTGTCAGTATGTGTGCGAAATTCATGTCCTCGTGTGGCCAGGTCCTGCCGAATCCGTTCGAAGTCATAGAACTCGCCGTTGACGACAATCTGCAGCTGCCCATCTTCGCTGGCGATGGGCTGCGACCCCGTGATCAAATCGATGATGCTTAATCGGGTATGCCCCAGCCCCACGCGGCCGTGCGGCGCGATCCAATCATGTTGCTCGTCTGGCCCACGATGAATCAGCGAACGAGTGGCGCGCCGTAGTGACTCTGGCGCGATTGGCTCCTTATTTGAAAAAAGCGCGACAATGCCGCACATGGGTGTACCTCAGAACAAAACCTACGGATCAATGGTTGGATTTGACATTCGAGGTTCACCGGTTTGGCAGTTGAACCTCATAAAGAGTGCGCGCTTTTCTTCGATTCGATTGGTGCCGGCAATTCGGGCGACCGTTGCGTAGACGGCCAGGTCCCCGCCGGGCTGAAATTGCTGACAATACCGGTGCGCGATTCGCAACTGCAGGCTGTTGCGCAGCTCAATCTGCCGTTCGCGTGGAATCCGCATCCAGGTAACTCCGTGCAGATACATCTGGAGCAAGGCGCCGCGGGTTGACTCCAGCATCATTGTCCCAGGATCCACCTGGCGAACAGGTTTGTTCTTCTGGAATTCAAACACCTCGTAGTGCACAGAGTAATTGCGCTCGTCGATCCAATTGAAGAGCTGATACTGCTGGGCAACTCCCACGAGCCACAAAACCGAAAAGAAAGTGAATTGCAAAGATCCCAGGCCCTCATAACTGAATTTGTCCATTTGAACAGGCGATACGTTACCGGCCGGACTAAAATCCGCATCGCTTTGAATGGCAAATGTGCTGGCGCTGTAAGCGCGCGACGGCGTTCGCCACTGCGGCAAGGTGACCGAACTGATCATCGCCAGCGTCAACACCGCTACAAAGACGAGGGCCAGCCCGCCGGAAAAACCTAACTGCGGGGATGTTAGCGGCAGTTCCGAATCGGATCGCTTGTGCCGAAGCTTGTCCATCAATTCACCGCCAAATGGAATCACCAATGCAGCGATACAAATCAGGTTTGCGAAAGGTATCCGGAGTGTCACCAGAGTGCCGGCATGAAACGCAACCAATGCTAACAGGAGTACGTACTTGACGCGATGGCCCTTCGAGAGAACAAACGTCAGAGGTAATAGCGGCTCAAGAATAAGGGCGCCGTAATTCAGCAGCCTCAGCGCGGCAAAATGTTGCGGCCCCCAAAAGTTTGGGCTCAGAGAAACTGGTGTTTTGAAGACGGAGTAAAGTGCAGTGCCATCGCGCCACATCGGACTGGTCCACTTCCAAAGGCCCGCCACCAGGTAGATGAGCGCCAGGTTCCAGAGCAGGCAGCGAACTGCCCCGCCGGGCACCCTCTCGTTCTGCCAACGTTGCCAGGCTCCTTTTCGATCGGCTTGCCACTCGCGCAGCACCAGCGTCCGTCCCACCGGCAGCAGCAGCAACCACAAAAGCGCGAGATGAATGATTGAATCGTCAACATACATCACCAAAAAGTTCCAGCGATAAGTGCTGACGGCTATCAGGTAAAGAACGGCGGCGAAGAGTTTCACACGATAACCCAGGATCACTCCCCAGCAGCTTAAGCAGGCGAACAGAAAGATTATTTGAAAGAACTTTAGACCGACCCCCGGATGAAAAAGCCCCATGCGCGTGAACCAAAAGATCTCCTGGCTGAGCTCATGGTCGATCAATCCATCAGGACCACTAAAGTCTGCCGCCTGGAAAAATATCTGGACAAAGTATGTGAAGACAACCAGGCCGGTCAGAACTCGGAAAATATCGAGTGGCAGTGCATCCACGGGTCGGGCGAGATACAGGAGCGCCCTGCGGTAAGCAGACTCTATTAGAGCGAGCCTCGAAGATGGTTGGGCAGTTTTCGGCTGAGCTAAATTGTGCGGCTCGTCAGTCACCGTTAAGTTGCTCAGGCATATGATGCAGAAAACGGTTGTGATAAACGTTGGAGACGACCAACTGCGCACGTAAGCGTGTTGGTTCGCCTGGTTCAATGACGACAGCGTACTTCAGTCCGCCATTCTATTGCGAATTGGCCTGTTTTGAGAATAGAGTATCGCTCCGCACGAGCGAACTGAGGACGGCTTACTCTTCGACGCTCAGATCGAGATTTAGAAACATCCTGAATCGAACCTTCGAGACTGGCAACGGAGTTGTCAACACCAGCTTCTGGCCGCGCTCCTGACGTTCGCCTTTGTCGACGGACCCGGGAGGGCCGGGCGCAGTTACGTCATTTATCACGATTGCGCTCTGGAATTGTTTCGGTCGCGAAATCTCCTTCGTTTCTTCCATTTGTGCGTCGACCAGCAGTTTGACTCGCCCGGCCTGAATCCGAAACTGGTTGCCGGTGCCGTTTTCAAGGTGCTCGTCAGCGTGCAACAACAAAGTAAGCACTGACGGCGATGCCGTTTCCACCTCATCTGAAACGGTGAAGCCGGCACCCGGCTGGTAAACAAACTCGCGCACAAATTTCTTCAGTCCAAGTTCAGGTTGATAAGCTGCCGTTGCATCGCCGCGCACGGTGATCCGGTTCCGATCAACCTTAACGTCCACGATGCGGATGCGGTTCAAGAGTTCATAAGGCACTTCGGCAAAGGCATCGTGACCAGTGCCCTCTTTTCCCTGGCCCTTGCCGTCAACCAGCAGAGTATTGTGATGCTCGGTCAGAGGCACTCCCGCATAGCCGCTATCGCCGGTCAAATACTGTCCGCGCGCAAAGATGATGAAACTGTTGGCGTCCGGATGCGCATGGCCGGAAGACAAACGCCAGTCGGGAAACTGTCGCAAAGAGCTTTCGGTGTGATGGCCCTCGGGCGGGCCACACTTGAAGGCGAACGCCGTCGCGTTTTTTGACCAGTCGCTGCGCCAGTAAACAACGTCGTGGTCCGGAAAGTAATGCCAAGCCTGTTGTCGCTCGATTGGTACGGGTTTGAGGCTCGGGTCGTACCATACCAATGACCAAAAATCCTCGGCATTAACCTGATTGAGGCTCTTGAGCCAGGCGGCCACGCCTTGCGCTTCGCCACTTTGAAAGCGTTGGGCCAGCCGATAGAGCAGGTTGTAGTTCGTATTGAAGTGACCCTGCGGATGAGTCCGTGGGTACTCCACGCCTTTGCCGGCGCGGGTCAGCGGCCCTTCGAAAATGTCGCCGAAATCAAACACGTAATTCCCCGTCGGCAACATCGAGTGGGCCACGTATTCATGCATTAGTCGAAAGCCGGGCCGATCGTACAGGTCTTCACCAGTGGCGTGCGCGTGCGCGTCGAGATAATGGACCAGCCAGGGCGTCGAGAAGATCCAGTATTCAAATCCTTCGTAGTAATAGCCATCCTGAGAATACGTCGCCAACACTCGATCAAAGATGGCCCGTGACAGGCTGGCCCAGGCGGGCGCTTCGGGAGTCTCGTCATAAAGCGCATAAGCGGCGATGCCCAAACCCGCGATGGGTATGAACGTGTGGTTCTGGCTGTAGGCGAAAGTTTTTCCTGACTTCGGCTTGAAATAGTCAGCCATCAAACGAGCTTGCTTGATTAGCTTTTCGCGATAACGCGTGCGTTCTGTTTCGCTAAGGTCGTGATAGAGCAGATCGTAACCCCAGCCGAGTCCGTAGAGCAGATGGCCCGCGGCCAGATCGACATTCGGCTTATTGTTCGGATAACCCCAGATCTCGTAAGTGACCGCCGCGTCCATATACTTGCGGGCGGCGTCCAGATATTTTTTGTCGCCTTCGATCTTGTAGACGAAAGCAGCTTCGGCGATCGCGATGCCGACGTCATTCTGTTGGCGCCGCCCGGTCGCGGGCGGTGGTGGCGGATCGCCCGCGAGCGCCCGCACACGACTGATGACTTCCTGCCAAAGTTGACGATGCGAACCGCGGGCGCGTTCGCGCAATTCGGCAATCTCTTTGTCCGTGACGTAAACCCTTGGATGAACACCCAGCAACTCGGGGCGCAGAGTCGACTTGCGGGTTCGCATTAACTCAAGCAGTGGATGTTCGCCTTTGAGTTTATTGCTGGCCGCTCGTTCCTGTTGTAATTCGCGCGCGTCCTGGGCCCTTGACGTTAGCGGCGAATTAATTGCGATGAAAGTCAGCACGATCACCAGCAAGCGGTGACAATGTCTGCTCAAGTGAATGTTGATGATCATGTCTAACTCGACGATTAATACACTCGGACAAATTGGAGTCAGAACCGGGAGCGGTAGCGACTGGGTTCCTCTTAAGAGATCTGAGACTCCGGGTCACCCGGTCGCTACCGCTCCCGGTACTGACCTCAAGCTCCAAAGATCAATCCATAAACATGCCGCCGTTTATCTCGATCGTTTCGCCGGCGAGGTAGCTCGCGGCATCCGAAGCCAGAAAACAAACCACCTCTGCGACTTCGGCGGGTGTGCCGACTCTGCCGAGCGGGATCCCGGCCACATAGCTCTTCATCACTTCCGGTGTCGAAAAAACTTCGTGATAGCGCGTGTCGATGACCCCGGGCGAAATCGCGTTGACGCGAACGCCGAACGGCGCCAGCTCTTTGGCTAACCCTTTGGTAAAAGTGATCAGGCCGCCCTTTGCGGTCGAGTAATGAATCGAGCCGAGCGCGCCGCCCGTGCGACCGGCAATCGAGGAAACATTTACCACCGCGCCGGTCTTGCGTTCCATCATTGACGCGGCCACAGCCCGGCAACAAAGGAAAGCGGATTTAAGATTAAGATCGATCACCTCGTCCCAACGCTCTTCGGTCAGCTCCAGAATCCTCAGCCGCTCAACCAATGAGCCGGCGTTGTTTACCAGAATATCGATGGGGCCAAGTTCGTTGACCGTGCGTTCGACGAGGGCCTGCACCTCGCTCGCGTTCGCGACGTCGGCTTTAACCGTTATCGCCGTTCCGCCGGCAGCAACTATCTCCGCTCGGGTCGCTTCGGCTCCATCGTGATTGCTATGAAAGTTGATGGCAACTCGAGCCCCGTTCGCGGCCAGAGCCCTGGCTGAGGCCCGTCCGATTCCCGATGATGCGCCCGTGACCAGGGCTACTTTGCCGGTAACGTCAAAAGGATTGCTCACAAATTATTCCTCCCACACGCTAATTAGAAATGAAACTAATTATCTATAAAAACTGCCGCGGGCTTGGGCGACAATGGCAGAGCGATGCGTTCGATCCGGCCCGACAGCGCGAACAGGACCAGCGTCCCCAACGGCGCCAGCAAACCAGCGACAACCAATACCGGCACGTATGAAAAATGATCGACGACCCAGCCGGTGCCAAAAACAAAAATCATCGAGCCAATACCGGCGCCGGTTCCACCCAAACCGGCCACCGAAGCCACTGCTTTGTCAGAAAAGAAATCGCTGGGCAACGTCTGCACGTTATTGATCCAAACCTGAAATCCGAAAAGCACTACTCCGATCAAAGCCAACGCCACCATGGCATCGTTAGCGAAGGCAGCGAGAATCCCGGCCGGCATTAAGCAGGCAGCGATTACAATCACCAGTTTGCGCGACCGATCCACGCTCCAGCCTCGACTTATTAAGTATCCCGAAATCCAACCACCTGAAAGACTGCCGGCGTCCGCCGCCACGTAAGGCACCCAGGCAAACAAACCTATCTTCACCAGAGAAAAGCCTCGCGCATCGGCGAGATACTTCGGCAACCAACTGATGTACAACCACCAAACCGGATCGGTTAAGAAACGCGACAGGATAATTGCCCAAACCTGCCGATAGCCGAGCAGTTCTCCCCACCGAACTGGAACGTCTGCCGAACCGGCGGGGCTGGCGTGAGGTTCGTCACGAATGAGTTGTCGTTCATCCGCGGTCAGCCACTTGTGACGATCCGGCGTTTCATAAAAGACCAGCCATAGAATTAACCAAACGAAGCCAAGCGCGCCGGTCACAATGAAAGTAGTCCGCCAACCGTATTTCAAACTGAGCCAAACGATCAGCGGCGGGGCCACCACGGAACCGATGGCCGCGCCGCTATTGAAGATGGCCATACCAAAAGCCCGCTCGCGAACCGGAAACCACTCGGCAACGGTCTTGGCCGCGCCGGGCCAGTTCCCTGCCTCGCCAAGTCCGAGAACAAAACGAAACGCGCTCAAGCTGGCCAAGCCACGGGCGAACGCATGCGACATCGCGGCGACAGACCAGAGTACGATCGAACAAACAAAACCTCGTTTGGTGCCGACGCGGTCGTAGAGTTTTCCTGACAGACCCTGGCTAATCGTGTAGGCCGCCAGGAACCAGGCGAGAATACCGCCGAACTGAGTGTTGCTCAGGCCAAGGTCGCGAGTAATAACGGGACCCAGTACAGAGATCGTCAAACGATCAATGTAGTTGATTAAGGTGGCGAGAAAAATGAGCCCGACGATCCACCAGCGCAGGCCTCGCAGCTTGAAGCCAGCATTGGCACCAGTTCGTTCAGTCCGTTGAGCTTCGAGCATGCTTTGAATCGGATCGGCGGAATGGCTGGGGAATCGATTAGAGTGCGGAAGCGGTTAACGTTGGAGGAGCGAAGTGTCCTTAATAAAAATCAGGATCTTCGCTCCTCCCTCTCGTTACCAGCAGTAACGCTTTGAATACCGCGGCTTAGAAAGTCAGCCGCAAACCAAACTGCATCTTGCGCATCGCCGCGGCTGAGGTGATAACGCCAAAGCTGGCGGACGTCGAACCGGTGGCCGGAACGGCGGCGCCCGGCTGTCCAAGGTTAACGTGGTTGAAGGCATTCGTGGCCTCGGCCCGGAAGCGAAGCCTAACGCGCTCGGTCAAATGAAAGTCGCGCGAGATGCCCAGATCGACAGTGCTATAGCCCGGCCCATAGAGAAAGTTGCGGGGCGAGTTGCCGTCGGTGGCCACCCCGGTCACAACCGGGTTCTGTGCAAAGGCTGCCGTGTTGAACCATCGCGCAGCGCTCGGATTGTCGATGTGGGGATCCCCAACCAACCGCGCCCGGTCGTTAGTGCTGCCGTCGAGGTTCGCGTCAACGTTGCCGTTGGTGACCGTAAACGGCAGACCACTACGTATCTTTACGATGGGGGAGATGCTCCAGCCGTTGAAGACGTGCCGCAGGACAGCGTTGCTGCTCTTGCTGAAGTAATCGGGCTGGTAGGTCAAACTCATGCTAAAGACGTGTCGCTGGTCTGTGTCGCCGGCGCCGTATTCTGCGTTAAGGTTGCGGTAGTTCTGTGCCAACCCCTGAGTCGTGCTGTTGTAGAGCTGTGCAGTGCTATTGGTCTTGCTGAAGGTGTAGAAGGCGTTAAAAGTCACATGGTGGCTCATCCGCATCGCGCTGGTGATTTGCAGGCCATGGTATGAAGCGTCCTGATCTGAATCCAGTTCGAGCACCGCGCCGAACAGTGGGTTGGGCCGCCGTGAGAGAACGTTCGCTCCCGCACTGGTGGCGGTGGACGTGAGCACCGGGTAGTTGATGTCGCGGGCAAAGGGCAGGTTGTGGCTTTCCGTATCAACATAAGCCGCACCCACGACTAGATCTTTAGTCAACTGACGCTGCACCGAAAGGTTCATCTGAAACGTGTACGGCCACTCGAAATCCGAGGCTACCGGGAAGAGGCCTCCGCCAGTCGTAAACGTTCCCTTGTACGGGAAAGGATTTCCCCCAACGAAAGCGTTATAGGGATTGACGAGCGAAGCTCCCAGAGGGACGCCGGCCGCATTTGTCTTTTGATTGATATTAGTAAAGGTCAAGCGGGTGGAGAAAGGCTGGAAGTTGGTCATGGTGTTCCACTCGTTGCCTGAGATGCTTCCGTAAAACGCGCCGAACCCACCACGGATCGAAGTCTTTCCGTCGCCGGCCACGTCCCACGCAAAGCCGAGGCGCGGCGAAAAATGGGTGTAGCTGGTGGGAATGCCGCCACGCTCCACACCGGGATCGCCAAAGAACAATGCCCCCACAGGTGCAGTCGGGATAGCGATGGACTTCTGGCCGGGTTCATAATTGACGACCCGGTTTTGAGGATCGGTAGGCGCCGTTTGCACATCCCAGCGCAGACCAAGATTGAGAGTCAGGCGTGGACGAACTTTGAAATCATCCTGCACGAAGACTGCGGTGTACCAGCTATTCGTGTAGCCCGTTACGGGTGCATCCTGCGAGACAGCGCTGGGGATGCCGATCATGAAATCCGCCAGCGCATTACCGGCCGCCGCGGTTACACCTGGAGCCGCCACCCTGGCCGTGGAATTTGCATTGAAGGTGAAAACCCCGTAGTTGTTAAGCAGTGTCTGCTGGATGTCCTTGTTGAGCGAGATCTCTCCGCCCAACTTGAGCGAGTGATTGCCCTTGATCCAACTGAAAACATCGCGTCCGGAGTAAAAGTTGGTGCCGGCTATCGGGCCGCCGATTTGTTGTCCCAGCGTAAAGTAGCCCGTGACGGTGATCTGCGGCAAATTCGGCGTGCCCTGGTTCACAAATGCCGAACCCAGATCGGCAAGCGAAATTGCCGGCGTGTTTATACGTCCGCCAAAATTCCGTGAGAAGGTCAGCCAGACCTGATTGATCTTGGATGCGTTGATGATCCAAACGTCGCTGGCGTTGACGCTATGCTGCCGCCAGGTGGAATCCTGGAGGCTCCAGGGCACGTTGGGGCTGCCCCCCTTCGTGGTGCTGGTCCCTCCGGTATTAAAGTAACTTACGCTCAAACGGTGATCGGCATTAAGTTGGTAGTCCGCCTTTCCCAGATACTCGTCGAAGTTATATGGGGTGGGAATATTGCCCTGCCATCCTGCGTTGCCAGTGCTGAGGGTAACGTTGGATGTGGGAATGTAGTTGTTGATGATCTTCATCGCCACCGGATCCAGACGGTTCGGGCAGATCACGTTCGTGACTCCGTTGCAGACGAAGGGCGCGTTAGTCGCAGGATCCGTGGGCTTCGTGGGAGAAGCCGTAAAGTTACCGATGCGTTCCAGGGCGGTAGGAACGCGGGCGCCGCTCAGAAATGTGCTGGTTGCCTGGCGCAGTCCCGAGTAGGAGAAGAAGAAAAAGGCCTTGTCCTGCTTGATTGGCCCGCCGATGGTGCCACCAAACTGGTTGCGATGAAAGGGCGCTCGTTCGAGAGTGGATCCCCAGTCATTCGCATTGAAGACCGTGTTGCGCAAGAACTCAAAGGCCGAGCCGTGAAACTGATTGGACCCGGATTTCGTGATTACGTTGATAACGCCGCTGGCATAACGGCCATACTCGGCATTGTAGCTGTTGGTCTGAACGCGGAATTCCTGGATGGCATCCGGGTTAGGCAAAATGTTACCCGTGTTGCGCAGGTTAGTCATGTTTATGCCACCGTCGAGATAGTAGTTCACTGAGCCAGTGCCGCCGTCGGTGCCTCCGTTGATCAGCGTTCGCTGTTCCGGATAACCAAGGATAAATGTACTTGTGCCGGTGGACGCTGTGGATACCCCGTTATTGTTAGACTGCACGCCCGGCGTCAGGTCCAGCAGCGTATACACGTTTCGCTCAACCAGCGGCAGCGAGGTGATCTCAGCGGACTGGATGGTGCGCCCGATTTCGGGCGTACTGGTGTTGATCGCCGGCGACGCTGATTCTGCAATGGTCACGGTTTCGCTGACCTGCCCCACGGTGAGGGCGACATCTACGCGCGTGGTGTCGTTGACTTGGAGGACGATGTCGCTGACATAAGCCTTCTTGAAGCCAGTGTAGGTGACCTCGACTGCGTATTTGCCTACGGGCAGAAATTCCAGCCGGTAAGTACCCTCATCGCCGCTCGTGACTGTCCGAGTAAGGCCATTATCGAGATTGCGCGCCATCACCGTAGCGCCCGGGACTGCAGAACCACCCGGGTCAGTCACCGTACCGACCACCGTCGCAGTTGTAACTTGCGCGTTCGCCGCCAGGGGAATGGCGAGCAACAGTGCGATGATCGCAAACTGAATCGTTCGCACACCAAAATTCTTTCCTGTAAACATGTCAGCTACCTCCAACTAGAAATTTTCAAAACCTGTGAACGCAACATCGGGTTGTTGCGCAAATCAAATGCGGCCCTGGGTCGGAACCCGCGGATCAGATTTTCTGAAAGTTAAGCGACGCGGGGCGCCGCAAAGGTTGGCGCCGCAATCAAGGCCGCTGCGCCGCGCAACCTGGGATAATCCTGCTTCGTAGCAATGCGCAAAGGTGTGCGCCCGCCCTTCTCTGTCAGGACTCTCTCCCTCAGGGCTATCGTCACGGTCGCTTCGATTAAGTCCCAGGCGGTCGTAATTTCACCGTCCAGGTAAATGCACTCAGGGTTGATGGTGTTCACCACAGTCGCGAGACCCAAACCCATAAAGCGTGCTGTGGATTGCAGCGCGCCCATGGCTTTTGAGTCGCCGCCGCGCGCGCGCGCAATCAAATCCAGAACTGTAAAAGACCCCGGTTTAGCGTCGCGCAGTTTATTTGGACTGAGTTTGGACAAATTCCATCCAAAATAGCGAGAGAGGGTGGCGAGGTTCGATATGTAGGCTTCCCAGCAACCGTTCGCCCCGCACATACATTTTGGACCGTCCATGTTCAAAGGCACATGCGCAAACTCGCCCGCAATGTGATCGGTTCCTCTGAGCAGCTCACCATTAATAACGATGCCGACACCGACACCGTCTGAGACACCGACATAGACGAAATTCTGTGGCCGCGCCGCCTCGCCTCGCTCGAGCCAAAGATGCGCCAGCGTGCACGCGCGGCCGGAGTTTTCGATCTGTACCGGTAAGCCTGTCGCCGCGGATATCTGGCTGCGCAGATCCACGGCCTGCCAACCCAGGGCCGGCGCCTTCAAAACCTGTCCGGTGCGCTGGTCTACCATACCGGGCACGGCGACGCCCACACCTTCAATTCCCGCAGTAATTCCGTGTGTTCTTACCAGTCGGCGAATGCGACCGGCCAGATCGCGAACGAATTCGGGGATGGCAAAAATCGTGTCGTAGGCTTCGAGTGCCAGCTGCCTTCCCGACAAATCGCAGACCATCAGGAAGGTCTTGCTAAAACGAATGTCCACGGCTACGGCCAGACGATCGTGCGTCTTGATGTGCAGTAAGGTCGGCTTGCGGCCAAATGCTGCTTCCCCGGTAGCGCCCTCGTAGATTAAGTCCTGATCGATCAATTCCTGAACCAGGACACCCGCCACGCCGCGCGTGACCTTCATCCGGCGCGCTAATTCAGCTCGGGAGATCGGTTGATGTTCATGAATAACGGTTAACGCAATCCGGCGATTAATCTCTCGCGAAGTTGAGCGGGTGGCGACCCGAAAGTCTCGACTATTTATTTTGCGCATCGTTCGGAAGGCTAACTTTGTACGAAGTGTGGACAATATAGCCCGAAGGCAAAACCTGTCAAGAACTTTTTTCGCCATTCAATCGATTTTTATTAGCAAGAACGGCGAATTGGTAAGACCATTGCGATCAAAACGATAATCCGAATCCAAAGCTGAAAAGCGGATCATAGCCGGCGTCCCCGACATTGATTGGAACCTGGGCCATTGACCTCGGCCAGGTGAAGGAGAGTTTGCCGGTCGGTTTGTAATCCCCGAACAAAACATCGGTTATTCCCTCCCCTTCGGTGCCCGGCAGCCAGGCGGCGACAAACGCGTCGGCCTGGCTCAAGGCTTCGTTGATGATCATTGGCCGGCCTGAGAGCAATACAACAACTAAAGGAATGCCCGCGCGCTTCATGTTGTTGATTGCGTTCGTGTCTTCGACCGTGAGCGAAAGCTCCGCTCGATCGCCGCGGCCTTCTGCGTATGGAGTCTCGCCGACCACTACGATCCCAACGTTCGCGCCACTCGCGCCGTCGCCGTCAGCTGAAAATGTAACTTTCGTCGCCGGCGACACGGCGTCCTGAATTGCTTTGAGAATTGTCGTCCCGCCAGTCGTAATGTTACCGCTCTTACCCTGCCAGTCGATGGTCCAGCCACCGCACTGATTTCCAATGTCGTCGGCACTTCGACCGCCAACGTGAATCCGCGCGATCTTCTTTGACAGCGGCAGAATCTTTTTCTCGTTCTTGAGCAGCACCAGAGATTCCCGCACACACTCACGCGCAACTCGACGGTGCTCAGCAGAGCCGAAGCTCCGGTGCAAACGTCTATCGGCCAGAGGCGAACGGCTTTTGTCCATGAGTCCCATTGCCAGCTTGACCCGCAGGATACGAGTCACGGCATCGTCTATTCGCGAGATGGGCACTCTGCCTTCATTGACCAGTTCGCGTAAGAAGCCGATGAATCGTCGATAGTCCGTCGGCTCCATTGCCATATCCATGCCGGCATTTATCGAAATCTCAATCGCGTTCTTGAAGTCAGGAGTGATTTGAATGATCGCGCGATAATCGGAGATTAGAAATCCCTGAAACCCCAACTCCTGTTTGAGGATGTCAGTTAACAGTCGCTTGCTGGCGGAGAGTTTCAAGCCGTTCCAGCTACTATACGAGACCATGATTGATCCCGCGCCCGCCTTGATTGCGCTGATATAGCCTGGTAAGTGAATCCTGCGCAGCTCCGCTTCGCTTATGCGCGTGTCGCCCTGATCGAGCAGGCGCTGTTGATTGCGATTCGGCGTGCCCGTGCCAAACGATGTCCCGCCGTCACCAACAAAGTGTTTCGCACAAGCCAGGACCGCCAACGGATTGCTTAGATCGTTTCGCTGCAAGCCTCTGACGGCGGCGGCGCCCAGACGCTCGGCCAGCTCAGGCGTTTCGCCAAACCCTTCGTACGTCCTGCCCCATCGCTCGTCGCGAGGAACCGCGATGCAAGGAGCAAAACTCCAATTGATTCCGGTCGCCCGGACTTCTTCCGCCGTGATGCGAGCTGCCCTTTCCACAAGCGCCGGATTTCGGGTACACCCCAGGCCGATGTTATGCGGGAAGACGACGGCCCCCAGTACGTTGTTATGTCCATGGACCGCATCGACGCCAAAAAGAATTGGAATTCCCAGACGAGTTGTCAAAGCACGCTGCTGGTAACCGTCATACATGTCGGTCCAGGCATCGAGGCTATTGCCCGCTTTGGGATCTGAGCTGCCGCCGCTCAAAAGTGAGCCCAGGAAATATTTTTCGATATCGCTGACGTCTACCAGCGCATTTTGTTCGGCCTGAGTCATCTGACCGATTTTTTCTTCCAGCGTCATTGTCGCGAGCAATTCTCGAACTCTGTGATCATAAGAAGAGAATGGCTTTTGATCCGGCGCCTCCCGGTGAACTATGACCGATGTTCCGTGGAGCTCCGGCGGGACGAGGGCCGCGCCGACAGCCATGGTGGATGCTTCAATAAAACGGCGGCGAGTTATTTTGATTGTCATGGCCAGGGCTTTCCCTTTTCAGTATGCGAAGGTCACTTACGGCGAGGCATGCTACCATACGGCACCTGGAATCAGATTTCACAGTTCATCATTTCTCTTGAGGAATCGACGGTGACACCCTTAAATCTTCCCGTCCTGCTGGGGACGAACCGCAGGGATCGCAAAAGCATCTTCGCCGCGAAATGGCTGGTCAGTCAGATGGAACTGCACGACGAGATCAAAACACGACTGTACGACGTCGCTGATTTCGATCTTCCTCAGGATGATTACGGCCAGGGCCTGAAAGATGTGTTCCCCGAGTGGCGTGATGCCGTTAGCCAAGCCGACGGTCTCGTCATCGTTGCGCCGGAATACAATCACGGGTATCCCGGAAGCCTGAAAGCTGTGCTCGACCTGTTACTCAAGGAGTATATCCACAAGGCTGTCGCCTTTGTTGGCGTTTCAGCCGGGCCGTGGGGCGGGACGCGCGTCATTGAGGCGATGGTGCCGATGGCTAGAGAGATGGGCCTGGCCGTCACGTTTTCAGATCTTAACTTTCCCTTTGTGCAAAGGACCTTCGATGAAGACGGCAAGATCCTCGATCCAGCATTCGAGCAACGGGCCAAAGACTTTCTCGATGAACTCGTCTGGATGGCTCAGGTCTTGAAGTGGGGGCGAGAAAACGTGACTTCGAAATATCATCAGACTTGATGATTTGCTGTTTTTTACGCGCCCATTTGTGAATCCAAGAGTGACTTTCTCCTTGCAGAACCTGTGCCAGAACCGTCAGGGATTGACTTTCTCCTTGCAAACCAATCAAAACTCAGGCATTATGGTCGCGGTTAATCCTTCTCTCGCGCATCAACGGTGATGCGCCCCGCGCATAAAACGATTAGCGCCGGACGTTTGGATGGTTCGAGAGCAGGCTGGTTACGAAATCTCCGAAGCCGCTCTTTAGAAGAGCATCCGAACCTGGTCCTTCGATCGCTACCGTTTCGCCGAAGCCAATCCGATTCGCAAGCTTCCTTCATTCCCAAAGGGGAAAGGTAAATCTGTATGTCAACGAAACTCTATGTTGGAAACCTTGCGTTCCAAACCACTAGCCAGGAGCTCCAGGAATTGTTTGCTCAAGCCGGCACGGTTGAATCGGCAAGCGTCGTGGAAGACCGCGACACCGGACGATCGAGAGGGTTCGCCTTCGTCGAAATGTCCACCAAAGAAGAAGCCGCTTCAGCCATTGAACAGTTCAATGGCAAGGAAGTCGGCGGCCGTGCGCTGAAAGTCAACGAAGCCAAGCCTCGCGAAAATCGCGGCGGCGGCGGCGGCGGTCGTGGCTTTGGCGGCAATCGCGGTGGTGGTGGCGGTTACGGCGGCGGTCGCAATGGCGGCGGCGGCAATCGCGGCGGTGGTGGCGGTTACGGCGGCAGTCGCGAACCGCGCTGGTAATAGCATTGAGCAATCTTTGGAGTTTCTCCCGCGGCCGCATTGTCGCCCATGGCGGAATCCATAGACCGCTCAGCATTGAAGGAACAATCGCGATGAGTCCGATTCGTCGCTACAAAAAAAGGAATCTATGAATTTTTCTCAACTGGGACTCGCGCCCGCGCAACTGAGCGCTTGCGAGTCTCTCGGATATAACGAACCGACACCTATTCAGCAACGTGCAATCCCTGTTATCCTCAGCGGCCGAGATGTGATCGGCTGCGCCGAAACCGGCACCGGAAAAACAGCCGCTTTCTTCCTTCCCATAATTCAAAAAATCAGCGAAAGCCCGAGACCGGGTGTTCGCGTGCTGGTATTGGCGCCCACGCGCGAACTGGCGCTTCAGATTCAAAAAAACTATGGCGAGCTTAACCCAGTAAAGCAGAATCGCAGTGTCATTGCGATCGGCGGCGCAAACATCCGCAAGCAAATCGACGAGCTGCGCAAAGCAACTGTACTGATAGCGACCCCGGGACGCCTGCTCGATCTCGCCGAACGCGGCGCGGTCAACTTGTCCATGATCGAAGTTCTCGTCCTTGATGAGGCCGATCGCATGCTCGACATGGGATTTCTACCGGCGATTCGTCGAGTTCTCTCGATGTTGCCGGCCAAGCGGCAGACGCTGCTGTTTTCAGCAACGATGTCGTCGAGCATCGAACAGCTGGCTCGTTCCACTATGAAAGAGCCGAAGCTAATAGAAGTAAGCCAGCGCGGTCGGGCGGCAACCATGGTCGAGCAGACTGCTTACCATGTTGAGCAGCATTCCAAGACGGCGCTATTGATCGAATTGCTTGAAAAAGAGCGTCAACCATTTGAAAGAGTCCTGGTATTTACGCGCACTCGCCGGGGCGCTGAGCGCATCTCACACATTCTTAAAGCCCGCGACCACAGCGTGAATCGCATTCACGCAGATCGCTCGCAACCCCAGCGCGAAGCGGCATTGCTCGAGTTTCGCGACGGACGCGCCCGCGTGCTGGTGGCGACTGACATTGCTGCCCGCGGCCTGGACGTTGATTCAGTTTCGCACGTTATTAATTACGACGTGCCGGCCGCGCCCGAAGATTATGTGCATCGCGTGGGCCGCACCGGCCGCGCCGGCAATCCGGGCAAGGCAATTACAATTGTGGCGCCGGTCGATGAGCTATCTATGCGCGCGATCGAACGATTAACCGGGCAGCCGGTGAAGCGCGTTGTGCCGGAAGGTTTCGGCAGTTCGCGGCCTGCAGTCGCCACTCAGGCCAAGCCATATGTACCGTTTGCACGCGCCAACAAGAGTTCAGTTCGTTCGTTTCGTCCGCGCCGGGCGAGATGAGCTCATGATTTGACGAGAATAAGGAGCAACTAATGGAAGACAAGCCAGTTTTCAAAGCCGGAGATCGAGTCGAGCAGATGTGTGTTACTTGCAATGAAGAGCGGGGCCACGTCGTCGCTTCCGTGAGCAAAACGGGAAAGATTACGCGTGTCAGCTGTCCTATCTGCGGATCACGTGTTCCCTATCGCAGCGGCACAACTCAGCGCGCTTCGAATCGAGTTGGTTCGCCATATGACCGGGCGCGAACTTACCGTAAAGGACAAACACTGATGCACCCTACCTTTGGCGAGGGTGAAGTCACAGCCATCATCGAACCCCAGAAAATGGATGTGCTGTTCGCAGATCGAATGCGGCGGCTCATTCATGCTCATGCGTAAAAGTCGCCGCGCGAAGCAAGAACGATCGTCTGTCGCGGCAGGCGAACGTTTGACGTTTCGCGCGGAGGTAATGCCCGGACGGGACGCAGGCGAGCGGACTTATGAAGTGAAGCGATTATTGCCAAACGGGCGCATTGAATTGGCGAACCTGGAAGGACAGCACTCGCTGGCTGAATTTGAAGCTGTTACAAGACTGGAACAGCCGAACCCGAACCAGGTTTGAAATCTTCGTCGGGCTAAACCTGACTAATGTTCTTTTGAGATTGGGTTAAGCTAGCCCCGTCCTCAGCTCTTCTGGAATTCTCCAGATTACCTGAAGCCAACAGCTGGATGCTCGCCCCCGTGCTCGAAATGAGCGGTGCTTTCGTGTACCTGAACGACAGAGGAATATCAAATGACTGTCTGTGAATTCTGTCGGCATTACACGTCGGGCGGCGAATGCGGTGTGGGTCTCAACCTACCCAAGACGATGAGCTGCCGCGACTTTAAACCGGGAATCGAGAAGTTCTGTGCCGACCCAAAAGACTTCGTAAGCGAAAATCAGATCGTACAAATGTCGACGTTCTTTGGTTTTCAGCGAACTGAATTGAAGAAGATCAAAGCCATGGCGGCTACTGAAGCAAAACGCGCAGTCGCTGAGGTTGAGGTCTAAACGGCGAGTAACGCACTGATAGAGACGATGAACGAGACACAAAAAAAGGGACGTAATTGGGGCACGGTGGTTTTCCTGAGCATTGCCCATCTAGTCGCAGTCGCGGCTTTATTCTTCTGGAGCTGGCCGGCGTTTATCAGCGCGGTTATTCTCTACTGGATTGCCGGCAGTGGTATTGGCATGGGCTTTCATCGACTCCTCACTCATCGTGGCTACCGTGTGCCTAAAGTTGTCGAGTATTTTCTGGTTACCTGCGGCAGTCTGGCGCTCGAAGGTGGACCAATCACCTGGGTAGTAACGCATCGGATTCACCATGCCCACACTGATCGCACTGGTGATCCGCACACGCCCCGCGATGGCGGCTGGTGGGCACACATTGGCTGGATTCTGGACGGCAGGGCGCAGGATTATGATCAGGCCACTATTGAGCGCTACGCTCCGGACCTGACAAAAGATCGCTATTACGTCTGGCTTAATCGCTTTTACTACGTTCCCCTTTTGCTGCTCGGCCTAATTCTCTTTGCCTTGGGAGGTTGGTCCGTGATGCTCTGGGGAATTTTTTTACGATTAACGCTTGCTCTGCATGCGACTTGGCTGGTCAATTCGGCTACGCATCTATGGGGCAGGACCAGATTCGCTACCGGTGATGATTCCCGCAACAGCTGGTGGGTAGCCATGCTGACGTTCGGCGAAGGCTGGCACAACAACCATCATGCTTATCCAACTTCAGCTCAACACGGTTTGCGTTGGTACGAGATTGACCTTAACTGGATCGGCATCCGCGCCCTGCAATTCTTAGGATTGGCGCGAGCCATCAAGCGAGTCCGCTTTAATCGAACTACTTCAGCGTGGCAACTGGTCCGCGGTCATGCGAGATCACCGCGCTAAGGTGCGGGATAAAGATAGAGCCGATTGAGAATGCGCGTTGCCGCATTCCAATCGAAATGCTTCCCTGCTTATCGCCTCGCCCTCTACGAAGGTGCGACAGCCATCACAGACAAGCTTGGCGAACTCACAGGCAATTGTGTCCGATTAGCGCCGCGCTACTTTCCGAAGCGGCAGATCAGGCCTGGGAATGGTAATATGCCTAAGATAATTTGGTCATGCTCTGATTGCGGCACGGTTTTGCCACTCTGGCAAATCAAATGCACTAACTGCCATCGCCTCGCTCTCAGTTGGCTGCATTTGATCCTGGCGTCGGGAACCGCACTCTCCGCAGTGGTCCTGCTGCTAAAGATCCTCTAGCGATGCACGGACTGAGGGTGTACATCAACGGTGGCACGGTCGAGACCTGCGGCGGCTGTCCGGTTTTTTACAGCCGGCGGGAAGATGGGCCTTATTATCGATGGTCGTATGATGACGGCCTGCGTGAGTGGCAGGTTGGTCGCGTGTTAAGATCCGGCGTTTCGGCAAAGATGTTGGCGCCGGCAACCTGGAAAAAGATCCCTGCCGGCTTGCAGCGATGCATCGCCGAACACTATCAGGATTGATAAGGAGAAACGATTGGCAAAAGACGATTTGATTCCGGCTGAGGGCACTATTATCGACAAGCAGCCCAACGCATTTTTTAAGGTCCGCCTCGACAACAGCACCCATGTCGTGCTCGCGGGTATTTCCGGCAAGATGCGCAAGCATCGTATTCGAATTCTGGTCGGTGATCGCGTCAGTGTGGAAATGTCTCCGTATGACCTGACTCGCGGCCGCATCACCTATCGCTATAGATGAAACGCTTTAGCTGCGAACGGTCTTAACCGCTCACAACTCTCGTCTCCAACCCGTCTAAAGACGTCAAGTCTTTCGATCTGTTAACGGTGGCGGCGTTCGGGTCCTCAAAAACTCCAGTGGATCGGCTGCGCGCTCCCGGGGAAACACCGGGCATCGCTCGTTGGCGTTGTCATCACAGCCCGAGAAAATGATCGAGGAACAAAAGTCTGGATCGCTTCATCCCTCCGCCTCACTTGATCGCATAAACCTTGACGCTCGCCGCGTAGTCATTAACGTTGTAGCGCGACAGCAGCTCAGTAAACTTTTCGAAGAGTTTTGATTCCGCTTCCGCTATTGGCGTGGGAGCACAACATGTCGCCGCTGACTGCGCGGCTGCCGCTAATGCCTGACTTTGGATTTGCGCAGGCGCAGGTGCACAGCAACTCGACTGGTTTTCAATTTTGGCGTAGGCATTCAGGTCGGCTCCCGAATCGATTACCTGTACCTTCGAAAAGCCAGCATTGATCAACTCACGCTGATAGTCGCCAATTAGAATCGCGCCGCTGATGCAGCCGACATAGGCGAACACGTCTTCACTGATTTCGCCTGGCAGCGATTGCTTCAAAGCAATGTCGCTTACGGCCAGACGGCCGCCGGGCTTTAGCACGCGGGCAATTTCGCGGAAAACGGCAGGCTTGTCTGTTGCCAGGTTGATGACGCAGTTACTAATGACGCAATCAACGGAATTGTCAGGTAACGGCAAGTTGTCGATAGTTGCCAGATGGAACTCCACGTTTGAATAACCGGCGCCATTGTTCCCTTTGACGGCGTTTTTCCTGGCAAGGTCAATCATCTCCGGGGTCATGTCGATCCCAATCGCACGCCCCGACAGTCCAACTTTGGCCGCGGCCAGGAATACATCGAGTCCGCCGCCTGAACCCAGGTCGACAACCGTTTCGCCTACCCGTAGATTTGCGGTCGCCGTCGGATTGCCACACGACAGCCCCATGTTAGCTTCCGCCGGAATCGACGAGAGCTCTTCAGGCGAATAGCCAAATGCTTCCGCCACCGCCCGAACACCTTCCTGTTCAGTCGATAAATTGCTGATTGCCACCAAGCCGTATCTGGATTTAACGGCTTCCTCAAGATTCTCAGACATCAAAGCCTCCAGTTCGCAGGTTAATCCGAACAAAACCAAAAAACCCACCCATATACGCTCAGGCGTATGCGTTGCGCATCGATACTACGGCCCGGCCGAACATATGTCAAGCCATATATAGACTAAAAACCTGAAGGCTCTTAGTCTCTCTTTTTCTCTGAGCCATCCTCTGCGAACGCGGCGCTTCCTGGGTGCGTTTTGGCTTCAAAGATACAGTTCACCGCCGAAAGCGGAGAGAACGCCGATGGCCGCAACAAATTTCAGACCGATGGACTAACCGTGAGTTATTGACTGGCAGGCAGTTATGGAAAGAGCGGATTTGTGAGTTAACCTCACAATCCGCTTCTCCATTTTACAAGCTGGTTTGACTTCGACGGCCGGATTTCAAATCCGCGACCGCATTTGGACTAATGGCTGTGGCCTTCGATCAAGCTCTTGAGGACGCGGGCGCGGGACGGATGTCGAAGCTTGCGCAGGGCCTTAACCTCGATTTGGCGGATCCGCTCGCGGGTGACTTTAAAGTCCTCACCCACCTCTTCCAGAGTATGCTCACGACCGTCAGCAGCCAACCCAAATCTCAGCCGTATGACTTTTTCCTCTCGGGGACTGAGGGTTTGCAGCACGTCGTCGGCAACGTCGCGCACGTTTGAAGTGATCACTCGCTCAGCCGGACTCACGGTCGACTGATCCTCGATGAAGTCTCCGACCTGTGATTCTCCGGTCTCTCCAATCGGTGCTTCCAGCGAGATCGGTTGCTGAATCAGATTTATCGCCTTATCGACCTTTTCGACGGTGCTGTTCATCCGTTTGGCGATCTCTTCGGTAGTCGGTTCACGTCCTAACTCGACCACTAACTCGCGGGTCACGCTTTTGACCTTATTGATCACTTCCACCATGTGAACGGGCACCCGTATGGTCCGCGACTGATCGGCAATTGCTCTGGTAATCGCCTGCCGAATCCACCAGGTCGCGTAGGTTGAGAACTTGTATCCGCGCCGCCAATCAAATTTTTCGACGCCCTTCATCAGCCCGAGGTTTCCCTCCTGAATCAGATCCAGGAACTGCAAGCCCCGATTCTGATATTTCTTGGCAATCGAGACGACCAGTCGCAGGTTGGCTTCAGTCAATTCGTGCCGGGCCTGCGAGGCCAGAGCTTCGCCGGTGAGAATCATCTGATGCGAACGTTTGATCTCGATGGCTGGCACATAGTGCTGGATCTCGATCTCTTTTAATCGCCGCTTGGCAGCGGAAATGCCTCGTTTAAACTGTTCCGCCTCTGGAGCCTTCAGGCGCTTTGCCTGCAGCTTTTCGTGGTAGTTTTCGATCTGACGCTCGTGCAGGCGGACTTCCTTGTGCACAGTTTCGATTGCCTTAATGAGACGCTGTCTGACTTCTTCTCTTAGTCGCAGTCCGCGAATCTCCTGGGCGATTTCCAACCGGGTAACGGCCAGTTTGTTTTTGAGTCTCAACAACTTCTTCGACGTTTTGGCGCGGGTGCGCTTCTGCTCGTCCCGTAACTGACCCAACTCTTTGAGCGCTCTGCGATAAAGCTTGCGGACGTTCTGAATGCCTTCGAGGGTCCACTGTAAATACTCCGGCGCCTTGTCATCCTGTTCTTCGGTCTCCATTTGATCGGAAAACGTGACGACATCGCGGATGGCCAGCGTGCCGGCATTCAACTCCTCGCCAATTTCCAACAACTCAGCTATGGCAATCGGGGAACGCGTAATTCCCTTTTCGGCGCGTTTTAGCCCCCACTCAATCCTCTTAGCGATGGCCACTTCCTGCTCTTTTTTCAATAGCGGGACACGCCCCATCTCGCGCATGTACAGCCGGACCGGATCAGCCGCCTTGTCGGACTCACCCGGCGAGAGATCCAATGCTGCTTCTTCAGCCATGGCCTCGTCGCTCTCAGGGGTCGTCTCACCCGATGCTTCGATCAGGGACTCTTCCGCCTCGGCGTCCGACGCGAGCTTTTCCAAAACCTGGTCAAGATTTTTCGGCGCGATAGAATCTACCAGCACGCCTTCGTCAACGTGGTCAAATGAAGATATCAACGAGCCCATATTTCTAATATCAGTATGCTCCGGGTCAATCATCTCTATAAATCAAGCCTCCTCAACGCGAAAACTTCAATTCGCACCTTTCGGGAACACCATATTTTCTTATTGGATTTACTCCCCAGGAAGGGAGATTAGGATGCTTTTGTTCCCAATAAGGTTGCAGTAAACTCAGCGCAAAGCTCGACTTAACCACTCGGAAAAGCCGAAAACACTCACGAAAGCCTGGCGCCAGGGTTGCACGGATAATAGCGACCCGAGAATCAGAATCACCTATTAAACCACAGATCGCGTCTCGATTGCTGATTACTGCAGACTTTTTCTTGTGCCGCTATCTTATTTCCAAAACAGCCCGTCTTTTGTGCCCTGTAAATCTTGATAAAAGCCCGACGAGAGTCTGGAACCATCAAGGTTTTCGGTCCCGGGTTCTCAACTCCGGAGATGCATCCGAAACAGGGGAGGCAGGCAGTTTTGAAGGCAGCCGTCCGAACATTTCTGAGCCTCACCGACAAGTGAGCAGGCCCGATAGTCTTATCTGCGTAATCTGCGGATAACCCGCCGCCTTTCACAATTTCATTTTCAACACGATCGGATCGCGCAACTTATCGTCTCCGGCGAGCTTCCCCTTCTCATCAATTGCAGCCCATTGACTGTTGGCAATATAGAACAGCGTATCGCCCGAGAGTACCGCCAATGTAGGCTCGTCAAAGACCGGATTATTCGCTTCGAGAACTTTGAAGGCTGAGATTCCGGCCCCTCTTGCTGGCAAAGACATTTCGACCAGGCGAGCCGGCCGGACCCCATTCTGAACGCCAATCAACCTACCTTTGTGATAGTACAGTCCGTCGAAACCGAGCATTGTCGTGTTTGGCGGCGGCGCCAAAATTGAGACCGCCTTCGATTTAACATTGATCGAAAAAATGCCCTTGAGATAGTCCGCCATGAACAAACGCTTCTCGTCTGCGCTGAAAGCCAGGCCCTGCGGATTAACAAAGGCATCATTCGCCAGAAACAATTCCAGGTTGTCGCTTTCGCGATTGAGCTTGTAGATACCGGGCGTGATGCTGTCCGAGGCGAAGACATCACCTTTCGAATTCAGCACCAGATCACCCATCCAATGAGGCTTCGGCTGGGACGGCAGGAAATATTTCCTGATCAGCTTCTTTGACCTGAGATCGTATTTGAAGATGCCGGTCATGCCGTTCTCTGACTCTTTGAAATCCATCATTTGCCGATGCGAAGCGGTGCAAACCCAGAGGACCCGGCGCGCGGGATCGACTCGCATTCCCATCACACTCCATAAACCGTCCGCTGGGGAAGAAAAGTCCTTAACGTCTCCGCCCTCACTGACGCTGACTATCTTTCTCTTGTAGACACTGCCCAGGTAGAAGATCTTTTCTGCCGGATCATAGGCGAGGCCTTCGGGAATAAATCCCTTTTCGTGAACTGTGAAGGCGATCGTGCTGCTCCCGATTGGCCTGGCATTATTTTCGAAGCGACCAACAAGATTTTTGAATTCGTCGGTGTCTTTGATTGAGGCAAAATCGCCGTCTCCTGAAATCGAATACACGAGCCCCATGTCCGCCAAACGACCCAGCCAATCGAATGCTTCCCGTTTGTTGCCGCTCAACGCATAGCCGACCGCGACGTTATACGTGTAAGGCCCATAGTTTGGCCTGATCGCCAGGGCCGCCTTCATATTTTCGATCAGCGCGGCGTAGTCCTTGTCTTTGTAAGCCGCCCGGGCCTTCAGCACATACTGCCGGACATCCGGGGTCTGGGCGCGAACAGGCAGCGAAACAAACGGATTGAGACCAATCAGAATGGAGAAGATGATTGCTTTTACCGTCTTAGGGTGCATAGAAAGGGCTCTCATCAGTTTGCATAGTAAACGCCTGCTCTGGCCAAGTCTTAAAAGTTTGCTGACAAACTGCTGATAGATTTCTAATTGCGAGGCTTATCGCGATGAAGTCAGTACCATCCGCGTGAGCGGATGGATCAAGCTGATCCCACCCGCTTACGCGGGCGGTACTGACGGCGCGACTCCCTCACAGAGGCAATCTCAGACGGGCCTCGCAGCCAGCAGTATCCGGACGATTTTCCAGAGTCAGAGCGCCGCCGTGAGCTTCGGCAATCTGGCGCGAAAGCACCAGACCGATTCCCGAGCCTGAAGCCTTGGTCGTAAAGAACGGAACGAACAGGTTCGCAGTGTTTGCGAGGCCTGGGCCTTCGTCTTGCACATTAACCATGACGTGGTCGCCCTGCCGGGCCCAGCCGACATCTACTCTCCCATTGGTTTCGAGCGAGGCATCAACGGCGTTACGAATCAAATTGATCAGCAGCTGTTCAAGCTGCACTCTATCGGCCTGAACCATGACCTCCGGGCCGGAAACAACGTTGACCGGCAGGCGAGTTTCCAGAGTTGCCACTCGTCTAACCAGATCCCCAATGTTAAGCAGCTCGAAACGTGGCTGAGGCAGACGCGCTAATTTCGAATACGATTCAATAAATCGCGCCAGAGAATCAGCCCTTGAGGAAATCACTTCGAGTCCGCGATTCATGTCTTCCCGCCAATCCGCAGGTCGCGGCTCGTGCTTAAGCAAATCGGCCAGACTTCCCGCGACTGATTTGATCGGCGCCAGTGAATTATTCAATTCGTGACCAAGTACTCGTAACAGTCTCTGCCAGGCTGAGCGTTCTTCTTCACGCAGCGCCCGGCTCAAATCGGTCAGCACCAACAACTGATGCTGCATCCCGCCTTCGCGAAACGTGCCGCGACGAATTTCCCAACGGCCGACCCCGCCGGGAAAAACCATCTGCATCGTATATGGGCCCGCATCACGATGGCCGTTCAGGCAGTCCGCCAGCCCGAGTTCGGCGCTGGTGCGGCCCAACAGCCGCACTGCCGGTTGCGCCAGAAGCCTTTCGCCGGCCCGGTTTACCAGGCGCAATTGTTGCTCCAAATCAAACGCAAAAACGGCCACATCGATCTCTGACATCACGGTGCGCAGCAACGCCGTCGCTTCCATCGCGCCCAATCTTTGGCCGCGAAGTGTCTCACCGAGATCGTTTACTTCCAGCATCACTTCGCCTAAAGCATCACCGCTGGTGGCGCGGCGGCCGCGAATTGAATAATCGCCTTCCCTGATCGCCGCCAAAATGTTCGAGAGTGTTTGCAGCGGACGGACCACGCGATTTTTCAGGTTCGCCGAGATGGCCAGCCAGAAAAACACCAGCAGTAAATCGACAGTCCATTGGATCCGACTCGAATATCCATCCAGCCATAAAAGAAAAGCGCAGATCGCGACCCCGGGAAATCCGGCCAGGAGCGCGAGCATGGTAACGCGGCCTTCAAATTTGAGGTGACTATTGCGTAAAGCCGGATCGAGATTAGGAATCGTCGAAGTATGCTTCGACTTTGGCGGCGTACTCACGGGTTTATGATAACCCATACTTTTGCAGACGCCGGTACAAGGCGCTGCGGCTGAGGCCGAGCGCTTCGGCGGCGCGATTCGCGTTGCCTTCGAATCGCGCCAGAGCCTTCTTGATCAACAGACGCTCGGCATCTTCGAGGCTCATTTCTTCAAGCTGCGCCGACACCTGTGCGGCGGGACTGGTTTGCAATGCCAGATCCATTGCGCTCACGGTATTGTCTGAGCTCATCAACACCGCGCGCTCAATGATATGGTCCAACTCGCGGACATTTCCCGGCCAGGAGTATTCTCGCAACTGCTCGAGCGCCTGAAGTGTGAAGTTCATTCTGCCGCGCCGGTAGCGATTAGTGTGCTGGCGCAGAAAGAGATCGGCGAGCGCCGCGATGTCTTCTCGCCGGTCTCGCAGGGGCGGTAAGTGAATCTCAACCGTGTTCAGTCGAAACACCAGGTCCTGCCGGAACCTTCCTTCGATCACGTCCTTTTTCAGATCCGCGTTGGTTGCCGATAATACTCGCACACTCACCTTGCTGGTTTTTGAAGAGCCCACGCGCTCAAACTCGCCGGTTTCGAGCACGCGCAAAAGCTTTGCCTGCAGGTTGAGAGGAACGTTGGCGATCTCATCCAAAAACAACGTCCCTCCGTCTGCCAGTTCGAAACGGCCCACCCGATCCGCCTTGGCATCGGTGAAAGCGCCGCGCACGTGCCCAAACAACTCACTTTCGAAGAGACCTTCCGCCAGAGCCCCGGCGTTTACCGTAACCAGCGGCTTGGCCGAGCGATTCGAAACTGCATGCAACGACCGCGCGATAACTTCCTTACCTGTTCCATTTTCGCCGGTGATCAGGACGTTCGCATCGGCGGGTCCAATGCGTTGGACTATTTTCAAAACAGACTTCATCGCGGGCGATTCAGCCACGACCCGGCCAAGTTTTGCTGACCCGCCATCATCACGCAGAGTGAGATTTTCCGCTTCCAGCCGTTGCTCGCGTCTGAGCGACTGCGCCAACTCCATTTGCGTGCGCAGGATCGCCAGCAGGCGCGCATTGTCCCAGGGCTTTTGAATAAAGTCGCGAGCGCCGCGGCGCATCGCCTCGACCACGACGTCGACGCTGCCCCAGGCCGTCATCACAATTATGGGCAGTGTTGGATCCAAAGCTTGAATCCTCGGCAACAGCTCCAGACCTTCACTCCCTGACGTTGTATCACGTGCATAGTTCAGATCGATCAAAACCAGATCGAGATCTTCAGACTCGACCGTCTTGATCACACCAGCGGGTGAGGACGCAGTGACGATATTGTAGTGTTCGGCTTTGAGCAGAAGGCGTAACGCCGCGAGCACGTCAGCCTGATCATCCGCAATGAGAATTCTGGGCATGGTTTCCTGGGTACGCACGCCTCCGGCGTGCTGGATGGGTGCAGCACTCCGGAGGAGTGCGTTACCCGCTATTCATAGCGCAAAGAATTCACCGGGTCGACTTTGGTTGCGCGCCGGCCGGGAATGTAGCAGGCCACGAGGGCCACCAGGGTCAGCAGCACGGCCACCCCCGCAAAAGTGACCGGATCTGTCGGCCTCACTCCAAACAGCATTGTGGCCATTAGCCTGGTAAGGCCAAAAGCTCCAAGCAGCCCGGCAACCAGGCCGATTATCGTGAGAAACATTCCCTGCCCCAGGATCATTCGAAAGACATCGCGTGGCTGCGCTCCAATCGCCATGCGAATACCGATTTCGTGAGTCCGCTGCGTTACCGCGTAGGACATAACCCCATAGATCCCAACGATTGCCAGCACAAAGGCAATCCCGGCAAAGATACTCAGCAACATCAGATTCAGGCGCTGCGGGGCGACAGATTCGCCGCGAATTTCTTCCATCGTGCGAATGTTGTAGATGGGCTGATCGGGATCGACAGCCTTAACCTGCGCGCGAGCTGCGGCGATCAACTGATTCGGATCCCCAAGGCCTTTGATAATCACAGTCATGCCGTTGAAAGGGAGCTGGCCAAATGAAAAATATCCCTGCACCCGATTCGAGTCATCACTCAAACTTTCCATCTTTACCCGTCCGACGACGCCGACTACTTCGAGTACCGGAGCTCCTGAATCGGTGCCGAACCTGATGCGCTTCCCGACCGCTTCCTCGTTTGGCCAATGCTGTTTCGCGAACAGGTCGTCGACGATGATTACATTGGCGCCGGCAATCATACGCTCGCCGTCGTTCAGCTTGCTCAAATCGCGACCGGCAATGAACGCGCGATTGTCCTGATCGGTGAAGTAGCGCCCACGCAACAAGGGAATATTCATGGCCCGAAAATAATCGGGTGTCACCGTACAAGCCTCCATCAGCGGAGTCTGTCCCCGCGGCGGCTGCGGCCGCCCATCGACCACAAAGGATGTCTGCCAACCATTATTCCCGAGGGGCAGCCCGGATGCTGCCCCTACACTCTGCACGCCCGGTACGGTGCGAAGGTTCTGCAACAAGGTATTGAAAAAGGTGGCGCGTTGATCCTCAGTTACGTATTTTCTTTGCGGCAGCGCGACCGTGAAGCTGGTCAGCTGCTCGTAAGAAAAACCCGGGTTCACATTTTGCAACCGGTAGAAACTGCGAATCATCAGCCCGGCGCCAATCAGCAGGACCATCGTGGTGGCTACTTCGACAATAACCAGCGAGCTACGCAGCCAATGCTTCGCCGAAGTCCCGCGCCCTGCCTCTTTCAAAGTTTCGTGCACGTCAACTTCGCCTGCCTGTAGCGCGGGCACCAGACCGAAAAGAATTCCGGTCAGGAAAGAAACTGCCAGGGTGAATCCCAACACTCGCCAGTCAAGGGCGATCTCGCGAGAGCGCGGAATCGCCGTCGGGCTAACGTAAAGAATCCACTTGATCATCAGGACCGCAATCCCCAGACCGATTCCGCCCCCGACGATCGCCAGCAGCAAACTCTCAGTCAGGAGCTGTCGCGCAATGCGCCAACGACCGGCGCCCATGGCTGCGCGAATAGCCATTTCTTTGCGGCGCGAAGTGGCCCTGGCGAGCAGAAGATTGGCGATGTTCGCACAGGCAATAAGTAAGACGAACGCGACCGCGCCAAACAAAACCCAAAGTGTGCTGCGCACGGTGGTGCCAACCAGCACCTCCATCAGCGGACGAATCCGCACACCGTTCCGCGTGTTTGAATCCGGAAATTGCTTCTCCAGATTTGCGGCAATTGTATTCATGTCTGCTTGCGCCTGGGCCATCGTCGCGCCCGGCTTCAGACGGCCAACCGCGTAGAGGCCCGGATGATTACCGCGTTGTTGCCAGTTGGGATCGCCCGACAACTGGCCCACCGGCACCCACATTTCCACCCGGCTGGGAAATGCATACTCCGCCGGCATGACGCCGATGACCGTGTAGCTTCGGCCATTCAGGGTCAGCGCCTGGTTCAGGATGCTGTTCTGCCCGCCGAATCGACGCTGCCACAAAGGATAACTAAGGACGACTACCGGCGTGGCGCCGGGTTTGTCTTCGTCATTCGTGAAGACGCGCCCGATCATGGCGTTAACCCGTAAGGCGGAAAACAGATCTGCGGATACCTGGCCGGTCAGGATGCGTTCGGCTTCGCCGTAACCCGTCAGGTTATAGCTGTTGCGATTGTAGACCCCGATTTTCTCAAAGACATGGTTCTGATTTCGCCAGTCCGTGAAGTTCGGATACGAGATCGACATTTCATCGAGCACCGGGCTTCGTTCATTCAGAAACAGTAACTGATCCGCCTGGTCATACGGCAGCGGCCGCAACACGACCGCATTGATGACGCTGAAGATCGCCGTGTTCGCTCCGATGCCGAGCGCGAGGGCGAGAATAACAATCGCCGTCAACGCCGGGGTCTTAACCAGCATGCGGATGCCGTAGCGCATGTCCTGAAGAATTGTGTTCATGATGTCTCTCTCTTGAGTTATGGATGTATGGGACCTATTGGTCCTATAGGTCCTATTCATAACGTAACGCGACCAACGGATCGACCTTCGTCGCCCGACGCGCCGGCAGATAACATGCCAGCAAAGCTATGAAGAACAATACGACCGCCACCACTGCATAAGTGGACACATCGTTCGCGCGAACTTCGAACAAAAGGCTCTGGAGTATTCGCATCAGCACAAAGGCGCCGACTGATCCGATGGCAATACCGGCGAAGGCGATAACTAAGCCCTGCTTCAGGATGAGCTTCAGAATGTCCGAAGCGCGCGCGCCCAGGGCCATGCGCACTCCGATGTAATGAGTCTGCTGGCTCACGGAATATGAAACGACGCCGTAAATTCCGATTGACGATAGCAGCAACGCCAGTCCGGCGAAAACGCCGATCAGGGTGGCCGGAAACCGGCGCATGAAGGCGGCCGGAGAGTTGGCTATCAACTCAGGCATCGCCTGCACATTAAAGATCGCCACGGCGGGCTCCAGACTGCGGATTTCATTTCGAATCGAACCTGCCAGAGCAGTCGGATCAGCACTGGTCCGCACCACCAGATTCGCAAACGTCGAAGAGTTTTGCCGAAATGGATAATAGATGACCGGTTTGGTCTCCTGATCGAGTCCGGTAATCTTCACGTCAGTCACGACCCCGACAATCGAGATTGGCGGCGCTTCGACACCCGCATACTTCAAACGGCGGCCCAACGGATCACGTCCCGCAAACATTCTGTCAGCCATGGTCTTGCCAATGATCACGACTTGCTGACCATTAGCGTTGTCACGCGCATCGAACATCCTCCCGGAAATCAGCGGCACGCCCAGCGTGCGAAAATAATCATCACTGACGGTGCGGATGTTCGCTTCGAGCTCCTGGCCCGGCGGCGGAACGGGCTCACCTTCAACATTGACACGGGTCGTGTTACCCGGTTGGAGCGGGAGGATGTTTACTGTGCCCACGCCGGTAACGCCGGGCAGCGTCTTCACCCTTTGCTGGATTTGCTCCTGTATGTTCACCTGGCTGGTGGCGTCGTTGTACTTCGCGGCAGGGAGAACGACAGTCATCGTGAGCACGTTCTCAGGATTGAATCCCGGATCGGTCCTGAGAACCCGAACCAGACTCTTCAGCAGCATGCCGGCGCCGACCAAAAGGACTACTGCCAGGGCAATTTCCGTCATGACCAGTCCGCTACGCAGACGCTGGCTGACGCTGCCGCTGGTGTTGCGCCCTCCTTCTTTCAGCACACCGGTCAATTCCAGACGCGTTGACTGCAATGCGGGAGCCAGGCCAAAAATGATTCCCGTCAGTAGTGAAAGACCAAAACTGAAACCAAGCATGCGAGCATCAACCTTAAGCGTTTGCAAAAACGGCAAAGCGCTAATCTGATTGGGTGGCAGCATGCTGACCAAAGCGCCCGTACCCCAATACGCGAGCAACAATCCAATCATCCCCCCGGCCAAAGAAAGCAATACCGACTCAGTCAACAGTTGCTGGATGACGTGCCATCTGCTGGCGCCGAGGGCAACCCGAATTCCAACTTCCTTTTGTCGCGTGAGCGAGCGGGTCAGCAAAAGGTTCGCGACATTGGCGCACGCAATCAACAGCACAAAACCGACCGCGCCGAGCAGGATCATCAGAATCGGTTTGACTTGTCCGACCACTTGTTCCTGTAGAGGGATTAGCTTCAGCGTAACTCCGGCGTGCGAATCTTTATATTGCTGCTCAATGCGGCTGGTGACGAGGCTCAGCTCAGCCTGGGCCTGGGCCGCAGTCACGCCCGGCTTCAGACGGGCGATCAAGTTGGTCCCATGCATGTAGCGGCGCGTCAATTGGTTTTGAGTTGGCTGATAAGGCGTGAACAAGTCTGCCGGTCTCATAGCAAATTGAAAGCTTTGCGGCAGAACACCAATTATCGTGTAGCTATTTCCGGCGAGGTCTAGTTGCTGTCCCAGGATTTGCTCGTTACCGCCAAACCGCCGCTGCCAAAGTCCATAGGTCAACACGACGACGCGTGCGCCGCCTTGTTTGTCTTCGTCGGTCTGAAAGGTACGGCCGCGGATCGCATCCACGCCCAGAACGGAAAAGAAATTCGCCGATACGCTGGGTGCAAATACCCTCTCTGATTCACCGTTTCCATTCAGAATTGTTCCGCCGCCGGTGTACGCGGCAATGTCAACTACCTTGTTTTGCCGATAATCCTGATAATCAGGATACGAAAACTCGCGCTGGTCGAATTCTTTCTGCGGAGTGCGCTCCCACATGTGATAGAGCTCATTCGGAGATCTGTATGGCAGTCCTCTGATGACGGCCGCGTCAACCACGGTAAAGATGGCCGTGCTCGATCCGATGCCGAGCGCCAGCGTCATCACCGCGATTAAAGTAAAGCCCGGACGCTTCAACATTGTGCGAAGTCCGTAGCGCAGGTCCTGTAGAAAATTAGACATTTTGTGATCTCCCTTGTTCGTATCGACTTAATTTGGAGTGCGCCGGCAGAGCGAAGTGGCGACGGCGCTTTAAATCTCCAGGGCGAATTTGACCTTAACAAACCAAAGCGCCGTCGCCGCTTCGCTCTGCCGGCGCACTCCAAATCTTCCCTTCGCCCTTTGCTCCTTGCTCTCTCATTCGTATCTCAGTGCTTCCAGCGGATCGACTTTCGCGGCGCGGTGCGCTGGGAAGACGCAAGCGATTAGAGCAATGAAGGTGACCAGCAGCGCGACGCCAGCCAGGATTAGGGGGTCAGTTGCGCTCACCCCAAAGAGCAAGCTCTTCAGCAACCGAGTCAAAGCAATTGAAAGAGCCAATCCGAGGCCAATGCCAACCAGCGCCGGGACTATGCCTTGCCGCAGTACCAGCTTCAGCACATCGGCTACCTGGGCACCCAAAGCCATCCGCAAACCAATCTCGTGCGTGCGCTGCGAGACGCCATACGCCATCACCCCGTAAATTCCGATCGCAGCCAGCAACAAGCCAAGCCCCGAAAACAGCATCAGCAGTGAGAGATTGAACCGCTGCGGCGCAATTGAGCGGCTTACCAGTTCGTCCATCGAACGAAGATTTCTAACCGGCAATCCGGGATCGAGTTGCCGCATTTCGTTGCGGACCGCAGCGCTCAAAGACAACGGATCGCCAGTCGTACGCAAGACAAAGCTCGGTTGTCGCAAGGCGCCTTTCAGCTCTTCGGTAACCTGGTTCATTGGGACAAAGACTGTGGCTGGGGGAGTCTCGTCAAGACTTCGTTGTTTCGTTTCGTTGACGACGCCGACGACGCGGCGCATTGCGGGGTCCCCATATTTCTCGCACGGTACACAGAAACGCTGTTCGAGCGGCGCCACGCCCGCAAAGTTCCGTCGCGCGAATGCTTCGTTGACGATGATGACGGGTTCGGAACTCGCCTTGTCGTTTCCATCAAAGGGCCGGCCCTGCCGTACGGTCATTCTCATTACGCGGAAATAGTCACGCGAGACCATGCGGTATTCCACTGAGCCGGTGAAGTCGCTCTGCCCGGCCAAACGGTAAGGCAGGTTGAACCACCGATCGAGCGGTAACTTGTTGGTCACCGCAGCGGCTTCGACTCCAGGCAGATCGCGTAACCTCTCCAGGGCCCGGTCGTAGAGATCGTTGATCTGCACGGTCGTATCATAGTTCTTGCTGCGTGGCGAAATCTCAAAGCTCAGAAGGTTCCGCGTCTCGAAGCCTCGATCGACACCGCGCAAATTAGCGAAGGTCCGCAGGAGCAAGCCTGCACCTACGGTCAGTGCCACCGCCAGCGCAACCTCGACAATCACGACGACGTTTCGCAGTCGGCCATGCGCGCCGCCTGAAGTGATTTTGCTGGTACCGTCCTTAAGTGCGCTATTCAGATCGACGCGCAACATCTGGAGCGCCGGCGCCAGACCGAAGACGATGCCGCCCAGGAGGCTTACGGCCAAACAGAATGCCAATACGCGCCAATCCAAACTAATCTCATTAGCTCGCGGAATCATGCCTTCCGGAACCAGCTTGCGCATCGCGTCCAGTCCCCAAATGCCCAATAAGAGTCCGGCGGCTCCTCCCAAAAAAGAGAGCAAGATGCCTTCAGTAAGAAGTTGGCGAAGCAAGCGCCAACCACCGCCGCCCAGCGCCATGCGAATCGCCATTTCCCTCTGCCGCGCCGCAGCTCGAGTCAATTGCAGGTTGGCCACGTTGGCACAAGCGATCACCAACACGAACCCAACTGCGGCGAGCAGAATCCACAGCAGATCACTAACACTCGATGTCATGTTCACCTGCCAGCTTCGAACCCCGAAAGCTTCCTCCTTCAGGACTTGTTTGGGATAGGTTTCCCGGAACTTTTCGAACAGCCCTTTGATTTCCGCATCGGCCTGATCGCGGGTGACGCCGGGTTTCAAGCGGCCGAGAACTGTCAAATTATGCCCTTCACCCAGACGCGTTGGATTGCTTTGCATTGGCACGAGTACATCCTGAGGCCCGAAGTATTCAAACCCGTCAGGCATAACCCCGACGACGTTGAAGGAGTTTCCGTTGAGCGCGATGGTCTTGCCGATAATGCCGGCGTCTGATCCAAACCGACGGCGCCACAATCCATCACTCAGAATCACCACGCGTCCGCCCGCAGGTCCGTCCTCGTCCCTGGTAAACGCGCGGCCGATGGCCGGCCACACTCTCAACACGCGAAAGAAGTCAGACGAAACTACCAGACCGTGAATGTATTCGGTCTGGTTTGCATCGGACAGGTACGTGTTCGAGCTCATCCCCTGCGTGGCAGTGACCGCTTCAAACAAATTGAGGTGATCACGCAGGAAGATGAATTTCGCCTCGCTAAGCGAATTGACTTCCCTGGTGCCGGGAAACACGCGCCCCACTTCCATCAGCCTTTCCGACGACGGGTAAGGCAGCGGACGAAGTAGCACGGCATTGACCACGGTGAAGATCGCCGTGTTGGCGCCGATGCCCAGTGCTAACGTCATCACCACGATCAACGTAAAGCTCGGCCGCTTCAACATCGTGCGAAATGCATAACGAGTATCCTTAATAAATGAATCCATGTGACTCTCCGTCCTTCTGCCCTTTCTCCCTCAAGCGATTCACGTACTTGACTCACCGTACCGTCGTACTGATCTGCTCGTAGCTACTCGACACTAGACGTGACGCTGCGTAGCAGCGGTCAGAGTTAAGCCCAAGGCGAGGCTTTGCGAGCCTTGGGTCAACCAGCAAGGCAATCGAGCCCCGAAGGGGCGACAGCGATTACTGGTAATCGACGACCCTGTTCACGAATTCTCTATCGCCGCTTCGCGGCTCGCCGAATCGACCGAAACGATTACCCAAGGCTCGCAAAGCCTCACCTTGGGCTTAACTCTGCCGCTGCTCCGCAGCTGATCGGCCCTTTGCTCATTATTCGTATCTCAGTGCTTCCAGCGGATCGACTTTCGTTGCGCGTCTTGCCGGGAGATAACAGGCCAGCAAAGCGATCACGATCAACCCGACGGACACACCGGCAAAGGTCGCCTTGTCAGTGGCTTCGACTGCGAACAAAAGACTGGTCATGAGGCGCGTCAAAGCAAACGCCCCTCCCAGGCCAATCGCAACTCCGATAATCGCGATCAGCAATCCGCTCTTCATGATTAGCTTGATCACGCTCCCCATCTGTGCGCCCAGGGCCATCCGAATTCCGATTTCGTGTGTTCTTTGCGTGACGGCGTAAGACATCACTCCGTAAACGCCGACGGCCGCCAGCACCAGCGCGAGCGCGGCAAATAAACTCAGCAACAACATATTGAAACGGCGGGCCGCGAACGAGGCTGCCGTCACTTCGCTCATGGTTTGTACTTTGGTTATGGGGAGTTGAGAGTCAACTTTCCAGATCTGCGTTTTCACTGCCTGTTGCATAGCCGCCGGATCGGATTGCGTACGCACCGCAAAAGCCATCCAGCGTTTCCACGGATTGATTTGCGTGTACGGCGAATAGAGCGCCGGCTCTTCAGGCAGGTCGAGTCCAAAGTGCTTCACGTTGCCCACCACGCCGACAATCTCGATCCATTGCACCGTCGGATTACGGGCCCAGCGAATTCGTTTTCCCAGCGGATTCTCGTTCGGGAAATACTGCCGCACCATCTCGTCATTGGCGATGCCCACGAGCGGAGCGCTCTGATCGAAGTCCTGCGCTTGAAAGTCTCTCCCGCTGCGCAGCGGAATCTTCATCACGTGAAAGTAATCACCCAGCACACTCCGCGTTTCCAGACTGGGCTCATCGCCCGGAGCGATTGGCGGCCGGCCCTCGATCACAAAATCATGATTCAGCGAGTCACCGCTGAGCGGCAATTCGCTCACCATCGAGGCCTGAACCCCTGGCAATGAATTGATGCTCGCGATTGCCTGGCTGCGAAATCGAGTCTGTTCGTTAACGTGCTGGTAACGAGTTTCGGGTAGTTCTACCCGCATGGTGAGCAAGTGATCCGGAGCGAATCCTGGTTCGACATTGCGGAGCTTCCAAAAAGTCTTAACCAGCAGGCCGGCGCCAACCAGAAGGATGAGTGCCACCGCCAACTCGCCCACGACCAGGGCACTGCGCACTCTCTGCTGTGCTCGACTCGACGTGGAGCTTCGGCCGCTCTCTTTCAAGCCTTCGCTGGCAGCGACCCGTGAAGTTGTCCACGCCGGGAGCAGCCCAAAGATCAGACCCGTGAGGATCGAGACTCCGAGAGTGAAGCCGAATACGCGCAGGTCCACATCGATTTCCTGCAAGCGCGGCAAATTTTCCGGCTTGAGCGCGATGAGCAGGCTGGTCCCCCACCAGGCAATCACGACACCGACGGCGCCGCCCGCCAAAGAGATCAAAATACTCTCGGTCAGCAACTGCCGGACTATGCGCCAGCGACCGGCGCCCAGGGCTGTGCGAATGACAATCTCGCGCCCGCGTTCAGCGGCTCGCGCCAAAAGCAGATTCGCAAAATTCGCGCACGCGATTAACAGAACCAGACTGACAGCCGCAAACAGGATCAGTAGTGCGCGGCGCGACTCGCCGACGATTCTTTCCTGCAGAGAAATCAGCGCGGTGCTGCGATTCTTGTTATCGGCCGGGTATTGCGTCGCCAGTTGCTGGTCGATCAGACGCATTTCCGCACTGGCTTCGGGAAGTGTGACTCCCGGCGTGAGCCGTCCATACGTCTGCAGGAAATGAACGCTACGAAAGTTAGCAGCCACCGGATTCGATATATGCACCGGCGTCCAGGCTTCGGCATTCTCTCTCGGCGATTTGAATCCTGCCGGCATCACGCCGATCACAGTGTAGACGTTGCCGCTCAACGGAATCGTCTTGCCAAGGATCTGAGAATCACTATTGAATTGACGTTTCCAGAGGTCATGACTAAGCACCACTACAAATGGCCCGCCACTTCTGTCGTCATCTGCGGTGATATACCTGCCGCGGTCAGCCTTGACTCCAAGCGTATCGAAATACCCGCCGGTAACCTGACCAACCTGAAACTGGATCGGTTCAGCTCCGGCGGTGTAAGCCAGCGGCGCGAGCACTTCGCCGCCAAACTTTGTGAAGGTGCGACTGGCCTTGATCACGTCATCCAGATCAGGCGCCGACTGGTTTGAGCGAAATGTCACCAGCCGCTCTGGCTGTTCGTAACTGAGAGGGCGCAACAGCACGGCATTTATCACGCTGAAGATGGCCGTGTTGGCGCCAATCCCGAGGGCCAAAGTGATCACGGCCACCGCCGCGAATGCGGGCCGCTTCAACAAACTGCGGATTGCATAGCGTATGTCTTTGAATATTGTGTCCATAATCATTTCCAGTGGCACAGACTTCAGTCTGTGATTCCTTTCCGGGTGCTCAACGCCTAACAGCAATCACAGACTGAAGTCTGTGCCACTGCCCCTATTCGTACTTGAGGGCCTCGAGTGGATCTACTCTGGTTGCCCGCCGTGCCGGCACATAACAAGCCAGCAGAGCTGCGACCAGCAGGACCATCGCGGCGCCGGCGAAAGTTGTCAGATCAGTCGGCTTAACTTCAAAGAGCAGACTGACGATCATTCGGGTCAGCGCAAACGACAGCGCCACACCAATCACCGTGCCGCTGAGGGCGAGCCCGAATCCATGCCTCAAAACCAGACCCACCACGTCCAGGCGGTTTGCGCCCAGAGCCATGCGGATGCCAATTTCCTGTGTGCGTTGCGACACGGTGTAAGAAATCAAGCCATACACACCCGTCATCGTCAGCACCAATCCGATGGCCCCAAACACACCGAACAAAAAGGTGTAGAAACGAGGTTTGGATATCGTTTCGGAAATAGCTGCGGCAAGCGGTTGTACCTTCGTGACCGTCACACTCTTGTCGCCCGTACGAATTTGTTGGCGGAAACTCTCTGCCAGCGACGATGGGTCGGCACTGGTGCGAACAAAAAAGTTTCCCCAATTCCAGCTGTTTTGCTGATAGGGCAGATAGATCTCGGGATTGGAGCCTTTGGTGAGACTGCTGTGGTGGACGTCCCCGACGACGCCAACAATTTCCCACTGTTCAGGGTCGCCCTCGTTTTGATTCGCCCCGATCGTTGAAAGACGTTTCCCGATTGGGCTTTCACCTGAGAAGTAAGCCTGCACAAAGCTCCGATTCACAATGGCCGCGCCCAGGCCGTCGTGCCGATCCTGCTCGTTGAAATAACGCCCTTGCAGGAGCGGAATCTTCATGGCCCGGAAGTAATCAGGGGTGACGCTGCGGTTGCCCGCCGTCGGCTCACTTCCCACCGGAGGTGTTGGCCGCCCCTCGATTCTAAAGTCCGATCCTACGTTACCGCCGCTGAAGGGCATCGGCGCAGCGAACGCCACATTCTCAACCCCGGGCAATGCTTTTAAACGCTCCAGGGTCTGGCTTACAAACAAGACTCGTTGCTCATGATTGGCGTAGGTTTTCTGGGTCATGCGGACGCGGCCAGTCAAAACATTTTTGGGATCAAAACCCGGCGGGACGTTTGCGAGTTGGGCAAAACTCTTGATCATCAAGCCGGCGCCAACCAACAGGATCAAACTTAAAGCGACTTCAACGACTACCAGCGAGTCGCGCCAGAGTCGCAAACTACGGCCGCTCGACGATCCTCTGCCACCGGCCCTGAGTGCCTCATTGATATCCGGGCGAGACGATTTCAGGATTGGCACCAGACTGAACAACACCCCGGTAAGGATCGAGACTGACAGAGTAAAAATTAAGACGCGGCCATCTATGCGAACCTCGGCGATCCGTGGCAACTGACCGGCGCCATAGAGCTTGATGGCACTCAAGCCCCAGATGGCCAGCATGACGCCAACGCCGCCGGACATTATCGACAGCAGCAGACTCTCGACTCCCAGTTGACGAGCGATGCGCCAACGGCTCGCGCCCAACGCAGAGCGAATGGCTATTTCTCTCTGCATCGTACTGGCCCGTACCAACATTAGGTTCGCCATGTTCGTGCAAGCAATTAGCAGGATGAAACCCACTGCGCCCAGCAACAGCCAGAGAGCGCGCCGAATATCCTTCCCCACAATCTGCTCGTGAGCGCTGATCAACGTAATTGTTTGATCGCGATCGCTTTGCGGATATTCCTGCGCCAGGTTAACCGCGAGCCTGGTCATATCGGCCTGAGCCGAGTCAATGGAAACGCCCGGCTTTAAACGCCCGACGGCCCTGAAGATCTGCGCCCCTCGCTCTGTCAGGTTGGACGCTTCGCCCGATACCGTGGTCCAGACAAGCGGCTCGTTGGCCGCCAGCGGAAACTCGAACCCGGGAGGCAAAATGGCAATGATCGTATGCGCCTTACCGTTGAGACTGATTTGCTGGTTCAGGACCGATTCATTGCCGCCGAACTTACTTTGCCAGTATTCGTAGCTGATAATCGTTACGGGCTGACTGCCGCGCTGCTCTTCTTCAACTGCAAAATCACGGCCCCGAAATGGTTTGACCTTGAGTACGGAAAGGAAGTTTGCGGTAACTCGCATGCCTTGAATTTCTTCGGCCTCGCCGTTCTCTAAAAGCGTGAAAGAATTTGGCTTGTAAGCCGCTACGTCTTCGAGACTTTGGTTGCGCGTTCGCCAATCCTGCCAAGCGAGGTACGAAACGAAATGCTCCTCCTGCTTCGCGATGGGCGTCTTCCATAGCGCCACAACGCGATTTGGATCGGCTATTGATGGCGGTTTGATGACCAGCGCATTGATGATGCTGAAGATTGCCGTATTGGCGCCAATCCCGAGCGCCAGCGTAATCACGGCCACCGCCGCGAATGCGGGCCGCTTCAACAAACTGCGGATTGCATAGCGTATGTCTTTGAATATTGAGTCCATGTCGTTATTCCTGAATGGGACTATTGAACGAATAGGTCCCATGCGATTTGTCCTATTTGCCCTCACTCGCACCGCAGCGCCTCGAGCGGATCGACTCTCGTGGCTCGCCACGCCGGTATGTAGCAAGCGAGTATCGCCACGAACGACAACAGTGCCGCGATGGCTACGAAAGTCACCGGGTCACGCGTCGTGACGCCAAACAGCAGAGTCGAAAGCAGGCGCGTTAAGGCGAGCGCTCCGGCAATGCCCAGTACCAAACCAAGCAGCACCAGCTTCACGCCATCTTTGACAATCAAGCCCAGGACGTCGCGCGTCTGAGCTCCTAAAGCCATGCGTATTCCGATTTCGTTGGTGCGCTGCGCGACTGAGTAGCTCATGACCCCGTATAAACCGATGATCGTCAGGACCAGCGCCACCGCCGCAAAGATGGAAAGCAAAGTAGTGTTGAAGCGCGGCGCCGCGACCGACGACGAGATGTACTCCTCCATTGTCTTGACGCTGAAGACCGGTAATTCGGGATCCATCGCTTTCACTTCACGCGTGAGACTACTGGTCAATGATCGAGGGTCATTCGTGCTCTTGACCACCGCTATCAATTGAGTGAAAGGCAGTTGCGACTGCGGCATGTAATAGGCAGGTTTTGGTTCGGTGTTGAGCGCCCGGTTGCGAACATCACCGGCAACGCCGATGATTTCGCGCATGGTTGAATCTTCATTGTCCCAGGTGCTAATGCCCGGGTGAATGCGTTTTCCAACCGGATCCTCACCGGGAAAATACTGCCGCGCGAATTGTTCAGTGATGATCACCACCGGCGTCGAATTGTGCTGGTCACGATCTTCAAAATCTCGGCCTTTGGTAATCGGGATACCCATGGTGCGGAAATAATTTGTTTCGGCGATGAACATGTCGGCTGAGGGCTCGTCCTTGGGAGCCACCGGCCGGCCTTCGATTTGAAAAGAGATGCCGAAACGGTCGCCGCTCAAAGGCAGTGGCGTGACGGCACTCGCCGACTGCACCCCCGGCAAAGAACGTATCCGAGCCATCAGATCACGGTAAAACCGAACCTGCTTTTCCGATGAATAGCGCACGTCGGGTAATGAAACGTTAAAAGTCAGAATGTTCTCCGGCTGTAAGCCGGGATTCACATGTTGCAGCCGCCAGAGGCTTTGAATCAGCAATCCCGCACCTACCAACAAGACCACTGCGATCGCCAGCTCAGCCACCACCAGCACGCCGCGAACTCGATTTTTTCTGGCTCCAGCGCCGGCGCCGCGGCCTTCCTTTAACGATTCAGTCAATTGCGTTTTCGACAAATGCAGCGCCGGAACCAAACCAAAAACCAGTCCGGTCAAAACCGAAACGCCCAGCGTGAATCCCAGCACCCGCCAATCGAGTCCGACCTGGATGGCGCGGGGAATGTCCTTCTTACCCAAAGCGATCAACAGGTCTGACCACCAGACGGCAAGAGCCAAACCCAGCACGCCGCCGGCGAGCGAGAGCAGGACGCTCTCAGTCAGCAATTGACGCACAATGCGAATGCGGCTGGCGCCCAGCGCTGAACGCACTGCCATTTCTTTGTGACGAGTCATCGCCCGAGCGAGCAGCAGGTTGGCGACATTGGCGCAGGCGATCAGAAGTACACACGCAACTGCTCCCAGCAGGATGAGCAATGCCGGCCGAATGTCTCCCACCAGGGCTTTCAATGCGGATTCGACCCGAATACCTTTGTGAGTATTTTCGTCGGGGTATTGCTGCTCGAGCCGGGCCGCAATGGTGTCCACCTCGGCCTGGGCTTGAGACTCAGTCACGCCGGGTTTAAGACGAGCGATTACCCGGAGAAAGTGCGCCCCGCGCTGAGCGGTAACCGGTGAATCGCCCGCCGCATCGTCAGCGATCGTGGTCCAAAGGTCCAACGGTTCGTTCTGGATGGGAAACTCAAAAGCGTGCGGCATCACTCCTACGATCGTGTACTGCTTGCCGTCCAAAGTAATCTGCTGATTAAGCACATTCGCATCTGAATTGAATCGGCTGGCAAACAGTCGCTGGCTCAGCACGACCACGCGTCCGGTTGCCGTTGGCTTGTCTTCATTGGGAAGGAAGGTTCGGCCCAACACCGGCGCGGTTCCCAGGACCGAAAAGAGATCGGCAGTGACCACGCCGCCCGAAATCCGCACGGGCTCGCCACGGCCGGTCATAATAAAATCGCCATCGTGATAAGCGGCGACGTGCTCAAAGACATGATTCTGCTCGCGCAGATCAAAGAAGTTTGGATACGAGTAGGCTCCGCGGAGAACACCGCGCGTTTGGTCCTGTTCATAAACACGCATCAGGGCGTCAGAGTTGGGAAACGGCAGCGGCTTCAATAAGACGGCGTTCACCACACTAAAAATCGCCGTATTCGCTCCGATTCCAAGTGCGAGCGCAATAGTGGCCACAATGCTCAGGCCCGGTGACTTAAGCAGCATGCGCATTCCATACTTAACATCCTGTCCGAATGTACCCATTTTGTTCCCTCCCTTATGCCATTGCCGATTGCCAATTGCCGATTGCCAATTTGTCAGGACCCTTCGCGATGGAGTCAGTACCATTCGCGTGAGCCGGGGTCAGTACCGGGAGCGATAGCGACCGGGTCCTACTCCAGCGCTCGACTCATAGAACTGGCTACCCGGTCGCTATCGCTCCCGGTACTGACCTTATCCCCAACCCTTCACTCATATTTGAGTGCGACCAGCGGATCGACTTTGGTTGCGCGCCGCGCCGGAATGTAACAAGCGCACAGGGCAACGGCCCCGAGTATTAGAGCTACCAGCGTAAAGGTGCCCGGATCGGTGGCCGTGACTTCAAACAGAAAACTCCTCAGAAATCGCGTGACACCGAAAGCGCCGGCAAGTCCGACAACAATTCCAATCAAGGCGAGGCCCATTCCGTGACCAAGAATCAGTCTCAGAACATCCCGGCGGCTGGCGCCAAGCGCAACGCGAATGCCGATTTCGTTTGTGCGCTCGGACACGGAAAAAGAAATCACGCCGTAGACGCCTACGATTGCCAGGATCAGCGCCAGCAAAGAAAACGAGCCCAGCAGGACCATGACATATCGTCGTGGGGCCAGAGCTGAACTCAGAAGATTCTGAAAAGGTTCAACCGCATAAACCGGTTGCGCTGGATCGATGGCGGTGAGTTCCTTCCGCACTGCGCCGCTCAGGCTGGCCGGGTCAGTAGTGGTTTTTATCGTAATGGCCATGCGCGGCCAGGATTCCAAATCCTGCCGGTAAATCGTGAAGGCGCAGGGCACCGGAGCATCGTTCAGGCTCGCATGTCGCATGTCGCCGACTACTCCTATGATCGTGCGCCACGAGGTGTCTTTCGAGCTCTCGCCGATCGCCATTCGCTTACCCAAAGGGTCTTCGTTGGGCCAATAGCGGCGCGCCATAGTTTGATTGATGATGATTACTCGCTGGGAATTCTGGTTGTCAGCTTCGCTAAATCGGCGCCCGCGAAGAATCGGTGTTTGCAGCACCGCGAAGTAATCAGAGCTGACCACCTGATAATCCATCGTGATGTTCTCGTCGGGTCTGGCCGGCGGACGGCCTTCGACCGTGAAGCCCCGATTCATGCTTGAACCGCTGAGCGGCAGATTCAGGACGATGGCGGCAGACTGAACTCCCGGGATCTGTCGTAGATGATCCAGCACCGCCGTGAAGAATTCAGCCCGGCTTTTTGGGTCCGGATATTTTCTGGTTGAAGGAGCAATTTTTGCCGTCAGCACGTGGTCGGGATTAAAGCCGGCGTCAATTTGATTCAACCGAACGTAGCTGACAATCAGCAAGCCGGCGGCGACCAACAAGAGTTGAGCAAGCGCAAGTTCAGCAATCACCAGAAAATCGCGGGAGCGCCGCCGCGACCGGCCCTGACTGGCCCGCGTCCCTTCCTTGAGCGCCCGATTCAAATCCGGCCTGGTCGCTTGAAATGCCGGTAACAGCCCGAAGCAAATCCCTGTAATTACCGAAACGGCCAAAGTGAAGCCAAGCATTCGCCAATCGACGCTCACCTCGTTCAAACGAGGGATGTCGGACGGGCTCAGCTTGACGAACAGCGCCACCGCCCAAATTGAAACCACGAAACCAAGCAACCCTCCGACCAGACTCAACAGGGTGCTTTCAGTTAGAAACTGTCGAATCAAGCGCGCGCGACTGGCTCCGACGGCCAGCCGGAGAGCAACCTCGCGCTGACGTTGTGACGCGCGGGCCAACAGCAGGTTCGCCACATTCGTACAAGCGATCAGCAGAACGAAGATGACGGCGCCTAATAATAAAAGGAGCAGAGGTCGCACATTGCCGACAATCTGCGTGTGCAACGACACAACATTCGAACCCAGGCCGGCATTGGTCTGCGGGAACTGCTGCTCGAGCTGCCGGCTGATGGCGGCAATATCAGATTGGGCTTGCGACAGCGTGACCCCGGGCTTCAGCCGGCCGATGATGTTAATGAAATGGGCGTCGCGCTCGTGAGACCAATCATTCTGTGGAAACTGCGAGATCAGGGTTTGCGAGACTGCATTGCGATCGCGTCCGAGCACCCAAAGGTTCGATTGATTCGGGTATTGAAATCCTGGCGGCATCACCCCTACAACCTCGTACGAAGTGTCATCCAACTTGATGGTTCGTCCGATCAGATCGCGTCCAGACGCGAAGCGGCGCTTCCACAACCCATCGCTGATGACAACCAGACGACGGTCTTGATGAAGATCGTCATCGGCCTGAAAGACTCTTCCGAGTTGCGCCGGCACGCCCAGCACGCTCATTAAGTTTGACGTGACCGTCGCGCCATCGATCCGTTCCGGAAATCCATCTCCGGTAAGATTGAAGTTGCCGTTGAAGGTGGCGGCCATCGCCTCCATCGAATGATTCTGTTCCCGCCAATCGGCGAAATTTCCGGGAGCCACCGATCGATGGTTGTTCGCGGCGATCGTTTCCCACAGCATCACCAGTTGATCAGGCTGCTTGTACGGCAGCGGTTTCAAAACCACTGCGTTAACCACGCTGAAGATGGCGGTGTTCGCTCCGATGCCCAGCGCAAGTGTGAGCAGCGCAATCACGGTGAACCCCGGGCGCCGGGCCAGGTGTCGAATTGCGTAGCGAATGTCCTTGATTAACGACTCCATATTCATCCCTTAAGCGAGAACCAATTTGTCACGACTGTTCCATCAGCGATGGAGTCAGTACCATTCGCGATGGAGTCAGTACCATTCGCGATGGAGTCAGTACCATTCGCGTCAGCGAATGGAACAAAGAAGCTTCCCTGGTTTCCCACCGCCCTCCTTAACCCATCCGCTCACGCGGATGGTACTGACTCCGTAGCTACTCGCCTCTCGCCAATCGCCAATCGCCAATCGCCAATCGGCAATGCCCTCATTCGTATCTAAGCGCCACCAGCGGATCGACTTTCGTCGCGCGCCGTGCGGGGATGAAGCAGGCCACCAGAGCGACCAACACCAGCCCGCCCGAAACCATCACAAACGTCAACGCGTCGGTCGCCGTCACGCCAAACAGCAGACTGGTCATCAGCCGCGTGAGCGCAAAGGCGAGCGCCAGACCGATGGCCACACCAATCAGCGTGAGCGCAATTCCGTTTCGAACTATCAACTTGAGAACGTCACCCACGGACGCACCGAGAGCCATTCGAATTCCGATCTCATGAGTCCGTTGCGTGACCGCATAGGACATCACTCCGTAAATGCCCACTGCTGCCAGCAGCAAAGCCAAAACGGCAAAGCACACCAGCAAGAGCAGAATGAATCGCTGCTGAATGATCGACGATGAAACCAGCGCTTTCATGGTGCCGAAGTTGGCGATTGCCAGATTGCGATCGCCGGCCCAAACCTGCGCGCGTAACGACGGCGCCACGCTCAGAGGGTCTCCGGTTGTCCGCACAACCAGAGTCATTGCGCGTCCCGGTACCTGGCGCACCGGCATATACATCGTCGGTGGGGTGTCGGCATCCAAACCAAACTGCTTTACGTCGCGGACGACGCCGACAATTTCACGCCATCGATCCGGACCACGGCCAATCCTCTGGCCCAATGGTTCCTCGTTCGGAAAATATCGCCGGGCCATCGTCTCGCTGATGATGACCACCAAAGGAGATTTCTCGTTATCGAGAGCAGTAAACGAACGCCCTTTGATTAAAGGCAGTTCCATCGTCTTGAAATAGTCCGGGCTCACCTGGTTGAACCACGCCGTCGGCTCCTGGTTCGGAGGCGGCGCAGGACGACCTTCGACCAGGAAATCCGTGTCGGTTACATTGCCGCTCAAAGGCAGAGTCGAGATCAACGCAGCTGACTGAGTTCCCGGCAGAGCCTTCACTCGATCAAGCAGTTGCGAATAAAACTCCGTCACCTGAGGATTACCTGGATATGAAGTCCTATTGAGAATTACCCGCAGCGTCACCAGTCGATCCGGATTGAATCCCGGATCGACGCGCTGCAGCAGGATGAAGCTCTTCATCAACAGTCCTGATCCAATGAGGAGGATCAGCGCCAGCGCAATCTCGGTCACTACCAGCGCGCCCCGCAGGCGGCCACCGCGCGAACCGCCGGGCACGCCCTTGCCGGCATCTTTGAGAGCATGATTGAGATCCGTTTTTGACAATTGCAGCGCGGGCGCAAGACCGAAAAACAATCCGGTGACGACCGCGATCAGGAAGGCAAAGCCGAGCACATAACCATCAATGCCAATCTTTTCCAGGCCGGGTGTGCCCGGCGGACTTAGACTGATCAGCAGACGCAGGAGCGCAAACGCTAAACCCAATCCGGCAGTCGCCCCGGCCGTTGCCATGACCGCGCTTTCGGTAAGCAACTGCCGAATCACGCGGCCGCGACTGGCTCCCAGAGCTGATCTCAGCGCAATCTCTCGTTCGCGTGTGGCTGCGCGAGCGAGCATCAGATTCGCGACATTGGCGCAGGCGATTAATAAGACAAACCCGACGGCGCCCAACAAGACCAGCAAAGGCCTCTTAATATTGCCGACCAGTTGCTCGTGAAGCGGTACGAGATTAGCCCCGACTTTCGAATTTGTATCCGGATACTGTGCCGCCAGACGCGAGGCGATGGTGCCGGCATCGGCTTGAGCTTTTTCAATAGGAGTGTCCGGCTTTAAGCGCCCGATGACGCGCCACACGAGACAACCACGCTGGCAGGATGCGTTGCGCGCCGGCTCAATCGGTCGCCAAAGTTGAGCACCCGGAATGATCGGGAAACTAAACCCGGCGGGCATGACGCCCACGACTGAATAACTTTCCTGATTGAGCGAAATGGATTTGCCGACGATCGTCGTGTCCGAATTGAAGCGACGCTGCCAAAGTTCGTGGCTCAGGATGACCGCGTTTGGCGCATTGGGCCGATCTTCTTCCGGTAGAAAACTGCGACCCAACACCGGGGCGATGCCCAACATAGCAAACATGTCATGTGAAACGAGGGCGCCCACCAGAGCTTCGGGTTCGTCGCGACCGGTAAGCGTAGGCCCCCAATCATTGAGCGCCGCCAGATGAGAGAAGCTGTTGTTTTGGTCGCGCCAATCGGCGAAATCAGACGGCGAAAACCATTCACGCTCGGGCCCGCCTCGGGCCGTGTGATTTTGCCAGACCATCACCAGCTGCTGCGGATTCGAATAGGGCAAGGGTCGCCAAAGCACGCCGTTGACCACGCTGAAGATGGCAGAGTTCGCACCGATACCCAGCCCCAGCGTTATGATGGCAATCAAGGTAAAGCCGGGACGCTTCAGTAGATTTCGAACCCCAAATCTGATGTCTTTGATTAATGATTCCATTTCATTTCCGTTTGCTGCTTGGCCATGAGGTCAGTACCGGGAGCGATAGCGACCGGGTGACGACCCTGGCAAACGCGCAGTTCTGCGTAAACACTGACCCGGTCGCTATCGCTCCCGGTACTCATCGCCGATTGCTCCTTACAATCCGACATCGCAAGCTCAATGACCTCATTCGTATCTCAGAGCCACTAATGGATCGACTTTGGTTGCGCGCCTCGCCGGGATGTAGCACGCAGCCAGGGCCACCACAATCAATCCGGCCGCCGCCGCCACAAAAGTGATTGCGTTCGTCGGCGAAATGCCGAACAACAGCCCGCTCATCAATCGCGACAGCGCCAGAGAGACTCCAACGCCTGCGAATGTGCCCGCGAACACCAAAATCATTCCGTGTTTGATCACCATGAGAAAAACATCGCGGCGTTGCGCGCCCAGGGCCACCCGAATGCCAATCTCACGCGTGCGCCGCACGACAGAGAAACTCAAAACACCGTACAAGCCGATGACCACCAATAACGTGGCCAACACGCCGAAAGAGGTGGTGAGCCAGGTGACAAGTCGTTCCTGAATCAATGACTGATCGATTTCTTTGGCCAGAGTCTTGAGGTTGTACAAGGGCAGGTGCGGGTCCATCTCTCGCACTTGATTGCGCACCGCCCCGGCAATTGAGTCAGCGTCGGTGCTGGTCCTGACTTGCAGCGCCAGGTCCAGAAGGTTTTGCTGCTGCATGATCGGCGTATAGAAATGACGTCGCATTGGCTCGCGAAGATTGACGTACTTCGCATCCTTCACGACCCCGACGACGGTCATGTCCGGAACCTTTTCCAGGCCGATTCGTTTGCCGATTGGGTTCTGTCCCGGAAAAAAGTACTGCGCCATCCTTTCGTTAATGATAACGACCGGCGGACTTCCGACTGTGTCCTGAAGATTGAAATCGCGCCCGCTGGCCAGCGGGACATCCAGGGTCTTGAAATAATCAGGCGAGATATACGTTACGTCGATGCTCATCTTTTCGTCTTCGCGCGGCGTATAACCTTCGACCACAATTCCGCTTCGATCCCAACCTCCTGACAAAGGCGTATCAGTCGCGAGGCTGGCGGCGGTCACGCCCGGTAGTGCGCGCGTACGCGCCAGCAAATCGTTAAAGAAGAGTCGCGATTTGTCTGCGGTGTAGCCATTCAAAGAGGGATTGACGTTCGCAAACAGCACGTTACTCCGGCCAAAGCCGGTATCCACGGCGCGCAGGTTCTGCAGCGTCCGCAGTAACAGCACCGCGCCGATCAAGAGCGGCAACGAGAGCGCCACCTGCAAAAGCACCAGACCGCTGCGCAGACTCAGCAAACGGCCCGCGCTGGTAAAGCTTCTCGTCTCTAATTGAAGCGAGGGTGCGAAGGCACTTCGCGCCGCCTGCACCGCCGGCGCCAGGCTGAACAACAAGCCGACCACAATCGACAGCAGCATCACGAAGCCAATGAACCGCCATCCGAATGGCGCATTGAGATTTTCGCGGGGACCTTCCGGCACAAACATCATCAGACCGGCTTTGATCCACATCGCTACAAACACTCCCAACACACCACCCAGGAAAGAGAGCAACAATCCTTCGGTCAACCATTGGCGCAGCAGCCTCGCGCGGCCCGCGCCCAACGCCAGGCGCACGGCGATCTCAGGAGCGCGCACGGTGGCCCGGGCCATCATCAGGTTGGCGAGGTTGGCGCAGAGAATGAGCAGGACGACGCAGGTGGCGCCAAATAAGAGGAGCAACGAGGTGCGCATCTCGCGTTGCAGGCTCTGAAAGCCCTGGCCACCGGGTTGAAGCACAATCTGTCGAGCCAAAAATCGATCCTTCTCGCGCACGTTTACCTTTGCGCCTAACTGCTGTGCGTCCGCTTCGCGGATTTGGTGATACAGAACTGACAGAGAGGCCTGCGCCTGCTGCGCCGACACGCCATCTTTGCGCCGCGCCATCAGCGTTAGCCATTGATGCCCCCGTTTGACGAGACGAGTAGGAGGCAATGGATTAAAGACGGGCGTCATCATTAAGGGCGCCCAGACATCCGGGGTATACCCCAGATACAGGCCGTAGAAACCCGGCGGCGTCACGCCGAGAACTGTCACCGCATGTTCATTCGCCAGGATCGTTTTTCCAATGATCGATTGATCCTTGCCGAATCGTCTTTCCCAAAAGGCGTAACTGATAACCGCGACTGGATGCGCTCCGGGATTGCGATCGTCATCCTGCGTCAGCAATCTGCCGGCGTAGGGGCGCACGCCCAGGACATCGAAGTAGTTTCCGCTTACGAGCGCGGCAGAAACGCGCGTGGTTTGATCGCCGTAACTGACATTCATTTGCACGCCGCCGCCCGCAATCACGCCTGAGAAAACGTCATTACGATCGCGCAGGTCCTGATACATTGGGTAAGAAAAAGAATCATCGCCTTCCGATTCAGCCGGGGATCGAGTTACCAGCACCGCCAGTTGATCCGGATTCGCAACGGGCAGTGTTTGCAGTAACACACGATCGGTAAGCGAGAACATTGCGGCGTTAGCGCCAATGCCCAGTGCCAGGGTCGCGACGACTATCAGACTGAATCCCGGGTTCTTACGCATCATGCGGAAGGCATAACGTAAATCCTGGTATATGCTGCCGATCATTTTGAGAATCTCCTCTTTGCTGTGGCACAGACTTCAGTCTGTGTTTCTTTCCGAATTCGCAACGCAGAGAAGCGAAATCACAGACTGAAGTCTGTCCCACTCATTCGTACCGTAGCGCCACTAACGGACTGACTCGGGTCGCCCGCCGCGCCGGGACGTAACAGGCCAGCAACGCCACCGCCAGCCACAGAACTGCGACGCCAATAAAGGTCAAAGGATCGTTTGCACTCACGCCATAAAGAACACTCTGCAAAACTCGGGTCAGGCCAAACGCCGCGACCAGACCAAGGGCTATGCCGATTAACGCCAGCTTCAGACCTTGTCCAATTACGAGTCTGCGAACACCACTCGTCTGTGCGCCTAAGGCCATCCGGATTCCGATCTCGCGCGTGCGACTGCCGACGACATAAGCCATCACTCCGTACAACCCGATGGCCGCCAACAGCAGCGCCAGCACCCCGAGAGCGCTTGAGAGCAGAGCCAATAACCTGGCCGGCGCCAGCAACACGCGCATGTGCTCCTGCATGGTTTCCACGTTTGTCAGCGGCAGGTTCGCGTCAAGCGCCCGCACCTCGGCCCGCACCTGACTAACTGCTGCGAGCGGATCGGTGTTGGTGCGGACGTGCAGAGTCATCGCCCCACGGTAGCGCTGGCTGAGCGGACGATAACCGAAGAAGACGGGCTTCTCCGCCAGTTGATCGTATTTCGCATCGCGCACGACACCGATAACTTCAAGGTAATCGCCCTGAGAATCCATGCGCAGCCGTTTACCGAGGGCATTGCCATCAGGCGCCAGACGCCGCGCCAGAGTTTCATTGACAACGATTACGCCGGGGCTTGAAGAGGTGTCGCGATCATTGAAATCGCGTCCGCGCACGAACGGAATTCCGATCGCTCGGAAGTAATCGGGGGCCACTGTGTTGTGCGAGAGGAGAGAGTACTCATCCAACTGATCGGGCGCCGATTCGCCCTCAACGAAGAGTGGCGATTTGCTTCCACCGCCGCTTAACGGCACGGACTCTGCGAGTGAGGCCGCGCTCACCTGTGGCAGACCGCGCACGCGCGCCAACAATTGATCTTCAAAAACCTTGCCGCGCGCAGCGTTGTAGTTCGCCAGATAGAGATCGAACGACATCATCAGGGCGTTATCCAGTTCAAAGCCCGGTTGCGCGTGTTGGGTATTTCGCAAGTTTCTGATGAAGAGCCCGGAGGTAATGAGCAGGAGTAAAGAAACGGCAATTTGCGTGACCACGAGTAAATTTCGAGGGCTGAACCTGCGACGCCCGTCGCCAAACCACAGCTGTTCATCTTTCAGTGCCGCAATGACATTCGGCTTTGAAGCTTGCAGCGCCGGCACCAGGCCAAAGATCAGACCGGTCAGGACGGACAACAGAAACGCGTAGACGAAAACCCGCGCGTCCGGGCTCACGTCCGGCGGAATCGAATTTCCGGTGAACGACGCCGGTAGAAGATTCGCAAGCAGGCTGGTACTCCACGAAGCCAACAACAAGCCCGCCGCGCCTCCGAGAATTGAGAGCAGCACGCTTTCCGTCAGCATCTGTCGCACGATGCGCCAACGTCCCGCGCCGAGCGCGAGTCGCACCGCAACTTCTTTGCGCCGATTCACCGCTCGCGCGAGCAGCATGTTACCGACATTGGCGCAAGCAACCATGAGCACCAGGCTAACCACCGTCATCAGTATCGCGACGACGAGAAAGACCGGCGCCTGGCCTTGGGGCGGAACCATCAAACCGCGCGCCGCCACCACCGCCACGACGCGGCCACCGCGCTCTTCCGGTCCTGAGTTTCGTGCGCGCCTTTCCTGGTGAAGACGGCTGGCAATTGTCTGAATAATGGCCTGCGCTCCGGCGATGTTCGCGTCCGGTCGCAAACGCCCCAGCATCATTAGCCAACCTTCGTCCGGAGAAGTCAGCGATCGCGAACCGGGATTGATCTGCGGCTCCATCATCATCGGCACCCACAGATCGGGCCGCGAGATAACCGTCGCGCCGGCAAAACTCTCCGGCATGACGCCAATCACTGTGTAAGAGCGGTTGTTAAGGTTAATGACTTTGCCGATGATCGACCGGTCCGAACTGAATTGATGACGCCACAGCGCGTTACTGATAACCACGACCGGATGCGTGCCGGCCGTTCGATCTTCTTCCGCGAGAAAACCACGCCCCAGCTCCGGCTTTACCTGAAGCACGTCGAAGTAGTTGCCGGTCACGAGCTCGCCCCAGATACGCTGGGTTTCGCCATTAACGTTCAAGTTCAAAGGGCGTTGCGCATAAGCGGCGAGGCCGGAGAAGACTTTGCTTTCATCGCGATACGCAGTGTAGTCGGGATAGGAAGAAGAATTGCCGTCCCAAAGACGCACGAGACGCTCCGACTCAGGGAAAGGCAGTGGCCGAAAGAGAGCGGTGTTAATAAAACTGAAGATCGTCGTGTTGACACCGATCCCCAGGCCGATTGAAAGGACGCCGACCGCCAGGAAGCCCGGCTGTTTCAGCAGGCTCTTGATGCCATAGCGAATGTCTTTGATCAGTGTGTCCATATCGTTCGCTCCAAAAGTGGCACAGACTTCAGTCTGTGGGTTTCTTTCTGTCAATCGAAAAGCCAGGAGCAATCACAGACTAAGGTCTGTGCCACTTACTCATACCTCAGCGCCGTCAGCGGATCGACTTTCGTGGCTCGCCGCGCAGGTATCAAACACGCCAGCAGCGCCACGAGAATTAACAACGCCGCAATCACCGCGAACGTTGCCGGATCGGTCGTGCTCACTCCGTAGACCATCTTCGTGAGCAGGCGCGTGAGTCCTAACGAAGCAAGTAATCCAAGCGCCACGCCACCCAGCGTCATCTTCATGCCTTGACTCAGCACGAGCAGCAATACGTCCTTGCGTTGCGCACCAAGCGCGAGGCGAATACCGAGTTCCTGTGTCTGCTGGCCGACCAGATATGAAATGACACCGTAAAGACCGATGCTTGCCAACAGCAGCGCCACCACCGCAAAGGCGTTGAGCAGGATCATCGAGAAGCGCCGGCGGGCCAACGAATCGGCAAGCACCTCATTCAACGTCTGCGCGCCGTAGACGACGTTCTGGCTGTGCTGGCGTTGTACGACACGACGAATCGCCTCAAAATGCGCCGCCGCGCCTTTTTCCCCTCCGCTTTCAAAACGCACTACCACGCCCACCTCAGAAGACCAGCCAAACTGCCTGAACGGGACGTAGATCTGCGCCCGGAGCAAGTGCCTGTCATCCGAATCAAGCCCCGACTGCTTCACGTGCCCGACCACGCCGACGATCTCCGACGGGCCCCGGTTGTCCCCCAGATTGATGGCCTTGCCGAGCGGGTTTTCGTTCGGGAAATATTGGCTGGCCAGGACCTCGTCAATCACTGTGACGGGCTGAGTCCCGGTCTCATCTTGCGCGGTGAAAAAGCGGCCTTGCTTGAGGGGGATACCCATGGCGGTTAGATAGCCGGGTTCAACCCGATATACCAGCGCCTGCTTCATCTCGCTAGTGCTCGCGGGTTTGGGCTGGCCATCAAGCCAGAAGGACACGCTCTCGCGGGCCTGCATCGGAGAGGCGCCCGTCAAGAATGAAGCCGCCTTGACGCCCGGCATCGAGTTGAGACGGTCATTCAGGTCGCGCAAGGAAGCGCGCTTCGCCTCCGGGCTGGCGGCCCGCATCGAGGGCGGAAAGCTGAGAGCGAAGGTCAACACATTATCAGGCCGAAAGCCCGGATCAACGCTCCAGAGTTCGCTTAGAGTGCGGATCATCAATCCCGCGCCAATCAGCAGCACGAGCGCAAGCGCCACCTCCACCGCAACCAGGACGCCATGCGCTCGGTGACGCCCGCCACCCGCGCCGCGTCCGCTTTCCTTGAGCGTTTCAGATAAACGCCACTGCGAGGTTTTCAGCGCCGGAGCCAGCCCGGCAAGTACGCCTGTGAGCAGCGAAATGGCTGCGGTGAAGAGCAAAACTCGTGTATCAAGCCCAATCTCGTCCGCACGCGGCAACCCTGTAGGCAGCACGTTGAGGGCGGCGCGCGTGCCCCAGGAAGCGACCAGCAAGCCCAGCCCACCACCGGCCAAAGCCAGCAGGATGCTCTCAGTGAGCGATTGGCGGAGCAAACGCCCCTGCCCTGCCCCCAGCGCGGCGCGAATGGCGAATTCGCGCGTCCGGCCGGTTGCGCGCGCCAGCAGCAGATTGCTGACATTCACGCACGCGATCAGCAACACGAACCCGACTGCGCCCAACAGCATCCACAGACTCGGCCCGACATCGCCGACCAACCTTTCCTTGAGCGGGGCGACCACAGCTCCATTGCCGCGGTTGGTCTCAGGATACGCTTCGGCGAGTCGGCGCATTACGCCATCCAGATCGGCCTGTGCCTGTGCGAGCGTGACGCCCGACTTGAGCCGGCCAATACCGTACAGGCCCAATCCCGCGCTACGATTCTGCAACGCGGAATTGCCCCACTGGCCCATCGGCACATAGACATCAGTGCCGCGATAGAGTGTAAAGCTCGCCGGGACGACGCCGACAATCGTGTAGCTCTTGTCATCCACGGTCAGGCTTTTGCCCACGACATCCGGCACCGCACCAAACCTACGATGCCAAAGCTCGGCGCTGATGAGTACCACCGGGCCGGCGCCAGGCGCGTCTTCGCCCGGGGCAAAGTCGCGTCCCAACGCAGGCTTCACGCCGAGCACAGCGAAGAGATTCGCCGTACACCGCTGCCCACTGACGCGCTCGGCTTCGCCCGTCCCCACCAGCGCGAAACTGGACGGGCGCGAAAGGGCCATCGCCGAGAAGGTCTGATTCTCTCTTTGCCAGTCCAGAAAATTCGGGTAGGGGATCGCTCCGGTGGCGACATTCGGCTTGCTCTGGTTGAGCGAGACAAGCTGCTCAGGCTGCGGATAGGGCAGCGGATTGAGCAGCACGCCGTTGACCACTGAAAAGAGCGCCGCGTTGGCGCCAATGCCGAGCGCCAGCGTCAGCACTATCACAGCGCTGAAGCCTGGGTTCTTAAACAGCATGCGCATGGCATAACGGACGTCCTGATAAATTGTGTTCATGATCCTGGTCTCTCCGGTTAACCGAGCCTCAGCCTCTACTCGTACCTAAGCGCAACCAACGGATCGACTTTGGTTGCGCGGCGCGCCGGTATCAAACAAGCCAGCAACGCGATCGTGATCAAACTCACTGAAACCGTGATGAACGTCGCGAAGTCGGTAGGAACAACCTCGAATAACAAACTCCTCATCACCCGCGTGAGGGCGTACGCGCCGGCCAACCCGATCGCGGCGCCAATGAATACCAACGACATCCCGTTACTCAATACCAGCTTGAGCACGTCGCTGGTTTGCGCTCCTAACGCCATCCGGAGTCCAATCTCCGGCGTCCGTTGGGCCACCGCATAACTGGTGACGCCGTATATGCCCATCGCCGCCAACAGCAGCGCTGTGGCTCCGAAAACTCCGAAGATCACCAGACTGAATCGTCGCTGATCCAATGATGAGGAAAAGACCTGGTCCAGAGTGCGAAACTTAACCGGCAGTTGCGGGTCCAATGATCGAACTGCGTCCCGCATGGCGGGGACGTAGGCAGAAGGCTCACCCTGACCGCGAACCACCAACGTCAGGCTCGATGATGGCAAACGCTGCAGGGCGTTACCGTAAATTGTCGGGACCACCGGCACGTCGACACCATAGTTGTGCACGTCACCCACGACGCCCACGACGTGCAGCAGGCGCAAGTCTCCATCCATGTTACCGAACTGAATTGTTTGACCGATTGGATCTTCGTTCGGCCAATATTTCCGCGCGATTGATTGGCTGATAACCGCCGCACTCGGCGCGTTAGGTTGATCGCTCGAATCGAAGAAGCGGCCGCGCAACAATGGAATGCGCATCGCCGAAAAGTAACCTGCGCCGGCCAGACGGTAATCCGCCTGTCCCCTCCGCGTCGGGTTATTGCCGATAAAGAAGGTCCCGCTCGCGCCGTCACCACTCAAGGGCAAGTTGTTTATGCTGCCCGCAGCTACGACACCCGGAGTTGCGCTCAAACGCTCGAGTAGTTGTCTATGAAAAAGTCTCTGACGTTCTTCGTCCGCGTTGAGCTGGACCACGGTCTCAGGAGCGATGCCCCGCTCCGTCAAACGCGTGTACGATTCCATGAAATCCTTGTACCGCTGCTCATCCATCCGCGGACTGGGAAGCGATAACTCCATGGCCACGGCTCCGTCAGTGTGAAACCCGGGATCAGTTCGCAGCAGGCGATAGAAGCTCTTTCCCAGCAACCCCGCGCCCACGAGTAAGACCAGAGTCAGGGCCATCTGCGCGACTACCAACAGACTTCGCATTCGCCGGCCGGCGTATCCACGCGCGCCCGTGCCTGTCTCTCTCAGGCTGGTCTCCAAATCTCTGGTTGAAAAGCGAAGCAGCGGCACGATTCCAAGCACTACCGCAACCAGCAATGACAAACCAAAAGTAAATGCGACTACTCTCGCGTTTACTCCGATCTCACTCATCCGTGGCAGGCTTTGCTGGTTCAGACCGAGCAGGAGATCGACTCCCCAAATTGAGAGCAAGACGCCGAGTGCCCCGGCCGTCAGAGCCAGCAAAAGGTTCTCAGTAATGAATTGCCGCGCCAGGCGCACGCGCGTCGCGCCCAACGCCGAACGCACGGCAAACTCGCGTTGTCGCGCCGTCACCTGGGCCAATACCAGGTTTGCGACGTTCGCGCAGGCCACTGCCAAAAGGAACCCGACCGCCACAAAGATCATCACGAGTGGACGGCGAACATTCCCGACCAGGTACTCCTGCTGCGCTACTGCCGTGAAATCGACCACGTCCATGTCTTTGCCAAATTCCTGCTTGAGCTGCTTGCCGATAGCGCTCATCTCGGAGCGTGCCTGCTCGATGCCGGCGCCCGGGCGAACTCGGGCAACGACTTGCCAGTTGTGAGCTGAGCGCGAAATTTCTTCGGGAAACAATTCTCGCGGGACCCAAATCTCAGAGTCGCGAGGGAAGTCAAAGCCGGCCGGCATCACCCCAATCACAGTGACGTTCTGGTTCATCAACCGCAGAGTTGCCCCGGAAAGATCCGATCTTCCGCCTAAAAGTTTTTGCCAGAAGCCGTAACTGACCACCGCCACCGGCGCGCCGCCGGGCTTGCTTTCGTCCGGAGCAAATTGGCGTCCGACGAGCGGTTGGGTGCCGAGCACGCGAAAGAAATCGCCCGATACTGCGTAGGTCAGAGCGCGAACCGGCTCACTGCCGCCCGTCACCGTGATTAACTCACCGTTGTATTGAGCCACGGCTTCGAGCGTGTGGCTGCGCGCGCGCACATCCCGAAAATTTGGTTCAGCAAACTGTATCTGCGTGCCTTTGGAATTAACCTCGCGGAGTTGCACGATTCGCTCGGCGTCGGGGTATGGCAGAGGTCGTAGTAAAACCCCGTCGACGACACTGAAGATCGCAGTGCAAGCTCCAATGCCGAGCGCCAGCGTGAACACGGCGAGCGCTGTGAAGCCAGGGCGCGCTAACAAACTTCTGACTCCGTGGCGAATGTCCTTAATTAATGTTTCCATGAGATCGTTTCCAATTGCCAATTGCCAATTGCCGATTCAATTTCCTATGTCCCGTTGGCGACTTGTTCAATCGACAATTGGCAATCGGCAATGCCTTCATTCGTACCTCAGCGCCACCAGCGGATCGACTTTGGTGGCGCGCCGGGCCGGAATGTAACAGGCAACGAGCGCCGTCATTACGAGCCCAACCGTGACCATAATGAACGTCAACGGGTCGGTGGCTTTCACTCCAAACAGTAGTTTTTCGATGAAGCGCGTCAGCAAGAGCGCACAAGCCACTCCCGCTGCGGCGCCAAGCAAAGCTAACCTGATTCCCTGGCCGACGACCATTCGCAGAACATCAACGTTCTGTGCGCCGAGCGCGAGACGAATTCCGAATTCGTTGATGCGGTTATTGACGTTTAGCGACATGACCCCGTAGATACCCAGAACTGCCAGCACAAACGCCGAGAAGGCGAAACCGGTGAGCAGAAGGTTCGTTAATCTTCTGGTGCCGAGAGATTCCGCGACGGCCTGGTCCATGGTGTGAACATCGAACACTGGCAACCCAGCGTCGAGCGCCGCCACCTCATTCCGCAAGGCAGAGACGATGGCACTCGGATCACTATTCGTTCGAATGACAACATTCACTTCAGAATCGGCATTCTGCGCAAACGGCCGATACACGTAGAACAGCGGATCTTCATCCAGAGTATTGCTCTTAACGGGCGCCACAACTCCCACCACGGTCATTAACGGCGTGCCCCACGCCGCGCGGCCAATGCGAATATGCTTGCCGATTGGATTCTGTTCCGGCCAATACTTGCGGGCGAGATTGTCGGTGACGATGGCGACCCGCGGGGCCTTCTCCGTGTCTGTGTTGTGGAACGTTTCGCCGCTCAGAAGCGGAATGCCCATCGTTTCGAAATAGCCCGGTGTCACGTCGCGGAACCAGGCGATCGGAAGCGGCTGATCAGCCCCGGGCTCAAGCCCATCGACAGTGAAGTTGTTCCCGTAGTTTCTGCCGCTGAGCGGCAGCCATTGGCACAAGCCGGCGCTCATCACACCGGGAGTGTTCTGCACTCGCTCTAATAGCGGTTCGTAGAAACGCCGGGCACTTGCGTCATCGGGATAACGGTTAGCAGGGAGTTCCAGTCGAGCCGTCAGCACATTTGCAGGCCGGAAACCCAAATCGACGGATAAGAGATTCTTAAAGCTTTGCAGCAGCAACGCCGCGCCTATCAGCAAGACGAGAGATAACGCAATCTGCGCGATCACAAACGTGTTACTCAATCGACGAGTTGATGGCGGTGCTGAACCACGTGCGCCTTCCTTCATCGCTTCGTTGACATTGATCCGCGCCGCCTGGAGCGCCGGCGCCAGGCCGAATAGCAAACCGGTAAGTATCGCAACACTGAAAGTGAAGAACATCATTCGCGGATCAACTTGAACTTGATCGACCCGCGGGACCGCTCCGGCCGGCAATCTCTTAATCGCCTGCACACCCCAGAATGCCAGTAACAATCCAGCGCCGCCGCCCACCGCGGCCACGAGCAAACTCTCCGTTAGCAGCTGCCTGACAATTCGCCATGAGCTCGCGCCCAGGCAACAACGGACGGCGATCTCGCGCCGTCGCGTCGTACCTCGCGCCAGCAGTAGGTTCGCAATGTTGGCGCAAGCAATCAGCAGCACCAGGCCCACTGCCGCCAGCAGCACCAGCAACGGAGTTCGGACTTCACCCACGATTCGATCCGCCAGCGGTATCAAGACCAACCCGGGCGCATCGGGCCCTGCTTTCGGCCACTTCATCTCGCGTGCGTAATCGGCCCACAGTGACGACACTTCCTGGTTGGCGCTTGCCATGGTGACCCCTGGCTTCAATCTGCCAATTGGATTCAGGTGCCACGAGAGGTTGGCTGATTGGGGATTCAACCCAACCGGCACCCACAGATCCGTACGCTTGGGAAAATCAAAACCCGCCGGCATGATGCCGACGATTATCGTCGGGACATTGTTCAGGTTGATCGACCGGCCCACCACCAGCGGATCGCCGCCGAACCGTCGTTGCCAAAACTCGTGGCTCAGCACAGTCACATTGTTGTTGCCGGGTGTATCCTCCTGCGGCAGGAAAGACCGGCCATAGATCGGCTCGCGGCCCAGGACATGAAAGAAATCATAAGTGACGGTAGCGCCGGTTAATCGTTCCGGCTCGCCCTTGTCAGTGAAGTTGAAACCGGTGCTGTCGTAGACGGCGAGATTCTCGAATGAGTGGTTGCGATCACGGTAGAACGCGAACAGGGGATCCGTGAAATCCATATCCTGCGTACCCTTCGCAGCCGACCAGCTCGCCACGTGAACCAGCCGAGCAGGTTCAGGGTAAGGTAACGGCCGGAGCAGTACTCCGTTAACTACGCTGAAAATCGTGGCGCTGGCCCCGATACCCAATGCCAGCGTGAGCACTGCCACAAAGGTAAACCCCGGCCTTTTCAGAAATGTCCTGACCGCGTGACGCAGATCCTGGATGAGTCCTCGCATCATTCACCTCACTCGAATCAATCATTCGTAACGCAGGGCCACCAGCGGATCGACTTTCGTCGCCCGCCGCGCGGGTATCAAACACGCTAGCAACGCCACAAAAATCAACAACGCAGCAATCACCGCAAATGTCACCGGATCGGTGGTGCTCACGCCGTAGACCATCTTCGTAAGCAGACGCGTCAGCCCTAATGAAGCCAGCAGGCCGATCGCCACGCCGGCTAGCGCCATCTTGATTCCATCCGCGAGCACCAGACTCAAAACGTCTTTGCTTTGCGCTCCGAGTGCGATCCGGATACCCAGTTCCTGTGTCCGCTGGCCCACCAGATACGAGATGACTCCGTACAGCCCGATGCTGGCGAGCAGCAAGGCCAGGACTGCGAACGAGTCCAGCAGAATCGCTGCGAAGCGGCGTTCCGCCAATGATTGCGCAATCGCTTCATTCATTGTCTGCGGCCGGAAAACTACGTTCTCGCTATTCTGCGATTGAATAGTCCGCCGAATAGCATCGAACTGGTTTGATGACGAGCCATCACCCAGCACCACGACCCCAACTCCGCCGGCAAGTCCGCTCATCCCGCGATCCGGAAACTGCCGGAGAGGTTCATAAAGTTGTGCCCGCAGTGTCTGGCTCTCGTCGGAATCCAACCCCCACTGTTTGACATGACCTACGACGCCAATGATTGTTTGGGGAGCGTCATCACCCTGACGGATTCGTTTTCCAATCGGGTTTTCGCCGGGAAAAAACTTGTTGGCAAAAATGTCATCGATCACGACGACATCCTGGGTGGTTTCGTCATCGTGGTTTTCAAAAAACCGTCCCTGCTTTAGGGGAATGCCCATCGCCGTGAGGTAGGTGGGCTCGACTTGATAAAGCAAAGCCATGTGCATTTCACTCTGACTCGCCGGTTTCGGTGTGCCATCGATCCAGAAGAAAAGGTCGTCTTCTCCCTGCAAAGGCGAACCGCCGGCAGAAAACGATGAGGCGCGGATGCCTGGTGTGGAATTCAGGTCAGAGCTCAATTGGCGAAGTGTGTTGCGAATCGTCCCGGGATTGGCAGTCCGCAAAGACGGAGACAGACTGAGTCCAAACGTCAGAACATTATCGGCGCGAAATCCCGGATCGACGTTCCAAAGCGCGCGCATACTGCGGACCATCAGCCCACCGCCAATTAACAGGACCACCGCCAGGGCCACTTCGACGGCGACCAGCACCGTCTGTGCGCGCCCTCGTGAAGTATTGCCACGTCCGCTCTCCTTCAACGTCTCAGACAAACGCCATCTGGAATTCTTCAGCGCCGGAGCAAGTCCGGCCAGAATGCCGCTTAACAGCGAAACCCCTATCGTGAAGAGCAGCACGCGGTAATCCAGATGCACTTCACTTGCACGGGGCAATGTCGTCGGCAGCACACCAAGCGCCGCCTGGGTGCCCCAATTGGCAAGGACCAACCCCAACGCGCCCCCGGCCAGGGCCAGCAGCAGGCTCTCGGTCAGTGATTGACGCACCAGTCGCCACCAACCGGCGCCGAGCGCAGCGCGGATGGCGAATTCGCGCCGGCGACTGGTCGCCCGCGCGAGCATTAGATTGCCGACGTTGAGGCAGGCAATCAGCAACACGAATCCAACCGCGCCCAGCAACAACCAGAGCGTGCCGCGAATGTCGCCCACCACTCGTTCCTTCAGCGATGCGACCGTCGAACCGTTACCCTTGTTTGTCTCGGGATAAGTCACGGCCAGGTTCTGCATTATTCGATTCAGGTCCGCCCTTCCCTGCTCAATCGTGACGCCCGGCTTCAGCCTTCCCATTCCATGTATACCCAGGGCGGAGGTGCGACTTTTCAACTGAGGTATGTTCCATTGTCCGACCGGCACGAATATGTCGGTATTGCGAAAGAGGGTGAAGTCGGCCGGAAGAACGCCGATGACTGCGAACGATTTGGAATCCAGAGTCACGGTCCTGCTGGTAATGTCCTGAGCGGCCCCGAATTTCCGCTGCCAGAGCGCGTTACTGATGAGCACGACCGGCCCGACGCCGGGCTCGTCCTCACGTGGGGCGAAGGCGCGACCGAGAATTGGCTTGATCCCGAAGACATCGCAAAAACTTGCTGATACATAGCGACCACTGACACGTTCCGGCTCGCCGGAGCCAAGCAAACTAAACGACTGCGATCGCAGGATCGTCATCGCCGAGAATGTTTGGTTCTCTTTCCGCAAGTCCAGGAAATTCGGATAAGGAATTGCGCCTGTCTCAAAGTTGGGTTTGCTCTGATCGAAGGTCACCAGTTGATCTGACTCAGGAAACGGCAGCGGATTCAGCAGCACGCCATTCACAACTGAGAACAGTGCAGCGTTGATGCCGATGCCGAGGGCGAGCGTGATGATGGCGACCGCCGCGAAACCGGGCTGTCGCAGCAGACTGCGAATGCCGAAAGTGATGTCTTTGATTAAGGTGTCCATAAGATCATCTCCGATTGCAGATTTCCTAATTTGTCACTACCGTTCACATGAGCGCTGGAGTCAGTACCATTCGCGTAAGCGAATGGGATAAAGAAGCTTCAATGGTCTCAACCGTCCCCCTTAACCCATCCGCTCACGCGGATGGTACTGACTTCATAGCCACTCGCCTCTCCCCAACAGATGCCCTATTCGCACCTTAGTGCCACCAGCGGATCGACTTTCGTTGCCCGTCGCGCCGGAACAAGGCAGGCCGCGGTCGCCACAAAAATCAACAGCGCCGAAACTGTCGCAAAGGTCTGGACGTCGGTCGGCTTCACCTCAAACAGCAGCGTGCTCATGAGACGCGTTAGCGCAAACGCGCCGCCGAGACCGATGACGACACCCAGAGACGCCAGCACCAATCCGTCCTTCAAGACCATCTGCCAAACCTGACTGCTCTTCGCGCCCAGGGCCATGCGCACAGCAATCTCATGTTTGCGTTGCGTGACCGTGTAAGCCATCACCCCGTAGATCCCGATTGCCGCCAGCACCAGCGCCAGCGAGCCAAACAACCCGACCAGCAGCATCGAGAAACGTTGCTGCGCAACTGATGCCGAAAATATTTCATCCATCGTCCTGATATTGGTTACCGGGATGCTTTGGTCTACCGCGTGGACTTGCGTTCGGGCCAGCCCGACCAACGACATCGGATCGCCGTTGGTGCGGACCACGATGGACATGCCTCCGGTAGGGCGCTGAAGGTGCGGCAAATACATCGCCTGCCTGCCGCCGGCGATCAGCGTTGTCTGCTTGATAGTGGCCACGATGCCGACGATCTCGCGCGGCGTTTTTTCAAAGCCCACCGTAAGGCTTTTTCCCAAAGGGTCTTCATTTGGCCAATACCGTTGGGCCAGCGCGTCATTAATAATGATCACCCCCGGAGCATCCTGGCGGTCGAGGTCGGTGAACTGCCGTCCTCTCAGCAAAGGAATTCGCAGCGTCTCAAAAAATCTCGGAGTCACTATTGTGTAATCAGCATTTGGTCGTTGATCGGCCGATTTGGGCCGGCCTTCGATGAATATGTCGGTGCTTTCTTCGGCGCCGGTCAAAGGCAGACTCAAGACCGCTCCCGCAGCGGTCACGCCCGGCGAATGATTCAGTCGGTCCAGCACTTGCTGAAAGAAAGCCGCCTGCTCTTGATCGCTTTCGTATTTCGATGGCGGCAATGTCGGCAGCGAAACTTCCATGCTCAGCGTTTGCGACGGATCGAAGCCGGGTTTCACATCGATTAAGCGAACGAAACTCTTCGTCAACAACGCCGCGCCGATCATCAGGATTACAGCCAGCGAAACTTCAGAAACAATCAGAAAAGCCCGCAGACGGTTCTGCCGCAGACCTCCGGTTGTTCCTCTGGCGCTTTCCTTCAGCGACTCATTCAGATCAATTCGTGATGCTTGTAGCGCCGGCGCGAGGCCAAACACAATGCCGGTGAGAATCGAGATGAGAAACGCAAATCCCAGCACGCGCAAATCGACATTGATTTCATGAATGCGCGGAACTTTTTCCGGAATGAAAGAAACCAGCAGCGGCGTGCCCCAGATCGCGATGAGAAATCCGACCAGGCCTCCGACGGCCGACAGGAGCATGCTCTCGGTAAGGAGCTGACGGATTATGCGGCCGCGCCCGGCGCCCAGCGCGCCGCGAATGGCCATCTCTTTCCGGCGCGAAGAGGCCCGCGCCAACAACAAGTTCGCGACATTCGCGCAGGCAATCAGGAGCACAAATACAACGGTTGCCAGCAACACCAGCAGCAGTCGCTGGATATTACCTACCATCTGTTTTTGTAACGGGATCAGGTTGACGGTATAGCCAATAGTCCCGAGCGGTAGACTGGCTTCGATGGTCCGCAACTCGTTCTCAGCCTGGTTGATTGTCACGCCTGGCTTTAAACGGCCGAGCAGAGCGAGGTTCAGACTTCCCTGGTTCTTTCGCTCTTGATCGTCCATCGCCAGCGGCATCCAGATATCGTTTTTAGTTGCAAACTGAAGACCGGGGATCATGTTGGCGCCGCCCGGAAACTCGAAATCGCGTGGCATCACTCCCACGACGGTTGCCGTTCGCCCATTCAGCGTCAAACTCTTTCCTACAACAGTTTTGTCGCCACTGAATTCTCTCTGCCAAAGACGATGGCTGATGATCGCGACGGGAGCAGATCCTTCCTGATCCTGCTCAGGCATGAACGTTTGGCCGAGCGCGGGCTTTGCTCCCAACGCCTCAAAGAAATTTGCCGAGACGCGTACGCCCTGCAATTGTTCCGGCTCTCCCGCGTGTGTGAGTTGCCATGACCATTGCCGAAAGGCCGCAAGCTGCTCAAGGGTTTGGGTTTGCTTTACCAGGCCCAGGTAGTTCCCGGCGGACGAAGGAAACTTGTCCGAGGTGTGCGCCAGCTTCGGCAAATAGCCCCACGCCATGACAATGCGATCAGGGTCTTTGAACGGTAGCGGACGCAACAACGTCGCATTGACCACACTGAAGATTGCGGTGTTCGCTCCAATGCCGAGCGCCAGAGTGATCACGGCGATCGCGGTGAAGCTCGGCCGCTTGATGAGACTGCGAATCGCGTAGCGGATGTCCTTAATTAACGTTTCCATAGATCACTTCCCAGTTTCCAATTGCCACTTCGTCACTCGTTGCCCTGAGCGATGGAGTCAGTACCATTCGCGTAAGCGAATGGAATAAAGAAGCTTCAGTAGTTCTCAACGACCCTCCTTAACCCATCCGCTCACGCCGATGGTACTGACCACAGCTAACCGCCGCTCGCCAATTACTAATTACCTCACTCGTACCTAAGCGCCACCAGCGGATCGACCTTCGTCGCCCGCCGCGCCGGCAAATAACAAGCGAGCAGCGTCACCAGTATTAACAAAGCACCAACCAGCACGTACGTCAGGGGATCGCTGGCACTCACGCCGTATAAGAGATCAACTTCAAACACTGAACTGGCTAAGACTCTCGTAAGCGCCAAAGCCAGCAGCAGTCCGAGGCCCAGGCCAAAAATCACGCGCATCATTCCCTGTCTGATCACCAGGCGCAGAATGTCCTGCTTGTTGGCGCCTAAAGCGACACGAATACCGATCTCACGTGTGCGCTGCCGAACTCCGTAAGCGATCGTTCCGTAGATTCCCAGCGAGGCCAACAACACAGCCAGCACCCCACACGCGCCGATCACCATGCCGAATAAGCCATAGAGATAAAGCACCAGTTTGAAGCTGTCGTTCAGGGTGCCGACATCAGCCACGGGGATGTTCGGATCGAGGGAACGAATCGCGCGGCGCACCACCGGAACCAAGCTGGCGGGATCGCCGGTAGAATGGACCAGCATCGTCATCGACTGCTCGTGTGATTGCTGCAACGGAAAGGCAAACCATGGGAAAGGTTCTTTCTGGAGTGACTGGAATTTGTTGTCACGGACTACGGCGACGATTTCGCAACTTTCATCCGCTTTTTTCCACCGAACCTTCGTCAGGTGTTTGCCCAACGCTATGCCGTCCGCAAAGTAACGACGCACAAAGGCCTCATTCACCACCGCTACACACGGCGCCCCGTCGCGATCGCGTTCATTGAAATCGCGGCCTTGTACAATCGGAATCTTCATGGCCGTAAAGTAACCCGCACCAATCGTATTACTATCGATCGCTGTCCTTTGCTGATAACCTTCGATCCCAACCTCAGTGTTTGATCGGCCCAGCAAGCCGCCCGGCAATTCATCAATAAAGCTCACGCTTTGGACACCGGGCAAAGCCAGCGTTCGTTCCTCCAGTTGCCGGTAGAACTCCTGGCTACGCCCGCGGTCGTATTGCTTTTCCAGCTCCAGAGGGGCCACCACCAGATTTCCTGAATCAAACCCTAAGTGCGTCGGAGTGATGTTTCGCAAACTGCGCATGGCCAGCCCGGCGCCCACGAGCAGCACGAGGGCGAACGAAACTTGCGCCACGATCAGCCCGTTGCGAAAACGCGACTGCGAATAACCTCCCGTGGCAACCTGCGAGCCTTCCTTTAGCGCCGTAATCACATCCGGGCGAGAAATCTGCAGGGCAGGAACCAAACCAAAGAACACGCCAACCAGAAACGAAAATCCAAATGTGTAAGCCAGCACACGCCAATCGATACCCAGATCTATTGCCAGCCGAATGCCTCCAGGCAGAGCGGGAATGAAAGCCACCAACAGATTCGTTAACCACATCGCCAGCAGGGTCCCGGCGACGCCGGCAACCAGGGCCAGCAGAACGCTCTCAGTCAACAGCTGTCGAACGATCCGTCCGCGTCCTGCTCCCAGGGCGAGACGCAAAGCGATTTCTCGACGACGCTCCCACCCGCGCGCCAAAAGCAAACCAGCGAGGTTCATACACGCTATCAGCAACACAAGATTGATCATGGTTAGGATCAGGGCGATTGCGGCGTAGACACTGGAATGAGCGTCGGGGAGGATCCTGGTTTCGCTTTCCGGAAGAACAGTGACGAATTTTTCACGTACTTCGTTTGAGCCTTCGCGTTTTTCACGCCAGTATTCCGGAACGGTGTCCTGCAATTGTCGTGAGATCAGATCAAATCGTGCCCGCGCTTGCTTGAGCGTTGCCCCAGGTCCAAGCCTGCCAACCATAGAGAGCCAACTGCTGTTGCGACCGTTAAGGAAGGTCATGCCGCTCTCCGGCCTCATTTGCGGCATCATCATCAGCGGCACCCAAACCTCGATGGCCAGACCTCGAAGCATGCCCGTGTATTGCGGCGGCGCAATGCCAATCACAGTGAGTGACTTATGATTGAGCGTAATTGTTTGGCCAATCGCGGCGGGATTGGCGCCGAAACGACGTTGCCAAAAGCCGTGACTGATGACGGCCACCGGATGAGTACCGGGAGTGCTATCTTCTTCGGGCAGGAAGGTGCGCCCCTTGATCGCCTTGACTCCCAACACCTCGAAGTAGTTGCCGGAGACCACTTCACCAATTACTTGTTCAACATCTTCCGCGCCGCCAAGTTTGAATTGCTCGATATGATAAGCAGCCAATCCGGAGAAAACTTCTGGTTGTTCACGAAAAATCAGAAAGTCCTGGTAAGTACTGGTTTCGTAAGGACTGCGTGCGTGGCCGACGTAAAGTTCGACCAGTCGTTCCGGCTCAGCTACGGCGCGGGGCCTGAAAAGGATGGCATTAACGATGCTGAAAACGGCTGTATTCGCGCCGATCCCGACCGCGAGAGTGATGATGGCAATCGCCGTGAAGCCAGGCCGCTTGACGAGACTGCGAATTCCGTAACGGATGTCTTTGATTAATGTCTCCATGTTTTTCCCTGCATGGGACGTATAGGCCTTATAGGTCCCATCCGTCCTATTCGTACCTCAGCGCCACCAGCGGATCGACTTTCGTCGCGCGCCGCGCCGGCAGATAGCAGGCGATGAACGCGACCAAAGCGAGCAATTGAAACACTGCGATAAAGATCAACGGGTCAGTCGGCGTCACACCAAACAGTAAGCCGCGCAGCACTCGCGTCGTGGCGAACGCCGCAACCAGGCCTATGCCTTCACCAAGGAGCGCGAGTCCCATTCCCTGCTTAAGCACGAGTTTCAAAACGTCTTGGACCTGCGCTCCGAGTGCCATGCGAATTCCCAGTTCCTGCGTGCGTTGCGTTACTGCATACGACAGCAACCCGTAAATTCCGACCGCGGCCAGCATCAGAGCCAGTCCACCAAAGCCTCCCATCAAGATCATGTTCAAACGCGTCTGGCCCACGCTGTCCGCAGCAATTTGGTTCATAGTCTTGATATCGGCGATCGGCTGATTTGGATCAATCGTCCAAACCGCCTTGCGTATTGCCGGAAGCAAGGCGACCGGATCGCTTTGGGCCCGAACCAAAACCAGCATGTCAGACTGGGGCGCCTGGGTTGCGGGCACGTAGTATCCGGGCTCGGTTTCCGACTTCAACCCCGACGATTTCATGTTGCGAGCAATGCCAACTATTTCGAACCACTCGAAGCGCTGATTGCCCCAGGCTCGGGCCGGCGCACTCAAACGCAGCCTGCGTCCGACCGCTCGCTCGTTGGGAAAATATCGCCGCGCGAATGCTTCATTAACGATCGTCACACCGGGATGATTCTGATCGTCCTGCGCTGTAAAATCGCGACCCTCCAGGATTCCGCCACCCAGCGTCTTAAAGTAATCAGGACTGACAGGATTGAAACTGGCGCTGGCCGCTTCCTGGCCCTGAGGCCGGCCCTCAATCGCAAAGGCGTCCGTCCAATTTGTTTCCAACGGATGGTCGTAACCAATCGAAGCGGACTGCACACCGGGCAAAGCGGAAAGTTGTTCTATCAATTGATTGTAGAAACCATTGATGCGGGCATTGTCGTTGTACTTTGATTGCGGCAGCGTCAGGCTCAGCGAGATCACGTGCTCCGGTTGAAAGCCGGGATTGACCTGCCGCAAACGCCAGAAACTCATGATGAGCAAACCGGCGCTGATAATCAGCATCACGGCCAGGGAAATCTGAAACACCACCAGTGCCTGCCGCAGTCCCTGCCTGCCAAAAGACAAACGCGAAGTGCGACTGCCCTGCTCGAGGGTCGCTTGCAAATCGGGCTTCGTCGCTTGTAAGGCCGGCGCCAGCGCAAAGATCAGACACGTCAGCAACGAGATTCCCAGCGTAAAACCGAGAACGCGTAGATCGAGTTGGGCTTGATCAATTCGCGGAATGCGCGCCGATACCAATGCCATCATTGCCGCGAGTCCAAACTTTGCCAGCGCGATGCCGGCCGCGCTGCCACACAAGGAAAGCAGCAGGCCTTCAATCAGGAACTGGCGCAGCAACCGGCCGCGTCCGGCGCCCAGTGCCGCTCTGATGGCGATCTCTTTCGTGCGCGCTGTGTGTTGAGCGAGCAACAAACCTGCGACGTTGGCGCAGGCAATCAGCAAAACCATCAGGACCGCGCCCAGCAGTACAACCAGCGCGGGCCGGACATCGCCCGCAACTTCATTCATGAAAGGATTCACAATGATCCCTTCACCCTTGTTGGACGGATATTCCTGCGCCAGACGGGCGGCGATTGTGTCCATCTCCGTTTGCGCCTGGGCGGCGGTAATGCCGGGTTTCAGTCGTCCCACCGCGCCGAGGACATGGGCCGTTCGCACCGCAGCCCATTGAGGACTGAAGGACATCGGCGTCCAAAACTGTTCCTCGTTCTGTTCGAACGAAATGCGACCGCTGGGAGTTGGTCGCGCCGGATAGATGCCGGCAGGCATCACGCCAACCACAATGTAGGGACTACCATTCAGAGTTATCGATCTATTAATGACCGTCGGATCGCCGGCGTAACGGCGTTGCCAGAATGCGTGACCCAGAATGACGACCTGTCCTTTACCGGGCTCGTATTCGTCACTTGTGAAAGCGCGGCCCAGAACGGGCGCGATCCCCACAACCGGGAAGTATCCCGAGCTGACTCGCGTGCCTGAGAGTTGCTCCGGCTCACCATCGCCGGTCAAAGTCATGGTCCACTGGCCAAAGGCGGCTATATCTTCAAAGACCGTGTTCTGCTTTTTCCAATCAAAGAAATTTGCCGGCGTCGTGCGCCAGCGGCCGTGCTCCGGAACTTTGGCCCACAACGCGACCAGCCGATCCGGATTGTGATACGGAAGAGGTCTGAGCAGCACCGCATTCACGACGCTGAAAATTGCGGTATTGGCGCCAATCGCCAGGGCGAGCGTGAATACGGCGATGGCGGTAACGCCCGGATTCTTCAAAAGCATCCGGATTCCGAACCGAATGTCCTGCCAGAACGAAATCACTGCTGACCTCCTGACTGTGGCATGCGCATCTTGCGCATGACTCACGGGCGGGACGCCCGTGCCACGCTAAACACCCTCTTTACTCGTATCGCAACGCCACCAGGGGATCGACTCTGGTGGCTCTCCACGCCGGTATGTAGCTCGCCACAAAAGTGACGACGAACAACCCCATGGCCACTGCGACAAAAGTCGTTTTATCTGTGGCCGTCACGTCGAACAACAACGTCGAAATCACGCGCGTTAGACCAAACGATCCAGCCAGGCCAACCAGCACACCGGTAACGGCGAGGATAATTCCCTGCTTCAGAATCAGTTTGAGCACGTCTCCGCGCTGCGCCCCGAGCGCCATGCGCACCCCAATCTCATGGGTTCGTTGCAGCACGGCATATGACATCACGCCGTAGATGCCGACTGCGGCCATGACCAGGGCGACCACTGAAAAGATCGCCAGCAACATCGAGTTGAATCGCGATCGCGCCACCGATCTGGCCATCAATCCGTTCATGGTGATTACTTCGCCAATTGGCTGATCCGGATCCAACTGATGAATCACGTTCCGAGCCGCTCCGGCGACATTCGTACTTTCACCGCGCGTGCGCATGGTGATCGTCATCGACGGATAGACCAACTCTGCGTGTGGCCAAAACGACATCGGCTCGACTTCGGCATCAAGACCCTTGTGCTTGTTATCGCCAACGATGCCGATGATTTCACTGGGCTGGTTGTCGTCTTTCATGTTGATCGTGACGCGTTGCCCGATTGGATCCTGACCGGGAAAGTTGTCGCGTGCGAACGCCTCGTTCACCACCACCACGTGACGCATTTCCGAAGCTTCCTGCTGGGTGTAGAGCCGTCCGCGCTTCAGCGGAATATGCATCGTCTGAAAGTAGTTGGCATCCGTTACGCAAACACCGGTGCTGAGATCCTGACCGGCGGGACGCTTGGGCTGCCCTTCAATCTGAATCCTGGTCCCGGAATGAGGGCCACCAAACGGAATCGTGTTGATCGCGCCGGCCGATTCGACTCCGGGAATCGCCCGAATCTGTTCAATCGCCTGTTTGAAAAAATTAAGGAGCTTCGGATCGGAGTCGTACTTACGCGTGGGCAGGTTCACCCGCATCGTCAGCAGATTGTTCGGATCGAAACCAGGTTCAACCGACTGCAAGCGGTTAAGACTCTTCATCAACAAGCCCGCACCGATTAGCAGGACCAGCGCGAGCGCGACCTGGGCCACCACGAACAGGCTGCGCACCCGGTGTGCGCGGGTGCCGCCGATGACGCCCTTGCCGCTCTCTTTCAGCGGTTCGTTGATGTCAAAACGTGAAGCCTCGAACGCCGGCACCAGCCCGAAAGCTATTCCCGTAACCAGAGTCAATCCGATCGTAAACAGAAGCACCGGCACATTGACCGTGGCGCTGCGCAGGTCCATCAGTTCCGGCGGACTGAGCGCGAGCAGAACCTTTGTGCCCCAAACGGCGAGCAGCAGTCCGAGCGCGCCGCCAAACAGCGACAGCAACATGCCCTCAGTCAGTAGTTGTCGCACGATCCGCCAGCGACTGGCTCCGAGGCCGGCACGCAAAGCGATCTCTCTTTTGCGTGACGCTGCCCGCGCCAGCAGAAGGTTGGCGACATTCGCACAGGCGATCAGCAAAACGAATCCCACCGCACCCAGCAGGATCAGGAGCGGCTTGCGAATTTCGCCGGTGAACTGCGTGCGCAGCGGAACGACGGTCACGCCCCATTTGGCGTTGAAATCGGGGAACTGTTGTTCGAGCCGGGCGCCGATAACATTCATCTCGTTCTGCGCCTGCTCCATAGTGACTCCGGGTTTTAGCCTGGCAACCGCACGGGCAAAACGGCCGTGGCGTTCCCGCAATTCGTTTGCGATTTGCCACGGCGACCAGATCTGGGGAGGCTTGTTTATCATCGAACCTTTTTGCACGTACCAGCCAACCTCAGGCGGCAGCACGCCAATGATTTCGTTGGGCTGATTGTTGAGCGTTATCTTTCGGCCGATGATGTTGGGGTCGCCGCCGAAACGTCTCTGCCAAAGGTCGTAGCTGATCACCGCGACTCGAGACTGACCGGTCTTGCCGTCGTCCGGAGCAAACGTGCGCCCCTTAATCGGATTCACGCCGAGAATTGAAAAAAGATTTGTGGTGGCGATCTGAGCGGGAATTTCTTCCGGATCGCCGTCGCCGGTGAGATTGGCATTCTGATCAAAGAACGCAGCCATGTCCGAGAAGACTGTGTTCTGATCTTTCCAATCAAAAAAGTTACCCAGGTTGATTACGTTCTGCGGATTGCTTTTGCCGCTCTTCCGGTTTTCCCAGACAATCGCCAGCCGATCTCCTTCGGCGTACGGAAACGAGCGCAACAACACGGCATGGACCACACTGAAGATCGCGGTGTTCGCTCCGATGCCCAACATCAAAGCGATAATCGCGACCGCGGTAACCGCGGGACTCTTAATCAACATCCGTACGCCGTAACGTAAATCCTGCATTAGACCTTGCATAATTTTCCCTTATTCGGTACGCACGCCTCCGGCGTGCTATCTGTCATCTCTACTCGTCGAGCACGCCAGAGGCGTGCGTATCGCTCAGTCGTATCGCAATGCCACCAGCGGATCGACTTTCGTCGCGCGTCGCGCCGGAAGAAGTATCGCGAGCAGCACCGCCAGCCCGAGAAAAACAGTCACGCCCAGAAACGCCACCGGATCGAGTGCGCTGACATCGATTAGAACTGCTGCAACCAGACGCGAAATCGCCGCTCCCGCAACCAGGCCGAACACCACTCCGACCGCGGTCATTTTCAATCCCTGAACCAGGAACACTTTGATGACCTGGTACGGGCGTGCGCCCAAAGCGACGCGAATTCCTATCTCGTGTGTCCGCTGCGTCACCACCAATGCCATCACTCCATAAAGCCCGATTGCGGCGAGTACCAACGCCAGCAGACCAAGCACGCCCGACAACCAGGCGACCGCGCGAAAAGGCGCCGTCTGCAACGGGAGAGTGTCATCGATCCGCCGTGCTGATGTGCGCAATGACGGCTCAATCGCCTGGGCCATTCCGCGCACGTTCTTGATGACGCTGCCCGGATCACCTTCGGTGCTCACGAGCAGATACCGCCCAGGGCCGTTGTTCTCAGCCACCGGCAGGTAGAAAAATGTTTCATCCCTTTCCCAGATCCAGCGGCTGCGGACATCGCGAGCAACGCCGATCACTTCGTATGTGCGATAGGCCGCCGCGGCCTTCTCCTGTCCGGGTGTTTCCTGCTGGGGACTACCAGCAGCGAGATTGAGAGACTTACCCAACGGATTTGAATTGGGCCAGAAGCGTTCGGCCGTCGCCTCGCTGATCACAACCACCGGAGCATTTGTGTTTGCTTCCTGATCAGTGAAAGGTCGTCCGCGCGTGAATTGAATCGCGAAGGTCTTGAAATATTCAGCCGAAACAAAATTGAATCTGACCTCGAATGGATGATCGATCGATTGACCCGGCAGGATCATCGTGGTGTTTTCCATACTTCCGGATAACGGCTGACGATAGGCGAAGCTGACCGCAGCAACGCCGGGCGTTACGCGTAACCGTTCGGCAAGCTGACGCCGTAAATCGATTTCGCGGTCAGTGTCTTTCTTCTCTCCGGCGCCTTGATTCAACCCGGTCGCTACCGAGAAAACGCTCGCGGTACGCATACCGGTATCGAGTTTTGTCACTCGCTGTAAATTGCGAACGAGCAAACCTGCGACAACCAGCAGGGCCATGCAGACGGCGATCTGCGCGACTACCAGGGCGCTGCGCAAACGCGATTGGCTGAGGCGCTTTCCGAAAGTCGATCCGGCGCCTTTCAACGCGTTGGTGAGATCCGGATTTGACGCTTGCAGGGCCGGTGCCAAACCGGCGCCAACTCCGGCGATGGCTGCCAGCAAAAACGTGAAGCCAAAGACCCGCCAGTCCGGCGCCAGGTTCAGAGAGATTCCTTCGGTCAGGCCATCAGGAAGCGGAATGTTGGAAAGTACGATCGGATAAAGCACACTCAGAGTCCACACGGCGAGCAACAGACCGGCCACACCACCAGCGAGCGATAACATCAGACTCTCAGTAACCAGTTGCCGGATGACGGCGAAGCGACTGGCGCCCAAAGACAGCCTCACCGCGATCTCGCGTTGGCGACCGGCAGCGCGGGCCAGCAAAAGATTTGCGACGTTGGCGCACGCAATCAAAAGGACCAGAGCAAAGCCCAACAGCAGAGGCATTACCAGCAGCCTGACGTCTTCGTTAAGAGTGACGAAGGTCCCGGCGCTCTCCAGTTTGAGATTGGTTATGCGATTCTCACCTGGATAGCTTTGCGCTAGCCGGCCGGTAACCAACTGAATCTCAGCCGCGGCATGCTCACGCGTAACGCCCGGAGCCAACGTGCCGAGCAGTGTAAACGCTTCGGTGTTGCGATCAGTGAACCATTGCTTATGGCCCCATCCGCCTGCCTGAATCAGCCGGTCACGCATCATCAACGGCGCCCAAAACGAAGGCGCATCAGGTGTCGTGCCAACAAAGCCTTGCGCCGTTATGCCGATAACAGTAAAGGGCTGGCCCTGAAGGACGATGGTCTTGCCGACGATCGCCGGATCCGATGCGAAGCGCCGCGCCCAGCAGCTATGACTTAATACGACTACCGGATTTTGATCGGGTTGTTCGTCATCTGAAGGCGCGAAGCCCCGGCCCTGGGACATGTCTGCACCGAGGGCCGTGAAATAATTTCCTGAGACGATTTGTCCGAACAAGTATTCATATCCTGCGGCAAATTCCATCTCGTCCTGACTCGGTGGTGCATCACCCAGTGTGGCGCGGACTTTATTCCAGGCGACGACGTTCGCGAGCGTGTGAGTTTGATTGCGATATTCGAGATAGTCGCGATACGAGAAAAGCCTGCGCCGTTCACCCTGGGCGGTGGTTCCTTCGAAGCTGACCAGTTTGTCCGGATCCTTGAGGGGCAGAGGCTTTAGCACAAACGCGTCGAAGACACTGAAGAGCGCCGCGTTTACACCGATGCCGAGTGCGAGCGTGCTGATCGCGATAAGCGTGAAGGCAGGTTTCTTCCTTAACGCCCGAGCGCCGTAACGTAAGTCATGAATAAATGTTCGCATGTTCCTTTGTGGCACAGACTTCAGTCTGTGTTTCCTTGCCTGTTAATCAGTGCCTAAGCTCAATCACAGACTGAAGTCTGTGCCATTACTCGTGCCGTAGCGCTGCTAACGGGTCTACTCTGGTCGCGCGTCGGGCCGGCAACCAGCAAGCCAGACAGGCTACGCCCAGCAACAACAAGGTGATCGCACTAAAGGTCAAAGGATCGTTGGCAGTTACACCAAACAACATGCCCTTCATCAAACGCGCCAACACCAGCGAAGCCGGCAACCCAATCCCTGCGCCCATTGCGGCCCAAACCATTCCCTGCCTGAGCACCAGTCTGATGACATCTGCTGGTTGCGCACCGAGTGCCATCCGAATGCCAACTTCGCGCGTCCGTGCCGACACGCTGTAAGCCATCACGCCGTAAATGCCTGTCCCGGCGAGCAGCAGTGCCAGCCCCGCAAACAAGCCCAACAACGCCGCGATGAAACGCGTGCGCGAAGTCACTTCCGCCACGCGTTCCTGCATCGTTTGGACGGCGGTGATCGGGACATTGCGATCCAGCGCCAGCACTGCTTGCCGCACTGCCGCCGTGAGTGCCGCCGGCGCAACGCTCGAGCGCACGACCAGCATTGGCGTCGGATCGGTGGGCTGCATTGCCGAGACGTAAATGTCGGGCCCAATCGCTTCTTCGAGACGGCCATACGGCGCGTCAGCCACCACGCCGACAATCTCGACCAACTTTTCGGTAGTCTCGTACTGCGGGGTCACATAAGGTTGGAGGCGCTTGCCGATCGGGTTCTCGCCAGGGAAAAACTTTTCGGCTGCAGTTTGGTTGATCAAGGCCACGCGTGGCGCACCGGCGCGATCCTGCTCGGCAAAGACACGGCCTCGGCGCAACGCGATGCCGAGTGTTTTGAAATAATCGGGCGTGACGCTGTGAAAACCGACGGCGGCTTCCTGGATGTCGGCGCGGCCTTCGATGTCTATCACCGTCCGGGACGAACGGCCCAGCAGCGGGACATTGCGGCTGAGGCTGGCCGCTTCGACGCCTGGCAACGCCTGCAGGCGCGAGAGCAGGCGTTCATAAAATTCCGGCTTCGCATCGCGCGAATACACGGTCATCGTCAACAGATTTTCCGGCACGAAACCCAGGGGAGCGGACCGCAACCGCAGCAAGCTATTGATCATCAATCCCGCGCCGCTGAGCAACACCAGCGCAAGCGCAATCTCACCAACCACCAGGAGGCTGCGCACACTTAATTTATGCCGGCCCTCAAAGCCCGGGGCCGAACCGCCCGCGCCCTCTTTCAAGGCATCGTTGACGTTGATGAAGGAAGATTGCAGCGCGGGCAGCAGGCCAAACAAAAGCCCGGTCAGGAGCGCCAGCGCGAAGTTGAAGCCGAGCACGCGCCAGTCCAAAGTCACCGCGAAGAAATCAAATGTGTGCGAGTACGCCGTCCAGAATTGGGTGTTGTCGCTAGGGCGAATATTCATCAGCAGCGCTACGCCCCAACGCGCGACCAGCACACCCAACGCTCCGCCCGTTAATGCCAGCAGCAGGCTCTCGGTGATAAGTTGGCGCAGCAAACGCAGCCGGGAAGCACCAAGCGCCGCGCGCAAAGCAAACTCGCGTTGCCGCGCCACTGCCCTCGCCAGTAACAGATTGGCCACATTCGCGCAGGCGATCAGCAGCACCAGTCCGACTGCAGCCAGCAGCAGCAGAAACGAGGTCTTCAGCGCCGGATCAACCTTGGCCGCCTGCAACCTTGTCACCACGGGCACTTTCGCGTTGCCCGCCAGCGTCACTGTAGGGCTGGGATATTTCTGCTCAATCTGAGCGCTGACCTGTTGCATGTCGGATTGGGCCTGCTCGAGTGTGACGCTGTCTTTCATGCGAGCGATCACCTGAAACCAGTGATCCTTCGGATTAGTGAGGATGGTGGGAACAAACCTGTTGGCGGCCCGCATCGGCATCCAGACATCCGCGGTACCGCTTTGACCTTTAAATCCGGGCGGCAACACCCCGACAATCGTGAACGCCTGTTTGTCCAGTTCGATTGTTTTGCCGACCACCTGCCGGTCGCCGCCGAAGCGTCGCTGCCAGAGGCCGTAGCCCAGCAGCGCCGCCGTCCCCGCGTCATCTTCAGCCGTGAAAGAACGACCCACGATGGCATTCACCCCGAGCATCGGGAAGTAGCCGGCTGACACTAGCTCCACCTCCAACCGCTCCGGCGCGTCCGTCCCGGTCAGGTTGTAAGGGCTTTGATTAAAACCCGCGACTGCGGCAAAACTCTGGTTCTGGCCGCGCAACATCTCGAAGCGTGGGTACGACCAGAGGGAAGGCAACATTCCTTTCGTCGGATCAGGCTGCGCCCTGAACACCTTCACCAACTGCTCCGGCTGCCGATATGGCAACGGCCGCAGCAATAGCGCATTGACGACGCTGAAAATCGCCGTGTTCGCACCGATACCCAGCGCCAGCGTGATGACTGCGATCAAAGTGAAGCCCGGTCGCTTCAGCAACATTCGCGCGCCGTAGCGCAGGTCCTGAAGGAATGTGTGCATCATCTTTCGGTATGCACGCCTCTGGCGTGCTTTTATCATCTCCGGTAGAGCACGCCAGAGGCGTGCGTACCGGTGCCTCTCACTCGTATCTAAGTGCCACTAACGGATCGACTTTCGTCGCTCGCCGGGCCGGCACATAACAGGCCAACGCCGCGACCGACGCCAGCAAAATAGTTACTCCGGCAAATGTCAGCGGGTCGGCGGCGCTAACTCCAAACAGCACCTTCACCAGCAGTTGCGCGGCGGCAAACGACACGATCAGTCCGACGACGAGACCAATGAGCGCCAGAGACATTCCCTGTCGCATGATTAGAAAGAGCACGTTGCCGCGCGAAGCACCCAGCGCCAACCGGACGCCAACCTCGCGCGTGCGCCCCGCCACGACGTACGACATGACGCCGTAAATTCCGATCGCCGCGAGCACGATTGCGAGTACCCCGAAACTTCCCAACACCGCAGCCGCCATTCGGAATGGGAACAGCGGCAGACTCATGTGTTCAGTCAAAGTTTTGACGTTGTAGACCGGCAGGGTTGAATCCAGACCCAGCAGTTCGTTGCGCAAGCCAGAGATTGCGGATTCCGGATTTGCAGTCGCCGTTCTCGCTACCAACGACACGCCCGAGCTGTAGTTCCGCCACAGCGGTCGATAGAAAGCCGGCTTGGGATCTTCACCCAGAGTGTTGTATTTACCGTCGGCGGCCACGCCGACGATTTCCCAAAAAGGTTTGTCAGGCCCATCGAAATTGAAGCGGCCGCCGATAGCTTCGCGGCCGGGGAACAATCGCCGGGCAAAGGTTTCATTGACAATGGCGACCCGCGATTCTTCTTTGCTATCGAGGTCTGAGAAGTCGCGTCCGCGCAACGGAATCTCCATCGTGCGAAAGTAGTTGGGACTGATCAGATTAGGAATGGCGAGAGGTAGATTTGTACTTCCGGTAACCGGCTGTCCCTCGACGTAAATCGTCGTAGAGCTGTAGTCGAGTGAAAGCGGCAAAGTCCCAACCAGCGCAGCTGAACGCACGCCCGGAACTGACGGCGCCTTTTCCAAAACCCGTTTTTGAAACGCGCTCCCCTTCTCTTCACTGTAGCCTTGCAATCCCAAATCAAACGAAAGCGCTACGGCATTCTCCGGGTTGAAGCCTGGCCGTGTTCTTTGGGCCACCTGAAGACTGCGAACCACCAGACCAGCACAAACGAGTAGCACTAACGAAAGCGCCACCTGCGCGACTACCAAAGCGTTTCGGAGACGCGAGCGGCGAAAGCCGGCCATGGACTTTTCGTCCTTGAGCGCCGGAACCAGATCCGGCCGCGATGATTGCAGGGCCGGCAACAAGCCGAATGAGATGCCCGTGATCAACGAGACCACAAAACCAAAAGTCAAAACGCGCCAGTCCAAACGCAGATCGATCACGAACGCCAGATCCGTCGGCAACTTCATCGACGAAACCAGAGCGTTCAACCACATGGCGATCAAAAGACCGCCCAGACCGCCACCCAGCGAAAGCATCACGGCTTCGGTAATGAGTTGACGGACGAGACGCGCGCGACTGGCGCCCAGGGCCACGCGAATCGCCAGTTCTTTCCGCCTTTCCGTCGCACGGGCCAGCAAAAGATTCGCGAGGTTCACGCACGCGAGCAGCAGGACCAGCGCGACGACACCCATCAACACGCCACTAAAGCTGATTACTGAATTGCGTATGTCGGGAATGAAAAGGCCGGGCGTCAGCAGGCGCACGCCTCTGCCCTCATTCTCATGCGGATACTCACGGCCGAGTTGATCTGTGATGATCTTGAGTGCGCTTTCTGCCTGGGCCGTGGTGACGCCCGGCTGCAAACGCCCAACCACAAACAGGTTGTCGCTGTCACGTGCGTCCAGCCAGTCGCTGCCCGGCTCGATTGCCTGGGCCATCATGTTGGGAACGAACGCCTCGGGCGCATAGGCAACCTCAGTCCCTCTGAATCCATCAGGCGTGACGCCGATGACGGTGAACAGCCGGTTATTGATTCGTAAGTGTTGGCCGACGATGTTTTGGGCTGATGCAAAACGCTTCTGCCAACATGCGTAAGTAATCACTGCGACTGGATGAGAGTCAGGTGTGCGGTCTTCTTCAGGAAGAAAATAGCGTCCGAGAAATGGCTGAATACCGAGCGTGTCGAAATAATTCCCCGAAACCAGATAACCCCAAATGCGCTCGTTTCGGTTGTCGTGGCTGAGGCTCATCGGCGCAAACCGGTATGACATCAAGCCCGAGAAGACATTATTACGATCGCGATAATCCTTGTAATTGAGATAAGACTGAATCGTGTAGTCGGCGCCCTGGTGCAGAGTGCCATAGACTTCGACTAACTGTTCAGGATGCGCCACCGGCAGCGGCCGCAGCAGCACCGTACTAATCAAACTGAAGATGGCTGTGTTGGCGCCGATACCCAGCGCCAGAGTAATCAAAGCAATGGCCGTGTAGCTCGGCCGCTTCACCAGATTTCGAAAGCCGTATTGAATGTCTTTAATTAGTGACTCCATATCGTTACTTCGGTACGCACGCCTCTGGCGTGCTTAATCGATCATCTCCGGCAGAGCACGCCAGAGGCGTGCGTACGAAAACCCGGTCGCTATCGCTCCCGGTACTGACCTCATGTCTTCATTCGTATCGCAGCGCAATCAAAGGATCGACCTTCGTGGCCCGTCGCGCGGGGATGTAGCAAGCCAGCAGCGCAACGAACGTCAGCAGCAGCGCGATTGCCGCAAAGGTCATTGGATCAGTAACGCTTACCCCAAACAGCAGACTCTTCAGCAAACGCGTCAGGGCAAATGAAGCCCCCAGCCCAATCACGACGCCGGCACCAATTAATCGCATTCCCTGACCCAGAATCATCTTCAGGACATCGCCGGCCTGGGCGCCCAGCGCCATCCGAATTCCAAACTCATGCGTGCGCTGAGTCACCGCGTAAGCAGTGACCCCATAAATTCCGGCCGTGGACAACAGCAAAGCGATCCCACCGAAAAGCCCTAGCAGGAACAGATTGAAGCGTGGCTGCGTGACTGCTTCATCCACGACGTGAGCCATCGTCTTCACTTCGGAGACCGGCGCCGAGTTGTCTACTTCAGCCACTATGCGACGGACATCCGGACTCAGGCTGGCCGGTTCAACTGTGGTCCGGACCACTACCGACATTCCGGCCCATGTGTCCTGCAGGGCCGAGGTGTAGAACTCGGGCGACGCTTCTTCGCGTAACTCCAGATTCCGCACGTCCGCGGCCACTCCGACGATCTCCCACCAGAGAGGATTTCCCCTGGGATCCCTGCCGCCCAAACTAATTCGCCTGCCTACCGGATTTTCATTCGCGAAGTCGCGCCGCGCCGCTGCCTGATTCACGATGATTACCAGCGGAGCGTTTGCCGAATCGCGTTCGGTAAATGCCCTTCCCTGGACTATCGGAATATTCATCGTGCGAAAGTAGTCAGGACTAACGCCGCGATAGTTTGACGTCGGCACCTTGTCCGGTGTCAGGATTGGCCCTCCTTCAATTGTGAACCCGCCAGTTGGTCCTTTACTGAGCGGCAAGGTGTTGATGGCGCCAACGCTCTGAACTCCGGGGAGGGCGCTGATTCCTTGCATCACCTGACTATAGAAAGACACATAGTCGGCGTCGGCTTTATAGCGGGGGCCGGACGGCGTGAGCCTGGCCGTGAACACCTGCTGCGGGGTAAAGCCCGCATTAACCGCTTGCAGTTGAATGAAGCTGCGAAACAGTAGGCCTGCGCCAACGAGCAGCACCACAGATAGTGCGACCTCGCTGACGATCAAGAGGTTTCGCAAGCGATTATGACGTTTGCCGCTCGATGCCCCGCGCCCGCTCTCTTTCAGCGATTCCTGCACATCGGTTTTTGAAATCTGGAGTGCCGGCGCCAGTCCGAAAAGAATTCCGGTCAACACTGAGGCGCCCAGGGTGAACCCGAGTACTCGCCAATCCATATTAATTTCGGAGAGCCGCGGAAAATCCTTCGGCAGGAGTTTCGTCATCAGGGCCACTCCCCACAGAGCGAAAAATAATCCGAACGCTCCACCGACGAGAGCCAGGATCGTGCTTTCTGTGAGGAGTTGTCGCACTACGCGCCAGCGCGATGCGCCCAGCGCAGTTCGAATTGCCATCTCTTTCTGACGTGCCGCCGCGCTCCCGAGCAACAGATTGGCTACGTTCGCGCAGGCAATCAGCAACACAAAACCCACCGCGCCGAATAAAAGCAACAACATCGATCCCGTCTCGCCCACCAGATGCTCCTGCAGGGACACTACTCGATTGAATCGACGGTTGTTCGTATCTGGATACTGCTGCCGCAGACGAGAAGTAATCACGTCCATTTCGCTCGATGCCTGAGGGAGGGATACGCCGGGTTTCAACAAGGCAACTGCAGCCAACATCCCCCAGCCCCGCACCTGGGTCGGATCCATTTGTTCATTTACCGCCGGCGCTAATCTGAACGGCGGCACCCAGACCTCTGTCTTGTCGGGATATTGAAAGCCGGCAGGTGCAATACCAATCACGGTGTAGCTATTGCCATCGATTGTGATCGGTTTGCCAACGAGTTGCAGATCTCCCGCGAACCGCCTTTGCCAAAGCGCATGACTGAGAACGACGACCCGCGCGTGACCAGCTTGTTCGTCGGAAGGAATGAACAGGCGCCCGCGTTGCGGCTGGACGCCGAAGACCTGAAAGAAGTTTGCTGAAGCCATTGCCAGCTCGACGCGTTCAGCCTGATTTTGGGTAGCAAGATTGGCCGGTCGCGTGAGGATAGCTGCCAGGTGCTCAAAGACCGTGTTCTGCGCCCGCCAGTCGAGGAAGTTGGCTGGGGTTACCTGCACACGCGTTCCCTTTGGGTCCAATTCCTGGATGGCCACGATCCGATCGGCCTGGGCGTAGGGTAAGCGTCGCAGCAACACTGTATTGACGACACTGAAGATTGCGGTGCTGGCGCCAATGCCGAGCGCGAGCGTGATAATCACGAGCGCGCTGAATCCTGAGTGTTTGAACAAGCTGCGAAAGCCGTAACTGATATCCTTTAGTAAAGTCTCCATCCTTGCTGTCCTTTTAATCCTTGTTCATAAACGGTCCCATCGATGTCGGCAGAAACCCGACCGTAAGGGAGGGTGCAAACGGCTGTGATTCGGCACCCTCCCTAACGGTCGGGTTTCTGCCGCGGCCTTGCCCTCTCACTCGTAACGCAGAGCCACCAACGGATCGACTTTCGTCGCGCGCCGCGCCGGCAAATAGCACGCAAGCAACGCCGTGATCAGCACGCTCACTGAAACCGCCGCCAGAGTCAGCCAGTCTGTCGGACTGACACCGAACAAGAGACTCGTCATCCAACGGGTCAAGACGTACGCTCCCACCAGACCGGTCACGACGCCGCCCACAGCGAGAATCATCCCGCCCTTCAAAACCAGTCTCAGCACGTCGCTCATTTGCGCGCCGAGCGCCATACGAATGCCGATCTCCTGCGTGCGTTGGGTGACGTAGTAGGCAGTGACGCCGTAAATTCCAATCATTGCCAGCAGTAAGGCCACCGCCGCGAACGCGCTGAGCAGCAGCATCGGCGCGCGACGGGGCGCCACCGACGTGGCCAGCACCTCATCCATGGTCCGCACGTTGTAGATTGGGGCTCCTTTATCAAGAGCGCGGATTTCGTTTCTCACCGCCGAGATAACACTTGTTGGTTCGCTGCTGGTGCGCAGCACAACCGACATACTTCCCCAGCTCGCGTCCTGCGCGTAAGGGACATACATTTGCTCGGCGGGCTGGTTGTTCAGAGCCCCTTTGGTCTCGCCGACTACGCCCACAATCTCGCGCGAAAACTTTTCGTCATGCCAAATCGCGAGACTCTTTCCGATCGGGTTTTGTCCGGGCCAGAGCTTTCGCGCCATCGGTTCGTTAATAATCAAAACCTTCGGCGCGTTGTTTGTATCCTGTTCGGTGAAATTGCGGCCGGTAATCAAAGGAATTTGCAGGGTCCGAAAATAGCCGGGACTGACTGGGAGGTAAGCCGCGTCGCCTTCTTCCTCCGTCGTCGCCGGCCGGCCTTCAGGAATGTATCCGCGCCCAACATTGAAGGTGTCGCCACTGAGGGGAAGACTCAGGATCATGCCCGCGGACTGAACGCCAGGAACTGTTTGCAGCCGAGCAATTACCTGTTGAAAGAATTGACTCCGCGGTTCGTTCTCCTTAAATTTTCCGGGCGGAGCCGCAACCCGAACCGTAAGCACGTGGTCCGCATTGATACCCGGCTTTACATCGCGCAGATGCATGAAACTCCTAATCAGGAGTCCGGCGCCCACGAGTAAGACAAAGGACATGGCGATTTCGCCGGCCATCAGGAATCCGCGCAGGCGATCACTGCGTCCGCCTCCCGCATTACCACGCGAACCTGTCTTCAAGCCCTCGGCCTGATCCACGCGAGATGCTTGCAGCGCCGGAGCCAAACCGAAAACGAGACCGGTAACAAACGCGAGTAAAACGGCGAAGATAATCAGGCGGGCGTCGGGTCGAATCTCGTCAAGGCGAGGAGTGTTTGCGGGACTAATAGCAATCAGCAGTTTGGTTAACCAAAGACTGAGAACCAAACCCAAGGCTGCGCCGATAAACGAAACTAAGAGACTCTCAGTAAGCAGTTGCCGAATTATGCGCAGGCGGCTGGCGCCCAGAGCTGTTCTGACCGCAATCTCTTTCTGTCGTGAAGTCGCGCGGGCCAGCAGCAGGTTGGCGATGTTGGCGCAGGCGATCAGCAAGACAAAAGCGACTGCGTAGAGCAGTACCAACAACGAAGGCCGCACATCGCCAACCAGGTTCTCATGTAGGGTCGCAACCTTTACGCTCCAGCCGTTATTGCTTTCGTTGTAGCTTTGGGCGAGTCGTTGATTGATTGTGTCTAACTGAACCTGGGCCTGGGCCACGTTGGCGCCGGGCTTCAGGCGCGCCACGACATTGAGGAAACGGTTGAAACGCTCTTCCTTTGACGGTTCGAGGGGGAACGGCACCCACGCTTCTGCTGGCGACGGATAGTCAAATCCCTGCGGCATCACCCCCACCACGGCAAGGGGCTTCCCGCTGATAATTACCTGACTGCCAATGACCGCAGGATTACCCCCGAACCGTCGCTGCCACAGCCCATAGCCAAGGACGACAACCGGTTCTTTTCCGGGCTGCGCGTCATCAGCTTGCAAGGTCCTACCGCGCAAGGGCGTCGTGCGCAGCAGCCTAAAGAAATCGCCCGTGACCCAGGCACCACCAACACGCTCTGTTTCATCGCCGTGATTAAGCACCAACCCCCCGGTTACGAAACCGGCCATGTGTTCGAAGACCTGGTTCTGATTCTGCCAATCGGCAAAGTCAGGAACCGACATGTTGGATTGCGTGATTCCTCTGGCGGGGTTGATCCCTTCCAGCGTCACGATCCGATCCGGTTCCGGATAAGGAAGCGGCCGCAGCAAGACTGCATTCACCACTGTGAACATCGCGCTGTTGCCACCAATCGCCAGCGCCAGCGTACCGATTGCCACCAGGCTAAACACGGGCTGCTTTAACAGACTGCGAATGCCATAACGAAGATCTTTGAAGAGGGTCTCCATGACTGCTACCTCATTCGTAACGCAACGCCTCGAGTGGATCGATCTTTGTCGCGCGCCGTGCCGGGAGAAATCCGGCCAACAACGCCACCCCAAAAAGAAAAACGGCTGCGGCGGTCAACGAGAGCGGATCGGTAGGGGTCAGCCCGAACAGCATCGTTGAAGCCAATCGGGTGGTCCCAAAGACAAAGGGCAGGCCCACGATGATTCCAAACAGGGCGAGCATCACAGCCTCGCGCAAAATCATCAACAGCACATTTAGCGTTTGCGCGCCGAGTGCCATCCTGATTCCAATCTCACGTCGCCGGCTGGCAACGCCGTAAGAAAGAATCCCGTACAACCCGACGCTGGCCAGCAGCAGCGCCAGGAGGCCAAAGAAGCCGGACAGGGTGGCCATCAAACGATCTCGCAGTAAGCCATCGCTGATCATCCCTCTGAAGTTTTGAAAGCTGACGCTGACACCAGGATTGATTTCCGCGAAAAGGTTTTTGATTGCCGCGGTAACCTGGGCCTCCGGCAACTTCGATCGGATCAGGAATTGGCCGAACGGATCCGGACCTGGTTCCTGCGATGTGGGAAAGAACCCGATAGGGCCAAAGTCTTCGCGCAGGTTCTCGTACTTCGTGTCTTTCACGACGCCCACAATCTCGTAAGCGGTTTCGGGAATGCCCGGCCTCGCTTGCACCCAGAACCTGCGGCCAATGGGATTCGCGCCGGAGAAAACCCTGCGCGAGAACGTCTCGTTAATGACCGCGACCTTTACGGAGTTGGTTGTATCGGAAGAGTTGAAATCGCGGCCTGCGATCAAAGGCGTGCGCAGCGTGTCGAAATATGAGCCGGCGACCCAGGTGAACGATGAATTCACCGGACGATCTCTCTGGCCATCGATCCAGACGTCGTTATTCAGCGACTCGCCGCTAAGCGGCACTACGGTAGTCTCGGCTGCCGCCTCGACGCCCGGTATGGCCCTGAGACGCTCCAGCAGTTGCGCTCGATACACGACGCGCTGGTCCTCCGCCAAATTCAAGCGTCGAAGATCCGCCCGTGCGATCAAGATTCCGTCCTGCTGGAAGCCGGTGTTCACACTGGCGAGTTTGCTAAGACTGCGAGTGAAGAGCAGCGCGCCGGCCACCAACACCAGCGAGAGAGCGACCTGGACCACCACCAGCGTGCGCCGCAAACTGAACCGCTCACGACCGGCGGTCAACCCGCGCCCGCTGGCCTTCATCGCCGCGCCTGGTTGCACCCGAGTCGCGCGCAAAGCGGGAGTCAGACCAAACAGGATGCAGGTGACCGTGGCGATGGCCGCCGCAAAAGCAATCAGGCGCCAATCGAAACTCAGATCGAGCACAATCGCGTCGGACGTCTTACTGATGAACGAGACGAGAAATCGACTTAGCATCTGGGCCAGCCCCGCACCCAACACTGTCCCGATGCCCGCCAACAAAATGCTTTCGGCCAGCAGCTGACGGACCAGGCGCGCGCGTGAGGCACCCAGCGCCTGACGGACGGCCATTTCCCTTTCGCGCATGCTGGCTCGCGCCAAAAGCAGGTTTGCGAGGTTCGCGCAGGCAATCAGCAGGACCAATCCGGCTATAGCCAATAGAAACCAGAGCGGCCGCTCATAGTCCTCGCGCAGCAATGAAAATCCCGCTGCGGCCGGCGACGCTTGCAACCTGGAACCGAGATAGTCTTTGACACTCGCTTCGGGATAGTTTGCCGGGAGCGACGCCTGGAACAGACCCGCCGACATTGACTGCAGACTCGCGTTGGCCTGCGGCAAAGATTCACCTGGCTTGAGGCGTCCACTGACCATCAACCACCAGTTCGTTCCTGAATCAAGCCGGCTATTCTTTCCGCGCAACAGGGCTTCAGCGCAGATCGGGACGGCGAAATCAAACGACTTCCCGACTTCGAGTCCATAGAACTCAGGCGGAGTCACGCCCACAACTTCCAGCGAATGATCAGCCAGCGTCAGCCTTCGTCCGACCACATCGGACGCGCCGCCAAACTCCTTTTGCCAGAAACCATGGCTGATCACTACGCCTGGAGCGGTGCAGGGACGAACGTCATCACTGGCATTCAAGACTCGACCCAGAGAAGGCTGCACGCCGAGCACGTTGAAAAAATCGCCGCTCACCCAAAGTGCTCTTGCGTTCCGCACCTCACCGCTTTGTGCGAGATTGAAATTGCCTGGGCTCCACGCAAAGATTCCGGAAAACGCCTGCTGGCGATCTCGTATTTGTTCCCAGAGAGGATTTGTCAGCGAGTTGTAACGATCACTGTAACTGCCGCGCCTTTTCTCCGGGTTGGCGAGACCAACCTGCGCTAATTCGTTAGGTGCCCTGACCGGCAAAGTTTTCAAACGGACGGCGTCGAGGAGTTGAAAGATGGCCGTATTCGCGCCAATCCCCAGCGCCAGCGAAAGGACCGCAGCAGCAGTGAAACCAGGAGTCTTGCGCAGCATGCGCGCGGCAAAACGTAAATCCTGTACTGTTCCTCTCATCTCATTTCACCATTCGGTACGCACGCCTCCGGCGTGCCGTTCATCGTGTCCGCTAAAGCACGCCAGAGGCGTGCGTACCGACTTACTCATAAGTCAGGGCCTTCAAAGGATCGACCCGCATAGCCCTTTGCGCCGGCACAAAACAGGCCATCAACGCCACCAACACAAGCAGCGCGGCGACAATTCCGTAGGTCAACGGGTCACCGACACTGACTCCAAACACCAGCCCCGCCATCAAGCGAGTCAACGCAAAAGCAGCCGCGAGTCCAATGACCACTCCGACTACAACGAGTGACATTCCGCGCTTCACGACCAGCGCGAGAATGTTTCGCGCTTGTGCTCCCAGCGCCATGCGCACGCCAATCTCCGGTGTGTGTTGCGTGACGAAATACGTCAGCACGCCATAGATGCCCAGCATCGCCAGCAGCATCGCCAGCCCCGCAAAGATCGTCAGCAAAGTCATACCCAGCTCTTGCCAGGTTGTCTCTTCGCCCACGACTTGCTGCATCGTGCGTATGTTCGAGACGGGTTGATCGGGATCGACTTGATGAATCTCGTTAGTGGTCGCCGCAACGAGACTTAAGGGATCGACCGAGGTGCGAACCACCAGATCGCGCGGCGTGTAAAATGGCTCGATTCCCTGCTGATAAGGAAAGTACATCTCCGGCTTCACAGGTTCATCGACACCCATGTTGCGAACGTCACGAGCGATGCCCAGGATTGTCACCCAAGGCACTTTATTGTCAGCGGGATCGCCGAGCTTGAAGCGCTTACCGATCGCGTTTTCACCGGGCCAATAGGTTCGCGCCATTGCTTCATTCACAATCGCGACGGGAATTGACTGTTCGTTGTCAGTGTCGGCAAACGGCCGGCCCTGGACGATCTGAACGCCCATCGTCTTTAAATAGTCGGCGCTGACCTGGCGATGATTGGCGTCGTACGCGAGGCCGCCCGCCGTCGCTTGTTCGACGGACCGTCCCTCAATCGCAAATCCATTTGTGCCGCCCTTCCACGCCAGCGGCACACTCGTGGTGTAACCGGCAGAAATGACACCGGGCAGCGTCTTTACCCGATCCAAAACCTGTTTGTAGAACGCGAGCCGCTGCGGCTGTTCAGAGTACTTACCGAGCGGCAGAACTGTCCTGACTGTTAAGACGCTCTCGGGCTTCAACGCGGCATACTGTCCGCGCAACTTCATCAAGCTCTGAATCAAAAGTCCGGCGCCGATGAGCAGCACCACGGCCAATGAAACCTCGATCACTACCATGGCGCCGCGCAGGCGAGTGCCGCCGGCGTTCATACCTGAACGGCCACCCTGTTTCAGAGCGTCATTCAAATCCACTCGGGCAGCTTGAAAAGCCGGCGCCAGGCCGAAAATCACCGCCGTCAGCAGAGTGACCAGGACGGTAAAGCCCAGGACCGGCAGATCCAACCTGAGCGCAATTGCCCCAATCAGGCCGTCAGGAATGAGCTTCTGCAAAAACGCGAAGCTTAAGAAAGCCAGCAGCAAACCGGCGACGGCGCCCGTAGTGGCGAGCAACAAACTTTCGATTAGCAACTGCCGGATAATGCTCGCGCTACTGGCGCCGATTGCCACGCGCAAAGCGATCTCGCGCCGCCGTCCGGCCACACGCGAAAGCAGCAAATTGGCGATGTTGGCGCACGCAATCAGCAGCACGAATCCCACCGCGGCGAGCAGAACGTACAGGGGCCGTCGCACGTCGCCGGCTATCTGATCCCGGAGCGGCATCGCATATCCGGCCAGGCGGCCGGCCGTCTCAGGGTTGTCGTGCGCAATGCGCTTGTGAATTGTGCGCACCTCAGAGTCGGCTTGTTCAAAAGAGACTCCGGGTTTCATGCGCGCGACGATCGTCAGGTAGTGACGACCGCGGGAAGCGAGTTGTGCGGGCGTGAAGGCAATGGGCACCCACATGCCGACCTTGCTGTCGAGAAATTGGAAGGTTGGCGGCATAACACCGATCACGGTGTATTTTTCGCCGTTCAATAAAACTTCACGGCCCAGAACATTCGTGCCGCCATAGCGCTGCTGCCAGACCGCATTGCTCAACATGACGACGCGATTGGCACCGGGCTTATCTTCTTCGGGCAAGAACCAACGACCGGCCAGCGGCGGCACGCCCAACAGCGGGAAAAAGTTGGCAGTCACGCCGCGCGTTTCAACCTTCTGCGGCTCGCCATCTCCCGTGAGATTAAAGCTGCGTTGGTCCATCGCGGCCACTTCGCTAAAGCTTTGGTTCTGGGTCTTGACGTCCTGATAGGTGGCGGCCGACGGCGTGTTTCTGGGGAACCCCGCAAACGCGGCATCTTCCCAAATCATCACCAACTGGTTCGGATCGGCGAATGGCAGCGGCCGCAACAGGACCGCGTTCACCAGACTGAAGATCGCCGTGTTGGCCCCGATTCCGAGCGCCAAAGTCACGATCGCAATCGCGGAAAACCCCGGCCGCTTCCACAGCGCGCGAAACCCGTAACGAATGTCCTTAATCAATGAATCCATAAGTTTGTTCTTCGTGCTTTGTACTTTGTACTTTGACGTGCAGCCGCGATCGCCCTTTGAGCATTCGAGCGAGTCTGACTTGCGAACAAAGACCTAAGTACAAAGATCAAAGTTCATTTCCTTCACTCATATCTCAGCGCCACCAGTGGATCGACTTTCGTCGCGCGCCACGCCGGAACGTAGCAGGCGATCAAAGCAACTCCGGCCAGCAAAACTGCGACGCTCGTAAACGTCGTCGGGTCTTTTGTCCCGACATCAAAAAGCAAAGACGAAATAATTCGCGTGAGCGCCAGGGCCCCGATCAAACCAATACAGACGCCCACCAGCACGAGGCTCATACCTTGCCGCACCACCAGCTTCAGGACGTCACGCTGTCGCGCGCCCAGCGCCATGCGCACTCCAATCTCATGCGTGCGTTGACCCACCGAATAAGACATCACGCCATAGACGCCCACCGCCGAAAGCACCAGGGCAAGCCCCGCGAACAAACCAAAAAGCACGGTGCGATAACGGGGCGCGGCCACCGCCAGCCCGAGCCACTCGTCCATGGTTCGCACCCTCGCGATCGGCTGATTTGGATCAAGCGCGGCCATCTCACGGCGCACCGCCGCAGCTATCGACGAATTATCGTTCTGCGCGCGAATCACAACGTTCTCGCCGGCTTCAAACGTCGGCATGTACATTGCGGGAAGCGGAGGTTGTTCGAGTGATCGATGACGCACGTCGCCGACGATGCCGACGATCTCGAATGGCTGGTTGCCAAAGCTCATTACCAGGCGCCGCCCCAAAGGCTCTTCGTTGGGAAAAGTCTGGCGCGCTAACGCTTCGCTGATGATCAGAACCTTCGCGCTCTCGCGCACCTCTTGCGCCGTAAAATTGCGCCCACGCAGCAAAGGGATACGCAACGCGCGAAAATAATCCTGATTGACCCGGCGGAAATCGTCGTCAAAGCCCTGATTGTCTGCCTCCGGCGCGCGACCTTCGACCGTGTAGGGCATATCATTCGGCTGCCCACTCAGCGGCAGTTCGCTGACCAGGCCGACACTCTCCACACCCGGCAGAGCACGGACGCGATTCTCAAATTGTTCCCAGAAACCAGACAGGCTATTAGGCGCAGCGTATTTCTTTTGCGGCAGGTCGATCCTGAGGGTGAGCACGCTGCTCGAATCAAAGCCGGGATTCGTGTTTTGCAGACGGACCAGGCTTCTTATTAACAGGCCGGCGCCCACGAGCAGCATCACGGCGACTGCACTCTCCAAAATAACCAGCAAGCTGCGCGCGCGGTTGCGTTGCGCACTCTCGCTGCTGCTGCGGCCGCCTTCCTTCAGTGTTTCACTGAGACTGAGGTTCATGGTGCGCCAGGCCGGCGCCAGCCCAAACAACAACCCAGTCACCACGGAAGTCGCCAGCGTAAACAACAGCACCGTGAAATCGATTCTCACCTGGGCAGTTGCCGGAATGTTGGGGCCACTTAAAGCGACCAGTCCCTGAACGCCCCAGATCGCCAGCAGCGTGCCGAGCGCACCGCCAAATAGAGCGAGCATGACGCTCTCAGTAATCAACTGGCGCGCGATGCGTAGACGTCCCGCGCCGAGCGCGGTCCGCAGGGCAATCTCTTTCCGCCGCGACGCCGCGTGAGCCATCAACAGATTCGCCACGTTCGCGCAAGCAATCAACAGGACAAATCCGACGGCGCCCAGCAAAATGTACAGCGTCGATCTGAGGTTCCCGACGATCTGTTCACGCAGTGAAACCAAACGCAAGTTCCATCCCTTATTGGTGTCGGGATACGCAGCTTCCAACTGACGAGCAATCGTGTCCGTGTCAGCCTGGGCCTGGGCGAGAGTGACCCCGGTCTTTAACCTGCCGACTGGCCGGAGAAAATGCGCCCGACGCTGTTTCATGCCCGGCGATCCATCAAAGTTGAGCGGCAGCCAAAGCTCAGCCGCGGTTGGAAACTCAAAATCACGAGGCATTACTCCGATTACTTCGTAGGCTTTTTCATCGAGCGTGATCCTCTTGTTGATGATGCCGGCGTCGCCGCCAAAGCGTTTCTGCCACAGGCCGTAGCTCACCACGACAACCTGGTCGTTTCCGGTGGTTTCGTTTTCAAGCAGAAAGGTCCGGCCCAGTGCTGGTTGCACGCCGAGAGCCTGGAAGAAGTTTCCAGTCACGGCTGCAGTGGACAAACGTTGAGGCTCGCCGCTGCCTGTCAGATTCGCGGAAGTCGGCACCGAGATCATCGCGGCAAACTGTTCGAACGTGCGGTTCTGATGACGGAAGTCAAGATAGTCGAGCGGTGAAACACTCGCGCGGTTGCTGCCGTTGCGAATGTTCCCCCAGCTCCAAACCAGTCGATCAGGTTCGGGAAACGGCAGTGGCCGGATAAGCACTGCGTTAATCAAACTAAAGATCGCCGTGTTCGCGCCGATCCCCAGCGCCAGAGTAATCAGCGCCACCGCGGTGAAGCCCGGTCGCTTCCATAGTCCCCGCAATCCGTAGCGAATGTCTTTAATTAAAGTTTCCATAGAATCATTTCCGATCGGTTTCTCCTGTGGCACAGACTTCAGTCTGTGTTTCCCTCTCTGGTTAATCGGTGCCAAGAGCAAACACAGACTAAAGTCTGTGCCACTTACTCGTACCTGAGCGCCACCATTGGATCGACTTTGGTCGCGCGCCGCGCAGGAACGAAGCAGGCGATCAGCGCCACGACTGTGAGCAGCACTGCGGTGGCGGCAAAGGTCAAAGGATCTCTGGGCTGCACTCCGAAGAGCATGCTGTTGAGACTCTCGAGGTACCTTGTCAGCACATACGCGCCGGCGAGGCCAAGCGCGACGCCAATCAAGGTCAAGGTCATTCCCTGCCTCAAAATCATCGTCAGCATCCGTCTGCGGTCGGCGCCGAGCGCCATGCGGATACCGATCTCGTGCGTGCGTCGCGACACCGAATAAGCCAGCACCCCGTAGAGACCGATTGACGCGAGTTGCTGGGCCAACAAGCCAAACAAGCTCATCAATTTTGCGAACAGCCGCTCCATCGAAAGCGTTTCATCAGCTTGTTCAATCTGGGTCTTGATGTTGTTCAGCGGCAGGTTGGGTTCGACCTCGCGCACGGCCTGACGAATAGCTCCGACAAATGCTTTGGGATCACCGGCAGTGCGCACCTCGAATGTCATCGAGTTGATGGCTCCGGGAGTTTGCTGCCAGGATCGATACATCGTCGCGGGAATTTCGTCGCGCTGACTCGTATACTTCGCGTCTTTAACCAGACCGATGATCTCAATCGGGTCGGGCCGCGCAATGTCCATGCTGAATCGTTGGCCGATGGGATTGACGCCGGAAAGATATTTTTCTGCGAATTTCTGATTTACTACCGCGACTTTTGGCGCCTTCAAATCATCCTTTGAGGTGAACGTACGTCCGAGCAGCAACGGGATCTCCATCGCGTCGAAGAAGTTTTCCCGCACCTCATGAAAATAAACTTCCGCTGTCTGCGGCACCTTGCCGTCCGGGCCGGGTTTCGCGTTCGGCAGATCAAAAGTCCCGCTGGTTGCACCGCGCGAAAGCAAAGCCGAGCGCGAGAACGTAACTGCCTGGACGCCCGGCACAGCCTCGAGCCCTGCAAATACCTGGTTGTAGAAGTTCCGGAGCCGGTCGTCTTTGTAACCAAGCAAACTGGGATCGATATTGAAGAGCAGCAGGTTCTCTTCATTAAATCCGGGTTCAACTCTGTGCAAATTAATCAGCGTGCGTACCAACAGGCCGGCACCGATCAAGAGCAAGAGAGAGAGAGAAACTTGCACCACAACCAATGAGCGGCTCAGCAGCGAGCGAGTGGTGGCGCTGGAACCGCGGCCGGTGTCCTTAAGTGTTGGGGTCAGGTCAACCCGGGTGGCTCGCAGGGCCGGGACAATACCGAAAATGATTCCGGTTAAAAGCGACAAACCGAATGTGAAAGCGAGCACACGCAAATCCAGACGGGGGCTCATTGAATTCTCGCGGCCGGCCCAATCACCCACACTTATCAAACTGTCTTTAATCCATAGCGCGATCACGATCCCGACGGCGCCGCCCAGGGTGGATAGCAGCACGCTCTCAGTCAGCAATTGTCGAATCAGACGCCAGCGACTCGCACCCATGGCGAGGCGCACCGCGATCTCTTTCTGTCGCGAAGCAGCGCGCACCAGGAGCAGGTTCGCGACATTCGCGCAGCTGATGAGCAGCACGATGGCGACAACGCCCAACAAAAGGCGAAGAGGTTTGGCAAAACCCTGCCGGCCGTCCATCTCGCCGCGACTCCCGGATATGGCTCCAAGATGCGGGTAATCTTTAGGCTCAAGCTGGCTAATCGGTTGTCGCCCCTGCAATCGCCGCAGGGTCTGCCGTACCTCGCGGTGGTCGAGCGCGGATTGTTGAAACGCGAGCTCAAGCGACGCTCGCGCTTGCTCAATCGTGGCGCCCGGTTTCAATCGGCCCATAATTCTCAGCCACCAGACGCCGGCGCCCATGAACTCAGAACGATCGCCGTCTACCTGCGTTTCCCATCCCATGGGAATCGCTACGTCCATCGACGACCCGAGGTCCATCGCGCCTTCAAAACCGGGCGGAGCCACGCCGGCGATCGTGAAAGCAAAATTATTGAGATTGATTTGCTTGCCGATGATGTCGGGCCTGCCGCCGAAGCGCTTTTGCCAGTAGCGATAGCTGATGACGGCGACCGGACTAGCCGCTGAGTTGTCGTCAGAGTAGGTGATCATGCGGCCCATAAAAGCCGGAACGCCCAAAACCTCGTAATAATTCCCCGTCACCGCCTGAGCGTTAGCGAAATCCGCCAACCCGTCGGCATTGACATTCAACCCTATCGCGCTAAACGCCATGATGTCTGAGCAGGCGCCGCGCTGTTCACGCATCCGGGCAAAAGTCTGGTAAGGAAACGAGGAGCGAATGGTTAGTCCCGTAACCGGATCAGTTCGGTTGGTTCCGCTATGACTGCCCGGCGTAAACTGTTTGTTCGAAACCGAATTGAACAGGACCAGACGATCGGGATCCTTAACCGGCAATTTCTTCAGCAGAACTGTGTCGACTACGCTGAACAGAGCGGTGTTGGCGCCGATGCCCAGCGCCAGCGTTAACACGGCGATCGTAGTGAAGCCCGGATTCTTCCAAAGCATCTGCAAGCCGTAACGCAAGTCCTGCCATAAGGTGTTCATGGAATCTCTCCCTCAACCGATGGGAACCATAGGACCGATAGGACACATAGGTCCTATTTGCCTCATTGGTCCTTTTCGCCCTTCAGAAGTCCGCCTTCTCGAAACGCTTTTGCACGCGGCCCCTCTCGTATTCAGAACCAATCGTCCTGGCCGTTTCGAGAAAGGCCGCACGCAACTGCGCATCGCCGCGATAGAGACTCATGGCCTCGATCAAAAACGAAGCCTTCTCGTAATCCGAATGCATTCGCGCCGCCGATCTGACCAGGTCTGATAACGCCTCGATGCTGATTGCGTCTGGTTTAAGAGCACCGCTCAACACCCGATGATGTTCATAATCTGATCCGATCGTCCGGACCGCATGCAGCCACTCCATACGCGACGAGAGATCACCCTGATAACGTTCTGCTCCCTTGATCAGCAGGCTGGCCTTCTCGTAATCCGATTCGATTGAGGCCGCCGACTGGGCGATCGCGATGAGCGCGTCTTTACTCAGGTCGGTGCGTTTCAGCGCCCCCGCCAAAACCCGAGCGTGTTCGTAACTCGACTTAATCCGGGACGTTGCTTCGAAGTAATCAGGCACCAGGTTCCTATTGGCAAGGAATGCCGGGGCAACCTGCAGGAGCATCTGCGCCTGCTCGTAATCGCTGGCGATGCTGGTTGAAGCATTGTGAATCGCGGTCTTCAGATCCTGGGTGCTGATACCGGGCGTTTGCAGCAGCTCTTCAAAATAGAGGCGGTGGACATAATCGCCTTTGAGGTAGGTGATTTCTTCAGTCAATCCTCGCACGCCACGCTGTTTTAGAATTCGCTGCGCGCGATTACGGGCGTCGAGGCCGCCCTCGCGCACCGCCTGCAACAGCACCGCGCGAAACCATTTTTGTCCTTCGGCGTCGAAGGAACGGCTTTGCCCGTCAACTGAATAATCGCGGCGCAACTCACCGGCGCGGTCTCGAGTCATCAACAGGCGAAAAGTGCGGGCGGTTCGGCTGTCGAAGATACGCAGTGTGCCATCGGCGGGAATTGCGGCTACGTCTGTGTAGTCGTCGTTGAATTCAACTTTGTTCTCGACTTTAACTTCGATCTTTTGACTGCCGTCTGAGTTATTCCAGGTCCAGGTGCTTCTTCCGGATTTTTCCTGTGATTGCGAGGACGGCATCATCAGACAGATTCCGAGCATCACAGTCGCGGAAATTCCGATTGATTTGAAAAGGCTCTTTGTCATCTAAGTAATCTCCTCTTTCCTGCTTCAACCTGCCGCCCCTGGGTACCTGGCACCCTCCCGACCGTAAGGGAGGGTGCAAGCGGCTGTGGTTTCGGCACCCTCCCTTACGGTCGGGTTTCTGCCACGCCGTCAGATCATTCGTATCTCAAGGCCACCAACGGATCGACTTTCGTGGCGCGCCGCGCCGGCAAATAACAGGCCAACAGCGAAACTCCTCCGAGCACAACGGCAATCACCACAAACGTCAGCGGATCTGTGGGGCTAACTCGATAAAGCTGAGTGCTGATCAGACGCGTGCTTACCAAAGCCGCCAGCAGGCCGATCACGACGCCCGCCACTGTCAACAACAGGCCGTGCCGGATAACCAGCGTCAGAACATCGCCGGGCTGCGCTCCCAGGGCCATGCGAATTCCGACTTCGCGGGTGCGGCGACTAACCATCCACGCCGTTACGCCGTACAAACCAATACTCGCCAGCAGTAATGCCAGCACCCCAAACAGCCCCACCACTGTGGACGCCAGACGCGTCGGCGCCAGCACCTTTCCAACGGAATCGGACATCGATTCGATTTGATTTGTCGAGAGTGAGGGATCGAGAGACAGTAGTTCGCGACGCACTTGCGGAATAAAATCCGCTGCGGGTCTCCGGGTCTTTACCAAAAAATTTGTATAACTGTCGTAGTCGCGACGCACGCCGTCGAAGTGTGGCAACCCGGTTTCAGTTAGATCGTGATGTTTGACGTCTTCCGAAATGCCAACCACCTCCATCGCCGGCATTCCCGGACCCCTCCGAACTTTCTTTCCCAACGCATCCTGCCCGGGGAAGAGCCGCGCCGCCAGAGCTTGATTAATAATCACCACGCCGGGACCTCTTTGATCTGCATTCGTAAACCCGCGGCCCTTAACGATCCTGATGCCCATCGTTTCGTGGTAGGCGGGTCCGACCGTGTTTGCGTCAAAAGCCATTTGACCGGCCGGCATTTGCGATCCGTCGACGATGAGGCTGCTCATGTAACGACCGCCGCCAAGCGGCGGCACCAGGCCATCGCTCACACTCTCGACGCCGGGAATGGATCGAAGCTTCTCCCACGCCTGCTGCTGAAACACTCGAGCCTGGGCTTCGTCGTACTTCCGCTCATCCAATTCGATCGGGACCACCAATAGGCGTGCGGTTTCATAGCCGGGATCGATAGCCAGTAGATTTTGGAAGCTGCGGATGCAAAGTCCGGCGCCGACCAAAACCACAATAGCGAGCGCCAACTGGCCAACCACCAGAAGGTCGCGCATACCTAAACGCCCGGCCCCGAATCCGTTGTTTTGATCTTTCAAAGCAGGGATCAGATCGGCGCGAGAGCTTCGCCATGCAGGCACTAGTCCGAAGGCAATACCGGCGAGGATGGTTACCGCTGAAGTGAACGCGAGCACTCGCCAATCCACGGCGCCACCCAACAAGGTGCGGGCACTATCAAGTCTCGCCTGCGTATTGACGAGTAGCGTAATCAGCCAGGGCGCCAGCAGCAGACCGCCGAGGCCACCCAAGCCAGCCAGCAACAAGCTCTCGACTAACAGTTGCCGCGCCAAACGCCAACCGGTCGCCCCCAGAGTCCGGCGCAAAGCCATCTCTTTCCGGCGAGCCACTCCCCGCGCCACGACCAAACCGCCGACGTTCGCGCAGGCGATCACCAGAACCAGCAGCACCACGCCCATTAGCAGCTTGAGCGGAGCGGCAAATCTCTTGCGCAAAGATGAGATGCCTTTGCCGCCGGGCTCAAATTTGATGTGCTGTTCGCTGAAGGGCAGGCCCTTCGTGATCGTGCCGGATGGCGTGTGGGCTTCTTTGACTTGCTGCGCAATTAGATCCATTCCGGCTTCTGCCTGCGCTGGAGACACACCCTCCTTGATTCGGCCCAGCAGCGAAAGCCATGCGTCAGTCCGATTCTCGATAAACTTTGATTGCGCCAGTTGCGGATGCATGAGCACCGGGACCCAAACATCAGTGGGTTGTTCCAGCGCGATTCCGGTGTATTGCGGCGGCGCTATCCCGATTACCGCGAGCGGAACGTTGTTCAGCGTAATTGTCTGGCCGATCGGATCTTGATCGGGTGCAAAATGCGTGCGCCGGAACCGATCACTGATCACGATTACCGGCTGTGTTCCCGGCGTCTTGTCTTCCTGGGGCAGAAACATTCGGCCACGCGCTGCCCTGACTCCCAACACCTCAAAATAGTTGCCGGAAACATATTCAGCCGGAACTCGTTCGAACTGGCCACTTCCCCCTAACTCCAGACGCGTTCGCGAGAAAGCGGCGAGACCTGAAAAGACCTCGTTCTGATCTCGATAGTCCGTGAATGCCGGATACGAGAATGCGTTGCCGACGAAATACGGCGACACGCTGACAGAGTTGAGCAGCACCAGCCGGTCCGGATTCTTTACTGGCAATGAACGGATCAGCAGTTTGTCGGTCACGCTGAAAATGGCCGTGTTCACTCCTATCCCCAGCGCCAGCGTAACGACAACTACTGCCGTGAAGCCTGGCTGGCGCAAAAAGCCGCGAATCGCGTAACTGATGTCCTTTATCAACGTGTTCATAGCTTTGTGCTTTGTACTTTGTGCTTTGTACTTTGCTGTTGAGTCTGGTATCGCCTGCGTCGACAGCCCCTGAATGAGTCCTCGCACGACGAACAAAGACCTAAGTACAAAGATCAAAGTTCATTTAGCTATTCGTACCGGAGCGCCACCAGGGGATCGACTTTGGCCGCGCGCCGCGCTGGTAACAAACAGGCCGCCAGCGCCGCCAACACCAGGGCCGCGCCGGCCAACAAATAAGTCAAAGGATCGCGTGGCGTAACTCCGTACAACATCGTCTCCAGACTTTCCAGATATTTCGTCGCCACCAGGGCGCCGGCTAAACCAAAACCCAAACCGATCAGTGTCAACATCAATCCTTGTCTGAGGATCATCGATAGGACAGTGCCCCGGTCTGCTCCCAGTGCCATCCTGATTCCAATCTCGCGCGTGCGCTGATTAACTGAATAGGACAAGACCCCGAAAAGACCTGCGCTGGCTAACACCAGGGCCAGCACGCCAAAGAGGCTGGCCAGAGTGGTGACCAGTCGCTCCTGGCCCAGCGACTCATCGACCTGGGCTTCCAGAGTTCGGACGCGGAAAATAGCCAGATTTGGATTGATCGAGTGGATCTCGCGCCGAATTGACGCGACCATCTCTTGCGGATCACCGACAGTGCGAACCTGAAAAGTTGTTTCGCGCCAGGCGCCGGGATTCTGTAAGAAAGGAAGGTAAAACGCTCTCTGGGTTTGCTCTCTTACACTCCTGGCTTTCGCGTCCTTTACGATCCCGACAATTTGCGCCAGGCGTCCCTCTGGACCTCCCGGATCAAAGTATTGACCGATCGGATCGTCTGAGCCGAAGTAGTAACGGGCGAATGTTTCATTTACAACGGCCACCCAGGGCGCGTCGATACTGTCCTGTGGGCCAAAGTCACGCCCGCGTACGAGCGTCATACCAAGCGTTTCAAAGAATCGTGGCCCTACCTGAGAAAGGGAGGGCAGGTTTACTTCGGCGTCCTTTCCCTTCTCAATGCTGCGTCCCTCACCATCCGGCAATGGGCGACCCGGTATTCTGATGCTCCCATAAGTTCCGCCACCGCTCAGCAGCCCTTGTCGCGAGAGAGTCGCCGACTGGACACCGGGAATGGCAACGATGCGCTCAAGCATCTGGGTGTACAGTCCGCGGATTTGAGACGCCTCGTAGTTGATTGACTGTGGGTCAACGGAAAAGACGAGAACGTGATCGCGCCGAAAGCCGACGTCGACATTCTTGAGCTTTGCCAAACTGCGAGCGAACAGTCCGGCGCCCACCAGGAGCACGACCGAAAGCGCAACTTGTGCGATCACCAGCATCCGGCTCCAGCGAAACCGTCCGACCCCCGAGGCGGCGGTTTGATCCTTCAGTCCATCAGTTACCGAGGATTGAGTGGCGCTCAAGGCCGGAGCCACGCCGAACAGCAAAATCGACAGCAGTGAGACTCCAGCGGTAAAGGCCACGACCCGCCAGTCCAACGGAGCTGCCAGCGCAAGTGTCGCATTTGCGGTTATCGGATTTCGGCCACTGGAGAAGACCGTTAGAATCAAACTGTTCGACCAGGATGCCAACAAAAGTCCGAACGCTCCGCCCAGCACTACCAGCAGAAAGCTTTCCGCCAGCACCGATTGAATAATCCGAAAACGGCTGGACCCCAGAGCGAGGCGAACCGCAATCTCTTTTCGCCGGCTGGCGATCCGCACCATCATCAAATTCGCAACGTTCGCACAGGCGATTAAAAGCACCAGCCCCACCAGGGCCATCAGCAAGCGGAGCGGCGCCGAGAACTCTTCCCGCAGCATGTTGAATCCCGATCTCGCAGACTCCAGACGAAACGTTTGCTTTTGAACATCCTGCTGTTCCTTACTCCTGGGATCAGATCCCGCGCTCGCCAGATCAGCTTGCTGTATCAGCAAAGTCGCCCGGCCGGCAGCTTGTGCTTCGCTGACGCCGGGCTTTAAGCGGCCCAGGACAAAAGGCAACCAGCTATCGCGAAAATGGAATCGCCCCGGCAGAATTCTTTCACCAGCGGACGAGGGCAAGAAGATATCGGGCGAAGCACCGACTATGACTCCATAGAACTCTAGCGGCGTTACACCGACGATCGTGAAAGGCTTTTGATTGAGAACTACAGTCTGCCCGACGGCGGAGGCGCTGCCCGCAAAGCGTCGTTGCCAGTAGTTGTAACTGATTACCGCGACGTCTGGTTCGCCGGCTCCCTGGTCGTCTTCAGCTAAAAATGTTCTTCCGGCAACCGCATTGATACCCAGGACCGGGAAAAAACCTTCTGAAACCATCTGCGCGTCGGCCATTTCCGGCTGACCGTTAACCTGTGCGCTGATTCGCGTGACGTATGAGAAGAAGCACACGGCCGAGAATGAATCATCCTGTTGACGCAAATTCTCAAACGCCGTCAAAGAAATTTTGCTTGATCGCTTGAATTGAGGACCGCCGTTAGGCTCAACCAGGAAGAGTTGCTCGGGACTTCTCACCGGCAATGTCTTAAGCAGGACGGCATCGAGCAAGCTGAAGATCGCCGCATTCGCGCCGATGCCCAGCCCCAGTGACAACACGGCCATCAAGGTAAACCCCGGCTTCTTAATCAGGGCTCGTGCTCCGTGCACCAGGTCTTGGAAGAGGCTATGCATGACCGCTCTTTTTCACCGGCCAAGAGGACCGATAAGTCTCCCATCAGATCAAATTCACTCGTAACGCAACGCCACCAACGGATCGACTTTCGTGGCGCGCCGCGCCGGGATGTAACAGGCAATCAGAGCCACCAGCAGCAAGCCCGCTGTGACCAACGCAAACGTCATCAGGTCAGTCGGCGAGACATCGAACAGCAGAGTCGCCATCAACCGGGTAATTCCAAAGGCGCCTACCAGACCGGCGATCACGCCGATCACGGCCAGAGACATTCCGTTGGTGATGACTAACTTCAAAACGTCAACGGCGCGCGCGCCCAGGGCCATCCGAATTCCGATCTCCTGGGTGCGTTGCGTCACCGCAAAAGCCATCACCCCATAAATTCCGATCGACGCCAGCACCATCGCGACCGTGGCGAAGATGGCAATCATCGCGAAAGAAAACGTGTAGAGCGTCACTGAGATCGCCCGCACTTCGTTCATCGTGTACACGCCGTAGACCGGCTGGTCCTTGTCGATCGCTTGCACTTGTTGCCGGATTGGTCCGGCCATCGATCCCGGTTCCACCGTGGTGCGGGCCACCAGCACCATCGCGTTCCAGGAATCCTGCGCATGCGGCAGGTAATATTCTGGCGTCACCGGCAAGTTCAGCTCGTGCTTCACGTCCCGCGCCACGCCCACAATCTCCATCCACGGGGCCTTGTCCAATGGACCCTCGAAGCGGATTCGCTTACCGATCGCATCTTCGTTGGGCCAGTACCTGCGAGCGAGTGCTTCGTTGACGATGACGACCGGCTTCACCCCGGCTTTGTCCTGATCGTTGAAAGGACGACCTTTCAGAATCGAAATACCCATGGTTTGAAAATAATCCGGGGTACACACACGATAGCGGCCGTTATTCTCCTGACCGGGGGCCGGTTCGGGCTGGCCTTCGACCAGGAACGAATCCGAAGAGTTCGCCCCACCCAGCGGCAAATAATTAACCAGGGCCGCCGATTGCACGCCCGGCAAGCTTTTCACCCGCTGGACCAGGTCGCCGTAAAAAGCCGCGCGCTGGTTCTGCTCTTTATATTTGGCGAAGGGCAGGTTGAGGTTCATCGTCAAAACGCCTTCGGCATTGAATCCGGGATCGGTTTTGAGCAGCGCCAGAAAACTTCGAAACAACAGACCAGCTCCAATCAGCAGCACCAGCGAAAGCGCGACCTCAGAAATCACCAAAAGGCTGCGCAGCCGTCTGGACCCGGAAGCTGAGTTGCGTCCACCTTCCTTTAGCGCATCGTTGAGATCGGGTTTGGAGACCTGCCACGCCGGCGCCAGTCCAAAGAGCACACCGCTCAGCAGGGAGATTCCAAACGTGAATACGACGACCGGAATATTGATTCCCAGGTTTTTCCAGCCGGGAGCAAACTTTGCCGCTTCGCCGGGATTCGAGGCCTTCAGCAAATCAACTCCCCAAAGCCCCACCAGAACGCCAACCGCTCCTCCGATTAGCGCGATGATCAAACTTTCGACCAGCAACTGGCGGACAATGCGCCAACGACTCGCACCCAACGCTGCTCGCAAAGCGATCTCTTTTTGCCGGCCACTCGCGCGCGCCAACATCAGGTTGGCAACATTGGCGCAGGCGATCAGCAATACGAAACCAACCGCACCCATCATTACCCAAAGCGCCGCACTATATTGGCGCACGGTATCGGCGACGATCGGATAGACACTCGCACCCAGTCCTACATTAGTTTCCGGAAACTGCGCTGCCAGTCTCGCGGTGATGGTGTCCATCTCGGCCTGCGCGGCTCGCACCGAGACCCCGGGCTTGAGCCTCCCAATCACGTAGTAACTGTGAAAACCCCGGTTCTTCATGATTTCGGGTGTCAGTGCAATCGGCGCATAGACTTCAGCGCCTTTCGGATAATTGAAGTCCGGAGGCAGAACGCCAATCACTGTGCGCACGACACCGTTAGTCGTAATTGTCTGGTTGACGATATTCGGATCTGAGCCAAAGCGACGTTGCCACAAACTGTCGGTGATGATGGCCACCGCATCCTTGCCGGGCTGGTTCTCTTCCTCCATGAAAGTGCGGCCTCTGACGGGCTTCACTCCGAGAGCATCAAAAAAGTTTGCGGTAACCAGGAAGCCCTGCACGCGTTCGGGCGTATCACCGGCGGTTAGATTTGTGCTCCACCAGCGTTCTAAAGCGAGGTGCGAGAACGACTGGTTCTGCGCTCGCCAGTCGAGATAGTTCGCCATGGCCACTTCGTTGTGTTCCACCCCGCGGCTTGGGTTCTGGTCCCAAATCGCCACCACGCGATTCTGTTCAGGGAATGGCAGCGGATTGATCAGGAGCGCCTGGATGGTGCTGAAGATCGCACTGTTCGCGCCGATGCCGAGCGCCAGGGTAATTACCGCAATCGCCGTGAAGCCCGGCCGCTTGATGATGCTCCTGATTGCGTAACGGATATCGCTGAAAAGAGATTCCATAGATCCTCCAACAGACCTGCTTATTCATAGCGCAGAGCAATCAACGGATTGACCTTCGTCGCCCGCCGCGCAGGCAAGTAGCATGCGAGCAAGGCGACTCCGGTCAGCAACAGCGCAATGAGCGCGAACGTCGCCGGATCGGTCGCGCTCACGCCAAAGAGCAAACCTGAGGCAAGCCGCGTGAAAGCGAAGGCGGTAGCCAATCCGATGACGATGCCGCTCAAGACCAGCCGCAGACCTTGCCCGATGACGAGCTTGAAGACATCGCGGGCTTGCGCGCCGAGCGCCAGACGGATGCCGATTTCCGGCGTTTGCTGTGTGACCGAGTAGGCCATGACGCTGTACAACCCCAGGGCCGCGAGCAAGAGCGCCAGCACGCCCAAGCTGCTCAGCAGCGTCGCCGCCACTTTCTGCGTGAAGAATGAAGCGCCGATATAATCGCTCAAAGGGATGGCGGCGAAGACCGGCACCGCCGGGTCTATCGCTTGCACTTCGCGGCGCACCGCTCCCAGCATCGCTTCAGGTCGGCCATCGGCGCGGATGTGCAGGGCAAACCCGATGTGGGGACGATAAAACTGCAGGAATGGAATGTAGAAATAAGGCTCTGCGCTCTCGCTCAGGCTCCGATATTTGCTGTCTTTCACCACGCCGACAATGTTCAGCGCCCGCGTCCCGGCATGGATCTTCCGGCCCATCGCCTCTTGACCGGGAAAGAAGCGCCGCGCGAAGGTTTCATTGATGATCGCAGCGAGCGGAGCTTTTTCATCATCCCGCTCGGTGAATTCGCGGCCGGCGAGCAGCGGAATGCGCATCAAGTTGAAATAACCCGGCGCCACCAGATTGCGGTAAATTCGCATGTCCTCGTTCGGGCGCGGAACATATCCTTCAATTCCGATTTTCGTCCAAGCGCCACCATCGAAGCCGAGCGGAACATCTTCGGCATAACTGACTGCCTGAACGCCAGGCAGCCGCTCGACACGTTCGCGAAGCTGCCGACAAAAGTTCTTCCCCTGATCCTGGTTATATCCGTTCGATGAAAGATCGAAGGCGACGAGTAAGACGCGCTCAGGATCGAAGCCAACGTTGCTCTTCCGTGCCTGCTGAAAACTTTTGACGAAGAGGCCCGCGCCAATCAGCGCGACCAGCGCCAACGCCACTTCCGAAACGACGAGCAAGCCGCGCAGCCGCCGCGCTCGCGGGCTGGCAGTCGCGCTGCGCCCGCCCTCTTTGAGTGAGTGGCAGAGATCGGGCCTGGTCACCTGCATCGCCGGAGCGAGGCCGAAGATCACGCCCGTCAGCAGCGAGAGCAGCAGCGTGAAACCCAGACCTTGCAGGTTGATGCTCGTCGTGAGCGTCACCGGGAGCTCGGTGTTCGGGATAAAGAATCTCAGAAAGTCTGTTATCCAGAACGCGAGCATCACGCCCACTGCTGCGCCGAGTAAAGAGAGCAATAAACTTTCCGTGAGCAATTGACGAATGACGCGGCGGCGGGAAGCGCCGAGCGCCAGGCGAATGCTCATCTCTTTCTGCCGCGCGGTCGCTCGCGCGAGCAGCAGATTGGCCACATTGGCGCAGACGATGAGTAAGACCACGCCGCCAATGCCCATCAGAATTCGGAGGAGCACCGAGAGCAAGCTCTGCGCCCCATAAGGCGCTTGCCAGATCGGCAGCAGCGTCGCGTTGATGCCCTGATTGGTCTGCGGATAAGCCTGGGCGAGTTGACGCGCCAGCAGCTGAATCTCAGCGCGTGCTTCAGCGAGACTCGCCCCGGGTTTGAGCCGCGCCAGCGTATGCAGCGGGCGCGACTCTCGCACATTGAGCCAATCGCCCTGCTGCGAAAGTTGCTGTTGCATGAACAGAGGCACATAGAGGTCATAGGAGAGACCGACAATCGTGCCCTTAAATTTTTCCGGCGTCACACCGATGATGGTGAAGTTTTGACGGTTGAGTTTGACCGCCTTGCCAATGATGCCCGGATCAGAGTTGAAGCGCCGCCGCCACAACTCGCTGCTGATGACCGCGACCGGATAAGCGCCGGGCTTTTCAGCTTGCTCGGCGGGCAGAAAGAAGCGGCCCACAGCGGGCTTGACTCCGAGCACGTCGAAGAAGTTGCCCGACACGAGTTCCGCCCACACACGCTCTGCTCGCTGCTCATATTCCAGACTGAGGGGACGATCTTGAAAGACGATCAAGCCCGTGAGGAGTTTGGCCTGATCCCGGTAATCGCGGTAATCAGGATAAGAGGTATCAATGTATTGCCCCGACGGCGCGATGGTTTCCAGGGTGAGGAGTTGTCCGGCCTGCTCCACCCCCGGCAGCGGGTGCAGCAAGATGGCTTGAATCCAACTGAAGACGGCGGTGTTGGCGCCGATGCCGAGCGCGACCGTGAGCACGACAACCAAAGTGAAGCTGAGATTTTTTCTCAGTCTGCGGAGGGCATATCGTAGATCCTCGAGCAGTGTATTCATCGGTGCTCCTCCTTATCTTTCAGTTCGGGCGCTTGCCGCCTGGTGGCTTATCGGTCGCCATCTGCGTCTCTGGCTCGCGCTGCAACGTATCTAAGCGGCCATTGAGTTCAGTCAGCTTGGCCTGCCCTGGTTGCAACTGCGCCTTGAGTTGAGTCTCGGCTGCCCGCTCCTGCATCAACGATTCCATGACTCCTCCTGCACTTCTGCTCATTCATAGCGAAGCGCCGTCAAAGGATTGACCTTTGACGCCCTTCTCGCGGGCAGAAAGCCTGCGAGCGACGCAACGCCCATCAGCACCAGGGCGGCAACTGCGAGAGTGAATGGATCGGCCGGGCTCAGATCGTGAAGCTGGCTCGCAATCAACCGCGCCGCACCCAGGGCCACCGGCACACCCAGCGCGATCCCGGCCAGCACCAGCAGAATCGTTTCGCGCATTACCATCCAGACGATCCGCCGCCGCTCAGCTCCCAACGCCATGCGAATACCAATTTCTTTAGTCCGTCGTACTACTCCGTGGGCCATCACCCCGTACAAGCCAATGCTTGCCAACAACAGCGCGAGGAAACCGAAAAAGCTGACCAGTTCAGCCACCAGTTTCTCCTGCTGCAATGCGCCGTTGAGTTGATCTCGCAGCGTGGTGACCCCGAAGACAGGCAGTTTCGGATCAACCTGTTTGACAGCCGCGCGCGCCATCGGAGCCAGGCTGGCAGGGTCACCAGTAGTGCGGATTTCGATGGTGCTGCTGTACGCGTCTGAATCCTGAACCTGAAGTATTGGCCGGTAGGCAGTGCGCACCGGGTCATCTTTGACGCGGCGGTATTTCACGTCGCCAACGACGCCGACGATCTCGAGCTCTTCGCTGCGCTCAGGATCGTCCTCTTCGCCAAAATAAAATCGACGGCCAATTGGATTCTCTCCGGGGAAAAAATATTGCGCGAATGATTGGCTGACGACGGCGACTTTCTGGTTCGCCGGCGTGTCCCGCAGATCTATCTCACGACCCATCAAAAGCGGTATGCGCAGCGTCGCGCAATAGTCGGGACCAACCAGCATGTCGGTAACATCCCCGTCCTGGCCTGGCTTAGGCGTGAAGCCCCGAACGGTGACGGTGCTGGTTCTGCCCTGGCCGCTAATAGGCGCGAAGGTTGCGATCGTCGCCGACTGGACACCCGGCACTTCTTTCAACCGATCGAGAATCTGGCGATAGAGCCCGCTCAGCTCTTTCGGCTTATAACCGCTGATCCGAGGATCGACTTCAGCCAAAAGGACGTTGTCTCGATTAAACCCAACCTCTTCTTCCTGCAACTTCATCAGACTGCGGGCGAAGAGGCCGGCGCCCGCAAGCAGCACCATCGAAAGCGACACCTGCGCAATCACCAACGCCGGCGCGAGCCCGAGGCGCAAGCCGCGGCGCCGAGTACGCGAGGCTTTTTCTTTGATTGAAGATGTCAGGTCCGTCTTGCTGGCGCTCAGCGCGGGCACCGTCCCAAACATGATTCCCGCCAGTAACGAAACGGCCATGGTGAAAACCAGCACGCCCCAATCCGGGTGAACATCCAGCGGCGACGTTCTAGCGACCAGCGTTACCAGGACCTGGACACCCCTTTGAGCTAAGAGAATTCCGCAGACTCCGCCAATTGCCGCCAGCAGCAAACTCTCCGTCAGCAATTGGCGCACGATGCGAAACCGGCTGGCGCCGAGGGCCATCCGCAGCGAAATCTCGGCCTTCCTCGCAGCAGCGCGCGACAGTAAAAGGTTCCCCACGTTGGCGCAGGCAATCAGGAGCACCAGGCCAACGATCACCATCAGTGTTCGCAGCGCTTTCGCATACTGGATGCGCAAGCCCGATATGCCCCGCGCGCCAGGCGCCAGTTTTACGTAAGCGCCGGCGATCGCTCTCTGGTAGTCCGCAGTGAGTTCTGATCCGGCTTCGCTGGTCAGGAATTGATGCAAGAGCACGCTGGCGCTCGCTTGAGCCTGTGCGAGCTCCACGCCGGGTTTGAGCCGCCCGACAAAATTGAGCCAGTAAACTCGGGGGTTATCGAGATAAGACTCGCGCATTTCAATTTGCGGGTGAAAGACCAACGGCACCCACAAATCAGGCGAGCGACGAACCCGAACACCAAAGAAGTCGGGCGGGGCGATACCAATTACCGTAAAGGACTTCCCGTTCAGGAATATTTCCTGGTTCAGGATCTGCGGATCGCCGTTCCAATGTTCCTTCCAGTAGCCATAACTCATCACGGCGGTTGGCGGTGCGCCCGGCTTGTCATCCTCAGGAGTAAGCACGCGCCCCAGGAAGGCTTTGACACCCAACACGGTGAAGTAATTCCCCGAGACCAGATGGCTCGAAACGCGCGCGGCTTCCGCCGCTTGCGCGCTGCGACTGGTAACACTGATCCGGGATTCGCCGCTGCGAAACGCGCTCAATCCCTGGTAGCTCTGATCATGTTCGAGAAAATATTTGTAGGATTTGTACGAAAGACGCCGCCACTCCCCGGCCGAGGGGTCTCCGTCTGAAGTGCCCTCGCTACTCGAGTCGGTAAACAGAACCAGTTCCTCCGGTTTGTTTACCGGCAATTGTTTGAAAGTTACCGCATTAAGCAGAGTGAAGATCGCGGTGTTCGCGCCGATGCCCAGTGCCAGGGTAACAACCGCGATCACGGTGAATCCGGGTCGCTTGATGAGATTCCTGATCGCGTAACGAATATCGCTATAAAGAGACTCCATGGTGCTCCTTATTAAGGCAGACACTATTTCACTTGAACGACCATTAGCGCCGCATCATCCTCAAAATGACCCGCGCAGAATTTGCTCACTCGATCCATTACCAGTTGCTGCAAGTCGGCAGCCGATCGGCCATGCTCCCGGGCCAGCAACTGGCGCAGACGCGCTTCGCCGAACTCTTCACCCGCGGCGTTGCGCACCTCGGTGATGCCATCGGTGAATAGCACCAGCCGGTCACCGGACTGCAAAACGATTTCACCCTGCTGGTAGGTCGAATCCGGGAAAGCGCCCAGCACTCGGCCGCCGGTCGTCAAATGCGTTTCTGCGCCGTTGGCCCGAATCAGCAGCGGCGGATTGTGACCGGCGTTCGTGAAGCGCAGACGGCGACGCTGAACATCCAGCAAGCCATAGAAGCAGGTAACGAATTTGTTCAGCGGAAGGTCACTGTTCAAAAGCTTGTTCAGTTGTGAACATAAATCGACCGGATTGACATCCTCTGAGGCTGCTGATTTCAACGCTGCCTGCAGGCTCGACATCAACAACGCAGCCGGCAAACCTTTTCCCGAGACGTCGGCGACGCAAAGCGCCGCGCGCTGACTTCCAACCGGAAACGCAGCGAGATAGTCGCCTCCAACGGTTCCGGCCGCGCGCCAGGCGGCGGAGAATACGAAGCCGTCAAGGTTAACGTCGTTCGAGAGCATCAATCCCTCCTGGATTTGGCGTGCCTCCAGTAGTTCCTTTTGCAGGCCGCGCTGTCGCGCTCGCCGCTGCGAAGCCGTGTGTTGCAGCCGGCGCCGCCTGCGTCCTTGTTCGACCTGGGCCCGAAGGACTTGCAACAGGCGCGCGTTCTCCCAGGGTTTCTGGACAAAGTCGCGGACGCCGCGGCGCATCGCTTCGACCGCCAGATCGACTGTCGCCCACGCGGTCATCACTACGATTGGCAGTGAATTGTCTTCGGCTTGTATGCCCGAAATCAGGTCGAGGCCTTCCTGTCCGGAAGTAGTGTCGCGAGCATAATTGAGATCGATGAGCACCACATCGAACTGGCGTTTCTTAATCGCTTCGAGAACGGCCGTCGGACAGTTCGCAGCCTCAGTTTGGTAGCCCGCGCTTTTCAGCAGCAAACGCAACGCAACCAGGACGTCGGGCTGATCGTCCGCGATTAGGGTTCGGGGAATATTGGTCGCTAGAGCACTCACAACACTCACGACTCCTGCTTTCCAACTGCTTCAATGGGTACAGTTCACCGCCCGTCCACCGCGAATAGCGATGAACCAAAAAACCGAATGTGGCTCCAACTACTGGGTACTGCTGGGGATCAGCAAGGTCACGTTAACGAACAAAACTCGCACTCAATCTCCGGCAATCCAGCCATCTTCAAGCCGCACGATCCGGTTGCCGTATTCGGCATTTGTCTCAGAGTGCGTCACCTGAATGATCGTGGTGCCTTCGTCATTCAGGCGCTTGAACATGTCCATAATCTCCTTACCCTGCGCCGAGTGAAGATTCCCGGTCGGCTCATCAGCCAGGATCAGACGCGGATTCGCCACTACCGCGCGCGCAATGCCCACCAACTGCTGCTGACCGCCGGACAACTGCGCCGGGTACAGATCTTTCTTGCCGACAATCTGAAAACGATCGAGCGTATCGCAAACGATTGATTGTCGATCCTTACGGCCGACGTCGCGATAAGAGAGAGGCAGCTCGAGATTTTCAAACACCGTCTGATCGTCGAGCAGGTGGTAACTCTGAAACACAAAGCCGATGTTGCGATTACGCAATTCGGCGCGCTTCTTCATGTTCAATGAATGAACCGCCACGTCGTCGAAATTGTATTCGCCATTCCACGAGTGATCGTGCATGCCGATGATGTGCAGCAGGGTCGACTTTCCGGCGCCCGACGGGCCCATGATCGACACGAACTCGCCCGGCTTGATGTCGAGGTCTATGCGGCGGAGCACATAGTTCTTCGTGATCCCCTGCGAAAAAAACTTTTCGACGTTGCGAAGACTAATCATTGGACTTCGGTGAACCCGCTTTCTCGCAATTCCTTCTTGGCATCTTCGATCTCGCGGCGATTCGCGCCGGCTTCCTCTTCCACGATCAAACCGTCGAACAGGTGGACGATGCGATCCGCATGCTGGGCATAACGGGGATCGTGCGTGACCATGCAAATCGTCGCGCCGCCGCGGTGCAGCTCGCGCAGCAGTTCCATCACCGCTTCGCCGTTGGTTGAATCAAGGTTTCCCGTCGGCTCGTCAGCCAACAGAATGCTGGGCTGTCCGCCGACCGCGCGGGCCACCGCCACCCGCTGCTGCTGACCACCGGAGAGCTGGCTGGGCAGATGTTTCGCGCGATGGCCCATGCCGACCCGCTCCAGCGCTTCGGTCACCCGCTTCTTTCTTTCACCGGAATTCATACCTCGATAGGTCAGCGGCAACTCGACGTTTTCATAGACGGTCAGGTCACCAATCAAATTGAAACTCTGAAAGATGAAACCGACTTCGCGGTTGCGAATGCGCGCGCGCTGGGACAGTGAAAGATTCTCGACCGCGTGATCGTTGAGCACGTATTCGCCGTCAGTCGGTGTATCCAGCAGGCCGAGAATCGAGAGCAGGGTCGACTTTCCGCAGCCGGAAGGACCGGCGATCGACAGATACTCACCTTTCTTGATGTCGAGGTGGATGCCCGACAAGGCGTGGGTTTCGACCTCGTCGGTGTAAAAAACTTTCTTTACGTCAGAAAGGTGAATAAGGGGTTGGACTGAACTCATCGTTTTGGCTGCTCCTTCAGTTGTTAGTGATGATTCGTAATCAATCGTCGCGTTTTTTTGCCGCGCGAAAGTATTTACTCGTCTTAGCGCACGCGAATGGTCTTGTAGTTGTCCATAGTGGTTGTGTCGGAAATGACGACCTGGTCCCCTTCCCGTAAGCCGCTAACAATTTCAATGGTGCTCACGGAGCTTCGGCCCAGGCTGACGGTGGTACGAGTGGCTTCCTGCCCATCAGGGCCTAATCGGAACATGCCCACAGTTTGTTGGCCCTGTCCAAAGGCCGGCCGGCCCACGTACAAAACATTTTTCAGACGTTCCAATTCAATCGTCCCATCGACGCTTAAATCCGGACGAGCGCTGGAGGGCAACGCGCCACTAAACGAAATGTCTACCGTGAATGTTCCTTCGCGCGCGGCCGGATCGATACGAGCGACCTGACCTTCGATTATTCCATTGCGAGTATCAACTTTTGCGTTCTGGCCTATACGAACATCTTTGATCTGCGTCTCAGGGATTTTCAATTCAGCTTTGAGTGAAGCCGGATCAGCGATGCGCGCAATGTTGAGTCCCGGGGTAACCTGCTGACCTTCCTGGACCGAAACCTGTTGCAGCACTCCGTTGGTGCCGGCCCGCACTTTAAGTGCGTCCACCTGGTCCTGCTTCAGTTTGGCCAGTGCGCGCAGTTGCTGCACCCGCGACTGTTGGGCGTTCATCTGCGCTTTAGTCGACCTTGCCGTTACAGCGAGTCGCTGCTGCTCAACCTTGAGACGATTCGCAAGGTCCTGAACGTGTACGCGCGAAATCCTGAGCATCAGGTCTGCTACCAGTCCTTGCTTGGCGAGTACTTCGTCAGTGTCCAGCTGCAGTTTTGCCTGGCTGTATTCTGCGTTAATGCTGGCAATCGTTGACTGCTGAGTCATCGCGTCGCTTTCCAGCCGCACCTTTAGATTCTCTGCCTCAGCCTCTGCGGTCTTGATCTGAAACTCCGCATCAATGGCCTGCTGTTGCATTTGGGGATTGGAAAGCTCAACGATCACGGTGCCGGCTCCGACCTCAACGCCGGCCTGCACCAGAATCTTTTCCACGCGGCCATCAGCCGGCGCCGGAATCCAACGCGTCAGCTGCGGGACCAGCGTTCCATTGCCGTGAACTTCGCGCAGCATCTCTCCGCGCTTTACCGTGTCGATCACCGCGGTTGAGCGGTCGAGCGTCGGCGCCGCCGGCTTTAGTTTGCTCAGTCCATAAGTGATGCCACCGACGGCTACTAACCCCATTACGATTAGCACCCCGTTGCGAATGCGCTTCTTCAGTTTCGATTTTCCGGGCCGCTTAATATCCATTTATTTCGGTACTGTAAGGCCCCCTGGCTGACTCCCAGAACTCCAAACTTTGCCAGAACCGCTACAGTTTTCCGTGAAAGCACACTTCAACCACTGTGCCACCGGTGTTTGTGAGACATTTTCCTGTGATTTGCCTGAAAACCCTAGGTTCTTGCGCTGGCGCGCCTTTTGACGAGAGACGTTGGCCGGGCTTGGGTTTCACTAACGGGACATACCAATCCCACTTTCGCAAATCGCTGCTTAAATTTCTGGATATGTTTTCATCCGATTGCTGGAGGAATGAGGGTCAGTACCGGGCGGTACGCACGCCTCTGGCGTGCCATTAAGGAACGATCAGCATCAACGCAGGCACGTCAGAGGCGTGCGTACCGCCCGGTCGCTACCGCTCCCGGTACTGACCTCATTCCTCACAGCCCGGTCCGGCGCTCCAGCTCTTCGGGGTACCTCGCTCCCTGCACTGTGATCGCTGATCCGGCGGATTCAATCTCTTGGAGATCGTCGGACGTAAGTTCGACTGAAACAGCTCCGATGTTTTCCTCCAGGCGATGCAATTTGGTCGTGCCCGGAATTGGAATGATCCAGGGCTTCTGCGCCAACAGCCAGGCCAGCGCTAACTGGGCCGGTGTCGCCTGCTTACGCTCCGCAATCGACCGCAGCAGCTTCACCAGCGCCTGGTTCGCTTTTCGGGCCTCAGGTGTAAAGCGAGGAACGATGTTGCGAAAGTCGGAACTGTCGAACGTGGTGTTCTCATCGATCTTGCCAGTGAGGAAGCCCCTGCCCAGCGGGCTAAATGGAACGAAGCCAATGCCGAGTTCCTCAAGCGTTGCGAACGTTTCATCTTCGGGCCGTCGCCACCAAAGTGAGTATTCACTCTGGAGGGCCGTGACCGGATGCACAGCGTGCGCGCGCCGAATCGTCTGCGCTCCGGCTTCAGAAAGTCCGTAATGTCCGACCTTACCTTCCTGAATCAGATCCTTCAGCGCTCCGGCCACATCTTCGATGGGCACGTCCGTGTCAACGCGGTGTTGATAGAAGAGATCGATTCGGTCAGTCTTCAGTCGCTTGAGCGAGGCTTCGGCTACCTCCTTCAAGTGCTCTGGCCGGCTGTCGACACCAACCTGTTTTCCCTCGGGACTGATGGTGAAGCCAAACTTGGTGGCGATCACGACCTGATCGCGGACCGGTGCGAGGGCTTCCCCGACAAGTGCTTCGTTGGTGAACGGGCCGTACACTTCCGCAGTGTCAAATAGAGTTATGCCGCGGTCCACCGCGGCTCGAATCAGAGAGATCATCTCCTGCTTGTTCGGCGGCGGGCCGTAACCATAGCTCATTCCCATGCAGCCGAGGCCCAGGGCCGACACTTCCAAATCACTATTTCCGAGTTTGCGCTTCTGCATTTTATCTCTCCTCAAAACCGGGGTCAGATCTTCTTCGGGGCCAGCCAGCGGGCAACGTTGGTTACATAGGTCTTAATGTCATCGAGTCTTTTCGGTTCTCTTTTGATCTCATCGCCGGGTGGTTCCTCGAGAAAGCTCGGGCAGCCTTTTGAGGTGTCCCAGTTGTAATCGACCAGGTGATGAAAACTTGACTCAGCGACAGCGCGGCCAAGCGTGTTGCCGTGATCGTCGCGCGAACGCTCAAACGCCACAACTAAATTGAAGGGGCGGCCCGTCACTGTGCTCGTGCCGGTCGCAATTACTTCCGCGTGCTCTTCATCTGCGGGAACGCCGACGGCCCCTTCGTGAGGGTGCGCGGGAAAATACTCGATCACGCCGGAAGTCCCGTTCGGATTTCGCATTAGATCGTGCACGGGTTTGACTGCAGAGACCTTTTGATAATCACCATTGCTGCCTGAGTGGTAATTCGGCCATGAGATTGTCTTGGAACCCTGATCGTCGCGGACATGTCGTGATTCATCAGGTTCAGGATGCCTGGTGTGAAAGAAATGCGCGCGTCCCACGCCGCCCAGAGTACACAGTGACGATCCAAGATCCTGATGATCCCGAGTCGTCAACATCCCACCGCCGCTTTGGCGGAATCGCGTGATGCCCTGACAATCGGCGACCGTTAAGCCATCACCCGCGTCGACGGCAAACAGCCAAAGTTCATCAAAGTCAGTTTTATCAAGGCCGCTCAGGATCGGATCGTTACCCTCACTGTCTACTTCACGATTACGTGACGTAACTTTGTAGAGCGGCTTACCGCTTTCATTTGTTAGCGAAGCCAGATGATCGTGCAACAATGAAAAGCGATTGATGTGCCAATCGTCTCCGATTGCCGGAATGGTTGTTTGCAACAGAATGTTGATCGGTTTTCCCATGGTGATTGTTCGGTTATTGAAGGGGGCGCGAAGAATGATACCCAGAACCGAGAGCCTTAACCAACCGGCGAGCTTATCGGTGGTCACCTGATTCTCATCGTGAAGTTTTCTGTAGCCCAGGCGTTTAGAGCCGTGTCCGAACTATTTCCGGTGCCCCGAAGGGGCTACGGCCTCCAGCCCAGGGTTGCCGCGTTGCGCGGCTACCCTGAGTTACAGTCCCAGGGTTGCCGAAGCGTCAACCCTGGGCTGGAGGCCGTAGCCCCTTCGGGGCATCAACATAGGACCGTCCAGGAGTTTTGACACAGACTCTTGACGCCTGGGTAAGAAACAGGCGGCGCCATCAAAGCCCCATTAATGGAGCTTTGAAACTAATCGCTCTTTTATTCCCAGACGTAAACGCCTGGGCTACCCAAAAGAATTTCAAATTCGGCCATTACCAGTCCATTAATGTGCTGCTCTCTGACTGATTCGGGTGAATGCGTAAAGTGCTAACCCGATGGCCATCGCGATCGCTACGTCGCGCGCTTCACGCCAGGCGCTGTTTGCCAATAGCCCAAAACACAAAACTATGCACACGATCGAAATCAAGCCACCGGCCGGGGCTTTGAATTCAGCCGCGTCCGCAGCCTCACTTGAGTTCTTCTTTGCCCGCCAACGCAAAACCGGCAGCGCCGCACAGGTGCTGGCGTAGACGATGACCCGGGTAATCACCGTCAGGTTCAGCGCATAGATGAACGTGCCCGGCAGCGCGAGCAGCAGAGCACAGGCCGCGCAAACTATGATCGACACGTGGGGAGTACGAAATCGACTGTGGACCCTTGCGAGTGGACCAGGGAGTTGGCCCTGCGCCGCCATCGCGAATGGCAAACGCGTGCAGGCCAGCATGATGACGTTCAACGTTCCAAATATTCCCACCAGTGCGCCCGCCGAAATAATTGCCGGCCCGGCCCTTCCCAGAAAGATCTGGCTGGCGTCAGCCAGGGGCCGGCTCGAGGCCGCCAGGTTCGGCAAGGTGCCAATGCAGACAATCTGAATCAATAAGAACAGCACGACGGCCGCGCTCAGCGCCACAATCAACGCGAACGGTATGACTCGCTGAGGTTGGCGAATCTCGCCAGAGTTCACCAGCACCGCTTCAAAACCCGAGAACAGATAGACCAGCATGAACACTGCCCCAGAGAACGACGCGAGCCCTGGCCTGGCTCCAAACGTGAATTGTGCCGGACTGATAAAAAACAATCCAACTGCGACGAACAACAGCAGAGGCAGCAGTTTACTAACGGTGAATATGTCACTCGCACGAGCAGATTCTTTCACTCCGATCAGATTGATGACGGTAAGAGTGATCACCAGCCCGGTGATGATAACGATTCGGGGGAAGCCCGATCCTGCCGGCGCCCAAAAATAAGAAAGGTAAGCAACGAAGACATGCGCGAGGGTGGCGAACCCTGCGAGCCGGGTCATCCACATCAACCAGCCGACCAGAAAAGCCAGCGTTGGGCCAAAGGTCTTTCGAGCATAAAGATATGGACCACCGGTCCCGCTAAAACGGCTGCCCACCTCGGCAAAGCAGAGCGCAATCAACCCGATAATGACCGCGCAAACGACGAACGCCGGCAAGCTGTAGTTTCCCACTAGCTTCTGCACGTCCGCCGGAAGCTTGAGGATGCCGGCGCCCACCGTCACATTGACCAGCAACGCCACCAGATCCCACTTCCGGATTTCTCTGCTCAGGCCTTCAGCCATTTTTATAGTGACCTAATTTGGAGGATGAGGTCAGTACCGGGAGCGGTAGCGACCGGGTAACAATCACGTCGGTGTCGATTATTGGCGACGGTTTTGACCCAGTCGCTACCGCTCCTGGTACTGACTCCAGCACGTCCGCGCGCGTGAACACCGGCGGGCGCCTCGCCCGCGCTGCCAATATCAAGCGTCGAACGGAATAGTTGGCTTCACCGCCGCTAACGCAATGCCGCCCCGATCACCCGGGGTAACCGAACCAAATCGCTCTGCGAAAACTTCAGGCAGCGGACGCGCGCTGGGTGGCGCCAACCACAATCGCAGCAAATGCCGCTTGCGTCCAGGCTCCGGGAAATCCTCGAACGCGGTTCGATCGTGCAGGATGGTGTGATTGTGGACGAACTGCATGTCGCCGGGCCGTAGCTCCATCAACAGGTTCAACTCCGGATCGTTCGCCAGCTCGTCAAACAGATTTAGGGCCTCGATCTGTTCCGGACTGAGTGGCGCGACGCCGGGAAAGCGTCTGGCCGATTCGATGTATTGCCGCTGATAGATCGCCGAGAGTAAACCTTCGTGCCAGTTGAAGACGGGAATCGAAAAATAGGGATCGCTGCCTGCGGGAACTTCACCACGCCGGTCTGTTTCAATTCTCTCGAGCAGGACCTTGAGCAGGTCCGGCCGGCGCCGGCGCATCTCGTTGAAGATCGTGGTTGACGATACCAGGTTCGACAAGCCACCCGCTTTCGCAGCCCGCAAACACAGCAACCCGACAACGTCGCACGAGTCGGTGTGATGCGTCTGCCGTTCGCGCGTCTGGTAAATTCGCGTATTGGGATCCTGGCTCGATCGGCCCAGATCCTTAACATGCCCGAGCAAGTGTCCGCCGGCGTTTTGCATCCGCAGGTTTCCGAGATGGACTCCAATCCCGAGAAACGCAATGGCGGCCTCGCGGGCGCTCCAACGCTCAACCGGCAGGGCCTTAATCAGTACAAACCCTCGGCCATTGAGCACCTCTTCCAGCAAACGCCGCAGGCGCGGTCCCAGAGTGGGGAGCGGAAAGTCCCCGGCGCTTATTGAAGTGAGATCGGTGGATGATTCAGCTAACTCTCTCGCGGCGCTCTCGACCTCTGCAATTTCCGCCTGTGACAGCTGCTCGATCCAATCCGGACGGCCCAGGAGTTCCGGTCCGTACCAGGCTGAAGCATCGCAAATTTCAGGTGGCAAAGAATTGGTGACGGAACTCATAACCGGACAATAACAAACTGGCTCACTCGCGTTCCAATGATGAGCGGTCTGATCTTAAAGCGCTGAAAGCGCTCGACGTAATAGCCTGGGCCAACGGCCCAGCTGTAAGTGCAGATCGGTCCGAGCGCTGCAGGCGCGGCATATGCGTTTCGAGGTTCGAACACGTTTCCGGCGCAGCGCGGCCTCTTCCAACCGACGGGGGAGTGGTTCACGTCAGCGGCCCAGCCGCATTGCGAAGTCTCTCTTAAACTTTACCGCAGCGATCTTAACCCCTCCCGCACTTCACCGACGAAAAGTTCGGGCTGTTCCCATGCCGCAAAGTGGCAGCCTTTGTCGACCTTGTTGTAATGAATAAGTTTGGGATACGCCCGCTCCGCCCAACTCTGCGGAGCTGGACAGATCTCATCCGGGAAGACGCTCACTGCAACGGGGATGTTGACATTCTTCGGAGCAAAGAAAACCAGTTTGTTTTCCCAGTATAGACGAGCAGAAGAGACCGCCGTGTTCGTCAACCAATAGAGCGTTATGTTGTCGAGCACATCGTCTGGTGTAAGGCCCTCCGGCTGTCCGTCAAAGACACGCACCATCACCTCGAGGCTCCATGCATCATGGTCGAGTATCCATGCGGCCAGGCCGGCGGGTGAATCTGCGATGCCGTACAGCGTTTGGGGGCGGTTCCCCATTTCCAGAGCGTAGCCCAGGCCCTTTGAATAGAAGAAGACGAGCCGGTCGTACGCGCGCCTTTCATCCGCCGACAGGTCGGCTGGAGGCGGAGCTCCGGCAAACGCCGCCTTGTCAATCTCAGGCGGAACCACGCCGGCCATGTTGGTGTGGATTCCGAGCAATTCCGGAGGCGCCTGTACCCCCATCTGGTCGGTGATAATCGCGCCCCAATCGCCCCCTTGCGCCACATATCGCGTGTATCCAAGGCGCTTCATCAGCACCGCCCAGGCTCGGGCGATACGTTCGGGACCCCAGCCGGTCGTGGTCGGCTTGCCCGAGAATCCGTAGCCCGGCATCGACGGGATCACCAGATCGAACGCGTCCGCTGCGCTTGCCCCGTGGGCCGTGGGATTGGTCAGTGGATCGATGATCTTCAGTTGCTCGATAATCGAGCCGGGCCATCCATGTGTGACGATCATCGGCAACGCGTTCTCATGTTTCGAACGAACATGAATGAAGTGAATGTCCAGCCCATCGATCTCCGTGATGAAGTGCGGCAGGGCCTGGAGCCTCGCCTCCACCTTTCGCCAATCGTAGTCAGTTCCCCAATAGCTCGCGAGCTTCTGCACCGTGGCGAGCGGCACACCTTGCGTCCGATCGGTGACCAGTTCCCGTTCGGGCCACCGGGTTGCGTTGATGCGCCTGCGCAAATCGGTAAGTTCCGCTTCCGGAATATTCACCTGGAACGGACGAATCGCGTTCTTCTCAGTTCCCTGCTCTGTGGTTTGTTGTGTAGCACTGGTTTGCGTCATGGTATCTCCTTTCAATTGGTTAACATGGCGACAGTATGAAACTTCTTTTTAGGCGCCCAATTTGTAGGGGCGTCCCTCCGTGGGCGCCCGTATTTGCCCGCGACGTGAGAAGGCGAGGGCGCCCACGGAGGGACGCCCCTACAAATTAGGCCACCTCTTTTTATGAGGATTGGCGTTTCGTCGCGCGAAGCGTCTCACCTCATCTGCGCGCTCACTTGCGACCGCCCGAACAGATCATTTGGAAGGAACATGAAGAACATCTTCCACGTAACGGTCGGCGGCGGCTGTTGCTTCCTGCGCACTAGCGCCGTTCTGACGCGCGCTTAGATATGGCGCGTACCAGTCCGACCATTGATGCTCGGCGTGCGTCTTCTCGAAGCGGTCGTGGTGCTCCGCTGTCTCGCGGAGGAGCTCTGCAAGGGTTTGGGCGTCCATGCCTTGAGTTCGCGTCGACTTCCATTCGCGGCCCGGTAGCCGCGTCGTGATCTCCTGGACCACCCAGCCATTCCCGTCCGGATCCTCGAACGAAACGAACGAAAAGTAAGAACGACCCTCAGGGTCGCGCCCGCCAACGCGTGGGTTCTCCACAGAGTTGTTGAAGGGGCCTCCGGCAAAGTGGAAAACCTCGCTCACCTCGACGCCGCGGGAGATCAAGTCTTCGCGAGCGGCGCTGATGTCGTCCACGGCGAGAACCAGGTTGCTCACCGAACCAGGCTGGGCGGACGTGATGCCTTTGCCAAAGATGATCGAGGCAGCCGAGTTGTGCGGCGTGACTTGAATGCCGCGAAAGCCGCCATTCGCGACGTCGATATCGAGCCGCCAGCCGAGCTTCACATAGAACTCCTTCGCGCGGTCGACATCCGATACAGGGATAATGATTACCTCGAGCTTCATGTCGACGCTCGTGTCATTGGCCTCGCTACTCTTAACCTTCGAATTTTCCATTTTCCTCTCCTACGCATTGAGCTAAATCGAATTACCGATCAGTAACCGTCAACTTCGACAATGGCTTCGGCCGGCTTTGCTGCAAAAGTCGGCGAACAAGCGCCAACGGCGCGAGATGCAATAGCCTGGGGCAACGCCCCAGGTGAGCGTCAAGTCAGATTTAGAAAAGCGCTGAAGGCGCGAAATAGAATCGTTAAACGAAGAGAGCACTGGTGGCGCTGACGTTATTTCGCGCTTTCAGCGCTTGGATCCTGCAACTACCTCAACCTGGGCCGATGGCCCAGGCTATTACATTTCGCGCCTTTGGCGCTGCAACTCCGAGTTTTGACACAGCCTCCGAAGCGCTGGGCTATTTCCATTCAGTCCCGCTTCGCGGAAGTGAAAAACACTTTTGCAGCAAAGCCACTTCGGCCAACGCTTTTCGCGTTCCTGAGGAAGATTGTGTCCGACAGACTCCTTTGGCGACGATCATCGTTGATCTCTTCGGACATTTCTAAACCTCCTTGATCACTTGTGATCCTTCAATCGCGCATGTAATGGCAGGTGTATCCTCCAGGGTGTTTCCGCAAATAATCCTGGTGATAGTCCTCCGCGCTGTACCAGGTGGACGCGGGTTCAATGGTCGTCGTGATCGGGCGCTTCCAATTCCCTGATGCATCTACCCGCGCCTTCACTCGTTCTGCGGTTGCTTTCTGCTCAGACGTCTGTGGAAAAATCGCTGATCGATATTGCGTGCCCGTGTCGTAACCCTGACGGTTGAGCGTGGTTGGATCGTGCAGCTTGAAGAACCACTTCTCCAGTAAGTCTTCATAGCTGAGCACTGCCGGATCGAAAGTTATCCGGATTGCTTCAGCGTGCCCCGATTTGCTGTGATGGGTGTCGTCGTATTTGGGATTCTCAAGCCAGCCGCCGGTGTAGCCGACTTCGGTGTCTATCACGCCGGGCACGTCACGGAGAATTTCTTCAACACCCCAGAAACAGCCTGCGGCGAGTACAGCCACCTCCGTCTGTTTCCCGCTCCCGGCGGCCGAGCCGCTCTTTCCATCCTGATCATTCATGATTAATTCTCCCTAACCAGGGCCGCGACAGCGAGCCCGTTGGGGCGGCAGGGTGAGCCGCCCTTAACCATTGCACCAGAGTATCGATCGATACCATGGTATTGGTTGGAGTAACGAGTGAATCTCGAAGAGGGGGAATATGGAAGCGCCCGATTCGTAGGAATCGAGATCGATCGAGGTTTACTTTTCAGCTTCAACTAGATATTTCTTCATCATCTTTTTCATCATCGTCGACTGCTAACAAGCCGTAACCGACCTCGGGAATCGAAACTCTACGCTGGTACAAGATCACTCGCAGACCTATTTTCAATGTTCAATAATGGCCGCTTACAATGACACATTCTCGTGCTTTGTCACAATCCGCGAGGAACTGTGGTGGTGGCTTAATTTGTAGGGGCGTCCCTCCGTGGGCGCCCGCTTTATTGCCGGCGACGTAAAGGCGGGCGTCCACGGAGGGACGCCCCTACAAATTAGACCACTATCGGAACTGAACTGAAGAATCGGTTCAAGTAGCCAATGCGGTTCCCGGTTTGGGAGCCCCACCGCACACCGGATCACTTCTCAGGAATTTCCGTAACTCTCCCGGTAACAACAAAGCCACCGTTTACGAACTCGCTTGTTTGGGCATTGGCAGGCCCGCTGAACTCCGGTTGCCGGCCGCCAATGCTGGCCATGAACCTGCCGGGTTCAATTACGCGCCGGCCAGTGTCGTCTATGAGTGACATCTGTCTCGGCGTGAGCGTGAACGAGACGCGTCGCTTCTCTCCTGGCTTGAGATTGATCCGGTTGAATCCCGCCAGTGAACGAATCGCCGCCGGCACTGACGAAGCCACGTCCGAGATGTAAAGCTGCACCACTTCTTCGCCGGTCTGTTCGCTTAGGTTCTGCACCTCGGCGCTGACCGTGATTGAATCACCCGCTTTGATCCTTTTCGCATTAAACCGCAAACTCGAGTACTTGAATTTTGAGTAGCTCAGTCCAAAGCCGAACTGATAAAGGGGCACACCTTTGAAGTAACGGTAAGTTCGGCCCTGCATCGAGTAGTCAGTGAAAGGCGGCAACTGCTCGACCGATTTGTAGAACGTTACCGGCAGACGGCCGCTCGGGTTGTAATCTCCGAACAACACGTCGGCGATCGCTGTGCCACCTTCTTCGCCCGGATACCAGCTTTCGAGAATCGCCGGCACATGTTCGTTGGCCCAATTGACAGCAATGGCACTGCCGTTGAGCAGAACCAGCACCACTGGCTTGCCCAGGGCCTGAACTTCCTTCAGCAACTCTTCCTGCTGTTTCGGAAGGTCGATGCTGGTCCGATCGCCGCCGCGAAATCCTTCGAAGGGGACTTCCATTTCTTCGCCCTCGACCAGCGGAGACAAGCCGAGGAAGATAACCACGGCCTCGGCCTGGCGCGCGGTATTAATCGCCTCTTCGCGCAGCGTCCGCTCACCGTTCGGCGCCGACCAGACGAGCTTCGCGGCGGCGAAAGTGTTTGTGCCCACGTAATAGTCAAAACGAATGTCATAGGATCTCCCGGCTTCGAGATCGATTTCCTTCGTGACCACTTTGGTGCGCCGGTTCGCCAACTCTTCCACCAGCACCTTGCCGTCAATATGGACACGCATGCCGCCATTGCCGGCGCCACCGAGCACGTACTTACCCGACTGGCGTACGATAAGTTTCCCTGTCCATCGTACTGAAAAGTTCTGCGGCGTTAATTGAGGAGCCGGACTAAACGCGCCCCAATCAAAATTGATCTCTCTGTCGACACGAGTGAGCACCGGCTCGCCCTTCATCTCCCGGTTGTCAAAGTATTCTCCCTTCAAACCCGTCCCCAGTGATGCCGGGGGCACCGGGACCGTAGTCGCCCCAATCTTGTAAGTGCCCGGCGCAAACAGGACTTCAGTCTGCGGCGAGACTTTGCTCCTGATTCCGGCCAGCGGCGTCACGTACTTCGAAGGGGTGCCGTTGTAGTTGCCGAGCAGAGATTCCAGAGCGTCCGCATTCGGACCGATAACGGCCAGTTTCTTGATGTCCTTCTTGAACGGCAGAAGGCTTTTGTCATTCTTAAGCAACACCATCGATTCGCGGGCCGCAGTCAACGAAAGCAGGCGATGCGCCGGCGAGTCATTTTCAGAGAATGGAATCTGCGCGTAACGAACCATCGACGGCGGATCGAACATGCCCAGACGGAATCGCGCCGTCATCAGACGCTTTACCGCCACATCAATTTCAGCTTCGGTAATCAGGTTTTGCTTCACTGCCTGTATCAGCGACAGGTATTCCCGTCCACAGGTAAGATCGGTTCCCGCCTTCACTGCCAGGGCCGAGGCTTCCATTTCAGTCTTAACGTACTGATGACCTTTCCAAATATCGTAAATAGCTCCGCAGTCAGAAACGACATACCCGCCGAACTTCCATTCACCGCGCAGGATGTCGGTCATCAGGCGTTTGTTCGTGCAGCAAGGCTCAGTGTTGGTCCGGTTGTAGGCGCACATCACCGAATCGGCTTTAGCCTCAACGATGGTGGCGCGAAACGCCGGCAGATAGGTTTCTCTCAGGTCGCGTTCATAAGCCCTGGCGTCAAAGCTATGCCGTTCGGGTTCAGGCCCACTGTGCACCGCATAGTGTTTCGGAGTTGCGATGACTTTGAAATAGCGCGGATCGTCGCCTTGCAATCCTTTGACGAACTCGACTCCCAGGCGCGCAGTGAGATATGGATCTTCGCCGTAGGTCTCTTGTCCGCGTCCCCAACGCGGGTCGCGAAAGATGTTGATGTTGGGACTCCAGAAGGTCAGGCCCTGATAGCGAAGGCGCTGGTTCTGGCGCTCAAACTCGTGATGCTTGGCGCGCGCTTCGGTCGAGATGACGTCAGCCACGCGATGCATCAGGTCCGTGTCCCAGGTCGCCGCCAGTCCGATTGCCTGCGGAAACACGGTGGCATAACCGGCGCGCGCCACGCCGTGAAGGGCTTCGTTCCACCACTCGTACGCCGGAATCCCCAAACGCTCTACCGGCGCCGAACCATTCATCATCTGCGAAACTTTTTCTTCCAGCGTCATCCGCGAGACGAGATCGTTGACGCGCGTTTCGATCGACAGCGAAGGATTCTTGTAAGGGGGCGGAGTTTCCTGCCCGGATGTCCGTTGCGGGGGTAAAGCGAAGATCAGGATGATGCTGAAAAATATTCCGAAAGCTGTGACGATGCGAATGCACTTCATCTTTGTCCTCATTTGAAATCGAGCTAGCTAAACAGTTCCTTTAGGTGTAAGGAGCCTCTGATCAAGTCCGCGGAGCGGACCTCACTCAAGATCTTAATTCTGAGAGTCCGCGGAGCGGACGCCAGCATAAAGCCTGGGGCGTGAGCCCCAGGATCGCGTCAGGAAAAGATCAAAGCCTGCGAAGCGGGCGGCAGCCGATTCATTTCGACGAATGTTAAGCGCCAGGGCTATCACCCGCTGCGCGGGTTCAATGAACATTTTCGTGCTTGACCTGGGGCTCACGCCCCAGGCTTTATGCTGACGTCCGCTCCGCGGACTCAAGACTTCCTCAAGTAAGAAGATGAGGACGATAGTCCCGCTCCTTATATTCAAAATAATCAAAATCAGCCGGGCGTGCTGTCCCGGCGAGATCCTGACAACACATACCCACAAATGCGCCGGTGAAATTCGGAAGTCCCGGCGCCGTCGCCTCGTCCGACAGGATGCTGGCGTCGAATTGCTCAGGCAGCCAGATCCATTCCTGCCCCTCAACTCGATAGCCGAAATGAAGCCGTTCGTAATCAACTTCGACACGTAATTGCACGGGTACGGCACGCGCCATTGGGATCGGATTTGTAAATGCGTCGCCGCTCGGCTGATCCGGCAGGCCCGACATGACTTGCAGAAACTTTCCGCCGTTCTCATCAGCAGAAATGTAGAGATAGTGAAACTTCAGGCCGTTGTAGTAACAAACCAGTCCAGCCATCTGTTGAAAGTGCTCAGGCTCAAAGTCGATCATGGTAGCCGCGCTGAAGCAATGCGCCTGGTGGCGACGCGCCACCAGGGCCTGACGAAACAAGCTGCCAATTGACTCACGCCCAAACAGACGAAGATGACCGGGCCGGGCGGTGAGACTAAAAAGTTCGTCGGGCCGGGGCGAACGCAACCACTGAAAATCTATCGGGAGATTTGGTCCGTCAAAGTCTTCGCGCACCGGGAAACCTGGAAACGGACGGGCAGGTATTGGCGGCGCTTCGACTTCGACTTGCGGTATTCCTTCTCCATCCGTCGTGCGCAGCCAGCCATCTTCGCACCAGATCATTTTTTGAATCGCGGTCTCGCGGCCCAGCGTACAGCGGCCGCGATTGCGCAAAGGGCGGCCACAAAGATGGACCAGATAAGTTTCGCCGGTCTGAGTTTCTACGAGATCGGCATGCCCGGCGCGTTGCAGCTCAACGTCAGGGCGAGATCGCGCAGACAGGATGTGCACGTCCGGATGCAACTCATACGGGCCATAAAGATTCGGCGAGCGGGCCAGCGTAACGGCGTGGCCCCAGCCAGTGCCGCCTTCGGCTGTCAACAGATAATAGAATCCATTGCGCTGGTAGAGATGCGGACCTTCCGTGAACCCGATTGGCGTGCCTGCAAAAATCAGCCGGCGTTCTCCGATCAATTGTTTCTGCGTTACTGAATACTCCTGCACCACGATGCCTGCGAAGCGATTGCGCCCGGGCCGGTGATCCCAGAGCATGTTCAGCAAGTACTTGCGACCGTCATCATCGTGAAACAGCGAGGGATCAAACCCGCTGCTGTTCAGGTAAATCGGATCGGACCACTCGCCATCAATCGTTTCGCAGGTCACCAGATAATTATGAAAATCGCGGAGCGACGCGCCCGCAGCGCCGGCTACACTGGTACGCCCATAGCGTTTGACGTCCGTGTAGATCAGATAGAACAAGCCCTGATCATATGTGAGGCAGGGCGCCCAAATCCCACAGGAATCAGGATCGCCGAGCATGTTTAGTTGACTGGCCCGCCGCAATGGACGGGTCAGCAGCCTCCAATTGATCAGATCGCGCGAATGATGAATCTGCACTCCGGGAAACCATTCGAAAGTAGAGGTCGCGATGTAGTAGTCATCGCCCACGCGAACGATTGACGGGTCCGGATTAAATCCTCGCAGGATCGGGTTTTGGATCATTGGCAAAGTTTCGGCCATGCTTGTGGCGGCCTAATTTGTAGGGGCGTCCCTCCGTGGGCGCCCGCTCTTCTCAAGTAGGGCAATAAAGCGGGCGCCCACGGAGGGACGCCCCTACAAATTAGGCCATCTTATTCATACAAGCGACGGTGCTCGATTGATCTCAGGTTCACGGACAACCGTCCAGAGAACGACTGCCCCAATCAAATCAAGTGCACCGAGAGAAACAAAGATCGGCGCGTAACCGATCTTCAACACCAGCGCGCCGATTATCAGCGACGATGCCAACACGCCGGCGTTCCCGAAAGTTCCGGCCATGCCGGCGACCGTCGCCACCTCGCCTCTGGTGAAGAGATCGGAAGACATTGTGATTACTGTTACGGACAACGTCTGGTGCGCAAATCCCGCCAGACTGATCAGCAGCACCGCCTTGTACGGGCTCTCGACAAAACCTGCGAACGCCACTCCGATCATCAAACAAGCGCCCAGCGAAAAGGCGCAACGACGAGCATTAATCAGACTCAGACCCGAGTATTTCTGAATCGCCGCGGCCACCGCCGGACCAAATAGGCAGCCAAGATCCGCGGCCAGAAACGGCAGCCACGCAAACATCGCAATCTGCTTTAGATCAAAATGCCTGACGTTCTTCAGGTAGAGTGGCAGCCAGAACGTCAGCGTCCCCCAGGTTGGATCGGCGAGCAGCCGCGGCAGGGCGATCCCCCAAAAATTTCGGCGTCGCAGAATTCCTGCAAGCGAAGGCTTGTCGCCGGCACTCTGAAGAAATTTTTCCTGCCCCGAAGTTATGTAGTCCTTCTCCTGCGCTGAAAGCCTCTGATGTTTTTCGGGTGATTGATAAAGCCACCACCAGAGCGCGGCCCAGATCAAACCCAGAGCGCCGGTGATCACAAACGCGGATTGCCAGTTGTAACTCAGGATCGCCCACACCACGAGCGGCGGCGCAATCATCGAACCAACCGATGCGCCAATGTTGTAGACGCCTCCGGCCAGACCTCGCTCTTTCGCCGGAAACCACTCAGCGGTGGCTTTCATCCCGGCCGGATTGGCTGAGCCTTCGCTGAATCCCAGCAACGCGCGCAACCCCGCGAGCACTTGCCAGTTGTGCGCCAGGCCATGCGCCATGTTCACCAGCGACCAGGCGATCGCAAAGATTGCCAGGCCCATCCGCAAGCCAATCCTGTCGATCACATACCCGCATACCGGCTGAAACATGATCGCGATTTGAAAGGCCGCCAGGATCCATGAGTACTGTTGCTCGGTGATATGTAAATCGGGCAGGACGGTCGGCGCCGCGACGGCCAGGGTGCTGCGCGTGAGAAAGTTGAGGATGGAGCCCACTACCAGCAGCCCCATCATCCACCATCTCAATCCCCTGATTTGCTTCAAGGCTCTTGTTTCCAAAGCGGCTCTGCCGCAGCACATGGCGGTAAGGCTCTGCCTTACCGAAAATCAGGCAGTTCCATTCAAAGTTCACGCTCCCAGGTTGTCCTGGGCACTTCCCACTGGCCCGACCTGGCTGAGGCAAAGACGGCATCGATCACCGCCATGTTTTTGAGCGACTCTTCCAAAGAAATGATCGGTTCCTGGTTCTCACGAATCGCGCGGGCAAATAAATCACCCTGAATCGTGTACTGGTCACAGACTGGAAACTCTACGGTCTCTGCGCCGGCGCCAAACAGATCCGATCCGTCATCGATCAAAATCCGGCACGGTCGATCCGGCGGCGCGTTGACCGGAATTTGCACTTCAATCCGTCCCCGCGTGCCCGTGATTTGTACTCTTTGAAACGGCGTCATCCGAGTGCTGCAAGTGATCGCGGATTGTCCCTCGGGGAAATCCAGCAGCGCGGAGGTGAGAATGTCCGTGCGAGTGACCGTGTCTTCATGGATCAGACCAACGACCCGCCGAGGCTCATCCTGAAACACCAGCCGCGAAAAGTAGATCAGATAACAGCCGATATCCATCAAGCCACCGCCACCTATCTCGGCGATGTTGCGAATGTTATGCGGATCGGGATTGTCGTAACTGAATTGACCCATGACCGAACGCACCTGGCCGATGCGCCCTGCTCTAATCAATTCGAGCACGCGAACCCATTGCGGGTGAGTGTGCACCATGAAGGCCTCTGCAATCCTCACTCCGCTGCGATCGCGAGCCTCGAGCAACGGCAGCGCGTCCTGCACATTCAGACCGATCGGTTTCTCACAAAGCACGTGCTTACCGGCTTCGGCAGCTTTGATTGTCCAGGGCACATGCAGATGGTTCGGCAAAGGGTTGTAGATCGCTTCGATCTCGGGATCGGCAATCAGCTCTTCATACGAACCGAACGACTTTGGAATCCCGAGTTCCTGGCCCGCACGCTGGGCCTTGGTTAAGTCGCGCGAGGCCAGCGCGGTTATTTCGCACCATTCCCCGCGCTGCATCCCGGGTATGACTTTCTTGAGAGCGATATTGGCGGCGCCCAGTATTCCCCACTTTATTTTTTCAGGCATGTTTTATCGGTCTGCTAAACGAGTCCACCAAGCTGCGGAGCAGCGATCGGAGTTAACCCCAAGACGAGCCCTTTGCGAGGGCATTGATAAGTTGACTCACCTTCAGCGCAACCCGAAGGGTTGCCAGAAAGTAGCCGGTGGTCAGAGTCCGCGGAGACCACCGGAAAGTCATTCGTCGTGATCGCACCCCGAAGGAGTCTGTCGGAAAAACCGCGTAGCGGTGAAATGTTTATAGAAAACCAGAACCCAATGAGACTTGGTAGCTCCTTTAGGAGCGTAACTAATCGTCTTTCGCCCATAAATGGGCTCCCGAGATCAATTGGGATTGAGCTTTCTATAGACATTGCATCCCTACGGGATTTCCCGACAGACTCGAAGGGGTGCCAGACGTCAGGTCAACGTAAAAGATCTTCACAGCGAAGGATCTGGCAACCCCTCCGGGGTGCGACCCAATTAATCTTCCATTTCCGGTGGTCTCCGCGGACTCCGACTACCGGCTACTTTCCTGGCAACCCTTCGGGTTGCTATCGCTGCTCCGCCGCTGGTTTCCGCTGCGCTTTCAGCGGACACCCAGAATGATGTCGATGGTCAATTGATCGAGTCGTTCGTAGGGCAGTTTCTTCGCCGCCAGCTCGGCGCGATCGAGTGACAGCGACTTGATCTTGTCAGCCTTGGCGCGAGTGTAGCTGCCCATGACATCGTCATATTCCGGAGCGGCCGCGGTAATCTCGGCCAGCAACGCCTGAATTTCCGGATCCTCGTTGAATTGCCGCGCCTTGTCCTTCAGGATCAGATAGTTTCGCATGCAGCCAGCCGCGAATTCCCAGACCCCTTCGGTGTCTTCGCTGCGATAAGAATGCGCGTCGAAGTGGCGCGAGCCCTGGTAACCGGAATCTTCCAGCAGTCGCACCAGGAAGAAGAGGTTCTTGATCGATTCAGACCCGAAACGCAGATCCTGATCAAAGCGCGGGCCCTTCTGATCGTTGAGATCGATGTGAAAAAGCTTTCTGGCTTCGATCGCCTGGGCGACTACGTGATAGAAGTTCAAACCGGACATCTGTTCGTGACCGACTTCGGGATTGACGCCGACCATTTCCGCATGATCGAGCGTGGCGATGAAACCCAGCATCGCGCCAGTGGTCGCGAGATAGATATCGCCGCGCGGCTCGTTAGGCTTGGCCTCGAGCGCAAACTGGTAGTCATAACCCTGATCGATCGAGTACTCGCAGAGAAAGTTCAGGGCTTCGCGGTTCCACTTCAAAGCTTCGCGGGCGTCCTTGGCGGCGTCGGTTTCAGCGCCTTCGCGGCCGCCCCAAAACACGTAGACATGCGCGCCCAGTTCCGCGCCCAAATCCATTGAACGCATCGTCTTTTGCAACGCATATAAGCGCACGCGTGGATCGTTGGAAGTAAACGCGCCATCTTTGAACGCCGGATCATAGAACAAGTTGGTTGTCGCCATCGGCACTTTCATGCCGTGATCGGCAAGTGCCTGTTTGAATTCAGTGACAATCCGATCCCGCTCGGCGGCGGTGGCATCGATTGGAATCAAGTCGTTGTCGTGCAGGTTGACTCCGTACGCGCCCAGCTTGCTCAGCTCGCGAACGATAGTCACTGGGCTCAATGTCGGCCGCGTTGCGTCGCCGAAAGGATCGCGCCCGCGATTGCCCACGGTCCACAGTCCAAAGGTGAATTTATCTTCCGGTTTTGGTTTGTATTGTTTGCCAGCCATTTCCTTCTCCCTGAGCTCTGATGATTGATAAAAGCGGTCTGTCGGAAATTTGTCATTTTCAGTGAGACCAGTTTCTCAGTGGTAAACCTCATTTCATCATCGTGAAGCTTTCTCTAGCCCAGCCGTTTAGCGGGTCTGTCAGAACCGCGAGCGGTAGCGACCGGATCAGGAAGTCTCCTTGAATTAAAAACGCAACCTCGCGGAAAAGGATTACAGCGATCCGGGCCGAGATGAATTTCGCGGTTCTCCCTGATCCGGTCGCTACCGCTCGCGGTTCTGACACACCGCTAAACGCCTGGGCTACGTAAAGATCGTTTGAGCGCCACGACGCACTCCCGATGGGGTTGCGTCCTCGATTTTGACTCTCATCCAACTTTCCCTTTCCAACTGGACTCTTACTGGGATCGCCGGTAGGTGGCGGGGCCTGGTCCCTGGCCGATGGAGGTCCAAGGATTTTCCTGATCAAAGGCTTCAGCGCGTCTGCCCATATCTGATAGCCCTTCAGGCTCAAGTGCAACTTGTCGACCGTCACTCCGTCAAATAAGACTCCATCGGGGCCGGCGAGTTTGTCGTTGATGTTGAGGAAGCGAGTTTTTTTGCCATCAGCGAACGCAGCTATGTTCTTGTTGATCCGATCGATGGTCGGGACGACCGCAAGATTGTCGTTGCGCGGGAAGATCGCGGTAAGAATGATTGTGGCGCGTCGCGCCTTTTTCCGACACAGGTCGATGATCGCGTGGACGCCTCTGGTAATATCCGCAACCCTGGCATCATCTCCCGGCTCGCGCCCGACGTTGTTCGTGCCGGCAAGAATGACAATCACCTTCGGGTTGACACCGTCCAATTCGCCATTCTCGAGACGCCAGAGAATATTCTGCGTCGTATCGCCGCCCCACCCGAAGTTGGCGGCATTCCAACCAGAGAAGTTTTGCTTCCAGTTGGCGAGAAAGTCCGGATAGTCAGTCGCACCCCAGCGCCGGGTAATTGAGTCGCCCAAAAAAAATACGTCGATTCTCCCGCGCCTGGCCTTCTCGAGTAGTTGTTGGTGCGCCAGCTGAGAATTGCTGTCAGTGCGCGCAAGGGGTTGGTTCGCGGGTATGGTTGACTGCGCGTAGGACACCCCCGACAAACTGTAGAGACACAGAGACACAGAGACAAACACAGAAATCATTTTCCGTTTGTTCGACATTGTAGTCGTGATCCAGGCCGGGACTGGAGCGCAAGCGTCCTCGCTTGCAGTTCTGCGCCGTGAAAGCCAGGCAGCAACCGGGACGGTTGCGCTCCAGTCAACGTCCGAGCTTTTTTAGCTCGCGCATCTTGCGCGAGGCGCGCCCGCCACCTTGTCTCCACTACCCTCTATCTGCGGTCTTCAACTTCGTTACCGTGTAAAACGCGGGTTTGGGTTTGCCCGCGCGATCGAACAGCAGCGGGTAACTTGTCCTCCCCCGTACCGGCCAATTGTTCAACCACGAATCGCCGTCCGTAACCCCCCAAAAGGTCACTCGATCGATGACGTCGCCATGCTTGCGGAAAACCTGAAATAGCTCCGCATAGCGCTTCGCCAATGCCTGCTGCACCGACTCCGGTAAGCCGTTCGCATACGGATCGAGTTCTGATCGCAACTCAACATTCAAACTGATGTCTGCCCCGCGATGTTGGGACGCCCGCGGCAAAACGTCAACATCCAACTCTGTGATGTTCACCTTAACGCCCAGAGACGCGAACGCGACAATCGTCTCTGACTGCTGTTGGACGGTGGGCCAATCCATCTTGTCGTGACCTTGAAGCCCGACTGCGTAAATCGGAACGCCGCGCGCCTTAAGCTTTTTGATCAGCTCGACGGCGCCCTTTCTCTTCGCCTCGTTCTCCAAAGAATAATCGTTGTAATAGAGCTGGGCTGAAGGATCAGCTTCATGGGCAAATTCAAAAGCTTTCACCAGATAGTCTTCGCCAATGATTTTCATCCAGGGCGTCTGGCGCAATGTTCCGTCTTCATCAAGCGCTTCATTAACGACGTCCCAACCTTTGATTCGCCCCTGGTAACGCCTGACCACCGTATGAATATGATCGCGCATGCGTTCCAGCAAAATCTGCCGATCAACGGTGGCGCCTTTGGCATCCTCGAACACCCAGCGCGGCGTCTGGCTATGCCAGATAAGAGTGTGACCGACGATGAACATCCGGTGCTTTTCGCCAAAGGCAACGTAGCGGTCCGGGCCGTCAAAGCTATACCTGCCCGGCTCAGGATGGACCGACTCCCACTTCAAAACGTTTTCCGGGGTAATTGAATTGAACTGGTTGGTGATGATCGGGACGCCGCGAGTGTCGCGCTCAAAAAATTGATCCTGATTGATGGCGGCGCCGATTAAGAAGTCCCTCTTAAAAGCTTCCTTGAGCGTCGTCGTCTTCTGCGCGCTTCCGGATCTTGAGAGATAACTGCCCGCAAACACCACAACACAAATCAATCCAAATAGGGCAACCTGTTTTCTCATCAGTTTTCTAATTTGTCGGGGCATCCCTCCGTGGGCGCCCTCGCCTTCGCGCTCTCTGGGGCGCCCACGGAGGGACGCCCCTACAATGTCGCTACGAACTCGTACCCATCGCAAATTCCTTTCTCCTCAGGGCCAGTTCATCAGCCATCTGAATCGTCATTTTTTTATTGATCTGATAAGCAGCCAGCAGGAGTGTGCAGATTGCGAAGAGCAGTCCAACCACGATCCCGCTACAGAAGCGGAACCCTTGTATGGCCTGTGGTGTGTCCGGCACTTTCGAATCGTAATTAAAGACGCCGGCCATGATCCAAAGAAAAGAAGAAGAGCCCAGGGCCAGCCCACACTTAAGCGCAAAACCAATCGTGGCAAAGACGATGCCCGTAAAGCGACGACCCGTCTTCCACTCGGAAAAGTCAGCCACGTCGGCGAACATCGCCCAAACCAGAGGAATCGTCGGCGCGTACGCCACTGCAATCAAAACCGTCAGGGTAATCATTCCGGTTACGTTGGTTGGCGCAAGTAGATAAAAGGACAGCGAGCCCAACGCGGCCAGCGCAAAGCCCCCGACCGCAACGGCCTTCTTACCAAATCTTCTGGAAAGCGCCGGGGAAAGAATGATGACGATGATCGTGACACCCGTACCGATCATGTTGATGATGCTGTTGGCTACATCCGCGACGTTCGAATTCGCGAGATTCGACTTGTCACCGTGAACGACGTAGCCGAGCCAATCGAGAAGGCCGCCCGGCGCCGCCGCACCGGGCGTCAGGTCCGGCGCCGTCAGACCCAGACGATTCACAAAATCATAAAGTGCGGCCTTGTCGGCGTAATGATGATAGTAGTTGTAAAGCGCCCCTCCGCGGAACGAGAGAATCGCGAAGTGCACCAGGGTCATCAGAAACATCACCACCCAGGGACTGTTCCGCAGCAAAGCGCGAAAGTCCTGTTTGGCCGAAGATTTCTGGGTGGGCTCAGGCTTAATTCTCTCTTTCGTAGTCGCAAACGTAATCACAAAAAGGACTAGGCATAACACCGCCCAGATGCCCATCGTCATCTGCCATCCGTATTGCCGGTCGTGACCGACGGCGAATTTCGCCACCAGCGGAAGCGTCAAACCGCCAACCAAAAATTGCGCAATGTTTACCGACACAAAGCGAAACGAGTTGAGGCTCGCGCGCTCGTTCACGTCGCCCGTCATCACTCCGCCCAATGCCGAGTAAGGCATGTTGTTCATCGAATAGATCGTCATGAGCAGGATGTTGGTGATCGCCGCATAAGCGATCATCGCGCGCATACTCCAGCCTCTGGGCGTGGTGTAGGCGAGCACCATGACGATTGACCATGGCAATGCCGTGAACAGAATCCAGGGCCGGAATTTTCCCCAACGCGTATTGGTCCGATCGGCCAGCACGCCGACGATCGGATCTGCGAAGGCATCCCAGAGCCGCGCGACTATCAGGATGGTTGCCGCTGCGCCGGCGGTAATTCCAAATGTGTCGGTGTAAAAATTTGTCTGAAAGAGGATCATCGTCATGAAGACGAAGTTCGCGGCGGCATCCGCGGCGCTGTAGCCGGCCTTTTCGAAAAACGAGAGCTTTTGTTGGAAATGTTCTGCCATGGATTTGATCAAGTGGCACGGGCGTCCCGCCCGTGAATACACGCGCAAGATGCGCGTGCCACATTTTTATTTCTCAACCGTCAGCACTACAGATTGCAGGTCCGCATCGCGCGATGAATTTCCCACCATGATTTCAAAGTGGCCCGGCTCGACTACGTACTTCATTTTGATGTCGTAGAAAGCCAGCGACTCGGGCGTGATATCAATTGCTACCGTTTTCGTTTCGCCCGCTGCCAGCCAAACTTTTTGAAAGCCCTTCAACTCTTTTATCGGCCGCGTCACGGAACTGAACAGGTCCCGAATGTACATCTGCGCTACTTCGCTGCCCGCGCGCTTGCCGGTGTTGGTGACATCAACCAGCAGGCGGGTCGAACCGGTTCGCGTGATCTTCTTTTTCTCCAGCCGCGCTTTTCGAAAAGCGAACGTCGTATAGCTCAAACCGTAGCCGAACGCGAAAAGCGGCGACACCTCATCGAACAGATAACCACGGCGCGCCGAGGGCTTGTAGTTGTAAAAAGCGGGAAGATGACCCGCAGAACGCGGAATTGTAATCGGCAGCTTTCCGCACGGGTTATATTCGCCGAACAAAACGTCCGCAACCGCATGCCCGGTTTCCTGACCGAGGTACCAACACTCGAAAATCACCGGCACGTTTTCAACCAGATAATTAATTGAGATTGGCCGTCCGTTGAAAAGGAGCACAATCAACGGCTTTCCAGTCTGGAGCATCGCCTTGACGAGTTCTTCCTGACGTCCAATTAGTTCGAGACTCGAGCGATCACCCATGTGTTTCAGGTTCCAGGCCTCGCGCGACGTCTGTTCGTTATCACCAATCGCGAGGATGATCACGTCCGCCGCTTTCGCTACCTCCACAGCTTCGGCGATCTGGCGGCGATCTTCCGCCGGATCGCTCGCTGTCACTTCGTCCTGGTTCCATGAACCGCCGATCGTGATTTTGCAGCCTTCGCTGTAAAGGACGCGCGCGCGCGGGCCGGCTTTTGCGCGAATGCCTTCGAGCACGGTGACGTCGTTCTTAGGTACACCACTGTAGCCGCCCAACAAACTGCGATTCGCGTTCGGGCCAATTACGGCAATCGTTTTGATCTTCTTAAGATTGAGCGGCGCCAGGTTGCCTTCGTTCTTAAGCAAGGTAATCGCTTCGCGGGCCGATTCTCTGGCGAGTTCGCGATGCGCGTCACATCCGACAAGGCGTTCGGCTTCGTCCGGATCGACATAGGGATCGTCGAACAAGCCCAACTTGAACTTCCAGAAAAGCATCGGGGCCACGAGGTCATCGAGCTGCTTCTCTTTCAGCTCGCCCTGGCGCACCAGATCGACGATCTGGAGATAACAATCCGGCTCAGGCAATTCGATGTTGACGCCGGCCTCGACCGCCAGACGACAAGCTTCTCGCTTGTCCCTGGCTACGAAATGGCCGTGCGTGTCGGGGCGATAATTCAATTCCCAAATTGCGTAGTAGTCCGAAACGATAAAGCCGGTGAATCCCCACTCTTTCCGCAGCACGTCACGCAAGAGCCAGCGGTTGGCGTGCGCCGGCACGCCGTCGACTTCGTTGTAAGAGGCCATCACACTAATGGCCTTTGCTTTTTTGATTGCTTCGCGGAAAGGAAAGAAAAATGTTTCGCGCAGAACGCGCAGGGAAATATTCGCTGGTGCACAGTTCATGCCTGATTCCGGCTGACCGTGGCCAACGAAGTGTTTCAGCGTCGCGATCAAGCGCTTTTTATCTTTGAAAGAAGCATCACCCTGGAAACCCCGAATCGCGGCAATTCCCATCCGTGACACCAGAAAAGGGTCTTCGCCGTAGGTTTCTTCCACGCGCCCCCAGCGCGGATCACGCGCCACGTCCACCACCGGCGTTAAAGCCTGGTGCGCTCCCCGAACGCGCGCCTCTGCGGCGGTCATCGTGAAGAGTCGCTCGACCAAATCGGGATTGAAGGTTGCCGCCAGACCAATCGGTTGCGGGAAACTGGTCGCGTCGATGGCCGCCTGGCCATGCAGGCATTCTTCGTGGAAGATTACCGGAATGCCCAGCCGGCTCTCTTCTAAAAAGAACTTCTGAATGTCGTTGGTGAGTTCGGCAGTCGCGCGGGCGTTGAGACCGCCGGCAGCATCGCTGGGTCGCCCTACCTGACCAAGACCGTTTCCCTGTTTGAAATGTGCACGTGCTTTTTGCAGATCGAATTTGCCCGACGTGTCGATCAGGATGCCGGCCTTTTCCTGCCAGACACACATCATCTGCGCGGCTTTCTCTGCCAGCGTCATGCGCGACAGGAGGTCTTTGGTCCGCGCCCCGGCGGATCGATTGTGATCCTGATAGGCCCGCGTGCGCACGTTCCTTTTCTTAATTCTCTGGTTGAGAGAATTTTTCTTCATGTTGATGACGGCTCTTCCAATAGAGATCTGACAATCATCTGCCGCCAAGCGGACGACCAGTTCACAAAGAGGCGGCTAACGTTAAGCGATATGCGGCTTTGCCGCCGCACATGGCGGTAAGCCTCCGGCTTACCGTGTAACGCATTAACTCTTACTGAGGCTACGCCTCCGATCTTGAGGCGCAGCCTCGAAAGACTCATCAGTGCATTGCCGGAAAGCCAGAGGCTTTCCGCAGTGTGCTGCGGCGAAGCCGCGCCACCCGGTCGCTACCGCTCCCGGTACTGACCTCGACCATCAATGAGTGTTAAAGACTGCGTCCCACCCACTGTTCAAAATTGCCTGAGAACATTCGCGTCACATCGCGAACGATCTCTTCCCGCGTAACAGCACGGCCGCTGCGGCGCAGATTCTCGTACGACTCAACGAGCGCCTCAGCAATGATCTGCCGAGAGTGATGCCATTTGTAGATGAGCTGTTCGAGCACGCGCGCATCTGAATGCTGCGGAATGAAGCTGGCGCCCAGAAGTTCAAGCCGCTCGCGCGTGATTTCGGTGGCGATCGACGGATTGTTGAGAAACCACCAGCAACCGAACGGCATCAGGTTATTGAACTTTCGCGCTACCACGCACAATTCATGCTGGTCTTCGCGCGACAGGAACGTCGCCAGAAAACGAACCTCGGGATTTTCAGCACAGAGACGCTCAAGCGCCGTGACATCAGCCTTGCCCAGGCTATCGCCAGCGGAACGCAGCAAGGGATTCACCCCGCGACGAACTCCAATCATCGCGGCAAAAGCCAATTTGTGTTCCCGCGCAGTCGGCATGACAACTTCCCGCAACAATTTCGTGGTCACGTCGTCCGCCGGGAACTTGAAATCGGGCGGGAACGAAACGGCCAGGTAGAGCGGATCCATGCGGGCAATCCAGGTATCCAGGAAGCGTCGAACTTCCTTCACCGTCTCGCCGCTTAAACCGGCATTCACCGGCAAGCCTTCGCGAGCGAGATGGCGCGCGGCATCCTCCCAATGAGTTAAAAGGACATCCATACGCAACGACGCATGAAACCGCGGGTGCGTCGCGGTTCCCGCTTTCCAGATCCAGGCCTCGTGTTCGTTGAAGGGATCGTTGGTCATCACGATTTTGCTGACCGAAGATCTTTCGAGGACCAGATCAAAGTGCTCTGCCAAATCGCGCGAATGAAAAAAGGTTCGCATCTCCTCAAGATTCTCTGCTCGCGAATCGAGTCCAAACGCTTCGAGCAACGTAACGATTCCGCGCGTCGCCTCAGAAAGCGGCGTGTTGTCAACAAACAAAGTCTTCCAAACCAGGTCCGCCCGCTCGGCCTTGTTCATTTTCCAAAAATAAGCCGGAGAAACCTCAGTGGAGCGAAATGTTTCGGCAACCAGATAGTGATAGGTAAGCAGGTCGTCGATTCCGGAGAGGCACATCGCCCCAAACTCTGGCGGAAACACGTGGGTGTGCACGTCGATGACCGGCGTGTTAGTAACGATCGATTCGACTTCCTGACGCAGCTCCGAGCTATCGGTAAGCAGCTCAGCCTGCGAAACTCGGTCTTCCGTTGCACTGCTCATCATTCGCTCCTTTTTCATATCCAAGCAGCCGGGGTGGCACGGGCGTCCCACCCGTGAAGCACGCGCAAGATGCACGTGCCACATTCAAACTGCCTGGCCGTCTGCTATTAAAATCCTTCGACATTCGGTTGCCTTGCATCGTTTGGATCTGCCCAGCGATCGTTGGGAATTGTCGGCGCCCAGCCGGGCCTGAGTGGATCCTGATCGTAACCGTACGAGCCCAGGCGCTTATACAACTCGCTGTATTCGCCCAGCTTTTCGCGATCCAGCCGAACTCCTAAACCTGGAGCCGTCGGTACCGCGATCGAGCCATCCTGATATTCGAACTTGCCCCCCTCGATCACATCGTCGAGCAGATGGTGGTAATGAGCATCGGCCGCGAACGACAGATTCGGAATCACAGCCCCGAGATGAAGCATGGTCGCGAGTTGGATCCCAAGTTCGCCCGATGAATGGACCGCGACGCCGAACTGAAAAGTGTCACAAACGCCGGCGGCCTTTATGCACTGCCGGATTCCGCCCCAAAAAGTTGTGTCCAGAAGGATCACATCAACGGCAGTATTGAGCGCGTTTGCCGCGAGCTGCTCAAAGTTGACGACCACTGTGTTCGTAGCCAACGGCATCCGAACTTTCTCCCGTACCCGGCGCATTCCATTCAGGCCATAGACCGGATCCTCCAGGTAGTCGTTGCGAATATCTTCAATCTGTTGACCGAACCAGATCGCAGTTTCGGTGGACCAGACGCAATTTGGATCGAAGCGAAAGCGATCGCCGTCGAGCTCTGCGGCCCCTCCAAGCTCGGCTGCCAAAGCCTGATAAGCCTCCAACTCGTATTCCGGGGCAAAGACGCCGCCTTTCAATTTGTGTGAAGTAAAGCCAAAACGCTCCTTCAGCGTGCACGCATGCGTGACCAGTTGCTCGATGGTCCTTACTTCGCCCACGCCATCCTGATTTGCGTAACGAAAGAAAAGATACGAGGCAAACTGGACCCGGTCGCGCAGACGGCCACCCAGAATGTCGCAAACCGGCACGCCCCATTTCTGTCCCAGAATATCGAGGCAGGCAAATTCGAGCGCTGCCAGAATCTGGGTGCGATTGTTGTAGAGCGAGGCCGTGGGATTTGCGATCAGGAAGCGCATCTCTTCCAACCTCGCCGGATCGTGGCCCACCAGATAAGCCTTCATCGCAGTAAACGCTGCTTCAGCGGACTCGCCGCCGCCACCCATTTCTCCGAGGCCCACCAGCCCTTCGTCCGTTTCGACTTGAACGATCGTGCGCACAAACCGGCCCCAATGACAGCCGTTCGCGTGACGTAAAGGCGCCTCGAGCGGTACTGTCACAGTGGTCGCTTTGATGTCGGTGATCTTCATCGTAGAGCTGGAGTCAGTACCGGGAGCGATAGCGACCGGGTTGGCGTTGTCGCGATCCCGACCGCTGCGCTGATCCAGACCCGGTCGCTATCGCTCCCGGTACTGACCTCATTGAATCAATATCGACTTACCCTTGTACTCATCCAAACTCTTTGCTGCTTTCTCAACCCCGGCGGGCAACGGCCGTTTCGAGACAGTTTGAAAGTAGAGCAGAGACGCATCGCGCCAAACGATTGCGTCTCGCTCCTGAATCGATAACTTCCGCGCGACCTCTTCATATCGTTCAGAATCAATCACTCCCTTAAGAGCCTCCCATTGCTTGCGCGTTGCTCTGACCCAATCCACGCCGCGCTGGTAATGCAACGCCAGCTCATCCCAAAGAGTTCGTCCCGATCTCAGACGATGATCCCAGGGCACATGGTGAAACCAGAGCAGATACTTTTCCGGACATAAGCTCAGACTTCCAAACCTCTGACTCACCGGTTCGTGATATTGAGCTACGGTGTTGCTTCCGGTTGGGGTGCGATCAAATCCCACACCGCGCGCGTCGGCGCGGTGGTAATAGACAGGGTTCCAGTCATCACGCTTTTCCTTGTCCCACCAGGGGGCCGGTCCATAATGATGGCCGCCCCAAAAAAGATGGTGCAGTCCAAGCGGTGTCATGTAATCAACGACGGCTTCGCGCGATTCGAGCATCACTCGCGCAATTGCCGAACTGGCGCGAGGGTCGTGCGTGAGCGTCATCGCGATCCATTCCCCGGCAATCTGTTGCGAAGAGAGATCGGGGTTCCACGCCAGCCGGCCAAATGCATACCAATTGGCTTGCAGAAAATGATGGCCCGTCCAGTTGCGATCCGTCCCGGTATTCGCTACGCCGGCGATGCCGGTGATTCTTTGGCGATAAAGGCTGCCGTCAACAACTCTGGTTACCGTCGAACCTCGGCCTCTGGCGTAGGTATCCGAATCCAAAAACTCGCGCCACATCGGCGCCAGAAACACGAGATGATTTGAAAAGCCGAGATACTCCTGGGTGATTTGAAATTCTGGCACGACCTGGGTCCCGGGCATCGCGCCGAAGAGCGGATGAAACGGTTCGCGCGGTTGAAAGTCGATTGGACCATTCTTAACTTGCAACAGAACGTTCGGCGCAAACTTTCCGTCGAAAGGCTGCAACTCTGCGTATGCTGCACCCGCGCGGTCGTAGCCCGCTTTGTAGTCGTAGACGAATGCGCGCCAAATCACCAACCCGTGATGAGGGGCCACCGCCGCAGCCAACATATTTGCGCCATCGGCGTGACTGCGATTATAGGTCCGCGGCCCGGGCTGGCCTTCGCTGTTCGCCTTCACCACAAAGCCGCCGAAGTCAGGAACCAGTCGATAGATCTCATCGGCCTTCTGCTTCCACCACGCGCTGACTTCGCTGTCGAGCGGGTCCGCCGTTTTCAAACCGCCCAATTCCATCGGCGCTGAAAACCGCGCCGAAAGATAGATGCGTATTCCGTACGGACGAAAAAGGTCTGCGAGCGCGGCGACCTTGCCGAGGTACTCAGCCGTCAGGATCTGCGCGTTCGCGTTGACGTTGTTGATGAGGACCCCGTTCACTCCGATCGATGCGTTGGCGCGAGCATAGTCAGTCAAGCGAGGATCGATCTTCTGCGGGAGTTCACTCCAGTTCCAGAGCGATCGACCCGCATATCCACGTTCAATCGTACCGTCGAGATTGTCCCAGTGATCGAGTATGCGGAGTTGCACTCGGGGCTTTTCGCTGACATCCAGCCGGGCGACGGGCTTCAGCGTTTGCATCAGACGCAGGTAATAAAAGACGCCGTACAGAGCGCCGGCCTCACTCTGTGATCCGATCACCGTGACCGGGTGTCCGGCGACTGTCAGGCTCGCGATCCGAAAACCTTCAGGACCGAGCGCCTTCAACTGTTGCTTCCATTTCGCCCCGGTGATGAGAGAACTGTTCGCTGTCGCAACCAGGATCGCGCCATCGCTCTCAATCTTTTCTGCGAGCGGCACTGAGGTACCAAGCAATCCATTCAACCCGTTTCGCAACTCGTCCTTGATGATCTCTGCGGTAGGGGATCGGCCTTCCACAATCACGCTCGTGATTCGCGCCCGGTAGGCAGCGAGTGTTGGGGCCGGCACTTGATCGTAGCGCAGCCACAAACGGTAACCATCCTCGCCCCTGACGATCGACGCGGCGAAGAGCAGCAGCGCGAGGAGCGAAATGATGTGCCGGTAATTTTGAATCAACGGTAAAGTCATGGACGATGATTTCTGGCTTTCCTCAGCGCAACCCGAAGGGTTGCCAGAAAGTAGCCGGTGGTCGAAGTACGCGGGGACCACCGGAAAAGTCATTAGTTATGACCGCACCCCGCAGGGGTGCCAGACGTCAGGTCAACTTATAAGATCTTTACAACGCAGGATCTGGCACCCCTCCGAGTCTGTCGGAGAAAGGCGTTTCTCTGTGCCTCTGTGAAAATCTCCGTGTCTCTGTGGTGAAATTACTCAAGAAAACACTCACCACAGAGGCACAGAGATCGCACA
>Ga0207709_10000061_pt1 | contig 199097 bp, 177 predicted proteins | sample KBSM34metaG_FD_184397 | JGI IMG/M metagenome (GOLD analysis project Ga0207709, IMG submission 184397) | Miscanthus rhizosphere microbial communities from Kellogg Biological Station, Michigan, USA - KBS M3-4 metaG (SPAdes) (version 2) | ecosystem: Host-associated > Plants > Roots > Rhizosphere... | reverse complement strand
TCGTCCAACTTGAACGGCTTGATGATGGCAGTGACTAGCTTCATGAAACTCTCTCCCGAATTGGTGGACTTGCCCCAGGAAAACAAACCCGACTCAAGTCTAAGCGCAGTGCCTGGCTTTGTAACGCTTCGTTGTCGACGCCAGCTAACCGCTCCAGACGAAACTCCCCGCTCCGTCTGCCGCACTGCATTCGTCACAGCGACTGCATCAGTGCATGGGTCGAAGGTGACTAAGCAGAAAGCTTGCCATCTCGCCAAAAACCACTGATTTCAATCCCTTGGCCGCTGTCGCAGATGCCATCACCCAAATGGCACGCGGGATACGCACAACAACGGTGCGCGGCCGTGCATCCCATTGCGCGAAAAGCGTGCATCCATGCCTGCGCCAATGACTATAGACACTGCGTGATACACTGCCGGCCATTGTTTCCAGGACATCTCCCATGCTCGCGCCCAAAGACTTCCTCGACGCCCTGAGCGGCACCGCCTCCCGCCTGTTCAGCGGCGACACGCCCTTGCCAAAAGCCGAAATCGAAAGCCAGTTCAAGATGCTGCTGCAGAGTGCCTTCAGCAAACTGGACCTGGTGAGCCGCGAAGAGTTTGACAGTCAGATGGTGGTGCTGGCGCGCACTCGCGCCCGGCTTGAGAGCCTTGAGGCGAAGGTGGCTGAGCTGGAAGCGAAGCTGACGCCCCCGGCTGAGTAACACCTCGTTTCTTTGTGAATGCGGTCCCTTGTGGGAGCGGGCTTGCCCGCGAATGAAGGTCGGAACGACCTTCCCGCCATTCAGGATTCGCTATCGACTCTCGGCAGAATCCTACAGCTTGCAACCCCGCCGTCCGATTGCGTCGTGAAGCCCTGATTCCTAAGCTCACCCAATGCTGAATGTTCAGCACTGGGTTTGGCGACCCGGCAACATTTGACGCAGCGCGATGATGTTCGAACGAGGGAAATACTCCCACCTCGAATTATGGCGGCTGTGCGTGGGAGACCTTCGGGTCTGCCGGTTTTCGAATGTCCCGGTTCGCCAATCCGCGCATAGCTGCCACCCTCTTTGTTTGGCGACGATCAGAGGCAGCTTTCTTCACCACATTCGAGAACCGAGTCATGGACGAAAGCTATTTAATTCCCAACGTCTTCATCCGCCACAAACTCCACCTCCACGCCCTTCTTATCCAGAACCAACCCTGGTTCTCAGCCCGCGACCTGGGCCGCCTGCTGCACATCTACCTCAACGAACGCATGCTGCGAAAACTCGACCCCGACCAATACCAAACCCGCAAAACCCTGATCCACAACCAGATCGAAAACACCCTCCTGATCAGCGAATCCGGCATCTACGCCCTCCTCGTCTACCACTACTGCCCCGAATACCGAGCGCTACGCGAATGGCTCACCCATCAGGTCATCCCCACCCTGCGCGACGCCCAGCACCCCACCACAAGCGAACGCCCACAGCTAAGCCTTCTGAATTGGCCCGAGATGTCGTTGAGTTTGCTGCACTGGAATAACCAGCCGTGGATTCGGTTGCAGGATGTGCCGTTGATGGTGGTAGAACGGGAAAAGCTAAAGCGCCCAGAACCGGGCACTTGGTGGAAGAGGGCTTCGCGGATGCTGCAATCGCTATAGGCCCGCATGCCGGAGCTGGGCCCTGCGTAAATCGTAAGTCGACTGAAGACTCATCCAGAACTCAGGTGTGGTATTGAGGTGGATGGCCAGCCTGATTGCCAGATCGGCGCAGATCCTGAGCTGGCATTTCACAAGCTTCTCGATCTCGGTTTCAGGCCAGTTCGTGGGCATGGCCAAGTCCATGACAGGCATGCCCAACGGCTCCATGAACTCCTTATTCAGAACCTCGCCGGGATGAATCGAGCGCATACCATTGCGGTTCATTTTTCGCCTCCAGAGGCTGCATTGAGTGGTCAAACTGGGGCACCCGACTTTGCAATACAAGACCGTCGAGTCGCTTTCACTAGCGTCCTACAAATATTAGGGCATGCCCCTACAAAAATCGGCGTCTACGCCTGGTTATGCAGTCCTTACACCTGTCATTACATTAGCAAACGAAAATGCACCCATCAGGATGGAGGTCTCTGTGAAGGATAAAAAGAGGAAGACAAAGCTACTTCTGATTGTTGAACTACACCTTGAAGCACTCCGACTGGCTGGAAATATGTCAGCCAATCAACGGAGGTTTATTGAAGTCGCCCTTACGTGCGGACCTGAGCTTGAGCCAAGCGGCTTGTTGGCGGGCAGAAAATCCTGAATCCGTCCAAACCAACGTCCTTCACTTACGTAAGTACCGTCCTACAAGGACTGTCCCCCATGCCTGATTACGTGAGTATCCCTGCCTTCGCTCACGAGAGGTGTCTATGAAACAGAAGAAGCGGAAAAAACAGCCGTTACTTGCATCCAGGCTTCGTGTAGAAGCGCCCAGTTTGGCCGATACGATTTCTGCCAGTCAGCGGCACTTTTTTAAGGTCGCCGCGACCTATGGCAAAGAATTGGAGCCAGATGGCTGGCTCGCCGGTGGCGGAACCTGAATCCCGAATTAAAAGACCGCCTAGTTGGCGGTTTTTTTACGCCTGACGATTAATCATTTCGACTCCAGCAACATCCAGTGAAGGTTTGCCCAGGCAGCCGTCCCCTCCAACACTCTCCTCCCCGACTACCCTTAAAAAAACCGCAGGAAGCGGCCCCTCGATTCAACTCAAGGAACGACCATGTCCCTCGCCATCGTCCACAGCCGCGCCCAGATTGGCGTGGATGCTCCCGCCGTCACCGTCGAAGTTCACCTGGCCAACGGCTTGCCCTCGCTGACCATGGTCGGCTTGCCCGAAGCGGCGGTGAAAGAGAGCAAGGACCGGGTGCGCAGTGCGATCATCAATTCCGGGCTGCAGTTTCCGGCACGGCGGATCACCTTGAATCTGGCGCCGGCGGATCTGCCCAAGGATGGCGGCCGGTTCGATCTGGCGATTGCGCTGGGGATTCTGTCGGCGAGTGTGCAGGTGCCGACGTTGACGCTCGATGACGTGGAATGCCTGGGAGAGCTGGCGTTATCCGGCGCAGTGCGGGCGGTACGCGGAGTGTTGCCGGCGGCGCTGGCGGCGCGCAAGGCCGGGCGGACGCTGGTGGTGCCACGGGCGAATGCCGAGGAAGCGTGTCTGGCGTCAGGATTGAGGGTGATCGCAGTGGATCATCTGCTCGAGGCCGTGGCGCATTTCAACGGGCATACACCGGTCGAGCCTTATGTCTCGGACGGGTTGATCCATGCCGCCAAACCCTATCCCGACCTGAATGAAGTCCAGGGCCAACTGGCCGCGAAACGAGCGCTGCTGATTGCCGCGGCCGGCGCGCACAACCTGCTGTTCAGCGGGCCACCGGGGACGGGTAAAACGTTGCTGGCCAGCCGATTGCCGGGGTTGCTGCCACCGCTGGCCGAGAGTGAGGCGCTGGAAGTGGCGGCGATTCAATCCGTCGCCAGCGGCGTCCCCCTGACTCACTGGCCACAGCGCCCGTTTCGCCAACCGCATCACTCGGCCTCCGGGCCGGCGCTGGTCGGCGGCAGCTCAAAACCGCAACCCGGCGAAATCACACTCGCCCACCACGGCGTGCTATTTCTCGATGAACTACCCGAGTTTGACCGCAAGGTGCTGGAGGTTCTGCGCGAACCGCTGGAATCCGGCTGCATCGTCATCGCACGGGCCAAGGAACGGGTGCGGTTTCCCGCACGATTCCAGCTGGTGGCAGCGATGAATCCCTGCCCCTGTGGATATCTTGGCGAGCCCAGCGGCAAGTGCTCGTGCACGCAGGACATGGTGCAGCGCTATCGCAACAAACTGTCGGGGCCGTTGCTGGACCGGATCGATTTGCACCTGACGGTGGCGCGGGAGGCCACAGCGTTGAACCCTGCGGTGAAACCGGGAGAGGACAGTGCCAGTGCGGCGGCGTTGGTCGCCGAAGCCCGCGAGCGCCAGCAAAAGCGCCAGGGCTGCGCCAATGCGTTTCTCGATTTGCCAGGGCTGAAGAAGCACTGCAAGTTATCCACAGCCGATGAAACCTGGCTGGAGACCGCGTGTGAAAGATTGACCTTGTCACTGCGCTCGGCGCATCGGTTGCTCAAGGTCGCGCGGACGTTGGCGGATCTGGAGAAGCGCGCGGATATCAGTCGCGAACATCTGGCCGAAGCGTTGCAGTATAGGCCGGCGACTCAGTAAGTGCCGAGATTGTGGCGAGCTCAAACGCGAGCAGGCTCGCTCTCACAGGTTCAACGCGAATCCTGTGGGAGCGAGCCTGCTCGCGATAGCTATTTCAAAAACACTTCAACGGAAGCGGTCGACCTCTTGGCGCAGGTCGGCTGCCAGGCCTTCCAGCTCCTTGGCGGTGATCGCCAGGTTCGACACCACTTCGCGCTGTTCGCTGTTGGCCATCGCAATGCTCTGCAGATTGCTGCTCAACAACGTCGCGGTGCTGCTCTGTTCCTGGGTCGCCGTGGTGATTGCCGCAAACTGCTGCCCGGCCGAACGGCTCTGCTCATCGATCCGCGCCAGCGCCGACGCCACGTTGGCGTTACGCGACAGGCCTTCCTGCATCAGCAGGTTGCCCTGCTCCATGGTGCTGATGGCGTTGCCGGTTTCCTGCTGAATGCTGTGAATCATGCTGGAAATTTCATCCGTCGCCTGACGGGTACGCGAAGCCAGGCTGCGCACCTCGTCGGCCACCACAGCAAAGCCGCGACCTTGCTCGCCGGCACGGGCCGCCTCGATGGCAGCGTTGAGTGCCAGCAGGTTGGTCTGTTCGGCAATCGAGGTGATCACGCTGACGATGCCGCCGATTTCCTGGGAGCGCTGACCCAGGGTGTTGATCACGGTCGCCGTGGTGTTCAGCGCGCCGGCAATCTGCTCCAGCGAGGACGACGCTTCTTCCATCGAGCTGCGACCGATCTGGGTCTGCTGGGCATTTTCCTGGGCCAGACGCTGGGTGTTGCCCATGTTGTCGGCAATGTTCAGCGAGGTGGCGGAGAACTCTTCCACCGCGCCGGCCATGCTGGTGATTTCGCCGGACTGCTGCTCCATGCCTTCGTAAGCGCCACCGGACAAACCGGACAGCGCCTGGGCACGGCTGTTGACCTCTTCCGAGGCGCGGCGGATGTGCTCGACCATGGTCGACAGCGCCTGGCTCATCTGATTGAAGGCGCGGGCCAGCTGGCCGATTTCATCGTTGCTCGACACGTTCAGACGCACGCTCAGATCACCGGCACCCAAGGCTTCGGCCTGACGCACCAGATCGCCCAGCGGCGCCAGTTTGCTGCGCAACAACCAGACTACGGAGCCGACCGCCAGCAGCATCGCCAGCAGGCTGCCGATGGCCAGCTGAGTGCCGACGCTCCAGGTCACCGCGCGGATCTCGGCTTTCGGCATGCTCGCCACCACCGACCACGGGCCGCCTTCGAACGGCACGGCGATGCTGTAGAAGTCTTCGGACTTGTCGCTCCAGAACCGGCCTTTACCCGGTGCTTTCGCCAGACCGTTGATCACCGGGACCGCTTGATCCAGCGCCTGCACGCCGGCCGGCGCCACCAGCCACTGGTTCTTTTCGTCCAGCAGCGCCAGCGAGCCGGTCTGGCCGATGCGGAAGCGCTTGAGGTTGTCGAACTGGGCGTTCTGCGCATCGGTGTAATCGAAACCGACGAACAACACCGCGATCACCTTGCCGCTGCTGTCGCGCACCGGGGTGTACTGAGTCATGTAGGAACGATCAAACAGCAGCGCGCGACCGACGTAGCCCTGCCCCGCCATCAACTTTGCGTAGGCCGGGTGAGCGTGATCAAGCAAGGTGCCGATGGCGCGGCTGCCGTCCTGCTTGGTCAGCGAGGTGCTGACCCGCACGAAGTCTTCGCCGCTGCGCACAAACAGCGTGGCAACGCCCGCCGTCATCTGCTTGAACTCGTCGACTTCCTTGAAGTTGTTGTTCAACACTTCGCTGCCCAGGTGCAGGCCCGGGGTCTGGGTGCCCGCCACGCTGACCGGCTCGTCCGGGTGAATGCTCAGGCCCGCGCTGAAGCGCTTCTCGAACAGCCCGCTCAGGCGCTGGGTGCTTTCACGCAGCGTGCCGTGGAAGGTACTCAACTGGTCGGCGAGCAGGCGGGCTTCGCTGGCCAGGTGTTCTTCACGGGTGGCGAGGTTGGCGGTATCCAGCGAACGCAGGGCGAACACCGTACTGCCGCTGATGACTATCGCCAGTATCACGGCGAGCGCGAGGCCCAGCTGCGAGGCGATCCGAGCGCGAGGTTGAGACATGGACAGCTCCTGGCCGAGTCTGCGGATCCTCCCTGATCGCGGCTCGGAAAATTCTAATAATGGGGGTGATGCGTGGAACCGGCACGACGGTTCCACTTGGACGTATTCGGCGGTAAACGCGAATACTTGAGCGCACAGCAGGGGTATGGCCCCGGGCCTGCATTGTGGCGGCTCGAACGTTTCAGCTCAAGCGCGCGACCTGCGGCAGCACCATGGCGTGGACTTCGCCTTGCAGGAAGTCGCTGAGTCGGCGCAAACGTTCACCTCCCGGACGGGTCTTTGGCCACACCAGGTAATAATTCAGTCCGCTGGCAACCGCCGTTGGCCACGGCAGACTCAGGCGCCCTTGCGCGACATCCTCGGCCACCATCAGCAGATCGCCCATGGAAACCCCATAGCCACGGGCGGCCGCAATCATCCCGAGTTCCAGGGTATCGAACACCTGCCCGCCCTTGAGCGACACCTGATCGGACAGACCCATGTGCTCCAGCCAGCTGCGCCAGTCGCGACGATCCGGGGTCGGGTGCAGCAATTCGGTGGCGGCCAGCCGCGCCACATCCCAGGGCTGGTCATTAAGCAGGTTGGGCGCCCCGACCGGGATCAGTTCTTCCGGGAACAACAAACTGGCCTCCCAGTCCGGCGGAAAATGCCCGTCGCTCAACAGCACCGCGCAATCGAAAGGCTCGTTGTTGAAGTCCACCGAGTCCACGTCCATCCAGGCACTGGTCAGTTGCACCTCGTTACCCGGCTGCAAATGGCGGAAGCGACTGAGCCGCGCCAACAGCCAGCGCATGGTCAGGGTCGATGGGGCTTTCATGCGCAGGATGTCATCTTCGGCACGCAACGTATTGCAGGCTCGCTCAAGCGCCGCAAAACCTTCACGGATGCCGGGCAACAGCAGGCGCGCCGATTCGGTCAGTTGCAGATTGCGTCCGCTGCGATGGAACAGCCGGCAGGCGAAGTGCTCCTCGAGCGTGCGGATATGCCGGCTGACCGCACTCTGCGTAATCGAAAGCTCTTCGGCTGCGCGGGTGAACGAGCTGTGGCGTGCCGCCGCTTCGAATGCGCGCAGGGCATACAAGGGTGGAAGACGACGGGACATGCACAGCACTCCAATGGCGGGATTGCGCCAACTTAGCAGAATCGCGGCAGGATGAGTTTTAATCATGCCACCCATCCTTTTTATCCCTTTGTGCAACCTGCGCCAAACCCTGAGAATCGACGGTCTCTTGCTCCCTCTTTTATAAGGATGTGAACACCATGCAGCGTCCTGTGCGTAACGAACTCTGGGCCATCCTGCGGCTGGCGGGGCCGTTGATCGCCTCGCAGTTGGCGCACATGCTGATGGTGCTGACCGACACCCTGATGATGGCGCGCCTCAGCCCCGAAGCACTGGCCGGCGGCGGTCTGGGCGCGGCGAGCTATTCATTCGTGTCGATCTTCTGCATTGGTGTGATCGCGGCGGTCGGCACCCTGGTGGCAATCCGTCAGGGCGCCAGCGACATTCTCGGCGCCGCCAAGCTGACCCAGGCCGGACTGTGGCTGGCGTGGCTGATGGCGCTGGGCGCCGGGCTGCTGCTGTGGAATCTGAAACCGGTGCTGTTGCTGTTCGGCCAGACCGAGACCAACGTCAACGCCGCCGGGCAATTTCTGATCGCCCTGCCGTTCGCCCTGCCCGGCTACCTGAGCTTCATGGCCCTGCGCGGTTTCACCAGTGCCATCGGCCGGGCAACGCCGGTGATGGTCATCAGTCTCGCCGGCACCGTGGCCAATTTCCTGCTCAATTACGCATTGATCACCGGCATGTTCGGCCTGCCGAAACTGGGGCTGACGGGTATCGGACTGGTTACGGCGATTGTTGCCAACTGCATGGCGCTGGGGTTGGCGTGGCATATCCGTCGGCATCCGGCCTATGACGCTTACCCGCTGCGCCAGGGCCTGTCGCGGCCGAACCGCCAGTACCTGAAAGAGCTCTGGCGCCTGGGCCTGCCGATTGGCGGCACCTACGCGGTGGAAGTCGGCCTGTTCGCCTTCGCGGCCCTGTGCATGGGCACCATGGGCAGCACCCAACTGGCGGCGCACCAGATTGCCCTGCAAATCGTTTCGGTAGCGTTCATGGTGCCGGCGGGCATGTCCTACGCGATCACCATGCGCGTCGGCCAGCACTACGGCGCCGGACAACTGGGCGATGCGCGGATGTCGGGCCGGGTCGGCATCGTGTTCGGCGCGGTGGTGATGCTGGGTTTTGCCATGGTGTTCTGGCTGCTGCCGAATCAGCTGGTCGGTTTGTTTCTGGATCACAACAACCCGGCGTTCGCCGAGGTCATCCGCCTGGCGGTGAGCCTGCTGGCTGTCGCGGCGTGGTTCGAGCTGTTCGACGGCACCCAGACGATTGCCATGGGCTGCATCCGCGGACTCAAGGATGCCAAGACCACTTTTCTGGTCGGGCTCGGTTGCTACTGGCTGATCGGTGCACCAGCGGCGTGGCTGATGGCGTTTCATCTGCACTGGGGGCCGACCGGCGTCTGGTGGGGTCTGGCGCTGGGGCTGGCCTGTGCGGCGGTGAGCCTGACGCTGGCATTCGAATGGAAGATGAAGCGAATGATTCGACTGGAACCGCAATCTCAAGGCTTCAAAATCGCTCAGCCCGAGTGAGTTTCCCTGCGGGAGCACGCTCGCTCCCACACGGATTTGAGGCTAAACCACGATCCCCAGCGGAGGCTGGCTGGCGTCAGCAATCAGATAGTCAACCAGCTCCGCCAGTGGCAACGGCTTGCTGATCAGGTAACCCTGCACCTGATCGCAGCCGAACCCGCGCAACAGATCCAGTTGCTCCCGGGTTTCCACCCCTTCGGCCACCACCTCCAGGTGCAGGTTGTGCGCAAGGTTGATCATCGCGTGCACCAGTTTGCGGTTCTCTTCGCGCTGTTCCATGCCGCCAACGAAGCTCTTGTCGATCTTCAGCAAGGTGATCGGCAGGCTGTTGAGGTGCACGAACGACGAGAACCCGGTGCCGAAATCATCCAGCGAAAAACGCACACCAAGGCGACCGAGGGCGTCCATGGTTTGCTTGACCAGATCGCTGCGACGCATCACGGCGGTTTCGGTGAGTTCGAATTCCAGCCATTGCGCCTCAACCCCGCGCTCCGCAATCAAACGGCTGAGGGTCGGCAGCAACTGGCTGTCCTGGAACTGGCGGAACGACAGGTTGATCGCCATGTGCAGCGCCGGCAATCCGCGTTCGCGCAAGGCCTGCATGTCGCGCAGGGCCCGGGAAATGACCCAGTAACCCAGCGGCACGATCAGACCGCTCTGCTCGGCCAGCGGCACGAATTCGCTCGGCGGCAGCAGACCGCGTTCACTGTGACGCCAGCGCACCAGCGCCTCGAGGCCGACGATCTGGCCGTCCTGCAGGTTCAGGCGCGGCTGGTAATGCAGCTCCAGTTCGTCGCGGCGCAGCGCCCGGCGCAACTCACTTTCGAGGTCGGCAATGCTCCGGGCGTTGCGGTTGATCCGTTCGTTGAAGATGTGAAAGGTGCAGCCTTGAGTGCTCTTGGCCTGCTGCATGGCAATGTGCGCGTGCCACATCAATGGATCGGCCCCCCCCTGCGCACGGGCATGGGCGATGCCCAGACTGGAACCGATCAACAGGCTTTCACCGTCGATCCAGTAAGGCTCGGCCAAGGCTTCGGTAATACGCTCAGCCATCCATTCGGCCCGTTGCGGGGCGCGACGGGTGTCGATCAGCAGGGCGAATTCATCGCTGCCCAGACGCGCCAGTTGATCGCCGGCCTCCAGCTGACTTTTCAGCCGGGCGACCACTTGCAGGATCAAGCGGTCGCCGGCCTGGTGGCCGAGGGCATCGTTGGCGTAGCGGAAGTTATCGAGATCGAGATGGCCGAGGGCCAGGCCACGGCCGTCATTTTCGGCAAGGCGCGCCGCCAGCAAGGTCTGAAAGCCCTGGCGGTTGGCGATACCGGTCAGCGGATCCTGCTCCGCCAGACGTTGCAAGGTGTTTTCCAGCACGCCGCGTTCGCGCACATGGCGCAGGCAACGCCGCAGCATGCCGGCATCGAGGGCATCGAACACCAACCAGTCGCTGACGCCGTCGGGCGCGGTCGCCGGTTCGTGCTCCAGCAGCAACACCGTCGGCAGGTTGCACCGGCCGGGCGCCGGCTGCAACGCGGGAACGGTCAACAGCACCGCATGGCGGTTGTCTTCGAACAGAGTGCTGACCGACTCCCAGCTTGGCGCGCTGATCAGCACCGCTGCGCTCCCCATCGGAGCCAGACACTCGCGCAATAACGCTGTCCACGCTGGCTCTTCGGCCAGTAGCAGCAAACGCAAGGGTTCGACAGGCGTAGACAAGCTGACTCCCTAGACTCTGCAATGATGTGGGCGGCGGGCATTATGCCGTTGCGAAGAACAATGACCAATGACAACGGTTATCAAAACGTTATTTTGTGTCACGAATGAGTACATTAGCCGCAAAATCACCGCGCATCCTGCGTGAAAGTAACAAAACCGGCAAATTTGAATCGCGTGGTACGTCACAAGTCGGAGAGAGCAGCACAAATCGCTGAGCCTGTTAAAATGCCGGCCCATTTCGTCAACGACTCCCGAATTTTCGTATGTCCCGACTCAATCCCCGGCAGCAAGAAGCCGTGAACTACGTCGGCGGCCCTCTATTGGTGCTCGCCGGTGCCGGCTCCGGCAAGACCAGCGTGATCACCCGCAAGATCGCGCACCTGATCCAGAACTGTGGCATTCGCGCCCAGTACATCGTCGCCATGACCTTCACCAACAAGGCCGCGCGCGAGATGAAGGAACGGGTCGGCACCCTGCTGCGTCCAGGTGAAGGTCGCGGCCTGACCGTTTGCACCTTCCACAACCTGGGCCTGAACATCATCCGCAAGGAACATGAACGGCTGGGCTACAAACCCGGTTTCTCGATCTTCGATGAGACCGACGTCAAGTCGCTGATGACTGACATCATGCAGAAGGAATACGCAGGCGACGACGGCGTCGACGAGATCAAGAACATGATCGGCGCCTGGAAAAATGACCTGATCCTGCCGGCCCAGGCCCTGGAAAACGCCCGCAACCCCAAGGAACAGACCGCCGCCATCGTCTACACCCACTACCAGCGCACGCTCAAGGCGTTCAACGCGGTGGACTTCGACGACCTGATCCTGCTGCCGGTAAAACTCTTCGAAGAGCACGCCGACATCCTCGAAAAGTGGCAGAACAAGGTGCGTTACCTGCTGGTCGACGAATACCAGGACACCAACGCCAGCCAGTACCTGCTGGTGAAAATGCTCATTGGCAAGCGCAACCAGTTCACCGTGGTAGGCGACGACGACCAGTCGATCTACGCCTGGCGCGGCGCGCGGCCGGAAAACCTGATGCTGCTCAAGGACGACTATCCGTCCCTGAAAGTGGTGATGCTGGAGCAGAACTACCGCTCCACCAGCCGCATCCTGCGTTGCGCCAACGTGCTGATCTCGAACAACCCGCACGAATTCGAAAAGCAGCTGTGGAGTGAGATGGGCCACGGCGACGAGATCCGCGTGATCCGCTGCCGCAACGAGGACGTCGAAGCCGAGCGCGTGGCCATGGAAATCCTCAGCCTGCACTTGCGCACCGACCGCCCGTACAGCGATTTCGCGATCCTCTATCGCGGTAACTACCAGGCCAAGCTGATCGAGCTGAAACTGCAGCACCACCAGGTGCCGTACCGTTTGAGCGGCGGCAACAGCTTCTTCGGCCGCCAGGAAGTGAAAGACCTGATGGCCTACTTCCGCCTGATCGTGAACCCGGACGACGACAACGCCTTCCTGCGGGTGATCAACGTACCGCGCCGGGAAATCGGCTCGACGACCCTGGAAAAACTCGGCAACTACGCCACCGAACGCAAGATTTCGATGTACGCCGCCACCGACGAACTCGGCCTGGGCGAGCATCTGGACAGCCGCTTCACCGATCGTCTGTCGCGCTTCAAGCGCTTCATGGACAAGGTGCGCGAGCAATGCGCCGGCGAAGACCCGATCTCGGCCCTGCGCAGCATGGTCATGGACATCGACTACGAGAACTGGCTGCGCACCAACAGTTCCAGCGACAAGGCCGCGGACTACCGGATGAGCAACGTCTGGTTCCTGATCGAAGCCTTGAAGAACACTCTGGAAAAAGACGAAGACGGCGAAATGACCGTCGAGGACGCCATCGGCAAACTGGTCCTGCGTGACATGCTGGAACGTCAGCAGGAAGAAGAGGACGGCGCCGAAGGCGTGCAGATGATGACCCTGCATGCGTCCAAAGGTCTGGAATTCCCTTACGTGTTCATCATGGGCATGGAAGAGGAAATCCTCCCGCACCGCTCCAGCATCGAAGCCGACACCATCGAAGAAGAACGCCGCCTGGCCTACGTGGGCATTACCCGCGCGCGCCAGACCCTCGCGTTCACCTTCGCCGCCAAGCGCAAACAATACGGCGAGATCATCGACTGCGCGCCCAGCCGCTTCCTCGATGAGCTGCCGCCGGACGACCTGGCCTGGGAAGGCAACGACGACACACCGACCGAAGTCAAAGCCGTGCGGGGCAACAGCGCACTGGCTGATATACGCGCGATGTTAAAGCGCTAGAATTGACCACTTTTTTACTAGACCTTCGGCGCACAAAGCGCCAACAGAGGACAGCTTCATGGAAGCATTGCACCAGAAAATCCGCGAACAAGGCATTGTGCTTTCCGACCAGGTCCTGAAGGTCGACGCCTTCCTGAACCACCAGATCGACCCGGCCCTGATGAAGCTGATCGGCGACGAATTCGCCTCGCTGTTCAAGGATTCCGGCATCACCAAGATCGTCACCATCGAAGCGTCGGGCATCGCCCCGGCGATCATGACCGGTCTGAACCTCGGCGTCCCGGTGATCTTCGCCCGCAAGCAACAGTCCCTGACCCTGACTGAAAACCTGCTGTCGGCGACCGTTTACTCGTTCACCAAGAAGACCGAAAGCACCGTGGCCATCTCCCCGCGTCACCTGACCAGCAGCGACCGCGTGCTGATCATCGACGACTTCCTGGCCAACGGTAAGGCGTCCCAGGCGCTGATTTCGATCATCAAGCAGGCCGGCGCCACCGTCGCGGGCCTGGGCATCGTGATCGAGAAGTCGTTTCAGGGCGGCCGTGCGGAGCTTGATTCGCAGGGTTACCGCGTCGAGTCGCTGGCTCGCGTGAAATCGCTGAAGGATGGCGTGGTTACTTTCATCGAATAACCCCGGCTTCATCGCATTATCCCTGTGGGAGCGGGCTTGCTCCCACAGTTGGTTTTACGGTGAACACTATTGCGCGGTGGCCTTCAGGCCACTGAGCAACAACCGTTGAAACAGGTCTTCCTTCAGGCCTTCCGGATGGGTGAGCTGCATGCGCGTCAGATGCTCCGGATACAGCGAAGCCTCAGGCGCGTCCAGCGCTGCCTTGCCCAGCTCCAGAATCTCGGTAAGCTTGAACTTGCTCTTGAGCCAGTTCAGCGCCCGCAACAGATCCTTCTCGACCTCAGTGAAATCGCAGCCCAGCGGATACTCCGGAAACAGGTTCGGATGCCGTGCGGCAATCGCCTGCAAGCGTTGTGGGGTGTTGTCGGTAAAGCGCGGATCGAGTCGAAAATCCTTCGGCAGCTTGCCGACCTTCTGCGCCTGTTCGATCAGGCCCTGCTGGAAGCGTGAGTCGCTGATATTGAGCAACGCCTCGATCACCACTGCATCGGACTTGCCGCGCAGATCCGCGATGCCGTACTCGGTCACCACGATGTCGCGCAGGTGCCGTGGAATCGTGCAGTGGCCGTACTCCCAGACAATGTTCGAACTGACATCGCCGCCGGATTCGCGCCAGCTGCGCAGCAGCAGGATCGACCGCGCATCGTGCAGCGCATGGCCCTGGGCGACGAAGTTGTACTGCCCGCCGACGCCGCTGAGCACCCGACCATCCTGTAGCTGATCGGACACCCCTGCCCCGAGCAGGGTCATGGTGAATGCGGTGTTGATGAATCGAGCATCAATGCGCTGCAGGCGCTTGAGCTCTTCCTGACCGTACAGCTCGTTGATGTAGCTGATGCGGGTCATGTTGAATTCAAGACGTTTGCTGTGGGGCAGTTCGCGCAATCGCTCATAGAAGCTGCGCGGTCCGAGGAAGAAACCGCCGTGCACTGAAATGCCGTCGGTTTGCGCGGCCTCGTCGAGGGTGCCGGCGTTGGCCTGTTCCTGAGTCTGCACGTCAGGGTAGACCTTGCGCCGGATGATCCCCGCGTCCGCCAGTACCAGCAGGCCGTTGACGAACATTTCGCTGCAACCGTAAAGGCCTTTGGCGAACGGCTCGATGCCGCCCTCGCGTTCGATCAGTTGCGCCCACTGGCTGAGATTCATATCGCCCAGCAACTCCCGGTAGCCGGTATTGTCGGCCTGACGCGCCAGCAACGCGGCGGTCAGCGCATCGCCCATCGAACCGATACCGATCTGCAACGTGCCGCCGTCGCGCACCAACGTACTGGCGTGCAGGCCGATGAAGTGATCCTGAAAGCCGACGGGCATGTTCGGCGTGGAAAACAGTGTGCTGCTGTCCTTTTCGTCGATCAGCAGGTCAAAGGTATCAATATCGACTTCGGCGTCGCCCGGCATGTACGGCAGCTCGGTGTGCACCTGCCCGACCAGCAGAATGGTCTCCCCCGCCGCCCGGCGTTTGGCGATCATCGGGAACAGGTCGAGGGTGATGTCCGGGTTGCAGCTCAGGCTCAGGCGATCGGGATGTTCACTGCTGCTGGCGAGCAACTGCGCCACCAGGTTCAGGCCGGCGGCGTTGATGTCACGGGCGGCGTGGCTGTAGTTGCTGCTGACGTAATCCTGCTGGGCCCGCGCGCTGTTGAGCAGACTGCCGGGCTGCATGAAGAATTGCTCGATACGGATGTTGGCCGGCAGGCTGTCGCGGCGCAGGTCAGCAAGAAACTCCAGCTCCGGGTAATCACCGAACACCCGCTCGACGAAGGGTTCAATGAAGCGCTTTTGCAAACCATCGCCCAGGGCAGGACGGCCGAGGCACAGGGCGGTGTATATCGTCAGCTGCCGTTCAGGCAATCCGGCAACCCGCCGGTACAGCGCGTTGACGAAGGGATTGGGTTTGCCCAGCCCCAGCGGCAGGCCCATGTGGATGTGCGCCGGCAACCGTGCCAGTACGTCGTCCACTGCTTGTTCGATCGAACACAACTGCACCATCTGAAGCCTCCTGCCCGTTCCGTGAATAGGGGTACGACCGACATTGCCGGTTGTTTGCTGCAATGAACAGCCTCGGGCCTGAATCGCAGGTACAAAAAAACCGTCCGAAGACGGTTTTTTTCGTCAGAAGCGCGCCTTACTTCAGGCCGGACATCTTCTGGATGGCGCCCTTCAGCTCATCATCCGAGCAGTCGGCGCAGGTGCCTTTCGGAGGCATGGAGTTGATACCGGTGATGGCCTTGGCCAGGATGCCGTCGAGGCCGCCCTGGTGATCGGCGCGTTCTTTCCATGCTGCGGCGTCACCGATTTTCGGTGCGCCCAGCAGGCCGGTGCCGTGGCAAGCGTTGCAATGTTTGGCAATCACTTCATCCGGCGTCTTGGCGCCGCCACCGCCGCCCGCCGAAGCAGCGACTTCCATCCCCTTGCACTCTTGCCCTTGAACACAGACCTGGCCGACGGGCTCGAGGCGTTTGGCAATGTCGTCATTCGTCGCAGCTTGAGCGCTGACAGCCCAGAGGGCCAGTACGGTTGCTGGTGCAGCCAGCATTTTCATAATTAGATTCACGCGTTCACCCTCAATGGTGGCTATTCACGCCTGCGGCCACGGTTCGCAGGCGGGCGCAAGTATAGCGGGTAGCCCGCCACACTGAAACAACCCCAAAGTTAAAGGGGTCTTGTTGCGCATCGGTCAAACAGTCCGGACACCTTTGCCGCAGTGGCCTGGCGTCTCTCGGTTTAAAAGTTCGCCGGCGTGGCTGCGCTGATTAGTCGCGCCGGCGCGTCGAACGGATTACGGAAACGATGCGGCTTGGTACTTTCAAAGTAGTAGCTGTCGCCGGCTTCGAGGATAAAAGTTTCAAGGCCCACCACCAGTTCCAGGCGCCCCTCCACCAGAATTCCGGTTTCTTCGCCTTCGTGGGTGAGCATTTCTTCGCCGGTGTCGGCGCCCGGTGGATAGATTTCGTTGAGAAACGCGATGGCCCGGCTCGGGTGTGCGCGGCCGACCAGTTTCATGGTCACGGCGCCGTCGGAAATGTCGATCAGCTCGTTGGCCTTGTAGACGATCTGGGTCGGTTTTTCCTGGAGGATTTCTTCGGAAAAGAACTCGACCATGGACATGGGAATCCCGCCCAGCACCTTCCTCAGCGAACTGATCGAAGGGCTGACGCTGTTCTTTTCGATCATCGAAATGGTGCTGTTGGTGACGCCCGCGCGCTTGGCGAGTTCACGCTGGGAAAGCCCTTTGAGCTTGCGGATCGATTGCAGTCGTTCACCGACGTCCAAGGCTTGGGCCTCCTGAGTGTGTAGAAATATTGAGCGTTATCATGGCGACAGCGTTCAGTATTTACAACACTTGGGCCCGACCCGGGCTTCAACCCCCGGAATAGAGCCTTGGTACCCGGCGCAGGTTGCAGAAGATCTGGTACGCAATGGTATCCGCCCACTTCGCCACGTCACTGGCGAGGATGTTCTTGCCCCACAGCTCGACGGTCGAACCCAGGCCGGCTTCCGGCACGTCGGTCAGGTCGATGCACAGCATGTCCATCGACACGCGGCCCAGAATGCGGCTGCGCTTGCCAGCGACCAGCACCGGGGTGCCGGTCGGCGCCTGGCGCGGATAGCCGTCGGCGTAACCCATGGCGACCACGCCGATGCGCATCGGTTTGTCAGTGATGAATTTGGCGCCATAGCCCACCGGTTCACCGGCAGGCAATTCACGTACGCTGATGACTTTCGACTCCAGCGTCATCACCGGTTGCAGGCGCTCGGCCACGGCGTTGGCTTCTTCGAAAGGGGTGGCACCGTAAAGCATGATGCCCGGACGCACCCAGTCGCTGTGAATCTGTGGCCAGCCCAGTACCGCCGGCGAGTTACGCAGGCTGACTTCGGCTGCCAGGCCCTGACGTGCCGCTTCAAACACTGCAACCTGATCGGCGCTGCTCTGCTCGTGCAGCTCATCGGCACGGGCGAAGTGGCTCATCAGCACGACTTTCGCCACTTTGCCGCTGGCCAGCAGACGCTGGTAAGCCGCCGGGTAATCCTTGGGATGCAGGCCGACACGGTGCATGCCCGAATCGAGCTTCAGCCACACAGTGATCGGTTTGCTCAACGTCGTCTGTTCGATCGCTTCGAGCTGCCACAGCGAATGCACCACACACCAGAAATCGTGCTCGACGATCAGCGCCAGCTCATCGGCTTCGAAAAAACCTTCAAGCAACAGCACCGGCGCACGAATGCCAGCGGCACGCAGCTCCAGGGCTTCTTCGATACAGGCCACCGCGAAGCCATCCGCTTCAGCCTCCAGCGCCTGGGCACATCGCACTGCGCCGTGGCCGTAGGCATCGGCCTTGATCACCGCCAATGCCTTGGCACCGGTGACTTCGCGGGCGATACGGTAGTTGTGACGCAGGGCTTGAAGGTCGATCAGGGCACGGGCAGGACGCATGGCAGCAGACTTCTTGGCGGTCATGGAATAAAAACCGGCGCTGGCTGGCGGCGTGAACCGCCAACAGCACCGGGAGAGGGATCTTTACAACGGGTTACGGCAACGCGGCGACGATGGAGATCTCGACCAGGATGCTCGGCTTGGCCATCTTCGCTTCAACCGTGGCACGGGCCGGCGCGGCGCCTTTGGGCAGCCACTGATCCCATACCGAATTCATGCCGGCAAAGTGCGCCTCGATGTCGTTCAGATAGATCGTCGCCGACAGCAGATGCTGTTTGTCGGTGCCGGCCAGATCGAGCAGACGCTCGATGTTGGCGAGTACGTCGCGGGTCTGCTGTTCGACGCCGGCGTTGAAGTCATCGCCGACCTGCCCGGACAGATACACCGTACCGTTGTGGCTGACGATCTGACTCATACGCTCATTGGTGAGCTGGCGCTGGATTGCCATGCTTTGCGGACTCCTGGGTCTTGTTGCCATAACGGGAAATATCGAGGCCTTCGGCGCTGATCTGCGGCTTTTTCTTCGCCATCAGGTCAGCCAGCAAGCGACCGGAGCCACACGCCATGGTCCAGCCGAGGGTGCCGTGACCGGTGTTCAGGAACAGGTTCTTGAACGGGGTGGCGCCGACGATCGGCGTGCCATCCGGCGTGGTTGGACGCAGACCGGTCCAGAAACTCGCTTCGGCCAGATTGCCGCCCTGAGGATAAAGGTCGTTGACGATCATCTCCAGGGTTTCGCGCCGACGCGGGTTGAGCGACAGGTCAAAACCGGCGATCTCCGCCATGCCGCCAACGCGGATGCGGTTGTCGAAACGAGTGATCGCGACCTTGTAGGTCTCGTCGAGGATGGTCGAAGTCGGGGCCATGGCCGGGTTGGTGATCGGCACGGTCAGCGAGTAGCCCTTCAACGGATAGACCGGGGCCTTGATGCCCAGCGGCTTGAGCAGTTGCGGCGAGTAGCTGCCGAGGGCCAGCACGTAGCGGTCGGCGGTTTCCAGCTTGCCGTCGATCCACACGCCGTTGATGCGGTCACCGGCGAAGTCGAGGCGCTGGATGTCCTGGTTGAAACGGAATTCCACACCCAGGTTCACGGCCATTTCGGCGAGGCGGGTGGTGAAAATCTGGCAGTCGCCGGTCTGGTCGTTCGGCAGGCGCAGGGCACCGGCGAGGATGTCGGTGACGCTGGCCAGCGCCGGCTCGACGCGGGCAATGCCGGCGCGGTCGAGGACTTCGAACGGTACGCCGGACTCTTTCAGGACGGCGATGTCCTTGGCGGCGCCATCAAGCTGAGCCTGGGTGCGGAACAGCTGGGTGGTGCCCAGGCTGCGGCCTTCGTAGGCGATGCCGGTTTCGGCGCGCAATTCGTCGAGGCAGTCGCGGCTGTACTCGGACAGACGCACCATGCGCTCCTTGTTCACCGCGTAACGGTTGGCGGTGCAGTTGCGCAGCATCTGCGCCATCCACAGGTACTGGTCGATGTCGGCGGTGGCCTTGATCGCCAGCGGCGCGTGGCGTTGCAGCAGCCATTTGATGGCCTTGAGCGGAACGCCCGGCGCGGCCCACGGCGAGGCGTAGCCCGGCGAGACCTGGCCGGCGTTGGCGAAACTGGTCTCCATGGCCGCGGCGGGCTGCCGGTCGACCACCACCACTTCAAACCCGGCACGGGCCAGATAGTAAGCACTGGCGGTACCGATGACGCCGCTACCCAAGACCATAACGCGCATTTTTTGTATCCCTCTCGCGGCGTGCCGCGTACGTCTGTTGTCAGAGCAATGATGCGCGCAGTGTAAAAAAGATTCGCCAGTGCTTTTCACTGTATAAGCGCCTATATTTGGCGACAATTCTCGGCAAAAACCCTTTTCACGGAGGCGCATCCCCTATGCGTACCAACACTCAGACCAAACGTGAGCTGGACAAGATCGACCGCAACATCTTGCGGATCCTGCAGGCGGACGGGCGGATTTCATTCACTGAACTGGGCGAGAAAGTCGGGCTCTCCACCACGCCCTGCACCGAGCGGGTGCGACGCCTGGAGCGTGAGGGGATCATCATGGGCTACAACGCCCGCCTGAATCCGCAGCACTTGAAGGGGAGTCTGCTGGTGTTCGTCGAGATCAGCCTCGACTACAAGTCCGGCGATACTTTCGAAGAGTTCCGACGCGCGGTGCTGAAATTGCCCCACGTACTGGAGTGCCACCTGGTGTCAGGGGATTTCGACTATCTGGTGAAGGCGCGGATTTCCGAGATGGCCTCGTACCGCAAGCTGCTGGGCGACATCCTGCTCAAGCTGCCGCACGTACGCGAATCCAAGAGCTACATCGTGATGGAAGAAGTGAAAGAGAGCCTGAGCCTGCCGATTCCGGACTGAACGCTCAGACCAGCACTTGCCGGTTCTCGGCCATGTACTCGAACACCTGCTTCTCGACCCGTGGGTGAATCAGCTCCACCGGCCGACGGCCGTTGGGGCACGGCAAGGTCTGGGTGGTGCCAAACAAGCGGCAGATCAGCGGCCGTTCGTCATACACCGTGCAGCCGTTCGGCCCCAGGTGCACACAGTTGAGTTCCTCCATGGCCGCGTCCTGCTCGGCGCGCGTCTTGCGCGGCAGGCGGGACATTTCCTCGGGCGAGGTGGTCACCGGCCCACAGCAGTCATGACAGCCCGGCACGCACTCGAACGTGGGAATCTGCTGACGCAGGGTGCGGATTTTCTGACTGTTGCAGCTCATTGCAGCGGTAACCGGAGCGAAATAGGCGGCAATTGTGCCGCAAAAGCCGTGATCCAGACACCACGGGGCGACCAATGTTGCCCGGCCTCGGGCCTGCGGCTTATGCTCCGTCAAATTTTCTCGACACCCGTTCAGGATGACGCCCATGAATGCCCGCGCCCAAGCCTTCGCGAGCCAACCCCACGTTGCCTCTTACTACGCCGCCAGCAGCCTGCCGCAGCCCGACCATCCGGTGCTGCAAGGCGAGCTGATCGCGGACGTGTGCGTGGTCGGCGGCGGTTTCTCCGGGCTGAACACCGCGCTGGAGCTGGCAGATCGCGGCCTGAGCGTCGTGCTGCTGGAAGCGCACCGGATTGGCTGGGGCGCCAGCGGCCGTAACGGCGGGCAACTGATTCGCGGGGTCGGTCACGGTCTTGACCAGTTCGCCAACGTGATCGGCACCGACGGCGTGCGCCAGATGAAACTCATGGGCCTGGAAGCCGTGGAAATCGTCCGACAACGCGTCGAGCGTTTTCAGATCCCCTGCGACCTGACCTGGGGCTACTGCGACCTCGCCAACAAACCTTCCGACCTTGAAGGTTTTGCCGAAGACGCCGAAGAGCTGCGCAGCCTCGGTTACCGCTACGAAACCCGCCTGCTGCAAGCGAACGAAATGCACACTGTGGTCGGCTCCAAACGCTACGTCGGCGGCCTGATCGATATGGGTTCCGGGCATCTGCATCCATTGAACCTGGCACTCGGCGAAGCCGCCGCGGCGCAGCAACTGGGGGTGAAGCTGTTTGAACAATCGGCGGTCACCCGCATCGACTACGGCCCTGAAGTCCGGGTGTACACGAAGCAAGGCTCGGTGCGGGCGAAGACTCTGGTGCTCGGCTGCAACGCCTATCTCAACAATCTGAATCCGCAACTCAGCGGCAAGGTGCTGCCCGCCGGCAGCTATATCATCGCCACCGAACCGCTGAGCGAAGAACAGGCCCACGCCCTGCTGCCACAGAACATGGCGGTCTGCGACCAGCGGGTGGCGCTGGATTACTACCGCCTCTCGGCGGACCGTCGTCTGCTGTTCGGCGGCGCCTGCCATTACTCGGGTCGTGATCCGAAGGACATCGGCGCGTACATGCGGCCGAAGATGCTCGAAGTATTCCCGCAACTGGCTTCGGCGAAGATCGAGTATCAGTGGGGCGGGATGATCGGCATCGGAGCCAACCGTCTGCCGCAGATTGGCCGGCTAAGCGATCAGCCGAACGTGTATTACGCCCAGGCCTATTCCGGTCACGGGGTGAATGCCACGCACCTGGCGGGCAAGTTGCTGGCCGAGGCCATCAGCGGCCAGCACAGCGGCGGTTTCGACCTGTTCGCCAAAGTGCCCCACATCACCTTCCCCGGTGGCAAGCATCTGCGCTCGCCGTTGCTGGCACTTGGAATGTTGTGGCATCGGCTCAAAGAGCTGGTCTGATGTTTTGGTTGAGGCCCTGAATACGCCTTCGCGAGCAAGCCCGCTCCCACAGGTGACCGCGCTCCACCTGGAGAACACGGTCGAACGTGGGAGCGGGCGTGCTCGCGAAGGGGCCGAAACAGGCGCTAAAGCGTTCAGATCCGCCAGAACGGCTTCAACCCCTCCTCCAGCGCCTGTTCGCGAGTCAGCCCGACATCCTTGAGCTGCTCCGCCGTCAGGCCCAGCAGCGCTTTGCGTGTGTGCAGACGATGCCAGAACAGGCCCCAGCGGTTCAGGCCGGACGGCGCGTTGCGCAGCATCTCGTTGCGCGCGTTGTCCTGTTGCCCTGCCTCCAGTTCCTGACTGTGTAACGTCAGCCGCACATCGCTCAAGCCGTTCATTTTTGTCGCTCCTGTTTACTTGGGTAGCCAGAGATTCCATGATGCGCGGGCCGACAAAAGCATTACAGATTCAACACATCTGTATTATTTCCATACAGATTTGCTGTCTCCGGGACTGAATTGTCGATTTACGCCGCATCTGTACTGGTTTTTCGAATCACCTGCATCGAGGCAGTGCCATGACCCTGTATGTGAACCTCGCCGAACTGCTCGGCACCCGCATCGAACAAGGCTTCTACCGTCCTGGTGATCGCCTGCCGTCGGTGCGCGCCTTGAGCGTAGAACACGGGGTCAGCCTGAGCACGGTGCAGCAGGCCTATCGAATGCTGGAAGACAGCGGCCTGGCCACGCCGAAACCCAAGTCCGGGTACTTCGTGCCGGTCGGCCGCGAGCTGCCGGAACTGCCGGCGGTCGGGCGCCCGGCCCAGCGCCCGGTGGAAATTTCCCAGTGGGATCAGGTGCTGGAACTGATTCGCACGGTGCCGCGCAAGGATGTTGTGCAGCTCGGTCGCGGCATGCCGGACATCTCGTCGCCGACGATGAAACCGCTGCTGCGCGGACTGGCCCGTATCAGTCGCCGCCAGGACATGCCCGGTCTGTATTACGACAACATCTACGGCTCCCTCGAACTGCGCGAACAGATCGCCCGGCTGATGCTCGATTCCGGCTGCCAGTTGAGCGCCAGCGACCTCGTCATCACCACCGGTTGCCATGAAGCGCTGTCCACCAGCATCCACGCGATCTGCGAGCCAGGTGACATCGTCGCGGTGGAATCGCCAAGCTTTCACGGCGCCATGCAGACCCTCAAAGGGCTGGGCATGAAAGCCCTGGAAATCCCCACCGACCCGCTCACCGGCATCAGCCTCGAAGCGCTGGAACTGGCGCTGGAGCAATGGCCGATCAAGGTCATCCAGCTCACGCCCAACTGCAACAATCCGCTCGGTTACATCATGCCGGAGTCGCGCAAGCGGGCCTTGCTCAATCTGGCCCAGCGCTTCGACGTCGCGATCATCGAGGACGATGTATATGGCGAGCTGGCCTACACCTATCCGCGTCCGCGCACGATCAAATCCTTCGACGAGGATGGCCGCGTGTTGCTGTGCAGCTCGTTCTCCAAGACCCTCGCGCCGGGGCTGCGCATCGGCTGGGTTGCGCCGGGTCGGTATCTCGAACGCGTGCTGCACATGAAATACATCAGCACCGGCTCCACCGCCCCACAGCCGCAGATCGCCATCGCCGAATTTCTCAAGGCAGGGCACTTCGAACCGCATTTGCGGCGGGTGCGCACGCAATACCAGCGCAATCGCGACGTGATGATCGACTGGGTGGCCCGTTATTTCCCGGCAGGCACCCGCGCCAGCCGTCCGCAAGGCAGCTTCATGCTCTGGGTCGAACTGCCGGAAGGTTTCGATACCCTGAAACTGAATCGAGCGCTGCACGACCAAGGCGTACAGATTGCCGTCGGCAGCATCTTTTCCGCTTCGGGCAAGTACCGCAATTGCCTGCGCATGAACTACGGTGCCAAACCTACACCGCTGATCGAAGAAGCGGTGCGCAAAGTCGGTGCAGCGGCAATCAGATTGCTGGCGGAAGCCGACTGACTTTTCACGAGCAAACAGCGTCCATATGCCCAACCCTGCCGCCAACCGGAACAATCCCACGTGAGCTTCAGACAGCCCCTACTCGCTCTGCTGGTACTCGCCTCGTTCCTTGGCGGTTGTGCGTCTATCGACGTACCGCGCGAATCGAGCCAGGCCTTGCCGGCGTCCGACTCCGCGTTCGGCCGCTCGATCCAGGCCCAGGCGGCTCCCTACAAGGGCCAGTCCGGCTTTCGCCTGCTGTCCAACAGCACCGAAGCCTTCACCGCCCGCGCCGAACTGATCCGCAACGCCCAAAGCAGCCTCGACCTGCAGTACTACATCGTCCATGACGGTATCAGCACGCGAATGCTGGTGGAAGAAGTGCTGAAGGCCGCCGACCGTGGCGTGCGGGTGCGGATCCTGCTGGACGACACCACCAGCGACGGTCTCGACCTGATCATCGCCACGCTGGCGGCGCATCCGAATATCCAGATCCGCCTGTTCAATCCATTGCACCTGGGCCGCAGCACCGGCGTGACCCGCGCCGCTGGCCGGCTGTTCAACCTGTCGCAGCAACACCGGCGGATGCACAACAAACTGTGGCTGGCGGACAACAGTGCCGCGATCGTCGGCGGACGCAATCTGGGTGACGAGTACTTCGATGCCGAGCCCAATCTGAACTTCACCGACATCGACATGCTCAGCGTCGGACCGGTCGCCGAACAGCTCGGACACAGTTTCGACCAGTACTGGAACAGCGCCCTGAGCAAACCGATCGACGAATTCCTCTCCAGCAAACCCTCGGCCAAAGACCTGCAGAACACCCGCACGCGCCTGGAAGAATCCCTCGAGGAAACCCGCAAACAAAATCACGCGCTCTATCAGCAGTTGATGACCTTCACCACCCACCCGCGCATGGACATCTGGCGCCGAGAGCTGATCTGGGCGTGGAACCAGGCGTTGTGGGATGCACCGAGCAAGGTGCTGGCGGACGGCGAGCCCGATCCGCAACTGCTGCTGACCACGCAACTGGCACCGGAACTGCGGGGTGTCAGCAAGGAACTGATGATGATTTCCGCCTACTTCGTACCGGGCCAGCCTGGGCTGGTCTACCTCACCGGCCGGGCCGATGCGGGCGTATCGGTGAGCCTGCTGACCAACTCGCTGGAAGCCACCGATGTGCCGGCAGTACACGGTGGTTATGCGCCGTATCGCAAGGCGTTGCTGGAACATGGCGTGAAACTGTTCGAGCTGCGGCGCCAGCCTGGGGATAACTTCGGCAGCGGCCCGCATCTGTTTTACAGCAAGTCGTTTCGCGGCTCGGATTCCAGCCTGCACAGCAAGGCGATGATCTTCGACGGAAAGAAAGCGTTCATCGGCTCGTTCAACTTCGACCCCCGCTCGGTGCTGTGGAACACCGAAGTCGGGGTGCTGGTGGACAGCCCCGAACTGGCAGCCCATGTGCGGGAACTGGCCCTGCAAGGCATGGCCCCGGCGCTGAGCTACGAGGCGAAACTGCAGGACGGGAAAGTGGTATGGGTCACCGAGGACAACGGCCAGATGCACACCTTGACCAAGGAGCCCGGCAGCTGGTGGCGGCGCGTCAATGCGTGGTTCAGCACCACGGTGGGGCTGGAGCGGATGCTGTAGCGATCCGCCCCGGTCGGATCCTCAGGCAGGCTCCGGCACCTTGCCGAACGCACCTTGCCGCAACAGCAGTATCACCAGCCCGAACGCCCCGGCCGCCATAAACCATGGCAGCGCGTGCCCGCTGATCCATTGACTGCCCGCCCCCGCCGCCAACGGCCCGATCAGGCAACCGACACCCCAAAGTTGCGCGACATGTGCATTGGCGCGCACCAGCGCATCGTCACGGTAGCGCTCGCCGATCAGGATCAGCGACAAGGTGAACAAGCCACCGGCACTGGCGCCGAACAGCACCCACAGCGGCCAGATCAGCAAGGTGTCGATCAGCATCGGGATCGCCAGACTCGACAGCATCAGCACCACGGCGCAACCGGCGAACAAGGTCCGCCGAGACAGGTAGTCGGCCAATGCACCGATGGGCAATTGCAGCAGCGCATCGCCCACCACCACGGTGCTGACCATCGCCAGCGCCATTTCTGCCGTAAAGCCTTGTTGCAGGCAATACACCGGCAACAGGGTCAAAATCATCGCCTCGAACGCGGCGAACAGCGACACCGCCCAGGCAATTGCCGGCAGCTCGCGACTGAAGCCCCACAGATCACCGAAAGTCACGCTACTGGCCTCGCTGTTCGGCGCCCCGCTGCGACCCAGCAGCAACAGCGGCGAGACAATCAGCAGAGCGACGCCGACCCAGAAGCCGTAGTCATGCACGGTGCCGAGTGCGCCCAGCAGCAACGGACCGGACAGTTGGCTAAGCGCATAACTGCTGCCATACAGCGCCACCAGCCGCCCGCGCCACTGCTCGACCACCAGTTGGTTGATCCAGCTTTCGCCGAGGATGAAGACGATGGTCAGGATCACCCCGATCATCAACCGCAGCACCAGCCAGATCGGGTAGCTCGGCAGCAGTGCCAGCAGGCCGATGGACAATGCGCCGCCCCACAGGCACAGGCGCATCAGGTTCGCCGTGCCAAAACGCGCCGCCAGATGACTGGAAATCTTCGCCCCGAGCAACACACCAATGGCCGGCATCGCGGCCATCACACCAATGGCGAACGAGCCGTAACCCCAGCCCTCCAGACGCAACGACACCAGCGGCATGCTGACACCGAGGGCCAGGCCAACACTCAAGACAGACGCCAACACGGCGAAATACGTCGCCCAACGCATGGTCCACGCTCCTGTGGATAATTTTTATGTGCACCACAAAACCAATGTGGGAGCGGGCTTGCTCGCGAATGCAGTCTGACAGTCGACATTATTGCTGACTGACACACCGCCTTCGCGAGCAAGCCCGCTCCCACAAGGGTCTCTGTTTCGTCAGGGAGCCTGGAGTGACCGGGCTCCCGTCAACGGCTTACAGCTTGATCCAGGTCGCCTTCAGCTCGGTGTATTTATCGAATGCATGCAGCGACTTGTCACGGCCGTTGCCCGACTGCTTGAAGCCGCCGAACGGCGCGGTCATGTCGCCGCCATCGTACTGGTTGACCCACACGCTGCCGGCACGCAGTGCCTTGGCGGTCAGGTGTGCCTTGGAGATGTCCTGAGTCCAGACCGCTGCCGCCAGGCCGTAAGGCGTGTCGTTGGCGATGTTGATCGCCTCTTCGGCGGTATCAAAAGCGATGACCGACAGCACCGGGCCGAAGATCTCTTCCTGGGCGATCTTCATCGCGTTGCTCACGCCGTCGAAAATCGTCGGCTCGACGTAGGTGCCACCGGTTTCCTGAAGAATGCGCTTGCCGCCAGCCACCAGTTTGGCGCCGTCGGTATGGCCCGACTCGATGTAGGACAGCACGGTGTTCATCTGTTGGGTATCGACCAGCGCGCCAACGTTGGTAGCCGGATCCAGCGGGTTGCCCGGTTTCCAGGCTTTCAGCGCCTCGATCACCATCGGCAGGAATTTGTCCTTGATCGAACGCTCGACCAGCAGACGCGAACCGGCAGTGCAGACTTCGCCCTGGTTGAAGGCGATGGCGCTGGCGGCGGATTCGGCGGCGGCCTGCAGATCCGGCGCATCGGCAAACACGATGTTCGGGCTCTTGCCGCCAGCTTCCAGCCAGACGCGTTTCATGTTCGATTCGCCGGAATAGATCATCAGTTGCTTGGCGATTTTGGTCGAACCGGTGAACACCAGGGTGTCGACATCATTATGCAGAGCGAGCGCCTTGCCGACGGTGTGACCGTAGCCCGGCAGCACGTTCAGCACGCCTTTCGGAATACCGGCCTCGACCGCCAGTTCGGCGATGCGGATGGCGGTCAGCGGGGATTTTTCCGACGGTTTGAGGATCACCGAGTTACCGGTCGACAGCGCCGGACCGAGTTTCCAGCAGGCCATCATCAGCGGGAAGTTCCACGGCACGATGGCGCCGACCACACCCACTGGCTCGCGGGTTACCAGACCCAGCTGGTCGTGCGGCGTAGCGGCGACTTCGTCGTAGATCTTGTCGATCGCTTCACCGCTCCAGCTCAACGCCTGCGCGGCGCCCGGCACGTCGATGTACAGCGAATCGCTGATCGGCTTCCCCATGTCGAGGGTTTCGAGCAGGGCCAGTTCTTCGGCGTGCTGTTTCAGCAGGCCGGCGAAACGGATCATGGTGGCTTTGCGTTTGGTCGGCGCCAGGCGCGACCAGACGCCGGAATTGAAGGTGGCGCGGGCGTTTTCCACGGCGCGCTGGGCATCGGCGGCGTCACAGCTGGCAATCTTGCCCAGCAGACGGCCATCGACCGGGCTGATGCACTCGAAGGTCTCGCCGGAGACGGCATCGGTGTACTCGCCGTTGAGGTAGGCGCGGCCTTCGATCTTCAGGTCGCGGGCGCGTTGTTCCCAGTCGGCACGAGTCAGGGTGGTCATTCGAGTGTCCTCCTCTTGTTCAATACGAGCGCCGCGATCGTCGCGGTCGTCCTCAGGAATACTGCCCGGCCAGCCTGCTTTTCGGCCCAAGGCATCCGCCACCCTAAACCAGCGGCCGGGGTTGTTTCAATATATTTGACATAAGCTCCTTATACGGCCTTGCGGCGTTCAATTTAATCAACATAGACTTTGGCCCTTTCAAGCCACCGCGCCGTCATCACGGGAGAAAACAACAATGAACATCCAGAACGTCGTCGACATCAGCCTGACCATGGACCAGGCCGAGCGCTACCGCCCGGACCCGGCCAAAGTATTGAAGGGCGATCCCGAGCAGGCGGTGTTCAATCAGTACGACAGCCCTTGCGGGCAAATGGGCGTCGGCGTGTGGGAAGGTGCGGTTGGGCAGTGGACGGTGAATTACACCGAACATGAATACTGCGAAATCCTCCAGGGCGTTTCAGTGCTGCGAGACAGCGAAGGCAACGCCAAGACCCTGCGTGTCGGTGACCGCTTCGTGATTCCCGCCGGTTTCCGTGGCACCTGGGAAGTGCTGGAAGCGTGCCGCAAGGTCTATGTGATCTTCGAACAGAAGGCCTGAGGCTTTTCGCCAGACAACAAAAAAGGCCCGTATCGTGAGATACGGGCCTTTTTCGTAAGTCGGGAAAAATCAATTACTTGATTTTGCCTTCCTTGTAGATCACGTGCTTGCGAACAACCGGATCATATTTCTTGATCTCGATTTTGTCCGGGGTAGTACGCTTGTTCTTGTCGGTAGTGTAGAAGTGACCAGTACCGGCGCTCGAGATCAAACGAATCAATTCACGCATGATTAGCTCCCTTAAACCTTGCCGTCGCGACGCAGCTCGGCCAGCACAACGCTGATGCCACGCTTGTCGATGATACGCATGCCTTTGGCGGAAACGCGCAGGCGTACGAAACGTTTCTCTTCTTCAACCCAGAAGCGGTGATGCTGCAGGTTCGGCAGGAAACGACGACGGGTTTTGTTGTTTGCGTGGGAAATGTTATTCCCGGTTACCGGACCCTTACCGGTAACTTGACATACTCTAGACATGCCTCAGCCCTCTAAAACCACATGCCCAACCCGGCATGGGTTGGCCGCTTAATCTCTAGTCATTGTGGCGCCAGGCGCCGCGATTCTTTAGAGGTCTTACCGGCTACACCTACAAGCGAAGGAACCGGGCCCCTAGAAAAGAGCGCTGCTTTATACCAGAAAGACCACGGAGCAACAACTTTCCGTGTGCAATGAATAGCTAAAAAGCCGCTTTTTCCGCCTGCAAGCGCCTTGGGTAAAGGCTGCCGGCAATTTTTACCATTCGTCGAAGAAAATCGATCATACCCGCATTCGGGATTTTTCCTGCCGCCATTTCCGACAATTCCCCGGCCGCCAGGACTCGAAAATGCAAAAAGGGGATAGTCATTTGCAATTGCGACCACTAGGGTAGGCCTTTTCCAGACTGCACTTGCAGATGGGCCTTCGATCTGTAAAGGAAGCCGACCATGCGCCTCGCTGCCCTCCCCCTGCTGCTCGCCCCGCTATTGCTGAGCCCCCTGGCCCATGCCGCCGCCCTGAGCGTCTGCACCGAGGCCAGCCCTGAAGGGTTCGACGTGGTGCAATACAACTCGCTGACCACCACCAACGCTTCGGCCGACGTGCTGATGAATCGCCTGGTGGACTTCGACACCGCCAGCGGCAAGGTGGTCCCGAGCCTGGCCGACAGCTGGGAAGTCAGCACCGACGGCCTGAGCTATGTCTTCAAACTGCACCCGCAGGTGAAATTTCATACGACCGACTACTTCAAGCCAACCCGCGAGTTGACCGCCGAAGACGTCAAGTTCAGCTTCGACCGCATGCTTGACCCGGCCAACCCGTGGCACAAGGTCGCCCAGAGTGGCTTCCCGCATGCCCAGTCGATGCAACTGCCGAGCCTGATCAAGAAGGTCGACGCACTGGACCCGCTGACCGTGCGCTTCACCCTCGATCACCCGGACTCGACGTTCCTGGCGACCCTGAGCATGGGCTTCGCCTCGATCTACTCCGCGGAATACGCCGACAAACTGCTGAAGGCCGGCTCGACCGACAAGCTCAACAGCCAGCCGGTCGGCACCGGCCCGTTCGTCTTCACCCGATTCCAGAAAGACGCCTCGATCCGCTACAAGGCCAACCCGGACTACTTCCGCGGCAAACCGGCAGTGGACCCGCTGATCTTCGCCATCACCCCGGACGCCAACGTGCGCCTGCAAAAACTGCGGCGCAACGAGTGCCAGATTGCCCTGTCGCCAAAACCGCTGGACGTACAGGCCGCGAAGCAGGAACCGACGCTGAAAGTCGAAAAGACTGACGCGTTCATGACCGCATTCGTCGGCATCAACAGCCAGCATCCGCCGCTGGACAAACCGGAAGTGCGTCAGGCAATCAACCTCGCCTTCGACAAGGCCAACTACCTGAAGGCTGTGTTCGAAGACACTGCCGAAGCCGCCAACGGCCCGTATCCGCCGAACACCTGGAGCTACGCGAAGAATCTGCCGGGTTACCCGCACGACGTGGCAAAAGCCAAGGCATTGCTGGCCAAGGCCGGCCTGAAGGACGGTTTCCAGACCACCATCTGGACACGTCCGTCCGGCAGCCTGCTGAACCCGAATCCGAGCCTCGGTGCGCAATTGCTGCAGTCGGATCTGGCGGAGATCGGCATTCAGGCGGAAATCCGCGTGATCGAATGGGGCGAGCTGATCCGTCGTGCCAAGGCGGGCGAGCATGACCTGCTGTTCATGGGCTGGGCCGGCGACAACGGCGACCCGGATAACTTCCTCACGCCGCAGTTTTCCTGCGCAGCGGTGAAATCCGGCACCAACTTCGCCCGCTACTGCAATGCCGACCTGGACAAGCTGATCAGCGCCGGCAAGACCACCAGCGAACAAGGTGTACGCACCAAGCTCTACGAACAGGCGCAGGCGCAGATCCAGCAGCAGGCGCTGTGGCTGCCGCTGGCGCATCCGACGGCGTATGCACTGACGCGCAAAGACGTGCAGGGTTACTCGGTCTCCCCGTTCGGGCGGCAGGACTATTCCAAGGTCACCCTCAAATAACCCGCCACAACACAAAACCTGTGGGAGCGGGCTTGCTCCCACAGGGGTTAGCGTTTGTACTTGGAAGCTACATCCAGCCACACTCCGCCATCGACAACGGCTCCCCATCGCCAACGATGAAGTGATCGAGCACCCGCACGTCAACCAACTCCAAAGCCTTCTGCAAGCGCTTGGTCAATAATCGATCAGCCTGACTCGGATCGCTGTTGCCCGACGGATGGTTGTGGCACAGGATCACGGCGGCCGCGTTATTGGCCAACGAGCGCTTCACCACTTCTCGGGGATGTACCGCGGTGTTGTCGATAGAGCCGCGAAACAGGGTCTCGAAGGTCAGCACCTGATGTTTGGAGTCGAGAAACAGGCAGCCGAACACCTCGTGCGGCTCATGGCGCAGCATGGCCTTGAGGTAATCGCGGACCACCTGCGGATTCTCCAGCGCCGTTTTCTGCCGCATGCGCTCGGCCAAATGTCGCCGCCCCATCTCCAGCACGGCCTGCAGCTGGGCGAACTTCGCCGGCCCCAGACCCAATTGCTCGCTGAACGCCCCGAGATCAGCCTCCAGCAACGCACGCAGGCTGCCGAACTGATTCAACAAGTGTCGCGCCAGATCCACCGCGCTTTTACCGGATACGCCGGTCCGCAGAAAAATCGCCAGCAATTCGGCATCGGAAAGACTTCCCGAGCCCTGTTCAAGCAGCTTCTCCCGCGGCCTTTCCGCCGCCGGCCAATCGCGAATACTCATACACCTTCCTTGTCTGTGGGCGCCGCTGTTCCGTAGCGGTCGCTGTGATATCGTAGCCCATCTTTTTTGCGGGCGAATTCACCCTGGGGAGGGGGTTTCGCCACGTATGTCACCAACGAAATGAAAGGCAGACCTATGCAGCGGCTGTATCGGAAACGCATCGTTCTGGGCGTCGGCGGCGGCATTGCTGCCTACAAGAGCGCCGATCTCGTGCGCCGCCTGATCGATCAGGGCGCCGAAGTGCGCGTGGTCATGACCCGTGGCGGCAGCGAATTCATCACCCCGCTGACCATGCAGGCGCTGTCCGGCCACCCGGTTCACCTGGACTTGCTCGACCCGGCCGCGGAAGCGGCGATGGGCCACATCGAACTGGCCAAATGGGCCGATCTGGTGCTGATCGCCCCGGCCACCGCCGACCTGCTCGCCCGTCTGGCCCAAGGCATTGCCAACGATCTGCTGACCACGCTGGTGCTGGCCACCGACGCCATTGTCGCTGTCGCCCCGGCCATGAACCAGGCCATGTGGCGCGACCCGGCGACCCAGGCCAACCTGCAACTCCTTGAAAGCCGTGGCCTGAAGACCTTCGGCCCGGCCTCCGGCAGCCAGGCCTGCGGCGACGTCGGCATGGGCCGCATGATGGAAGCCACCGATCTGGCCCAGCTCGCGGCGGACTGCTTCCAGCGTCAGGCGCTGACCGGCAAGCACGTAGTAATCACCGCCGGCCCGACCCAGGAAAACATCGACCCGGTGCGCTACATCACCAACCACAGCTCCGGCAAAATGGGCTTCGCCCTGGCGGAAGCGGCGGTTGAGGCCGGCGCCCGTGTCACCCTGATCAGCGGCCCGGTGCATTTGCCGACGCCGGATCGCGTCACCCGCATCGACGTGGTCAGCGCCCGCGACATGCTCGCCGCGTGTGAAGCCGCGATCCCTTGCGACATCTTTATCGCCTCGGCAGCGGTCGCGGACTACCGCCCGGAAGTCGTCGCCCCGCAAAAATTGAAGAAAGACCCTACGAGCGGTGACGGCTTCGTCCTGCAAATGGTGCGCAACCCGGACATCCTGGCCACCATCGCGACCCGTCCCGACCGTCCGTTCAGTGTCGGTTTCGCCGCCGAGACCGAACACCTGCTCGACTACGCAGCACGCAAGCTGAAGGACAAGAATCTCGATCTGATCGTCGCCAACGACGTCGCCAACCCGAGCATCGGTTTCAACAGCGAAGAAAACGCCTGCAGCGTCATCGACCGTGCGCTGCACGCCACGGTCTTCGCCCAGACCAGCAAGAGCAAGATCGCTCGCCAACTGGTCACTTTTATCGCCGAACGTCTGAACCAGGTTTAATTTACATGCACGCTTTGCAAGCCAAGATCCTCGACCCACGCATCGGTACCGAATTCCCGCTGCCGCAATACGCCACGCCAGGCTCCGCCGGCCTCGACCTGCGCGCCATGCTGCAAGAGGACATCGTCATCAAGCCGGGTGAAACCGTGCTGATCCCGACCGGTCTGTCGGTCTACATCGGCGACCCGAACCTCGCCGCGCTGATCCTGCCGCGCTCGGGCATGGGCCATAAGCACGGCATCGTGCTGGGCAATCTGGTCGGCCTGATCGACTCCGACTACCAGGGCCCGCTGATGGTCTCCTGCTGGAACCGTGGCCAGACCGAGTTCACCATGCCGGTGGGCGAGCGTCTGGCGCAACTGGTGCTGGTGCCCGTAGTGCAGGCGCATTTCGAAATGGTCGAAGAGTTCGTCGAGACCGAGCGCGGCGCTGGCGGTTTCGGCCATTCCGGCACCAAGTGATTTGTCTTGTGGCGTGGGAGCCTGCTCCTTCGCCATAAAAATACGCAGATTCATCTGCAAGCTTTACCGCTGAAAATCAAGGCATTGGCAGGCCAAAGCCACGCCGCACAAGGCGTCATGGCCCTTTCACACCACGAACTCTCTGTGAAAACCGCCGTCATACCCTTCAGTTTGAGCTTGCCGTCGAATGAGTCGTCGGTGTGTCCAGCCACTTTCGAGATGGAGCATTTTCGCAGATGAGCACCCCCGCCCAAGTCGCCCCGAAGCTTCCCAACAGCATCTTCCGCGCCTATGACATTCGCGGCACCGTGCCGGAATTCCTCAATGGCGAAACCGCCTACTGGATCGGTCGCGCCATCGGCTCCCAGAGCCTGGCCCAGGGCGAACCGAACGTGTCCGTCGGTCGTGACGGCCGTCTGTCCGGTCCGGAACTGGTTGCCGAACTGATCCGCGGCATCGCCGAAAGCGGCTGCCATGTCAGCGACGTCGGCCTGGTGCCGACGCCTGCGCTGTACTACGCCGCCAACGTGCTGGCCGGCAAATCCGGCGTGATGCTCACCGGCAGCCACAACCCGTCGAACTACAACGGCTTCAAGATCGTGATCGCCGGCGATACCCTCGCCAACGAACAGATCCAGGTGCTGCATGAACGTATCAAGACCGGCAACCTGAGCAGCGGCCAGGGCAGCGTAACCCAGGTCGAGATCCTCGATCGCTACACCACCGAAATCGTCCAGGACATCAAACTGGCCCGGCGCCTGAAAGTCGTGGTCGATTGCGGCAACGGCGCGGCCGGCGTGATCGCCCCGCAACTGATCGAAGCGCTGAACTGCGAAGTCATCCCGCTGTTCTGCGAAGTCGACGGCAACTTCCCGAACCACCACCCGGACCCGGGCAAGCCTGAAAACCTTGTCGACCTGATCGCCAAGGTCAAGGAAACCAAGGCTGACATCGGCCTGGCCTTCGACGGTGACGGCGACCGCGTCGGCGTGGTGACCAACACCGGTACCATCGTCTTCCCGGATCGCCTGCTGATGCTGTTTGCCCGCGACGTACTGGCCCGCAACCCGGGCGCGGAAATCATCTTCGACGTCAAATGCACCCGCCGCCTGATCCCGCTGATCAAGGAATATGGCGGCCAGTCGCTAATGTGGAAGACCGGTCACTCGTTGATCAAAAAGAAAATGAAACAGTCCGGCGCATTGTTGGCCGGTGAAATGAGCGGGCACATTTTCTTCAAGGAACGCTGGTTCGGTTTCGACGACGGTATTTACAGCGCCGCACGGCTGCTGGAAATCCTCAGCAAGGAAAAATCTTCGGCCGAGGAGCTGTTCGCGACCTTCCCGAACGATATTTCCACGCCGGAAATCAATATCCATGTGACCGAAGAGAGCAAATTCAGCATCATTGATGCACTGCACGATGCGCAGTGGGGCCCAGGCGCCGACCTGACCACCATTGACGGCGTGCGGGTCGATTACGCCAAAGGCTGGGGCCTGGTGCGCGCCTCCAACACCACACCGGTGCTGGTGCTGCGCTTCGAGGCCGATGACGAGGCTGAATTGCAGCGCATCAAGGCTGTGTTCCATGCCCAACTGAAACGCGTTGCACCTGATCTCCAACTACCGTTCTGATTTCTGATTCACCCGGAGCCCTGAATGACCCTCGAACGCGAAGCCGCCGCCCACACCGCCCAGGTCCTGTCCGAAGCGCTGCCTTACATCCGACGTTATGTCGGCAAGACCCTGGTGATCAAATACGGCGGCAACGCGATGGAAAGCGAGGAGCTGAAAACCGGCTTCGCCCGCGACATCGTGCTGATGAAGGCCGTTGGCATCAACCCGGTGGTCGTGCACGGCGGTGGCCCGCAGATCGGTGATCTGCTCAAGCGCCTGTCGATCGAAAGCCACTTCGTCGACGGCATGCGCGTCACCGACGCCGCGACCATGGACGTGGTGGAAATGGTCCTCGGTGGTCAGGTGAACAAAAGCATCGTCAATCTGATCAACCGCCACGGCGGCAGCGCCATCGGCCTGACCGGTAAAGACGCCGGGCTGATTCGGGCGAAGAAGCTCACTGTCACCCGTCAAACGCCGGAGATGACCCAGCCGGAAATCATCGACATCGGCCAGGTGGGCGAAGTGGTCGGGATCAACACCGAACTGCTGAACCTGCTGGTCAAAGGCAACTTCATCCCGGTGATCGCGCCGATCGGCGTGGGTGAGAACGGCGAGTCGTACAACATCAACGCTGACCTGGTGGCCGGTAAAGTCGCCGAAGCGCTGAAAGCCGAGAAGCTGATGCTGCTGACCAACATCGCCGGCCTGATGGACAAGTCGGGCACCGTGCTGACCGGCCTGAGCACCCAGCAGGTCGACGACCTGATCGCCGACGGCACCATCTACGGCGGCATGCTGCCGAAGATCCGCTGTGCACTGGAAGCGGTTCAGGGTGGTGTCGGCAGCTCGCTGATCATCGACGGCCGTGTACCGAACGCGATCCTGCTGGAAATCTTCACCGACACCGGTGTGGGTACGCTGATCAGTAATCGCAAGCGCCCATAAGCGCTCGCGCAAACAAAAAGACCCCGCTCAGCCTGGCTGAGCGGGGTCTTTTTTTGCCTGAAGACGCGATCAGACGCCGAACTGGGCGCGATAGGCTTCAACGGCTGGCAGGTGCTGCTTGAGCTGCGGATCGTCAGCCAGGAATTCCAGCACCTGGTTCAGCGACACAATGCTGATGACCGGGATGCCGAAATCACGCTCGACTTCCTGGATTGCCGACAACTCGCCGTTGCCGCGCTCCTGACGGTTCAGGGCGATCAGCACCCCGGCAGCCTTGGCGCCGTCCTGGGAAGCGATGATCTGCATCACTTCACGGATCGCGGTGCCGGCGGTGATCACGTCGTCGATGATCAGCACGTCGCCGGTCAGCGGTGCGCCGACCAGGCTGCCACCTTCGCCGTGGGCCTTGGCTTCCTTGCGGTTGAAGCACCATGGCAAGTCACGGTTGTGGTGCTCGGCCAGCGCCACGGCAGTGGTTGCTGCCAGCGGAATGCCTTTGTAGGCCGGGCCGAACAGTACGTCGAAAGAAATGCCGCTTTCGGCGATGGCTGCCGCGTAGAAACGCCCCAGCTGCGCCAGGGCCGAGCCCGTGTTGAACAGGCCGGCATTGAAGAAGTAAGGACTGGTGCGCCCGGACTTCAGGGTGAACTCACCGAAGCGCAAAACGCCGCGATCGATGGCAAAACGAATGAAATCGCGCTGATACGCTTGCATGAAAAAAACCCCAAATACCACGGATTTAGCTAATTAGCTTGACGCCGTGTATCATACACGCACGCGATTTTTGGGGCCATTTATGCGGATCATCAGTGTGAACGTCAATGGTATTCAGGCTGCAGTCGAGCGTGGTTTGCTCAGTTGGCTGCAGGCACAGAATGCCGACGTCATCTGCCTGCAGGACACCCGTGCCTCCGCCTTTGAACTGGATGACCCAGCCTTCCAACTGGATGGCTACTTCCTTTATGCCTGCGATGCTGAAGTCCCTGCCCAAGGCGGCGTGGCTTTGTATTCGCGGTTGCAACCGAAGGCTGTCATCAGCGGTCTCGGTTTCGAGACGGCCGACCGCTACGGGCGCTACCTGCAAGCAGATTTCGACAAAGTCAGTATTGCCACCTTGCTGCTTCCTTCGGGGATGAACGGCGATGAGGACTTGAACCAGAAGTTCAAGCTCATGGACGACTTCGGCAAGTACCTGGACAAACAGCGGCGCAAACGTCGCGAGTACATTTATTGTGGCTCGCTGTACGTCGCGCAGCAGAAGCTCGACATCAAGAACTGGCGCGACAGCCAGCAATCCCCGGGCTTCCTGGCGCCGGAACGCGCCTGGATGGACGAGATTGTCGGCAACATGGGCTACGTAGACGCCCTGCGCGAAGTCAGCCGCGAAGGCGACCAGTACAGCTGGTGGCCGGACAACGAACAGGCCGAGATGCTGAATCTGGGCTGGCGCTTCGACTACCAGATCCTGACCCCGGGCCTGCGACGTTTCGTGCGCAGCGCACGCCTGCCACGTCAGCCACGGTTCTCGCAGCACGCGCCGCTGATCGTGGACTACGACTGGACGCTGACTATCTAAGCGGCCTTTCGCAGACACAAAAAAACCGACGTCACTGTCGGTTTTTTTGTGGGCGATCGTTCATTATTTGATCAACCGCCAAGTGAACGGATAGCGATATGGGAAACCTTCGTTGGCCTTCACCCCACCGATGATCGTCAGCACCAGCGCTGCAATGGCCAGCAGACCGAACAGCACGAACCCGATCAGCAACAGCATCAGCACGAAACAGATCATCGAAGCGATCGCCACGGTGATCTGGAAATTCAGTGCTTCTTTACCCTGGGCATCGATGAACGGATCGGTCTCGCGCTTCATCTGCCACAGGATCAACGGCCCGATCAGCGTACCGAACGGAATCCAGATCCCCAGCAAGGCGGACAAGTGACAAAACATCGCCCATTGGCGAACCTCCTGGCTCGGCTTGGGTAGCAACTCTTGCTCATCACTCATCGCGTCCTCCTTGCGGGTTGCGAACCTGCTCAGTCGGCCAGTGCAGCCTGTTGCAGTTCGAAGATCTCATTCATGCCTTTCTTGGCCAGTTCCAGCATCGCGGTCAGCTCTTCAGGCTGGAACGGCGCGCCTTCGGCGGTGCCCTGCACTTCGATGAAGCCGCCGGTGCTGGTCATCACTACGTTCAGGTCAGTCTCTGCGGCGGAGTCTTCAAGATAGTCCAGATCCAGCACCGGCTCGCCCTGGTACATGCCCACGGAAACGGCACCGATCATTTGCTTGAGCGGGTCGCCGCCCTTCAGGCCGCCGCGCTTCTTGATCACTTTCAGGGCATCGACCAGCGCAACCATGGCGCCGGTGATCGACGCGGTGCGGGTACCGCCGTCGGCCTGGATCACGTCGCAGTCGACGTACAGGGTGACGTCGCCCAGCTTGGACATGTCCAGCGCAGCGCGCAGGGAACGGCCGATCAGGCGCTGGATCTCCAGGGTACGGCCACCCTGCTTGCCACGGCTCGCTTCACGCTGGTTACGCTCGCCGGTGGCGCGGGGCAGCATGCCGTATTCCGCGGTCAGCCAACCCTGGCCCTGACCTTTGAGGAAACGCGGTACGCCGTTTTCGACGCTGACGGTGCAGATGACTTTGGTATCACCGAATTCGACCAGTACCGATCCCTCGGCGTGTTTGGTGTAGTTGCGGGTAATGCGGATCGAGCGGAGCTGATCGGCAGCGCGACCACTTGGACGTTTCATAGGAGATACCTGTACTGGGGACGGAAAACTGCGGAGCATTATAGAGCCGCGCACCGCGCCTGGGCACTCGTTAAAAAATCCGGCCGACGACCGAAAGCCCTGAAACGCGCTTTGCCGACGGCCTGCAGCCCTTTGTCACACCGTGTGTTTGGGCGCATCCGCCGCACTGCGCTACAATCCTGCGCCTTTGCTGCCAGTCGGCTTAAATTCATTGATATCGAGCTGCGGAGCTTCAATTCGCGCCGATCTGTATCGCGAGGTCACCGCCATGGTGCACAGCATGACCGCCTTCGCCCGCGTCGAGAAAGCCGGCGTTCAGGGCACCCTGAGCTGGGAACTGCGCTCGGTCAACAGCCGCTACCTGGAACCCCACCTGCGCCTGCCGGAGTCGTTTCGCGACCTCGAAGGCGCTGTCCGCGAAGCCCTGCGTCAGGGCCTGTCGCGCGGCAAACTGGAATGCACCCTGCGCTTCACTGAGGAAAGTACCGGCAAGCCACTGCAAGTGGATCGCGAACGCGCCGCGCAGCTCGTCGCCGCTGCCGAAACTGTCGCCGGCCTGATCAAGAATCCGGCCGCGCTGAACCCGCTGGAAGTGCTGGCCTGGCCGGGCGTGCTGGTGGCCGATGCGAGCGATCCACAAGCCCTTAACGCCGAAGCGCTGGAGCTGTTCAATCAAGGCCTGAAGGAGCTGAAGTCCGGCCGCGAGCGCGAAGGCGCGGAGCTGGCACGCCTGATCAACGATCGCCTGACCTCCATCGAGGAAGACGTGGTGACGCTGCGCGAACTGGTTCCGCAGATGCTCGCCACCCAGCGCCAGAAGGTCCTCGACCGCTTCGCCGACATGAAGGCCGAGATGGACCCGCAGCGCCTGGAACAGGAAATGGTGATGCTCGCGCAAAAGAGCGACGTGGCCGAAGAACTGGATCGCCTGAGCACTCACATCATCGAAGTTCGCCGGGTCCTGAAGTCCGGCGGTGCCGCCGGTCGGCGCCTGGACTTCCTGATGCAGGAACTCAACCGCGAAGCCAACACACTGGGCTCCAAGGCCTTCGACCCGCGCAGCACCCAGGCGGCGGTCAACCTCAAGGTGTTGATCGAGCAGATGCGCGAACAAGTGCAGAATATTGAGTAAGGCAACAGACATGACCCATAGCACCGGCACCCTGTACATCATTTCCGCCCCTTCGGGCGCGGGCAAGAGCAGTCTGGTCAAGGCCCTGACAGACACCAACCCGGACATTCGCGTCTCGATTTCCCACACTACCCGCGCCATGCGCCCGGGCGAGGTGGACGGAGTGAACTACCACTTCGTAAGCCGCGAAGAGTTCGTGAAGATGGGCGAGCACGGCGATTTCCTTGAGCGCGCGGAAGTCTTCGGCAACTTTTACGGCACCTCGCAAAGTCGTCTGCAGCAGACCCTGGACGAAGGTCACGACCTGATTCTGGAAATCGACTGGCAAGGCGCCGAGCAAGTGCGCAAGCTGATGCCCCAGGCACGCTCGATCTTCATTCTGCCGCCATCGCTTCAGGCCCTGCACCAGCGCCTGACCAACCGCGGCCAGGACAGCGACGAAATCATCGACGGCCGGATGCGCGAAGCCGTCAGCGAGATGAGCCACTACGTTGAGTACGATTACCTGATCATCAACGACGATTTCGCCCACGCGCTGGATGATCTGAAAGCGATTTTTCGCGCCAATCAGCTGCAACAGAAACGCCAACAAGTGCGTTTCGGCAGATTGCTGGCTGAATTGCTGGGCTGAAACAGCACTTCCCAAAACCGCTGCAAGGGCTTTACATTGGTGCTTGCGGCGCGTTGAAGAGCCTGGTCAAAAAATCAGCGCTTCCCTAATCGCTGGTGATTTTTTAAACTGTTGAGTCCGCTCGCCCAACCGGGCAGCGCGCATATTGCATTCGCTCCGAGGAATACCATGGCCCGCGTAACCGTTGAAGACTGCCTAGAACACGTGGAAAACCGCTTTGAGCTGGTCATGCTCTCTACCAAGCGTGCCCGTCAACTGGCCACCGGCGGCAAAGAGCCCCTGGTTCAGTGGGAAAACGACAAACCGACCGTAGTTGCGCTGCGTGAAATCGCTGAAGGCCTGATGAGCTACGAGTTCATCGCCGAGCAGGAAATCGTCCACGAAGACCCGGTCTTCGCTGCGTTCGAGGACGAGTCCAACGAGGCCGTCTAAGCCTATGCCTGGTCGACGTAGCACGGCGCGGGATCACAGCTTGCGGCAGGAGACATCATGCCGAGCATAGACGCCCTCGCCGATCGCTTATCGACCTACCTCGGCAACGACCAGGTCAACCTGGTCCGCCGAGCGTATTTTTACGCCGAACAAGCCCACGACGGCCAACGCCGCCGTAGCGGCGAGGCGTACGTCACGCATCCTCTTGCCGTGGCGAATATTCTTGCCGACATGCACATGGACCATCAGAGCCTGATGGCCGCGATGCTGCATGACGTGATCGAAGACACCGGTATCGCCAAGGAAGCGCTGCAAGCGCAGTTCGGTGAAACCGTGGCCGAACTGGTCGACGGGGTCAGCAAACTGACCCAGATGAATTTCGAGACCAAGGCCGAAGCCCAGGCTGAAAACTTCCAGAAAATGGCCATGGCCATGGCACGCGACATTCGCGTGATCCTGGTCAAGCTCGCCGACCGCCTACACAACATGCGCACACTGGAAGTGCTGTCCGGCGAAAAACGCCGGCGCATCGCCAAGGAAACCCTGGAGATCTATGCACCCATCGCCAATCGGCTGGGCATGCACGCGATCCGTATCGAGTTCGAAGACCTCGGCTTCAAGGCCATGCACCCGATGCGTTCCGCGCGGATCTACCAGGCCGTCAAACGCGCCCGGGGCAACCGCAAGGAAATCGTCAACAAGATCGAGGAATCCCTTGGCCACTGCCTCGCCATCGACGGCATCCAGGGTGAAGTCAGCGGTCGCCAGAAACACCTCTACGGCATCTACAAGAAAATGCGCGGCAAGCGTCGGGCCTTCAACGAGATCATGGACGTCTATGCGTTCCGGATCATCGTCGACAAGGTCGATACCTGCTACCGCGTGCTGGGTGCTGTACATAATTTGTACAAACCGTTGCCGGGGCGCTTCAAGGATTACATCGCGATCCCCAAGGCCAACGGCTATCAGTCGCTGCACACCACACTGTTCGGCATGCACGGCGTGCCGATCGAAATCCAGATCCGCACCCGCGAAATGGAGGAGATGGCCAACAACGGCATCGCCGCCCATTGGCTGTACAAATCCAGCGGCGACGAGCAGCCCAAAGGCACCCATGCCCGGGCCCGTCAGTGGGTCAAGGGCGTGCTGGAAATGCAGCAACGTGCCGGCAACTCGCTGGAATTCATCGAGAGCGTGAAGATCGACCTGTTCCCGGACGAGGTCTACGTGTTCACGCCCAAAGGCCGGATCATGGAGCTGCCCAAAGGCTCCACGGCGGTCGACTTTGCCTACGCGGTGCACACCGACGTTGGCAACAGCTGCATCGCCTGCCGGATCAACCGTCGTCTCGCACCGCTGTCCGAACCGTTGCAAAGCGGCTCCACGGTCGAGATCGTCAGCGCCCCCGGCGCGCGGCCGAACCCGGCGTGGCTCAACTTCGTGGTCACCGGCAAGGCGCGGACCCACATCCGTCATGCGCTGAAACTGCAACGCCGCTCCGAATCCATCAGCCTCGGCGAACGCCTGCTGAACAAGGTGCTCAACGGTTTCGACAGCGCGCTGGAACAGATTCCGGCCGAACGCGTGAAGGCGATGCTCACCGAGTACCGCCTCGAACTGATCGAAGACTTGCTGGAAGACATCGGCCTGGGCAACCGCATGGCCTACGTCGTGGCCCGCCGCCTGCTCGGCGAAGGCGAACAACTGCCAAGCCCGGAAGGCCCGCTGGCGATTCGCGGCACCGAAGGTCTGGTGCTCAGCTACGCCAAATGCTGCACGCCGATCCCGGGCGACCCGATTGTCGGGCACCTGTCGGCGGGCAAAGGCATGGTCGTGCACCTGGACAACTGCCGCAACATCAGCGAAATCCGCCACAACCCGGAAAAATGCATCCAACTCTCGTGGGCCAAGGATGTCACCGGTGAATTCAACGTCGAACTGCGCGTCGAGCTGGAACACCAGCGCGGCCTGATTGCCCTGCTGGCCAGCAGCGTCAACGCAGCCGACGGCAATATCGAGAAAATCAGCATGGACGAACGCGATGGCCGCATCAGCGTCGTCCAACTGGTGGTCAGCGTCCACGACCGTGTGCACCTGGCCCGCGTGATCAAGAAACTGCGCGCACTGACCGGCGTGATCCGCATCACCCGCATGCGTGCATAACTTAAACATTACAAGGAGTCATACATGACCAAGACCGTTATCACCAGCGACAAGGCCCCGGCCGCCATCGGTACTTATTCCCAGGCGATCAAGGCTGGCAACACTGTCTACATGTCGGGCCAGATCCCGTTGGACCCGAAAACCATGGAGCTGGTCGAAGGTTTCGAAGCCCAGACCGTCCAGGTCTTCGAGAACCTGAAAGCCGTGGCCGAAGCCGCCGGCGGTTCGTTCAAGGATATCGTCAAGCTGAACATCTTCCTCACCGACCTGAGCCACTTCGCCAAGGTCAACGAGATCATGGGCAAGTACTTCGACCAGCCGTACCCGGCGCGCGCCGCCATCGGCGTTGCTGCCCTGCCAAAGGGTTCGCAGGTTGAAATGGATGCCATTCTGGTCATCGAGTAATGCGCACGGCGCGGCCTCAGACGCCGCGCCGACTGCTCTGCGGTAAAGAAAAGGTTTTGAAAGGATTCCACCATGCGCAAAGCGCTTGCTCTCTCGCTGCTCGCCATTTTCCTCGGCGGTTGCGCCAGCAACCCTGCCGATCGTGACATCAGCGGCACCTGGATCAACCAGATCGCCATCGATGCCGCCGCCAAGGGCGGCCCCCTGCGTGAAGCGCTTCAGGCCTACGGCCCGAACCTGGAATGGGACATCAACACCAAGGCCAGTCAGGCCCGCTACACCAACGGTTTCGAAAACGTGGAAGGTCGCTTGCTCGGCGAACAGTCCGGCGCCTGGAAAGTCGATTTCTATGGCAGCTCGGCCAGCGAGCTGAAACGTGACGGCAGCCAGTTGCACCAGGCCGCCAGCGAAAATGAACCACAGCAGCTCTTCGACCGCGCGCAGATTCCGGTGCCGGAGGGCGCACCGATCGGCGCCAGCTTCGAACGGGCGCTGTATTCGGCCTACCTGGGCGGAAACTGGACAATCGCCAGCGGCCAGGGCGAAGGTGCCACGGTGCAATTCCAGGCCGACGGACAAGTCTCCGGCCTGCCGGGCGCCGACCGCTATGCCCTGTGCCTGGCGGGCGACTGCGCATCGATGAGCAGCGGCAACGACAGCATGTGGCTGCAACAGAACGGTCAGGGCAACAACTGGATCTTCGTGCGCAAAGGCAAGGAGCTTGAAATTTTGCAGGCCGTGAACACGGCACTGGCGGACGAACAACCGCAGTTCACCCCGGGTGAGCGCAAGTGGTTGCTCGAGAAGCAGTAACCAGCCTCTGAAGCTACAGAGATCCCATGTGGGAGCGAGCCTGCTCGCGATAGCAGTCTGACAGTCAGCATCAATGTTGAATGTTATGACCTCATCGCGAGCAGGCTCGCTCCCACATTTACTTTGTAATGCCTGAAAGTCAGCAGCGCCCCTCTAGAATCGCGGCATACCCCTCACGATAACTCGGATACTTCGGCACCCAGCCCAGCGCCTTCGCACGGGCATTGCTGCAACGTTTGCTGCCGGTGCGACGCACGCTCTCGTCTTCCGACCATTCGGTGACACCCAGATACTCGCGCAGCCACGCCACCACCTCGGCCAACGGCGCCGGCGCGTCGTCCACGCCGATATAGATGTCATCCAGCGCCACGCCCTTGCGATCCGCGTCCAGCAGAAACGCCATCAACCCCGCCGCATCATCGGCATGGATGCGATTGCCATACAGCGGTGGGTCGACCGCCACCCGATAACCCCGACGTACCTGGGTCAGCAGCCATTCACGGCCGGGGCCGTAAATGCCGGTCAGGCGCACGATGCTCGCAGGAATACCGCTGTTGAGCGCAACCTGCTCGGCCTCCAGCATCACCCGACCGGAATAACCCGCGGCAACGGTTTCGGATTTTTCATCGACCCATTCGCCGTTCTGCTGCCCGTAAACACTGCTGCTGGAAACGAACAGCAACCGCTCAGGCTCCTGACCGTAATCGTTCAGCCAACCCAGCACATGCTGCAACCCCTGCACATACGCCGCGCGATAACCGGCCTCATCGTGATCGGTGGCCGCCGCGCTATACACCAGGTAATCGATGGCACCCACCGGCCAGGTCTCGGGGCAATCCTCATTGAACAAGTCACCGGCGACACCGATAACGCCGTCCGGTAAACGTGAAATATTCCGGCGCAGGCCATACACCTGAAAGCCGGCAGCCAGCAATTGCGTGGCCAGACGGCTGCCGACATCACCGCAACCGGCGATCAAAACAGAGGGCGCGGACATCAAAAATCTCCCATCGGAAAGCGACAGACTAGCCTCGACAGGGGACGAGCGGCTAGCAATGAAGGAAAAAAAGCAACTCTATTACTTCTGTTAACAAGAATTACTTGCAATAATGCACGTCACTTTTGTTCTCGGCCTCACGAGGCCTGGAAGAGCATCACCGTTTTTCTATCTCAGGTCCGGCCAGCATGACACGCATTCAAAACCCCGCTTCGCCAACCAACCGACCTCGCGCCTGGAGCGCAGTGGCTGCCCTGCTCCTCAGCCTGATGCTGGCGCCGGCCGCCGCCTTCGCTGACGCACAAGCCCCGGCCGCACCAGCCGCCACCGAGCAGAGCGCTCCGGCCGCCGCACCTGCCGCGACCGTTCCGGTGCAGGCCGTAGACGCCAGCGCCGCCGACGCACCGGAAGTCCTCGAAGCCGACAACTCCCTGGGCATGGCCCACGACCTGTCGCCATGGGGCATGTACAAGAATGCCGACATCATCGTGAAAATCGTGATGATCGGTCTGGCCATCGCTTCAATCATTACCTGGACCATCTGGATTGCCAAAGGGTTCGAGCTGATGGGCGCCAAACGTCGCCTGCGTGGCGAAATCGCCGCCCTGAAGAAAGCCACCACCCTCAAGGAAGCCAGCACCACCGCAGCGAAAGAAGGCACCCTCGCCAACCTGCTGGTGCATGACGCCCTCGAAGAAATGCGCCTGTCGGCCAATTCTCGCGAGAAAGAAGGCATCAAGGAACGCGTCAGCTTCCGCCTCGAGCGTCTGGTGGCCGCCTGTGGCCGCAACATGAGCAGCGGCACCGGCGTGCTCGCCACCATCGGCTCCACCGCACCGTTCGTCGGCCTGTTCGGCACCGTGTGGGGCATCATGAACAGCTTCATCGGCATCGCCAAAACCCAGACCACCAACCTTGCTGTCGTAGCACCGGGTATCGCTGAAGCGCTGCTGGCTACCGCACTGGGTCTGGTGGCCGCGATTCCTGCCGTGGTCATCTACAACGTATTCGCCCGCTCCATCGCCGGTTACAAGGCTCAGGTGTCCGATGCATCGGCAGAAGTCCTGCTGCTGGTCAGCCGCGACCTCGACCACCAGCCTGAGCGCAGCAGCTCGCAGCCGCACATGGTCAAAGTGGGGTAATCGGCCATGGGCCTGCATTTGAAAGAAGGCGCAGACGACGATCTGGCCGAGAACCACGAAATCAACGTCACGCCGTTCATCGACGTGATGCTGGTGCTGCTGATCATTTTCATGGTGGCCGCGCCACTGGCCACCGTAGACATCAAAGTCGACCTGCCCGCCTCGACCGCCAAACCGGCGCCGCGGCCGGAGAAACCGGTGTTCCTCAGCGTAAAGTCTGATCAGCGCCTGTACATCGGTGACGACGAAGTCAAAGCCGAAACCCTCGGCGCCATGCTCGACGCCAGGACTCAGGGCAAAAAAGACACCACCATCTTCTTCCAGGCCGACAAAGGCGTGGACTACGGCGACCTGATGAGCGTGATGGACAAGCTGCGCAGCGCCGGTTATCTGAAAGTCGGTCTGGTCGGCCTCGAGAGCGCAGTCAAGAAATGATCACGACGCGCCATAAGCTGACGCGTTACAGCGGTAGCCTGGCCGTGGTGCTGGGTGTGCATGCGCTGGCCATCGCGCTGGCGCTTAACTGGACCGCCCGCCCTCCCATCGAATTGCCGCCGCAGGCGATGATGGTCGAGCTGGCACCGGTTCCGGCCCCGCCACCGCCTGCACCGCCAAAAGTCGTCACGCCACCGCAGCCACCGGCTCCGGTTGAAGAACTGCCAATCCCGAAACTGGCCGAAGCACCCAAGGCAGAAATTGCCGTGCCCAAGCCCAAACCAAAACCCAAGCCAAAACCGCAACCGCCGAAGCCGATCGAGAAGAAACCGGAACCCGTGAAGGAAAAACCGTCCGAGGAAAAACCGGCAGAACCTCAGCAGACCCAGGCACCAACGGAGAAATCCGCCCAGCCGGCACCAGGTCCGTCGCCAGCACAACTGGCGGCCAAGGCCAGCTGGCAGGGTGCGCTGCTCGCGCATCTGCAGAAGTACAAAAAGTACCCGGACAGCGCCAGGTCACGGAACAAGACCGGGACCAACCGCCTGCGTTTCGTGGTCGATGGCGAAGGCAATGTGCTGTCGTTCGAGCTGGTGGACCGCTCCGGCAACGCTGATCTGGACCGGGCCACCCTGGAAATGATCCGTCGTGCCCAGCCGCTGCCCAAACCGCCGGCGGACATGCTGAACAACGGCTCCATCGAAATTGTTGCGCCGTTTGTGTACTCGATCGAGAAGCGCCGCTGACGCACAACGCCCCCCGTTGGAGTTGCACCGGACAGACAAAGGCACCGAAAGGTGCCTTTGTCATATCTGCAAACGGCAAACAGGCATTGTCCGGTGTGGCATTCATCACTCAGTCTGATAACGTGCGTCTATCGATTGCAGCCGGTATGCTTGGCCCGCATCTTCATGGACGCTTGCTATGACCCTCACAGAATTACGCTACATCGTTACCCTCGCCCAAGAGCAGCATTTCGGCCACGCGGCCGAGCGTTGCCACGTCAGCCAGCCGACCCTGTCGGTGGGCGTGAAAAAGCTTGAAGACGAACTCGGTGTGCTGATTTTCGAGCGCAGCAAAAGCGCCGTGCGCCTGACCCCGGTCGGTGAAGGCATCGTCGCCCAGGCGCAGAAAGTACTGGAGCAGGCCCAGGGCATCCGCGAACTGGCCCAGGCCGGCAAGAACCAGCTGACCGCCCCGCTGAAAGTCGGCGCGATCTACACCGTCGGCCCGTACCTGTTCCCGCATCTGATTCCACAACTGCACCGGGTCGCCCCGCAGATGCCGTTGTACATCGAAGAAAACTTCACCCACGTGCTGCGCGACAAACTGCGCAACGGCGAACTGGACGCGATCATCATCGCCCTGCCGTTCAACGAAGCCGACGTGCTGACCCTGCAACTCTACGACGAGCCGTTCTACGTCCTGATGCCGGCCCAGCACCCGTGGACCCAGAAAGAGTCCATCGACGCCGCCCTGCTCAACGACAAGAGCCTGCTGCTGCTTGGTGAAGGCCACTGCTTCCGCGATCAGGTGCTGGAAGCCTGCCCGACCCTGACCAAGGGCAACGACGGCGCCAAGCACACCACGGTGGAATCCAGCTCGCTGGAAACCATTCGCCACATGGTCGCGTCCGGCCTGGGCATCTCGATCCTGCCGCTGTCGGCGGTGGACAGCCATCACTACGCTCCGGGCGTGATCGAAGTACGTCCGTTGTCGGCGCCGGTGCCATTCCGCACCGTGGCCATCGCCTGGCGCGCCAGCTTCCCGCGGCCGAAAGCCATCGAGATCCTCGCCGACTCCATTCGCCTGTGCTCGGTCGCCAAGCCAGCCGCACCGGTTACGGCCGGTTAAGTCAGCGTCATGACTGAGCTGTCGCAGGTCTCGGTCACCGCACTCAAGGGTGTCGGTGAAGCCATGGCCGAGAAACTGGCCAAGGTCGGCCTGGAAAACCTTCAGGACGTGCTGTTCCACCTGCCGCTGCGTTATCAGGATCGCACCCGCGTGGTGCCGATCGGCGCATTGCGTCCCGGACAGGACGCCGTGGTCGAAGGCACCGTCAGCGGTGCCGACGTGGTCATGGGCCGGCGCCGCAGTCTCGTGGTGCGCTTGCAGGACGGCACCGGTGGACTGAGCCTGCGTTTCTACCATTTCAGCAACGCGCAGAAAGAAGGCCTCAAGCGCGGCACGCGGATTCGCTGCTACGGCGAGGCGCGGCCCGGCGCCTCGGGGCTGGAGATCTATCACCCGGAATACCGCGCCATCAACGGCGACGAACCGCCGCCGGTGGATGAAACCCTGACCCCGGTCTACCCGCTGACCGAAGGCTTGACCCAGGCCCGCCTGCGTCAGTTGTGCATGCAGACCCTGACCCTGCTCAAGCCGGCCACCCTGCCCGACTGGCTGCCGACCGAACTGGCCCGCGACTATCAACTGGCGCCGCTAGCCGACGCGATCCGCTACCTGCACAACCCGCCCGCCGATGCCGACGTCGACGAACTCGCCCTCGGTCATCACTGGGCCCAGCATCGTCTGGCCTTCGAAGAACTGCTGACCCATCAACTGTCCCAGCAGCGCCTGCGCGAGAGCATGCGCTCCCTGCGCGCACCGGCGATGCCGAAAGCCACGAAGCTGCCGGCGAAATACCTGGCCAACCTCGGCTTCAACCCGACCGGCGCGCAACAGCGGGTCGGCAACGAAATCGCCTACGACCTCAGTCAGCACGAACCGATGCTGCGGCTGATTCAGGGCGACGTCGGCGCGGGCAAAACCGTGGTCGCCGCCCTCGCTGCGCTGCAAGCGCTGGAGGCGGGTTATCAGGTCGCCCTGATGGCGCCGACCGAGATCCTCGCCGAGCAGCACTTCATCACCTTCAAGCGCTGGCTCGAACCGCTGGGCATTGACGTGGCGTGGCTGGCCGGCAAGCTCAAGGGCAAGAACCGCGTCGCCGCGCTGGAGCAGATCGCCAGCGGCACGCCGATGGTGGTCGGCACCCACGCGCTGTTCCAGGACGAAGTGCAGTTCAAGAACCTCGCGCTGGTGATCATCGACGAACAACACCGCTTCGGCGTGCAGCAACGTCTGGCGCTGCGGCAGAAAGGCGTCGGCGGACGCATGTGTCCGCACCAATTGATCATGACCGCCACGCCGATTCCGCGGACGCTGGCGATGAGCGCCTACGCCGACCTCGACACCTCAATCCTCGACGAGCTGCCACCCGGCCGAACCCCGGTCAACACCGTGCTGGTCACCGACACCCGCCGCGTCGAAGTCATCGAGCGGGTGCGCAGTGCCTGCGCCGAGGGCCGTCAGGCCTATTGGGTGTGCACGCTGATTGAAGAGTCCGAAGAGCTGACCTGCCAGGCCGCCGAAACCACTTTCGAAGACCTGACCGCCGCCCTCGGCGAGTTGAAGGTCGGGCTGATCCACGGCCGCATGAAACCCGCCGAGAAAGCCGCCGTCATGGCCGAGTTCAAGGCCGGCAACCTGCAACTGCTGGTTGCCACCACCGTGATCGAAGTCGGCGTTGACGTACCCAACGCCAGCCTGATGATCATCGAAAACCCCGAGCGCCTGGGCCTTGCGCAACTGCACCAGTTGCGTGGCCGCGTCGGCCGAGGCAGCGCGGTCAGCCATTGCGTGCTGCTCTACCATCCGCCGCTGTCACAGATCGGCCGCCAGCGCCTGGGCATCATGCGCGAGACCAACGACGGTTTCGTCATCGCCGAAAAAGACCTCGAACTGCGCGGCCCCGGCGAGATGCTCGGCACCCGCCAGACCGGTCTGCTGCAATTCAAGGTCGCCGACCTGATGCGCGACGCCGATCTGCTGCCCGCCGTGCGCGATGCCGCCCAGGCCTTGCTTGAGCGCTGGCCTACCCACGTCAGCCCGTTGCTCGACCGCTGGCTGCGACACGGGCAGCAATACGGCCAAGTGTGAGCACCGTCGCAGTTTCTGACAGCTCGTTCCAACCAAGCTGGTTATACTCCAGCAATTGTTTCAAAAACGGATACAGACCATGACCGAAGCTGCTCTCGCCCCCGAATCCCCGCACGCTCCGTCTGTTATTCGGCTGCTGCTCAACAAGCTGGGCGTCGCCTACGAAGAGGTACTCGACCACCACGGCCTCAATGCTTCGCGCAAAGTGCAGGCCGTGTTGCTGGACGACGCAGTCGGTGCACTGATGGTGCTGTTTCCACAGAGCCAGTTGCTGGATCTCAACCGCCTCGCCGAGCTGACGGGCCGTCGCCTGACCGCCGTGTCCACCGAGCGCCTGGAAAAGATGCTCGGCAAACACAGCCTGAGCCTGCTGCCGGGCCTGCCGGCGCTGACCAGTTCGCCGTGCCTCTACGAAGAAAGCCTGCTGCGCGAGCCGAAGTTGCTGATCAACTCCGGCGAGCCGGGCCTGCTGCTGGAAATCGCCAGCGAAGACTTCAAGACCATGCTGACCAAGGCCAGCGCCGCCAACTTCGGCGAAGCCCTGAGCAGCATCCGCCCGAACCTCGACCGACCGGACGATGACCGCGAGGAAATCACCCAGGCCGTGCAGGCGTTCACCGCGCGGCGCATCCAGCAGCGTCTGGAAGCGACCATCGAGATTCCGCCGCTGGCCGAAACCGCGCAAAAAATCATCAAGCTGCGCGTTGACCCGAACGCCACCATCGACGACATCACCGGCGTGGTCGAAACCGACCCGGCGCTGGCTGCGCAAGTGGTGAGCTGGGCGGCGTCGCCGTACTACGCGTCGCCGGGCAAGATCCGTTCGGTGGAAGACGCGATCGTGCGCGTGCTGGGCTTCGATCTGGTGATCAACCTGGCGCTGGGCCTGGCCCTCGGCAAGACCCTGAGCCTGCCCAAGGATCACCCGCAGCACACCACGCCGTACTGGCAGCAGTCGATCTACACCGCCGCCGTCATCGAAGGCCTGACCCGCGCCATGCCGCGTGCCCAGCGCCCGGAATCCGGCCTGACCTACCTCGCCGGCCTGCTGCACAACTTCGGCTACCTGCTGCTGGCCCACGTGTTCCCGCCGCACTTCTCGCTGATCTGCCGCCACCTGGAGGTCAACCCGCATCTGTGCCACAGCTATGTCGAGCAACACCTGCTGGGCATCAGCCGCGAACAGATCGGCTCCTGGCTGATGCGCTACTGGGACATGCCGGACGAACTGGCCACCGCCCTGCGCTTCCAGCACGACCCGAACTACGACGGCGACTACGCCGAATACCCGAACCTCGTCTGCCTGGCCGTGCGCCTGCTGCGCAGTCGGGGCATCGGCTCCGGCCCGGATGAAGACATTCCGGATGCGCTGCTGGAACGCGTTGGCCTGAGCCGCGACAAGGCCAATGATGTGGTCAGCAAAGTGCTTGAGGCGGAAGTGCTGCTGCGCGAACTGGCTTCGCAGTTCAGCCAGGCTTGAACGCAAACAGGCCCGCTCCCCCAGGTTTTACACAACCCCTGTGGGAGCGAGCCTGCTCGCGATGAATCCGACTCAGTCTATTGATCGTTCCCACTCCGCGTGGGAATGCAGCCCGTGACGCTCCGCGTCACCGCCTCACCTCAGACTCAAGCAGCCTTCGGCTTGGCCTTCCGCGGCTTCAAATACTTCATCAACCCCTGAAACCACATCACCAGCGCCGGATTGCCCTTGAGCTGGATCGACTTGTCCTGAATCCCCTGCATGAACGCCAGCTGCTTGTTCTTCGCCTGCATCGTGGCAAACCCGAACGCCGCGTCTTTAAAGGCAATCGCAAACGCCGGCTCCGCCACCACGCCGGACTTGCTGGTAATGCGCTGGTCCTTCACCACGAAATGCCGCGCCACTTTCCCGTCCAGAGTCTGTAGCTGAAACACCAGATCCTTGTCACCCAACTGCTGCTGGAACGCAGGATTTGTCCGACTGGCCTTACCCATCAACAGACCCAGCATCCACAGAAGAAAACGAAATTTCATGCGCACAGCCTCAAAAGGAAAATGAACGGCTGGGGGAGTGTAAGGGATTCGGATGGATTCGCCACTATCTTGGACGGATAGAAGACGATGCAGCGATTTTCTCGCATGATGACTACCAAGTCACGATTTCACCCTCTGGACTTGATCCCCGTCCTACACCTGAAGAAACACATTCCTGTAGGAGCCGCCGAAGGCTGCGATCTTTTGATCTTCTCCCCCGCAAACCTATGGGAAATTTCCCGCAATACGCCGGGATACCCATGAACTAGGCGAACTTGGACATCACCGATAGCCTCTGTGTGTCACCGCAAAATCGGTGACTCGGACGTGCAAGTCCGGTTCAGGTGCACAATCGTTGTTGGCAATTCGCTGAGCGTTTTCCTATGCTCGCGGATCGTTATGGCGGCTGTGCGTCGGAGACTCTCGAGTCTGCCGGCCACCTGGACCGGTCTTGCACACCAACGCATAGCTGCCACCTCTTTCGAAGTGCAAGCGAATGGGTGTCGGCCTCACAATTCCAGGAAGCTGCGCAATGATCAAACCAACACCCAATCCCCCAGAAACACCCGAAACCTCCCCCTACGAATCACTCGATTCAAAGAAACTCCACGAAGCCGCCGAACGCGCCCTCGACCACCACTTCAAACCCAGAGCCTCACGCCCCAAACGCCTGGGCGGCCTGTTCGCCCTCTGCCCTGACACCGACGCCGAAGCCCTCATGGCCAACGCCTCCGAAGACCTCCTGTCCATCAGCGCCATCGCCGCCAACCTGGCCGACGACCTCGACGGCCCCCGCCGCTCGATGGCACTGGGCCTGAGCAGAATGGCGGACGGCGTGCGGTTGATGGTGGAAGGCACGCTCGATCACATCGAGTTTCGGGAGTATCAGGGCAAGCCGTAGCTGAATTGCGGGCGGGAAAAAGGGGACGTTGAGTCCCCTTTTCCAACTTTCCAATTCCTCACCACTGACAGCCCGTCTCCGGTGAGAAATCCATACTGAAATCGTGTTCGAAGGAGTACTTCTTCCCGGTTTTATAGTTCGTATAAGTCATTCCATAGACCCGGGCACCCTGACTCACCATTTCATACTCCCCCGTCAGCGCACCCTCCGAAACCTCAACCCAAGTCGTCGTGAACTGATACGGACGATCCTCTGCCAGAATTTCTTGCTCGGTATTCCGATAAACCAGAGAAATGGCCTTATTCGACTTGCTGTACCTGACAGCCGCTCCGCTCCATTTGGAGAAGGCGTCGTAATAAGTTCTGAGTTCGAAATTGATGCTTTTGGCGCTCTCTTGCGAACGGAAGCAATAAATTTCCGTCGAGACCTCACTGTGCGCCGCCATAGGAAAGAGAACAAACAGTGCAGCAGATAAAACTCGCATTGACTTCAATCTGATCATTCCTTCAACGATTCAGAGGTAACTGAAAACGCATTCGCACTGCGCAGTTAGCGATGTCTTCCCGGAACACACGTTCACTCATTTCGCAGTGCCCATCGACGTATTGCCGCCATAACGGATCGTCGAAGTTGTCCCCTCCCAATCGCTCCATGGAAGCCGTCAGACCTTTTTCTCGATCCTGCCCCGCCATGGCCGATGCAGCTTTATAAAAACCGTCCAAGGGTAACCCAGTCTGTAGAGCGATTAACTCTCCCAACCGGGCATTGGTTGTTTGCACCAGGCACCCAAGCCTTTCGATGGGCGCCTCTGCACCGGGCAAGGCCGACTGATAGATATCCTCGCAAAACGCCTCTTTGAAGCGCCCCCACTTCTTTTGCACGTCAGTCAGTTGCTTCTTGTCGGCGGGCGCCAAACTGACCAGCGCTTTCTTGTATTGCTCATTCAACACTGCGTCGACTTTCTCGAAAGTCTGCTGACCGCAAATGATCAAATCGGGATTGGAAAAGCTGTCGGGATTGCAGGCTTCCTTGGCATGCGCAGGAACCAGCAAAGCAGTCAAAGAAACACCTGCGACCAGCCCAAAGAACGCCTTGAGTTTGATCATGATCCGGATACTCCGGCACTGCGCTCAGCAACACGAGCGGGAATCTTTGAAGCCTTTCCTGCTTCCGCCATGCGCGATGCATATTGCTTGTACGCCGGCACTGCATGCTCTTTATCGTTCATGGCCCAATAGCTATCTGCGAGATTCAGGTAAGCCACCGTCCGTTCCGGGTTGTGGGCAATCACGGCATTCAGCAACTGGATAGACTCCGTGTAGTAACCCGCCTCGCCAAGCAGAAAACCGACGTCGTTGGACCAACCAGGTTGCTGCGAGAAGAAGTACTTTCCGACGATATAACTTTCCGGAGAGCACGTGCCATGCGAGTCATTTCCCATCAACATATTACTCATCACTTCCTTGAACGAGCTGCTGTCGCCCTTTCGATAGGCTGCCAGCGCTTTATCCAGCAGGTCAGCCGAACCGACTGTCATCAGTTTTTTATAACCGGCCTGAGGGCTGCCAACGTTTGCAGCCCGCAACTGTTTGAGCGCTTCGAGGCCGTTGAATGAAGCCAAAGTGGTTGGGCCAAGCGTCTCAATCGGCAGCTCCGCTACGCTCACAAGCGAGCGATCGCAGTAGTGGTTATTGACCACTTGCAGCACTTTCTTAAGCTCAAACTGCTTTGAGCCGTTATTGAAGGTGAACAAAAGATTGAAGTTAAAAACAGCGTTGTCTTCTTCGTTGGTCACCAGCGCAATGTAGTCCCCCGCCTCAACGAACCGCTGTTTGACCAGGGTCTCTTCCTCTTGTGAATCCACAACTGTCATGGCTCCAGGCCGGCCGTTGAAAACCCGCACGCTAAAAATATCCAGAAGATCAGACGAGTACTGACTCTTCGTCAGCGGCAAAGCCTTGGACGTATCGAGCAATATGTCCTCATTGCGCGCTTGCACCGGCGCGATCAACAACCGGTTGGATGCCTCGTCCGCGTCTCCCGCCAGAACGAACACGTTTTGTCGTGATCCATCCCCCAACAGGCTTGCCGGGATTTCCTTGAGGACTTGGGGTGCCGCAAACGCGTGTGCGGCGAAAGCCACGGATGTGGCAATGGCCATGAGGCCACCGAGTAGAACTGAACATCCTTTCACGCTGTAACTCCATTCGGTTATTGCAGGCTCAATCAAAAGCTATGCTGCGCACCTGTTCAAATCAGCGCCATTGAAAACCGGCAAGGTGTCATGTCTACCGCAGCTTCGGTAGGCCCTTGCGCGATCTGCGACTGACCCGACGCATTGCCCACACAGACAACATTTGCGGCTGCATGACCGGCCTGCGCGAAAGCAGCAACGCTGATCAGCAATACCCGCAGATATCGAGGTCTCACGAAGCCCGGAATCGACAAATCAGGCACAGTTCCACTCACTTGGAATTTAACGGCAAAGAATCGCGACGCATCCGCGCTCCGAGTTTCAAATGCAGTGGCTCGCCTTGATCGGCTCTGGACCTTGCGACTTCAATCGCGCCACGTTGTCGATGCTCAACCGATGACCTTTGTCAGCCGCCATTTGATAACAGGCTAACGCTCGGGACATATCCTTTGTTCCCAACTCGCCACCCTCAAAGGTAGAAGCCAGATAACTCATCCCCTCTATGGAGCCCATGTTGATTGCTCGAATGACCTGCTCTTCTGCCTGCTTGGGGTGGAGGCAAGGACCATCGTAATCGGTGGAGTTCCCCATACAAAAAAACGAGGCATAACCCAACGCACCACTCGGCGTCTTTGAAGCGGCTTTGAACAACGCCTCAACCTTGCTGGTTTCCAGCTGGGACGCCATCTGCGAAAGGCTCAGTCTTGCCGCTGACTCGCTCGCCTCTGGATCACCCGACTCTGCTGCGCAGACATAATTTTCCAGGGACGCTTCAATCAATTCCACAGTCAGAGGGTACTGCTCAAGAAAACCTAACCCTCCTAAAGCTTCAGCACGCTGTTCGCAGAAATTCTCAGCGCGGCTCATTCCGGGGTTACGAGTTGCGACAAGATCCTTCTCACTCACCGACCAATCCTCAATCCCCTCCAGCACCCAGCACGCCTGACGAGAGAAATTGAAGATTTTTACATTGCTGTTGCCCGCCCGCTTATCGACCACGTTGATGTGACTGTCATCGACCTCTTCAATCTCGACTCCAGGTGTCTTGCCGGGTGTGATGGCGGCCATCAGAGGGTAGGTGAAGGAAGCTCCGCTGACGCCCGAGGTCGAAGGCTCAAAGGTACTACGGTCCTTGCCTGCAACCGGCTTCAACACAAGCGACTTGACCGTCATCGCAGTGAGACGGCGCTGTGATTCACTGCTGGCGGAAAACGCTGTCAGGAAAGCAGGGAATTCCTCCGAAGGACAAGCGCCGTTGGCCGGCGCCGTCGAAGTGCTCTTGTCGGATGCAAGAACAGGGACGATCTTGTCCAGGTACGCCGAGCGCTCGCGACTCATTCTGGCGATGCACGAGTTGACCGCGAACACATGCGCCGGCATCCCCGTCTCGATCTCGAATGCTTCCAAAGGGCAGTTCGCATCGCGCAATTTCAGCCACGCACGTTGCGACTCTTTAACCTTCGCGGCGTACTCCGCGCCCAATGCCGGATCCGCTCGATAATCAGATTCAAGCCGCGCCATTAATTGCTTGTAGCTGAGGTTTAACTGCGTATCGGCAGCCTTCTTCGCCGCCTCCGAGCAGGGCACCATTTCCAGGCTTGAGGTGACTTGGCTGCAGTCATCCTGCGCGTACACCGCTGAAACAGGCAGCAGCACGGCCAGCAGGGTAAAAACAAAACGTTTCACTGTGTTCTTCCTTGAGTCATTCAGGCTTTGCGTTTGGCGAACCGGGTGACGCATTGCTTGGGTATGTTCATTTCCCAGTAGGTGCTGAGCAACGCTTTACGTTTTTTGTCGACGCGCAAATTTACGAAACCATCGCCGCAGTCCGGCTGCAATTCCTCGAAGGTGCCGGTTCTGGCTTGGTAGATGAACACCCGGTAGTAGTCGTAAGTGCCCATGCCGTCATCGAGTTGCCGGATCGCGAAATCCTTGGCGCCGTCGAAATTGAAATCATCGATCTGCATATGGAGTTCGTTTTCAGCTTGAAAATCGATTGTCCGCGACTCGTTATGTGTTCCGCCTTTAACCGCGACGCTCAGCGTGGTGCCTTCGAGAACCAGCGTCGCTTCGACGTCTTTGATTGGGCTGAAGGTAGTGGTTTCGGCTAACACCGGCATCGTCCACAGCAGGCCGAGCAGTGATGCTGCCAGAGTTTTTGATCTCATGTGTTCGCCCTACTCCCACTCGCATCCGGACTCCAAAGAGGAATCGACGCTGGTGTTATTTCCAAAATAGTAAACCTTGCCGTTGGACTTATTCGTGTACGTCATCGAGACGATCTGCATTCCTTGAGTCACGAGCTCGTAGGTCCCTGAGACCTTGCCGCTGATGACTTCAGACCAGCTTCTGGTGCTCTGCCAAGGGGCATCGGCGCCGAGCATTTCGTTCTGGGTATCCGTCAACACAATGGAAATTGGCTCGCTGGACTTGGCGTACTTGACGTAGCCGCCAGACCATTTGCTGGATGAGTCGTAAAAGGTATGGAATTCGAACTTCACCGGACTCGTTTCGGATAGTTCGAAGCAGAGTGATTCGCTGGTGACTGCACTGTGGGCGGCAAAAGGAAATAACGCCAAAAAACAAAAATATGACCTTTTCATATTTATTGGAACTCGTTAACCACGTACTATTTCTCAAGCAGCCAATGTAGTATTGCTATAAAAAAGTGGGCAGCTTTATTTAAGACCCTGCCTCACTTACTAACATAGAGCAAAACAATTCAATCCGCCTCCTTTCGCACCACTAAAACGCAGACGAATCACATCACCCTTAAAATGCCCAAACAAATAATGGCACAACAACTAATTCAAACGCCCAAAAACTCTCTCAGGAATCTTATTTACCAAACCTTTTTTTATCATTGCATCACGATACTTGGCATAATAACTCCTAGCATCTTCATGCCTACCTAGAGCCCAAAGGGAGTCGGCAGCATTCAACTTCAATGGAATCCTATCTTCAGCAATCGGTAACAAGTAATTATAAATCTGCATCGCTAAAAGATGCTCACCACCCTGAGCAAGATAGAATGCAATATCATTATACTCAGATATGTTTTTTCCAGGAGGATAGCACGCAAAATAAGAGGGAGCCCCCATAAAAAAAGAGTCCTTAAGCGTATTCGCCCGCGAGTCTTTTTCAGTCAAGCCAATCGTTTCAGAAATTAGTTTTCTCGGAGGAACACCCCCTTTTGAAAACTCAAAAAACTCTCCCTGAGAACTCTTCCATTTATTACCTACCCACTGACCATCGCACTGTTGTACGGCGCCAATATTTTCTACACACCCAGTTTCCAACGAAACCATATCGCAATATGCCTGCGAAGAGACAATTTCATTTCCGTCCCCATCAACCATTTCCGCTGCATTAGTTCGCTGAACTACCACATACTTCTTATCAGCTGACAAACGGTTTATATCTGAACTTGCTACAACCCCCTCCTCGGAACCTTCTAACTTTTTCGGTAACGAATACAAACTAAATCCATATTTCTCGCTTCGATATTGAACATCACCCCACCCTCCAAAATCCTCATTATACTTATCAAAAATTAAAGCACTTTCATTATAGCCGATAATTTTTAACGGCTGTGCATCAGCATAGCTTACCCCAGCAAGCGAAGCCGAAAATAAAATCAAGAGAGAATATCTATTAAACATTTACCGCCGCCTTTAGCTTCGTATATCTAACATTAGGAGTTGTCATCCCGGTACGACCCGGGCCGTAAATATCAGTGATTTTCCGCTCATAATTAGCGTGATTACTCCCCCATGTACTTACATTCTTACTGACAGTGGGGTTTTCTAAGAAAAATCTATCTAAAGCGTTCTTAAGATTCTCCGCTACGTTACCAGGGCGGTTAACGTGTTCATCCAGAACCGTAGCCTGTCCGAGAGTCGATAAAAACAATTGGCCAACTGTAAAGTCGTAAGAGTTTGGTTTTTTTGACTGAAGCTCTTTCAAACGCTTTATAAAATCTGAAATTTGAAGTCCTACAAAGGAAGGAGACCCCACTGCACAAGCCAATGCAGAGACGGGCTTACATTGAATAACATTTCCAAATGTTGACTCTCCGCATCCGACTCTCAATTTGCTTTTTAATTCAGCACGCTCAAGCTTTTCGCCATTGGCAAATTCAGGATCCTTGTAATACATCTTCGGTTTATCAGAGCTCAAATCCAGATACCATCCTTGATTCTCAAAAAGCTCAGCAAATTCATCAGGATACTGTTCTTTAAAGGATTTCACTTGAATTGGAAATTCACCTGCACCCTGAGGGTTCACAGTTTTCTGCATCGCACCTGCAGAAATTAGTTCACTATCATAAGACTGAACTGTATTGATCTTCCCCTCATTTTCACACATAACGGCAATAACTTTCTTTTCAAAAGCCGTAACTTTACCAGCTGCTTCAAAATCAGCCCACTGAGGTACATCCCCTAGTTTTACCTCTCCCCACACTACAGGTCCGTAATGAGAGCCCCAGCGGGTAACCTTGACAACAACGTTACAGTTACACTGTTTTTTGTTGTTAAAGTTTCCTACCACCCCAACGGGATGCATATGCCAAACTTTACCGTCTGGGCTCAATGCCTCCTTCGTAGCCACTTCTTTCCACCACGACATCTCCTTGATTCGTTTCTTTTGCGCGACCCAATTTAAATTAGGTACATCTTCTGAATGCCCCATTAATCCATCCAATGCATCCCATTTGGCCGCATCATAGAACCACTCACTTTCATACTTAGTAACAAGCTGCGATATGGATTGCGCAAACCAAGGTTTTGCAAGTGCCACCTGTATTTCCGTAGTTGTCAGCTTATCATTCTTGTCTGTATCAATAATGTCGTACAAACCTTCCTTTACCGGCCCTTTAGTCGACTTACTGGCCATCGGGACAAAAGTAGCCTTCTCTTCTTCGGTAAGAAGATCACGGTCATGTAGAAATGAGGATAGATGTTCAGCGTTACTACCGTTTTCTTCGATGAATTGGAATCCCTCCCAGTCCCATGGATTGTGGCGGGTGGTAATCAGATCTTTCTCGCCGAGCCATCCATTAATCGGATTCCCATGCGCATCGCCCAGAACCCCCTCAAGATGCCACCAACGAGTAGTGTTTGACGAAGCAGGACTTGAACCCACCCCAGGAGTTGTTACCGACTGCTTGATTTTTTTTGTAGCCGGCAACGCCTCTAGCACGCCAAGTGGAATAATCAAATCATATCCAATTACTACACCGGCATCGCTCACTTGTGGTGGGTTAGTCGCGTTGATATCTGGGCGATGGGTAATTAACTTCGTACCTTTATAAATTTTTAAAAGGCTTTTTTGATCCGCAGGCAAGGCAGCGGATTTATCTCGACTAAGAGAAACAAAGTTCTCAATATCTTCGCATGTAAAAACCTCTACATGGACCAAGTTACGAGCCGCTCTCTCATCGTGTTCCTGATAATGGCCGGCAAAACCCACCAACGCTCCAGCCTTAATAGCTACTGGATTATCGAGCAGAACAACCTTTCCCAGATCTTTGGGTTCGGTCTTGGTCTCAAGTGAAGGAAACCAAACATAACCGCCAACATTTCCGTTCTCATCAGCGGCAAGTGCGGGGATCGGTGCTCCACCCACGACCTTTACGAGTTTCCGATAGTTTCCAACTGCTCCCTCTTGGCTAATCTCAATTTGAGTGCCAGCGGGCAGTATCGACATAACCTCACCGGTAGTCGAACCGGTCCTACGCACTCTCAAACCCTTGGCTTGATTAGCAGGAATATTTTTCGCTAGCTCGCCAATCAGGTACTCATTTACGCCTTTACTGTTCATTTGGGCTTTGAATACCCACCCGCCTATAGCTGCGGATTGGTCAGCCTCTGGCGCCACACTGACAACTTTTAGCCATTTTCCATCTGTACTCGCGACTCCCGTTGTGACTGTGGTGCCACGGGGCAATGTAGTCAGAATATTGGTGTAGCCCGCTGTCCCTGGGAGATCGGCGCGTACGTTCAAACCCTCGACGGGATCACTCACACTCGCTTTTACCTGATAGCCACCATTAACCCAGTACGAAGGCCGTTCCAACATGGGTGTTTTCGTTCTGTAGCCTTCCATGTCCAACAGATGCATATAGAGACTATAAAACGTCAATATCGGGCCCGCAGCCTGAGCGGCGCCCGAGTCGGCTGAAGGTGTAGGAGGAGCGGGCACCTCCAAGAGATGCTTTACCAGCACGAAGCCTGTCGAAGCAAAAGCAGTGCGATCCGTATATACCGTGGCCGGATAGGTGTCATCGATACGATAGGCAACTACTTGCCCATCAGCGATACAGCGTACCTCGCTCTGTGCAGAGACTAATCCGGAAGCCTCATCAAAATGCACGCCGCCATGCCACAAGCCATTGCTGCCAAGTGGGTAATAACCATCCTGCGCCTTCGCCAAGGCAGCGTAATACCGCTGTGGATCTGTGCCACCCGCACCATCTATCTTTATCGGGTAAGACCACTTTTTAACTTTCACTGGCTCTGTCATTTGTACTTTTACCTAATCCTTTTTGATCCGTTGGCGGTCAACCAGAGAACCTGATCATTCGCATTGGTCGAGGGTCGGCTTTCTGGGGCACCGCATTCAACAACGCCTGATCCATCAAACTCCCCGCCTTATCCTTATCCGCCGCCCCCGGCAGTACCGGCGGCTTGATCCCGATCCCGGTCCCCGACCCAGCCGACCCGCCAGCATTAATCTTCACCACCGGCCCAACCACCGTCACACCACCGCCATCCAGCTTGATGAAACTACCCCCGCCGAGAATCGTCAGCTCAGTCCCCGCCTCAATGACAATCTTGTCCCCAGCCTTGATGTGAATCTCTTTCCCAGCACTGGTCAGTTGCGCAGTCCCGAGCTTCACATGCTGGCTCTCACCAATGGTCAGGTGGTCATCCATCCGCGCTTCGATCTTGCGGTCGGAAATCGTGGTGCGGTGTTCTTCGGCCTTTAGCTCGGTGTAGGTGTTCTTCACCACCGTATCGTGACGTTCATTTCCGACCCGAATCTTCTGATCGTGCTCAACGTTTTCATCCCAGTCGCGCTGGGCGTGGATGAAGATTTGTTCGGCGCCTTTTTTGTCTTCGATGCGCAGTTCGTTGTAGCCACCGCCGCCCGGGGAGCTGAGGGTTTTGAAGACGGTGCGGGTTTTGTTCGCCGGGAGGGCGTAGGGCACCGGGTTTTCCTTGTGGTACAGGCAGCCGGTGACCAGTGGTTGGTCGGGGTCGCCTTCGAGGAAGGTGACGAGGACTTCCATGCCGATGCGCGGGATGGAGATGGCGCCGTAGCGGTCGCCGGCCCAGGAGCTGGAAACGCGCAGCCAGCAGCTGGTCTTGTCGTCGGCCTGGCCTTCGCGGTCCCAGTGGAATTGCACCTTGATGCGGCCGTATTGGTCGCAGTGAATTTCTTCGCCTTTGGGGCCGGTGACCATGGCGGTCTGGCTGCCGAGCACGCGAGGTTTCGGGTGTTCGAGGGCCGGGCGGTAGAACACGTCCCACGGGGTGGCGAGGAAGCGGTTGCGGTAGCCCTGGTGGAAGTCGTCCTTGTTGTCGGTGATGTCGCTGGTCACCGATTCTTCGAGGACTTGCGGCTGTTTGCCTTCGTGGAAGATTTCGGTGAGCAGCCACAGGTCGTTCCACTCGCTGCGCGGGTGGTCGGACATTTCCATGAAGTGGCCGCTGACCAGTTTGGTCTGGTCGCCACGACCTTCGGCCTGACGGTAGTCGGCGCGGTGGCGTTCGAGGGCGCGCTGGCTGAGGAACTTGCCGCGCGCGCGGTCGATGAAGCGGCCGGGGTAGTCGTAGTCTTCCAGATCCGGTTCAGCGTCTTTGCTATCAAGAGCGCCGTCCGGTTTGTAGGCGGCTTCCATTTGCAGGCGCGGTTTTTCGAAGTCGTAGTCGCGGCGGGTGGTGCGGCTGGTGCGGGTTTCCAGGCGCAGCTTGAAGCCTTTGATCACCGGTTCTTCGGCGACCATGCCGCTGCCCTGCACATACGCGGTCGGTTGGCCGAGGTTCGGGAACACGGTCTGGTCATCGCCGAACACCAGCAGGTGGCCTTTCTTGCTGTGCTGAAAGTGGTAGTGAATGCCTTCCTCTTCGCACAGACGCTGGACGAAATGCAGGTCGGTTTCGTCGTACTGCACGCAGTAGTCGCGATCCGGGCATGGCTGGCTCAGCTGGAAGCTGTAGGCGTTGCCCTTGATGCCGTGCTCGTCGAGGATCAGCGCGATGATTTTCGGCGCCGACATCTGCTGGTAGATGCGCTGGTTGGTGCGGTGATGCAGGTATTGCAGCTGCGGCACCAGCGAAACCTTGTAGCGGGTCAGGCGCTTGCCGGCATCGCCCTGGGCGACGCGGTAGATCTGGCCGTGGATGCCAGAGCCTTGCGGATCGAGGGCGAGGAACGCCTGTTTGTGCAGGAGTTTTTCCAGGTCCAGATCGGGGTTTTCGCTGACCAGTTCCAGGTCGAAACGGAATGGCTGGCTGATGCCTTCGGTGCCGGTGAACGACAGCACTTGCAGGTCGCCTACGTAGTCTTCAACGGTGAGGCTGAAGTGCGTTTCGTTAGCTGGGTTGAACATAAAGTGCTCCCTGTTCGAATGTCATCCGTTACGCCCGCAGTCGCAAACGCTGCAGCCAGGACGAAGTGGCGCCCAAGGCGTCACGCAATTGGTCGGCAGTGATGGTGCGCTCTGCCGCGTCAAAGGCCAGCGCGGTGCGCAGCGCGGGCCAGCAGTGTTTCGGTAGATTCGACGGTGCTTGCAGCTCGCGCTCCAGGTGTTCGTCACGGGCCTGGGTCGAGGGCAAGCGGCGGAACGGGTGTTTGCCGCCCGCCAGTTCATAGATCACGCAGGCCACGCCGTACACGTCCGCGCTGGCCGACAGCGGTTGGCCCTCGAGCAGTTCGGGGGCGGCGTAGCCCGGGGTCCAGGCGTTGAAGCGCTCGCGGCTCAGGTGCGGCAGGCCGGGCAGGATGCCCTCCTCGGCTTGTCCTAGACCGAAGTCAAACAGGCGCACGCCGTCTTCGCTGAGCATGACGTTGCTCGGTTTCATGTCACCGTGCAGCACGCCGCGACGGTGGGCGTAGGCCAGCGCGTCGAGCAGCGGCAGCGCGATGTCGCGCAGTTCTTTCCACGGCAGGCCCAGTGGCCGCTCGCAGAGCAGTTTGTCCAGGGTCAGGCCACGCATGAGTTCCATGGTAATGAAGGCCCGCTGGCAATCGGTGTCCACTTCGAACGTGTGCGGACGCAGCACGTTGTCGTGGCGCAGGCGTCGGGTCAGGGCGAACTCGCTGTAGAGCAAGGCACTGGCGTCCGGCGACTCGGCAAATTCTTCGCTGAGGATTTTCAGCGCAATGTAAGGATCGGGATCGCCGAACTGTTCGTGCAGCAGATCCCGGGCCCGGTAAACCGCACCCATGCCGCCGGCCCCGAGCAGGCGCTCGAGGTGATAGCGGCCGGCGAGTACGTCCGGCAGTGCGCCGATGCTGGCCTTGGTTGGCGCCAGCAAAGGCTCTGCCTTGTTTTCGCTGGCGAAGGCGAAGTAAGTCAGGTTGTTGGCCTGCTCTTCGCTCATCAGCAAGTCGTCGACTGAGGATTCGATTTCAGTCATTGGCGGATCACCACGGCCGTCAGGTTGTCCCGAGCGGCACCCCGCAGGGCGCCGTCGAACAGACGTTCCAGCGCCACATGTGGCGCCGCCAGGCTGAGGGCGTTGCCAAGGGCATCGCTGCTCAGGCCTTGATACAAACCATCGCTGCACAGCAGGAACACATCGCCCGGATAGACCTCGAGTTCCAGCACATCAAGGGTCAATTGTTCCGCCGCGCCGACCGCCCGGGTCAAGGCCTGGGCCGCCGGGTGCGCCGCTGCCTGTTCGACGCTCATCTGCTGTTCGTCGATCAGTTGTTGCTGCAGCGAGTGATCCTTCGACAGCTGATACAACCGCTGCCCGCGCCACATGTAGCAACGGCTGTCGCCGGCCCAGATGCAGGCCGCGCGATTGCCTTCCACCAGCAGCGCCACGACGGTGCTGCCCATGATGCTGTCGTGGCGCCCGGCGGTGACGGTCAACTCCTGCCCCAGGCGCCGGTTCAGCCAGTGCAGGCACTGGCGGATGGCTTTGAGGCGTTCGTCGAAGTCTTCGTGCTGCGGCAGTTCAGCCAGGCTGGCGACGATCAACTGGCTGGCGATGTCGCCACCCTGATGACCGCCCATGCCGTCCGCGACCACCCACAGCCCATGCTGCGGGGTGTCGAGGAAGGCATCTTCGTTGCGCGACCGCACCTTGCCCGGGTCGGTTCGCGCCGCGCTGCGCCAGGGACTGGCCACCAGCATCAGAGCTGCACCGGCATACGGAAGGTGCGCAGCACGCCCATGTCGAACGGATTCGGCGTGCGCTGGCTGGTCAGCAGGTAGTTGGCGCGCAGGCCACCCACGTCGGCTTTCAGCACCAGCACGTCGCGACCGGTCAGGTACTCGGTCTGCATCAGGTCGAACAGACGGAACAGCGACCACGGGCCGGAGTTCTTCTCGATGCCGATCGGGCGCCCGGCCATCTTGTCCATGACCAGGCTGGTGCGACCGTCTTCAGCATCGGTCGGCCACTTGAAGTTCATCGGCAGGATCGGACCGTGGCGGTACTCCATGGTCTTGTCGCCGAACTTGAACTCGGAACGGCTGACCGCCGGATCGAGGGTGTACGGCTCAAGTTTGAACTGCACGGTCGGTTCGGCCGGGTTGATCGAGAAGAAGCTCTGGCGAATGTTCAGGGCCGCCGCCATCTGGTCGAGGAACACCTTCGACACCGGCAGGCTGCGACCGTCGATGCTGCGCATCCGGTAGTTGCCCGGATCACCGCTGACGAACGGACGCATGTAGCTGTCGAAGAAGCGGTCGATGGTGCCTTGAGCCCGGAAGAACTCGCGGAAATCGCTGATCGCCACATCGCTGGTGCTCGAGGCGCTGAACGGGTAACGCTTGTTGATCGTCTTGCCATACACGCTGTACAGCTCGTTCTGATAACGGCCGTTCAGGTACTGGTAGGCATCGTTGAGCACCAGGCGCCACGAGTCTTCGGCCAGCACGTTGAACCACACGCTCAGCGGACGCGGCAGACGACCGGACGCATTGCGCAGGTTGGTCAGCGCATCACGCTGGCCGCTCATGCGGGTCTTGGCCAGTTCGAACGCGGCTTGCTCCGGCGTACTGGAACGGGCGAGGCCCGCCAGTTGCAGTTGCAGGTCGTTGAGCGCGGTGAAGGCCGGGGTCAGGTCAGCGGCCGGGCCGTTGTTGTCGTCGAGCAGCTTGTGCAGCGGCTCGAAGCGACGTTGCAGAGCCTTCTTGGCGGTGTCCGGCAGGTTTTTCGCCACGTTCATGGCCGAAGCCTTGTCCGCGACAGCGGAGGCCAGTTTGCCGACCTTGCCCAGTTTGCCCTTCTGCCCCGCCAGCGCATCGGCGGCGTCACCGGCTTCGTCCACCGGCTCAGGGGCTGCCTGGAAACGAGTGTTTTCACGCACTTCAGTCAGCAGCGCCAGCACCGGCGAGTTGGCCGAGGTCAGGCCCGCCAGTTGTTCGGCGCCTTCACCGGCATCGCTGATCGGCGGCAGCGCCACCTGGCCAACGGCCTCGCTCCAGTAGTTGGCGTAGTCACGGAAGTACAGTTGCTCCAGCTCGACCATCAGGCGACGCAAGTCCATGTCGCTGATGCCGGCGCCTTCGCCCAGCACCCAGTTGTCACGCAGGATGTCGGTCACCAGCGACGCGCCTTGTACCGAGAAATACTGCTGATAGCCGGTCTGGGTGTAGAAGCCCGGGATGACGTATTCGGTGCCGATGAACAGCGAGCCCTGCGGGCCGAGGTGCTGGCTGAAGCGATAGTCCGGCAGGTTGCGCGCCTGCTCGCGGAGCATGCGATAAACCACGGCGGCCAAAGATTCGCTACGCAGGACCTGACGCGCCTGAGTCACCAGTTGCTCGTTGAGCGGGTAGATGAACGGCTGCTTGAGCAGACGCTCAAGGTGCGCGTTCAGACCGTTCTGCACCGCGGTGTTGCCGGTGTAGCGCTGCGACCAGTCAGCCGCGATCCAGTCCTTGAGCCATGCCGCGTCGCGACGATCCTTCATGTTCAACATCAGGTACGCGCGCAGGCTGTTGATCAGCTTTTCGCGGTCCTTCATGTTGGCGCGGATCTGGCCTTCGAGCATCGTTGCGACACGCGGCAGCAGCTGCTTTTCAAGCTCGCGTTCGTAGGCTTCCTTGACCACCGGACTGACGTCCTGGCCTTGATACAGACCGACACGCTCGTGGTAAGACACGTCGCTCTTGTTCGGGAACACCTGGGTGGCGGCGTAGCTGGAGTCGAGGGTTTTCAGTGCGCCCATGGCGTCATCGCGCGGCGACAGTGCCGTGCGTTGCTGGGTCCAGTTCTGCGCCAGGTTGCGCAGGTCTTCCAGACGCTCGTAGTTGGCCGAAAAACCACCGGCCCAGAGCATGCCGAACAGGACCAGCGCGCCCAGTGCGCCGACGTACAGCGCACGCTGGCCCCAGTGGATGCGGCTGCGCTCGCGCTTGTCCAGACCGGCCAGATCGGCCTCGGGGAAAATCACCCGGCTGAGCAAGTGGTGGATGAAACGCGAACGACCGCTGCGCAGCGTCGGCAACACGCCGGCGCTCATGCCCAGACTCGCGCCGATGCCGGCGGTGGTCGAATCCATTTCGTGGGTCAGGTGCGGTGCGCTGGTCAGGTAGAAACCACGCAGTTGTGTCGCACGCTGGTAGCGGTTGCCGGTGAACGCCATGTCGACGAGCAGGCACAGACGCTCGCCGATCTGGCCCATCTGGTGCGGGAAGTCGAGGATGCGGCCGCGGCGCTGGGTATCGCGCTCGGAGTGCATGCGCATGATCACCTGGCTGTTGAGGCGACGCAGCAGCTCTTCGAACTCGTTGCGCAGCACCGCCACGTCAGTGCCGACCTGATCCTTGCGGAAACTGGTGCCCAGCACCTGATCGCTTTCTTCGCGGGTCAGTTGGTCGAAGAACTCGTCGAAGCCCAGCAGCTTGTCAGCCTTGCTCAGCACCAGATACACCGGCACATCGACGTGCAGCTTCTGATAGACGTCTTGCAGACGCGCACGCACCTGACGGGCCAGGGTTTCGATGTCCTGTTCGCTGCCACTGGTCAGGGTTTCCACCGGAATGGTCACCAGCACACCGTTCAACGGACGACCACGACGACGCTTGCGCAGCAGCTCCAGCAAGGTGGTCCAGGCGCTGCCGTCGACTTCCGCATCCGGCTGGGTCAGGTAGCGGCCGGCGGTGTCGATCAGCACACCGTGATCGGCGAAGTACCAGTCGCAGTGGCGGGTGCCGTGGGTATCACGGGTCAGCTTGCGGTCGATCTTGTTGATCGGAAATTCCAGCCCGGAGAAGTCCAGCAGGCTGGTCTTGCCGCTGGCCTGCGGGCCGATCAGCAAGTACCACGGCAAGTCATTGCGCCAGCGCTCGCTGCGGCCGCGATACAGGCTCGAAGTCTTGAGGGTTTTCAGGGCGTCCTTGAAACGCTCCTTCAACTCTTTCTGCTCTTCGTCGATCAACTCTTCGCGGCGGATACGGTCCTGCCCGTCTTCGGTTTCTTCGACGGCTTTCTTGCGGATACCGGCGCGCCAGCTGACGAAGACCATGGTCAGGCCCCAGATCAGGAACAGCACGCTGATGGTCAGCAGACGCGACGTCGCGCTCTCCCAGAACTTGTAGTCATCTACCGCCAACAACGGGCCGACGAACCACACCAGCAGCGCCACGAACAGCACCAGCAGCAGGGTCCAGACCCAGGTCTGGCGCAGGAAGGCGCCGACTTTCTTGAAAAACTTTTTCATCACACGTCCCTGTTTACGGCTGCGACTGCGGCTGGGCCGCGGCCGGATCAAGCGGCTGATAAGGTTGCAGAACGGTGTCGCGCTGCTCGCCCAAGACCCAGGCGAAGCCCGAATACATCATCACCAGGCAGACGAAGGTGAACAGCACCACCATCCACGCCGGCACGATGCGCACCAGGTTGCGGCGCTGATCGTTAAGGCCTTCCCACTGCGGCGACAATTCACGCGGCACGTCGCCGCGCAACTGACGGATCTGCCGGTACAGGGCGTCGCGGATGCCTTCGAGTTCCAGCATGCCGCGCGCCTGCACGCGGTACTTGCCCTCGAAACCGAGGGACAGGCACAGGTACATCAGCTCCAGCATCGGCAGGTGCTTGACCGGGTTTTTCGACAGCCGATCGAGCAGCTGGAAGAACTTCTCGCCACCAAAGGTTTCGTTGTGGAAGCTGCTGAGCAGGCTCATCTGCGACCACTCGCTTTCGTTGCCCCACGGCGTGGTCACGACGGCTTCGTCGACCACGGTGCAGAGCACGTATCGGGCGGCCATCACCTGGCTGCTTTCGGCGCCGTTGTGCAGGGCGCGCACTTCAAACAGCTTGAGCCCGGCGGTCAGGCGCTCGTTGAGCGCGTAGAGGTCTTCGCGGGTTTCGCTGTGCTTGAGGCGCACCACTTCCGACAGCAGTTCGGACGAGGCCGCCACCAGCGAATTGAGGCTGATGTTGAAGGCTTCCGCCGGGCGCAGGCGCGCGGCGTAGATCATCCGTTCTTCCAGTTGTTCGAAGCGCGGCGGCGCGGCGAAGTCGGTCAGCGGACTCGCCGCCGGGCCATGGCCCTGACGGTCGAGCAGGACGGTTTTGTCGTCCTGGTTGTGTTCCATGTCCTTGATCATGTCGGTCAGTTCCTGATGGCCCAGAATTTCAGTTCAAGCTCGGCGAATTCGCCGGACACGTGGAACGCGAAGCCGCCGGAGCGCTCGAGTTGTGCCAGGTCTTCGGAACTGAGTTCGAGGATGAAATAGGTTTTGTTGGAGTGGAACGCGATCTGCCGCGGGGCCACCGGCAACGGTTTGACCTTGATCCCCGGCAGGTGCAGGTTGACCAGTTGGCGGATACGCTCCACCGGGCCGACCTTGAGGTGCGCAGGCAAGCGGTTGCGCAGTTCTTCGGAGTCGCAGTTGGCACTGGCTGCCAGCACGAACGACGCCGAGCCCAGCAGTTTGTGGTCGTGCAGTGGCGACACGATGATCCCGTACTGACGCGCTTGCAGGATCAGCTCGATGGCGTGCTGTTCCAGCACCATCGACAGCACCTGACGGATCGACTCCATCAGTTTGCGGAAGCTCGCGCCCTGGTCGGCGTGGGAGTAACGGCTGTCCAGGCGCGGGCGTTTGCTGTCGCTGGAGAAGGTCGCCAGATCGCCGAGCATGGTCAGCAGCGTGCGGTACAACTCTTCCGGGTGAACCTGCTCCAGGCCCAGGTAGTGGCGCAGCAGCAGTTCGGTGCGGTTGATCAGTTGCAGCATCATGAAGTCGCCAATCTCCGCGCCGCCGACCTTGCCGTTCGAACGAATCCGCTCGGCAATGGTGTCGCCCCGGTGACCGAGCATGCTGATCACTTCCTTCAGGCACGACAGCAGATAGCTGGACGCGTGGGCCTGAATGTAGGTCGGCACGAAATCCGGGTCGAGGCTGATCACGCCGTCGGGCGTGGTGTCGAGCACGTCGCAGATCTTCAGCTTCACGTAGGCCTGGTCGCTCTGCTGCTCGCCGAGCAACAGCTTGAAGTCCGGACGACCGCAACTGACCTGACTGGCGGAGTCGTCTCCCGCGTTGGAGTCGGCGACTTCGGCGTCATACGCGGTGTAACGCGCAAGAACGTCCGACTGCTCCGGGCGACGGGCCTCGATGTGGTTACCGGTAACCAGTGGCAGCGCCAGATAGATCGGCATGTTGCCGGTGTTCGGCGGCACGTCCAGCGCCAGCGGTTCGGTGTTGCCACCGAGTTCGAACAGGCTGCCGTCCGGCAGGATCCCCGAGGCTTCACTGATCACCAGCTTGCCCATGTTGAGAAACTGCAAGTCGATCTGAAGGTTCAGGAAACCCCAGGTGTAGCCGCCCAGCAACTGGGTACGGGTCTTCATCTGATGATCGTAGTAGCGGTCGTTGTGCTGGAAGTGCTGCGGACGCAGCAGCATGCCTTCCTGCCAGATGACTTTATGGGTATTCATGATCAGTCATCTGCCTTGGCGAGCGCTTCGTGGGTGTTGCGGATGCCGGTCCGATCGAGGGTCAGATCGGCTTCGGTGACCTCAAGCGGCGTGACCTGGAATGTGTAGCGCCATTTGGTTTCCGGCAGGTCGCGGTACGCGGCGAGGATGCCGACGTAACGGCTGCCCTCCTCCACGCTGAGCTTCATTTCCACGGTTTCACCCGGGCGCAGTTCGAGTTCTTCGCTGGCCACCAGATCCGGATTGAGGGATTCCTTGGCGCGTTCGTACAGACTGAAGAAATCGGCGTTCTCGAAGGTCACCGGGTGCTTGAGTTCAAACAGGCGCACCACAATCGGAGACGGACGCCCGTTGAGGTCCGGGTTCAACTGATCGCTGCCGGTGATCTTCAGGTTGACCTTGGTCACTTTCGAATACGGCGACATCGACGAACAACCGGCGAGCAGCACCAGTACGGTGAGCGCCGTCAGCGTCTTGAAAAAAGCGGTCGAGCGGCGAGACATGCGCATCATCCTTGGTGGTCGGTGTGGAGGGTGGAAATCAGGCGGATCTGTTCTTCGTAGGCCTGGGCGAAGTCGCGGGCCAGCAGGCGCTCGCTCCAGTCATCGTCCTGACGCAACGCCTGGTGGTAACGGTTGAACGCTCTCCAGCGCCCGCCGGAGGTGGCGAGCAGTGGCTTGTTGTCGCGCTCGAATCGCAGGGTCAGCTGTTCCGGCGAGAAGTGCTCCAGGGTGCCGCGCACCGCCGCGCGGCTGGCGGTCAACAGCGCCACCTGATGCGCCTGCAAGTCGCGGAATGCACGGGAGATCGCCTGCTCGGCCGGCAAGTGTCCCGGCTTGTGCGGCTGCAACAGGATGTCCAGCGCTTCGCTCGGATCGACGGCAAATTTCAGCGGGTTCTTGTTGGTGCCTTGCACGGTGGTCTGGGCCAGACGCAGCTCGTTCTTCAGCTCCGAGCGGGTGCGCAGGCTCTGTTGCAGACCACCGATGCTTTGGCGCAGCAGACGTGCCGCATTCAGCGCGAGGGCTTCACGTTCGTCGTGGCCGAGGTGCTTCACGTCCACGCCGAGGGCTGCGCCGAATTTGTCCCAGAACGTTTCGCTCTGACGCTCGACGGCTTTCGGTGCAGGCGCGGGCTCAGGTTTGGGCTCGACGATCAGCTCCGGCACCATCAGGCTTTCCATGTCGATGCGCGCATAGTCGGCGCGCTGACGGGAGTCTTCAGGGTCGGTCACCGGTGCGAGCATTTCCTCGAATTCCGAGTACACGCGCTCTTGCTGCTCCAGCGACTTCAGCGGATCGAGATCGAGGAACGCATCGTCCGGAATGATGCTGCCGGCGGCGCGTGGCAGGCCGACTTCACCGTCGAACGTCGCCGGGTCGCGCACCAGTCGTGCGCGAATCTCGAAGTCGCCCAGCACGTAGGTGCTGCCGTGCTCGATGCGCACCGGCTCGCCCTTGTGCAGGCGCGCGCCGCTGTCGCCGTCCTGAACACCGTTGCTGCTGGTGTCGGTCAGGAAAAACGTGCCCTCGCGATAGCTGACGATCGCGTGGTGATTGGACAAGTGACGCTTGCGGTCAGGGATGATCCAGTCGCAGTCCTCACCCCGTCCGATCACGCCACCGGCCTGTTTGAAGGTCCGCTGGCACAGCTCGGTGGGCACGAACTGCTTGGTGTTCAGCATTTCGAAAACCAATTCCATGTTTGATGCTCCTTGCGGTCACTTGCCGCGATTGGCCGCCTGCGGATCACCCAATGGGCGGTAATCGTTATCGTTGAATTTGTAATTGCCGCTGCAGCCGCCGAGGCCGCATAGAACGACGAGGGTCAGCAGGACAGCGTGCCAGTGACGAACAGACATCAGAGGGTCTCCAGGTGTAGACAAAGCACAAAGCGCCGACCCTTTCGGGCGGCGCTGATATAAGCGGACGAGGTGAATCCGACGGACTTTCGCCTACCCATCGAAATCACCCAGATTGATGTTCAAGCGGCCGAGCCGGTACAGCAGCGTGCGGCGTGGCAGGCCCAGTTCCCGGGCGGCGAGCGTCTGGTTGCCATCGTTCTTGCGCAGGCAATCGAGCAGTAGATGGCGTTCGACCTGCTCCAGTCGTTCGCGCAAATTGAGGCCGCAGTTGTCTTCCGGCATCGGTTCCAGGCGAAGTGAGAAATGCTCGGCCAGCAACTCGCCGCCTTCGCACAACAGCACCGCCCGCTCGACCAGGCCTTTGAGTTCACGCACGTTGCCGGGGAAGGTGTAACCGGACAGGTGTTCCAGCGCCGCGTCCGACCAGCGCACCGGATCGCGTTGCAGGAAGGTGCAGGCCTTGTCGGCGAAGTGTTTGGCCAGGTCGAGGATGTCGCCTTCGCGCTGGCGCAGGGCTGGCAATTCGATCGGAAATTGCGCGAGGCGGTAGTACAGGTCCTCGCGGAATTTTCCTTCGCTGACCAGCACCGACAGATCGCGGTGCGTCGCGGCGATGATGCGCACGTCGATCTTGTGGGTGTCGTTGGAACCCAGCGGACGGATCTCGCCTTCCTGCAACACGCGCAGCAACTTGGCTTGCAGCGACAGCGGCATGTCACCGATTTCGTCGAGCAACAGCGTGCCGCCGTTGGCCGCGTCGAACAGCCCGGCGCGGTCACGGTCGGCACCGGTGAACGCGCCTTTGCGGTAGCCGAACAGCTCACTTTCCAGCAGGTTCTCCGGGAACGCCGCGCAGTTCTGCACGATGAACGCCTGGGACCGGCGGGGCCCGCAATCGTGGATCGCCCGCGCGACCACTTCCTTGCCGGTGCCGGTCTCGCCACGCAACAGCACGGTGTACGGGCTGTGCAGGACTTTGCTGATCAACGAGTAGGTCTGGCGCATGGCCGCGCTCTTGCCGATCAGGCCGTAGCCGCTGGCACTCGGCAGACTGCGCACGACCGGCGCGGCCGCATCCACCGGCTGGCGCAGACGTTGCAGCAAGTGCAACTGTCCGAGCACGAACGAGCCGAGCTGACCGAGAGAATCGGCAAACCCTTGCAGATTGATGTGACGACGGCTGGCGCACAGCAACAATCCCTCGACAGCCTTCTGCGGATTGACCAGCGGCACGCACAACAGCGACTGCCACGGCGTGGACGATGCCGGCAGAAAACTGGTTTCTTGCAGGCTGCCGCCCAAGTCGTCGAAGCTCACCACGCGGTTCTGGCACAGGGCAAATTGCAGCAACTGCTCGCCATTGTAGTCCGCCGGCAGGCTCGCCGCCCCACGCGGCTGCAACAAGCCGTCGAGGCACTCGGCGTTCATTCCCAGGCACGTGTGGGTGGCATCGAGCAGATACAGCTGCGCCAATTCGCAACCGCTCAACCCGGCCACGCCGCGCACGAAGTCACCCAGCAGCGCAGCACCGTCCGCCGCCCGCGACAGACTGGCGAACTGCGCCAGCAAGGCTTCGGCATAGAGCAGTGGCTGCGGCACTTGAGTGAACATCACACTCACCTCAGGCGAACTCGCAAGTCACGCTGGCTTCGCCGTCGAGCGTCGCATGCACGCGCTTGAGGCTTTCACCGGTGGCCATGGCGTCGAGCAGGCGGTCAGCCACCAGCGGCAGCACGTGCTGGTCGAGCAAATGGTCGATCAGGCGCGCACCGCTTTCGCTCTGGGTGCAACGCTCGGACAGGTGATCGACAAGGTTCTGGCACCAGGTGAAATCCAGCTGACGACGGTTCAGGCGCTCGCCCAGACGACCGAGTTTGATCTCGATCAGCTCGCGCAGCACCGGGCCGCCGACCGGGTAGTACGGCACCACTTTCATCCGCGCCAGCAGGGCCGGTTTGAAGTGTTTGCTGAGTACCGGGCGAATGGTTTCTTCCAGCACTTCGGCAGTCGGACGCGCGCCGTCTTCGCAGAGGTTGCTGATCTTGTCGCTGCCCAGGTTCGAGGTCATCAGGATCAGCGTGTTGCGGAAGTCGATCTCGCGCCCCTCGCCGTCGTTGGCCACGCCCTTGTCGAAGATTTGGTAGAACAGGTTGAGCACGTCCGGGTCGGCCTTCTCGACTTCATCGAGCAGCACCACCGAATACGGCTTCTGGCGCACGGCTTCAGTGAGCATGCCGCCCTCGCCGTAACCGACGTAGCCTGGCGGTGCACCGATCAGGCGGGAAACGGTGTGCTTCTCCTGGAACTCGGACATGTTGATCGTGGTGATGAAGCGGTCGCCGCCGTACAGCAGGTCGGCGAGTGCCAGGGCGGTTTCGGTCTTGCCGACGCCGCTCGGGCCCACCAGCAGGAACACGCCGACCGGTGCGTCAGGTTTGTTCAGGCCGGCAGCGGTGGCGCGCATCGAGCGATCCAGTGCGTGCACGGCCTGTTCCTGACCACGGATGCGGGTGCGCAGGTCAGTGGCGAAGCTCGCGACCTTGGCGTTGTGTTCACGGGCCAGTTGCGCCAGCGGCACGCCGGTCCAGGCGCTGATCACTTCGGCCACCAGACGCGGGCAGACTTCGAAGCTGACCAGACGCTCCTTGACCTGAGCGGCGGTCAGGGCGCTGTGGGTTTCGTTGAGTTGCGCTTCCAGCGCTTCGACGCTTTGGCCTTCTTCAACTTCTGCGACCACGGTTTCGATCACCGTGCCTTCGGCGTCTTCCTCAACGCTGACGGTTGGCTCGATGGCGGCAGCTTCACGAGCCTTGGCCAGTTGCTGGCGCAGTTCCAGCAGGCGCTCGGCCAGTTGCTTCTGCTCGGTCCACAGGGTTTCCAGTGCGACCATTTCGTCTTCGGCTTCGTCCAAGCGCGCTTCCAGTGCCTCCAGCGCTTCGTGGTCGATCAGCAGACCGGCTTCGGCATCGCGACGCAGGGCCTGACGCTGACGGCCACCTTCAGCCAGTTCGCCACGCAGGCGCTCCAGGCTTTCAGGGGCAGCGGCGAGGCTGATGCGAACGCGGGCGCACGCGGTGTCGAGCACATCGACCGCCTTGTCCGGCAGTTGCCGACCGGCCAGGTAACGGGCGGACAGTTCCGCTGCCGAAACCACCGCGTCATCGCGCAGGTAGATGCCGTGGCTCTTCTCGTAGACCTGCGCCAGGCCACGCAGGATGGTCACCGCTTCGCTCACGGTCGGTTCGTGCAATTGAACCGGCTGGAAACGACGGGCCAGCGCCGGGTCTTTCTCGAAGTATTTCTTGTACTCGGCCCAGGTGGTCGCGGCGATGGTGCGCAGTTCACCCCGAGCCAGTGCCGGTTTCAGCAGGTTGGCAGCGTCGGAACCGCCGGCATTGCCGCCCGCGCCGATCAGGGTGTGGGCTTCGTCGATGAACAGGATGATCGGCTTCGGCGAGGCTTTGACCTCGTCGATCACGCCTTTCAGACGACGTTCGAATTCACCTTTGACGCTGGCGCCGGCCTGCAACAGGCCCATGTCCAGCGACAGCAGCTCGACGCCCTTGAGCACCTGCGGCACTTCACCGGCAGCGATGCGCGAGGCCAGTCCTTCGACGATGGCGGTTTTACCGACACCGGCTTCACCGACCACGATCGGGTTGTTCTTGCGGCGACGGGCGAGGATGTCGACCATCTGGCGGATCGCGCCATCGCGGCACAGCACCGGGTCGAGTTTGCCGTCGCGGGCCTGTTGCGTCAGGTTGTGGGTGAAGCGCTGCAGCAGCGATTCGCCCTGAGCGGCCGGCTTACCGTTGGCGGCTGGTTGCTCCTGTTGCGACAGGGCGAATTCTTTCAGGCGATCAATGTTCAGTTTGGCGAGCAGCGGCTGATAACGGCTGCCGGCGTAGCGCATCGGGTTGCGCAGCAGCGCGAGGATCAGCGCCGCGTCTTCGACCGAGGTCTGGCCCAGTTCGAGGTTGGCGACCAGCAGCGCGTCTTGCAGCCACTGCACCAGTTCCGGGGCAAACACCGGGTTGCGCGAGGCACTGTGTTCAACGCGAGATTGCAGCGCGGCGCTCAGTTCGCCAGCGTCAACGTCGGCATCCTGCAGTGCGCGGGAGAGCAGACCGTTCGGGCGCTCCAGCAGGCCGAGCAGCAAGTCTTCGACCAGAATCTTGCTGCCGCCACGGGCCACGCAGCGCTCGGCCGAACGCTCCAGATCGCGACGGGTTTCGGCGTCCAGCGCCTGGATGAGTTGTTGCAGGTCTACGTTGATCATGGCTCACGTCCTTAATGAATTTTGCTGCCCAGGGTCACCACGCCGTCTGCTTTTTCGCAGCCCAGCCAACTGGTCCACCCCAGGCGACAGTCGTTCTTCTCGCCAATGCGCAGTTCACGGATTTCTTCCGGGCGCAGCACCAGGCGAATGTCGTAATCGAGCGGGTCACGCAAGGTGAACCGCACCAGCGCGCAGAGCGGCTGGTAACCGAAACCGATGGGCAGGAATTCGTGGAATCGCTCCCAGTCGAGTTCGGTGATGTGAATGCGGAATTTGCCGCTGCGGTCGCGCACGCGTTCGCCCAGCACCAGGTCTTCACCCAGCACGCTGTTGGCGAAGCCGAGGCGGTTGCGCTGTTCTTCGAGGATTTCCACGCGGCGCTCGATGCACTGCTCGATGACCAGGTCTTCGTGCTTGAAGTAGTAACGCAGCACCGCTTCGATCAACGCCGCCGAGTGCGCGCGCAGGCTCAGCAGGCCGAGGTACGGCAGCAGGCGTTTCCAGTTCAGTTCCTTGGCTTTTCGGATCTCGTCGCCGCCGAGGCCGATCAGGGCGAACAGCTGCGACGAAAACGGGTCGACCGCACCGCTCTGGAAGCTCGCGCGATAGCGGTACTTGCGCCAGATCGGCAGCATCAGCCGTTGCAGGCGATGGTGAAACAGGTCGAGGAAATTGCGCGTCGGGTTGCCGTCTTCGCTGTCGCCCAGGGCTTGTTCGCCGTAGAACGCCGGTAGCGGTGAACCGGAACCGACCAGGCCGATCAGGTTGAACCGCAGGCGCGCGCGCATCTGTCCGTGCTCTTCGAAAAACTCCACGCGATCGACATCGCTGCGCGGAAATCCGAGGCTCGGGTTGGCCTGGAATTCCAGCTGGTCGTACAGGTCGTCTTCGCTCAGGTACGGGTGCGCATCGCGCAGCCGGTCGATCACCAGCAGCACGGCCTGAAACAGCGAGTACTCGCGTATTACCTTCGTCAGCCCGCTTAAAGCAGGGGCTGCAGGCCCATACGTGGTGTCCATTGGTACACCTCTCCCTGTGTGCTTTTTACTCGCAGCTCATGGAATGAATTGAGACTGGCGTAAAGCGCGAAAAACTCGTTGAGAACCGAAGCGAAGACGAACAGGTCGCCCTCACCGATATACCCTTCCGGGTCAATGGTCAGTTCGGTACGCAGACCGCGCACCGGCAGACCACGGTGCAACCGGTCCACGTGGTGATGCTTGATCAGTTTCAGACCGCCGAGCAGGCGTTTGCTGACCTTCTCCGCGTGCTGGTCGTAGTAGCGCGGCAGGTCGTAGGTTTCGAGAATCACCTTCAGTGCATTGACGTCGGCCAGCGACAGATAGTTAAGCGACATGTTGCTGATCAGCTTCCACAGGAAGTCACGGTTCAGCGGCGGCGCGAAACTGGAAGTGGCCGGGGTGATGTTGCGGAAACTCAGGAACTCCGGGGTCTCTTCGCAGGCCATGCAGATCTGCCCGAGCTTGAGTTTGCGGGGCAGGTTCTGGTTGGTGCAGACCAGCTCGATCGACAGGGTTTCGTGGGCTTCGGTGTGGCGGATGCCGAAGCTCAAATAAGTGTCGAGGCCGTCGTGCAGCAGCGACGAGCGCTGGCGGATACTGTAATGCGGACGGCTGTTGGGCACGTCGAAACTCGGGTCGTGCTCGAAGGATTCGAACGGCACGTACTCCTGATAGCCGAGGCCGCCAGGCTTCCAGCCGGTCACGGTCTCCACCGAGAACACGCCGCAGTTTTCCAGATCGTATTCAGCCGGCAGCAAGAGGTACTCGTCCTGTTTGCCGTCGAGGCGGATCGGCAGTGCGTCGTGCTTGAACAGGTTGACGATCGGCGTGCAGAACAGCTTCACGTTATCCAGGGTCGGACGCATGCGCATGATGCCGCTCTTGCGGATATCGAAGCGCAATTCCAGGCCGCGCATCTGCTTGAGGGTGTCTTCCGGCAGCGCCTTGAGAATGTCCAGGCCGTGGACATCGACGAACAGGAACTTGTCCTGGAAGGCGAAGTATTCCTGCAGGTAGCGATAGCCGCGGAAGGTGTTCAGCGGATACGGGATCAACGCTTCTTCTTCGGCAAAGCCCACCGGCTTGACCCGGTCGCCCGGAATCTTGAACGCCATCGGCTTGCCGCTCACGCCATCGATGGGCTTGCCAGCGCCGTCGAGCGGGATCAGTTCGATGCCGTCGAGGTTGCGCAGCAGGCTCAGGTAGAGCATCTGGCTGATGTAGCGCTCACCGGCAAAGTGCAGGCGCAGTTTGCTCAGCTCCAGCTCACCGAGGTGGCCGTCGGCACTCATCTCCAGGCGCAGGCTGAGCAACGAGCCGTCGCCCTTCACCGAGTAGTTCAGCGCAGCCAGATCCAGGGCCATGACTTCGGTCGGGTAGCAGGTGCGGAAGCGGCAACGCACGTCTTCGATCGGCACGCTCTCGATCGGCGTATCACGCTCGACCTTCAACGCCGGTCCCGAACGCTTGAGCGGATCGAACTGCAGAATGCTGAATGCCGGCAGCGGGCGCATGTAGTTCGGCCACAGCAGCTGCATCAGGGAATGGCTGAGCTCCGGCAACTCGTCATCGAGCTTCTGGCGCAGCCGCCCGGTCAGAAACGCAAAGCCTTCCAGCAACCGCTCCACATCCGGATCCCGCCCGGCCTGCCCCAGGAACGGCGCCAACGCCGGACTACGCTCGGCGAAACGGCGGCCCAGTTGGCGCAGTGCGGTGAGTTCGCTTTGGTAGTAGTGGTTAAAGGACACGGGTTACCTGCCTGGTAGTGGAACTCATCAAAAAAATATCCTGTAGAGCGCGACTGCCAGCCCGGACACCACCTAGCCCACGATGAGCAAGGCAACGGCTCCTCGCACACGGTTCACAGACATTGCGAAAATCCATCGCCCTCATAATTATTGGTCCTTCGATTTTTCAGGTGTCATCGCCACGCTGGTGTGCAAGTAAAGTTCGACGCCATCAAACCCGACAATGCCGGCAGCACTCAGCGGGAAACCGTCTTTTGTGCCATAGCGAACCCAACCTTCTGACCAGACCTCGCCACTTTCATGACGAACTTGCACGTAGTAGTCGGGGGCCTCGGCCTTGGCGATCTCTACAAATACACCACCATCTTCAGCTCCCACCCAAAGTGCGTTTGGATGAGCGATCAACATCGGCGGACTAGATCGCTCCATCCGCAACAACACTGCAAACAAAACCACAATCGCCAGAAGTCCAACGGAACTAAGGAAAGCAACAAGCAACTTAAGAGCTGGATGCGCTCTGTTGGTGCAATTGCACAAAACTCCCTCTTTCCCTAGCCCAGACATCAATTTTCCAGCACCTTGTAAGGCGTATTACTGATAAACAGATCAAGCCAATGTTTTCTCGGATTAGATAGCGCCAACGTGAATTCCTTGCTTCCCTTATCCAGCTCAATGAATACAACACCGACCGCCTCATCATCCTCATCGGCATTCATATCCAGTGAAACATCAGAAAAAAGAGGAGTTCGATAAGTACGAGCAGGGTTATTCAAATCCGTAAAGCGCAAGTACACCGAATCTCGTGGAGTCAAAAGCGAACTCGCCGGAATAGACTCTATAAGATATTGTCCGGACGGACTCTTTTTTGAGACATCAGGCGCACGACTCAAAATACCATTTACTACAAAAGCAACAGCGATTACCAAGCTAGCTAGCAGCGCTGCAAAATTTATAAAAAGCTTACGCCATGAGTTCATTTAGAAATGACCTCAATAGGAGCGACTGATACACTTTCGTACAAGATGTCCGAATAAACGCGAAAGTCTCCGCCTTTTTTATTTTGATCCCGATAGTCACGAAAATCGCTATTTTGAACAAGTATGTAATGCTTGCCTTCTAACTCTCTATAACGACGTACGGCTTCTTCTTTCTGCTGAGGCGATTGCTGCCCCGTGACCTGCTTGTACGTGGACTCAGCCATCACAGAATTCATTTCGGTAGCAAGCTTGGCGTTTGTTTTAAAACCGACAACGGGATCAGCAATCAATTTATCAAAGTTCCAATAGCCTAGAACCTGGCTAAAAAGTGCAATGCCATCATTAAAGTCGTAAGCATCTTCAATATAAAAACCAATTTTTGATGGCGTAAAAACAATGCTCTTACCTGTCACGACGACTGAGCCTTCGGCAATTACACGCAAATTGAAGTTAGCGAGCGCTGCTCGAAGCTCGTTTACGTCATCAGCCCCGGTCTGTTCGAACTCGACAACTTTATTATTGGAGTAACCAAACTTTTCAGCAGCACTTGCCACTCCATTAAAAGCCAGTGGATAACAGCCAGGAGCGCTATTGGAAAAAGCCTTGCGCAATCTCTGCTTTATTAGATCGGTCCCAAGCGGGCTATTCCAATTCGCCTTCAGTTGTTTGAATGCGGTATTTGCACGCTCAAACCCAAGGACCCAACTCATTTTTACAATGGACTCTTCGATGTACTCTGCCGGTGCAAAAGCTTCATGCCTTTTAACAGCATCATCCATCCCACCACTTTCGTTTGGCCATGGTTTGCCATTGAACCAATGGGCCATCAGATCCGCTGCAACAGGCCAGTTGAGTTTTCTCATCGTGTTCGGAATATCAGTAATCTTGTACTGACGTGCAGTAGCAGTCTGGCCGGACTTGTTACTCGCCGGAGTCATTGTCGTTGCTACTGTCGTTGCAGCCATCTTAATATCCCTCTGATATCACTTCACTCAGCCTTCGCCAGCTTTAAAGCTCAACAACTAAGCGAGAACAACCCTACTCTGTGGCTCTATGATCAATTCAACCGCTTCTGCGGTAACGGAAAACACTTTTTGAGTTTTCCCGTCGGCACCTGTCACACCGTTTATGATTTTCCCCGAAGCTGTTTTAAGTGTGTATTCCACCCCAGCTAGCGGCTTGCCTGTCTCTTCGCAATTGATCACGAAGTGCTCGTTAAATGGCCATTTGAGTTCAACCGGCAACGGTGGCACAAACGGCGCGGGCGAATGCGAATTGCCGATAATCACCGTCCCGGATCCAGCCGTTACTTTATTGCCATGAGATCCAACCGAACCGACCGTGGCGGCCGGTTTGCCGTTGATCAGAACCGTCGTCGCCAGATCGCCGACCAACGCACCACCACACGCGGAGGCATCGCCTTCGCGGGCCGCCGGCAGGCCGTCGAAGAACACGTCGCCGGAACCGGCGGCGATCGGGTTGGTGCCGTGGCCGGGGAGCGGGCAAGCGGTGGGGTCGGATACACGTGCTGCAGGTTTGCCAGACATCGGGGTTCTCCTTAGGTGACCTTCACTTGACCGCTGCCATCCAGGCGCGCGGCAAAACTGACCTGACGCTTGAAACCCTCGACTTCCAGCAGGCCTTCGATGCTGAAGGCCAGGCGAAGCTGATCGTGGTCTCGCGGCAGGGAAATGACACGCACGTTGCTCAGGCGCGGTTCGTAGGCTTCGATGAAGCTTTCGATGGCCAGGCGGGCCTGACTCAGGGAGTCGTGCAGGCTCAGGCGCATGTCATTGAGATCGGGCAACCCGTAGTCGGACAGCGTTTGCACGCTGCCGGCCCGGGTGCTGAGCATTTTGGCCAGATGGGCAGCCACCGACGCCATGGCCGAAGCCTCGAGGCTCCTGCCCTTGCGTAGTTCCGCGTCGCCGTTGAGGCGTTCGAAAAGGCTGCCGTATCCGTCCATGAGTCGCTCTTACTCTTTGTCCAGCTTGCCAACCAGCGACAGGGTGAAATCGGCACCCATGTACTTGAAGTGCGGACGCACGTTCAGGCTGACGCGGTACCAGCCCGGCTCGCCTTCAACGTCGCTGACGATCACTTGCGCAGCGCGCAGCGGACGACGGCCACGCACTTCGGCGCTCGGGTTTTCCTGGTCGGCCACGTACTGGCGGATCCACTTGTTCAGTTCCAGCTCGAGGTCGGTGCGCTCTTTCCACGAACCGAGTTGCTCGCGCTGCAGCACTTTCAGGTAGTGAGCCAGGCGGTTGACGATCATCATGTACGGCAGTTGGGTGCCGAGCTTGTAGTTCAGCTCTGCCGCCTTGCCTTCTGCGCTGATGCCGAAGAACTTCGGCTTCTGCACGGAGCTTGCGGAGAAGAACGCCGCGTTGTCGGAGCCTTTGCGCATGGTCAGGGAGATGAAGCCTTCCTCGGCCAGTTCGTATTCGCGACGGTCGGAAACCAGAACTTCCGTAGGAATCTTGGTTTCGATTTCGCCCATGCTTTCGAAGTGGTGCAGAGGCAGGTCTTCAACCGCGCCGCCGCTCTGTGGGCCGATGATGTTCGGGCACCAGCGGAATTTGGCGAAGCTGTCGGTCAGCTTGGTGCCGAACGCGTAAGCGGTGTTGCCCCACAGGTAGTGCTCGTGGCTGTTGGCAACGTTTTCCTTGTACACGAACGATTTGACCGGGTTTTCTTCCGGGTCGTACGGGTTACGCAGCAGGAAACGCGGAACGGTCAGGCCAACGTAACGGGAGTCTTCCGAAGTACGGAAGCTCTGCCATTTGGCGAATTGCGGGCCTTCGAAGTGATCTTTCAGATCCTTCAGGTCCGGCAGACCAGTGAAGCTTTCCAGACCGAAGAATTTCGGGCCGGCGGCGGCGATGAACGGCGCGTGGGACATGCAGGCTACGCTGGACACGTACTGCATCAGCTTCACGTCCGGCGAGCTTGGGGACATGTAGTAGTTGGCAATGATCGCGCCAACCGGCTGACCACCGAACTGGCCGTATTCAGCGGTGTAGATGTGCTTGTACAGGCCCGACTGCATCACTTCCGGCGAATCTTCGAAGTCATCCAGCAGGTCGTCCTTGGAGACGTTGAGGATTTCGATCTTGATGTTTTCGCGGAAGTTGGTGCGGTCGACCAGCAGTTGCAGGCCACGCCACGACGATTCCAGGGCCTGGAAGTCCGGGTGGTGCAGGATTTCGTCCATCTGGCGGCTGAGCTTGGCATCGATCTCGGCGATCATGCGGTCAACCATGGCTTTCTTGACCGGCTCACCGTTGTTCTGCGGCTTGAGCAGCTCTTCGATGAACGCCGACACACCGCGCTTGGCGATGTCGTAGGCTTCGTCGTCCGGCGTCAGGCGGGTTTCGGCGATGATGCTGTCGAGGATGCTGTATTCGCCGTTTTCGGCGGCGTTCTGTTGTGCTGCGCTAGTGCTCATTGTGTTGGCTTCCTTGGCTGCTGGAGTCTCAAGCGTCCGGGGCTGCGGCGTTCAGGCCCAGCTCACCGAGTACGCGACCGCGGGATTCATCGTCGGCGAGCACGCCTTCGATGGCTTTACGGAACGCAGGTGCGTTACCCAGCGGGCCTTTGAGGGCCACCAGCGCGTCGCGCAGTTCCATCAGTTTTTTCAGCTCAGGCACTTGCTCGACCAGGCTGGCCGGGTTGAAGTCCTTCATGGAGTTGACGCGCAGTTGCACGGCCAGCTCGTCGGCCTCGCCATCTTCCTGCAGACGGTTCGGCACGCTCAGCGTCAGACCCAGCTCTTGCTTGGCCAGCACTTCGTCGAAGGTCATCTTGTCGATGCTGATCGGCTTGCGATCCTCGATCTTGCGATCGTCCTTGCGGTGGGTGTAGTCACCGATTGCCAGCAGCTTCAGCGGCAGTTCAATCTCTTCCTGAGCACCGCCGGTGGCGGGTTTGAAGGTGACGTTGATGCGTTCCTTGGGGGCTACCGAGCCTTCTTTGGCCATGGCTTTTCTCCTTGCGGTTGTGGCCCTGGGGCCTATTCGAGTACCACTTCGAGGTCGAGGTGGCACAGCCTGCGATAAATCTCTTCCTTGCGTTCACGTACGGCATGGTTCTGCGGCAACAACTCGCAGCAACTGTGCAGCAGGTGCAGCACTTCCAATGCAAGATCGGGCTCCCAGGCGTGCAGGCCTGAGTCCTGTAATGTCTGATCGAGGGTTTCGAGCTGGTTCTTGGCCAGTTCGTATTTCTTGGCCAGGAAGCACAGCCGCGCGAGGGCGAACTGCCAGAAGAAGCGTTCGCGGCCGCCGTGCGCCGATTGCAGACCCTGCTTGAGGATCTGCACCGCGGGCTTGAGGCCTTCCTTGCGCAGGATCGGCTGGACTTCTTCGAGGGCCTTTTCCCAGGCTGGCTGGGTTTCGGCGTTTTCGGTTTCGACCTTGCGCGGCGCGCTGGCGCTTTGCAGGTGCGGCATGACGTTGGCGGCGATCCACGCCCGGGTGGACGGATCGGCGAACGGCGCGCCGTCATGGAAACGCAGCTCAATGATGCCGGGCAGGCGCTGAATCAAAAGCGCGAAGTGGATTTCCACTTCGCGCATGGCCAGCTCGGCGTTGAGGTTCTGGAGACATTCCCAGACCATCCTCTGGCCATCGAACCAGAATGGCGCCTTCGCCAGGCTCGCCTCCAGTTCCACCAGCAGGTCGGCGTATTTGCCCTGATCGAAACGGTCCTGATACTGCTTGAGCTTGTCGACCGGCAACCCACGCAACACAGTGATCTGCTCGGCGTTGCGCTCGGGCACCGCGTCGATCGTCATCCACAGCAAGGTGCGGTTGAGGCGCAGGGCGCGCAGATCAGTGGCTTTCTGCTTGAGCCACCAGGCGCACAACGGACGGGCGCTTTCCTGCTGGGCGCGCAGGGCCTTGTGGGCTTCTTTCTCGTTGTCGATCGGCGCGCCGGGGGCCAGCAACTGAGTCGCCGCCTGCTTGACCTGGGCCACCGCAGCACCCATCACGCCTGGCGCCGGCTGGTTGTCGGCGGCGCGCTGGATCATGGTTTTCAGACGGCGGGAAAGCGGCAGCAACAACGGTGCATCATCGCCCAGATGCTCGGTGCAGGCCGCGTCGAGACCGGACAGGTGTTCGGACAACTGCCGGAACATCGGCAGCTGTTCCTTGATCGCGATGTTCTCGGTGATCACCTGCTCAAGACGCGGCACCAGCCAGCCGATGGCGGCGGCCCGGGTGCGGGGTTTGAGCGGGTGAATCTCGGCCCAGTTGTTTTCCGACAGATGGTGCAGAAAACCGAGGCCGGCCAGCAGGCCGGGGAAGGATTCGCGCTGGTACAGCGACCAGGTCAGCCAGGCGCCGACACGCAAATCCTTGGATTGGGTACGCAGGAGGTTTTCGCTGTTTTCGCGAATTTTCAGCCAGTCGATCTGCCCGCTTTCGTGCATCGACGAGGCTTTGGCCAGCTCGCTTTCCAGGGCCTCGAATTCGCTCGAGAAACGAACGTCTTCACCCGCAAAATTCTCTTTGGAAACAGAGACTTTAGCGAGTTCGAGGTAATGGGCGGAAAGTTTGCTTGAGTAGGACATCCATGGCCTTTATTTGGATTACGGTCGTACGCCTATTGGAGTTGCAGCAGCGCGGGACAGTATCGAAGAGCAGTCGGAAGACTCATCCAATTGAGTGTGTGCTCTTTCAAGTGGGCGCATCGTAATCACTATGATGGCCACTAGCAAGCATCTGATTAAACAACAAGACGAACTGTTCATTGGGCGCTGTAGGAGATCGCCCTATATGTGTCAGGGGTTTCCCTGATTTCCGCTTATATCAAACGAGCCGTTCAAACCACGGCGTAACCGGCGTCCCAGAGCGGCTGCCCGAAACCCGCCGAAGCCTCCTTGAACGCACGTTCCAAAACACGAACGAAAGCATGACAACACTGGAAAGAAAATAAAGTAGGAATCTTCCGAAAACGGACAGGCATCTTTAAACAAATCCCGGACGACAACAGGCAACAATAAAAGTGCCATCAATTTGATGGCAACTCACACTTTGCATACTTCACAAGACTTCTTTTTCCGCACAATTGCAGGACTTCATGCAAGTCGCCGTCTTTTCGTCAATCGATCCACCCTGCGTAAGCACACACTTTTGATGTGGATTGTTCTGACAAATGTCGCGGACCTGTTCTTACAACAATATATTTCATGCTGCGAACGTGCCTTTATATTGCCAACCTCAGTCATCAATTGACGGCTTACCACTGATACGGACATTGGCAAATGGATGAAAACAGACGGCCCATCAAGACCCGCTCGGCGGGCTGGGCGAAACGCTTCACGGATGAACTTGTCAAGCGGGACATCTCCCCCAACCAGATCTCCGTCATCAGCATGCTCTTCGCGCTGTTCGGCGCGGTGACGCTGTACATCGATAACGGCGTGGCCGGTTCGATCCTGTGCATCGCCGGTATTCAACTACGGCTGCTTTGCAATCTGTTCGACGGGATGGTGGCGATCGAAGGCGGCAAGCAGTCGGCCATCGGCAGCCTGTACAACGAGTTTCCGGATCGGGTCGCGGACAGCCTGCTGATCGTCGGGCTGGGTTTTGCCATCGGCCAGTCCGATCTTGGCTGGTTTGCCGCACTGGCTGCCGCGCTCACGGCGTATGTCCGGGTGTTCGGTGGTTCACTCGGGCTCACCCAGAGCTTCATGGGGCCGATGGCCAAGCAGCACCGGATGGCGGTGATGACCGTGGCGTTGCTGTTGAACGTGTTCGAAACCATCTACTACGCGACCCACTACGCTTTGCTGATCGCGCTGGTGATCATCGCCCTTGGCTCCGTCGCGACCTGCGTGACACGCACCCTGGCCATCGCCAGACAACTGAAGGGGAATGCCCATGTGGATCAGTAATGCGCTGATTTCGGTGCTGCGCTTCTTGATCGGCGTGACCGCCCGCTGGGAAAGCCCGCCGGATCTCACGCGCCAGCGCATCTACTACGCCAACCACACCAGCCATATGGACACCTTGGCAATCATCGCCGCACTGCCACCGGAAGCCCGATTGAACGTGAAACCGGTGGCGGCTGCCGACTACTGGGGCAAGAACCGTTTTCTGTCATATATCTCGCAGAAAGGACTGAATGCGGTGCTGATCGAGCGCAATCCGGCGCCGGGTACCAACGTGCTCGAGCCGATCTTCGATGTGGTGCGGGCCGGTCATTCGATCATCATTTTTCCTGAAGGGACGCGCTCCACTCAGCCACTGCCGGGGGAATTCAAATCCGGAATCTTCCGCCTGGCCGAGACTTTTCCCGACGTCGATCTGGTGCCGATCTACCTGGAAAACCTGCATCGCTCGATGCCCAAGGGCAAACATGTGCCGCTGCCGATCATCTGTACGATCCGCATCGGCGACCCGCTGCAAAGAATTACCGGCGAGGAAAAAAAGGCGTTTCTGGAACGGGCGCGTGACGCCATCGTGAGGTTGTCGAAATGAGTCTGGAAACCAAGTTCCTGTGGTTCTTCGCGGCAATCGCCGGGTTGCTGGCGGTGGCTTCGCTGATTGGCGGCGTACTGGCACGGCGGGCGAAGAGCGAAAGCTCGATCGCGACCATCGAAAACCTCAACCAGCGTGTGAATGCCTGGTGGGGGATGGTCATTATTTTCTTCGTCTCCTGGCTGCTGGGCCCCAATGCGACGGTGGTGCTGTTCGGCTTCATTTCGCTGTTTGCGCTGCGCGAGTTCATCACCCTGACGCCGACCGCGCGCGGTGACCATAACGCGCTTTTTTCGGCGTTTTTCATTCTGATCCCGCTGCAATACCTGCTGATCGGCACCCATTGGTATTCGATGTTCACGCTGCTGGTGCCGGTGTACGCGTTCCTGCTGCTGCCGGCGATTGCCGTGCTGAGCCAGGACACCGAGGGCTTCCTCGAGCGCACGGCAAAGATTCAGTGGGGCGTGATGATCTGCATCTACTGCATCAGCCATGCGCCGGCGCTGCTGTTGCTGGATCTGCAGGGTTTCCAGGGTCAGAACGCCCTGCTGCTCTTCTACCTGGTATTCGTGGTGCAGATGAGCGACGTGTTGCAGTACGTGTTCGGCAAGCTCTTCGGCAAACGCAAGGTTGCGCCGCTGGTGAGCCCGTCGAAAACCGTGGAAGGACTAGTCGGCGGCGGATTGTCCGCCACGCTGATCGGTGGCTGCATGTTCTGGATGACACCGTTCAGCTTCTGGCAGTCGTTGCTGATGTCGCTGGTCATCGTGGTCATGGGCTTCCTCGGCGGTCTGGTCATGTCGGCGATCAAACGCAGCCTGAGCGCCAAGGACTGGGGCACGATGATCAAGGGCCACGGCGGGATGCTCGACCGGATGGACTCGATCTGTTTCGCCGCGCCGATCTTCTTTCACCTGACCCGGTACTTCTTTTCGGCCTGATCCGGACGCAATCATCAGCCACAAAAAATGGGCATCCGACCGCAATCGGTATGCCCATTTTTCATGCAGCGCGCCCGGCTGACCGGGCGCTCGCCGCCATTACGGATTGACGCTGTCTTTCAACGATTTGCCTGGCTTGAACGCAACGGTGTTGCTGGCCTTGATCTTCACCGGTTCACCGGTTTGCGGGTTTTTGCCGGTGCGGGCGCCGCGGTGGCGTTGCAGGAAGGTGCCGAAGCCCACCAGCGTGACGCTGTCCTTGCGGTGCAGGGCGCCGGTGATTTCTTCGAGAACGGCGTTGAGAACGCGGTTGGCCTGTTCTTTGGTCAGATCTGCTTTTTCAGCAATTGCAGCGGCGAGTTCTGGTTTACGCATTAGTGAAGCCCCTTTGACGGTTTTTTGTTGTTATGTCCGTGCTGTTCTCGTTGGAACAGCGCCCAAGGCGCCGCAGGCTCTACTCTGCGGCAGACGGGAGTGAGGATGGCACGCGGTTAAGGGCGGCGCCAGTCTCCCCGCGACCTTTGTGGGGGCAAAAGCGGGGTGATTCCGACAGAACGACCGGTATTTACGCCAGCAAGGCCGGAAGTTGTTTGTTCAGTGCGAGTTTTTCCATCACCGCTGCACCGGTCAGCGCGTAACCGAGGAGCTGACCATCGGCGCTGTGGCACAGGGCCTTGATGTCGGCGCCCTGCCCTTCAACGGTCCAGACACCTTCTCTGCCCCGTGGCGGTGGCGAAACGACCAACGGGCACACCGGGGTTTTCACGGTAATCGGCATCGGGCCGTAACTCACCGCCGTCGCATTGCCCGCCAGGGTTTGTGCCAACGCACGCGCACAGCTCATGAGGGGCATGACGTACAGAAGATTCAGCCCGTCGACCTCGGCGCAGTCGCCCAGAGCGTAAATGTTGGCGTGAGAAGTTTGCAGGTGACGGTCGACCACTACACCGCGATTGGTCTGGATGCCGGCAGCCGCTGCCAGATCGATGCGCGGGCGCAGGCCGATGGCCGACACCACCACATCGCACGGAATCACCTGACCATCGGAGAGGTGTGCTTCCAGCCCATCAGCGACCTTTTGCAATCGGGTCAGCACCGGACCGAGGTGGAAGCGCGCGCCGAGGCTTTCCAGCCCGGCCTGCACCGCTGCGGCGGCGGACGGGTGCAACAGGGTCGGCATCACTTGTTCGCACGGTGCAACCAGTTGCACCTCGTAGCCGCCCAGAATCAGGTCGTTGGCGAATTCGCAGCCGATCAGGCCGGCACCGAGCAGCAACACCCGACGCTTGTCTGCCGCTGCAGCACGAAAACGTGCGTAATCTTCGAGGTCGTTGATCGGGAACACCAGATCCCCGCCGTCGCCCTCGATCGGCACACGCACGGTTTCCGCGCCCCAGGCGAGGATCAGGTCGCGATAACTCACCGCTTCCTCACCGATCCACAGGCGCTTGTGGCCCGGATCGATGCCGCTGATGCGGGTGTGGGTGCGGATCTCGGCTTTCAGTTGCTCTGCCATGGCACCCGGCTCGGCCATGCTCAGGCCGTCGGCGTCCTTGTTCTTGCCGAAACCGGTGGACAGCATCGGCTTGGAGTAGGAACGTCCATCATCGGCGGTAATCAGCAGCAGCGGGGTTTCGCCATCGAGTTTGCGAAACTCGCGGGCCAGGTTGTAACCCGCAAGCCCGGTGCCGACGATTACGACAGGTGCGTTCATGCCTTACTCCTTGTTGATGCTCAGTTGATTTCGATCATTTCGAAGTCCATCTTGCCGACGCCGCAGTCCGGGCACAGCCAGTCTTCCGGTACATCCTGCCATGCGGTGCCCGGCGCAATGCCGTCATCCGGCCAACCTTCGGCTTCGTTGTAGATCAGGCCACAGACGATGCATTGCCACTTCTTCATTCAGGTACTTCCTCAGGATTCAGGCGTTGTCCGGCACGGACGGTCGATGGTGCTGCGCTGCCATCCGGCTCAGGGCGTTTTGTACTGATCGAACCGACCGGATGCAAGCCTGTTCGGCGCAATGGCGGCCCGGATCAATCAAACTCGCGGTTCGCCATGGTAAGCTCGCCGCCTCATTTGCTGCCAATACTGACTCATTGTGCAACACACAAACGCTCCGCTGTGGCGCCCGCAAAGCGAACTGACACCCCTCCCCGACACGTCCACGCTCGACTGGCTGTTCGACGAAGGCTCCCTGACCCGCCGCCTGACGCGCCTGTCCGATGACGGCTTCAGTGTCACGCCGCTGTTCGAGGGCTGGCAGACCCTGCGCGACGACGAATGCGCAGCGCTGGAACTGGCCGAAGGCAGCGAAGGCTGGGTGCGCGAGGTGTATCTGCGCGGTCATGGCGAGGCCTGGGTGTTCGCCCGCAGCGTGGCGTCGCGCAGTGCCTTGCAGGGCGACGGGTTGCACATGGATGAACTGGGCAGCCGCTCGCTGGGCGAACTGCTGTTCTGCGATCACGCCTTCCAGCGTCGCGCCATCGAAGTCTGCCATTACCCGGAGCACTGGCTGCCCGAAGGTTCCCGGGCTGCCGGTCTGTGGGGACGGCGCTCGCGGTTCGACCGTGGGGCATTGAGCGTACTGGTGGCGGAGATTTTCCTGCCTACGCTGTGGGAAGCCGTCCGCGCCCGTCCGGAGAACTGCTGATGTATCAAAGCCTGCTCAAATCCCTGAATCGCTTGAACCCGCGCGCCTGGGACTTCATCCAGCTGACCCGGATGGACAAGCCGATCGGCATTTACCTGCTGCTGTGGCCAACCCTCTGGGCCCTGTGGATTGCCGGCAAAGGTTCGCCGTCGCTGGCCAACATCGTGATTTTCGTCCTCGGCGTGGTGCTGACCCGTGCCGGCGGCTGCGTGATCAACGACTGGGCCGACCGCAAGGTCGACGGCCACGTCAAACGCACTGCGCAGCGGCCTATTGCTGCCGGCAAGATCAGCTCGAAAGAGGCGCTGGTGTTCTTCGCCCTGCTGATGGGCGTGAGTTTCCTGCTGGTGCTGTGCACCAACGCCGCGACGATCTGGCTGTCGCTGGGCGGTCTGGCGCTGGCGTTCACCTATCCGTTCATGAAGCGCTACACCTATTACCCGCAAGTGGTGCTGGGGGCGGCGTTTTCCTGGGGCATGCCGATGGCGTTCACCGCCGAGACCGGTGAGTTGCCGGCGACGGCCTGGCTGCTGTGGATCGCCAATCTGCTGTGGACGGTGGGCTACGACACCTATTACGCAATGACCGACCGCGACGATGACTTGAAGATCGGCGTGAAATCCACGGCGATCCTGTTCGGCGAGGCGGACCGGGTGATCATCCTGACCTTGCAGGCACTGTCACTGGGCTGCCTGTTGCTGGCCGGGTCGAATTTCGAGCTGGGGATGTGGTTCCACCTCGGCCTGCTGGTGGCGGCCGGGTGCTACGCCTGGGAGTTCTGGTACACCCGCGACCGGGACCGGATGCGTTGCTTCAAGGCGTTCCTGCACAACCACTGGGCCGGGCTGGCGATTTTCGTCGGGATCGTGCTGGATTACGCGTTGCGCTGAAGTGCATGACCTGTGGGAGCGGGCTTGCTCGCTCCCACAGGGAATTTGCGTTTATTTGTGCTCGCGAACCACGTGCCACGCTTCCATCTTGCCGTCGCCCATCATGTCACCAGGCTTGGCGTCCATCTTGAAGGTATACAGCGGCTTGCCGTCGTAGGCGTATTGCATCTTGCCGTCATCGCGCTTGATCACCGTCCACTTGCCTTCCGCCTTCGCACCTGCCGGCGCCATCATCGGTGGCCAGTTATCGGCGCACTTGTCATTGCACATCGACTTGCCGCCCGCGTCCTTGTCGAACGTATAAACGGTCATGCCTTTGTGATCGACCATCATGCCGTCTTTCATCATGGCCGGCTCGGCCGCCATCGCCAGTCCAGGCAAAGCCAGGGCGGCAGCCATCAGCAAAGCCTTAAAGGAAGCAGTCATTTGTGTCATGGAAACCTTCTCTTGTGGTTGTCAGGATTCGGACTTAGAGCTTAGTTCAGGATTCGCACAATCGCCGCCGGACTAAAATACTGTCACACGACTGCAATAATTCCGTTATCTAATGCGGCGCAAGACAGTTAAATGACAAGAGGATTAAGGCATGGTTGGCAGGAGCATTCTGATCGTCGACGACGAAGCGCCCATTCGCGAAATGATCGCCGTTGCGTTGGAAATGGCCGGCTATGACTGCCTTGAGGCAGAGAACTCGCAGCAGGCTCACGCCATCATCGTCGACCGCAAACCGGATCTGATCCTGCTCGACTGGATGCTGCCCGGCACCTCCGGCATCGAGCTGGCCCGCCGCCTCAAGCGTGACGAGCTGACCGGGGACATCCCGATCATCATGCTCACGGCCAAGGGTGAAGAAGACAACAAGATCCAGGGTCTGGAAGTCGGCGCCGACGACTACATCACCAAACCGTTTTCCCCGCGTGAACTGGTGGCACGTCTGAAGGCCGTGCTGCGTCGTGCCGGCCCGACCGATGGCGAAGCACCGATCGAAGTCGGCGGCCTGCTGCTCGACCCGATCAGCCACCGCGTGACCATCGACGGCAAACCTGCCGAGATGGGCCCGACCGAATACCGACTACTGCAATTCTTCATGACCCACCAGGAACGTGCCTACACCCGTGGCCAGTTGCTGGACCAGGTCTGGGGCGGCAACGTTTATGTTGAAGAGCGCACCGTCGACGTGCACATCCGGCGCCTGCGCAAGGCCCTCGGCGATGCCTACGAAAATCTGGTACAAACCGTGCGCGGCACCGGCTACCGGTTTTCCACCAAGGCCTGAGCCGACCGCCAGACCCGCTGACAAGGACCGTATTCCCCGTGAACCAAAACTGGCATGGCACCCTGATTCGCCACATGCTGTTGCTGGTCACCGCCTGCCTGGTGATCGGCCTGATCACCGGCTACTACGGCTGGAGCCTCGCCGCGGGCCTGGGCCTGTACCTGGCCTGGACGCTCAAGCAACTGCTGCGCCTGCACGAATGGCTGCGCCTGCACCAACCCGATGAAGCCCCCCCCGATGGCTACGGCCTGTGGGGCGAAGTATTCGACAGCATCTACCACCTGCAACGCCGCGACCAACGGGTGCGCGGGCGCCTGCAAGCAGTGATCGACCGCGTCCAGGAGTCCACCGCCGCACTGAAAGACGCGGTGATCATGCTCGACAGCGACGGCAACCTCGAGTGGTGGAACCGCGCCGCCGAAACCCTGCTCGGCCTGAAAACCCCGCAGGACAGCGGTCAGCCAGTGACCAACCTCGTACGCCATCCGCGCTTCAAGGAATACTTCGAGCAGGAAAGTTACGCCGAACCGCTGGAAATCCCTTCGCCGACCAACGACCGCGTGCGTATCCAGCTGTACCTCACGCGCTACGGCAATAACGAACACCTGATGCTGGTGCGCGATGTCACGCGCATCCATCAGCTGGAGCAGATGCGCAAGGACTTCATCGCCAACGTCTCCCACGAGCTGCGCACCCCGCTGACGGTGATCTGCGGCTACCTGGAAACCCTGCTCGACAACGTCGAGGAAGTGAACCCGCGCTGGAGCCGCGCGCTGCAGCAGATGCAGCAACAGGGCGGACGCATGCAGACCCTGCTCAACGACTTGCTGCTGCTGGCCAAACTGGAAGCCACCGATTATCCGTCGGACAACCAGCCGGTGCACATCGACACCCTGTTGCGGTCGATCAAAAGCGATGCGCAGCAACTGTCCGGATCGAAGAATCAGAAAATCACCCTGGAAGCCGACGCCAGCATCCTGCTCAAGGGCAGCGAGGCGGAACTGCGCAGCGCGTTTTCCAACCTGGTGTTCAATGCCGTCAAATACACCCCGGCCGAAGGCAATATCCGCATTCGCTGGTGGGGCGACGATCAGGGCGCGCACCTGAGCGTGCAGGATTCCGGGATCGGCATCGACAGCAAACACCTGCCGCGCCTGACCGAACGCTTCTACCGCGTCGACTCCAGCCGCAACTCCAACACCGGCGGCACCGGGCTGGGCCTGGCCATCGTCAAACACGTGCTGCTGCGCCACCGCGCGCGAATGGAGATCAGCAGCGTGCCCGGCCACGGCAGCACGTTCACCTGCCATTTCGCCCCGGCTCAGGTCGCCCAGGCACGGGCCGTCAGCGCCGCTGAGTAACGCCGGACTAGGCAATCGCCAGGTCAGCCGCTACATTGGCTGACTTGCGCCTGCCTTTCAGGTGCGGATTTTTCTTTCTTTCGAATCACACGGAACCCGCAAAACTCCATCATGGACCCTTCCCCTGGCTTGTCCCTCGCAACAATATTCGCCGATTTCGGCATGATTCTTTTCGCTCTGATCCTGGTTTTGCTCAACGGCTTCTTCGTTGCGGCGGAATTCGCCATGGTCAAACTGCGCTCGACCCGGGTCGAAGCCATCGCTGAGCAGCACGGCTGGCGCGGGCACATCCTGCGCACGGTGCACAGTCAGCTCGATGCTTACCTCTCGGCGTGCCAGCTCGGTATCACCCTCGCCTCCCTGGGACTTGGCTGGGTCGGTGAGCCGGCGTTCGCACACATTCTCGAACCGCTGCTGAGCGCGGTCGGCGTGCAGTCGGCCGAAGTCGTCAAAGGCATCTCGTTTTTCACCGCGTTCTTCATCATCTCCTACCTGCACATCGTGGTCGGCGAACTCGCGCCCAAATCCTGGGCGATCCGCAAACCCGAGCTGCTGTCGCTGTGGACGGCGGTGCCGCTGTATCTGTTCTACTGGGCCATGTACCCGGCGATCTACCTGCTCAACGCCAGCGCCAACACCATCCTGCGCATTGCAGGGCAAGGTGAACCCGGCCCGCATCACGAGCACCATTACAGCCGTGAAGAACTGAAACTGATCCTGCACTCCAGCCGTGGCCAGGACCCGAGCGACCAGGGCATGCGCGTGCTGGCCTCGGCGGTGGAAATGGGTGAGCTGGAAGTGGTCGACTGGGCCAACTCCCGCGAAGACCTGATCACCCTCGAGTTCAACGCACCGCTGAAAGAAATCCTGGCGATGTTCCGTCGCCACAAGTTCAGCCGCTATCCGGTGTACGACAGCGAGCGCAAGGAATTCGTCGGCCTGTTGCACATCAAGGATCTGCTGCTGGAACTGGCGGCGCTGGATCACATTCCCGAGTCGTTCAACCTCGCCGAACTGACCCGCCCGCTGGAGCGCGTGTCGCGGCACATGCCGCTGTCGCAGCTGCTGGAGCAGTTCCGCAAGGGCGGCTCGCACTTCGCCTTGGTCGAAGAGGCCGATGGCAACATCATCGGCTACCTGACCATGGAAGACGTGCTGGAAGTGCTGGTCGGCGACATCCAGGACGAACACCGCAAGGCCGAGCGCGGCATCCTCGCCTACCAACCGGGCAAGTTGCTCGTACGGGGCGATACACCACTGTTCAAGGTCGAGCGCCTGCTGGGTATCGACCTGGACCACATTGAGGCCGAAACCCTCGCCGGGCTGATCTACGAAACCCTGAAACGGGTACCGGAAGAGGAAGAAGTGCTGGAAGTCGAAGGCCTGCGCATCATCATCAAGAAGATGAAAGGCCCGAAGATCATTCTGGCCAAGGTGCTGATGCTGGATTGATTGTCGGATCCGGCACCGCATCGATCCCTTCGCGAGCAGGCTCGCTCCCACAGTTGCAATGAATGTCAATGTGAGAGCGAGCCTGCTCGCGAAAGGGTCAGCAGACGCACCTCGTTACTGCTTGCCCAACGCAAAGTTGGGCAATGCGCCCAGCGGCTGGTTGAACTGATACGGAATCGATACCAGCCCCCCTCCTGTATTGCGCTGCACCACGAAATGCAGGTGCGGGCCGCTGCTGTTGCCGGTGTTGCCGGACAGCGCCAGCGGACTGCCCACCGCCACCCGTTGCCCTTCACGCACACTCACCGACCCTTGCTTGAGATGCAGGTACACACCCATCGTGCCGTCGTCGTGCAGCACCCGCACGAAGTTGCCGGAAGGATCGGTGCCGCGGCCGTTCTGCGAGTTCTCGGTCTTCACCACCACCCCGGCCCTCGCCGCAATGATCGGCGTGCCCACCGGCATGGCGATGTCCATCGCGTATTTGTTCTTCGGCCCGTAGTGGCTGTAGTCGCCATTGGCGCCCTGACTCAGACGGAACGGCCCGCCACGCCAGGGAAACGGATAGCGATAGCTCTGTGCGGCGCCAGCGGGGTCGCCGAGGGAATACTGGAACTGCGGCGTATACACCAGCGGTTTGCCACCGGACACCGCCGTCAGCAACGCCAGCCGTGTATTGCTGCGCGCCGGCAGCACCCGGCGGATCGTTTCCGTCGGTGCGCCACGCACGTTGCTCATCCCGGTAAACGCCAGCGCAACCTCGACCGGTGCATACAGGTCGTTGCGCACGAACACAACGTCAGTGCCCTTCTGTTTCTTGATGTCGAGATACACCTGACGCTCCAGGCGCTCGACCATCCGGTCCTGAAACACGAACACCTGGGAGCCTTTGCTCGGACGGTCGCTGTACGAAACCACTCCGTTGGCATCGGTGGATTTGTAGATCGTCATGGCCACCGTCGAGGTGGAGGCCATGAACAGACCACAGAAAAACAGCAGGCGCAGGGGCATGGGCAAAAGCTCTGTCGAGTAAGGCCTGGGAATGAGCCTAGCAGCTGAAGCAGACCAGGCTAGTCGACAGATGTTTCAAATTTGGCACAGCACAAAACAAAAGGTCGCAGCCCGGGCACTCCCCGCATTGGAATACGATCCGTTGCGGGGGATGCCACCGGCTGCGACCTTTTTGGCCGCGACGCTTACGCGCCCGGAACGAAGTGCTTCTGCGCCGTGCCGCGGGCGATCAGGCGGGAGATGTAGTCGAGCTTCTGCGCGTCCTGGTCGACGAAGCGGAAGGTGAGTTGCAGCCACTCGCTGTCGGGCTTCGGCTCGTGGGCGACCACGGCGTGCAGGTAGCCGTTGAGGCGGGCGATTTCGGCGTTGTCGCCCTGTTCCAGGTCCAGCACGGCGCTGTCGAGGACCTGTGGCAGGCTGTCGGTGCGTTTCACCACCAACAGCGCTTCCTTGATGCTCAAGGCCTTGATCACGCATTGCTGGGTACCGCCCGGCAGGCGCAGTTGGCCCTGACCGCGACCGCCGGCCGGAGCGCTGGAGGCTGCCGGGGCTTTCACCGGCGGGCTGTTGAGCAGGCCACGCTGTGGCGCGGCGGCAGGTGCCGGGGCTGCAGCGGCAGGTTTGGCAAACGGGTTGGCGGCCGGTGCAGCACCGACAACCGCAGCCTTGCCACCGGTCAGCGCGCTCAGGGAGTCGTTGCCGAACGCCGAGTTCATCTTGGTTGGCGCGCTGTTCATCAGGGCATCGAGCTTGCCGATCTTGTTCAGGGCCTGTTTGACCTTGGTCAGCAGTTGCTCGTTGGTGAACGGTTTGCTGACGTAGCCGGAAACACCGGCCTGAATCGCCTGCACGACGTTTTCCTTGTCGCCGCGACTGGTAACCATGATGAACGGCATGGTCTTGAGGTTGTCCTGCTCACGGCACCAGGTCAGCAGCTCGAGGCCGGACATTTCCGGCATTTCCCAGTCGCACAGCACCAGGTCGAAGGCTTCCTTGGCCAGCATGGCCTGGGCCTTCTTGCCGTTGATGGCGTCCTCGGTGCGGATCCCCGGGAAGTAATTACGCAGGCACTTTTTCACCAGGTCACGAATGAACGATGCATCGTCCACGACCAACACACTGATCTTGCTCATCCAACACCCCTATTAAAATCCCGGCAAGCATAACGCTGGCTGATGGCACATTGCCAAAACTCTTCAGTCACGCCGGGACTTTTCGTTCGCGGGTGCTGCTTTAATTCGCTGTTTCATTCGGATCTGCCATGTGAAAGCAGAAACAAAAACGCCCGGCCAAAGGGCCGGGCGCTTTTCTCAGGCAATCTTACTTATCGTCAGCATCGCCCGGAACATTAGCGGTTTCGCCGCTTGTCCCTTCAACTTCTTCCTTCATGCGCTTGAGGCCCATGTGGCGCACGTCGGTGCCGCGCACCAGGTAGATCACCAGCTCCGAGATGTTGCGTGCGTGGTCGCCGATCCGCTCCAGCGAACGCAGGACCCAGATGATGCTCAAGACCCGCGAGATAGAGCGCGGGTCTTCCATCATGAAGGTCGCCAGCTCGCGCAGGGCGGTCTTGTATTCACGGTCGATGATCTTGTCGTACTGCGCCACCGACAGCGCCAGATCGGCATCGAAGCGAGCAAAAGCGTCCAGCGCATCACGCACCATGTTGCGCACCTGGTCGCCGATGTGGCGCACCTCGACGTAACCGCGCGGCGCTTCCCCTTCTTCGCACAGCTGGATCGCACGGCGGGCGATCTTGGTCGCTTCGTCGCCGATACGCTCCAGGTCGATCACCGACTTGGAGATGCTGATGATCAGACGCAGGTCGGACGCCGCCGGCTGACGACGGGCCAGAATGCGCAGGCATTCTTCGTCGATGTTGCGTTCCATCTGGTTGATCTGGTCATCGATCTCGCGCACTTGCTGGGCCAGGCCCGAGTCGGCCTCGATCAGCGCGGTGACCGCGTCGTTGACCTGCTTTTCGACCAGCCCGCCCATGGCCAGCAGGTGGCTGCGCACTTCTTCCAGTTCGGCGTTGAACTGCGCGGAAATGTGATGGGTAAGGCCTTCTTTACTAATCATGTTGGCGTCCTTGGAGCGTCCGGTAAGGTGCGGCGGGCCGCAGCGTCAATTCAGTGAGCGACAACCAGTGTCTGCTAGCCGTAACGACCGGTGATGTAGTCTTCGGTCTGCTTCTTGGCCGGATTGGTGAACAGGGTATCGGTGTCGCCGAATTCCACCAGTTTGCCCATGTACATGAACGCCGTGTAGTCCGACACCCGCGCCGCCTGCTGCATGTTGTGGGTCACGATGACGATGGTGAACTTGGATTTGAGCTCATAGATCAGCTCTTCGACTTTCAGGGTCGAGATCGGGTCGAGGGCCGAGCACGGTTCGTCGAGCAGCAGCACTTCCGGTTCCACGGCGATGGTCCGGGCGATCACCAGACGCTGTTGCTGACCACCCGACAGGCCGAGGGCCGAGTCATGCAGACGGTCTTTCACTTCGTCCCACAGGGCCGCGCCTTTCAATGCCCACTCGACGGCTTCGTCGAGGATGCGCTTCTTGTTGATGCCCTGGATGCGCAGGCCGTAGACCACGTTTTCGTAGATGGTCTTGGGGAACGGGTTAGGCTTCTGGAACACCATGCCGACCCGGCGACGCAGCTCGGCCACGTCTTCGCCCTTGCGGTAGATGTTGTTGCCGTACAGGTTGATCGCGCCTTCGACGCGGCAGCCGTCCACCAGGTCGTTCATGCGGTTGAAAGTGCGCAGCAGCGTGGACTTGCCGCAGCCGGACGGGCCGATGAAGGCGGTCACGCGCTGTTTCGGGATGTTCATGCTGACGTCGTACAGCGCTTGTTTCTCACCGTAGAACAGGCTCAGGCCCGGCACTTCGATGGCCACGGTTTCCTGCTCGAGGTTCAGGCTCTGCTTGTCGCGGCCCAGGGCGGACATGTTGATGCCGTGGGTATGTGTTTCGTGCTGCATGGGAGATCCCCTGTGCTAACAAATTCGGTTCGGTTGGCTGCCGGGATACAGGCCGGCAGCCCTTCAATTCTTGTGACGGCGATCAGCTGTCCAGCGCCTTGTACTTCTCGCGCAGGTGGTTACGGATGTACACCGCCGACAGGTTCAGGGTGGCGATCACCAGTACCAGCAGCAGCGCCGTGGCGTAGACCAGCGGCCGCGCAGCCTCGACGTTCGGGCTCTGGAAGCCGACGTCGTAAATGTGGAAGCCCAGGTGCATGATCTTCTGATCCAGGTGCAGGTACGGGTAGTTGCCGTCCACCGGCAGCGACGGCGCCAGTTTCACCACACCCACCAGCATCAGCGGCGCCACTTCACCGGCGGCGCGAGCCACGGCGAGGATCATGCCGGTCATCATCGCCGGGCTGGCCATCGGCAGCACAATTTTCCACAGGGTTTCAGCCTTGGTCGCGCCGAGGGCCAGCGAGCCTTCACGCACGGTGCGCGGGATACGCGCCAGACCTTCTTCGGTGGCCACGATCACCACGGGTACCGCCAGCAGCGCCAGGGTCAACGAAGCCCAGAGCAGACCCGGCGTACCGAAGGTCGGTGCCGGCAGCGCTTCCGGGAAGAACAGACGGTCGAGCGAACCACCCAGCACGTAGACGAAGAAGCCCAGACCGAACACGCCGTAAACAATCGCCGGAACACCCGCCAGGTTGTTCACCGCGATCCGGATAACCCGGGTCAGGGTGTTCTGCCTGGCGTATTCACGCAGGTACACCGCCGCCAGCACGCCGAACGGGGTCACGATCATCGCCATGATCAGAGTCATCATCACGGTGCCGAAGATCGCCGGGAAGATCCCGCCTTCGGTGTTCGCTTCACGCGGGTCGTCAGACAGGAATTCCCAGACCTTGCTGAAGTAGAAACCGATCTTGGTGAAGGTACCCATGGCGTTGGGCTGGTAAGCGTGAACCACTTTGCCCAGGCCGATTTCGATTTCCTTGCCGTTGGCATCCCGAGCGGTCAAAGCGTCGCGGTTGAACTGCGCGTGCAGATCGGCCAGACGCGCCTCGATGTCCTGATAGCGAGCATTCAGCTCGGCGCGCTCGGATTCCATGTCCGCTTGCGCGGTGGCGTCGAGCTTGCCTTCCAGTTCCAGTTTGCGGCCATGCAGGCGGATGCGCTCGAGACCGGCGTTGATCGCGCCGATGTCGGTCTTTTCCAGCGACTTGAGCTGCGCGGCGAGGCCGTTCACGCGGTTGATCCGCGCTTGCAGCTCAGGCCAGGCCGCTTCGCCTTCGGCGATCACCTTGCCGTCCTGCTTGACGTTGACCAGGTAGCCGTAGAAGTTGCCCCACTCACGACGCTCCAGCGCCATCAGCTCCGGCGGATTCGTCTGATTGGTCAGCCACTCGCCGACGATCCAGGTGAAGTCGTTGCCGTTCAGGTCCCGGTTGCCGACCTTGATCAGCTCGCGGGTCATGAATTCCGGGCCCTGGTCAGGCACCGGCAGGCCGGCGCTCTTCAGGCGTGCGCGGGGCACTTCTTCCTTCTGCACCACTTCGCCGATGACCAGGTGATTGCCCTGGCCCGGCACGTCGTAGCTGGCGTGGATCAGGTCCGCCGGCCAGAAGTGACCCAGACCGCGCACGGCAATCACCGCCAGCAGGCCAATGGTCATGATGACCGCGATGGACACCGCGCCACCGCTGATCCAGACGCCCGGGGCGCCGCTCTTGAACCATCCTTTCAGGGAGTTCTGTTTCACAGACTTCTACCTTTCTTAAAGCGACGAGTATTTCTTGCGCAGACGCTGACGAATCAGTTCTGCGAGGGTGTTCATGACGAAGGTGAACAACAGCAGCACCAGCGCCGAGAGGAACAGCACGCGGTAGTGGCTGCCGCCGACTTCCGACTCCGGCATTTCCACCGCGACGTTGGCGGCCAGGGTGCGCAGGCCTTCGAACAGGTTCATTTCCATGACCGGGGTGTTGCCGGTGGCCATCAGCACGATCATGGTCTCGCCGACTGCACGGCCCATGCCGATCATCAGTGCCGAGAAAATGCCCGGGCTGGCGGTCAGGATCACCACGCGAGTCATGGTCTGCCATGGCGTGGCACCGAGGGCCAGCGAGCCCAGGGTCAGGCCGCGTGGCACGCTGAACACGGCGTCTTCAGCGATCGAGTAGATGTTCGGGATCACCGCAAAGCCCATGGCCAGACCGACCACCAGAGCGTTGCGCTGGTCGTAGGTGATGCCCAGGTCGTGGGAGATCCACATGCGCATGTCACCGCCGAAGAACCAGTTCTCCATGAACGGGCTCATGTACAGCGACAGCCAGCCCACGAACAGGATCACCGGGATCAGCAGCGCACTTTCCCAGCCGTCCGGGACTTTCAGGCGGATCGACTCAGGCAGGCGGCTGAAAGTGAAACCGGCGATCAGGATGCCGATCGGCAGCAGCATCAGCAGGCTGAAAATGCCTGGCAGATGCCCTTCCACATAAGGTGCGAGGAACAGACCGGCGAAGAAACCGAGGATCACCGTCGGCATCGCTTCCATCAGCTCGATCACCGGTTTGACCTTGCGGCGCATGCCCGGGGCCATGAAGTACGCGGTGTAGATCGCAGCGGCGACGGCCAGCGGTGCAGCCAGCAGCATCGCGTAGAACGCGGCTTTCAGGGTGCCGAAGGTCAGTGGCGACAGGCTCAGTTTCGGTTCGAAATCGGTGTTGGCCGCAGTCGATTGCCAGACGTATTTAGGCTCGTCGTAGTTTTCGTACCAGACCTTGCTCCACAGCGCGCTCCATGAAACTTCCGGGTGCGGGTTGTCGAGCAGCAGCGGTTGCAGCTTGCCGCCGGCCTCGACGATCACACGGTTGGCACGTGGCGACAGACCGAACAGACCCTGCCCCTCGACCACCTGATCGACCAGCAAGGTGCGGTGCGCGGTGCTGTGGAACACGCCGAGCTTGCCGGAAGCATCCAGGGCAACGAAACCTTTGCGGCGCTCTTCGGCGGTGATTTCAACGATCGGCGTCTTGCCCATCTGGAAGGTGCGGATCTGCTTGAGACGCAGCTCGCCATCGGTGTCACGGGCCATGAACCACTGGGCCAGGCCACCGGTGGAGTCGCCGACGATCAGCGAGATGCCACCCACCAGCTGAGTAGCGGCAGTGACTTGCGCATCGGCGTTTTCCAGCAGTTTGTAACGACCGTTGAGGCTCTTGTCGCGCAGGCTGAACACGTCGGCCTGAGCGCGACCGTTGACCACGTACAGCCATTGCTGACGCGGGTCGACGAAGATGTTTTTCACCGGCTCAGTCATCTGCGGCAGATCGATACGCTTCTGCTCGTTGGTGACTTCGCCGGTCATCATGTTTTCTTCGCTGGTCAGCGACAGCACGTTGAGTTGCGAACCGGTGGAACCGACCAGCATCAGGGTCGAGTCGGTGGCATTGAGGCTGACGTGCTCCAGCGCACCGCCGCTCTCGTTCAGCGCAATCGGCGCTTCGCCGTACGGGAACTCGATCGCCGGGGTGATGGTTTTCTTGCCGTCCGGGTAGCTGACTTTATAAGTGTGACGGAACACCAGCGCCTGACCGTTGGACAGGCCCACGGCCACCAGCGGATGGCCCGGCTGGTCTTCGCCGATGGAGGTCACACTGGCGCCTGCCGGCAAAGGCAGATCGACGCGCTTCAATTCAGCGCCACTGTCGATATCGAAGAACAGCGCCTGGCCCTTGTCGGAAACGCGCATGGCCACCTGATTCTGCTCTTCGAGCGAAATCATCAGCGGCTTGCCGGCGTCCTGCATCCAGGCCGGGGTGATGGCGTCTTTCGCGGTCAGTTCCGCACCCTTGAACAGGGGCGCGACGACGTAGGCGAGGAAAAAGAAGATCAGGGTGATGGCTGCCAGCACCGCCAGACCGCCGACGAGGACGTACCAGCGGGTGAAGCGATCCTTGAGCGCGCGAATGCGGCGCTTGCGTTGCAACTCAGGCGTATTGAAATCAATGCGCTTGGGAGGGTTCGTAGTCATTTTGGAATTGGCCAGATCATTCATGCGCACACCCTAGCGATCCTGTATGACAGAAAGATGACAATGCAGTGACGCACCAAATCCGCCGCCAGCAGGGCACTGGCAGTGGATAGAAGAATTCGGGGAGTGTGGGAGCCGGGCCGCTTGCGGGCCGGGCCCCACACGGGAGTCAGGCGGGGTTCACCCCTGACTCAGTTTGTTACTTTTTTGCGACTTCAGCGCCGCCTTCCTGCAGACCCAGGTCAGCCAGTGCTTTTGCAGCAACCTTGGCTGGCAGCGGGATGTAGCCGTCTTTCACGACCACTTCCTGGCCCTGTTTCGACAGAACCAGTTTCACGAACTCGGCTTCCAGCGGGGCCAGAGGCTTGTTCGGGGCTTTGTTGACGTACACGTACAGGAAACGCGACAGCGGGTATTTGCCGTTCAGGGCGTTTTCTTCGGTGTCTTCGATGAAGTCAGTGCTGCCTTTCTTCGACAGAGCAACGGTTTTCACGCTGGCGGTCTTGTAGCCGATGCCCGAGTAACCGATGCCGTTCAGCGAGGAGCTGATCGACTGCACGACCGAAGCCGAGCCTGGCTGTTCGTTGACGTTAGGCTTGTAGTCGCCTTTGCACAGGGCTTCTTCCTTGAAGTAGCCGTAGGTACCGGATACCGAGTTGCGACCGAACAGCTGAACCGGCTTGTTGGCCAGGTCGCCGGTCACGCCCAGGTCGCCCCAGGTTTTCACGTCGGCCTTGGCGCCGCACAGACGGGTGGACGAGAAAATCGCGTCAACCTGTTCCATGGTCAGATGCTGGATCGGGTTGTCCTTGTGCACGAACACAGCCAGGGCGTCCACGGCAACCGGGATAGCGGTTGGCTTGTAGCCGTATTTCTGTTCGAAGGCCGCCAGCTCGGTGTCCTTCATCTTGCGGCTCATCGGGCCCAGGTTGGAGGTGCCTTCAGTCAGCGCAGGTGGCGCAGTGGCGGAGCCAGCGGCCTGAATCTGGATGTTTACGTTCGGGTATTCTTTTTTGTAGTTCTCAGCCCAGAGGGTCATGAGGTTGGCCAGGGTATCGGAACCGACGCTGGACAGGTTGCCCGACACACCAGTGGTCTTGGTGTAGCTCGGGATAGCAGGGTCAACAGCGGCAACCGCGTTGGCAGTCGCAACGCCAGCAGCGACAAAAGTCATTGCCGCCATCAAACGCTTCAGTTTCATGCCTTACTCCTAGCAAATAGGGTGTGTTAAGTCGGGGCCAAGTATCAGCAGGCCGTGTGAACACTCTATGGCTGAAATATGACAATTGGATGAAAGGCCAGCATCCCTGTCGGAAGACTGGCCTTTCAGTTGTAACGGCAAGTGTGAAGGTGGCTTAGCGACCTTTGCTCCACAACCACGCACCGACCAGGATCCCCATCCCGCACAGCACCGCCACATAGTAGGCAGGCCCCATCGCGCTTTCTTTGAGCAACAGGCTGACCACCATCGGGGTCAGGCCGCCGAAGATGGCGTAGGCGACGTTATAAGAGAAGGACAGACCGCTGAAGCGCACCACCGGCGGGAACGCTTTCACCATCACATAAGGCACCGCGCCAATGGTGCCGACCAGGAAACCGGTCAGCGCATACAGCGGGAACAGCCAGTTCGGGTGATCGGCGAGGCTGTGATAGAAGGTCCAGGAGCTGGCCAGCAAACCCAGGCAACCGAATACGAATACGCGACCGGCGCCGAAGCGGTCCGCCAGCGCGCCGGAAATGATGCAGCCCACGCTCAAAAATACGATGGCCAGGCTGTTGGATTGCAACGCCACCGTCGGCGAGAAGTGATAGACCGTCTGCAGCACGGTCGGGGTCATCAGGATCACCACGACGATGCCGGCCGACAGCAGCCAGGTCAGCAGCATCGAGACTGCGATAGCCCCGCGATGGTCACGCAGCACCGCGCGCAGCGGCACTTCCTCGGCCAGAGCCTTGCGCAGTTGCAGTTCGGCGAATACCGGGGTTTCGTGCAGCCAGCGGCGCAGGTAGACCGAGAACAGGCCGAACACGCCACCGAGCAGGAACGGAATCCGCCAGGCGTAATCCGAAACTTCCGTTGGCGTATAAATGCTGTTGATCGCAGTGGCGACCAGCGAGCCGAGCAGGATGCCTGCCGTCAGGCCGCTGGTCAGGGTGCCGCAGGCATAGCCGACATGCTTTCCGGGCACGTGTTCGGAAACGAAGACCCACGCCCCCGGCACTTCGCCGCCAATCGCCGCGCCCTGGATGACGCGCATCAACAGCAGCAGGATCGGCGCCCACAGGCCGATCTGCGCGTAAGTCGGCAGCAGGCCCATGATCAGGGTCGGCACGGCCATCATGAAAATGCTCAGGGTGAACATCTTCTTGCGCCCCAGCAGGTCGCCGAAGTGCGCCATGACGATCCCGCCCAGCGGCCGCGCGAGGTAACCGGCGGCAAAGATGCCGAAGGTCTGCATCAGGCGCAGCCACTCGGGCATGTCGGCGGGGAAGAACAATTTGCCGACCACGGTGGCAAAGAACACGAAAATGATGAAATCGTAGAACTCCAGCGCGCCCCCCAGGGCCGATAGCGACAGAGTCTTGTAGTCATTGCGGGTCAAGGGTCGTGCGGGTTGGTCTGGCTGCGCGAGGCTCGAGGGCGCTGTGGTCATGGCAAGGTCTTCTCTTATAGTCGGATCTGCCGCCACAACAACGCTGGCTGTGGCTCGGGCAGGTTCGGCACCATAGCAAATTGTTCGAAAAAGCACATAGAGGCGCGTATTTGACGGTCGAAATGAGAACCGGATGGTCGTCGCGGAGTCTACCGACCGATATACTCGCAATCCTGCTCCGGCTTGTAGGGGGTTGCTGTGCGAAAACGTCGTTGGTCGCCCTGGCGCGTGGATCCAGCCGGTTTCGCAGAGTTTCCCCTTTAGTTGCCTTATGGAAAACGTGACGAACGTAGTATGTTCGGTGCTGAATCGTTTTTCCTGAAGACGGCTACCACCAGCAATACCCAACGAAGAGTCACGGGTCAGAGGCACCCCCGGCATGATAGAGCTCGAACAAGAAGATCCGATCCCGCAAGGCGACCTGGCCTTGCAAATCACCGCGCTTCCCCGCGAAACCAACGGCTTCGGCGATATTTTCGGCGGCTGGCTGGTGGCGCAGATGGACCTGGCCGGCACCGCAATGGCCAGCCGCGTCGCCGGTGGTCGTGTTGCAACGGTCGCCATCGATCGCATGGCGTTCCTGGTGCCGGTGGCTGTCGGCGCGCAATTGTCCTTTTATACCCAGACCCTGGAGATCGGCCGCAGCTCGATCCAGATGATGGTCGAGGTGTGGAGCGACGACCCGCTGTCCAGCGAGTGGCGTAAAGTGACCGAGGCGGTGTTCGTGTTCGTGGCCATCGATGGCAGCGGTCGCACCCGTTCGGTTCCGCCACGCGCACGTTAAACCTCGCGACCGTTTCACGGTCGATAGTCGTCCAAGTTGCTGATCGAGAGTTGTCCGATGAACACGCCCAACGTTGAAGCCGTGAAACTGGATGAACTGAACTGCTGGCGCATCCGCCACGGTCAGGCCGAAGTGCTGGTGGCCCAGCAAGGCGCGCACATCCTCAGTTATCAGATCGATGGCCAGCCGCCGATCATCTGGCTCAACGACAAGGCCGTGTTCAAGACCGGCAAGAGCATCCGCGCCGGTGTGCCGGTGTGCTGGCCGTGGTTCGGCAAGTTCGAACGCAACCCGCAGAGCGTGCAGGCGATGCGTGTCAGCGAAGAGCCGGCCGCCGCACACGGGTTTGTCCGGGCAATGGATTGGGAATTAGGCGGCATCGAAGCCGAGGACCAGGGCGTCAAGGTTGAATTCAAGCTGCCGTATCCCGAAGGCGGGTTTGCGGGTTGGCCGCATCAGGTTGACCTGACTCTGACCCTGCATCTGAATGATCAGTTGAACATCAGCCTGACCAGCCACAACCGCGGTGTCAACACCGTCAGTATCAGCCAGGCGCTGCACAGCTATTTCGCGGTCAGCGATGTGCGCAACGTGCGCGTCGAAGGCGTGGACGGTCTGGACTACATCGAGACGCTGGATGACTGGAAGACGCACGCCCAGCAAGGCGACCTTCGCTTTGCCGGGGAAACCGACCGCATCTATCTCGACGTCCCGCCGCAACTGAGCATCGTCGACCCGGCCTGGGAGCGGCGCATCGTGCTGACCGCGACCGGCTCACGCACCGCCGTGATCTGGAACCCATGGATCGACCGCGCCGCCGCGTTCAGCGACATGGACAACGACGGCTGGCAGCGCATGCTGTGCATCGAGACGGCGAATGTGATGGACGACGTTGTGACACTGGCACCGAGTGCCAGTCATACGATGGGTGTCAGCGTCGGCAGTCAGCCGCTCTGAAAACAAAAATCGCAGCCCTGGGGCTGCGATTTTTTTTGCGGGTCTGAATTACAGATCCGACTCCTGCACTACCCGCACCTTGTCCGCATCCAGTGCGTAGGCCGCATCGGCCAGGTCATTGCTGACCTTTTCGATCTTCAGCGTGCCGGTCACCCACAGCGGTGTGTAGATGTCGTCCAGCTTCAAGCCTTTTGGATAACGCACCAGCACCAGTTGGTTCGGCGGTGGCGGCGGCACGTGGATGCACGCGCCGGGGTATGGCACGAGGAAAAACAGCGTACTGCGGCCCTTGGCGTCGGATTCCAGCGGTACCGGATAACCACCGATGCGGATGTGTTTGTCGTTCATCGACGCCACGGTCTTGGTCGAATACATCACCGCCGGCAAACCCTTGGCCTGCTTCATCCCGCCTTTCTGGGTGAAGGTGCCGGTGGCCTCCGGAGAGTTGTGGTCGATTTCAGGCATGGCCTCGAGGGCTTTCTGGTCCGACTTGGGCATCAGTTCCAGCCAGTCGGTTTCCGGCAGTTCGCCGGCGTGGGCCAGACCGCTGCCCAGCAAAAGGAGAGTCAACAGAAGACGGCGCATGAAGGTGCTCGGTAAAGGATGCTCGAATAAGGAGGGCAAAGTGAATCGTCGAGCATTCTAGCCCTCCCTACCGGATTGGCAGAGAGGACTTTGTCGCTTTGGATCAGTTCTTTTTGATCAGACCGTAGATCACCAGCAGCACGATCGCGCCAACCAGCGCGCCAATGAAGCCTGCGCCCTGACCTGCCTGATAGATGCCCAGGGCCTGACCGCCGTAAGTGGCTGCCAGCGAACCGCCGATACCGAGCAGGATGGTCATGATCCAGCCCATGCTGTCATCGCCCGGTTTCAGGAACCGCGCCAGCAGGCCGACGATGAGGCCGATAAAGATGGTTCCGATAATTCCCATGGCATTTCCCTCTGAATGGTAGATATGCGATGAAGCCTAGTCAGACTTTCGCATCCTGCCATCAGAGAACGGCGGCCCCGCAATGGTTCCGCCGCTGCCAGATGAAACTCTCGTTACTCGGCGATCAGCGCTTCGACCTTGAGGATCTGCTGCTCGAGGGTCGCCTTGTCCTTGCAGCGCAGATTGGCGTGTCCGACCTTGCGCCCGGCCTTGAAGGCCTTGCCGTAGTGATGCAGATGGCAATCGTCGATGGCGATGACCTTTTCGACCGGCGGAACCACACCGATGAAGTTGAGCATCGCGCTCTCACCGACCTTGGCGGTCGAACCCAGCGGCAGACCGGCGACGGCCCGCAGGTGGTTTTCGAACTGGCTGCACTCGGCGCCTTCGGTGGTCCAGTGCCCGGAGTTATGCACACGCGGGGCGATTTCGTTGGCCTTGAGGCCACCGTCGACTTCAAAGAACTCGAATGCCATCACGCCAACGTAATCCAGTTGCTTGAGGACGCGGCCGGAATAGTCTTCGGCCAGAGCCTGCAACGGATGATCGGAGCTGGCGACCGACAGCTTGAGAATGCCGCTGTCGTGGGTGTTGTGCACCAGTGGATAGAACCTGGTCTCACCATCGCGGGCACGCACAGCGATCAACGATACTTCGCCGGTGAACGGCACGAAGCCTTCCAGCAGGCAAGGCACGCTGCCCAGTTCGGCGAAGGTACCGACAACGTCTTCCGGCTTGCGCAGGACTTTCTGGCCCTTGCCGTCATAACCCAGGGTGCGGGTTTTCAGCACGGCCGGCAGACCGATCGAAGCGACCGCGGCGTCCAGATCGGCTTGCGACTGGATGTCGGCGAACGCCGGGGTCGGAATCCCCAAGTCCTTGAACATGCTCTTTTCGAACCAGCGGTCGCGTGCGATGCGCAGCGCTTCGGCGCTCGGGTAGACCGGCACGAATTGCGAAAGAAACGCCACGGTTTCAGCCGGAACGCTTTCGAACTCGAAGGTCACCAGGTCGACTTCATCGGCCAACTGGCGCAGATGATCCTGATCGCCGTAATCGGCCCGCAGGTGTTCGCCCAGCGCGGCGGCGCAAGCGTCCGGCGCAGGGTCGAGGAAAGCGAAGTTCATGCCCAGCGGGGTGCCCGCCAGGGCCAACATGCGACCCAACTGGCCGCCACCGATTACACCGATCTTCATCTCAACAACCTCAGGCAATACGTGGGTCTGGATTGTCCAGGACGCTGTCCGTCTGCTCGGCACGGAAGGTCTTCAGTACCGCGTGGAATTGTGGATGCTTGGCGCCCAGGATGCTCGCTGACAGCAGGGCTGCGTTGATCGCACCGGCCTTGCCGATGGCCAGGGTGGCCACCGGGATGCCGGCCGGCATCTGCACGATTGACAGCAGCGAATCGACGCCCGAGAGCATCGCCGACTGGACCGGAACGCCCAGCACCGGCAGGTGGGTCTTGGCCGCACACATGCCTGGCAAGTGGGCTGCGCCACCGGCACCGGCGATGATCACCTCGATGCCGCGGCCTTCAGCCTCTTCGGCGTACTGGAACAGCAGATCCGGGGTGCGGTGGGCAGAAACCACCTTGACCTCGTAAGGGATGCCGAGCTTTTCCAGCATATCGGCGGTGTGGCTAAGGGTGGACCAATCGGACTTGGAGCCCATGATCACGCCAACCAGTGCACTCATCGTCGCGCCTCTTCTCTCTGGAGCGCCCGCAGGCGCGTCATAAAACAACAAGCCACGCAGGTTGCGTGGCTTGATTGTACGAAAAATGGCCGGACGTACCGGCCGAAGGCCGCGCAGTATACCGCAAAGAAAGCAATAAACAGCCCCCGTCGCGACCATCTGTCATCTGAACCTAACCACACATTTTGCTGACTCTAGGTTCAAGAATATTGCTTCGTTTTTTCCCACGGGAAACATGATCAACAGGTCGAATGGAGAGCGTACTCAAATTTCCGCATGAGTTCATGTAATAAAAATCAAAACATTCCCAAGAGCCACAACAAAATTTAAATGATATACAACCCAGCATGAAATAAAAAAACAGAGACCCCACCCAAAAACAAAAACTTATATTGCACAGCAACAAATCCATATTAATAGCACTTCCAAAATCGCAACGGCAGGACAGTCGGCACCATCACGCCTGCCCGTCACTATCAAGTAAATTGCAATCATCCAAAGGAACGGAACATGGCCAAACAGCCTTTAACACTGAACGTCTTCATCCATGAGGACTTATCGGACGACAGCAGACGAGACTTGTACAACACCCATTTTTCCTGGTTTACCGACGAAATCCAGGAACTGTCCGGCCGCAAGCTATCAGTCAATATGTTCACCCCGTCAGAAGCAGAGACCTTGAGTGGTTTTGATTATAAAAAAATATCCGCCGCCAGTTCTTTGGACGCTTGGGCAGAAAAATTAAAAAGCCATTTCGGCTCCGTGCTCCTGCAAGACTCGCACACAAGATTCAACAAATATCTATTGCTGACTCGCGACAATATAAACCCGAGCACAATGGGAATTGCACAAAACAAGGGTTACGCGGGCATATCCTCGATAAGAAGCGACATGGTTCCTGCTCACGAAGCGGGCCACATGTTCGGCGCGACTCATGAAGACAGCGAAATCCTGTACAACGGCTGGTGGAGCGAAACAATCATGAGTGATGATACTTTCTCACCACTTCGAAGCAATGCCAACCGCTTCAGTGATAAAAACAGAGAGAACATTCGCAATTACCTGGACAAACCGATTGCACAGCGGGCCGTGCCGCGCCCCCAAGACGATTGGGACGACGATTGAACTGATGCAAACCTGCCGCATCCCACGAGCTCTCGTATTTTAATAAAGCTCACCCGGCTTGGCAGAGGCGAAAAACAACATTCGCCTCTGCTTTCATTCAGTTATTGCCACTCGCTGCACCGCCTTCCAGCTTGCGCCACAACAACCGCACGTTGGCCTTGCGCACCAGTGCGCAGCGGTACAGGCGGATCTCCAGCGGCACATGCCATTGCGGACCGCCGCAGACAACCAGTTCGCCACGGGCCAGTTCGGCGCGCACGCTCAGTTGCGGCACCCAGGCAATGCCCAGGCCTTCCAGGGCCATGCTTTTAAGGCTGTCGGCCATGGCGGTTTCGTAGATCGTGGTGAAGCGCAACTGACGCTGGCGCAGCAAGCCGTTCACCGAACGTCCGAGAAACGCCCCGGCGCTGTAGGCCAGCAGCGGCACGCTGGCCTCGCCTTCGAGGTCGAACAGTGGCTTGCCATTGGCATCCGCTGCGCACACCGGGAGCATTTCGGTCTGCCCCAGATGCAGTGACGGGAAAATTTCCGGGTCCATCTGCATCGCGGCGTCCGGGTCGTAGAATGCCAGCATCAGATCGCAGCCACCTTCACGCAGCGCGTGCACCGCGTCGCCAACGTTGGTCGCGACCAGCCGCGTGGCGATGTTCAGGCCTTCGTTACGCAGTTGCGCGATCCAGCGCGGGAAGAAACCGAGCGCCAGCGAGTGCGCCGCCGCCACCTGGATCACTTCACCCTGCCCGCCTTCCAGGTGATGCAAATGGCGCAACACTTCACCGAGCTGTTCGACCACGGTGCGCGCCGTCACCAGAAACAGTTGCCCCGCCGCCGTCAGCTCGACCGGTGTGCGCGAGCGGTTGACCAGCGTCAGTCCGAGCGCCGCTTCCAGGCTGCGGATCCGCCGACTGAAAGCCGGCTGGGTCACGAAGCGCCGTTCGGCCGCCTGCGAGAAGCTGCGGGTGGCGGCCAGGGCACTGAAGTCCTCGAGCCATTTGCTTTCCAGATTCATCACGTCCTCCCGGACACGCACCAAAACAGGTCACACGTCTGCCGCGCACACGGCGTCACACGGGCATTATGCCGAATATGCATAGGGCAGTGTTTAACAGCATTGGCCCAAAAATTCCCACAAGCCTAGCATTCGCAGCGTTCCGGCACAGACCGGGTCCATATCGAGATGATTTCTATCATGTCCTCCGCTGCATCATTCCGCACAGAAAACGACCTGCTTGGCACCCTCGAAGTCCCTGCTCAAGCGTATTACGGCATCCAGACCCTGCGAGCGGTGAACAACTTCCGTCTCTCGGGCGTTCCGATTTCGCACTACCCGAAGCTGGTTGTCGGTCTGGCGATGGTCAAACAGGCCGCCGCTGACGCCAACCGCGAGCTGGGTCACCTGAGCGAAGCCAAGCACGCTGCCATCAGCGAAGCCTGTGCCCGTCTGATCCGCGGTGATTTCCACGAAGAGTTCGTGGTCGACATGATTCAAGGTGGCGCCGGTACCTCCACCAACATGAACGCCAACGAAGTGATCGCCAACATCGCGCTGGAAGCGATGGGTCACCAGAAAGGCGAATACCAGTACCTGCACCCGAACGACGACGTGAACATGGCGCAGTCGACCAACGACGCCTACCCGACCGCGATCCGTCTGGGTCTGCTGCTGGGCCACGACGCGCTCCTGGCCAGCCTCGACAGCCTGATTCAGGCATTCGCGGCCAAGGGTGAAGAATTCAACCACGTCCTGAAGATGGGTCGTACCCAGCTGCAAGACGCCGTGCCGATGACCTTGGGTCAAGAGTTCCGCGCTTTCGCCACCACCATGGGCGAAGACCTGGCCCGTCTGAAGACGCTGGCCCCGGAACTGCTGACTGAAGTGAACCTGGGCGGCACCGCGATCGGTACCGGCATCAACGCCGACCCGCGCTATCAGGCCCTGGCCGTACAGCGTCTGGCACTGATCAGCGGTCAACCGCTGGTTCCAGCCGCCGACCTGATCGAAGCCACCTCCGACATGGGCGCCTTCGTGCTGTTCTCCGGCATGCTCAAGCGCACCGCGGTCAAGCTGTCGAAGATCTGCAACGACCTGCGCCTGCTGTCCAGCGGCCCGCGTACCGGCATCAATGAAATCAACCTGCCGGCGCGTCAGCCAGGCAGCTCGATCATGCCAGGCAAGGTCAACCCGGTAATCCCGGAAGCCGTGAACCAGGTGGCCTTCCAGGTCATCGGTAACGATCTGGCGCTGACCATGGCAGCCGAAGGCGGCCAGCTGCAACTGAACGTGATGGAGCCGCTGATCGCCTTCAAGATCCTCGACTCGATCCGCCTGCTGCAACGCGCCATGGACATGCTGCGCGAGCACTGCATCGTCGGCATCACTGCCAACGAAGCGCGCTGCCGCGAACTGGTCGAACACTCGATCGGTCTGGTCACCGCACTGAACCCGTACATCGGCTACAAAAACGCCACCCGCATCGCCCGTATCGCCCTTGAAAGCGGCCGCGGCGTGCTGGAACTGGTGCGCGAAGAAGGTCTGCTCGACGAAGCCATGCTCGCCGACATCCTGCGCCCGGAAAACATGATTGCTCCGCGTCTGGTTCCGCTCAAAGCCTGAGCCGACGCGTGACATGTAGCACCGCTCACCAGGTCGAGGGACTAGACACCTCTCACCTTTTGAGGGCTTGGGGAGCATTCCCCGAGCCCTTTTTTTTAACTGTTTGAACCTGAGAACCGTATGTATGGAAGCTGGCTGCAAACCGGCTCCCAGACAAGCCCGACGCCGGTAACGTCGGGTGTTTCAAAGCTTCGTTTCGTCGCTTGCACCACAACCGTGCAGACGGGCGCCGCACTGATCGGTATAGTGCCGCCCCTCTTCGCGTGAGCGGTCGTCGGTAACGAGGCCATAACCCATGCGAAACCCGAACTAATAACAAACCCGCGATATGGATCCGGGACGAACCCTCGCCTCGCCCGTTGTGCCGCACGCACACCGGTGTAACGCGATGTTTCTGACCATCCAGCATTTGCTTAAACAATAAACAGCGAGGAAAAATCCATGCTCGAAGTCATCAACGACTTCCTCTCAGGGAAAGTACTGATCGTGCTCATTGTCGGGCTCGGTAGCTACTTCACGATTCGCTCGCGTTTCGTTCAATTGCGCCACTTCTTCCACATGTTCGCGGTGTTCCGCGACAGCCTCAAAGGCAGCGCCGGGCAACTCAGCTCGTTCCAGGCCCTGATGCTCAGCCTCGCCGGCCGCGTCGGTGCAGGCAACATCGCCGGTGTCGGCATCGCCGTGACCCTCGGTGGTCCGGGTGCGGTGTTCTGGATGTGGGTGACCGCTCTGGTCGGCATGTCCAGCAGCTTCTTCGAATGTACGCTGGCTCAGGTCTACAAGCGCGCCGATGGCGACGGCCTGTACCGTGGCGGTCCGGCTTACTACATCCAGCACGGCCTGAAACTCAAAGGCATGGCGGTGGTGTTCTCGATCCTGCTGCTGGTCACCTACGGCTTCGCCTTCATCGGCCTGCAGTCCTACACCGTGACCCACTCGCTGCAGAACGCCTTTGCCTTTGACCCGCAACACACCGGTATCGTCCTGGCTGTGCTGCTGGCCATCACCTTCATCGGCGGCATCAAGCGCATCGCTTCGGTGTCCGACCTGCTGGTACCGATCAAGACCCTGGCCTACATCGGCGTGACCCTGTACGTGATCGGCACCCAGATCGAACACGTGCCCGCCATGCTGGTTACCATTTTCAAGAGCGCCTTCGGTCTCGACCCGGCCTTCGGCGGCCTGCTCGGCAGCGCCATCGTCATGGGCGTGAAGCGTGGCGTGTTCGCCAACGAAGCGGGCCTGGGCAGTGCGCCGAACGTCGCCGCCGTGGCGGCCGTGAAGCACCCGGGCGCTCAGGGCGTGGTTCAGGCGTTCAGCGTGTTCCTCGACACCTTCGTGATCTGCACCTGCACCGCACTGCTGATCCTGCTGTCGGGCTTCTACACCCCGGGCTTCGAAGGTGACGGCATCGTCCTGACCCAGAACTCGCTGGCCGCCGTGGTCGGTGACTGGGGCCGCATGTTCGTCAGCGTCGCGCTGTCGCTGTTCGTCTTCACTTGCATCCTCTACAACTACTACCTGGGCGAAAACAGCCTGCAATTCCTCACCCGCAACCGCGCTGCGCTGATGACGTTCCGCGGTCTGGTACTGGCACTGGTGGTCTGGGGTTCGATGCAGGATCTGTCAACCGTGTTCGCCTTCGCCGACATCACCATGACCTGCCTGGCCTTCGTCAACCTGATGGCCCTGGCCCTGCTGTTCAAGGTCGGCATGCGTGTGATGCGCGACTACGACGCGCAGCGCCGTGCCGGCGTCGACCAGCCGGTGTTCGACTCCAGCAAGTTCAGCGACCTGGATCTGGACCTGAAGGCCTGGCCTGCCAATCCGTCGGCCGACACCCAGGCCAACGCTCAGCCGCAAGGCATCCCTGCAGCGCAACGCTGATCGGGTAAAAACCGGGCGCAGCGCTTGCGCCCGGCGTGACACAAGCAGCGGTCGGCGTCATGCTCGACCGCATGCTGTCCTCGTTCAGGAGAACTCCCCATGAATTCCTCGACCTACCCTGCCGCCCAGCACGTGATGGTGCTGTACACCGGTGGCACCATCGGCATGCAGGCCAGCGCCAATGGCCTGACTCCGGCGTCCGGTTTCGAAGCGCGGATGCGCGATTACCTGCACAGCCAGCCTGAGCTGGTGGTACCGCAGTGGCGCTTTCGCGAGATGTCGCCGCTGATCGACAGCGCCAACATGACCCCGGCGTACTGGCAGCAACTGCGTGAAGCGGTGGTCGACGCCGTCGATGTGCAAGGCTGCGACAGCGTGCTGATCCTGCACGGCACCGACACCCTGGCCTACAGCGCCGCCGCCATGAGCTTCCAGTTGCTCGGCCTGCACGCCCGCGTGTGCTTCACCGGTTCGATGCTGCCGGCCGGCGTCACCGACAGCGACGCGTGGGAAAACCTCAGCGGCGCATTGGTCGCCCTCGGCCACGGCCTGGCGCCGGGCGTGCATCTGTATTTCCACGGCGAACTGCTGGCCCCGACCCGCTGCGCGAAAGTGCGCAGCTTCGGCCGCCATCCGTTCAAACGTCTGGAACGTCAGGGCGGTGGCGTGAAAGCCACCTCGCTGCCAGCCGCGCTGAACTACAACCAACCCAAGCAACTGGCCAAGGTGGCGGTGTTGCCGCTGTTCCCGGGCATTGGCGCCGAGATCATCGACGGCCTGCTCGACAGCGGCATTCAGGGTCTGGTGCTGGAGTGCTATGGCAGCGGTACCGGGCCAAGCGACAACCCGCAATTTCTCGCCAGCCTCGGTCGGGCGCGGGACAACGGTGTCGTGGTGGTTGCGGTCACGCAGTGCCATGAAGGCGGTGTGGAGCTGGATGTGTACGAGGCTGGCAGCCGCTTGCGTGGTGTTGGCGTGTTGTCCGGTGGCGGCATGACTCGCGAAGCAGCGTTCGGCAAGTTAAATGGTTTGCTGGGTGCAGGCCTTGATACAGCTGAAGTACGGCGTCTGGTCGAACTCGACCTGTGCGGCGAGCTGATTTAAACCTTCAAATAATTCCCCCCGTCGTACCGCGACGGGAGGAATAAAATACATCGGGAACAGATCCAGTAGATTTGCACCCATATCGACACACCATTTTGATCGTTAGTGCACAACATTCCTTATGAGAAAAACCTCTCCCACCCACAACTTAGCAGCTCAATAAAACTCTATCTACGCCCTACATGGGCAACGCCGTAGCTGAGCCGAACCGACTGCTGCGTTGCAGTAGCATCAAAGTAAATACTGTAATTCGAACTTGTTTCATCTTCACGTATGATCAAACTGCCTTTGTCCGCTGTCCAACCGGCACCATTGCATCGATAGTAAAGAAAAAATCTAGAGGCATCGACAACCTGCCCTAGATACTTTCGGCTGACACCGATCATGATAACGTGCGTTTTCTTGGCGTCTTCAAACTCGACAAATATGTTTTCTCCGTCAGCGCCTGCTCGCGCCGGCATGACCACATCACCACCATCAACCAGAACAGAAAGGCTTCCAGTCACAATACCGGCCTTTAGACTTTTGAAATCATCAAGTGTAATTTTTAATTCCTTTGAATTACCCATTATGCAATCCCTCATAAGAGTGAGCTGATATACAGAGCCTATTAAAACAACATATCCAAAGCGTGGAATATGTCAGATATAAATAGACACAAGACACCAGATACCTGCTGGCGCCAACCCATTGCGCGAAATTGCGCAGTTTTCGCCGTCATCCGTTCAAACGCCTGGAGCATCAGGGCGGCGTCGTGAAAGCCACTTTCCTGCCGGCCGCGTTTAACTACAACCATCAAAGCAATTGGCCAAGGCTGCTGTGCTGCCGCGGTTCCCGGGAATCAGCGCCGAGATCAATGATGATCAGCAATACCCCTCTTTACTGCATGAAGGGGTATCGACTATTTCACAGGTTTAACCACAAGGAGTTTCGCCTTTAATTTTGCTGTTTCCAGATTCGAGGGATCACCGCGCCAAAGAGTCGCATCAACGTCGCACTGAAGCCTTCCTGTGCTGGCGTCAAAGGACACACCAGAAAGCTTTGCTGTGTCCGCATCCCAACGACCGGGATCATTACCAAAGAGAAAATTAAAAAAATCGCCATAACCCATACGAAAATCATACATAAGCGAGGATAAAGCTGATTGATCGATTTCCAGATTAATACCGGAATCCTTGCTCCTGAACAGAAGCAGTAACCTCTTTCCGTTTTTATCTGCATGTTCCACCCATGAGTCGGCCGAACATTCAAAATGCTGGCCATCCAGCGTCCCTACTATGCTCCCCTCATCTACAGGATTCTTTCCGCCACCGTACTTATCCAATATGCTTTCAATATAAACACGATGATCTTCGACTTCTTTATTTTTCGAATTCATTTTTTCGTCCTCCTTATTAATAACCCATACACATTACGACCACAAACTGAGCGTAGACCCAGACAAATACAAATCAAATAAAAAACTCAAATAAATAGACATCAGTAACTAAACGACAAACGGCGCCCATATAATTAAAAACCTGTTACTTCTGACAGTCGCCAAAACAACTATTTCGCATTAAGTTAAACAGGCGGGAGCCATGATCCTATATATGACGAACTAAAAAGTGGCCATCTCTATGAACATTAACTACCACAAACAACTGAGATTAACTTCTGGTATGTAATTTGCTTTCAAAGATATGTATTTCGCTCGGGACGCCTCTATGCTCCACTCCCACCTCACCACCCTCAACGCTGTCTCCCTGGTGCTCAACACCTTCCGGGATCAAGGCCTGTCCAGCGAAGCGCTGTTGGCTGGCAGCGGCATCAGCGCGGCGGATCTGAACCGGGCCGACACCCGCATCACCACCAATCAGGAGATGCAGGTCTGCGCCAACGCGGTCGCGCTCAAGCACGATATCGGTCTGGAACTGGGCCGGCGCATGCACGTTTCCTGCTACGGCATCCTCGGTTACGCGCTGCTGACCTGTGCCACCTTCGGTGACGCTTTGCGCCTGGCGATCCGTTATCCGGCGCTGCTGGGAACACTTTTCGAGCTGAGCCTGGAGGACGACGGCGAGCGTGCCTGGTTCGTCGCCGCCGATTATCGCGAGAGCCCGGCGATGGCCGTATTCAACGCCGAGTTCTGTCTGGTGTCGCTGAAAGTCATCTGCGACGACCTGCTCGGCCATCCACTGCCATTGCTGGCTGCCCGCTTCGAACACGCTGCGCCGGATTACCGCGACAGCTACGCCGAACACTTCAAGGCGCCCCTGCATTTCGGCGCCAAGGACAACGCCTTCGCCTTCGACCGGCGCTGGCTCGATCAGCCGCTGCCGCTGGCCGACATCATCACCCACCAGGCGATGGCCGAACGCTGCCGCAAGCAGAACACCGAGTTCACCGGCCGCCAGGCGTGGCTGGGGCGGATCCGCCAGTTGCTCAGCGCGCAACTCAATGCTGCACCGGGACTGGAAGGTCTGGCGCAGCAGATGAACTGCTCGCCGCGCACCTTGCGCCGGCATCTGAAAGACATGGGTTGCAGCTATCAGGAGCTGCTCGACGAACTGCGCTTCGAGCGGGCCAAGCAGATGCTTTGCGAGGATCAGTTACCGATCTACCGCATCGCCGAGACTCTGGGTTTCAGCGAGACCGCCAGCTTCCGCCATGCGTTCGTGCGCTGGAGCGGCGTGGCGCCGAGTCAGTTCCGCCCACACGGTTAAACCGTCGAGGGGCGATATCAGGTCAGTATTTTTGGCCACATCGATCCCCTTTTGGCCTCTCTGGCCGTTCTCCGATTCGCCCCGCGCCGCAACACTGGAGCCAACCGAATCAGCCCCTGCGGAGAACAACAAATGCTGACGATCTACTCTGACGATCACCACCTGCACCATGGCCGCTGCGAATTGATCGACGGGCAACTCAAGCCTTGCTTCGAGATGCCGTCGCGCGCCGACCACGTGCTGCAACGTGTGAAACATCAAAAACTCGGCCCGGTCGAAGCACCGAAAGATTTCGGCCTTGGACCGATCGAGCGCATCCACAGCCGCGATTACCTCGACTTCTTCAAAGGCGCCTGGGCGCGCTGGACCGAATTCAACACCGACGGCGACCTGCTGCCCTACACCTGGCCGGCGCGCACTCTGCGTCAGGTCAAACCGACCAGCCTGCACGGCCAGCTCGGCTATTACAGCTTCGACGGCGGCGCACCGATTACCGCCGGCACCTGGCAAGCGGCCTACAGCGCAGCGCAAGTGGCGCTGACCGCTCAAGCGGAAATCCAACGCGGCGCCCGTGGGGCCTTCGCCCTGTGCCGTCCGCCGGGACACCACGCTGCCGGCGACTTGATGGGCGGTTATTGCTACCTCAACAACGCCGCCATTGCAGCGCAAGCATTCCTCGATCAGGGCCACAAGAAGGTTGCGATCCTCGACGTCGACTATCACCACGGCAACGGTACCCAGTCGATTTTCTACGAGCGCAGCGATGTGCTGTTCACCTCGATCCACGGCCACCCGGAAGCGGAATTCCCGTTCTTCCTCGGCTACGAAGACGAACGCGGCGAAGGGGCCGGCGAAGGCTTCAACTTCAACTATCCGCTGCCGGCCGGTTCCGGCTGGGACGTCTGGAGCGCGGCGCTGGATCAGGCCTGCCAGGAGATCGACAACTACGGCGCCGACATCATCGTCGTGTCGCTGGGTGTCGACACCTTCAAGGACGACCCGATCTCGCAGTTCAAGCTTGATAGCCCGGACTATCTGGCCATGGGCAAGCGCATCGCCGCCCTCGGCAAACCGACCCTGTTCGTCATGGAAGGTGGCTACGCGGTGGAAGAAATCGGCATCAATGCGGTGAACGTGCTTGAAGGTTTCGAACAATGAGCAGACTCAAGCACCTCATCGCGCCGGTGTTGTGCGCGGCGCTGCTGAGCAGCGGCGCCCACGCGCAAGAACGCACCCTGCGCGTCTACAACTGGTTCGACTACATCACCCCCAAGGCACTGGAAGATTTCAAGGCGCAGAACAGCCAGACCAAACTGGTCTACGACATCTTCGACACCAACGAAGCGCTGGAAGCCAAGCTGCTGACCGGCAACTCCGGCTACGACGTGGTGGTGCCGTCCAACGTGTTCCTCGCCAAGCAGATCGAGGCCGGGGTGTTCCAGCCGCTGGATCGCAGCCAGTTGCCGAACTGGAATCACCTCGATCCGAAACTGATGAAGCTGATCGAAGCCAACGACCCGGGCAACCAGTTCGCCGTGCCGTACATGTACGGCACCATCCTGATCGGCTTCAACCCGGCCAAGGTCAAAGCGGCGCTGGGTGACAACGCGCCGGTGGATAGCTGGGATCTGATCTTCAAGGAAGAGAACATCAGCAAGCTCAAGCAGTGCGGTGTCGCCCTGCTCGACTCGCCGTCGGAGATCCTGCCGCTGGCCCTGCAACACCTTGGCCTGGATCCCAACAGCAAGAACCCGGCGGACTACGCCAAGGCTGAAGCGCTGCTGATGAAGATTCGCCCGTACGTGACCTACTTCCATTCGTCCAAATACATGGCCGATATCGCCAACGGCGACATCTGCGTCGCGGTCGGCTATTCGGGCAGCTTCTCGCAAGCCGCCAACCGCGCCAAGGAAGCGAAGAATGGCGTGGTGGTCGACATGCGCCTGCCGAAGGAAGGAGCGCCGATCTGGTTCGACATGCTCGCTATCCCGAAAGGCGCGAAAAACCCGCAGGACGCCTACACCTTCATCAACTACCTGCTGCAACCGCAAGTGATTGCGCCGGTCAGCGATTTTGTCGGTTATCCGAACCCGAACAAGGACGCCACCGAACTTGTCGACCCGGCGATTCGCAACAATCCGAATCTGTACCCGACCGATGCGGCGATGAATACGCTCTACACCTTGCAACCGCTGCCGCGCGATGCGGAACGGGCGCGCACGCGGGCGTGGACGAAGATCAAATCCGGCACCTGAAACCTTCCCATCCAGCTCAGACCCGCCCCGGCGGGTCTTTGGATACCGACGTTCCGTCTTCACTCACCCCAGGCTTGCCGCAAACGGGCCAGGGCCGACTCGATCGCCGGCTCCGGCACCGCCGCAAAACCCAGCACCAGACCGGCGCGCTGATCGAGCGGCAGCGTCGAGTCCGGCAGCCAGTATTTGCTCAAGCCATGGACTTCCACCTCTACGCTGGCGGCCTGCTCGATCAATTGCTGTTCGCGGGCCACGCTGTCGACCGTCACCGTGAGATGCAATCCGGCCGACACCGCGGGCAATGCCCCCACACCCGCCAGGCCATGTGGCCAACCATTGATCAGCGTGTTGCGCCGGCTCAGGGCTGCCCGACGCATCCGTCGGATGTGCCGCTGGAAGTGCCCTGCCGCCATGAACTCGGCCATCACCGCCTGAGTGCTCACCTCGGAGTGCCGGACATCCACTGCACGCCGCTGCGCAAACGCCTCCACCAGCCCCGGCGGCAACACCAGATAACCCAGGCGCAGCGCCGGGAACGCGACTTTGCCGAAGGTGCCGACGTATAGCACGCGGCCCTGGCGGTCGAGTGCAGCCAGCGGGGCCAGTGGCGCGCCGGTGTAGCGATACTCGCCGTCGTAGTCGTCCTCGACAATCCAGCCGCCGGTACGCTCGGCCCAGGCCAGCAACTCCAGGCGCCGCGCCAGGCTCATCACCACCCCCGTCGGGTACTGATGAGAGGGCGTGACATAAGCCACTCGGCAATCTTCGGCGGCCGCCAGTGCCGCGCAGTCGATACCCTCTTCGTCCACGGCAATGCCTTGCAATCGGCCACCGGCCAGCGCGAAGGCGTGACCCGCTGCGCGGTAGCCCGGATTTTCAATGCCGACCCCGGCGCCCGGCTCCACCAGCAACTGTGCACAAAGGCTGATTCCCTGCTGCGCGCCACTGGTGATCACAATTTGCTCAGCGGAACACTGCATGCCGCGCGAACTGCGCAAATAAGCGGCGATCAGACCGCGCAAGCGTGCATCGCCCGCCGGGTCGCCGTAACACAGTTGCTGCAAGTCGGGTTTGCGCCAGAACGCCGCGTTCAGCTTGGCCCAGACGTCGAACGGGAACAGATCGAACGCTGGAACCCCCACCCTGAAAGCCCGTGGCGGACCGCTTGGCGGCGTTGGCAAATGATTCTGTTCAAGCCGCTGCATGGCTCCGCTGTGGATAACTTTTCTGGATAAATCCCCAGTGGTTTTGGCCACAATTGTGGATAAAGCTGTGGGTAAGCCTGTTGAAAACCCTGTGGATACTTTTGTGGATAGTTTTTTCGCCGGTGCCGTCGATTGCGGCAATTGCGCTACATACGTCCCATCACCGACCCGTCCTTCGATAAAACCCTCGGCATACAGCTGATCGTAGGCACGCACCACGCTATTGCGGGAAATACCCAGCGCTTCCGCCAGATCGCGGCTGGCCGGCAAGCGCGTGCCGCTGGCCAGGCGCCCGTCGAGCACTCGCAGCCGCAAGGCCTGGTAGAGCTGACGGCTCAGGCCTTTGCGGCGGTCGAGCTCGATACCGGCAGGGTTGAACGGCAGCGACAGCGTGGTCGAATCGGGCATGAAAATGGACCTATGAAATTGGTCATCAATGGCTCTTACAACAGACCAATAGCCTGCCTACGATGCAGGCATTCGCCAAGGAAATTTTCTCCATGTACACGCCCCGCGCCTTTGCCATCGACGACTTGTCCCAACTGCACGAACTGATCCTCGCCACCCGCCTCGCCATTCTGGTGACCCATGGCGAACAAGGCTTGCAGGCCAGTCATGTGCCGGTGTTGCTGCATCGCGAACAAGGTCCGAACGGCACGCTGTACGGGCATCTGGCCAAGGCCAATCCGCAATGGAAAGACCTGCGTGACGGTGCCGAAGCGATGCTGATTTTCCCCGGTGCCGATGCCTACGTCAGCCCGGGCTTTTATCCGAGCAAGGCCGAGCACGGCAAAGTCGTGCCGACCTGGAACTACGTCGCCGTGCACGCCTACGGTCACGCCGAAACCTTCAGCGATGGCGGTCGGCTGCTGGACATCGTCAGCACCCTCACCGATCGCCATGAAGCGGGCCGCGACCGGCCCTGGTCGGTTGACGATGCGCCGGCCGATTACATCGACGGCATGCTCAAGGCCATCGTCGGATTCGCCATTCCGATCGACCGCCTCGAAGGCAAGCGCAAGCTCAGCCAGAACCGCAGCACCGAAGACATCGCCGGCGTGCGCGAAGGCCTGGCCGCCAGCCCCGACATCAACGATCAAACCCTCGCTCACTTGATGCGTTAAGGAAATCACCATGAGTCAGATCGACATCCGTCCGATCAGCGCCGGCGATCACGCGGCGTGGCTGCCGCTGTGGCAGGCCTACCTGCGCTTCTACAACACTGAGCTGCCCGACGCGGTCAGCCAAAGCACCTGGCAGCGTTTTCTCGACCCGAACGAACCAACCCACGCCGCCCTCGCCTGGGCCGACGGCAAAGCGGTGGGCATGGTGCATTTCATCTACCATCGTTCGAACTGGAGCATCGAAAACTCCTGCTACCTGCAAGACCTGCTGGTGGAGCCGCAAACCCGTGGTACCGGCGTCGGTCGCCTGCTGATCGAACACGTCTACGCCACGGCCAAGGCCGACGGTTGCTGCAAGGTGCACTGGCTGACCCACGAAACCAATGCCACGGCGATCCAGCTCTACGAGCGCATCGCCGAACGCCCGGGTTTCATCCAGTTTCGCAAAGCCATTTAAGGAGCCACGCGCATGACGATTTCTCTCGCTGACTGGAAAGGCGTGCCGCCGCCCTCCACCACCTTGATCGAAGGCCGCTTCATCCGCCTGGAAAAACTCGATCCGGCGCGCCATGGCGACGACCTGTTCAACGCCCTGCAAGGCCCCGGCGCCGATCCGAAACTCTGGGATTACTTGCCCTACGGCCCGTTTCCGGAGCGCAGTGCCTTCAATGACTGGCTGAACAACCACGCCGCCCACAGCGATCCGTATTTCTTCAGCGTCATCGACCGCGCCAGCGGCCAGGTGCAAGGCCTCCTCAGCCTGATGTCGATCGTCCCGGCCCAGGGCCGCATCGAAATCGGCCACGTCACCTTCGGCGCCCCGATGCAGCGCTCGCCGAAAAGCACCGAGGCAGTCTACCTGCTGGCCAAAGAATCCTTCGCCCTCGGCTACCGCCGCCTGGAATGGAAATGCAACAACGGCAACGCCCGCTCCAAATACGCGGCCGAGCGGCTGGGCTTCAGCTTCGAAGGCGTGTTCCGCCAGCACATGGTGGTCAAGGGCCAGAACCGCGACACCGCGTGGTATTCGATTCTGGACTCGGAATGGCCGGCGATCGCAGCGGGATTCGAGCGCTGGTTGAGCGATGAGAATCAGACGGCGGATGGACAGGTGAAGGGGTTGGTTGAGTGCCGCGCTTGAGCCAGTGAACGTAAAAGAGCGTAGCCTGCGGCATCTCATTCAAGCGATGTCCAAGGCTGCGATTTCGACTCTGCACCACCGTCGGATCTGCAATGAATTGCAGATGAACGTCCAAATCTGAGGCCTGAACTGCAAAGGAATGCACATAGGCCATACATCATTCTGTAAAAACCCTCCGCTATACAGAACGCCCTCACTTATAACTAAAAGGACGTTCCCCCCATGCCGCTCCCGCCTCAGCGCCTTTCTCTCGCCACAGCCCTGCTGATCGCCACCAGTGCCGCCCACGGCAAGACCGTGCAGATCGACACCGCCACCACCGCGTCGCAGACATTGGGTGGCAGCGATACGCTGACGATTTCGGCGCCGGGCAGCATCACCAACAGCGGCAAGGCTGTGAGCCTGAAGGACAAAACCAGTGGTGTCGGCGTGATCATCGATAACGCCGGCAAGATCATCTCATCCGGCGGCCGGGCCATCGACAGCAGTGGCGATCTGACCCAGGCACGCAACTACGCGATCTACAACCGCAGCGGCGGGCAGATTCTCGGTTCCAACGATGCGATTCGCATCGACAGCAACTTCGTCAGTGGCAGTCTCTTGATCGACAACGGCGGCACCCTTCGCTCGACCACAGGCCAGGGGCTGGATCTGGATGCGTTGCGCAGCGACGGTGTGAAAACCACCATCATCAACCGCGCCGGAGGGCTGATTCGTGGCGACGCCAGCGACGGCATGAAAACCGGCGCCAACGCGACCATCAGCAACTACGGCGAAATTTCCACCGGTGATTCGCACAACGCCAATCAGAAGTTCGACGGTATCGATATCGACACCGCGACTGGCGTCAGCGTGACCAACTACGGCGTGATTTCCGGCGGCCGTCATGGCATCACCACCGACCTCGGCGCGACGCTGGTCAATTACGGGCAGATCACCGGACGCAACGGCTCCGGCTTCGGCTCCGACGGCAACGGCACGGTGATCAACCACGGCACCATCACTGGTGCGTATTCAGGCTTGCAGCCCAACGGCGACGGTGACGGCGTGGACATCGACAAGATCGCTCACATCGAAAACTACGGCACCATTCAAGGCGTCGGCGCGGGCGGCGTGGACAAGGGCGGTTTCGCCAATGGCAGTGAAGGCATCGCGCTGGGCGGCGGTTACATCCTCAACGCCAAAGGCGCCCTGATCAGCGGCGCCAACAGCGCCATCCTGGTGGACGACGGCAGCGGCGGTTCGGGGCTGGCGGCCACCACGCTGAAGAACGACGGCACCATTCAGGGTCTCGACGGGTTTGGTGTGAAGTTCGTCGGTGAGTTCGCCGACCACGTGATCAACGGCGGCACCATCAGCGGCAGCAACGGTCTGGCACTGGACCTGGGCGGTGGCAACGACAGCCTGACACTGCGCAACGGCAGCCGCTTTGTCGGCGTGGTCGATGGCGGCAGTGGTTACGACCGAGTAGTGATGGACGACGCGGCGGGCGGCAGCTTTGGTGCGAGCCGCCATTTCGAATGGCTTGAGGTCAAGCAAGGCGCCTGGACCCTGACCGGCAGCGGCGATTTCAGCGACGGCGGTGCCGTGCGCAATGGCGCGACCCTGATCAACCAGGGTGGCATCGCCGGTAACCTGAGCGTGGACGCCGGTGGTGTGTATGCCGGCGGCGGGTCGGTGGGCAACCTCAACGTGAATGGCACGTTGCGCACTGACACCCGGCTCGGCACCGCAACCATCGTGCACGACTTGAACATGGGCAGTGCATCCACCCTCGCCTACGGCGTCAACGCCGATGGCAGCAGCGCGCCAGTCCAGGTCGGCGGCACGGCCAATCTCAACGGCGCAACGCTGGCGGTCAATCCCGGCAGCGGCACCTATCCGTGGCAGAGCCATTACACGGTGCTGCAGGCTGCGCGGGTCAACGGCACGTTCGGCACGGTCACCAGCGACTACGCGTTCCTCACGCCGACCCTCGCTTACACGCCAACGCAGGTCAACCTGACCTACACCCGCAATGACGTGGCCTTCAATGAGTTCGCTGCTACCGGCAACGGCAGCAACGCCGCCAACAGCCTCGCCTCGATGGGCAAGAACAACCCGCTGTACAACGCTTTGCTCAACACCACTCAAAGCAGTGCAGGCGCAGCCATCGAGCAACTGGCCGGCGCCAGCAACGCCAACCTGACCAGCGCCACCCTCGGCGCCAGCAGTCAGGTGGGCAGCAGCATGCTCTCGGCGATGCAGCAAATGGGTGGCAGCCCAGGCTTGATGGTCGGCCTCGATCAGCGTGACACACCAATCCTCGCCGCCAACGGTGTACCGTCCGAAGCGCGAAACCTGAATGATCCGAACGCCCGGGGCCGACTCTGGCTGCAAGCCATCGGTGGCTACGGCAAGCTCGATGGCGAACACGGCAGCAGCGGTCTGGAACAACGCACCAAGGGCAACCTGCTCGGTGCCGACTGGGCACTGAATCCGCAATGGCGCCTGGGCGTGCTCGGCGGCTATTCGAAAACCGACCTGGACGCCACCGGCGTCGACGGCAATGTCGAGAGCTGGCACGCCGGCATTTACGCGCTGCATCAGAACGGCCCGCTGGCCTTGCGCCTCGGCGCCGCGTACAGCGGCCATCAGGGCGAAAGCAAACGCACCATCGCATTCAATGGTTTCAGCGATCGTCCCAAAGGCGATTACGACGCCGACAGCCAGCAAGCGTTCGCCGAACTCGGCTACGCCATGGGCACTGGCCGGCTCAGCGCCGAACCGTTCGCCAGCCTCGGTTACCAGCGCTATCACCGCGACCGCTATCAGGAAAAGGGCGGCGCGGCGGCCTTGCAGGTCGACAGCCAGACCCAGGACAACTTCAGCAGCACCGTCGGTCTGCGCCTGGCGCACCTCAGCTCGCTGGACAATGGCATGAGCCTGACCCCACGCATGGCCGCCGGCTGGAAGCACACCTATGGCGATGTCAGCAGCTCGACCCGTCAGGCATTTGTCGTGGGCGGGACCGCGTTCAGCGTCGATGGCAGCTCGCTGGATCGTGACAGCCTTGTCCTCGAGGCAGGGCTGGACCTGGGCGTTTCTGCGCGGCATACGCTGGGCCTTGGCTACAGCGGCGAGATGGGCAGCAACAGTCGCAATCACGGGCTGATCGGGCAGTGGCAGATGAGCTTCTGAATGCTGTAGGCAAATGTTCCACGCGATGAAAGCAAAAGCGGTCCGTTAAACAAAATGGGCCGCTTTACTGTCACGTCAGTCGACAATCCCTGCATGCTTGGCAGATCCGACTGACATCGATGCCCAGGCACCCCGTTTTAGAGTTCGACCTCCCAACACGGAGGTTGACCCGATGCCTGTTCGACATACACACCGACTTCACCATCTGGCCGTCGCTATTGCATTGACACTCGGCTATACGGGGATCTCACTGGCGCAGGAGTCCGTTCTCGTTCCTGATCCGCCACCCGAACAAACACCGACGCCAGGACTATCAGCGCTCGACGCATTTATCAAAGCCCCGGACACGCTTACGACTACCGTCAAGAGCGGGCAAAAGGCAAAAGACGGCATTTCCCTGCAACTGAGTGATGCAAACGACCTGGTAATCGTGAAGCCTCGTGGCAGCTTCGCCGGGATCGTTGACGGAGGCGCCGGAGTTAACGTTCTGCAACTCGATGCCAAGGAAGGAAAACTCGGCGAATCACGCAACTTCGAGGGACTGGAGGTCAAACAAGGCGCCTGGACGCGCTCAGGTTCGGGTGACTTCAGCACCGGGGTGCTAATACGCGCCAAGGCATCCCTGGTTAACAAAGGGCATATTCTGGGTGGAGCACTGACCGAGGGCATTTTCATCAACAGAGGCCAGATTGATCACGGGGTCACGGTTCTCCCCGGCGGGGATCTGACTCACGCGGGGCTCATTGCCGGCAACGTGGATGTGCAGGAGAAAGGTCATTTCGCCGGCAGCGGTGTCGTCGGCGGCCTGAATGTGCAGGGACGCTTTTCCGTTGACGAGGTGTATGGCGCACCCAGGATCAGGGGCGACCTGAAATTGTCGCGTCCGGCAGTATTGGCCTATTCGGTCGATGCTTCCGGCAACAGCCCGACCATCATCGTCGAGGGCACTGCCAGCCTCGGGGATGCGACCCTGAAACTGGTCACCAGCGGTGACTATCCACAAAGCAGTCAGCACACCATCCTCGAGGCCGGCAAGGTCGAGGGCCGGTTCGGCACCATTGAAAACAATCTGGCCTTCATGACGCCAACCCTGGATTACGATGATCCCAAGCGGGTCGGCCTGACCTATGCCCGCAATGGAGTGCCCTTCGAGCAAGTCGCCACCAGCGACAATAGCCGCGAGTTCGGTAAAAGCATTGAGCCTCAGGTGTCGCCAGCCCCTTCCCCTGTTCAAACCCAGGCTCCGGCCGAAACGCCGGAATCTCCCGAACCACCCCGACAAGCGCAAACGCTGCAATCCCCTGCCACGCCTCAGACGCCGGCGGTTTCAACCACTGCGCGCAACACTGCCGTCGCGGCACTACTCACCACCGACAAAGCCACGGCCGCCATCGCCCTCGATCAACTGGCCGGCGGCAGTAACGCCAACCTCGCCAAGGCCACCTTGAGCAGCGTCACGCCGGTCAGCGACAGCCTGCTGTCGGCCATGCACCAGCTCGATAACCTGCATGACAACCAGCCAAACGCACCCCGCCACGCGGCCGGAAACGCCGAGAGTGGCAGGGTCTGGCTGCAGGCCCTCGGCCACAGCGGGAAACTGGATCGCGATGTGCAGCCCATGCAGCACTCCACCAAAGGACTGCTGCTCGGTGCGGACTGGCGCCTCAATGAAGAATGGCACCTGGGCTTGATGGGCGGCACCTCCGACACGCGCCTGGACAGCAAGGAGCTGGACGGCGATCTCGACAGTAGGCACCTCGGCGCCTACGCCTTGCGCCAGACCGGCCCGTTGTCACTTCGGCTCGGCGCAACCTGGAGCCGTCACGAAGGCAGTACCCGTCGCGAAGTCGCGTTCGGCCGCTTCCAAGACCGACTGAAAGGCAACTACCAGGCCAGCACCCAGCAAGCGTTCATCGAGTCGGGATACAACCTGGGTCGGGCCAACGTCAGCGTCGAGCCGTTTGCCAGCCTCGCCTACCAACGCTACCAGCGCGACGGCTACACCGAAAAAGGCGGAACGGCGGCGCTCAAGGTGGACGATCAATCCCAGGGCAACTTCAACACCACCGTCGGCCTGCGCATGGCGAAGGTCAGCACGCTGGATAACGGCATGCGCCTCACGCCACGATTCAGCGCGGGATGGAAGCACATTTACGGCGAGACCGACACCAGCACCCGCCAACGTCTGGTTACCGGCGGCCGTGACTACACCATTTATGGCGCAGAGCTGGATCGCAACAGCCTGACGCTGGACACCGGGCTTGATCTGACCGTTTCGGCCAATCACACACTCGGTGTTGGCTTGTCGGGTGAGATCGGTACCGACAGCCGCAACCATGGCGTATCGGGCCAGTGGCGAATGGCGTTCTGAGGACCGATCACACGCGGCCGCAAAGTGCGGCCGCGTGTGTAAAGCAAAAAAAAGGGGAGCACATGCCCCCCCGAGGTTTAAAGCGTTGTATCGAGGCGGTTATCTCAGCCTTCGATCTCGATCAGGATTTCGCCCGGGTTCACCCGGTCGCCCTTGGCAACGTGAATGGCGGTGACCTTGCCGGCAATCGCGGCCTGGACTTCGGTTTCCATCTTCATCGCTTCGGTGATCAGCACAGCCTGGCCGGCCTTGACGGTGTCGCCTTCCTTGACCAGCACATCGACGATGTTGCCCGGCATGGTGGTGCTGACATGGCCCGGAGCCGAGGCTTGCTTGCGCTTGCTGCTGCCGCCGCCGACGAATTCGTTGAGCGGTTCGAACACCACTTCTTCCGGCATGCCGTCGATGGACAGGTAGAAGTGACGCTTGCCTTCAGCCTTGACGCCGACACCGGTGATGTCCACGCGATAGGTTTCGCCGTGAACGTCGATGACGAACTCGGTCGGCACGCCTTCGCCGCCGGCCGAGGCCACCTTGCCCGCTTCCGGGATCGGCAGCAGCACTTCCGGGGTGAGGGTGCCGGCGGCACGCTCTTCGAGGAACTTGCGGCCGATGTCCGGGAACATGGCGAAGGTCAACACGTCTTCTTCAGACTTGGCCAGAGCGCCGATATCGGCACGCAGCTTGGTCATTTCCGGCTTGAGCAGATCGGCCGGGCGGACGTCGATCACCTCTTCGCTGCCGATGGCCTGACGACGCAGTTTCTCGTTCACGGTGCCCGGCGCCTTGCCGTAGCCGCCTTGCAGGTAGAGCTTCACCTCGTTGGTGATGGTCTTGTAGCGCTCGCCGGCCAGCACATTGAAGAACGCCTGGGTGCCGACGATCTGCGAAGTCGGGGTCACCAGCGGCGGGAAACCGAGGTCCTCACGCACGCGCGGGATTTCCGCCAGCACTTCGTTCATGCGGTTCAGAGCGCCCTGCTCTTTCAACTGGTTGGCCAGGTTGGAAATCATCCCGCCCGGCACCTGGTTGACTTGAACACGGGTGTCGACGGCGGTGAACTCGCTTTCGAACTGGTGGTACTTCTTGCGCACGGCGTAGAAGTACAGACCGATTTCCTGCAACAGCTCCAGGTCCAGACCGGTGTCGAACTCGCTGCCCTTGAGGGCTGCGACCATCGACTCGGTGCCCGGGTGGCTGGTGCCCCAGGCGAAGCTGGAGATCGCGGTGTCGATATGGTCGGCACCGTTTTCGATGGCCTTCAACTGGCACATCGCGGCCAGACCGGCAGTGTCATGGGAGTGGATGAACACCGGCAGCGATTGCTCGGCCTTGAGGGCCTTGACCAGTTCACCGGTGGCATACGGGGTCAGCAGGCCGGCCATGTCCTTGATCGCCACCGAGTCGCAACCCATGGCTTCCATCTGCTTGGCCTGGGCCACGAATGCGTCGATGGTATGCACCGGGCTGGTGGTATAGGCGATGGTGCCCTGGGCGTGTTTGCCGGCAGCCTTCACCGCTTCGATCGCCACGCGCAGGTTACGCACGTCGTTCATCGCGTCGAAGATACGGAACACGTCGATGCCGTTGACCGCGGCCTTGGCGACGAACGCCTTGACCACATCATCGCTGTAATGGCGATAGCCCAGCAGGTTCTGCCCGCGCAGGAGCATTTGCAGACGGGTGTTGGGCAACGCGGCGCGCAATTGGCGCAGGCGCTCCCACGGGTCTTCTTTCAGGAAGCGCACACAGGCGTCGAAGGTTGCGCCGCCCCAGACTTCCAGGGACCAGTAGCCGACTTTGTCGAGCTTGTCGCAGATCGGCAGCATGTCTTCAGTGCGCATGCGGGTGGCGAGCAGCGATTGGTGAGCGTCGCGCAGGATGGTATCGGTGACAAAGATCTTCTTGCTCATTCTTGTATTCCTCACAGGCCTGCGTGGGCGGCGATGGCGGCGGCGATGGCCAGGGCCAGCTCTTCGGGTTTGCGCTTGATCGAGTAGTTGGTCAGTTCAGGGTGGCTTTCAACGAAGCTGGTGTTGAACTGGCCGCTACGGAATTCCGGGTTGCGCAGGATTTCCTGGTAGTAAGCGGCGGTGGTCTTCACCCCTTGCAGACGCATGTCGTCGAGGGCGCGCAGACCACGGTCCATCGCCTCTTCCCAGGTCAGCGCCCAGACCACCAGTTTCAGGCACATCGAGTCGTAGAACGGCGGAATGGTGTAGCCGGTGTAGATCGCCGTGTCGGTGCGCACGCCCGGGCCGCCGGGGGCGTAGTAACGGGTGATCTTGCCGAAGCTCGGCAGGAAGTTGTTTTTCGGGTCTTCGGCGTTGATCCGGAACTGCAGGGCAAAACCGCGATGCTGGATGTCTTCCTGCTTCACCGACAACGGCAGGCCGGAGGCGATGCGGATCTGTTCGCGGACGATATCGATCCCGGTGATTTCTTCGGTGATGGTGTGTTCCACCTGCACCCGGGTGTTCATCTCCATGAAGTACACCTCGCCCTCGGCGAGCAGGAACTCCACGGTGCCGGCGTTCTCGTAACCCACGGCCTTGGCCGCACGCACCGACAGGTCGCCGATGTAGGCGCGCTGTTCCGGGGTCAGCTGCGGGCTCGGGGCGATTTCGATCAGCTTCTGGTTGCGACGCTGGATCGAGCAGTCACGCTCGAACAGGTGCACCACATTGCCGAAGCTGTCGCCAAGGATCTGCGCTTCGATGTGCTTGGGATTGACGATGCATTTTTCCAGGAACACTTCGGCCGAACCGAAAGCCTTGGTTGCCTCGGAGATGACGCGAGGGAAATTCTGTTCGAGTTCTTCGCGGCTGTTGCAGCGACGGATACCGCGACCGCCACCACCGGAGGTGGCCTTGAGCATCACCGGGTAACCGATGCGGTCGCCCTCGCTCAAGGCTTCTTCGATGCCCGAGACATTACCTTCGGTGCCCGGCGTGACCGGTACACCGGCCTTGATCATGCTGCGGCGCGCTTCGGTCTTGTCGCCCATGCGGCGGATGACTTCCGCCGACGGGCCGATGAATTTGATCCCGCGCTCGGCGCAGATCTCTGCCAGCTCGGCGTTTTCCGAGAGGAAACCGTAACCGGGATGCAGCGCATCGCAGCCGGTTTCCACCGCCAGATTTACCAGCTTGCGCGGGTTCAGGTAACCGGCCAGCGGCTCGGCACCAATGCTGTGGGCCTCGTCCGCACGCTTCACATGCAAGGCATGGCGGTCGGCGTCGGAAAAAATCGCAACCGAGCGAATGCCCATCTCGGCGCACGCACGCACGATTCGTACGGCAATCTCACCACGGTTGGCGATCAGGATCTTTGTTATCACTTGGAGGTTCCCTTGAGCCGGTGGTACCCACGACCTGCTAGACCCAGGCCGACGCGTGACCAAATGTTTCAATCTGGTCGCGGCTTCACACTAGCGCTCACAATGGATTAACAAAAATGAATAAAAATTGGGTCAGGCATAAGAAAAGACTTATAGTCGCTGCATCCACCATCGGCCAGAGTCGGTAGAAAATGCGTAAGTCCTTGATGCGTATGACATTGCGTCAATTGCAGATCTTCAACGAAGTGTGTGATTTACGTTCCTACAGCCGCGCAGCCGAGGAAATGTCTCTCACACAACCGGCCGTCAGCCTACAGATTCGTCAGCTTGAAGAGCTGATCGGGCAGCCACTGTTCGATTACGTCGGCAAAAAACTCTACATGACCGAGGCCGCGGAAGCACTTCAGCGCGCCAGTCGCGACATCTTTGGCCGGCTGGAAAACCTCGACATGCAACTGTCGGACATGCAGGGCTCGCTGCAGGGCCAGTTGAAACTGGCAGTGGAATCCAGCGCCAAATACTTCGTGCCGCACCTGTTCGCGGCATTCAAACGCCAGCATCCGGAGGTGAATCTGCAACTGACGGTGGTCAACCGCGGCCAGGTAATCCGCCGCCTCTCCGACAACCGCGACGACCTGGTGATCATGTCGATGGTGCCGCAGGACATGGGCCTGGAGTTCCTCCCCTTCCTCAACAACCCGATCGTGGCAACCGCCCGACCTGATCATCCGCTGGCACACATGGGGCCGCTACGCCTGCAGGATCTTGAACCCTACACACTGCTGATTCGCGAGCCCGGATCGGGCACGCGACTGGCCTGTGAAGAGTATTTCAAAGAGAAGCGTGTGCACTTCACCCAGACCCAGGAAGTGGCCTCGGCTGAAGCCCAGCGCGAGTGCGTACTGGCGGGTCTGGGCGTCGCGCTGTTGACGCGCCACGCCCTGAACCTGGAGCTGGCGACCGGCGGTCTGGTGGAGCTGCCGGTCGAAGAGTTGCCGCTGTTTCGCAGCTGGTGCCTGGTGCAAGCCAAAGCCAAGCGACTGTCACCGGTGGCGCACGCCTTCCTGGCGTTTATCCGCAGCGAACGGGCGCAGATCAGCGCGCTGGTTGAGCGCTTCGACGGGAAGCTGCGGGAGCTGCCTGCCAGTAGTTGAGTTCGATGTCCTCGGGAAAATCGCTGATTTCGGTCTGAAGCTGACGTAGTTCGAAGCGATCTTCGATGGCGCGGCGGAACTCCATGCGGCGCTGGTCTTCCTGCTGACGACGGGTTTTCGCGGCGCTGTTGCGTTCTTCGTAAGGCTGAGCCATTTCGAGTCTCCCAAGGCGATTACGGGAGTTTCACGATAGGCCCGGAGGATGACGGTTTGGCTGCGTCGGGGTTACAGGCAGATGAAGATTGCCTTCACCCCATGACCATCAGTCATCCAGCGCTTTCACCGACTTGGGTGACAGCCGCAAGCTGCGCAGGCTGCGCTTGACGCTCTTGAGGTGGTTGACCAAGCTCGGCCCGCGCGCCATGGCCACGCCCATGGCCAGCACGTCGATCACCACCAGGTGGGCGATGCGCGAAGTCAGCGGGGTATAGATTTCGGTGTCTTCATGTACATCGATCGCAAGATTGACGGTCGACAGCTCGGCCAGCGGCGTCTGGCTCGGGCACAAGGTAATCAGCGACGCCCCGCTTTCGCGAACCAGGTTGGCGGTGATCAACAGGTCTTTGGAACGGCCGGACTGGGAGATACAGATCGCCACATCGGTCGGCTTCAGCGTCACTGCCGACATCGCCTGCATGTGCGGGTCGGAATACGCCGCAGCGGTCAGCAGCAGGCGGAAAAATTTGTGCTGCGCATCCGCGGCTACTGCGCCCGATGCACCGAAACCATAGAACTCGACGCGCTGGGCCTGGGACATCAACGTCACCGCGCGTTGCAGCTCCAGCGGATCGAGCTTCTCGCGAACCTCCATCAGGGTGTGCAGGGTGGTGTCGAAAATCTTCAGGCTGTAGTCGGCGACCGAGTCGTCCTCATGGATCGCGAACTGACCGAAACTGGCGCCGGCCGCGAGGCTTTGCGCGAGTTTGAGTTTCAGATCCTGAAAACCGGAACAACCGATGGCGCGACAGAAGCGCACGATGGTCGGCTCGCTGATGCCGACGCTGTGGGCCAGATCGGCCATGGAACTGTGCATCACTGCCGCAGGGTCAAGCAGCACGTGGTCGGCGACCTTGAGCTCCGACTTGCGTAACAGGTGACGTGACTGGGCGATGTGTTGCAGCAGATTCAAGGGGCTGGACTCTTGTTATGGAAAGATGTGCTTTGGCCAGATGCCGGGGATGTAGCAAGCTTGTAGTTATACTACATGAATTGGCTTTTTGCCTGCTCAATGCGTAACTGGATCGCCCCGGATCAGGCGACATGCGCTGCATGTAGCCCTTTACAGCGGTTTTTCCTGTTCACGCAGCAACGCGGCAAGGCCGACCGCCTCCACCGGACGACTGATCAGATAGCCCTGCACCTCGTCGCAACCTTCAGTTTTCAGAAACGCCAGCTGCTCGGATCGCTCGACACCTTCGGCGACAACTTTCAGTGACAGCCCGTGAGCCATCGCAATGATCGCCCGGGTGATCGCCGCATCTTCGCTGCCCTCGCCCAACCCGCGAATGAACGCCTGATCGATCTTCACGTAATCCACCGGAATCCGCTTCAGATAGCTCAGCGATGAATAACCGGTGCCGAAATCGTCGATCGCCAGTTTCACCCCCAGATCCCGTAACTGCTGGAACGTGGCGATGATGTGTTCGACGCTGTCGAGCAGCTGGCTTTCGGTCAGTTCCAGTTCGAGGTAGTGCGGCGCCAGGCCGGTTTCCTCCAGCACCTGACGCACCAGACTGACCAGTTTGCCCTGGCGCAACTGATGCACCGACAGGTTTACCGAAACCCGGATCGGCGCCAGCCCCTGCCGCTGCCATTCGCACGCCTGCCAACAGGCCTGACGCAGCACGAATTCGCCGATCGGCCCGATCAGGCCCGTCTCTTCGGCCAGACCGATGAAGTCCCCCGGCGGCACCCGGCCCATGGTCGGGTGATCCCAGCGCACCAGCGCTTCCGCCGCGTTGAGGCGACCGGTCGCCAGACACAGTTTCGGTTGATAGAAGACGTTGAGCTGCTTGTCCTCGATGGCTTTGCGCAGCTGGTTTTCCAGTTGCAGACGCTCCAGCGTGCTGGCCTGCAGGCTGTCGGTGTAGAACTGGAAGTTGTTGCCGCCCAGGTGCTTGGCATGTTGCATGGCCATGTTCGACTGGCTGACCAGCGCGGAAATCTCCCGGGCGTTGTCCGGCAGCATGCTGATGCCCATCGAGGCACTCACCACCAGTTCATGCCCTTCCACCGTCAACGGCAGCCGCAGCTTGGTCGACAGCCGCGTGGCGACCCGCGCCAGGCTCGACAGGTTGCCGTAGGCGTCGAACAGCACCGCGAACTCATCACCGGATAACCGGGCAATGGTGTCAGCCTCCGGCAAGGCGCTGACCAGACGTCGTGACATCTTTTGCAGCAACTGGTCAGCGATTTCATGGCCCAAACTATCGTTGAGCAGTTTGAAGCGGTCCAGGTTGATGTGCAGCAGCGCCAGACTCCGACGTCCGCCCTGCCGCACGCGCTGATGGGCTTCATGCAGACGTTCGCGAAACAGCGAGCGATTGGCAAGGCCGGTGAGCTCGTCGTAGTGGGTCAGGTAGCGCATGCGCTCTTCAGATTCGCGGCGCGCCGACAGATCGGCGAAGAAGCCGACGATATGGCTCACATTTCCCCGACTGTCGCGTACCGCATTCAATTGCAGCCATTGCGGGTACAGCTCGCCGTTCTTGCGGGTCTCCACCAGTTCGCCCTGCCAGCTGCCGTGCTGCTCCAGCGCGTGGCGGATCGCAACGTAGTGCCGGCGGGCGTCGCGGCTGCACGGCAGTTCGACGACATTGCGCCCGAGCATGTCGTCGATGTCATACCCGGTGACCCGGCTGAAGGCTTGATTGATGGCGATCAGCGAATAATTCGGGTCGAGGATCACGATTCCTTCACTGGCGGCCTCGAACACCGTCGCCGCCAGTTGCTGTTGGGCTTCCAGGCTTTTGCTGACGCTGATGTCACGTCGGGTGCCGACCATGCGGATGACGCGCCCGTTCTCGTCGCGCTCCACCGCCCGCCCACGGTCTTCGATCCAGACCCAGTGGCCGTCACCATGGCGCACGCGGTACTCGATCTGATAATCCTCGGTGCGCCCCTTCAAGTGCTCGATCAGCGCTCGTTTGAGCGGCGGCACATCTTCGGGGTGCAAGCGTGGCCGCAGATGCCTGAGCAGCCCGGTGACGTACTCCGGGTCAATGCCGAACAGTTCCTGAATCTGCGTGTGATGAACTTCATCAGTCTGCAGGTTCCAGTCCCACAGCCCCAGCTCACTGGCCTTCAACGCCAGGGCCAGGCGCGCCTCACTTTTGCTCAGGGCCTGGTTGGCGACGTCCAGTTCCCGGCTGCGCTGGGCGACCCGGTCTTCCAGCTCGACCTGGGCTTCACGCAGCTTGCCCTCGGCGCAGCGCCGGTGTTCGATTTCCTTGGCCAGCTCCTGATTGAGCTGTTCGCTGCGGGTTTGCGTTTGTTGCAGGTGCTCGATCAGGTGCTGATTCTGGAAGCGCCGCAGCAACCCACGATCAATCAATCGATTGACCTGCCACGCCACCACGCTCAGCGAGCCGAGCAGGATCAGCCCGAGCCAGCCCCAGCCTCGCGCCAGTTCGTCACCGCCCCAGAACAGATAGCCGATGGCCGGCAGCAGGCATGGCAAGGTAAAGGAAAGAAAGGCAGGAATGCTCACGGCGTAGGCCACGCTGGCCGACAGGGTCGCGGCGCCAATCAGGCCGAACACCCAAGCCTGCTGCATGAAATTGTCGGCGGGGACCAAAGCGATGCCGGCGCCGGCCAGGGTCAGGCCGGTCATGGTCGAGCCGAGCAGGAACATCCGCCCCCAGATCGGGTGGGCCTGGCGATCGGGAATCGCCGAGTCGAACGCGGCGACCTGAATCACTCGCAACGCCACCAGCGACAACAGCCACACCAGCCACACGCTGACCACGAAGTAACGCTGCGGGCTCCAGAGCAGACCGGCGCAGACCAGACCGTTGATCAACATGAACAGAGTGGGCAACAGCGAACCCTGATAAAGAAGGCGCGTGCGCTCGACCGCCATTTGGGTGGCGTAATGCTTGCGGATCACTCGGGGTTCCACAGAGGGACCCGAAAGGTCGAAGCTGAGGGTCATAGGCAACGTTCTTGTTCTTATAGGTGTGAGCATGCGCCCGGAAACGTGGACCGAGCATACACAAGCCGAACCACTTGCCAAACTGCCCCAGATCATAATTTCACCGAAACTTTTCCGTCGCCCGCCGCCCTCCAAAGCCCCGACGCCAGGCGGGCCAACGCCTGTAGCCGGTGACCGACCGGTCGTCACGGGCGGCACTTTCATCGGCTAATGCAAAGCTCGGTTTGCCCGGGCCTGCGGCGCACCCTAGAATGCCCCGATGCGCGATGATCTCTCCCTTCTGCTGAACTCCCTCAACGATGCCCAACGCCAGGCCGTAGCAGCCCCCGTTGGTCGTCAATTGGTCCTGGCCGGTGCCGGCTCCGGCAAAACCCGAGTGCTGGTGCACCGTATCGCCTGGTTGATCCAGGTCGAGAACGCCTCGCCCCACTCGATCCTGTCGGTGACCTTCACCAATAAGGCCGCTGCCGAGATGCGTCACCGCATCGAGCAGTTGCTGGGCATCAACCCGGCCGGCATGTGGGTCGGCACGTTCCACGGCCTGGCGCACCGCCTGTTGCGGGCGCACTGGCAGGAAGCCGGGCTGAGCCAGACCTTCCAGATTCTCGACAGCGACGACCAGCAACGCTTGGTCAAACGGGTGATCCGCGAGCTGGGGCTGGACGAACAACGCTGGCCGGCCCGTCAGGCCCAGTGGTTCATCAACGGGCAGAAAGACGAAGGTCTGCGTCCGCAGCACATTCAGGCCAGCGGCGATCTGTACCTGGCCACCATGCGCGGCATCTATGAGGCCTACGAGGCCGCCTGCCAGCGCGCCGGCGTCATCGACTTCTCCGAACTGTTATTGCGTGCCCTCGACCTGTGGCGCGACCATCCGGGCCTGCTCGCGCATTATCAGAAGCGTTTCCGGCACATTCTGGTGGACGAGTTCCAGGACACCAACGCCGTGCAGTACGCCTGGTTGCGTCTGCTGGGCAAGGGCGGCGACAGCCTGATGGTAGTCGGCGACGACGACCAGTCGATCTATGGCTGGCGCGGCGCGAAAATCGAGAACATTCACCAATATTCTTCCGACTTCCCGGATTCCGAGACCATTCGACTGGAGCAGAACTACCGCTCCACCGCCGGCATCCTGAAAGCCGCCAACGCCTTGATCGCCAACAACACCGGACGTCTGGGCAAAGAGTTGTGGACCGACGGTGGCGACGGCGAAGCGATCAATCTGTACGCCGCATTCAACGAACACGACGAAGCACGCTACGTTGTCGAAACCATCGAAAGCGCGCTGAAAACCGGCCTCGCTCGCAGCGATATCGCGATTCTCTACCGCTCCAACGCCCAATCCCGCGTTCTGGAAGAAGCCTTGCTGCGCGAACGCATTCCGTACCGCATTTATGGCGGCCAGCGCTTCTTCGAGCGGGCGGAAATCAAGAACGCCATGGCCTACCTGCGTTTGCTGGAGGGTCGCGGCAACGATGCGGCGCTGGAGCGGGTCATCAACGTCCCGGCTCGTGGTATCGGCGAGAAGACCGTCGAAGCCATCCGTGAACATGCACGCCACAGCGATGTGTCGATGTGGGAAGCCATGCGCCAACTGGTGGCCAACAAAGGCCTGACCGGTCGCGCAGCCGGCGCCCTCGGCGCGTTTATCGAGCTGATCGAGAACCTCGCCGCCAAGTGCGCCGAGATGCCGTTGCACCTGATGACCCAGACCGTCATCGAGCAATCCGGACTGATCGCCTACCACGAAGCGGAAAAAGGCGAGAAGGGCCAGGCCCGGGTAGAAAACCTTGAGGAGCTGGTGAGTGCCGCGCGCAACTTCGAGAACACCGAAGAAGACGAAGACCTGACGCCACTGGCGGCGTTCCTCGGCCACGCGTCGCTGGAGGCCGGCGACACTCAGGCCGACGAGCACGAAGACAGCATTCAGTTGATGACCCTGCACAGCGCCAAGGGCCTGGAATTCCCTTACGTGTTCCTGGTGGGCATGGAAGAAGGCCTTTTCCCGCACAAGATGAGCCTGGAAGAACCGGGACGTCTTGAGGAAGAGCGGCGCCTGGCCTATGTCGGCATCACCCGGGCGATGCAGAATCTGGTGATGACCTACGCTGAAACCCGACGCCTGTACGGCAGTGAAACCTACAACAAGGTGTCGCGATTCGTACGGGAAGTGCCGAAAGGCCTGATTCAGGAAGTGCGCCTGTCGAATAGCGTCAGCCGACCGTTCGGCGGCAACCAGTCGATGAGCGGCAGCAACCTGTTCAGCGGCAACGAGATCCCGGATACCGGCCTGAGCCTGGGCCAGGCCGTGCGGCACTCGATCTTCGGCGACGGCGTGATCCTCAACTTCGAAGGCGCCGGCGCCCAAGCGCGAGTGCAGGTGAACTTCAGCGAAGGCAGCAAGTGGCTGATGCTCGGGTACGCGAAGCTGGAAGCGATCTAAACGCCGGTTCTGCTGTTCTGTGGGAGCGAGCCTGCTCGCGAATTGGAGCGCCGCGGTTTACCTGATAAACCACGGTGCAGCCATCGCGAGCAGGCTCGCTCCCACATGGATTTATGCAACCCTTACCGACAGGACACCATGCATGGGCTCTGGCTTCTTTTCCTCCTGGACATTCTGGGCCCTGCTCTCGGCCACCTTCGCCGCATTGACGGCGATCTTCGCCAAGGTCGGCATCGAAAACGTCAATTCCGACTTCGCCACTCTATTGCGCACCATCGTGGTACTCGTCAGTCTGGCCTTGATTTTGTACGCCACGGGCCAATATCAGTCCCTGGGATCGATCTCTGCCAAAAGCTACCTGTTCCTGCTGTTGTCGGGTCTGGGTACCGGGGCTTCGTGGCTGTGCTATTTCCGCGCATTGAAAGTCGGGCCGGCCTCGCTGGTCGCTCCGGTGGACAAACTCAGCGTGGTGCTCGTGGCGGTACTCGGCGTGATCCTGCTGGGCGAGAAACTCGACCTGCGCCAATGGGGCGGCATCGGTCTGATTACCGCAGGCGTGGTGATGTTGGCGTTTCGACGCTGATCCATTTCCCACTGAACCCAAATCCTTTTCCTACAGACAAAAGTACATGGCCTTATTGCCTCGACTGAGCTGAACGTTACCTGTCAGGCAAAAGCCCGAAACACTCTCTCGCTAGCCAGTGACACTTCAGCTGTGCAACATGGCGCGCGTGTCTCCACAAACGGGAATTCCCTTTATGAAACGTTTTCTTAGCATCGCCATGGCGTTGTGCATCGGCCTGACGATGAGCCTCGACGCCAACGCCAAGCGCTTCGGTGGTGGCAAAAGCGCCGGCGCTGCGCCGACGCACCAGACCAGCCAGATGGCTCCTTCTTCCCCAGGCATGGGCGGCGCCGCTGCGACCGCTGGTGCTGCCGGTGCCGCAGGCGCTGCGGCCAAGGCTGGCGGCGCTTCGAAATGGCTCGGCCCTCTGGCCGGCATCGCCGCCGGTGGCCTGCTCGCTTCCATGTTCATGGGCGGCGGCTTCCAGGGCATGCAGATCTTCGACATCCTGATCATGGCCGTGATCGCCTTCGTGATCTTCCGCTTCATCGCCGCTCGTCGCCGCAAGCAGCAGGAGCAGTTCGCTCCGGCCGGCGCGCCGATGCAGCGTGAAGTATTCGAGCAGAAACCTGCCGCCATGGGTTCGATCTTCGGTGGCTCGGCCGCTCCGGCTGCCGCCCGTCCGGTGATCAACGCTCCGGCCTGGTTCAACGAGCAGCGCTTCCTCGAAGCCGCCCGCAGCCACTTCCAGTCGCTGCAACAGCACTGGGATGCCAACGAAATGGACAAGATCGCCGAGTTCGTGACCCCGCAAATGCTCGACTTCCTCAAGCGCGAGCGTGCGGACCTGGGCGACGGCTTCCAGTCCACCTACATCGACAACCTTCAGGTACAACTGGATGGCGTCGATGATCGCGCTGACAAGACCATCGCGACCCTGACCTTCAGCGGCGTGTCGAAAACCTCGCGTTTCGACCAGGGCGAAGTGTTCAGCGAAAGCTGGAACATGGAGCGTCCGCAGGGCGACAACCAGCCATGGCTGGTCGCCGGTATCCGCCAGAACGGCTGATTCCTTCGGCGTCAGGCATGCAGTCATGAAAACCCCGGCCCAGGCCGGGGTTTTCTATTTCGCGGTTGCATCTATAGCGAGCTACTGTATAAACCGGCCCATATAAACCGCGCCATTCAAGCAAGAGGATCCCGGACGTGGAAGAAATAATCGAACAACTGCGCGAAGCCAACGAACCCGTACCGGTTCCCCTGGAGTTGCCCGACGAAGACCAACTGGTGGAAGTCGAAGAAGAACTCTTCATCAACATCCCGTTCGTCTTCAAAGAGTTTCTGCTGACCGTCAGCGACGTGGTTTACGGCAGCCTGGAGCCGGTGACCGTCACCGACCCGCAGTCCCACACCTATCTGCCGGATGTGGCGGCCAATGCCTGGGACGCCGGTGTGCCACGCGACCTGATCCCGATCTGCCAGGACGGCGACAACTACTACTGCGTCGAAGAGGACGGCACCGTGGTGCTGTGGTCCGGCGAAGAAGAGCTGATCACCGAAGAGTCCTGGGAGTCGGTATGGCACTGGGCACGGGACGTCTGGCTGGAAAGCTGATCCGCCAGACGCCACGCCGGGTCAATGCCCCGACGATTCCTTGTGATTGTCGAGGGTTTCCAGCAAGGCCACCTGCATCCGCGTGTGTACCCGGATGAACCAGCGCCAGAGCAGCGCCGCCACGGCGGCCGCGACCACGGCGACCAGCACCAGCAACTTGTTGGTCGGCAAGATACTGGCCGACAAGGCTGCCAGCAGCAGGAAAATCACTAGCAGCGAGATGATCGGGATCACTTCGGCGATCACCCGACGCACTCGCTGTGTGTGACGCCCTGCCATCTCCGGCTTAACGCCCATCTCTGCCAGCAGCATCGAAAGCGCCTTGAGCTTGCGATAAGCCGCAATCAGGAACGGCAGCGATAGCAGCAACGCCCCGCCCCAGATCAACGCCTTCTGCCAGCTCGGATCGCTGATCCAGTCCTGAAGCCAGGTCGAGAGACGCCCGGCAAAGAACGCGCCGGCGAAAAAGATCGCAATCACCAGCGCCAGATTGACCCCGACCTGCAGCAGAATCCGCCGGATCATCGACGCCAGCATCGCACCCTCACCCTGCGGCTGAATGCTGCGCAGCCATTCGCCGTACATCCCGAACACTCGACCAAGGCGCTGCGGCATGGCGGCGGACAACTTGATCGACAGCGGATCGGCGGCGCGGATCAGGTACGGCGTCAGTAACGTGGTAATCACCGAAACCGCCACGGCCACCGGATACAGGAAGTTGCTGGTCACCTGCAGGGTCATGCCCAGTGCCGCGATGATGAAGGAGAATTCGCCAATCTGCGAAAGCCCCATCCCGACCCGTAGTGAGGTGCGTCCGTCATTGCCGGCGATAAAGGCACCGAGGCCGCAGGACAACATCTTGCCCAACACCACGGCCACAGTAATTACCGCAATCGGCCACGCGTATTGCAGAAGGATCATCGGATCAAGCATCAGGCCGATGGCGACGAAGAAGATCGCGCTGAACAGGTCGCGAACCGGCTCGATCAGGCGCTCGATCTTCAGCAATTGTCGCGACTCGGCCATGATCGCACCGATCAAAAATGCGCCAAGCACCATGCTGTACTCAAGCTTGACCACCAGCAGGCAGAAGCCAAAGCACAGCCCGAGCACGGTAATCAGCAGCATCTCGTTGCTTTCGAACTTCGCCACATAGGCCAGCAATCGCGGTACCAGCAGAATGCCGATGACCAGCGCGACGATCATGAACAGCGAGAGTTTGCCGACCGTGGAAAACACTTCGCCGGAACTTACCGTGCCGCTGACCGCGATGCTCGACAGCAAGGCAATGATGCCGATGCCGAGAATGTCCTCGACGATCAGCACACCGAAGATCAACTGGGCGAAGCGCTCGTTTTTCATCTTCAGATCGTTGAGCGCCTTGACGATGATGGTGGTCGAGGAGATTGCCAGGATGGCGCCGAGGAACAGCGAGTCCATGGTGTTCCAGTCGAACCAGCGGCCGATTTCGTAGCCGATCCAGATCATCAGGATGATTTCCAGGAATGCCGCGATAAACGCCGTGGCACCGACCTTGAACAGTTTGCGCAGGCTGAACTCAAGGCCCAGGCAGAACATCAGGAAAATCACCCCCAACTCGGCGAGGGTCTTGATGGTTTCTTCGTCGTGGATCAGGCCGAACGGCGGGGTATGCGGGCCGATGATGAAGCCGGCGACGATGTAGCCGAGCACCACCGGCTGCTTGAAACGGTGGAACAGCACGGTCACCACGCCTGCGACCAACATGATCACTGCCAGATCCTGAATAAAGCTGATGGCATGCATGGCGTGGGCTCCTTGAATGACGACGCTCGCGGCACGCGTCTGAAAACGCCTGGGCGAGCTGAGTAAAAATCCGCTTTAGATGTAGGAATCGCCCTTGGGGTGGGCTTTTGCAGGGTAACACCGCGACTTCCGGCTGAAAGGCGGTGCAATATATGGAAACAGATCGATCAGGGCGTGACGGCGGCCCGTTGCCCGGCGTCCCGATAACGGTGGTTTTGAAAAGCGACCAGGCACCCGCAGAGGTGCATCTTCCAGCAACCCTGCCTTGACCCGTGAGAACGTTATGGAACCCGGAAACGCCCAGCTGTCGATGACGGTACTGATGACCCCCGACATGGCCAACTTCTCTGGCAATGTCCACGGCGGCACCCTGCTCAAATACCTCGACGAAGTGGCCTACGCCTGCGCGAGCCGCTACGCCGGCCGCTACGTGGTGACCCTGTCGGTGGATCAGGTGATTTTCCGCGAGCCGATCCATGTCGGCGAACTGGTGACCTTCCTGGCGTCCGTCAATTACACCGGCAACACCTCGATGGAAGTCGGCATCAAAGTGGTGACCGAGAACATCCGCGAGCGCTCGGTGCGCCACACCAACAGCTGTTTCTTCACCATGGTCGCGGTGGACGATCAGCGCAAACCGGCTGCCGTGCCGCCGCTGCAGCCACAGAACAGCGAAGACAAACGTCGCTACATGCAGGCCCAGCAGCGCCGGCAGATTCGCCAGGAGCTGGAAAAGCGCTATCAGGAAATCAAGGGCGACGCCTGATCAGCCCTTCGATCTCTGGCGCTTTGTAGATAGCTTTCGCGAGCAAGCCCGCTCCCACATTTGGAATGCGTTCCCCCTGTGGAAGCGGGCTTGCTCGCGAATGGGGGCAACGCGGTCTTACAGACTGATCGCCGTCGCCTCGAACTTCACGCGCGGATGGGTGATCCGGTCCTGCGCCCGCACCAGTTGCAGCTCATAGCTGGCGCAGGCCTGGGTCTCCAGCAGCACTTCATGCACCGCTGCCGCAGTGAATTCAAACGCCGCTACCAGACTGTCGCCGAGCAGCACTCGCGCCAGGAACAGGCCGGACGTCAGATCGCCCACACCGACCGGCTGACGCGGGAACGCCAGCAGCGGACGCCGCAGATGCCAACTGCCCTCGGCGGTAACCAGCAGCATCTCGAAGCCATCCGCCGGTTTCCCCGGGTAATCCAGATGCTTGACCAGCACCGCTTTCGGCCCGCGCGCCAGCAGCCCGCGCGCCATCGCCAGGCAATCGAACAGCGACTGTGGCTTGCGCCCGGAGAAGCTGTCCAGCTCCAGCTGGTTCGGGCACATGAAGTCCGCCACCGCTGCAGCCTCGTCGAGCAGGAAATCGCTGACTTCAGCCGGCACGCTGCAACCCTTCTCCGGATGGCCCATCACCGGGTCGCACAAATACAGGGCCTTGGGATTGACCGCCTTGATCCGCTCGATGCCACTGAGAATCGCCCGGCCCTGCGCCGCGCTGCCGAGGTAGCCGGACAGCACCGCATCGCAATTGCCCAATTCCCCAATGGCGGCGATCCCCTCAACCAGCTCCGGGATCCGCTGCGGTGCCAGCACTTCCCCGGCCCACTGGCCGTATTGAGTGTGATTGGAGAACTGCACAGTGTTGAGCGGCCAGACATTGACCCCGACCCGCTGCATCGGAAAAACCGCAGCGCTGTTGCCGGCATGGCCGAACACCACATGGGACTGGATGGCGAGCAGATGAGGCGTACGTTTCATTCGGGGTTTTCCGTAAAACGATTGAAATTCAAGCCGCGCAGTATGCGACGAAACGCAGTCTGTACGACAGACCGGCGACGCAGTTAAGCTGATGCCAACTTTTGGAGTTTCTCGTTGATGCTGACCCTGGAAAACATTTTCGTGTTGATGCTGTTCGCCGTTGCCGGCGCGTGGCTTTGGCACAACCACGGCCTGCGTGAACGGGCGCTGGAGCGGGTCAAGCAGCATTGCGCGAATGTCGGCGTCGAACTGCTCGACGGTAACGTAGCGCTAAAGAAGATCGGTCTCATCAAGGATGCCAGTGGGCGTCGACGTCTGGCCCGGGTCTACAACTTCGAATTCACCGTGACCGGCGAAACCCGTCACAACGGCACCATCACCCAGTTCGGCCCGCACAGCGCGCAGATCGAACTGGCGCCCTACCCGGCACCGTTCGACGACACTCCGCCGGTGGTAGAAGTGGCCAGGCCGAGTGCGCAAGTGATCGAACTGAGTCAGTGGCGCCAGGAACACACCAAGTGGAAACCTTGACTCAGGCCGCTTGAACCCGACAACCGGCCAGTCCTGCCTGCAACTCATCAATCACCTGCGGCTGGTCGAATATCAACTCGATTCGAGTGTCCTTGCGCCACTCGCTGGGCTGCCAATCCAGTTTGGCGTTATCCAGGGCATTGGCTGATTCCCAGCCATCCTGGCTGTGGATAACCAGCTTCGCCCGGCGCCAGTCCCGGGATTCCAGCCACCGAGTGATGCGAATCACGTCAAACACCTGGCTTGGGTGCCAGCGCCAGCCGATGCTCCAACCGCCCTCCTGCGCCTGACTCAGGCAAATCGGCGAAGCCGGATCGCTCCAGACGGCCGGCATCTGCGCCAGCCCCTTGGGCACCATCAACTTATCCACACCCGCCTGCGCTTGAGCCGTCACACCCGGCAACTCGCTCAGGGGCAACGATGCCTGTTGCGTCCAGATCAGCCTGACCGGTGGCAACTGGCGAACGATCCGCTCCCGCGTGGATTCATCGAGATTTTCTGCTTTGTTCAATATCAGCAAACCGGCATTCGGGATCGCCTCCCGCTGCGCTGGCGGTAGCATCTTGTCCGCCGCCATGGCCTGGGCATCCAGCACCAGAACGCAGGGCTGAACGGCGAGAACGCCTTGCCATGGTGCCTCGCTCAGTTGTTGCAGCAACTGCGCCGGATGCCCTAATCCGGAAGGCTCGATGAACAGGCGATCCGGCTGAGCCTTGCGCAATAAACGTCCCAGCCCGATCTGAAACGGCGCACCGTTCACGCAACACAAACAGCCCCCGGCCACTTCGCCCAGTGCGATACCATCGGCGTCCCGGGTCAACAGCGCAGCGTCGAGGCCGATCTGGCCAAACTCGTTGATCAGCACCGCCCAGCGCTCGCCGGCCGGTCGCTGCGCCATGAGCTGGCGAATCAGGCTGGTCTTGCCGGCACCCAAGGGACCTGCAATGACGTGGGTGGGAATGTTCTGCAACATGATCAAGGTTTTCTGGAGGTCGGGAATGCGGTGGATGGGATGGTCGTTGCTGTTGGCGTTGGTGTCGGGCGAAGCGCTGGCCCAGGCCTGTGTGGTGCACAGCCAGGCAGAACGCCTCGACGTGAAGGTCTGCCAGCAGAACCGCAACATCCCGGAGAAACTGTTCAATGACGGCTTCTGCCAACCCACGCTGGCGGGGCAAAAGGTCGACGTGCAATACGTCGATCAATGTCCTGCCGGGGCGTTTGGCGTGTGCAGCAACGCGCAAGTCGCCAATATGCCTTATCGCCAGGATATCCACTATTACGGCGTGGCCACTGATTCGGCCTATTTGAAGCCGTACTGCGAAAGCCAGAGCCAGGGCAACTGGCTCAAGCCTTGAGGTGTCAGCCCAGCCAGTCGAGGGTCAACATCAGACGCCGTTCACCCGGCGCCGGTTGCGGTGAGCGATGGATCAATCCGAAACCTTCGTTACCGTGCCACTTCTCCCCTTTGAGCAACGCCACTTCGCCGCTGGCCAGTTGCTGAATCCGCGATTTTTCCTGCGGCTCGGCCAGTGGTTTTCCCAGTTGCTGGCGATCCATTTCCCCTTCCTTCAACCACTCGCTGCCGACGCCGGCGTAGGTGGTGATCAATCGCACGGGCACATGATCGACGTGAAAACGCGGGCACATCGCCTTGTCCAGTACACGCAACCGCAAGCCGATCCGCCGCGCGCCGAGCAGGCAGGCGAAGGCGCCGACCAGCCATTTCAGGTCGGCGATAAAACCTTCGTAGCCTTCCAGATCGCGGAATTCGCTGGCCAGCCCGGTCAGGTCTGGATCGACGTCCTCGTCATGTAGCTCCAGGCACAACGCTTCGGCGTAGGGCTCATTGAGTGACAGCAATAATTTCGCAAAATCGGCGACATGCAGCGGTAGCTGCCGCTGCCAGATGGCGAGGTTGATTTCATCTTCAAGAATGCTCGCCAGCGCTTGCGGGGTTGGGCCAAGGACTTGATCACGCGTCACGTTTTGCAGCGGTTTGAGGGCAAACATCATGCGGCCTCGTCATGCCAGGGGCCGAACGGATCGGCCAGCAATCGCCAGCCTTCGACACCGAGCGCCATCTCCGCATCGGTCAGCAGACAGTCGTCCAGAGCTGACTTGAGTTGTGCGAAATCGATGTTTTGGCCGATAAACACCAACTCCTGGCGGCAGTCTCCTACGCTCGCGGTCCAGTTTTCCATGATCGCAGCGGTGCTTTCCTGATCCTGTGGCCATTGATTCTTCGGCACGAAACGCCACCAGCGCCCGGCGAAACCGTGGCGCATCAAGCCACCCGCCTGGGACCAACTGCCGGCATCCGTGGGTTTGCTCGCGAGCCAGAAGAACCCTTTTGATCGCAGCAGCTTGCCGTTCACCCAAGTCTGATTGATGAAGTCGAAAAAACGCTGAGGATGAAAGGGGCGACGCGCGCGGTAGGCCGTGGAGGCGATACCGTATTCATCGGTTTCCGGCACATGCTCGCCACGCAACTCCTGAAGCCAGCCCGGGGCCGTTGCAGCCCTGTCGAAATCGAACCGGTGAGTGTTGAGGATCTTCTCCAGCGGCACTTCGCCCATCACCATCGGGATGATTTCAGCGTTAGCGTTCAGCCGCTTGAGGATCGCCATCAGCTCTTCCCGCTCACTGCTGCTGATCAGATCGATCTTGCTGATCAACAGAACATCGGCGAACTCGATCTGTTCGATCAACAGATCGGTGATCGAACGCTCATCTTCTTCACCGAGGATTTCGCCACGGGAAGCCAGGCTTTCGGCGGCCTGGAAATCAGGCAGGAAATTCAGGCCGTCGACTACAGTGACCATGGTGTCGAGGCGAGCGATGTCAGCAAGGCTCTGGCCCTGTTCGTCGCGGAAGGTGAAGGTCTCGGCAATCGGCAGGGGTTCGGAAATGCCGGTGGATTCTATAAGCAGATAATCGAAGCGGCCTTCCCGGGCTAGTTTGGCGACTTCTTCCAGCAAGTCTTCGCGTAACGTACAGCAGATACAACCGTTGCTCATCTCCACGAGCTTTTCTTCTGCGCGGTTCAGGTCGACATCACGCTGGACTTCGCTGCCATCGATATTGATTTCGCTCATATCGTTGACTATGACAGCCACGCGCAGATCCTCTCTGTTACGTAGTACGTAATTCAAAAGTGTACTTTTTCCGGCGCCGAGAAAGCCGGACAAAACGGTCACGGGAAGCGGATTAGACATTGGATAAACCTCATCAGGCGGCGGCTGCAACACTGGAAATGCTCTTGGCGGCGTGCGTTCTTCGGCTTTAGCGAGTGACGCGGGCATAGGTAAGGCAAACCCGTGGAAAGCCGAAGTGATTTTAATGTTATAGTATAACAACAACAGCAATCCACATTCTTCTTGCCGAGAATGGCAAAGGACTGGAAGCTGCTAGCTCTTCCCCGTCGGGTCGCCTCATGAAAACTGCGCTGAAATGCTCACTCTTTGGTCTCGCCTTGCTGACCCTCGATGCATGGGGACAAGTTCCGGGACTCGCTACCTGCACGCGCAGCGCCAACCTGCTGGCGTGCGTCGATGCCAATGGCAATGCCTATAGCGTCAACACCGCCGGCAAGACGATTTACCTACGGGGTTTCGAGAAGATCGGCCAACGATATTGGGCGCAAACCAACAGCATTTACGGGCAGTTGACGTTCTTCACGGGGGTTGCTTCCGACGGCGAGGCCTGGGTCGGTTACAACCGCCGGGTGGGCTGGACAACAATCAACCGCTTCTCCAGCTCCGGCGGAAGTAACGGAAAGTTCACCTGCAGCCGACTCACGGGCTGCTAGACACGCACTTGTTGCTGCTCCTGCTGCCAAGCGATGTAGCTGTCAGCCGGCGGGTTTTTCTGGAAATAGCGCTGTAATCCCTCGAAAAGACCGTCAGCAACCGCTTGCTGATGGCGTGCCGTGACCAGTCGCTGACTGTCCCGCGCGTTGGAGATAAACCCGGTTTCCACGAGAATCGATGGCACATCGGGCGACTTCAACACCGCAAATCCCGCCTGTTCCACACGTTTTTGATGCAGGGTGGTGATACCCGCCAGGCTACCCAGTACCGTGCTGCCTAATTGCAAACTGGCGGCAATCGTGGCGTTCATCGACATATCGAGGATGACTCCGGCGAGCATCGGATCCTTGTCCTTGAGATTCAGCAGGCTGGTTGCACCGAGCAGATCCGCACCGTTTTCCCGTTGAGCCATGAAGCGCGCAGTGGCTGAAGTCGCGCCACCTTCAGACAAGCAATACACAGACGCTCCCGAAGCCGTGAGGCGCGGCGCGGCATCCGCGTGCACAGAAATGAACATGTCGGCCTTGTGCTGGCGGGCAATATCAACCCGCTTGCGCAGCGGCACGAAGAAATCGTCATTGCGCACAAGCTTCACATCGAAGCCCTTCTCCCGCTTCAAGCGACGCGCGAGCAACTGGGAAATCGAAAGCACAACGTCTTTCTCACGCTCGCCTTTTGCACCGACTGCACCGGGATCTTTGCCGCCATGACCAGGGTCGACCACGACAATAATGTCTCGTTTGGGATGATTGGTTTTTCCCGGTGTTTCACGTGGAACGCTCGGTGCTGCGACTTTTGAAGCGCTCAAAAGATCCAGAACCAGGCGATGCCCCTGACCATCCTGAGGCGCCAGCAGGAAGGTATTGAGCTGAACCGGACCACTCAAATCCAGAACGATTCGGGTATCGCCCTTACCAAAATGCCCCGATCGGATGCTGCGAATAACCGTTTCGCTGAGCGCCAATTGACTGAAATCACCACTCAAGCTGGCACCACTCAGATCAATGATCAGGCGATCCGGCGCACTCAGCGTGAACGTTTTGTAGCTGACCGGCCCGCTCAAATCAAAGACCAGCCGAAGCTTGTCATCCGAACGCCAGAGGCGTGCATTGCGAATTTGTGTGGCGCTGGCACTGAATGGAAAAGCCAACGCAGCGCTGGCCAACATCAGGTTAAGCAAATGGCGTCTGTGCATATGAAAGCCCGTTCATGAAAAAGGCATCGTGATTTGAATTGTTATAATGTAACATCAAATTCAATCAACACGATGGTACTGAACATGAATGCGCTGACGCTGCCGGATATCGCCGCGCAAGCCGCCCGACAAGCCTTGCCGCTTGATTGGGTGGGAATGCGTGGCATCGCTCTACCTGTCTTTATCGAAGGCCAACGCCTGGCAGCAAAAGCCGATGCAGGTGTCAGCCTCGATGACGGCGAAGCCCGTGGCATTCACATGTCACGGTTGTATTTGGCGCTGGAAAGGCTGGAACAAAAAAGCCTCACCCCCGCACTTCTGCACCAGGTTTTGCAGCGTTTTCTCGACAGCCATGAAGGCCTGGCCAACAGCGCCTATTTGGATATCCATACCGATTTGCTGCTCAGAAGGCCCGCATTGGTCAGCCCATTGGCAGGATGGAAAACCTATCCGGTGACTATTGCAGCCACTCTGAAAAACACAGTGTTCCACGTGGAACTGAAAATCGAGGTGGCCTATTCCTCGACATGCCCCTGCTCAGCCGCTCTGGCGAGGCAATTGATCCAGCAGCAATTCGTCGACGATTTCGCCAACAAGCCGTTGCAACATGCCGAAGTCCTGGCCTGGCTGGGCTCGACTCAGGGGATCGTCGCAACCCCACACAGCCAACGCAGCACCGCACAACTGCATCTGCACCTGGATGAGTTTGTTGATGGTTTACCACTGACCTCGGCAATCAACGACGCCGAAGCGGCCTTGGGCACCGCGGTGCAAACTGCCGTGAAACGCGCCGACGAACAAGCCTTCGCCCTCGCCAACGGCCAGAACCTGATGTTCTGCGAAGACGCCGCTCGCCGCCTGAATCTGGCGTTGCGTCGTTCACCCGGCATCCGCGAGTTCCACCTGCGCGTGATCCATGCCGAAAGCCTCCACGCCCACGATGCAGTCGCTGAAAGTCACTGGCGACGGGAGACCGCATGATCCGCCTGCAGTCTCTGAGTTGGGGTGCCCCCGGCCAACCGCTCACGCCGCCGCTGAGCCTTCAACTGGAGAGCGGCAGCATGACCGCTATCATCGGCGTCAACGGCAGCGGTAAAAGCAGCCTGCTAAAAGTAATCGCCGGACTCCAAAGGCCTTTGGCCGGCGCCGTCGCATTGGGTGTTCCTCGCCAAAGCGGTTTGTCTTTCCTCCCCCAACAGCAGCACCTGGATCGACAGTTCCCGATCAGCCTTCAGGAACTGGTTGCCGCGGGTTTCTGGGGACGTCGACTGTCAACGCAATTACGAGCGCAACGCCTCACCCAGGCACTTGAAGATTGGCACTTGAGCGGCCTTGAACAGCGCCCGTTGATGGCACTCTCCGGCGGTGAACTGCAACGTGCCCTGCTCGCTCGCTTGAGCCTGACCGACACGCCGGTGCTCCTGCTCGACGAGCCCCATGCTGCACTGGATGAGTTCGGTCAGGCATTGCTCTGGCAACACCTCCACACCTGGCATGCACAAGGTCGGACGCTGGTCATGGTGGGCCACGACCTCGCCGCTGTCCGCCAACACATTCCACAAACCCTGCTGATCAAAAACAGCGGCTGCGTGTTCGGCCCCAGTGTCGAACTGATTCAGCAAACACCCAACGTGCAGGTCGCCTGATGCTCAGCGCCACTCATTTCTGGCAACCATTTCTCGAGTTCGTGTTCATGCGCCGGGCACTGCTCGGCGGTTTGCTGCTGGCGTGCAGCACCGCTCCATTAGGCGTGTTCCTGATCCTGCGGCGCATGAGCCTGATCGGCGACGCCGTCGCCCACGGCATCCTTCCCGGTGCGGCGCTGGGCTTCTGGTTTGCCGGCCTGAGTCTCCCCGCGCTGACCCTGGGTGGCCTCGGCGCCGGTCTGAGCATGGCAGGACTCGCCGCATGGATCACTCGTCGTACCGGCCTGCGCGAAGACGCCAGCCTCGCGGCGATCTACCCGATCTCTCTGGCCAGCGGCGTGCTGATTCTGGGCATCGCCGGCAAACGGCTCGACCTGCTGCACTTGCTGTTCGGTTCGGCACTGGCGGTCGACGGTCCCACCCTGAACGGAATGTTGGGCGTTTCGCTGCTGAGCCTGATTGCCATGGCGCTGATCTACCGCCCGCTTCTGCTCGACACCCTCGATCCGCTGTTTCTGCGCACCGTCAGCCGACTCGGTCCGATCGCCCACGGCGTGTTCCTGACGCTGGTGGTGCTCAACCTGGTCATCGGCTTCCAGGCCATCGGCGCGCTGATGGTGGTCGGACTGATGATGCTGCCCGCCGCCGCTTCACGCTTCTGGAGCCGGCGTCTGCCAATCCTGATCGCCATCGCCGCAGTCATCGGTTGCCTGTCGGTGTGGCTCGGCCTGTTGCTGTCGTTCTACTACTCGCTGCCCAGCGGTCCAGCCATCGTGCTGGTCGCAGGCATCGGTTACCTGTTGTCCGTGGTACTCGGGCCGGTTCACGGCCTGCTGCGCCGCCCGCCCTTGCTCACATCCCAATGAGGTGTTTCCCGATGCGCGCTCTACTTGTGTTGTTCAGCCTGACGCTGTCGATGTCATTGTCGGCGGCGGAGAAACTGCCGGTGGTCACCAGTTTCAGCATCCTTGCCGACATGGTGCATCAGGTCGGCGGCGAGCATATCCAGATCACCAACATGGTCGGGCCAGACGCCGATGCCCACACCTACGAACCGACGCCGGACGATGCCAAGGCACTTCTGAAAGCGAAACTGATCGTCAAGAACGGACTGGGTTTCGAGCCATGGCTGGACCGACTGGTGACCAGCACCGACACCAAAGCCACAGTCATCAGCGCCAGCCATGGAGTGATTCCCCGCTCGCTGGATGAGGACGGCGAAACCGTTCCCGACCCTCACGCCTGGCACAACCTGGCCAACACCGAGTTGTATGTCGCCAACATCACCAAGGCACTGATCGCCGCCGACCCGGCGAACAAGGCCGACTACCAACGCAACAGCAAGGCCTACCTGCAACAGATCCATGCCCTCCTCGCCGAAGCCAGGGCCAAGCTCGGTTCACTGCCGCCGGGCAATCGCAAGATCGTCACCAGCCACGATGCCTTCGGTTATCTGGGGCAAGCCTACGGAATCGACTTCATGGCACCGCAAGGCCTGTCCACCGAGCGTGAACCTTCTGCCGCCGAGGTCGCCGCGCTGATCACCCAGATCCGTCAGGCCAAGGTCAAAGCTGTGTTCATGGAAAACATCAAGGACGCACGCCTGCTCAAACAGATTGCCGACGAAAGCGGCGCGCACATCGGTGGCACGCTGTACTCCGACGCCCTCGCCGCTTCGGGTCCGGCCAGCACGTTCACCGGCCTGTTCGAATACAACCTCAACACTCTTTACGACGCCCTGAGCCAACCATGATCCGCAAAAACCCTTCCGGCGATCTGCCGCAAATTGCCGAGTCTGCCTACGTCGATAAAACCGCAATCATCTGCGGCAAAGTGGTGATCGGCGAAAACGTATTCGTCGGCCCCTACGCGGTCATTCGTGCTGATGAAGTGGACGCCTCGGGCGAGATGGAGCCGATCACCATCGGCGCCAACTCGAACATCCAGGATGGGGTGGTGATTCACTCCAAGTCCGGCGCGGCGGTGACCATCGGCGAGTTCAGCTCCATCGCCCACCGCTCGATCGTGCATGGCCCGTGCAAGGTCGGCGACCGAGTGTTCATCGGCTTCAACAGCGTGCTGTTCAATTGTGTGGTGGGCAATGGTTGCGTGGTGCGACACAACTCGGTGGTCGATGGCCGGGATCTGCCGGATGCCTTCTACGTGCCCTCCACCACCCGCATCGGCCCCGGCACCGACCTCTCGCAATTCCCGCCGGTGAGCGTCAGCGCTTCGGAGTTTTCCGAAGACGTGGCACGCACCAACGTCGATCTGGTGCGCGGCTACAAGGCCCTGCAGAACGAGTTCTGAACCATGAACAGTGTGCTGATTCGCAATGCGCGCCTGGTTGATGACGGGCATGAGTTCTACGCCGATCTGCTGGTCAGCCACGGTCGCATCGTCAAGATCGGCCGCAGCATCTTCGGAGAAAACGCCACACTGGAAATCGACGCCAACGGCCAATGGCTGCTGCCTGGAATGATCGACGACCAGGTACATTTCCGTGAGCCGGGCTCGCCAGCAAAAGGCAGCATCTACACCGAATCCCGCGCAGCCGTGGCCGGTGGCATCACCAGTTTCATGGACATGCCCAACACCAACCCGGCCACCCTCACCCTCGAAGCGCTGGCCGACAAAAAACGTCGGGCAGCGATCAACTCGGTGGCCAACTACGGCTTTCACTTCGGCGTCAGTCACGACAACCTGGACACTGTCGCGGCGCTCAATCCAAGTGAAGTGGCCGGGGTCAAAGTGTTCATGGGGGCGTCGACCGGCAACCTGCTGGTTGATGACCCCAAAACACTGGAGCGATTGTTCGCCGAGGTACCGACGATCCTGCTGGCCCATTGCGAACACACGCCGAGCATCGAGGCCAACACCGCCAGATTGCGCGAGCAGTTCGGTGAACATCTCCCTCCCGACGCCCATGCGCTGATCCGAAATGCCGAGGCTTGCTATCGTTCTTCTTCACTGGCGGTGGAACTCGCCAAACGCCATGGTACTCGCCTGCACGTGCTGCACCTGACCACCGCCCGGGAGCTGGAGCTGTTCGAAAACAAACCTCTGGCACACAAACGCATCACGGCGGAAGTCTGCCTGCATCACCTGCTGTTCGATGACCGCGACTACCCGGACCTCGGCAACCAGATCAAATGCAACCCGGCGATCAAAAGCCAGGCTGATCGCGATGCCCTGCGTCTGGCCTTGTCGAGCAATCGACTGGACGTGATCGGCAGCGATCACGCCCCGCATACCTGGGCGGAGAAACAGCTGTCATATGCCCAGGCACCGTCTGGTCTGCCACTGGTGCAACATGCGTTGCCGGCGTTGTTGGAGCTGGTGGCAGATGGCGTGCTGCCGATCACCACGCTGGTGGCGAAGACCAGCCACCGGGTGGCGGATCTGTTTGCCATTCCGGATCGCGGTTATTTGAGGGAGGGTTATTGGGCGGATCTGGTATTGATTCAGCCGGAGCCCGAGGGTGTCGCGGTATCACGACAACCGATTCTGTCGCAGTGCGGGTGGACGCCATTTGCCCGTCGCAGCTTTCGCCACCGGGTGAGTACGACGCTGGTGTCGGGACAGGTTGCGTGGCACGACAACCGGCTACGTGACGGATGCCAGGGATTACCGCTGCGATTCATGCGCTAAAAAAAAGCCCCCACAATATTGTGGGGGCGGTTCGATGTTCAGGCTCTTGGTTTGACGGTGCCGCAATCCTGACCCAGCCACACGGCACGGGTTTCCAGACTGCCCTTCTGGTTGATCCCGATGGCATTGAACGTGCCGTTGGCAATGGTGGTGAACTCACGGTCGCTGACGAACGTAGCCACACCGTTGCCAGACGCTCGCGGGCAACTGAAACGGAATTTCCACTGGTTACCGTTGCGCTCGGTGATCTGCTGTTTGCACCCCGACTGCGGGTCAGCCAAGGGAATATCATTGGTCGCCACTTGCTGCGGCGTCAGGCAGGCACGAATACCCTTGCCACCGATGTTGATGCCTTGCTTCTCCAGCTGCGCCCGTTGTTGCGGGGTGATCTGGCCCTGAATCTGGCCGAGGATCGATTGCACGTCCATGGCCTGATCATCGACCTTCACATTGCTCGATGTCATTTCCCACAACCCCGGCTGCAGCATTTGTGCCTGAGCCACCAACGGCAAGGCCAACCCCAGACCCAGCGCCAAACCCAGCAGACGAACGTTCATTGCAAAACTCCTGATCAGTAGTGGCCGTTAGACGCCGGCCGCTTGTTTCGGTTCATGGCCTGCTTTCATGGCTAAAAAGAAAATAGCGACAACCGCAAAGGAACATGGTCTGTTAAGCATTGAATCTTCAGGAGCAAGGTTGCCCCATGGATTATTTTGGACCGCATATCTTCGGTTATCTGATCGCGCTGATACATAGCCTGGGCACAATTGCCGCCATCCATGCGGTGCTGACCGTCCGCACGGCGCAAGGCGCGATCGCCTGGGCGCTGTCGCTGATCTTCATTCCCTATCTCACCCTCATCCCCTATCTGGTGTTCGGTCGAAGCACCTTCGACGGTTATATCAAGGCCCGACGTCAGGCCAACGAACAAATGCGCCAGGCCGTTTCCGAACTGAACTGGCGGCCCTGGGTAGAAGAAGCCCTGACCGCTCGCGCCTCCAATGCCTACGACTCATTGCGGGCGATGCCGAAGCTCGGCCGCATGCCGTGTCTGGCCAACAATGAAGTGCAATTGCTGATCAACGGCACCGCCACCTTCGAAGCGATTTTCCACGCAATCAGCCAGGCACGGGAAGCTGTGCTGATTCAGTTTTTCATCATTCACGACGATCGCCTCGGCCAGCGCCTGCACGAACTGCTGCTGAAGAAAGCCGCCGAAGGAGTCGCGATTCATCTGCTGTACGACCGCATTGGCAGCCATGCCCTGCCCCACAGCTACGTGCAGGCACTTCGCGATGGCGGGGTCGAGGTGAAGGCATTCGCCACCCGCAGCGGCTGGCTCAATCGCTTCCAGGTGAATTTTCGCAACCATCGCAAGATTGTCGTGGTCGACGGAATGATCGGCTTCGTTGGCGGGCACAACGTCGGCGACGAATACATGGGCGAAAAACCACCTCTGGCGCCATGGCGCGACACCCACGTTCAGGTGCGCGGGCCGGTGGTCGCCTGCATGCAGGAGTCATTTGCCGAAGACTGGTTCTGGGCTGCCCGTACACTGCCCCCGCTGATCCTGCCGGAGGTTTACCCGGAAGACGGCGTGCTCTGCCAGTTGCTCGCCAGCGGCCCGGCGGATGCCTACGAAACCTGTTCACTGTTTTTCGTCGAAGCCATCCATGCCGCGACTGAACGCGTGTGGATTACCAGCCCTTACTTCATCCCCGACGAAGCCGTTTTCGCTGCACTGCGCCTCGCCGTCCTGCGCGGTGTCGATGTGCGGTTGCTGCTGCCGTCGCGTCCTGATCACCGCATCGTCTACGCCGCGTCGAGCCTTTACGCGTTCGAAGCGGTGCGCGCCGGGGTGCGGGTGTTCCGCTACGAACCGGGTTTCCTGCATCAGAAAGTGGTGTTGGTCGACAACGAAATCAGCGCCATCGGCAGCGCCAATCTGGACAACCGTTCTTTCCGGTTGAATTTCGAGGTGATGTTGCTGACGGTCGACAGCGAATTTGCCGGCCACGTGGAACGGATGCTCAACGAAGACTTCGCCCAAGCCTGTGAAATCGCCAAGGAAGAAGGCCGGGAAATCCACCGCCTGCAACAACTCGGCATGCGGATCGCCCGGCTGATTTCACCGATTCTCTAGCTCAAGGGTTGTAGATGTCGTCGCGGGTCCACGGCAGTTCATGGCTGCCATCGGCGTGGGCCTTCACCGCGAGGATCTGGTGCAGATTGATCCAGCCCCGGGCAAACGCGTAGGCGCATCCGGCCAGGTACAGACGCCAGATACGCAAAGCCTGATCCGGAACGAGCTTAGCGGCGGCTTCGAGATTGTCCTCCAGACGTTCGCTCCAGTGGTCCAGGGTGCGCGCGTAATGCAGACGCAGACTCTCGACATCGACGATCTCCAGACCGGCCTCGCTGATCTGGGCCGAGATCATCGCCAGGTGCGGCAGCTCACCGTTGGGGAACACGTATTTCTCGATGAAGTCCCCGGCACCGCGTCCCACCGGACGGCCATCGGTGTGCTTGGCGGTGATGCCGTGGTTCATCACCAGACCGCCCTCTTTCACCGCGCCGAACAGGGTTTTGCAGTACTCGGCCAGGTTGGCGTGGCCCACATGCTCGAACATGCCGACGCTGACCACTTTGTCGAACCGACCGTCCTGCGGCAGATCGCGGTAATCGAGCAGTTGCAGTTCGATCTGGTCTTCCAGGCCTTCAGCTTTGACGCGCTCCCGAGCCAGGGCCAACTGCTCCTTGCTCAGGGTGATACCGAAAACTTTGGCACCGAACTCACGGGCGGCATAACGCGCCAGGCCGCCCCAGCCGCAGCCGACATCCAGCAGGTAGTCGCCCGGTTGCAAACGCAGCTTGCGACACAGATGCCGGAATTTGGCCTGCTGGGCCTGTTCGAGGGATTCGCTGCCAGTTTCGAAATAGGCGCAGGAGTACGCCATGTCGCTGTCCAGCCATAGCTGGTAGAACGCGTTGGACAGGTCGTAGTGATAAGAGATGGCCTTGGCGTCGGTTTCCTTGTCGTGGAGCGTGCGCACTGGCTGACTGTCTTCGTCCTCATCGAGCAGCGCGGAGCTCAGCTCATCGCACACCCGGATGACCTCGCTGATCGAGCCCTCGAGCTCGAGTTTGCCCTCAACGAACGCCGCCCCCAGCGCGTCGAGACTTGGATGGGTCAACTGGGACACCATCAACGGGTCCTTGACCACGATGGTGACGCTGGGCGTCGGGCCCAGATTGAATTCATGGCCGTCCCAGAGTCGCAGGCGAAGCGGAAGCTGCAGATTCTGTAAGGCCGGTGGAAGTTGCGCGAGCATGGAATATCCCCCTGGTTTCAGACGTCTGATCTGAGGGTAGACCATCCTTGAAAATTAGCAGGCTATCGATTCAATAGTCGCCGCCTATGAGCCGAAATGGCTTTAACGTCACTGATCTCCCTGCTTCAGTGCGCCTTCTCAAATGACTGCAAGAGAGGCGCACAGTTCGAAAAATGATCAGTTCTGTTCGTTGAGTTTCAGCAGCGGCTCCTGAAACCGCAGCAAGCGGCCAGCGTTGCCCAACACCAGCAACGTGCTGAGGTTGTGCAGCAGCGCCGCGATCATCGCCCCGGCCGCGCCCAGCCAGCCGAACGCGGCGAACACGACGATGGCCAGCGTCCAGCCCAGACCGATGATCACGTTCACTTGAAGCGTGCGCCGGCATTGGCGACTCAGACGCACACAGGTGCCGAGCCGGCGCAGGTCGCTGCCGATCAGCACGATGTCGGCGGACGCCAGCGCAATGTCCGCACCGCCCGCTCCCATCGCAACACCTACCACCCCGGCCTTGAGTGCCAGCGAATCGTTGATGCCGTCGCCGACCACCATCGGCCGGAAACCGTTGTCGATTTCCTTCAGCACCCGATTGAGTTTGTCTTCAGGCAACGCCTGAGCTTCGACTTCATGCAGGCCGACATCACGCGCCAGGGTGTGCGCCACGCTCAGACGGTCGCCGGTCAGCAACAGTTGCCGACCGAGGCCCAGCTCGCGCAGTTCGCTCAAGGCGAATCGTGCTTCCGGTTTGACGCTGTCAGCCAGCAACAGCCAGGCGAGAAATTCACCATTCAAGGCTAGCCCGGCAATCGGACCGTCGTGATCGGGAATCGATGTGGTCGGGATGCCCAGTTGCGCAAACAACTCTGGGCGACCGAGGGCCGCTTCACCCTGCTCGGTCTTGGCCACCACACCCAATCCTTGTCGTTCGTGAATGTCGGTCAGCACCAGCACGTTGTCCGCGTGGACCAGACCGGCCAGTGCTCGACTGACCGGGTGACTGCTCGCAGCACCAAGGCTGGCGGCCAGTGCCATCACCGAATCGTGATCCGCCTGCGCGCTGTTGATCGACTGCAAACGCAACGTGCCGTAAGTCAGAGTTCCGGTCTTGTCCACCACCAGCGAAGTAAGGTCGGCCAGTTCTTCGAGAAAAGCCGAACTGCGGATCAGAATCCCGTGACGCGCGGCAACCGCCACACCGGCAATCGCCGTGGCCGGTGCCGACAACACCAGTGCACACGGACAGGCTGCGACCAGCACCGCCAGCATCGCCTGCGCATCGTTGGTAACAAACCAGGTCACCGCCGCCAACAGCAACACCAGCACCATATAGCTGCCGGCATAACGTTCCAGCAGCCGGGTGATCGGTGGTTTGGAACGCTCGGCGTTCTGCATCAGGGCGATGACCTTGCCCAGGGTCGATTCATCGCCGGTGCGGGTCACCTCGATACGCAGCAGCCCATCGAGGTTGATCGCCCCGCCGAAAACCGTCATTCCGACGCCCGCCTCGACCGGCACCGACTCACCGGTGATCGAGGCGGTGTCGAGGCTGGCCTGACCGGACAACACGCGACCGTCCGCCGGGATCCGATCGCCGGCGCGGACTTCAACGGTGTCGCCGGCCTTGAGCGTGCCGTTATCGACTTCGATCACGGTGCCGTCCGCCTGGATTTTCCGTGCATGACTGCGAGTGAGCTGGCCCAGGGCATGAATCGCTTCCTGCGAGCCGATCACACTGCGTTCCTCCAGCACATGGCCGAAGATCATGATGATCGGCAACAGCGCGGCGGTCAGCAGATCACCAGTGGCCCAGGCACCGAGCATCGCCAATGCGATCAACTGGTCGGTGATGCCGTGCAGGCTCGGATAACGCAGGCTGAACCACGCCGAACGCATCACCGGCACCGCCACCAGCAAAGAAGCAAAACCCAACAGCAATTGACTGACCCCGGTTTGTTCCGGCATCAACCAGCGCCAGATCAGGCCAAGCCCGAGCAGGCCAAGGGCGAGCATCGCCAGGGTCAACTGGCGCGCAGCGCGACGTTGCTCGGCCGAGGACAACAGACTCGGTGCGGCGGTAGTGGCGGTCATTTACTGGCTCCCTGAATGATCAGGCGGGAATCGTCTTTCGGATCGACCGTGGTGACCGAACCGGCCTGGCCGAGAATCTTCGGTATCCGTTCGCGGTACAGGCGCAGCAGCATTTGCGGGTCGGTGCTCTGTTGCCGGGCCAGACTCAATACAGTGGCGGTATCGGCGGACGCTTTGGCCAGGCGTTCACCGGCCTGGGCATGGGCAACCTGTAAGGTGCGGTCGGCCAGTTCGTTGGCCGTCTGGGTGATTTTTTCAGCATCGGTGCGGGCATTGGCCACCGCTTTGTCAGCCTGTTGGCTGGCTGTCAGCACGGCATTGAACGCACCGACGGCCGGCTCGGGCAGACTTGATTGCACATCGACCCGCGCCACTTCGATACCGATGCCCTGCCCGCTTGCCTTCAATTCAGCCAAGCGACGATTGATGCCTTGCACCAGATCCCCGCGCAAGCGCTCGCGTCGTTCGGCGGCTTGATTGTCAGCGCCGATCAACTCCGGACGCGCCACCAGAATGGTGTCCAGATCCCGCGCCGCTGTCAGGGCCACCGCGCTGCGAGTCACCAATCGATCCAGCGCCGGCAACACATGGTCGCCTTGCAGCACGAAGTCATAGGGATCGGTGACCTTGTAAAACACCCGCACGTCCAGCTGCACCACACCGGCATCACCGGTGAGCAAATAGCCGGAACCGGCCAATGCATCGCTTATTGGCGTGGCGAATGTAGCGACGCGATCCGCCTGTATTGCAGCTGGACTGCGCAGCAAGTTTTCCACGCGACGTTCGATGACCCGATCTGCCGCCGGCAGCAAAACGACCTGTTCGAACGGCTGCGGCCAGGCCAATAACAACCCGGCATTCTGGATGCGATCCAGTGCACCGAAATGCATGACCACCGCACGATTTTGCGGATCGATCTGCCGCACATTGGAAAACGCCCAGGCCAGCGCCGCCAGCACCGTCACTGCGTACAGGGCAAAAAATGCCAGACGTCCCGCCTGAATCCACGGACTGTTCAACGAATTTGTTCCACGTGGAACTTCACTCATGGCTGCGTTCCGGTCTTGCTGTCCAGATTCGGCGGGCCGTCCACCAGCACGCGGAATGGCGCAGCATCAGTGCGCAGGATCAACTTCGTATCTGGCGTGACAATAGTGCCGAGGGTGTCCAGTGAGCGCAGCAAGTTATACAGCTGCGGCGATCCGGCATAAGCACGACCATAAATCTGTGCGGCTTCGACCCGCGATTGCGCCTCGATTTCCGCCGCTTTCACGGTCGCGTCAGCCTGCACAATTCGGGCATCACGCTCGGCGCCGGAGCGAATCTGCGCAGCTTCACGCTTGCCAATTGCAGTGCGTTCAGTGGCGATGGTTTCACGCTCGGCACGCATCCGGTCAACCGTCGCGGTGAGAGTCACTGATGGCAAGGTCAACCGCTCGATGCCCACTTGCACCACGCGTACGCCGTAAGTGGCGAGCAATTGCTGATCAATCTGCTGACGCAACTGCGCTTCGAAGTCGGCGATGTGCACCTGGTTGGCATCGGTGTTGACCAGATTGGCCAGGTCGAAACTGCTGGCGGTGGTCTCCAGCGCCGAGCCGACAAAGGTGCGAATCTGCCGCGCCGCTTCGTCCGGCTGATTCTGTACTGCGCGCATGAACCGTTGGACGTTGTCCGCATCGCCCTGCACCTGCCACGCGACATACGCTTGCACAATGATGCGCAAACCGTCACGGGTGCCGACGTCCTGCAAGCCACTCGATGTCGTGCGAAGGCGCAGATCCACCGGGATCGCCGCTTCGAATGGCGCCGGCCAGCGCCAACTCAAACCGGGCTCCAGCAAAACCCGGGACGGGTTGCCGAAGCGGGTGATAACCGTGGCTTCACCGGAGCGCACCTGCACCAGGCTTGCCGCTGCGATGGCGAACGCCACGAGCAACACCGCCCAGCCCATGCGTCGCCACGGGAAAGGCCCCGCCTCTTCCGGCGCCCCATGATGATGGTGGTGATGCCCGTGATGGTGGTGGCCGCCATGAGCATGGTCGTGACCGCTGTGGTCATGGTGATCGTGAGTATGCGACTGGCTCAATGGGTGGCTCCTGGTTGAGCGGTGGTGCGCGCCGGCGTCGGGTCAGCCGGCAGCGTGAACGTACGCAGGTCGATGGTCGGCGCGTTGCTGCTGCCGCCCAGACGATGGTCGAGCACCAACAGTTTGGCTTTGCCCAGTCCCTGACTGAGCTGGCTGAGGTATTGCTCCAGCACGAAAGCCTGACCGGCGCTGGCGTAGGCTTTTTGCTCGGCGCTGAATTTCAGATCCGCCGCGCGGGCGGTCGAGCCGGTTTCGTGGGCATTGGCAGTGGCTTGATCGCGCGCGAGGCTGGCCTGCAATTGCGCCTGATTGCTCGCTTCGGCCGCCGCCCCACGCTCGCGAGAGATCAACGCCTGGGCGCCAATCTGCGCTGCCTGAACGCTGTGATAAGCATTGGCGGCACCCGCCGGCGGGTGAATCGCCTCGACCACAGTGGCAAGAATTTCCACACCACTGTCGAGTTTCTGCAGATCGCTTTGCACCGCGCGGCCGATCTCGTCAGCCAGCCCAACCCTGTCCTGCCCCAGCAAACCGTCGAGTGTGCGCGATGCAAAATCGTGGACCAGAATCCGGCTCGCGGTGCTGCGGATCAGCGTCGGCACATCCGCGCTGTTATACGTCGCGGCCAACGCCGCCTGATCGCTGAGGCCGATGCGGTAGACGAAACGCACGTCCATATTGACGATCTGGAAGCTCTGTTGCTCGCCACGGCTGCTGGCGATGACCTGGGATTTATCGTTGACGTGGCTGGCATCCCACAAGCGATTGGCGGTGATCGGGGCCGGACCTTCCGCCGGATCCGGCAGCACGGGTACCGGATTTTCGCCGACGCTGGTCGCCAGTTCGTGCACCACGCCGTTCTCCACGCTCAACAACCGGCCCAACGGCCAGGGCAGACCGGCATGCAAACCCGGGCCGAACACCTGCACCGGTTTGCCGAAGCGCTCATAGATCCCACGGCTTTGCAGCGGGACTTCATGAATGCCGGTGAGCAACCAGCCCACCGTCGCCACCAGCACCAATACCGGCAAGAATGCGCGGCGCATGTAACTGAAGGCCCAGATCTGCCGCAGATCGATACCGAAGCGGTTGTGCAATTCGTGCTGCAAGACGAGCAGCGGTTGCGGTGGCCAGCGCAGCAGATCGGCGACGAAACTGCGGGCCAGCAGCACCGGTTCAAGTTGTTCGCGGCGCGGACTGAACAGCGACAACACGGCACGCAGCAGCAACTCCACCGCGACCAGCCCCGGCAGGATGCCGATCAGCACCGCCAGCCGCACGGGCCACACCGAACTCTCGCTGGCAAACAGCAAGCACAACGCGCCCAGCACCAGGCTGATGATGGTCACGCGCGTTAGTTGCGCCAGCGCGCCGGCCTCGGGCCATTGCGCCGGGTTTTCCTGAGCCAGTTGCCGCTCCAGCACCAGCAGGCCGAACGCCAGCAACAGCGCAATCGCCGCGCTGACGGAAGCGGACAAGCCCACGGCAGTCGGTTGCAGCGTGAGATTCCACACCTGCTCGATGCCAAGCAACGCCAGCAGCGCCAGAGCGCCCAGCCACAATGTCGCTGCACCGATCTGCCCCAGTACATGCAGGCTGCGGCGGCTCAGCCGATCCAGCAGTCGCTCGTACCAGCCATCCGGCCCGGGCGTTTCTTCCTCGACGGTAACCGGCACCACCGGGTTGATCACCCGCGCCCGCCAATCGGCCACCCACCACGCCGATTGCAACCCGGCGACCAGCACCAGCAACGCCGCGCTCTGATTGACCAACAGCGCCGGCCACAACGATTGCGAGGCGAACAGGCCAACAAAAAACGCCAGCACCACTCCGGCCACGGCCAACCCGCCAAGTCCGATGGCCAACCGGCGCAATCGGCGACCCTGGGCCGCCGCCTGCTGAAAGCGCGGCAAACCGGTCACTTGCGTGCCATCAACGTCCAGATCGACTTGCATATCCCCCCAAAACCCTTGGCTCACTGCACAACTCGTTACGATATAACGAAATCCGTGAAATATTTGTACTCAATTTCACATTCAAAGATGCCCAACCTGTCGCGTTCCTGAAGCCTTGACCGAAATGTCCGGAAACGCACATATTACGCACGTAATTTTTAGCGATCCGCATTCTTCAGCCAGGAGTAAGCGCATGAGCAACTATGACGTAGTGATTCTGGGCGGTGGGCCCGGCGGTTATAACGCAGCGATCCGCGCCGGCCAGTTGGGCCTGAAGGCCGCGTGTGTGGAAGGCCGTGCCACGCTGGGGGGCACCTGCCTCAACGTCGGTTGCATGCCGTCCAAGGCGTTGTTGCACGCGTCCGAACTGTACGACGCGGCGATGGGGGCGGAGTTCGCCAACCTCGGCATCGAGGTCAAACCGACGCTCAACCTCGCGCAAATGATGAAACAGAAGGACGAAAGCGTCACCGGCCTGACCAAAGGCATCGAATTCCTGTTCCGCAAGAACAAGGTCGACTGGATCAAGGGCTGGGGCCACATTGACGGTCCCGGCAAAGTCAGCGTGACCGGCGATCAGGGCAGCCGGATCGAACTGACCGCTACCGACATCGTCATCGCCACGGGTTCCGAGCCCACTCCCCTGCCCGGCGTGGCGATCGACAACCAGCGCATTCTTGACTCCACCGGCGCGTTGTCCTTGAGCGAAGTGCCCAAACATCTGGTGGTGATCGGTGCCGGCGTCATCGGCCTGGAACTGGGATCGGTCTGGCGGCGGCTCGGCGCGCAGGTGACGGTGGTGGAATACCTCGACCGCATCTGCCCCGGCGTCGATGGTGAGGCAGGCAAGACCCTGCAACGTTCACTGAGCAAACAGGGCATCACCTTCAAACTGAGTGCAAAAGTCACCAGCGCCACGTCCTCGGCCAGCGGCGTACAACTGAGCATCGAACCGGCAGCCGGCGGCGCCGCCGAACGGCTGGAAGCCGATTACGTGCTGGTCGCCATCGGCCGTCGCCCTTACACCCAGGGTCTGGGGCTGGAGAACGTCGGCCTGAGCACCGACAAACGCGGCATGCTCACCAACAAACACCATCGCACCGAGGCTCCTGGCGTCTGGGTGATCGGCGATGTCACGTCAGGGCCGATGCTGGCGCACAAGGCTGAAGACGAAGCCATGGCCTGCATCGAGCAGATCGTCGGCAAGGCGGGCGAGGTCAACTACGACCTGATCCCCAACGTGATCTACACCCGACCGGAACTGGCCAGCGTCGGCAAGACCGAGGAGCAGCTCAAGGCCGAAGGCCGGGCCTACAAGGTCGGCAGATTCCCGTTCACTGCCAACAGCCGGGCGAAGATCAATCACGAAACCGAAGGCTTTGCCAAAGTCCTCGCCGACGCGCACACCGACGAAGTCCTCGGCGTGCATCTGGTCGGCCCGAGCGTCAGTGAGATGATCGGTGAGTATTGCGTGGCCATGGAGTTCAGCGCATCGGCCGAGGATATCGCCCTGACCTGCCACCCCCACCCGACCCGTTCCGAGGCGCTGCGTCAGGCGGCCATGAATGTCGAGGGCATGGCGACGCAGATGTAAGCACTTCGCGCAGACTTCCCGCGCAATGCGGGAAGTATCAGGACGGCAAATGCCCCAGCGGCAACGCGCCTGGGGTCTTCACCGTGTGAATCGCAAAATTGCTGCGGATGTCGCTTACCCCCGGCAACTTCAGCAGGCAACCGGTGAGGAAACGGTCATAGGCGCGCAAGTCCGGTACCACCACTTGCAGCAGAAAATCCGATTCCCCGGAGACCAGAAACGCCGAAATCACCTCTGGCAGTGCTGTCACTGCGCGATGAAACGCCTCGGCCTGTTCATCGTTGTGGCGCTCGACCTTGACCCCGACGAACACCGTCAGCCCCAGCCCAACCTCGTCACGGTCCAGGTTCGCCTGATAACCGCGAATCACCCCGGCCTCTTCCAGCATGCGCACCCGCCGCAGGCACGGCGAGGCGGACAACCCGATCTCGTCCGCCAGTTGCACATTGCTCAGGCGCCCGTCTCGTTGCAGCGCGGCGAGAATCTTGCGATCGAAGGCGTCGAGTTTCATGGTTGGCAGATCCTGATGGTGTAACGGCAAAAAGAAAGCAGGTTATGCCAATGCACGCAGTTATTGAAGCGAACTACGCAAGCACCTGCCCTGCCCCTCAGTCATAGACTGATTGCACCGAATCGACAACGAAAGGGGTGCGACATGGCGAGTCTCTGGCTGTTTTTCCTGGCTTTGGCGGTGGTTTATCTGCTGCCCGGCCCGGACATGATCCTGCTGTTGCAGACCGGTGCCCGCCAGGGTCGCGGCGCAGCACTTGCCACGGCGGTGGGTCTGGCCGTCGCCCGAGCCTGTCATGTAGCGCTCGCGGCGCTGGGGCTGGCGGCGCTGTTCAAGGCGGCGCCGTGGACGTTCGATGCCGTGCGAATGGCCGGGGCGGCGTACCTGCTGTGGATCGGCATCCAGTGCCTGCGCACCACGCTGCTGCCGGATCTGAACGCCGGCACCGTAACGGACAGCCAGGGTCAGTGGCGCGCAGCGATCCGTCGTGGCCTGCTGACCAACCTGCTCAACCCGAAAGCCTTGTTGTTCTGCTCGGTACTGCTGCCACAGTTCATCGTGGCGAATGGCGCACCGGTGCTGACGCAGTTTGCGGTGCTCGGCGCGATGCTGGTGGCCGCAGGATTGCTGTTCGACAGCGCCTATGCCCTGCTCGGCACGGTATTGGGCCGCTGGCTGAAACACAGCCCGACGGCCCAACGGGTGCAGCAGTGGTTGTTCGGCAGCCTGTTGATCGGCTTTGCCGTGCGCCTGACGTTCGTCCAGCAGGCTTAGGTTTTGCGGGCCTTGCGCTGGCGGCGGGTAATCATCAACACGGCCACGGCGGTGAACACGACAATCGCACCGATCTGCACCGGCCACTTGTACGGCCGCAGCGTCGAACGCACCGAGTCGGTCACCTGAGTGACATAGCGCTTGTCGGCGTTTTCAAAATCCGGGTACGGGCACTGATGGCCAAAATCCACCGCCCACGGAACGTAAGGCCCTTCATCGACATAGCGCTTGTACAACGCGCTCTGCTCTTCCAGGCTGCTGTTCCAACCGGCGGCCGAGCACAGCACGGCAGCGAACGCCTGACTGGTGTGCGGCAGGTTATCCGCCGCACGACTGGCCAACGCCGTGGCAACGAAACGGTAGTGATAACGTTCATCCGGCTGCGCTTCACTGGCCTTCTGGCGTTGCACCTCGGCTTCGCTCACCAGCGGCCCGACTTTCAGTTCGGTGGTTTCCAGGCTGTAGTTGCCGCCGAAGGTCGCGTAATCCGGGGCCATTTCGTAGCCCAGGATATCCATGCCCCACTCGCGGGCCGTCCACGCGGCATTGAACAGCGCACTGGCACGCTTGGTCGGCCACCATGCCGAATCGGCCTTCAGGCGTTGTTCGCCGTAGAGCCGGGCCTTGTTCTGCAGATCGGCATTGTCGAAATAACCGACCGCTTCTTCGTAGTGCCCTTCACGCAACAAACGCCGACCCAGCAGATTGCGCAGGCTTGCGGCGACCGGCAGCGGCACGTAATTGTCGCGATCCTGCTGACTCAGCGCAGGTGGCGCCGGCACATTGGTATCGACATAGTTTTTCAGTTCCTCGACCGTCAGCACTCGCTCCGCCACGGTCGCAGCGTCAAACCAATAAATAGCCTTGCTGCGATATAACTGGTCGAAAGCCTGCAGATACTCACCCCGTTGCAGCGCAAGAATCGCGCTTTCACCCTCGACCCGGCACTTGGGCTGCAGGGTTTCAAGATTCCAGTCGGCCGTACGCCGTTCGCCCCAGGATTCGTCCTGCGGAAACGCCTGCGCGGCTTTGGCATAAGCCGCTGCAGCGGCGTTTTTATCGCCGTCACGCACCGCCAGTTTCGCCCGCAGCCACCACGCCAGACCGCCGTCGCCTGCATGTTCGAGGAACGCCTTGGCGCTGGCGTAATCGCCCTGTTGATAATTCATGGCCGCCAGGCGATCGGCGTTGTCGAGGCTGCCGCGAGTACTTTCCTGCAATGCCTTGATCAGCTTTTTCTGATTCGGCGGCTCATCGCCGAACGACCAGCCGATCCGACTGATCAGCGAGGCCGTCACCAGTTGCTGCACCGCTTTGCCGCGCAGCAACTTTTCAAGTCTGTCTTCGGGCTCTTCGGCCAGGTCGTTCATCAACAGCTTCAACGAGGTGTAGCCGACGTTCGAGCCATGCAGGTTTTGCGTGGCATAGAGCTCGATGGCCTTGTCCCAACTGCCCGCCGTGCGCAGCGCTCGTGCTTCTTCGCCGAGGCTGGCCACGCCAAGCTCCAGTGGATCGCTGAAACCGTCGATGCTCAGTTGCCGCGTCTGGCGGAAGGCCTCGATGGCGTTTTCCAACGCCTGGAGTGCATCACCCGCCTCGCTGCTCATGGCAAAGAAAGCCCGGCCCAGCGAATACGCGGCCCAGGTGCTGCGCAACGCCCGCTGATCGGCCGGCAGCGCCAGCAACTGACGGAAATACTCGACAGCCAATTGATGGTCGCCGGCGCCGAACGCCACGGCGCCCGCCACATACAAACGCAGTTCCGCCGGCAGGCTCGCGCCCTGCACCTCGACCTGACGGGCATCGGTCAGGCTGCGCAGTTGTTTGACCAGCGCTTGCTGGTCAGGCGTCAGGCCGATCTGCTCGGCCTTGTCGCGCACCTCGGCGGGCTCTGGCGCCTCGGCGTAGATGTCATCCGGATTGTGGGTGGCGGCGGTGACGTTCTTGAGCCCCGCAATGGTTTTGCCGAGGCGACTGATCTCGAACTTGAAGTTGCCCTCCGGCAGTTCCGCCAGCGATTGCCCGCGATCGTCGAGCAGACGCATCGGGAAATCAGGGCCGCAGGCCAGTGCCGATCCCAGCGGCAGGCTGAGGCTCAGGCAAAGCAGGTGGCGGGGCCAGTTACGGGTCAACATGCGAGCCTCCTTGATCAATATTTGCGCAACGTGCCCAACCGATCGCACGTTGCCCGCCCGCCGGCAATCGGCCGTCGCGCAAGCGGGTGAAGGTAAGCAGATCCGCGGTCTGTTGCAATGCATAACCGGCGAGCGCGTCGGCGCCTTCGCAACTCCGGGCTTTGACGGTGATGCGAGTGGGCCAGGCGCTGTCGAGGTTACCGACGTTACGCAGGGCGATGTCTTGCAGGCCGTTCTGTTCGGTGAACGTCAGGCCGAGCTGACTGCTCAACGCATCGCCTCGGGCGACCGCCTGCAGCGTGCTCAGACTCCAGGCCCTGCGGTCGCTGGCCAGCGGCAGGCGAAACCAGATCAGACCGGCCAGATGTGCCGGGCGATCCTCGCGAAGTTCAATGGCCAGCCGGCTCAGTTGCTGCGGATCGGCGAGCAACTCGCGTCGCTCGCCGCTGCGTTCCAGTGTGACTTCACTCTCCACCACCGGAGCGCCACCGGCGTCCGGCAACAGCGCCACACCGTAGGCGGGCAACGCCAGGTAGAACGGTTGTTCGGTCACCCGCCCCCAGGCCCTGGCCCAGCGTTGTGCCTGCTCGGCGTCGAACAGACCGCGACGGGGGTCACTGACGGCATGCACCTGCAACACACTGCTGTCGACAGCCGCCAACAGCGCCGGCAATTGCGGGCTGTCGAGCCAGGCGGGTAACGCGGTGATGCTCAAGGGCAGGTTGGCCGGCAATGCGGCGCGCAAATGAATGAGGAAATCGGTGTAGGCCGGCAATCGGGCATTGCCGGCGTCATGGTCGATCTCGACGCCGCTCGGGGTCAGTCCCTGCCCTTGCCAGTCGGCGAGCACCTGAAGGATCTGCGCCGTGACGGCTTGCTGGTCGAGCGCCTTGAGCTGACCGTCGAGACGAATCACCGCAATCAGCGGCCGGGCATCCTGCTTGAGCAGTGCGTAATCGACTCGCGCCCGATTCCACCCGGCATTCGGGAAGGCTTGCAGCGCCAGCACCCGAAGCGTCGAGAAGTCGCCATGACTGTCCTTCAGGGCGATTTCATGGGCCGGCGTCCATTGCCGTTGCCAGACGTAGAGTTGCTGATCGAGCGGCACGGCGTCCTGGCGTTCACAACCATAGAGCAGCAACACCGCCACCACGGCTGACCACCCGATAAAAAAGCGCATACCTTGCAGATCCCTGAGACATCAGGCTGCAAGGTTACACAAAAGCGCTCAGGGCTTGCGGGCGATGATCACCTGACTTTTCGCCACCACCGCATCCAGCGCCTGCTTGATCTGCGCGCCGCGCGGCGAATCGAGCACCGCTTGCCAGGTATCGGCCCAATGGTTGAGCAGCGGATGGTCCGGGTTGCTGAATTCGACCTTGGCTTCCCAGAACAGCATCATCCACATCGACCAGTAAAAACCGTACTGGCTATGGCTGATGATCTCCAGCCCTGCCTCGCTGACCATCGTCTTGAACTGCTCTTCACTGATGATGCGAATGTGGTTGGGCTTCTGGAAATACTCCGGTGCCGCGATGTCTTTCTGCAAATCTTCGGAACTGGGGTGCGGCACGCTCAGCAGGTACAGCGCGCCCGACTGGCCGACACGCACCAGTTCGGCGAGAAACTGTGCCGGGTCGTCGACGTGCTCGATGACTTCAGTGGACACCACGCGCGTGGCGGTGCCATCGGCAATCGGCAGCGGGTTGCAGTCGGTGACGTGACACTCGACGCCGCGGGCCGGCGTGTCGCTCAAGCGCTGGCGGGTCGCTTCGACCTTGGCACCGTCGATGTCGGCGATGATGATCTTCGCCCCGCGCATGCCGCAGAAATGTACGTTGCCACCGTCGCCACAACCGACATCGAGCAACGTGTCATCGGCGGTCACCGGGAAGCCTTTGAACAGCTCGCCGGTCTCCTGGTTGAACCAGCCACTGAGCATTGCATCGTGCAGGCCGAGCATGTACGGATCGACCTTGTCGGCAGCAGGCTGCGCGGCTGCCGGGACAGGCGTCGGTGCTGTGAGTTTCTTCAAAAGGCTCAGCATGAGGTGGCTCCAGAGGATGGGACGGCGTTGCGCGATATACCGAGACCCCGCACCAGGGCGGCGCCGCGATTGCGCATCGGCATTTCGATGAAACGATAATTCAGCTCGCTGAGCAGCACGATCAGGCCACCGGCAATCAGCAGCGTCACGACCGGATGCCCCGCCGGGCTCGGCAGACCGGCACTCTGCAAACGGAAGATCAGTTCCCGCACCAGTTGATAGGCCGGGATGTGGATCAGATAGATGCCGTAGGAGCGGCTGCCGATCCATGCCATCAGCCGCTGCACTCTGCCGGCCGGCAACAGGTAATCGCGGTTGTACGATGCGATCCACACCAGCAGCGCGCCGAGCACGGCAATCGAGCCGATCCGGTAAGAGGCGAAGGTGAAACGGTCGGTGGCCATGTAGCTCAACAGCAGCGCCAGCACGATCAGCGCAGTCACACCGGCCCACGGATGACGCAGGAAGGTCGGCTCCCATCGCCGCCAGGACGGCTGCACGCTCCACATCGCCAGCAACACGCCGAGGGCCAGCGCATCGGTACGGATCACCATCAACAGCGGCGTGCGCAAGGTGAACAATTGCACCGCGACCAGCGCCAGCAACGCCCAGACCAGATGCTTGCGGCACACCAGAATCAGCAGCGGGAACAGCAGATAGAACTGCTCTTCCAGCGACAGGCTCCAGTACACGAAACTGCTGCCGTACTCGTAATGAAAAAAGCTGTCGGCAAAACGGAAATTGGCGTACTGCAATACGCCGGCCAGCGTCGCTTGCAGGTTGGCGTGCAGCGTACCGAAAGCCCCGGAGCGATTGAGAAACACACACGCGAGCAGCATCAGCGCCAGCCATAACCAGGCCGACGGCAACAGACGGAAGGCCCGGCGCAACCAGAAGTTACGCGTCTGTTCCCAGTATTGCTGGCGAGTCGAACAGCCTCGCAGCGCCGGGATCAGGCTACGGGCGATGACAAATCCGGAAATGGCAAAAAACAGGTCAACGCCCCACCACGGCTGTGCCCAGGCATGAACCCTTTCAAGCAGCGGCACCGGATCGGTGAACAGGCTTCCCTGCAGGTGATGAAACAGCACGCCGAGCACGGCGACCGCGCGCAGGACTTCGATGTCCATGATGCGCTTGCCGCTCATGACACACGCCCTGCATCGAGCGGTTTACGGGCAATGATCACCTGACTCTTGGGCATGAACCGGTCCAGCATCTGCTTGATCGCCAATCCGTCGGGCTGCGCCAGCAAGTCCTGCCAGGTTCTGGCCCAGCCTTCCATCAGGGGTGGATACGGCGCCTGGATCCGGTCGCGCACGGCACCGCCGAGATCACGTCCGGCAGCACGTTCGCTGGCCCAGAAAAAGATCATGCCCATGACCCAGAAAAATCCCGTGGCCTGGCGATGCTCGATCACCAGACCGGCGTCCTCCACCAGTGCCGCGAAACGTTCCGGGGTAAAAATCTGCACGTGGTTGGGTGACTGGTAATAACTGGCCGGGGCGATTCCCTGCTGCAAATGCTCACCCACCGGTGCCGGCACACTGAGCAGGTACAACGCTCCGGGACGCCCCATGCGCACCAGTTCGGCCATGAACGGTTCGGGCTGGTCGATGTGCTCCAGTACTTCCATGCACACCACCTTGCTTGCACAACCATCGCTCAGCGGCAGCGGCAGGCTGTTGCTGACCAGACCGAGACTGGGTTTACGGCTCTGCGCTTCGACTTGCCGGGCGAGGTCACGCACCTTGTCGTGTTCGCTGTCGGTGAAGATCACCGAGGCGCCCTGGCGCACGGCGAACAATGTCGCCACGCCCTCACCGCAACCCACGTCGAGCAGGGTGTCGTCCGCACCGATGGCAAAGCCCTTGAGCAACTCGCCACTGTCGCCGTGAAACCAGCCGTCGAGCATCGCATCGTGCAGCCCGACGTCCCGCGGCGACACACTGACAGCCTTCGGTTCAGGCGCAGAGACCGGCACCGATCGCATGACCGGACGCAAGCGCCTCAGTAATGCGCGGATCATGTGCCTGTGGCTTCCGTTGCAGCGACAGCGCGGAGCTCGTGCACTTGAGCGAGAAAATCGCGCAAACGCTGCTCGGCCAACGCCTGACTGCAGAACGCCTGGAGACTGGCAACGGCTTGCGCCGACATTTGCGCATAACGCCCGGGATCGTTCTTCGCCACCTCATAGCTGTCGCGATAGGCCACGCAGACCGATGCCCAGTTGGTCATGTAGCGCAACGTGCGGAACGCCTTGCGCGGATCGTGGGGCCAGGCGGTCAGTTCATCGGTGGACTCGACCAGGAACGCGTTGTCGGTGCTCAGGTAATCGATCATCGCCGTGGTACGCGGTGCTACGGCCGGCTTGCCGCAGGACATGAATTCCATCAGGGGCAGGCACTGGCCTTCACCGTAGGAAGTGTTCACCACGTACCGGGTGGCCTGCACCAGACGTTCGTAGTCCGCGTCCGCGAGGTAGCCATAAATCAGCACGATGCGGCAGCGGTAGGACTGGTTTTTGTACAGGTGATGAAGAATGTCACTGAGGGCTTCTTCTGCATCGTGGTGGGTGAGCTTGAGGACCAGCGTCGCGTCTTCGATGTCGCGGAACGTCACGCAGAATGCGCTGAGCATGTCTTCCCAGTTCTTGCGTCCGTCGCCGGGATTGAACACCGACGTGTAGACGACACCGTCCAGCAACAACGCCTGCTCGCACACCGGCGCCTGGAAATCGATGCCCTGGCCACGACGCAGATGCTTAGGGCCGAAGGCGTCGAGATCGAGCTTGCGACTGTCGGCCACCAGCCCCTTGATGGTCAGGCGCACCGGCCCCGTCGAATGCTGCCCCTGAAGCTGCGCGCCCCGGGCCGCGAAGCGATCCCACACCGGCGCCGGGACAGCAACAATCGGGTAATCGGCGCCCATGGCCTCGCGCACGGCGTTGACTGTGTAACTGGAATGGGTGATCGCCGCGCCGCAAGCCCGGAGCACCGTGCGCCAGTCATTGCGCGGCTCGTTGTCGAAGGGCTCGTTGGGGATGGTGCTGAATTCCCAGGCGAACACCGGCAGCGTCGGGCACGCCAGATGGATTGGCGTGCGGTGCGGCGGCGAGAACGACAGAAACACGCACGGTTCGCCATGGGCCAGGCATTCCAGATACAGCGCATCGACTTCCCGGGCCGGGTCCACTACTTCCACCACGCGCCCGAGACGTTCGAGCACCGGGCGGTATTCCTTGAGCACGAAGTAATAGCTGTACTCCGAACGGCCCAGGTTTTGCGCGATGGTGTGCTGGTTGGTTTCCGAATGAATGATGATCAGCATGAGGCGTTGTCCGTCACGGGCGCAGATTCGGCGGCCCCTGGCTCGAGGCCGAAAAAGTCCGCCATGCGCTGCTGCACCGGGGCAAACGCGCAGTAGTCGTGCATGCGTTCGACAGCGGCGGCAGACATCCGCGCGTAATCCTGCGGCTGCGCCGTGGCCATCCGGTAGCTGTTTTCGTAAGCGCTTTTGAGCGACGCCCAGTCCGGTCGATAGCGCAGGGTGCGGTAGATGATGCGGGTGTCCTGGGGCCAGATCGTCAGCTCTTCGCTGGACTGGACGACGAAGGCCACGGTGTCATCGATGTAGTCTTCCATCGCCGTGTGATCCGGCGCGATCACCGGTTTGCCGCTGGACATGAACTCCATCAGCGGAAGGCAAAGGCCTTCGCAGCGTGAAGCGTTGACGTAGAAACTGGCGGCCCGGTAGAGCCGCGCGTATTGCGCATCGTCCAGATAACCGTGCATCACCAGCACCCGGCAGGCGAACGGCGTCAGTTGCGCAAGCAAGGTCATCAGTTCGCTGTAGTAGGACGCCAGATCGTTCTGGGTGATCTTCAGCACCAGCGTCGCATCAGGTGTTTGGCGAAAGGCCCAGCAGAACGCGGTGATCAGATGGTGCCAGTTCTTGCGACCGTCCCTGGGGTTGAATACGGTGACGTAAATCACCCCATCGACCGTGGCTTCGGCCACCCCCGAGGTATCCGGCAGGTCCGGTGGCGGCGGCTCGACCACGGGCACGGCATGAGGGCCGGCAATGTTCGGCAGGCGTCGCTCGAGCCAGGCATGGACTTTGTCCGGCATCAGGTCGCGCAATCCTTCCCAGTACCCGTGATGCAAATATTTCACCCGGGCCATGGGCTCAGGTTGATCGCTCGGGTTCAGCACCCACAGGCGCAGGTAATGGCGGGCAATCACCAGGCGCCGTTTGAACGTCAGCGGTGGCGGGCGCAGCGCCTCGATCTCGGCCAGCTGCTCGGCAGTCAGCGGCTTGGGCAACAGATCATCGGCGCAAAGGCCCAGCGTCCTGCTGTCGAAAATGCAGCCCTTGATCGCCAGCGTCGTACCGGAATTGATCGGCGCACTGACATGCCCTTCACGAACAGCGGCAAAGCTTTCCCACAGCGGGGTTGGCAGCACCAGCACTGGAAACGCTTCACCCATGGCGCGACGGATTGCCCGGGCAGTATGGCTCGACAGCGTGATGACCCGTCCATGTCGGGCAAGCATCTGCGTCCAGTCATGGCGCGAATCACCGTCCCACGACTCGTCGGGAATCGTATCGAACTCCCATGCGATCACGCAGATCGTCGGACACTCGATATCGGTCGGGGTATTTTGCGGCGGCGTGAACGACAGGAACACGCTGCGCTCTCCGGCAGCGAGCAACTGCCGATAGAGCGGATCGATCTCGGCGGTGGTGGACACCACATGCACCTGCCCCAGGCTTTCAAGCACCGGGCGATAGGCCTTGAGCACGAAGTAATAGCTGTATTCGGGACGCCCGAGACTCTGGCTGATGGAGCGATCGTTGACGTCCGAGTAGAGAATGAAATTCATGGCATCCCAAGGTGCGACCGCCATCCCGGCAGCCTCACGCTATAACGGCCAGGCGTTGGATCGAGCCGGTATCACCGGGGTTCGTCCTGCGTCATCGGGCACATTTCTGTTCTTGTTTTAATGGTCGGTTTTACCCTGTCGCACGACCCTCAGGAAAAACTGCCGGGGAACGCGACGAGGGGCATTCTAAACACATCCGTCGCGGATTCGTGAACCGCCCGGCGAGAAAAATCCGGCTACTCTGACGAGAACTGACCGGTCACGATTTGTCCTGTTGAAATTGTCACGCAATTGGCACAGATTGGCAGCCAAACAACTACAACAATGACTTCACCTACAGACCTGCCGAATTGCTCCTACGATTCGACAGCAAATTCCCGACAAGCCTGTGGGAAAGGTGAACGTTAAAGACCAAGGGGCGCTGTTTGAAAAAAAGTCTGTTCATCACGGGCCTCAGTGGGTTCGTGGGACAACACATCCAGTCACGTCTGCAAGGGGAAGACGCGTCGTGGCAGTTGCTGCCTGCCGCCTCACCCTATGACCTGACGAAACCTGAAAGCCTTGTCGATCTGTGGCCGCAACTGCCCGATGCGGTCATTCACCTCGCTGGCCAGACCTTTGTCCCCGAAGCCTTCCGCGATCCGGCACGTACCCTGGACATCAACCTGCTCGGCACCTTGAACCTGTTGCAGGCGCTCAAGGCCCGCGGTTTCAAAGGCACGTTTCTATATGTCAGCTCAGGTGATGTCTACGGCCAGGTTGAAGAACACGCTCTACCCATTACCGAACAACAACCACCCTGCCCGCGCAATCCCTACGCCGTAAGCAAGCTGTCGGCGGAATTCCTCAGTCTGCAGTGGGGCCTCAGCGAAGGCTGGCCGGTATTGGTGGCGCGCCCGTTCAATCACATCGGCACCGGGCAGAAAGACAGCTTCGTCATCGCCAGCGCCGCACGCCAGATCAGTCGCATCAAACAGGGCCTGCAAGGGCCGCAACTGGAAGTCGGCGACATCGACGTCACCCGGGATTTCCTCGACGTTGACGACGTGGTTTCCGCCTATTTCGCGCTGCTGGAAAAGGGCACGCCGGGTCAGGTCTACAACATTTGCTCGGCCCGTGAACAAAGCATCCGCAGTCTCATCGAGCAAATGGCCGATCTGGCCGAAGTCAACCTGCAACTGGTTCAGGATCCCGCACGCATGCGTCGCGCGGATCAGCGTCGCGTCTGCGGCAGCCATCAACGGCTCGCCCGGACCACAGGATGGACGCCGCAAATCACTACACAACAATCCCTGCGGGCGATCCTGTCCGACTGGGAGAAGCGAGTACGACAAGAATGACAAAAAGTGCATTGATCACAGGGATTACCGGCCAGGACGGTGCTTATCTGGCCAGACTGCTGCTCGACAAGGGTTACAAGGTTCACGGGCTGGTGGCGCGGCGCAGCAGCGATTCGCGCTGGCGTCTGCGGGAAATGGGGGTCGAAGCCGACATCGTGTACCTGGATGGCGACATGGCCGATGCCTGCTCGGTGCAGCGGGCGGTCATCAAGTCGGCGCCGGACGAAGTCTATAACCTGGCGGCCCAAAGTTTCGTTGCCGCCTCCTGGGATCAACCGGTGACCACCGGCATCGTCGATGGCCTGGGCGTGACTCACTTGCTCGAAGCGATCCGCCAGTTCAGCCCGCACACGCGTTTCTATCAGGCATCGACCAGCGAGATGTTCGGTCTGATCCAGGCCGAGCAACAGGACGAGAACACCCCGTTCTACCCGCGCAGCCCTTACGGCGTGGCCAAACTCTATGGCCACTGGATCACCGTCAACTACCGTGAAAGTTTCAACCTGCACGCCAGCAGCGGCATCCTGTTCAACCATGAATCGCCACTGCGCGGCATCGAGTTCGTGACCCGCAAGGTCACCGACGCGGCCGCCCGGATCAAGCAGGGCAAGCAGCAGGAACTGGCCCTGGGCAACATCGACGCCAAGCGCGACTGGGGCTTTGCCGGCGACTACGTCGAAGCCATGTGGCTGATGCTGCAACAGGACAAGCCCGACGATTTCGTGGTCGCTACCGGCGTCACCACCACTGTGCGCGAAATGTGCCGCATCGCCTTCGATCACGTCGGCCTGAACTACCGCGATTACGTGAAAATCGACCCGGCCTTCTTCCGTCCAGCCGAAGTCGAAGTGCTGCTGGGCAACCCGGCCAAGGCCCAGCGTGTGCTGGGCTGGAAACCGAAGACCGACCTCGACACCCTGATCCGCATGATGATGGATGCGGACATGAAACGCGTCGCCAAGGAGTAGGCCATGCTGATCCCCGTGATTCTGTCCGGCGGTGCCGGCACCCGTTTGTGGCCGGTGTCCCGAGAGGGCCATCCCAAGCCGTTCATGACCCTGCCCGACGGCCAGTCGCTACTGGGCAAGACCTACCGGCGCGCTGCCGGTCTGCTGGACGGCTGGGGAGACATTGTCACGGTGACCAACCGCGAGTACTACTTCCAAAGCAAGGATCACTATCAGGCCGCGCGCCTGTCACGGCACCGCGGACACTTCCTGCTCGAGCCCACCGGCCGCAACACGGCCCCGGCCATCGCTGCGGCAGCACTGTCACTGCAAGCCCTGCACGGCGACGAAGCGATCATGGTGGTGATGCCCGCCGACCACCTGATCGTCGACGAAGTGGCGCTCAAGAGTGCGGTCGAACACGCGGTCAATCTGGCGAAGGACGGTTACCTGGTGACCTTCGGCGTAGTGCCGACCGCTCCGGAAACCGGCTTCGGCTACATCGAGACCGGCGCGCCACTGGATGCCAGAGGCGCGGCCAAAGTGCAGCGTTTCGTGGAAAAACCCGACCTGCAGACCGCCACCCATTATCTGGAGAGCGGTAACTTCCTGTGGAACTCGGGAATGTTCTGCTTCACCACCGCGACCCTGATCGCCGAGCTGGCGCTGCACGCCCCCGAGCTGCTGGAACAGACCCGCGCCTGCATGGCCGCCAGCGAACCGGTGGAAACCGTCGGCTGCCTGCAACAGGAATTGTCGGCGGCGCTGTTCGCCGAGATCACCGATATTTCCATCGACTACGCGCTGATGGAACGCTCGGAAAAAGTGGTTGTGGTTCCCGCCAGTTTCGACTGGAGCGACATCGGTTCATGGGGCGCGGTAGCGGCGCTGGTGCCCGCGGATGCTGACAATAACCGCGCCAGCGGCGAAGCGATCTTCATCGACAGCCGCAACAACTTCGTCCAGAGCGAAGGCCGGCTGGTGGCTGCGGTGGGTGTGGAAGACCTGATTGTGATCGACACCGCCGACGCCGTGCTCGTCGCCCACGCCGACCGAGCTCAGGATGTACGCCGGGTCGCCAAGCAGCTCAAGGACAAGTCCCACGAAGCCTATCGCCTGCACCGCACGGTCAGCCGTCCATGGGGCACCTACACCGTGCTCGAGGAAGGCCCGCGCTTCAAGATCAAGCGCATCGTGGTCAAACCCGGCGGCAAGCTGTCGTTGCAGATGCACCATCACCGCAATGAACACTGGGTGGTGGTCGAAGGCATGGCCAAGGTCACCAACAACGGTACCGGTACCACGCTGGTGGCCAAGAACGAATCGACGTTCATCGCTGCCGGTCACAAGCATCGCCTGGAAAATCCCGGGGTGATCGACCTGGTGATCATCGAAGTGCAAAGTGGCGAATACCTGGGAGAGGACGACATCGTCCGCTTCGAAGACCAATACGGCAGGACGGTGTGAATGCTGCTTTCCCTGTACCGCTCGCTGCACGACTACCGGGGTTTCATCCTCGGTAGCGTCAAGCGGGAGTTTCAAGCGCGGTACCGCAATTCGCTGTTCGGCGCGCTGTGGACGGTACTCAACCCGCTGTCGATGATCATCGTCTACACCGTGATCTTTTCCCACATCATGCGCGCCCGTCTGCCCGGCGTGGACGACGGCATGGCCTACAGCGTCTACCTGTGCGCCGGGCTGCTGACCTGGGGCCTGTTTTCGGAAATCACCCTGCGCAGCCAGAACATGTTTCTGGAGAACGCCAATCTGCTGAAGAAAATCAGCTTCCCGCGCCTCTGCCTGCCGGTGATCGTACTGCTCAATGCCGGTATCAACTTCGCGATCATCATCGGCCTGTTCCTCGGTTTTCTGTTGATCACCGGACGCTGGCCGGGGATGGCTCTGTTGGCACTGGCGCCGTTGCTGGCGCTGCAAGTGCTGTTCTGCGCCGGGCTGGGCATGATCCTCGGCGTGCTCAACGTGTTCTTTCGCGATGTCGGGCAATTGTTCGCCATCTGTCTGCAATTCTGGTTCTGGCTGACGCCCATCGTGTACCCACTGAGCATCCTGCCCGAGTGGGTGCAGCGCCTGCTGCAACTCAACCCGCTGACCAATCTGATCGGCAGTTACCAGAATCTGTTTCTCTACGGTCAATGGCCGGTGTGGAGCTCGCTGCTGCCGATCTTCGTGATCGGCCTGCTGCTGTGCGTGATCGGGCTGCGCCTGTTCCGCCGGCGGGTCGGCGAAATGGTGGATGAACTCTGATGGGGCACATACGCGTCACCGGCCTGGGCAAGGCCTACAAGCAGTACCCCACCCGCTGGAGTCGCCTGGCCGAATGGCTGATTCCGTTTTCGCCGATGCGCCATCGCCAGCACTGGGTGCTGCAGGATGTGAATTTCGAAATCGCCCCCGGTGAAGCGGTGGGCATCGTCGGGGTCAACGGCGCCGGCAAAAGCACCCTGCTCAAGATGATCACCGGCACCACCCAGCCCACCTGCGGCCAGATCCAGCTCGAGGGCCGGGTCGCGGCGCTGCTGGAACTGGGCATGGGTTTTCACCCGGACTTCACCGGGCGGCAGAATGCGGTGATGGCCGGGCAACTGCTGGGCATGCACGTCGAAGAAATTGAAGCGCTGATGCCGGACATCGAACGCTTCGCGGAAATCGGCGAGGCCATCGATCACCCGGTGCGCACCTACTCCAGCGGCATGCAGATGCGCCTTGCCTTCAGCGTCGCCACCGCGCGCCGCCCGGACATACTGATCGTCGACGAAGCGCTGTCGGTGGGCGACGCCTACTTTCAACACAAGAGCTTCGACCGTATCCGCAGCTTCCGCAAAGCCGGCACCACGCTGCTGATCGTGTCCCACGACCGCTCGGCGATCCAGTCGATCTGCGACTCGGCGATCCTGCTCGAGGCCGGCCACATGGCCATGCACGACAAACCCGAAGCGGTCATGGATTACTACAACGCCCTGCTCGCCGAACGCGAGGGCCAGACCGTGCGCCAGGAACTGCTCGACGGCGGCCAGGTGCGCACCGTGTCCGGCACCGGCGAGGCCGGGATCCTCAGCGTGCGACTGCTCGATGAGCACGAGCGCTCCATCGAAGCCGCCGAAGTCGGTCAGCCGGTAACACTGGAAGTCGACGTCGAGATTCGTCAGGACATCGAACGGCTGGTGCTGGGGTTCATGATCAAGGATCGTCTGGGCCAGGCCATGTACGGCATCAACACCCACCGACAGAACAAGGCGCTGGAAGATCTGCATGCCGGTGAGCGCATCACCTATCGCTTCGCCTTCGTCATGGGCCTGGGCAAGGGCAATTACTCCGTGGCCCTGAGCCTTTCGCGGCTGGATTCGCACCTGGACCGCAACTTCGAATGGCGTGATTACGGCCTGGTGTTCCACGTGATCAACAACCGCCAGGAAGATTTCGTCGGCTGTTCCTGGCTGGGCGCCAGAACCTCGATCACCCGCCATGCGGACAGCCTCGCGGAGCGTGCGCCATGAAACGCCTGCTGGTCGAATGCACTCACGTGTTCAAACACCCGAAAGTCAATTCCGGGATTCAGCGGGTGGTGCGCAATGTCATCAAGCAACTGCCGCCGAGCGCTGAAGGTGTCGAGTGCGTGCCCGTGGTCTTGCTCAAGGGCGAGCTGTACCGCGTGAAGCGCCTGGCGCCACTAAACGCTCCCCTGTTCAATGCCATCGTCACGTTTGGCGAGCGCCTGGAACGGCTGGCCCATCGCTTTTGGCAACTGCATCAGCGCCTCGACAGCCGCTGCCGGAGCAAAACGACACGACGGGGCCTGTACGTCGGCTATCGGCTGGGCTCGTTCGGCCTGTTCGGTATCCCGTTGCGGCTGATCGAACGCGTCAACCGCTATCAGTTGCCCCAGCGCTGTGAGCCACTGGAACACCAGCCCGGCGACCAACTGGTGTTGCTGGATTCGTCCTGGCACTCGGACTTCTTTCTGCATGCCGAACGCCTGAAAGACGAAGGCGTGGGCATCGTAGCGGTGATCTACGACCTGATTCCCCTGACCCACCCGCAGTTTTACGACACGCGGCTGGTGCAGGTTTTCAGCGAATGGTTCGACTGGATCACCCGTACCGCCGACGGTTATCTGGCGATTTCCGCCACCGTGCGCGATCAGGTGCGCGAGGAAGTGCAGCGCCGTCTCGGTCCGGCAGATGTCGAAAAGCGCTGGTTCGACTATTTCCACCTCGGCTCCGAGCTGGATCTGCAAAGCGTCGATGCAGCCGTCGAACCGCAGCTGGAGCGTGTGTTCACAACGCCAGAGCCGGTGTTCCTGATGGTCAGCACCATCGAACCACGCAAGAACCACGACTATCTTCTGGATGCCTTCGAACGCGCCTGGGCAGCCGGTTCAAATGCGCGCCTGTGCATCGCCGGACGCATCGGCTGGAAGTGCGATGCCCTGCTCGCCCGGGTACGCAATCACGCCGAACTGAACCGGCGTCTGTTCATGTTCAACGACTTGAGCGACACCAGCCTGGAATACGCGTATGCCCACTCCAGCGCATTGGTGTTCCCGTCGTTCGTCGAGGGCTTCGGCCTGCCGCTGGTGGAAGCCATGCAGCGCGGATTGCCGGCGATGGGCAGCGACATCGCGGTGTTCCGCGAGATCGGCGGCGAATTCATGGCCTACTTCGATTTGCACGATCCGCAACGCCTTGCCGATCTGGTGACGACCTTCGAGCGCAGCGGCCAGTTTCCCGCCGCCCGTAACGTGGCCGAGTGGCATTGGATCGGCTGGCGCGAAGCCAGTCAGCAACTGGCCGAACGCACCGCACGCCATGTGCTGCAAGCGCCCGCGGCGCAAGCGAGGTCCCATGCGCATAGCCCTTAACGCACGGATTCTCCAGGCACCACGCACCGGGATCGGCCATTACGTTGCTGAACTGGTCAACGCCTTGCACACCGAAACCGATATCGACGTGGCACTGTTTCACGGCTGGGGCTGGAGTGCGCAGTTGCCGGAAGCGGCGATGCCCGGTTACTCGCGCCTGAGCCCAATGCTGCGCAAGATCCCCGGCGCCTATCAGGCACGCCGCTGGCTGGAACAGAAACGCTTCGATCAGGGCCGTACACCCGACATCGACCTGTATCACGAACCGAGCCTGTGGCCGCTGGCCTTCGACGGCCCGACCGTGATCACCCTGCACGATCTGACGCACCTGCATTTCCCGGACACGCAGCCGCAGGCACGGCTCAGGGAAATCGAGCGGCGACTGGCCGACGGCATCCAACAGGCACAGGTGATTCTGACCGACTCGCAAGCCATCGCCGACGAAGCACAACGCTATTTCGGGCTGCCGGCCGAGCGCTTCGTGGTGGCGCCCCTGGGTGTCGCCGAGCGCTTTCATCCGCGCGAGCCGCAAGCCATCGACGCCGTGCTCAAGGCGCATGCCGTGGAGGCGGGGGAGTATTTCCTGTGCGTCGGCACGCTGGAGCCGCGCAAGAACCTGAGCCTGGCCCTGCGCGCACACGCGCTATTGCCCGAAGCCGTGCGCCAGCGCTTCCCGCTGTTGATCGTCGGTATGGCCGGCTGGCAGCGCGAACAATTCAGTGAGCAATTGCGTGAAGCCCTGGCCAGCGGTCATGTCTGCCTGCTCGGCTACTTGCCGGATGAACAGGTTGCGCAATTGCTGGCCGGCGCCCGGGCGCTGGTTTTTCCCTCGTTGTATGAAGGTTTTGGCCTGCCGGTACTGGAAGCGATGGCCAGTGGCACGCCGGTGGTGGTCACTCGCTCTTCGGCAATGCCGGAAGTGGCAGGGGTCGCCGGTAACTACATTGAAGCTGACGATGCAGACGGCTTGCGCGATGCGCTGAGCCGCCTGATCGACGATCAAGCGCATTGGCAGGCATGCCGAGAAGCCGGATTGCAGCAGGCACGGCTGTTTTCCTGGAAGCGTTGCGCGCAGGCCACGGCCGGCGCCTACCACCAGGCCATGGGAGGTTGAATGCGAGTACTTCATTTTTTCAAGACGTATCTGCCTGACTCGGTCGGCGGCATCGAGCAAGTGATCTTCCAGCTCTGCGAGAGCGGCGCCCAGCACGGTATCGACGGCCAGGTGCTGACCCTCAGCGCCCATCCCGAACCGGCGGTGGTTCAACTGGGGCAACACGAAGTGCATCGGGCCAGACTCGACATCCAGTTCGCTTCCACCGGGTTTTCCTGGAGCGTCTTCAAGCAGTTTCGCGAACTGGCCGCCGAAGCCGACGTGATCAACTATCACTTCCCGTGGCCGTTCATGGATCTGGTGCATTTCGCCAGCGGCATGGACAAACCAAGCGTGGTGACCTACCACTCGGACATCATCCGCCAGAAGAACCTGCTCAAGCTTTATCGCCCGCTGATGAACCGCTTCCTCTCCAGCGCCGACCGGATCGTTGCCGCTTCGCCGAATTACCTGCACACCAGTGATGTATTGCAACAGTTCCAGGACAAGACCCGGGTCATTCCCTATGGCCTGAACAAGGCCGGTTATCCACAGCCTGACGCCGAGCGCATGAACCGCTGGCGCCAGCAGCTTGGGGATAAGTTTTTCCTGTTCGTCGGGGTGATGCGCTACTACAAGGGCCTGCACATCCTGCTTGATGCCTTGAAAGACGTGGACTATCCGGTGGTGATCGTCGGTGCCGGCCCGTTGGAGCAGGCGCTGCATGCTCAGGCAGCCGCGCTGGGTCTGCGCAACATTCACTTCCTCGGACGGGTGAGCGATGACGACAAGGTCGCCCTGCTGCAACTGAGCTACGCCATCGTCTTCCCGTCGCACCTGCGCTCGGAAGCGTTCGGTATTTCGCTGCTCGAAGGCGCGATGTACGGCAAGCCGATGATCTCCAGCGAGATCGGCACCGGCACCAGCTACATCAATATCCACAACGAAACCGGACTGGTGGTGCCGCCGAGTCATCCACAGGCGTTTCGCGAAGCGATGCGCACCCTGTGGGAAAACCCGACCCGCGCCGCCGAAATGGGCGTCAAGGCTGAAGTTCGTTACCGGCAGTTATTCACAGCCGACGAAATGGGCCGCAAGTGGAACGAGCTGTATCAGGAACTGCTGGAGGAAAAGGCGCTGTCCTACGCCTGATCCTTTACAGATCCAGCACCAGTGGCTGGGTACTTTGCGCCGGCACCGCACAGCAGATCAGCACCTGCCCTTCCTCCGGCACGTCGGCCGGGGGCTGTGGATAATTCACTGCGCCGCTGATCAGCCGCGTCTTGCAGGTGCCGCACGATCCACCGCGGCAACTGAATTCCGGACGCAGTCCACGGCTTTCCGCCAGTTCCAGCAGACTGCCGCCGTCGGGCTGCCAGCGCGCTTCCTTGGCCGAACGCTCGAACACCACTGGCACCGAAGTGGTCGCGGCAGGCAGTTGCTCGATCACGATCGCATCCGGATCGGGTTGGCGCTTGAGGGTCGAGGGGCCGAAGGTTTCGGCGTGGATCTGATCGTCGCGCACATCCAGTTCACGCAAAGTGTCGTAGATCCCCTGGGTAAAACCGCCGGGGCCGCAGAGCACAAAGTCGACCTGATCAAAGTCCTCGTCGGTCAGCAGATTGCGCAATAGATCGCCATCGATACGGCCGCGCATATCGAAATCCTCGCCTTGCACCAGATCGTCCTCTGGCTGGCTGAGCACTCGCAACACCTTCACGGCGTCACCGGCGTCCTCCAGCAACCGATCCACCTCTGCGCGAAACGGCTGGTCGGCGAGGCTGCGGGAACTCTGAACAAACAGGGTCGGACGAATCCGCCGGGTACGCAGGCCTTGATAGACCACCTCACGCAGCATCGACAGCAACGGCGTGATGCCGACTCCGGCCGCCAACAACACCAGTGGACGGCGTTCCAGCGCCGCGACCGTGAAATGCCCTTGAGGCAAGCGCGCCTCCAGCACATCGCCTACGCGAATCTGCTCATGCAGGTGCGTCGACACACGTCCTTCGCGTTTGACGCTGATTCGGAAAAAATCGTCCGACGGCGCGCCGGACAGGCTGTAGGTACGGATGTGCATCTCGCCATCAAGGTTGAACCGTAGCGGCAGATGCTGCCCGGCGAGAAACACCGGCAGCCCCGCACCGTCGTCCGGCTCCAGATAAATCGACCGTATATGACGGCTTTCCATTTCAATCCTGGCCACCCGCAATGGTCGCCAGCTGTCCCCCAATGCCTTGGCCTGCAACCGTGCATCGGCCTGGGCCCAGTTACCGGTCAGCAGGCTGGTGGGTGACATACCGTCGAAGCGCCAGCGAAGAGCCAGCGCTGCCGGACGCCGAACCAGTTTCTCAACTTCGAATGTCCACAACCTTTCGGCGCCTTGGAAAGCCTCGATCTGTGGCCCTTCGAGAATCACCTCGGTGCGGCCGCTGAGCTGCAACACATCGCCTGTGGAAAAGTCGATAAACAGCAACCCGGCCAAGGGATTGAGGAGCAGATTGCCGAGGGTATTGAAGTGCAGATTGCCGGCAAAATCCGGGATCGTCAGTCGATTGCCCTCAATCCGCACAAAACCGGGCTGACCGCCACGGTGGGAAACATCGACTGAACGCTCACCGTCGACATCAACGTAACTGGCGACAAAGAAAGTGTCGGCACTTTCGATCAACGCAATGGCGGCGTCATCGAGGCTGTCACGGTGTTCGGCCTTGCGGGTCTGCGGATCCGTCAGTGGCACCCGCTGAAACTGGCGCAACTGAATGTACTGCGGGCAGTTGCCAAACGACTGATCCACCGTCAGCGTAAAATCGTCCGCCCCGAGGCTGCCGATATGGCCATTGAGCCGATTGCGCCGGCGAGTATGCAGCTCGATGCCAAGCAGGCCGATCGCGGCACCGGCCTGCAACTGCGCCGGATCATCGGCAGCCGGCAGGCTGGCGAACTGCATTTGCGTCGGCTCGGGAGAGTGGGCGAATCCCGGTTCGCCCTCCAGCACACTGGCCCATGGACGCCCCTCGGCATCGACGGCGCCGTACAGCATGAAGGGCAATTGCTGATAGAACTGACGGTGCTGATCCGGCATCCAGGTGCGAATCACCTTACGACCGAACTCCTCCATGCGTTCGGCAACGCCGACATGGGCCTGCAATTGTTGCTCGCCAGCGTGCCACGGTGAACGTTCCATCTCGGACTCTCCCCTGCACCGTCGGCGCAGTGTGGGTGATCAATGTCAGGCAGTGGTTTGCAGGCCGGCGACGGTGCGCGGCATGCCGACAAAACCGGGCAGCGCTTCGATCCGCGCCAGCCAGGCACGTACATTGGCGTAGTCGTCCAGCGACACATTGCCTTCCGGTGCATGGGCGATGTAGCTGTAGGCCGAGATGTCGGCGATGGTCGGCTCGTTGCCCACCAGGTACGGGGTTTTGCCCAGTTCCACATCCATCACCTTGAGAAAGTTGTGCGCACGGGTGATGACTTCCTCGGCGTTGAACTTCGCCCCGAACACCGTGATAAGCCGCGCCGCAGCCGGGCCAAAGGCAATCGGCCCGGCTGCCGCCGACAGCCAGCGCTGGACACGCGCTGCGCCGACCGGGTCGCTCGGCAGCCAACGACCGTTGCCGTACTTCTGCGCCAGATACACCAGAATCGCATTGGAATCGGCCAGCACCACGCCATTGTCATCAATGGCCGGCACTTGCCCGAAGCTGTTGATCGCCAGGTATTGCGGTTGTTTGTGCTCGCCCTTGGCCAGATCAACGAAGATCAGCTCGGTCGGCAGTTGCAACAGGGACAGCATCAGCTCGACCCGGTGGGCGTGGCCGGAACGCGGGAAGTTGTAGAGTTTGATCGCTTGCATGGTCGACTCCGCTGGACGTTTGCGTCGCCCGAAATGGGCGACAACCGTGGCAGCCATCTTCCACCTATCGCGAAAACAACAGAATAACCAGCAAACGCAATCCATTATTTCTCTGGATGAAATAACGCCGCGTTTTTCAGGGCTGGATGCTCGCGCAAGGCGCTCACGGTGTAATCGACAAAACTGCGCACCCGGGCCGGCGCCTTGCGCCCGCCCTGATACACCACATGGATGGGCAGCGGCGGCAACTCGTACTCGGCGAGGACGATTTCCAGCTCACCCGAGGCGATCTTGCCGGCCACCTGATAAGACAGCACCCGAGTCAACCCAAGCCCCAAACAAGCGGCGGTGATAGCCGCCTGATTGCCGGTAACCACCAGTCGCGGCTCAGGCCTGACGCTCAAGGGTTCACCGCCCTCCAGAAACGGCCAGTTGCGCAGCTGACCGATGGCCGACGTCGCCACCACTGGCGCACCGGCCAGCGCCTGGGGATGGGTTGGCCGCCCATGCGCGACGAAATAATCCGGCGAACCGCAGATCACTCGACGCACCTCGCCGACCCGGATCGCATGCTGGTTGCTGTCCGGCAAATCACCGATGCGGATCGCCACATCCACGCCTTCCTCGACCATGCTCACCACACGATCCAGCAACAGGGCGTTGATGGAAACGTCCGTGTATTGCGTCAGATAACCCGCCATCACCGGTGTGACAAACAGCTCGCCGAACAACACCGGCGCCGTCACCGTCAATTGCCCACGGGGCTGGGTATGGCTGCCGGCAGCGGAGTCTTCGGCTTCCTGCACCTCGGCAAGAATCCTCCGACAGTCTTCCAGGTAACGCTGACCCGCCTCACTCAGGTGCACGCTGCGGGTGGTGCGAATCAGCAATTGCGTACCGATCCGCTGCTCCAGCGCCGCCACCGCCCGGGTGACGCTGGCCGCGGAAAGACCCAAGCGCCGCGCGGCAGCGGAAAAGCCCTGTTCCTGAGCAACGGCCGCGAAGACCTGCATTTCCTGGAAGCGATCCATGGTGTCCCCGAAGTGGATGAAAAACCGCCTCGCATTATAGGCAGTACCCGATCCTCAACGGGCATCACCTGCTGGAGCAGCCCAACGTGGCCATGCGATCAGATCAAGGCTGAGACACCGGCTGATCGCGGGTCACTCGCGCAGCCTGCCCGGCCGCCGGCTTGACCCACGTCAGATACGCCAGCACCAGCAACCCGATCCAGACCACGCCGACAATCAATGCCGCCTGAGTGTCCGGGAAGTAACCCAGCACGCCGAACACGAACAACATGAAGGCAATCGCCGCCATGGGTGCGTACGGCCAGAACGGTACCGGGAATTTCAATTGCGCCACCTGCTCGGCCGTCATCGAACGACGCATAGCCACTTGGGTGAACAGAATCATCAGCCACACCCACACCGTGGCGAAGGTTGCGATGGAAGCGATCAGCAGGAATACGTTTTCCGGGATCAGGTAGTTCAGCAACACGCCCAGCAACAGCGCGCAGCTCATCACAATCACCGTCAACCACGGCACGCCATTGCGCGATAGCTGAGCAAAACCTTTGGGTGCATGCCCTTGCTGAGCCAGACCGTACATCATGCGGCCCGCACCGAAGATGTCACTGTTGATGGCCGACACCGCCGCCGAGATCACCACGATGTTCAGAATGGTGGCCGCCGAGCTGATGCCCAGATGGTCGAAAATCTGCACAAACGGGCTGCCCTGGCTGCCAATCTGCTGCCACGGAAAAATCGACATCAGCACCAGCATTGTCAGCACGTAGAACAGCAGGATGCGCATCGGCACGGCGTTGATCGCCTTGGGCAATACACGGTGCGGATCCTTGGCTTCACCGGCGGTCACGCCGATGATCTCGATGCCGCCGAAGGCAAACATCACCACGGCAAACGAGGCGATCAGGCCGCCCACGCCGTTGGGCATGAAGCCGCCCTGGGTCCACAAGTTGCTGATATCGGTGGCCTGACCGGGGGCGGTGCTGATGCCGAACAGCATGATGCCGAAGCCGCCGAGGATCATCGCAACGATGGCCGCCACCTTGAGCAACGACAGCCAGAACTCCATTTCACCGAAGACTTTGACGTTGCACAGGTTCAGGCCGCCAACGACCGAAACGATGCCCAGCACCCAGATCCAGCGCGAGACTTCCGGAAACCAGAAGCCCATGTAAATGCCGAACGCGGTCACATCGGCCATGCCGACGATGACCATTTCGAACGCGTAGGTCCAACCGAGAATGAAGCCCGCCATGGGGCCGAGGTAGGTGCTCGCGTAATGCCCGAACGAGCCGGCGACCGGGTTGTGCACCGCCATCTCGCCCAGGGCGCGCATGACCATGAACACCGCCGCGCCACCGATCAGGTAAGCGAGCAGAACCGCTGGACCGGCCATCTGGATGGCCGAGGCAGAACCGTAGAACAACCCGGTACCGATTGCCGATCCCAGGGCCATGAAGCGAATGTGTCGGGCCGAGAGCCCGCGTTTCAAACCTTTTGCTGGCTGCTGCATTTTTCGTCCTTATTTATTGTTATTCGACGCAAAAATCGATTCGCGGGCAGGCCCGTTCCCACAGTGGTAGACATTCCAACTGTGGGAGCGGGCTTGCCCGCGAAGAGGCCCTTACAGGCTAGGCAAAAGCTTGTCTGGAACCAGTTCGTTCAGACACCGCGAAGCCAGCAGTTCGGTCGCCGCATTGATGTCCGGCGCGAAGAAACGGTCCTTCTCGTAGAACGGCACTTCGCGACGCAGAATGCCCCGGGCTTTTTCCAGTTTGCTCGAGGTCTTCAGGCCGTTGCGCAGGTCCAGCCCCTGCACCGCCGCCAGCCATTCCACCGCGAGAATGCCGCGAGTGTTCTCGGCCATTTCCCACAGACGCTTGCCGGCAGCCGGGGCCATCGACACGTGGTCTTCCTGGTTGGCAGAAGTCGGCAGGCTGTCCACCGAATGCGGATGGGCCAGCGCCTTGTTCTCGCTGGCCAGCGCCGCAGCGGTCACCTGGGCGATCATGAAACCGGAGTTCACCCCGCCATTGGCCACCAGGAACGGCGGCAGTTGCGACATGTGCTTGTCCATCATCAACGAGATACGGCGCTCGCTGAGGGAGCCGATTTCGGCGATGGCCAAAGCCATGTTGTCAGCCGCCATGGCCACCGGTTCGGCGTGGAAGTTGCCACCGGAAATCACGTCGCCTTCGGCCGCGAACACCAACGGGTTGTCGGACACGG